>Ga0209025_1000023_pt1 | contig 541307 bp, 422 predicted proteins | sample AraplaMF_Col_mLB_FD_184256 | JGI IMG/M metagenome (GOLD analysis project Ga0209025, IMG submission 184256) | Arabidopsis root microbial communities from the University of North Carolina, USA - plate scrape MF_Col_mLB (SPAdes) (version 2) | ecosystem: Host-associated > Plants > Roots >...
TGCCGGTGTCGTTGTTCGCCACGATCGCCGCCGCGTCGACCGTCACGGTCACGGTGGCGTCGTCGCAGTTGGTCGGGTTCAGCACTTCGCAGAGGCGGTACACGAGCGTGTACGTGCCCGCCGGGGTACCGGCAGCGACAGTCACAGCACCGGTGGTCGTGTTGAGGGTGACGCCCGGGTTGGTGGTCGAGACCTGACTCAGGGTGACGTCGGCCGCGACGACCGGATTGCCGTTGAGGGTGTCGTTGACCTGCACGTCCGGCACTGCGGTGCCGCCGGTGCGACCGTTGACCGGGGTACCGGTGTCGTCGACGGCCACGATCGGCGCCGCATCGACCGTGACGGTCACGGTCGCGTCGTCGCAGTTGGTCGGATTGAGCAGTTCGCAGATCTGGTAGGTCAGCGTGTAGGTGCCGGCCGGAGTGCCCGGAGCGACATTCACCGCGCCGGTGGTCGTGTTGAGGGTGACGCCCGGGTTGGTGGTCGAGACCTGAGTCAGCACCACGTCAGCCGGAGTAACCGGGTTGCCGTCGAGCGTGTCGTTGACCAGCACGTTCGGCACCGCGGTACCGCCGGTGCTGCCGTTGACCGGCGTGCCGGTGTCGTTGTTCGCCACGATCGCCGCCGCGTCGACGGTCACGGTCACGGTGGCGTCGTCGCAGTTGGTCGGGTTCAGCACTTCGCACAGGCGATACACCAGCGTGTACGTACCCGCCGGGGTGCCGGCAGCGACCGAAACCGCACCGGTGGTCGTGTTGAGGGTGACGCCCGGGTTGGTGGTCGAGACCTGGCTCAGGGTGACGTCGGCCGCGACGACCGGGTTGCCGTTGAGCGTGTCGTTGACCCGCACGTCCGGCACCGCGGTACCGCCGGTGCGTCCGTTGACCGGGGTACCGGTGTCGTCCGCCGCCACGATCGGCGCCGCATCGACCGTCACGGTCACGGTGGCGTCGTCGCAGTTGGTCGGGTTCAGCAGTTCGCACAGGCGGTACACCAGCGTGTACGTACCCGCCGGGGTGCCCGGGGCGACCGTCACCGCGCCGGTGGTCGTGTTGAGGGTGACGCCCGGGTTGGTGGTCGAGACCTGGGTCAGCACCACATCGGCCGCGACGACCGGAGCGCCGTTGAGCAGATCGTTGGCGCGCACGTCCGGCACCGCGGTGCCGCCGGTGCTGCCGTTGACCGGCGTGCCGGTATCGTCCACCGCCAGGATCGCGGCGGCGCCCACCTGCACATCGACATCGGCTTCGGTGCAATTGGTCGGATCGGCGATTTCGCAGATCCGGTAACGCAGGGTGTAGTTGCCCGCCACGGTGCCCGCGGCGACGTTGACCGCGCCGGTGGCCGGGTCGATGGTCACGTTCGGGTTGCTGGTCGAGACCTGGCTGATCGCCACCGTCGCGGTGGTCGCCGGCTGGCCGTTCAAGGTGTCGTTGACCAGCACGTTGGGCACGGCGGTGCCGCCGCTGGCGCCGCTGGTCACCGCGCCGCTGTCGTCGATCGCGACGATCGGGCGACGGGCGGTCGGGGTGGTGCGGGTCGCCGGCACCGGAGTGGTGACTTCGGTCGAGACCACGCTGGCGTTGTTGACGATCTCGCCGGCGGTGACTTCGGCCAGGGTGACGGTGTGGGTACCGGTGAGCACGCAGGTGCCGCCGACCGGGACGGTCGCGCAGGTCTGGCTGGCCGGCGTCAGCTGGGCGTCGCTGACCACCACGTTGGTGAGGGTGACGTTGCCGGTGTTGGTCGCGGTGACGGTGTAGGTCAGCACATCGCCCAGGGTCACGCTGCCGCTGCCGTCGTTGTCGGCGTTGGTCGGCGCTGCCTTGGCCAGCGACAGGCTCGGGTTGGCGACCGGGGTCGGCGTCGAGGTCGAGGTGTTGTTGCCCGGAGTCGGATCGCCGGTGGTCGAGGTGGCGGTGGCGGTATTGGCGTAGTTGCCGGTCTCGAGCACGACCGCGCTGACGGTCAGGGTCTGGCTGACGCCGACCCCGAGCACGCCGACGCTCCACACGCCGGTGCCGGCGTCGTAGCTGCCCGCGCTCGGCGTGGCCGAGACGAAGCTGTAACCGCTGGGCAGCGCGTCGTTGACGACCACGCCGATCGCGGTCGACGGACCGGCGTTGGCGACGCTGATGGTGAAGGTGATGGTCGAGCCGATCGGCGGATTCGGGTTCGACACGGTCTTGGTCACGGCCACGTCGGCCGAGGCCACCGGCACCGGGGTGCTGGTCGAGGTGTTGTTGCCCGGGGTCGGATCGTCGGTGGTCGAGGTGGCCGTCGCGGTGTTCGCGTACGGGCCGTTCGGCAACACGGTGGCGACGATATCCAGGGTGGCGTTGGCGCCCGACGCGAGCGCGCCGACGGCCCACACGCCGGTGCCGGCATCGTAGGTGCCCACGCTCGGATTGGCCGAGACGAAGGTGTAGCCCGCCGGCAGCTGATCGTTGACGTTGACGCCGGCCGCGGCCGACGGACCGTTATTGCTGACGGTCACGGTAAAGGTGATGTTGGTACCGACGACCGGCGCCGCGCTCGAGGCGGTCTTGATCACGGCGAGGTCGGCCGAGGCCACCGGCACCGGAGTGCTGGTCGCGGTGTTGTTGCCCGGGGTCGGGTCATTGGTGGTCGAGGTGGCCGTCGCGGTGTTCGCGTACGGGCCGTTCGGCAGCACGGTCGCGACGATCTGCAGGGTCTCGACCGCATCCGCGATCAGGGTGCCGACCGCCCACACGCCGGTGCCGGCGTCGTAGGTGCCCACGCTCGGATTGGCCGAGACGAAGGTGTAACCGGCCGGCAGCTGATCGTTGACGTTGACGCCCACGGCGGTCGACGGACCGTTGTTGCGGACGGTCACAGTGAAGGTGACGTTGGTACCGACGACCGGCGCCGCGCTTGAGGCGGTCTTGGTCACCGCGAGATCGGCCGAGGCCACCGGCACCGGGGTGCTGGTCGACGTGTTGTTGCCCGGGGTCGGATCGTTGGTGGTCGAGGTCGCCGTCGCGGTGTTCGCGTACGGACCGGTGGCGCGCACGGTCGCGACGATCTGCAAGGTCGCGTTCGCGCCCGAGGCCAGACCGCCGACCGCCCACACGCCGGTGCCGGCGTCGTAGGTGCCCGTGCTCGGCGTGGCCGAGACGAAGACGTAGCCCGCCGGCAGCTGATCGTTGACGTTGACGCCGGCCGCGGCCGACGGACCGTTATTGCTGACGGTCACGGTGAAGGTGATGTTGGTACCGACGATCGGGGTCGCGCTCGACGCGGTCTTGATCACCGCGAGATCGGCCGAAGCCACCGGCACCGGAGTGCTGGTCGAGGTGTTGTTGCCCGGGGTCGGATCGTTCGTCGTCGAGGTGGCCGTCGCGGTGTTCGCGTACGGACCGGTCGGCAGCACGGTCGCGACAATCTGCAGAGTCGCGTTCGCACCCGAAGCCAGCGCACCAACCGCCCACACACCGGTGCCGGCGTTGTAGGTACCGACGCTCGGCGTCGCCGAGACAAAGGTGTAACCCGCCGGCAGCTGATCGTTGACGTTGACGCCGGCCGCGGCCGACGGACCGTTGTTGCTGACGGTCACGGTGAAGGTGATGTTGGTACCGACGGTCGGGGTCGCGCTCGACGCGGTCTTGATCACCGCCAAGTCGGCCGAAGCCACCGGCACCGGGGTGCTGGTCGAAGTGTTGTTGCCCGGGGTCGGATCGTTCGTCGTCGAGGTGGCCGTCGCGGTGTTCGCGTACGGGCCGGTCGGCAGCACGGTCGCGACGATCTGCAAGGTCGCGTTCGCGCCCGAAGCCAGCGCACCAACCGCCCACACACCGGTGCCGGCGTTGTAGGTGCCGACGCTCGGCGTCGCCGAAACGAAGGTGTAACCGGCCGGCAGCTGATCATTGACGTTGACGCCGGCCGCGGCCGACGGACCGTTATTGCTGACGGTCACGGTGAAGGTGACGTTGGTACCGACGGTCGGGGTCGCACTCGACGCGGTCTTGATCACCGCCAAGTCGGCCGAAGCCACCGGCACCGGGGTGCTGGTCGAAGTGTTGTTGCCCGGAGTCGGGTCATTGGTGGTCGAGGTGGCCGTCGCGGTGTTCGCGTACGGACCGGTCGGCAGCACGGTCGCGACAATTTGCAAGGTCGCGTTCGCGCCCGAGGCCAAGGCACCGACCGCCCACACACCCGTGCCGGCGTTGTAGGTGCCGACGCTCGGGGTCGCCGAAACGAAGGTGTAACCCGCCGGCAGCTGATCGTTGACGTTGACGCCAGCCGCGGCCGACGGACCGTTATTGCTGACGGTCACGGTGAAGGTGATGTTGGTACCGACGGTCGGGGTCGCGCTCGACGCGGTCTTGGTCACGGCCAGATCGGCCGAAGCGACCGGAACCGGCGTATTGGTCGCGGTGTTGTTGCCCGGGGTCGGATCGTTGGTGGTCGAAGTCGCGGTCGCGGTGTTCGCATACGGACCGGTCGGCAACACAGTTGCGACAATCTGCAGGGTCGCGTTCGCGCCCGAGGCCAAGGCACCAACCGCCCACACACCCGTGCCGGCGTTGTAGGTGCCGACGCTCGGGGTGGCCGAAACGAAGGTGTAACCGGCCGGCAGCTGATCGTTGACGTTGACGCCAGCGGCAGCGGACGGACCGTTGTTGCTGACGGTCACGGTGAAGGTGACGTTGGTACCGACGATCGGCGTGGCGCTCGACGCGGTCTTGGTCACCGCGAGATCAGCCGAAGCCACCGGCACCGGCGTATTGGTCGCGGTGTTGTTGCCCGGGGTCGGGTCGTTGGTGGTCGAGGTCGCCGTCGCGGTGTTCGCGTACGGACCGGTCGGCAACACGGTCGCGACAATCTGCAGAGTCGCATTCGCGCCCGAGGCCAAGGCACCGACCGCCCACACACCCGTGCCGGCGTTGTAGGTGCCGACGCTCGGATTGGCCGAGACGAAGGTGTAACCCGCGGGCAGCTGATCGTTGACGTTGACGCCGGCGGCAGCCGACGGACCGTTGTTGCTGACGGTCACGGTGAAGGTGACGTTGGTACCGACGATCGGCGTGGCGCTCGACGCGGTCTTGGTCACGGCCAAATCAGCCGAAGCCACCGGCACCGGCGTATTGGTCGCGGTGTTGTTGCCCGGGGTCGGATCGCTGGTGGTCGACGTGGCCGTCGCGGTATTCGCGTACGGACCGGTCGGCAACACGGTCGCGACGATCTGCAGGGTCGCGTTCGCGCCCGAGGCCAAGGCACCGACCGCCCACACACCCGTGCCGGCGTTGTAGGTACCCACGCTCGGCGTGGCCGAAACGAAGGTGTAACCCGCCGGCAGCTGATCGTTGACGTTGACGCCCGCCGCAGCCGAGGGACCGTTATTGCTGACGGTCACGGTGAAGGTGATGTTGGTTCCGACGATCGGCGTGGCGCTCGACGCGGTCTTGGTCACCGCCAGATCGGCCGAAGCCACCGGCACCGGCGTATTGGTCGCGGTGTTGTTGCCCGGGGTCGGATCGTTGGTGGTCGACGTGGCGGTCGCGGTGTTCGCGTACGGGCCGGTGGCGCGCACGGTCGCGACGATCTGCAAGGTCGCGTTAGCGCCGGAAGCCAAGCCGCCCACGGCCCACACGCCGGTGCCGGCGTTATAGGTGCCGACGCTCGGGGTGGCCGAGACGAAGGTGTAACCCGCCGGCAGCTGATCGTTGACGTTGACGCCCGCGGCAGCGGACGGACCGTTGTTGCTGACGGTCACGGTGAAGGTGATGTTGGTACCGACCGTCGGAGTCGCGCTCGACGCGGTCTTGGTGACCGCCAAATCGGCCGAAGCCACCGGCACCGGCGTATTGGTCGCGGTGTTGTTGCCCGGAGTCGGATCGCTGGTGGTCGAGGTGGCCGTCGCGGTGTTCGCATACGGGCCGGTCGGCAGCACGGTGGCGACGATCTGCAAGGTCGCGTTCGCGCCCGAGGCCAGAGCGCCGACCGCCCACACGCCGGTGCCGGCGTTGTAGGTGCCCACGCTCGGGGTCGCCGAAACGAAGGTGTAACCGGCCGGCAGCTGATCGTTGACGTTGACGCCGGCCGCGGCCGACGGGCCGTTGTTGCTGACGGTCACGGTGAAGGTGACGTTGCTGCCGATGATCGGCGTCGCGCTGGACGCGGTCTTGGTCACGGCCAGGTCGGCCGAAGCCACCGGCACCGGCGTATTGGTCGCGGTGTTGTTGCCCGGGGTCGGATCGTTGGTGGTCGAGGTCGCGGTCGCGGTGTTCGCGTACGGGCCGGTGGCGCGCACGGTGGCGACGATCTGCAAGGTCGCGTTAGCGCCCGAAGCCAGAGCACCGACCGCCCACACGCCGGTGCCGGCGTTGTAGGTACCGACGCTCGGCGTCGCCGAAACAAAGGTGTAACCCGCCGGCAGCTGATCGTTGACGTTGACGCCGGCCGCGGCCGACGGACCGTTGTTGGCCACGGTCACGGTGAAGGTGATGTTGGTACCGACGGTCGGGGTCGCGCTCGACGCGGTCTTGGTCACGGCCAGATCGGCCGAGGCCACCGGCACCGGGGTGCTGGTCGCGGTGTTGTTGCCCGGAGTCGGGTCGGTCGAGCTGGAGGTCGCGGTCGCGGTGTTCGCGTACGGGCCGGTCGGCAGCACGGTCGCGACGATCTGCAAGGTCGCGTTCGCGCCCGAGGCCAGGGTGCCCACCGCCCACACGCCGGTGCCGGCGTTGTAGGTGCCCACGCTCGGCGTCGCCGAGACGAAGGTGTAACCGGCCGGCAGTTGGTCGGTCACGTTGGTGCCGACCGCCGCGGACGGGCCGGCGTTGGCGACGGTCACGGTAAAGGTGACGTTGGTGCCCACCGTCGGCGTCGCATTCGACACCGTCTTGGTGACCGCCAGATCCGACACCGCGGCCAGCGCGTTCGAGTCCGTCGCCGAGCAGGCGCCGGTGGTCGCATTGAAGGTGCCGCCGTTCGCGGTACAGGCCGTGTCGACGTTGGTCACGTTCGTCGGCGGCGTGATCGTCGCGGTGTTGCGCAAGGGATTGGCGAACTGCGCCATGGCCGGCAAGGCCGCCAGCGCCATCACGGCGGAAAGCAGTACACGCGCCCCGGTTCGAGCGATGCGGGATCCAGCATGGGAGTCGCGACGAACTGGCGACTGGCTGGCCGGGGTGCGGGTAGTGACGATATTCATGCGGTAGCCCAAACAGGAGTTCGGTAAGCGCCGGGAACGGCGGCGACAGTCACCGGTGCGGTGAGGTGTCGTCGGCGCCAAGCGGCTGGTCGACGTGCTTACTGCTGGCAATGCCTTGTGTTGCGAGTTCGTGCGGTTACGGCGAGTGCTTGATGCCTGGCTTCCATGCGTTTCGCATACCGCTCGCGACACGCAGCAAATCCACACAAAACGAGCGGCCTGTGCTGCGGACGCTCGTCTCGGAACCGCCTTCGGCTATCCGTCTGCCACGCGCAAGGGCAGTTCGCCCCATGCGCCAGCGCCGGAATGGCTTGGCGATTCACATCGACTACCAGGTAGGAACTGCTCGCCCCCGGCCGCCTTTCGACGGCCACGCGACACGCAGACGGAGTCCGCCGATACGGCGGCAGGAACGGCGACATCCCCATGGATACCGAGTCTCGACCCCTGACACGTCACAACGTGCCCCCCTTTTTTCCACCCCTGTTGCACGCCTCACTACGACTAAGCGCAGCGTTTAGATGCAACAGATCCTCTGTGGAACCCCTATCGCAATACGCAATACGCACTGCTTAATAGGACATGGCTGCAAATAGTGTGCCATCCATCACATTGTGATTTCAACACAGTTCACATCAAAAACGAGATTCCAACAGCAATAACCTGCCCCTGGCGGTCACCAAACTGACAATTCCTGACAGTTTGTCGACTTGCCGCCGATCGCTGGAGCTTCCTCGCGATGCGGCACATCCAACCAGTCCCGATGGCAAACTTATTTCCACTTTCGATGTCAGACACTATCGCTCTTAGCGCAGATAAAGCGTGAAAATACAGCGAGATGAGCCTCACGTTTAGACGTAAAAAGGCTGCAAATTATGAGTTATTCGACGACGTTCTGAATTCAGCTGCTTCAGTCAGAAGCGCGCTCCAGGTCTCGTTAGCGGCCGCCTGTGCGCGGACTGAGACACCAACCACACAAGCCCTATAATTCCTGTCCCCACGACCCGGCCGCCTCATGTCCTCCAGCGCTACGTCCCTGTCCGTCCCCGATCTGGCGAGCATCCAGGCCCTGTCCCGCACCGACATGGCGGCCGTCGACGCCCTGATCCGGCGCCGGCTGGCCTCCGACGTGGTGCTGATCAATCAGGTCGCCGAGTACATCGTCGGCGCCGGCGGCAAGCGCCTGCGGCCGATGCTGCTGCTGTTGGCGGCCGGCGCCCTGAACCACCGCGGGCCGGACGCGCACCAGCTCGCCGCCGTGGTCGAGTTCATCCACACCGCGACCTTGCTGCACGACGACGTGGTCGACGAATCCGACCTGCGCCGCGGCCGCAAGACCGCCAACGCGGTCTGGGGCAACGCCGCCAGCGTGCTGGTCGGCGACTTCCTGTACTCGCGCAGCTTTCAGTTGATGGTCGAACTCGACCGCCTGGAAGTGATGAAAATCCTCGCCGACACCACCAACGCCATCGCCGAGGGCGAGGTGCTGCAGCTGCTGCACGTGCGCAACCCCGACACCGACGAAGCCGCCTACCTGCGCGTGATCGAGCGCAAGACCGCGGTGCTGTTCGCCGCCGCGACCCGGCTGGGCGCGGTCCTGGCCGGCGCCGACGCGCGCGTGCAGCAACGCCTGCACGACTACGGCATGGCCCTGGGCTACGCGTTCCAGATCGCCGACGACGTGCTCGACTACGCCTCCGACGCACAGACCCTGGGCAAGAACCTCGGCGACGACCTCGCCGAAGGCAAGGCCACCCTGCCCCTGATCCACGCCATCGCCCACAGCGACGACGCCACCCGCGCGCGCCTGCGCGCCGCGGTCGAGCACGGCGACACCGACGCCATGCCCGAAGTGCTGGCCGCGATCCGCGCCACCGGCGGCCTGGACTACAGCCGTCGACGCGCCGAGGACTACGCCGACGCGGCCGACGCGGCGCTGGAAGGCCTGGACGACAACGACTACACCGCCGCGCTGCGCGGATTGGCGCGGTATGCGGTGAGTCGGGATCACTGAGGACGGGCGCGCCGCGGCGCGCTTGTTTTGCCTGAGATCGGGTGCGCTGCCGTGTGCTTGATTCGGTAGCGGCGGCAAGGTACCGCGGTGCGCTTCCTTCGATCGTGTTTGCGACGGCGACCCTGAGATCGCCGTTCTTGTTTTTGCCGGGTAATGCCGCGATCGGCTTGTGGTTCGTACGTTGTACAAACTACTGAAACAGCCACCGACGTGCAAAGGCCACTGCTGCCTCAATCCTCAGACAACCTTCAAAACAACAACAGCCCGCGACACTCCCAGCCGTCATTCCCGCGTTCGCGGGAATGACGGCCTGAAAGATCCGTAGCAGATTGGATCGTTCGCAAGTTGATCGAGCATTCGCAAGAAAGCTTTTACGTCTCGACCTTCGAACCTCGGCCTTCGATCATCGAATCCCGATCAATCCTTCTTCCCGAACCGCTCCGCAAAAAACCCCCGCATCGCCGCGAACGAGCGCTTCGACGCCCGTTCGTCGTACCGGCAATTGTCCTCGGGCGGATTGTTGGCGTTCTCGATCTCGGCGAAGCAATGCCGCGCGCCGCTGTAGTTGACCAGTTGCCAGTCCGCGCCGGCCTCGTCCATTTCCTTTTCGAACGCGACGATGTCCTCGTTCGGCACCGACTTGTCGGCGGCGCCGTTGAGCACCAGCACCGAGGTGTTGACCTTGACCCCGTTGCTCGGCAGATGCGCCTTGAGCCCGCCATGGAAGCTCACCACGCCGGCCAGGTTGGCGCCAGTGCGCGCGAGTTCCAGCACGGTCGAGCCGCCGAAGCAGAAACCCAGCGCGCCGATTTTCGATGCGTTCAACGGCGCGGTCTTGTCCTGCGCCTGCAACACCGCGACCGCCTCGCTCACCCGCTTGCGCAAGGTCGCGCCGCCGTCGGCGTAGGCCTTGCCGACCGCCGCCTTGGCTTCGTCCTTGTTCTTGGGCCGCACGTTCTTGCCGTAGACATCGGCGACCAACACGACGTAATCGTCGCCGGCGATGTCCTTGGCGTGGCGGATCGCGTTGTCGGTGACGCCCATCCAGTTCGGCACCATCACCAGGCCCGGACGCTTGATCGCGTTGACGTCGTCGAACACCAGCACGCCGCTGAACGTCTCCTCGCCGATCTTCCATTCGACCGGTTTGGTCTGCATCGCCGCGAACGCGGGCGAGGTGCACAGCACTAGCGACAGGGCAGCGGCGAGACGGCGCATGGTCGGACTCCGGTGTGGACGATTGGCGGCCAGCCTAACCCGTCCGGGTGACGGATGCGTGGGCGGGAGCGGACCGATTCGACGGCGGCCGCGATCGGTCGCCAGCGCGCCGGCACGGGCGGAGAAACGCGGCGCCGTCCGCGCGGCGGCGGCTGCACGCGCGGCGGATCGTCAGGCGATGCCCAGACCGTCGATGGCCACGATCGCGTCGGGATCGAAGCCGGCCAGTTCGGCGAAGTGGCGGCCGCGCGCGACGTAATCACGATACGGGCCGAAACTCGGCGCGCCCGGCGACAACAGCACCGTGCCGCCGGCCTCGCCCAGGGCCGCGCGCGCCTGCGCCATCGCCTCGGCGAGGTCCTTGGCCGCGCTCAAACGGAAATCCGACTGCGCCGCGATCGGCGCGAGCAAGGCGTGGATACGCGGGCCGTTTTCGCCCATGGTCACGATCGCGACCGGCGCGCGACGCCGCATCGCATCGGCGAAGGCCTGCCAGTCGATGCCGCGATCGTGGCCACCGACCAACAGCGCGATGCGCCGGTCCGAATAGCAATCCAGCGCGGCCAGACTCGCATGCGGCGTGGTGCTGATCGAATCGTTGACGTAAGCAATGCCATCGCGCGTGCCGAGCGGCTGCAGCCGGTTAGGCAACGGTTTGAAACTCGCGGCATGCGGCGCCAGCGCTATCGCGTCGAGGCCGAGCGCTTCGATCGCGGTCAACACCGCGCACAGATTGCCGCGATTGTGGCGGCCGGGCAGCGGCAAGGACGCGGTGTCCATGATCTCGCGATCGCCGCGCCACAGCGCGTCGCCGCGCAGATGCCAGCCGGCCGCATGGCCGAACCAACGGATCTCGCTGTCGGGCAACTGCAAGCCCGCGAGCACCGCATCGTTCGCGTTCAACACCGCGATGCGCGGCTTGCCTTCGGTCAGCAGACGCAGCTTGTCCTCGACATAACGCGCCTGCGAACCGTGCCAGTCGAGATGCTCGGGATAGAGGTTCAGCGCCACCGCGACTTCCGGCCGCGCGCCGCTCGCGCCGACATCGCCGGTCTGGTAACTCGACAACTCGATCGCCCAGAACTCCGGCGGCCGCGGCGGGTCGAGCACTTCCAGCAAGGGCAGGCCGATGTTGCCGGCCAGCGCGGTGCGATGACCGCCGGCGCGCAGCAGATGCGCCAGCAGCGAGGTGGTGGTGCTCTTGCCCTTGGTGCCGGTCACGCAGACCGTGCGCGCATCGCCGTGTTCGCCGAACCACAACGCGGTGCCGCCGAGAAAACGCGCGCCCTGCTCCACCGCCGCCAGCGCCTCGGCGCGGTACGGACTGATGCCCGGCGATTTCACGATGATCTCGAACGCGCCCAGCCGCTCGGCCGTGGCCGCGGTTTCGATCGCCAGCCGCGCGTCGCCGAGCGCGCGCGCATCGGCGGCTTCCTCGTGCGAACAGAACAGGGTCAGCGCGAGTTCGGGCAGGCGCGAGCGAATCGCGTGATAGGCCGCGCGGCCTTCGCGGCCCCAGCCCCACAGCGCGACCGCGCGGCCGTCAAGCTGCGAGATACGCACGCAACCGCTCCCACAGCCGCGGCGGCAGACGCTGTTCGTCGTCCAGGGTCAGCAGCGGCTCGATGCGCAGATCGTCGTCGCCCAGCTGCGGGCGGATCTCGCGCGCGAAGCGTTCGACCAGGGCGTCTTCGCGCCACTCCGGACGTTCGCTCAGCGCCGCCATCGCCGCGCGCGACTCGCGGCCTTCGCCGACGCACTCGAACGGCTTGTGGTTGCGGTATTCGAGCAGCGCGTCGTAGCCCTCGGTCTGGCCCGGATCGTCGAGCAGATTGCGGCCGAAGATGCCGACCAAGCGAGGCTTGGTCATGAACGGCGCCAACGCCAGGAACACGAAGTGGCACTTGGGACACACCCCGCACCAGCGACTCGCCGGCCGCTCGCCCAGGATATGGAAATTGCGATTGCAACTGCTGAAATGCGCGTCGTAGCGATCGCTGCGCGCGAACTGCCGCGCCACCGCCAACTCGCTGAGCGGACGCAGCAGCGAGTAGTAATGCAGATCGGCCGCGACATGCCGCTGCACGTAATCGCCGAACGCCTGCTCGCAGGCCCAGCCCTTCGACCACTGGTGATTCACCTCACCCGTGCCTTCGATCAGGCTGCCATAACTGGCGGAACGTTCGTTGGAGAACACGACTTGATCGACGCCGTGCAGCAGCGCCGCCAGCACCATAATCGCCGAGTTCACCACCGTGACCGGGATATGCCCGTTGTAGGCGCCCTGGCGGTTGAGTTCGAACAGCTGCGGCGCGAGCGCGCGGCCGAGGTTGAGGGTCGGCAGCTCGGTGCGCGCGGCGCACGCCGCGATCAGCTGCGAACCGCCGATCCAGGTGACCGTCTGTTCGATGCCGAGCGCGCGCAGCGCTTCGATGCTGACCAGCGAGTCCTTGCCGCCGCCGATCGCGACCAGGGCGTGTTCGCGCAGACCAAGAGCAGGCGCGGAACGTTCAGTGCCGTCTTCGGCCACGGGAAACTTGATCTTCCCATGCAGATTCAAGCCATTGCGATACGCGAATTCACCCAGCCCGTTGACATAGATCAACTCCAGCAACGCCGCCGCATCGGCATCGATCGCATACGAATCGATGCGGATCTCTTCCGGCACCGCCGCCTTGTAATAGCTCACGCCCGCGATCAGATGCAGCAGACGCAGCGCCTGCTGCACCGCGCGTTCGCGCGCGTCGTCGAGAACGAACGGCGCGCCCGGGATGGTGATGGTTTCGATCAGCTCCGGGCCGTCGTCGAAGGCATACACCAGTTCGGCGATGCCGGTGGCGGCATCGAGCTGGCAGCGGACGAAACGGAAGGCGCGAACCGCGTCGCGTTGGAATTGGGCACTCACAAGCGTTTTCCCGAAATCAGAGCAAGGCGCGCGCGGGGTTTGGATGCGGTCGATGTCATTCGATCACCTCCTCGGCCGGCAGCGCGCGCAGGTTGTAGGTATTGGCCATGGCCATGCCGTAGGCGCCGGTGTCGGCGACCAGGATGACGTCGCCCTCCTCGGTCGCGATCGGCATCGGCCGGCCGCGGCCGAGCACGTCGCTGCTTTCGCACACCGGGCCGACCACGTCGAACGCGGCGACCGCGCTGTCGTCGAAGCGGCTCAGGTTGTGGATGCCGTGGTAGGCCTCGTACATCGCCGGACGCATCAGCGCGTTCATGCCGGCGTCGCAACCGATCCGGCGCACGCCGTCCTTTTCGATCACCTGGGTCACCGACAGCAGCAGCACGCCGCTTTCTGCGACCAGATAACGTCCGGGTTCGATGATCAGCCCATAACGCGGATACGCGGCCTTGATTTCGTCCAGGCCGGCGCGCCACTGCGCCAGATCGAACAGCGGCGCTTCCGGCGTGTAGGCGATCGGCAGACCGCCGCCGATATCGATGGTCTCGATCGTGCCGACGCTGTCGGCCAATCCGGCCAGGCTGGCGTAGACGCCGCGCCAGTGCTGCGGATCGTCGATGCCGCTGCCCAGGTGCGCGTGCAGGCCGCTGATGCGGATGTCGAGCTTGCGCGCTTGCTCGATGAAAGCATCGAAACGCGACAGCGGCAGGCCGAACTTGGCCGCGACGCCGCCGGTGCGGACTTTCTCGTGATGGCCTTCGCCGTGGCCGAGGTCCAGGCGCAGCCACAGGGTGCGGCCGCGGAACAGTTCGGGCCAGCGCTGCAGCGCTTCGATGTTGTCGAGGGTGACGATCACCCCGCGCTTGAACGCGGCTTCGTACTCGCGCCGCGGCGCGAAGCTCGGGGTGAACAGCACCCGCTCGGGCGCCATGTGCGGGATCGCCGCGAACACGCGCTCGATCTCGGCCAGCGACACGCATTCCAGCCCGAAACCTTCGCCGACGATCGTCTTGAGCACGGCCGGATGCGAATTGGCCTTCATCGCGTAGAAGCAGCGATCCACCGCGTCGGTGCCGATCAGCGAGCGCGCGCGTTCGCGCACGGTGGCCAGGTCGTAGACGTAACGCGGGGTGCCGGCATCGGCCATCGCCAGCAAGCGTTCGCGCCGGCCCTGCCACCACGCCGGCGCGCGTTGCGGCTTGCCGTGCGCGATCTCGCGCCAGCTGGGTCCGAACACGCTGTCGTCGCGCACCGGCATCGCGCCGCCGCGGATCAGTTCGTGATGCAGATGCGGCAACAGCCCGTCGGCGTCGGCCTCGTCGATCACGAAGGTCAGGTTGAGGTCGTTGGACGACTGCGAAATCAGATGCACGCGCTCGCGTCCGAACGCGGCCCAGATGTCGGACAACCGATGCAGCAGCGAACGCATGCCGCGGCCGACCAGGGTGATCGCCGCGCACGGCGCGATCACCTTGACCCGGCACACCTCGGCCAGATCGGCCGACAGCGCTTCGAGCACGTTGCTGTTGACCAAATTCTCGCTCGGATCCAGCGACACCGTCACGTTGGTTTCCGACGAACCGATCAAGTCGATCGACAAGCCATGCCGCTTGAACCGCTCGAACACGTCGGCCAGGAAGCCGACCTGCTGCCACATGCCGATGCTTTCCATCGACACCAGCACGATGCCGTTGCGGCGGCTGATCGCCTTGACTCCGGGCACGGTCGCCGCGCTGGCGTCGATGCGGGTGCCGGGCAGATCGAAACGCTCGGTGTCGAGAATCGCCATCGGCACGCCGGCGTCGCGGCACGGCGCGATCGAACGCGGGTGCAGCACCTTGGCGCCGGTGGTGGCGATTTCCTGGGCTTCGGCGTAATCCAGCCGCGCCAGCAAGCGCGCGTCGGGCACTTCGCGCGGATTGGCGCTGAACATGCCGGGCACGTCGGTCCAGATTTCCACCCGCTGCGCTTTCAGCAGCGCGCCGAAATACGCGGCCGAGGTGTCGGAGCCGCCGCGGCCGAGAATCGCGGTGCCGCCGTCGCCGTGGCGGGCGATGAAGCCCTGGGTGATCAGCATCGCGGTCGGCTGCGCGTCGAAGCGTTCGGCGAAACCCGCTTCGGCCTGATGCCGGCAATTCACCGACAAACGCTGCGCCCATTCGGTCGCGTTCGGCAGCGACACCGCGTCGAGCCAGTCGCGCGCGTCGCACCACCCGAAATCGAGCCCCTGCGAGCGCAGGTAAGCCGCGCCCAACGTGGACGACAGCAGTTCGCCCTGCCCCAGCACCTCGGCCTGCCAGTCCAAAGCGCGGCTCGCCGCGCGCGGATCGGTTTCCAACGCAACCAGTTTCGCCAAGCGTTCGCCGAGCACCGTGTCCGGGTCGAGATCGAGTTCGGCGCAGAAGCTGCGGTGACGTTCGACCAGACCGGCGAAACGCGCGGCGATGCCGTCGTCCTGGCCGGGCGCGGCGTACGCGATCGCCTGCAATTCGTTGGTCACGCCCGACAGCGCCGAGACCACCACCAGCACGCGCCGGCCGTCGTCTTTCAGGCGTTTCGAAGCCAGGCGTCCGATCGTGTCCCAACGGTTGCGGCGGGATACCGAAGTACCACCGAACTTGAGCACCACCCAGCCTGTCGCTTGCGCCACCACAGTCTTCCTCGGTTGTCGTTACGGATTTCAAGCCCCGGCGAAGGCCGGGACAGGTCGATCGGCCCGCGCGCCGCATCGATGCGCCGCCGCGGGGTTACACACTTGCCGGTCCTGCGCGCCTAGAATCGCGTGCTCGCCGTCGCGCGCGCCCGGGGTCCGGGCATGAGGCGACGATTCTAGTCGAAGCGGCCGGGTCCCGAACGGGGTGGCCGGGCTGCTTGTTTCGACGGCTTGTTTCGACGGCTCGCTTCGACGGCTTGCCCGGCCGGCCTTTTTCATCCGTTCTATCTGACGTTTCTCACTGCTCCGCCGCTCTTTCCTCTCTCATGGTCACGCCCTTGTACCGCCACCTGCACGGGCCTCTCGGAAGCCCAACAGAATGACGCAACGCCGCTATCTGCAACTGGACGTGTTCGCCGACCGGCCCGGCGCCGGCAATCCGCTGGCCGTGGTCCTCGACGCCGACGGCCTCGACGACGCCGCCATGCAGGCCATCGCCCGCTGGACCCGCCTGCCCGAAACCACGTTCGTGTTTCCGCCGAGCCAGGCCGGCGCCAGTTACCGCATCCGCATGTTCAGCCCGCGCCGCGAGGTGCCGTTCGCCGGCCATCCCAGCGTCGGCACCGCCTGCGTGGTGCTCGAGGCCGGGCTGGCGACGCCGGTCGACGGCGTGTTGGTGCAGGAAGGCGTCGCCGGGCTGCTGCCGCTGTCGGTGAGCGGCGACGGCGAATCGCGCACGATCGCGGTGCGCACGCCCCGCGCGCGCGTGGTCGAGACCGCGAGCGCGGCCGACCCGCGTCTGGCCGACACTTTGCGCAATCTGTCCTTGGGCGCGTTGCCGCCCGCGCTGATGGACGGCGGCCGCCGCTGGTGGCTGGCCGAACTGCGCGACGAAGCCGCGCTGCGCGCCGCCAGCCCGGACTGGGCCGCGATCGGCGCGCTGGCCGAAAGCACCGAGAGCATGGGCCTGTGCGCGTTCGCGCGCGCCGACGCCGGCCAGGACTACGACCTGGTCGTGCGCGCCTTCGTCGGCGCCCCGGCGCAGTTCGAGGACGCCGCCTCCGGCGCCGCCAACGCCACCCTGGCCGCGTGGCTCAACCACAACGGCGCCCTGCCCGGCCGCGACGGACGCTACACCGTCAGCCAGGGCCGCGAAGTCGGCTTCGACGCGCGCCTGGAGCTGCGCGTGGACGGCGACGGCGAGGTGTGGTCGGGCGGACGGGTCAGCAACGTGGTGCGCGGAACCATAGATTGGCGATGACGCGACCGCTTCGCCCGATCGCCGCGATACCCCGATAGCCCCCTGTAGGAGCGGCGCAAGCCGCGACCGCGGGAATGCAACTACGGCGCAGCTTGCGCGGCAGGCGTAATGCCGCGGTCGCGGCTCGCGCCGCTCCTACAGGCAGATACGCGGCCATACCGGCCGGGTAAGGTTTCAGACCGCCGCGCCGCGCGCCTCGGCCCGCGCCACCGCGCGCCGCCCCAGCACCACCACCGCGAACGCCGGCACATACATCAGCAAGCCGTACATCGCCGCCGGCACCGCGATCTGCGGCGAGTTCAACAAGGTCAGCGCGATCACGATCGCCAAGGTGCTGTTCTGCACGCCGACTTCCATCCCGACCGTGATCGAATCGCGCAAGTCCAAGCCGCTGACCCGCGCCAGCGCGAAGCCGCCGCCGATCGCCGCGCTGCACATCAGCAACGCCGCCGGGCCCAGTTCGGGGAGCGTACGCAGCAACAGATCGTGCTGGGTGACGGTGATCGCGACGATCAGCAACAACAGCAGCAACAAGGCGAAGCGGCTGACCCACGGCTCGATGCGCTGCGCCAGCGCGGGCGCGAAACGCCGCAAGCCCATGCCGAGCAGCACCGGCACCAGCACCAGCGCGGCCAGATGCATCACCGTCTGGCCCACCGGCAGGCGGATGTGGCGGGTTTCGCCGCCGAACCAATCCAGCGCCAGATTGACCAGCAACGGCACGCTGATGAACGTCACCAGCGCGCTGATCACCGTCAAGGTCACCGCCAGGGCGACATTGCCGCGGGCGAGAAAGGTCAGCGCATTGGAGCTGCTGCCGCTCGGACAGGCCGCGACCAGCACGAAACCGACCGCGAATTCCAGCGAATTCGGAAACAGCCACGCCACCGCGAAACCGAGCAGCGGCAGCAGCAGGTAATGCCCGATCAGGCCGACCGCGACCGGCTTGGGGTGCTGGCCGATGCGGCGGAAGTCCGCGCCGCTGAGGGTCAGGCCGATACCGCACATGATGATGGCGATGGCGATCGGCAGACCGATCTTGAGCAACAGGCTGTCCTGCACGAAGGATCTCCTGACCACGGGTACATGGGCCGGCGCGATCCCGGCGGTTGCAACATTCACGGCCCGACGCCTGCGCGGCGCGAAGCTGACTCAGCGATCGTAGCCCGGATTGTGCCGCTGCAATCGCCGCAACAGCGACGGCCACGCCAGCGCGCCGCCGAGCCCGCGCGTGACCTGCGCGGCCTGGGCCTGGATGCCGGCGAGAATCGGCGCGGGAATGCGCAGCAAATCGCCGCCGCCGGCCATCGCCCGCACCTGGATCGCGCACGCGGCCTCGAAGATGTACATCGCCAGGAACGCATCGGCGACGCTCGCGCCGACCGTCAGCAGGCCATGGTTGCGCAGCATCAGGAAGGTATTGCGTCCCAGATCGCGCACCAGCCGCGGCTTTTCCTCGTCGTTGAGCGCCACGCCTTCGTAATCGTGATACCCCAGCGCCGCCAGCACGAACAGCGATTGCTGCGAGATCGGCAGCACCCCGTCGCGCTGCGCCGACACCGCGATGCCGTTGAGCGAATGGGTGTGCATCACGCACAAGGCGTCGTCGCGCGCGGCATGTACCGCGCTGTGGATGACGAAGCCGGCCGGGTTGACCGGGATCGGCTGATCGCTAGGCGCTTCGTCCACCGGCAGCCCGTCGAGGCCGATCTTGACCAGCGACGACGCGGTGATTTCGTCGAAGCCCATGCCGTAGCGATTGATCAGGAAACGGTGCCCGGGGCCGGGAATGCGCGCGGTCAGATGGGTGAACACCAGATCGTCCCAGCCGAACAGCGCGACCAGCCGGTAGGCCGCGGCCAGATCGACCCGCAACGCCCATTCGGCCTCGGCCGTGGCCGCGTGCGTATCGCCGTCGTGATTGCCGGTTTGCATGGTCGTTTCCCGCTGCGGTCCAAGGGGCACAATAGCCCCGCGCGCCGGCGCCGACCGTCGGCTTGCCGACAGTCGAACCCTTCGCAGCCATCGAACCCACCGCACAGGCCCGCCATGCAGGATCGCCCCGCGCCCGCTCGCCATGCCGACATGACCGATCCCGCGCTGAGCGCCGATCCGTGGCTGCGCGATCTGTCGCCGGAACTGGTCGCGCACCTGCAGGCGATGTCGTTGCGCCGGCGCCTGCGCGACGGCGAACGGCTGTACGCGCGCGGCGACGCCGCCGAAGGCCTGTACGGCGTGGTCCGCGGCCGCATCCGCCTGAGCGTGCCGACCCCGAACGGGCGCGAGGTGTTGTTCGTGCTGTTCGAACCGGGCAGCTGGTTCGGCGAGGTGTCGATGTTCGACGGCGAACCGCGGCCGCAGGACGCGCACGCGATCGGCGACAGCGAAATCCTGCTGCTGCCGCGCCTGCGTTTTCTCGCCCTGCTCGACGAACACCCCGAGCTGTATCGCGGTTTCACCCGCCTGCTGTGCCGCAAGCTGCGCACGGTGCTCGACTACGTCGAGGACGCGCTGACCCTGCCGTTGGCGGCGCGGCTGGGCAAGCGATTGCTGCAACTGGCGCAGGTCTACGGCGTCGACGCGGCCGACGGCCGCCTGATCGATCTGGCGCTGCCGCAGGACGATCTGGCGAGCATGCTCGGCGCGACCCGGCAAAGCGTGAGCAAGGAGCTCAAGGCCTGGGAGCAGCAGGGCTGGATCGGCCTGCGCTATCGGCATGTGGTGTTGCGCGACGAGACCGCGCTGGCGCGGATGGTGGCGCGCGCGTCGGGTTTGCCGGAGTCGTGATCCGTCGCGTCATTCGACGCGGCGCGCGCAAACGAAGGAAGCCGGAATCTCGCGATCTCAAGCCGCGGCCGCGACCTCACGATCACGACGCAAGCGCGGTGACGCGGTCGCGGCTCACGCCGCTCCTACAGTGAGAAACGTAGCCGCAACCGCCCCCTGTAGGAGCGGCGCAAGCCGCGACCGCGAGATCACACTCACGTCGCCAGCAACAACGACACAGACACCAACCGGATCAACCGTGCTTTTGGTGTCTGTGTTCCAACCAAACCAATCAATCCGGCCTCACATCCACCCGCACGCGAATCCGATCGCCGGGGTTGTGATCGGTGCGGGTGCGATAAGTCTTGCCCGCGTATTCGTAGGTCACGTCGTAACCGCTGACCGAGCGCTCGCCGTTGTTGCCGGTCGGGTAATAGTTGCCGTTGTCCTGGACCGGATCGCAGACCCGCACCATGCCGCTGCGCGGCGGCTGCTGGCTGCGCTTGTTCTGCTCGTAGATGCTCTTGCCGGCCATGCCGCCGACCATCGAGCCGATCGCCGAGGTCGCATAGCGCGCGCTGCCACCGCCGACCTTGCTGCCGAGCACCGCGCCGACGATGCCACCGACCACGGTCGCGGCCATGCGGCCGCCTTCGGTGCCGGTGCTGCGGCGCTCGCCGCCGTTGGGGTCGTAATAGGAATCGCCGTTGCGATTGTCGTCGCCGTAGTAGCTGTCGCCCTGCACATAGGCCGGACGCTCGTAGCAACGCGGGCCGGTGCTGGCCGGCTGGGTGCGGTATTCGTCGAACACCGGATCGACCCGGATCACCCGGGCGAAATCGATCTGCGAGCTGTAGCCGGCGTTGCCGCCGCCCTGCGGATAATTGTTCTGCGGGTGGTTGTTCTGCGGATAGCCGTACGACTGCGCCGAAGCGATGCCGGTGGCGGCGGTCAGCGCCAGGCCCAGGACGGTGACGAGCGAGCGATTCATCATGGACTCCAGACGCCGGGATGGCGCGATGCGGATCGTCGGGCCGCGGCGGTCAACCCGGGCTGAATGCGGCCAGCCCGGCCCCGCGCGGGCGCGCGGCGTTTACCTCGCCGACAGCCAGTCGGCGGCGGCCGCGGCGGTGCGGGCGGCGTCGCGGCCGAGCAGCGGACCGACGTGACTGCCGTGCGGATACCGCCACAAGGTCGCACCGAGCGCGTGAGCGAACTGTGCGGTGGTTCGCGCGGCGACATCCTGGTCGCGCTCGGAGGCGAGGCACAGCACCGGGCCGGCCGGCGCGGGCGCCTCGACCCCGGCATAGGCCTGGCGCAGGACCCGGCCGGATTCGTCGCGCCAGCGGCGCAGCGCATACAGGGCCGCGGCTTCGTCGGCGTCGGGCATGGCGCGCCGGGTCGAGGCCAGGCGCGCGTCGCGGCGCCAGGGCACAAGTTCGGGCCATTCGCGCGGCGGCAGCTGCGCCGCCCACGGCGCCGGCGGCAGCGGGTTGATCAGCACCAGCGCGTCGGCCCGGTCCGCGCACAGCATCGCCAGCAGGCCGCCGAGGCTGGCGCCGATCAGCGCGCACGGGCGCGGCACGCCGGCCAGCGCCGCGCGGACCTGATCGCGGTAGTCGTCCAGCGAGGTCGCGGCCAAGCCGCCGGCCGCGGGTTGCAGGTCCGGCGCGAGGGTGATGAAGCCGCGCGCGTGCAGGACCTCGCGCCACAGGTTCCATTCCCAACCGCCGGCGCCGGCGCCGTGGACCAGCAGGGCGTGGCGGATCGGCGGGTTGCGGCGCGGGTGAGTGGAAAGATCGTGCACGGCCGGGGTTTCGTCGTCGGTGAAGTGGCGCGGTCGCGGCTCACGCCGCTCCTACAGGTAGGCCATGTCGGTTCGCCCCTGTAGGAGCGGCGTGAGCCGCGACCGCGTTGTTACAACTTTCGAACGCAACAGTCACGAAGGCCGAATCGCCCCGCCTCCATCAGGCCAGCTTCGCCTCCAGACTGATCGGCACCGCGCTGAGCGCCTTAGACACCGGGCAATTGGCCTTGGCATCCTCGGCGATCGCCTGGAACTTGGCCGCATCGATCCCGGGTACCTCGGCGGTCACCTTGAGCCGGATCTGCGACAGGGTTGGACCGCCTTCCATCGACAGGTCGACCTCGGCGCGGGTATCGAGCTTGGCCGGCGGATGCCCGGCTTCGCTGAGCTTGGCTGACAAGGCCATGGTGAAGCAGCCGGCATGCGCCGCGGCGATCAGTTCTTCGGGATTGGTGCCCTTCTCCTCGCCGAAACGGCTGTTGAAGCCATAACGGGTGTTGTCGAGCAGACCGCTCTGCGGCGTGCTCAGCTGGCCCTGCCCGCTCTTGAGATCGCCTTCCCAGTGTGCCGTGGCGTGACGCGAGATACCCATGGTGTGACTCCGGCTGATGAGGAGCGCACAGGGTAGCGGGGGGAGCGTTAAGAGCCAGGAACGAGTGTAGAGGAGTGAGGAGTGAGTAAGGGCACGAGCGTCGCCTACTCGTTTCTCACTCCTCCGGAAGAGCCAGAAACGAGTGCAGAGGAGTGAGGAGTGAGTAAGAGCACGAGCGTCGCCTACTCGTTTCTCACTCCTTCGAAAGAGCCAGGAACGAGTGCAGAGGAGTGAGGAGTGAGTAAGGGCACGAGCGTCGCCTACTCGTTTCTCACTCCTCTGAACTCACTCCTCACCCGCCCCACTCGTTTCTCACTCCTCTGCACTCGTTTCTATTACCGCCCTATGCCGCAACGCAACACAAGCAACCGCCAAGCAGTGCTCGCTTCGAACGGCCGGGCTTGACCCACCCTGCCGGCTGCGGGAGTCTGTGATTCCCGGCGACCCGCCGGCCCGCCATGACCGCCCGCCGAGCGCCACGCTCGGGCGCGCAGCGCGGACAGCCATGACGGCCTTCCCCACCCTTGCCTCAGGGAGAAGTCCGCTCATGTCCTACAGCACAGAATCGATTCGCAACGTGGCCCTCGCGGGTCACCCAGGCGCCGGCAAAACCACGCTTTTCGAAGCCCTGCTGCAGGCCGGCGGCGCAGTCCAGACGGCAGGCACCATCGAACGCGGCAGCACGGTCTCGGATTTCGACCCGATCGAGAAGCAGCGCGGCCACTCGATCGACGCGGCGATCGCCAGCACCGATCACGCGGGCATCCACGTCAACCTGATCGACACCCCCGGTTACCCCGATTTCCGCGGCCCCACCCTGTCGGCGCTCGCCGCGGTGGAAACCGTGGCGGTGGTAGTCGATGCCGACAGCGGCGTCGCCTACGGCACCCGCCGGATGATGGAACACGCCAAGGCGCGCGGCCTGTGCCGGGCGATCGTGGTCAACAAGATCGATCACGAAGGCGCCGATCCGGCGCGCGTGCTCGACGCCATCCGCGAAAGCTTCGGCCCCGAGTGTCTGCCGGTGAACCTGCCGGCCGAACGCGGCCAGCGGGTGATCGATTGCTTCGGCGACAACGACGGCGACAGCGATCTCGGCCCGGTCGCCGATTGGCATCAGAAAATCATCGACCAGGTGGTCGAGATCAACGAAACGGTGATGGAGCACTACCTCGATCTCGGCGAAGGCGGGCTATCGGGCGAGGAACTGCACGACGCCTTCGAACAATGCCTGCGCGAAGGCCATCTGGTGCCGGTGCTGTTCTGTTCGGCGCGCAGCGGGGTCGGGGTCAAGGAACTGCTCGACGTCGCCGAGCACCTGTTCCCGCATCCGGGCGAAGCCAATCCGCCGCCGTTCCTCAAGGGCATCGGCGAGGAAGCCAAGCCGATCATGGCCGTGCCCAACGCCAAGGCGCACGTGATCGCCGACGTGTTCAAGATCGTCAACGATCCCTTCGTCGGCAAGCTCGGCGTGTTCCGCGTCTATCAGGGCACCGTGCGCAAGGACACCCAGTTGTTCGTCGACGACGGCAAGAAGCCGTTCAAGGTCGGGCACCTGTTCAAGCTCAAGGGCAAGGACCATGTTGAGATCGAGCAGGCGATCCCCGGCGACATCGCCGCGGTGGCCAAGGTCGAGGACCTGCATTTCGACGCGGTGCTGCACGACAGCCACGACGAAGACCACATCCATCTGGCGCCGTTGAATTTTCCGCGGCCGATGTTCGGCCTGGCGGTCGAGGCGGCGAGCAAGGGCCAGGAACAGAAACTTTCCACCGCCCTGCACAAGCTGGCCGAGGAAGATCCCTGCTTCCACGTCGAGCACGAAACCGAAACCAACGAAACCGTGATCCGCGGCCTGTCGGATCTGCACCTGCGCATCAACATAGACCGGCTCAAGGACAAGTACGGGGTGGAGGTCAAGGCGCGGCCGCCGCGCATCGCCTACCGCGAAACCGTCGCCGGCAAGGCCGAGGGCCATCATCGCCACAAGAAACAGACCGGCGGCGCGGGCCAGTTCGGCGAAGTGTTCCTGCGGGTCGAACCGCTGCCGCGCGGCGGCGGGTTCGAATTCGTCGACGAGGTCAAGGGCGGCACCATCCCGGGCCAGTTCCTGCCGGCGGTGGAGAAAGGCGTGCGCCAAGTGCTGCACGACGGCGCGGTCGCCGGATATCCGCTGCAGGACGTGCGGGTGATCGTGTACGACGGCAAGTACCACAGCGTCGACAGCAAGGAAGTGGCCTTCGTCGCCGCCGGCAAGAAGGCGTTTCTCGACGCGATCGGCAAGGCGCGGCCGCAGGTGCTCGAACCGATCGTCGAGCTGGAGGTCAACGCGCCCGAGCAGCACATGGGCGACATCAGCGGCGGCCTGGCCAGCAAGCGCGCGCGCATCAGCGGGACCGACAGCATGCGCGGCGGCGAGATCGTGGTGCGCGCGCAGGTGCCGCTGTCGGAACTGGAAGGCTATGCGGCCGAGCTCAAGTCGGTCACCGCCGGACGCGGCCGCTATTCGCTGGATTTCAGCCATTACGAACCGGTGCCGGGGCACGTGCAGCAGAAGCTGGTCGAGGCCTACAAGCCGCGGCACGAGGAGGACTGAAGGGCGGTGCGACCACCTCCGGCCCGATGGTCCGCGGCGAGTTCGACGTCGCGGGTTGTCGGGTCTGGAAGGGCCGGTACACAGACCTCGCGAATTTCGTCGCGGCTCTGAGTTCGTGGTCGCGGCTCGCGCCGCTCCTACATGGGCTACCTGTAGGAGCGGCGCGAGCCGCGACCGCGAAACACCACACTCGACGAAATCTGCGTCGGGCGAGACCTACCCCCCAAACCTCCGCGCGCAGTTCACCAAGCCGCCACCCGGCTCCCCGTCCTCATACCCACCCGCACAATCGCAGCGGAGACGCCGCGCTCACACCGCCTCGCCTGCCTCGTTACCATGCAAAGACATCGACCCCCCAAGGAAACCGCGATGCCGCCCATCCACCCTGTCCACTGCCCCGCCCGCCGCAACCTGCGCGATCCGCGCGGCACCCGCCGGCGCGCGATCCTCGGCGCCTGCCTGATGCTCTGGCTCGCGGCCCTGCCCGCGGCGGCATTGGCGAAATCGCCGGCGAAAGGCCCCGCTGTCGAAAACCGCTGCGGCTGGTTCGACAACCCCAGCCCCGGCAATGCCTGGCTGACCGATCGCGACGGCGAATGGACCATCGCGATACAGGGCGACCATCAGGCTGAAGGCGACTGGCCGCCGCCCAGGGTCGACAAGGAATGGGTGCCGGCCGGCGGCGAAGGCGACCCGCGAGGCTACGGTTACGGCTGCGCCTGCATGAAGGTCGAAACCGACCGCGCGCAGATGCGGATCGTGCGGATCGTGTCCTCGCAGGGCAAACCGCTGAGCCAATGCCGCCGCGACCGCAAGCTCACCGAGCCGCGCGACTGATTCGCGTCGGAACCTGTCACGCTTCCCCACCGATTCACTCGTCCCCCGACCGATGACCGTCAACGCCAAGCCCTCCCTCGAGACCGACCCCGAACTCGCCGAGATCGTGTCCGATGCCCTGGACGTGGTGTCCAATCCGACCGACCTGATCGTCACCGTGCTGACGCTGCTCGCCGCGCTGACGATCGCGGTGCTGGTCACGCGCAAGATCAAGATCAAGCTGGGCCATCAGCGCCCGATCCTGCTGATCCTGGTCGAATACCTGTGCATGCCGCTGGTCATGCTGCTGAGCCTGGGCGCGACCAGCCTGATCGGCGGCAGCTTCGACAATCCGCTGATCGGCCTGGCCGGGACCTTGCTGTTCCTGTTCGCGATCATCCGCGTGATCGGCGCGGTGGTGGAACTGCTGTTCCGCCCGACCATGCTGCTGCGGGTCATGCTGCGACTGGCCACCGTGGTGTCGTGGCTGGCGGTGGTGTTCGCGGTATTCAAGGACCGCAGCGCGCTGATCGCCAAACTCTATTCGGCCAAGTTCGCCTTCGGCGGCATCAACCTGTCCAGCGAAGGCGTGGTAAGGGGCATGGTGATCGGCGTGGTGATCGCGATCATCGCGCTGTGGGGCGACAAGGCGGTCACCAACCTGCTGCGCCGCAGCCGCACCCTGCAACCCAACTTCGTGCTGGCGCTGTCGCGGATCTTCAGCGTGGCGGTGTGGATCACCGCGACCGCGGTGATCTTCTCGATCAGCGGCATCAACCTCACCGCCCTGGCCGCGTTCAGCGGCGCGCTCGGCATCGGCCTGGGACTGGGCCTGCAGCGGCTGGCCGCGAGCTACATCAGCGGCCTGATCGTGCTGTTCGAACAATCGGTGCGGGTCGGCGACAACATCGAGACCAACAACATCGTCGGCCGGGTCACCCGCATGACCGTGCGCTACACCATGATCCGCACCCGCGACGGCGAAGAGGCGATCGTTCCCAACGACAGCCTGACCAGCAACGTGATCGTCAACCAGTCCTGGTCCGACCGTAACCTGCGCCTGGTGTGCGGAGTGCTGGTCAAGGGCGACGTCGATCTCGACCTGGCCCGCACATTGTTCGTCGAGGCAATGAGCGCGCAGTCGCGCGTGCTGCAACAACCGCCGCCGCATATGTATATCACCGGCGTCAACGACAAGGGCATCCAGCTCGACGGCCACTTCTGGATCAACGACCCGGAAAACGGCCAGCACAACGTCATTTCCGACACCTACGACGCGGTGCTGGCGGCGTTTCGCAAGAACGCGGTGCAGTTGGTCGCGCAATGATCGGCGGCATCGGCTTCGCGCCGATCACCGCGCGATTAACCCGTGGACGCTTCGCAGACGCGCTCTGCCGCATCCGCTGCGCCGCCGCCAAGCCTGATGCGCGCCGCCGCAACGCAGCATCGCGATAAACGGTCCGTCGGCCACCACCGCGGGGCCTGCGCGGGGAGTAGCATGCCCGGGTGACCGAAACCACCCACCCGCGGTTCTTCTGGCAGTTTCCGATGAAGCTGGTGCGCGAAGCGCGGCTGGACGAATTCCTGCCCGACGACGGCCACCTGCGCATCCTGTTCCTGTGGGGCAAGGACTGTCCGAACTGCGACGTCGCCAAGGGCCAGATGCTGCTCGCGCAGGAGCGCTTCAGCTGGCCCGACGTGGAGTGGCTGCACGACAACGTTTACGAAGATCCGGCCATGGGCACGCGTTTCGGCCTGCACGGCATCCCGGCGTTCCTGGTGTTCCGCGGAAGCAAGAAGCTCGGGCGGATCGGTCAATGGCCCGGCACCGAGGCGTTCGTGTCGGCGATCGAGAAGATCCAGAGCCAGCCGCCGACTTCGACCTGATCGGTCGGCGCCATAGTTCGGCCTGATAGTTCGGCCCGAAAGTTCGGTCTGATAGTTCGGTCTGACCGTCCGCCCCGATCGCCGGCCTCACGCCCGGCGCCATCCCGACAACCGCGCGGCATCGCCGCAAACCCGCAACACACCCTCGCGCCGATGCGGGCGCGCGGGACTTGGCGGCCGCCATCGCCGCGGCGCAGACTGCGGGCCTGTCCCTCGCCCACCGCCGCCATGTTCGACACCGCCACCCTCACCGCCTACCTGATCGCCGCCGCCGTGCTGGTGTTCATTCCCGGCCCCGGCACTGCCTGGATCATCGCCCAGAGCGCCGCCGGCGGGACCGCGCGCGGGGTGCAGGCGGCGTTCGGGCTGGAAACGGCGACCTTGATCCACGCGCTCGCGGCCGGGCTCGGGCTGTCGGCGTTGCTGGCGACCTCGGCGCTGGCCTTCGAAGTGCTCAAGTACGCCGGCGCGGCGTATCTGATCTGGCTCGGGATCAAGGCATGGCGCACGCCGCCGACGCCGGTCGCCACGACCGCCGAACCGCTCGACGCGGCCGTGCCGGCGGCGCGCGTATCGGCCCGCCATGTCTATCTGCGCTCGGTCGTGACCGGCGTGCTCAATCCCAAGGTCGCCTTGTTCTTTCTCGCCTTCCTGCCGCAATTCGTGCACCCCGAGCGCGGCATGGTGTGGTTGCAGTTCCTGGTGCTAGGCGCGTTGCTGTCGATGATCGGCATGCTCAACAGCCTGATGCTGAGCTTCGCGGTCGGCCGCTTCGGCCGGCGTTTCGCCGCTGGCGGCGGCCGCTGGAAGGAACGCCTGACCGGCAGCGTGTTCATCGCGCTCGGTCTGCGGCTTGCGGTGCAGCAGCGCGGCTGAGGGTCGCGCGCGGTCGCTCGAATTCGCGGCGCATCGCTTGCGATGGCGGCGCGCCAGCTTGAATCGCGGATGTACGTCGTCGCCGTCGCGAGGCGTCGCCGGCCGTGCCCGCCTTGAAGGCCGGCGTCGCGGCCCATAGGTCGTTTGATCACGACCTCGATCACGACCTCGCTACGGAGCGACCCGGATGAAGACTCATGGCTTTCTCGACCAGTTGTTGAAGACCGCGCAGAACAGTCTCGGCGCGGGCGGCCTCGACGGCCTGCTCGGCGGCGGCAAGCCGCCGGTGCGTTACCAAGGGGACGAGAAGAAAGAGGAAAAGCGCGGCCTGCTCAATGCCGACTTCGGCAAGGGCGCGCTGACCGGCGGCGCCCTCGGCCTGCTGCTGGGCAACAAGAAACTGCGCAAGCACGCCGGCAAGATCGCCTTGTACGGCGGCGTCGCCGCGGTCGGCGTGCTGGCCTACAAGGCCTATGGCGATTACCGCCGCCAACAGGGCGACAGCGCGGCCGAGCCGCAGACCGTCGACCGCCTGCCGCCGCCGCAGGCCGAGCTGCACAGCCAGGCCATTCTCAAGGCGCTGGTCGCCGCGTCCAAGGCCGACGGCCATATCGATGCGCGCGAACGCGAAGTGATCGAGGGCGAATTCACCCGCATCGACGGCGATCCTGAACTGCGCCGCTGGCTGCACGACGAACTGGAAAAACCGCTGGACCCGGCCGAAGTCGCGCGCGCCGCGACCACCCCGGAGATCGGCGCGGAGATGTACCTGGCCAGCCTGCTCGCGACCGACGATCAGACCTACATGGAGCGCGCGTATCTGGACGAACTGGCGCGCCAGCTCAAGATCGACGACGCCTTGAAGGCGCGTCTGGAGCAGCAGTTGCGCGACGCGCAGGCCTGACCGGCGCGCGCGAGCCTCAAGCCGATGCATGCGCCCGCGTTACAGGCGGGCGCATGCAATCGCATCGGAATCAGAACCGATCCGCGACCCTCACCGCCGAGCCGGCGGCGATCGCCGCGCCCATGAGCGCTTTTGCGACGCCGCATCCGCTTTATGCCGCGCCGCGCCGTCGCCGCTTCCTACACCCGGCCCGCAACCGCTAGCATCGCCTGTGGCTGCAATCGTGCAGCCGCGTTGAACGGACCTCGCCGATGCGCCTGCTGATCCCCGCCCTGCTCGCACTGAGCTTCGTCGGCTGCTCCTGCCAACGCCAACCCGACCCGGACGCCGCGGTGCCGCCGCCCGCGACGCCCGCGCCCGACGACGCCCAGACCCGCGCGCAAGCGGCCGCCGCGCAACGCGCGCAGGCGCAAAGCCAGCAACGTCTGGAGGCGCTGACCGATGCGGTCGACGAACTGCACCGATACCTGCAGAAACTCGGCAGCGGCAAACGCGAAGAGGCCGACAAGCACTGGGCCTACCAGCGCCTGCCGCGCGGCAACGAAGAAGCCGATCTGCGCGCGCTCGACAACCTGCGCGCGATCCGGATCGAAAACGACACGCCCAAGCAGATCGATCAGGAACCCCAGCCCGAACTGCTGGAAATTCCAGTCGACCTGCGGGTGAGCCTGGCGGACGGCGAGAACCGCCGCTACAAGGGCTGGTATCGGATGAAGCGCAATCCGGTGGATCGGCGCTGGGAGTTGATCGGGGTGTCGATCGCGGTGGTGCTGCGCTGAGCTCTGCGCGGGGCGGTGCGGGTAAAAACGCAGAGCAAAAGCGAATCCCCCCTGCCCCCCTTTTGCAAAGGGGGGAAAAAGCAGTTGCGTATCGTCCAGTAACAGCGGCGAGATCCGATTCATTGGAGCGATCATCTCGCGCGATTCGCCGTCGCACCGCTGCTCTGGCTTTCCCCCCTTTGCAAAAGGGGGGCAGGGGGGATTCGCTTTTGCTTTTGCTTTTTTCTTGCCGACACCACGCAAACCCGCCACCAAACCGAAAAAACCGCTTCCACAACCCACAGCACACCAAACACAGCCACGCACACCCCAAGTCAGCCCCCATCCAGCAAGCTGAGCCGCCCCCGCCCAGCGACTTCCGGCACGTCGCCGACATCGCGCTTACGCCTATACACTCGCCCGATCGCGCGCCGGCCTGATCGACAGGCATGATCGAAACCGACCGCGCACCCAACCGCCTCGGACTCCGCCATGCGCTCGTCTCGCCCCTTGATCGCCCTGATCGCCGTCCTGACCTGTCCGCTGTGGCTGACGACCGGCTGCAAGGACAAAGGCGCCGCCGCGGACGGCGGCGCCGAAGGCGAGGCCGGCCAAGCCCTGCCGACGCCCGAAGGCGCGAACCGCGGCGGCGTGACCGGCATGCCCGACCGTCCCGGCCCCGGCCAGATCGGCCTGCCCGTGGTCGACCCGAACGCGCCGCCGGCGCTGGACGAAAACGGCAACCCGCTGCCACCGGCCGAACCCACCGACCCGGCCGCATTGCCCGTCGACGGCACCCTGCCGATCGCCGCGCCGATCGATCCCACCGCGCCGCCCGCCACGCCCGCCGAACCCAGCGCCGAAGACGCGGTCGCGGTGATCCGCGATTACTACGCCGCGATCAACGGCAAGAATTTCGAACGCGCCTACGCGCTGTGGTCCGACGGAGGCCGCGCCAGCGGCCAGACCGCGCAGCAATTCGCCGACGGCTTCGCCGAAACCGTCGGAGTCTCGGTCGAAGTGATGCCGCCCGGCCGCGTCGATGCCGGCGCCGGCCAGCGCTATGTCGAAGTGCCGGTCGCGATCGCCTCGACCCAGCGCGACGGCAGCCAGCACAAATACGTCGGCGCCTACACCCTGCGCCGCGCGGTGGTCGATGGCGCCAACGATGCGCAACGCGCGTGGCGGATCGGCAGCGCCGACATCCGCGAAGTGAAGCCGTGAACCTCGCCGTGGCGCGCGCGGCGATCGCGCTGAGCCTGTGCGTGCTGCTGAGCGCCTGCGAGCGCGAGGCGGCGACGCCGCAACCCGCGCCTGTCGCCATGCCCGCGCCCGCGACGCCCGCGCCAGCCGCGCCCACGATCGACGCCGAACCCGCGGTCGAGCCGGTGACCGAGTACGTCCTGCCCGGCGCGCTCGCACCCGACGTCGGGCCCGAGCGCCTGAAGCAGTTGTTCGGCGCCGCCAACGTCCGCATCGACGATCATCTGCCCGGCCCGGAAGGCGAAGAATTCCGTGGCGTGATCCTGTTCGCCGACGATCCCGCTCGTCGCGCCGAATTGCACTACCAGGACCAGCAGCAACTGCGCGGCCTGGCCTTCGTGAGCGTGCGCGAAGCGAACACGCGCTGGCGTCTCGACAACGGCATCGTCATGGGCATGCGCCTGAGCGAGCTGGTACGGCTCAACGGCAAACCGATCCGTTTCAGCGGCCTGGGCTGGGATTACGGCGGCACCATCACCGACTGGAACGGCGGCAAGCTCGCCAGCCGCGACGGCGACCCGGTCATGCGCGGCGCACGCCTGGGTCTCGTACCTGGCGGCCCGTCCAGCCAAGCCGACGCGGTGCCGTCCAGCGACGCCGACTACGCCAGCGACGATCGCAAGTTCCCCAAGCAGGGCGAATTGCTGCGGGTCGAAGAACTCAGCGTGTCGTTTCCGGGCGAGGACGATCTTTGAGCCGTTCCAAGGCCGCTAGCGCATGAGCGCGCAGCCGCCGCGCATCGTCCTCGACAGCAACGTCTGCCTGGACCTGTTCGCGTTCCAGGCGCCGGATCTGGCGCCCTTGCTCGACGCCCTGCGCGACGGCGCGATCGAAGCGGTCACCGACATCGAATGCCGCGCCGAATGGCAGCGCGTACTGACCTATCCGCAATTGGAGCTCGACCCGGCCGCGCGCGAACGCAGCCTGCTCGACTACGACCGCTGGCTGCGGGTGCTCGAGCACGATGCCGAAGCGCAGACCGTCGCCCTGCCCCGCTGCGCCGATCCGGACGACCAGAAATTCCTTGAACTGGCGCAGGCCGCGAACGCGCGCTGGCTGCTCACGCGCGATCACGCGCTGCTGGTGCTCGGCCGCCGCACCGCGCGCGCCGGGCTGTTCGAGATCCTGACCGCGCGCGCCTGGGTCGCGTTGCGGAATTTACGCGACGACGCCGCCGCGCCCGCCTGAAGCCCGCGCGGACGCATGCCATACTCGGCGCATGCAAGGCGTTCCCGCCCAATTCGTCGATGCCTTTGACGCGGCCGAATTCCGTCAGCCGGCGCATCGCCGCGGCATCGAGCTGTATCGCGCGCACATCGTCCGCCATGCCTTCGAACCGCACACCCACGAGGCCTACGGCCTGGGCGCGATAGAGTCCGGGGTCGAACGCTTCCGTTATCGCGGCAGCGATCATCTGGCGCCACCCGACTCGCTGGTGCTGATGAACCCCGACGTGCTGCACACCGGCCGCGCCGAAACCGAAGGCGGCTGGCGTTATCGGATGATCTATGTCGATCCCGAGGCCGCCGACGAGATCACCGGCGAAACCGGCTGGTGGTTCGATCAGGCCGTGCAGCACGATCCGCTGCGCGCGCGCCGCATCACCGCGCGCCTGGATAGTTTGTGGCGGGCGCGCGAACCGCTGGATTTCGACAGTCAGTTGCATGCGCTGCTCGGCGAATTCCGCGATCACGCGCGCATCCAGCGGCGCATGCGCGACGAACCGGCGCATCGCTTCGACCGCGTGGTCGAATACCTGCGCGCGCATCTGGCCGAGCGCATCACCCTGGACGAACTCGCCGCGCTCGCCGGTCTGAGCCCGTTCCATTTCCTGCGCCGGTTCCGCGCGCAGTACCACGTCACCCCGCAGCAGATGCTGATGGCGCTGCGTCTGTACCAGGCCAAGCACCTGCTCGCCGCGGGCGCCGCGCCGGCCGCCATCGCCGTCGACACCGGCCTGACCGATCAGGCCCATCTGACCCGCGCGTTCGCGCGGCGCTACGGCATTACCCCGGCGCGGTATCAGAAGCAGATTCGCGGCTGACGGTCGGCGGCGGCGTTGCCGTGGTGGCGCGGTGTCGCTTCCGAAGCCCCTGTAGGAGCGGCGCAAGCCGCGACCACGCCACCTCACACCCGACGCCAGACCGCCAAACCCGCGTCCCCAGCAAAACCGCAATCTGCTACAAGACCCCGCCATCGCCGCCGGCCACACTGCGCGCATGCTGCTAGGAACCCTCTACGCCCTGCTCGCCGGCCTGATCTGGGGCCTGGTCTTCATCGGCCCGCTGCTGCTGCCCGAATACCCGGCCGCGCTGCAATCGGTCGGGCGCTACCTCGCCTTCGGCCTGATCGCCCTGCCCCTGGCCTGGCTGGACCGCGGCGCCTTGCGCCAGCTCACCCGCGCCGACTGGATCGAAGCGCTTAAGTTGTCGGCGATCGGCAACCTGCTCTACTACCTGTGCCTGGCCAGCGCGATCCAGCGCGCCGGCGGCCCGTTGCCGACCATGATCATCGGCACCTTGCCGGTGGTGATCGCGATCAGCGCCAACCTGCGCGACAGCAAACGCGACGGCCGCCTGCCGTGGCGGCGGCTGGCGCCGTCGCTGCTGTTGATCGCGCTGGGCATCGCCTGCGTCAATCAGGTCGAACTCGAAGCCTTGCGCGCCGACGCCGACGCCGATCTGGGCCGTTACGCGATCGGCGCACTGCTCGCGCTCGGCGGCGTCGCCTGCTGGACCTGGTATCCGCTGCGCAACGCCGACTGGCTGCGCGCGCACCCCGGCCGCAACCCGCGCACCTGGGCGACCGCGCAGGGCGTGGCGATCCTGCCGCTGGCCTTGCTCGGCTACATCGCGCTGTGGGCGTACATGAGCGCGAGCGGCGCGTCGTTCGCGATGCCGTTCGGGCCGCGTCCGGCGTTCTTCATCGGTTTGATGGCGACGATCGGCCTGTTCGCGTCGTGGGTCGGCACCCTGTGCTGGAATCAGGCGAGCCAGCGCTTGCCGACCGCGTTAGCCGGGCAACTGATCGTGTTCGAAACCCTGGCGGCGTTGAGTTACACCTTCATCCTGCGCGGCCAGGCGCCGAAGCCGCTGACCCTGGTCGGGGTCGGCCTGTTGATCGCGGGGGTGATCTGGGCGCTGCGGGTCAAGCCGGTGCATGCATCGGCGGCATCGGTGCGCGATGCGGCTTGAGCGATCGCAAAGATCGGTGATGGTTTGCTTTTGTCAGGCGTGTCGTCGCCGTATTTTCGATTGCGTGCGCGGTACATCCTGAAAGAAGCAAATCCGCGGCAAGCCAAGGTTTTAATCGGATCACGAACACCGTCGCACATCGAACCGCACGCAGCATCCGCACCCCCTGCAAACGTCAAAGCGGCGCACCAACGGCCATCGCGCGCCGTCATGCCCCACTGCGGCGATATGCCGCACTCGTGCGCGAAAAACGCCGCCTAAGCTTGCCGGCTTTCAGCCTGCGATCACTCCGTCATGCGCATCGTCACACTTCGTATCGCCGCGCTCGCATTGGCGACCGCCGTCGCCTTCGATGCGGCCGCCTTCGACGGCACCGCGCAGTCCGATGCGGCGCCGATACCCGACGACGCGCAAGCCAAGACCCTCGGCACGGTCCGCGTCCTCGGCCGCTATGCGCGAGGCCGCGCGGTCGACAGCCCCGAGGCCGCGCGCGCGCGCCTGGACCAGCGCGCCGGCGCGACCGCGCTGGTCGACGGCGAGTCGTATCGCGACGGCCGCGTCAGCACCTTGACCGATGCATTGGGCTACGCGCCGGGCGTGTTCGTGCAACCGCGCTTCGGCGCCGAGGAAGCGCGCCTGTCGATCCGCGGCTCGGGCCTGCAACGCACCTTCCACGGCCGCGGCCTGGAACTGTTGCAGGACGGCAGCCCGCTCAACCTCGCCGACGGCGGTTTCGATTTTCAGGCGGTCGAGCCGCTGGCGACACGCTACATCGAGGTCTACCGCGGCGCCAACGCGCTGGAGTTCGGCGCGGCGACGCTCGGCGGCGCGATCAACTTCGTATCGCCGACCGGTTACGACGCCGCACCCGCGAGCGTGCGCGCCGAAGCCGGCGCGTTCGGTTATCGCCGCGGCCAGATCGCGCTGGCGGGAGTGTGCGGCGACGCCGACGGCTACCTGAGCCTGAGCGGCATCAATCAAACCGGTTACCGCGATCATGCCGAACAGGAAAATTACCGCTTGTTCGCCAATGCCGGCTATCGCTTCAGCGACACGCTCGACGCGCGCGTCTACCTGACCCATGTCGATACGCGCTCGGCCCTGCCCGGCAACCTGACTCTCGACGAATCGCGCCGCGATCCGCGCCTGGCCGCGCCCGGCAATCTCGCCTTGAACCAACGCCGCGACTACCGCCTCGACCGCATCGCCGGCAAGCTGGCCTGGGCCGCGTCCGAACGCAGCACGTTGACCGTGTCGGCCTATTACGCCGACAAATCGCTGCACCACCCGATCTTCCAGGTGTTGCAGCAGGACAGTTCCGATGTCGGCATCGATGTCCGCTGGCGCCACGAGTCGCAATGGCTGGGCTTGCACAATGTATTGATCGCCGGCGCCACGTTCGCCCAGGGCGATATCGACGACGACCGTTACTTCAACATCGCCGGCCACGCAGGCGCGCGCAGCAACCGTTTCGATCAACGCGCGCGCAATCGCAAACTCTATCTGGAGAACCAGACCTGGCTCGCGCCGCAATGGGTGCTGTCGCTGGGCGCGCAGGCGCTCGACGCCGACCGTCGCTCGCGCGATCGCTTCATCACCGGCGGCCGCGACGAAAGCTTCGCCGCCGACTATTCCGGCATCAGCCCCAAGCTCGGCCTGCGCTATGTGATCGACGAACACGCCCAGCTCTACGCCAACCTCAGCCACAGCCTGGAACCGCCGAGCTTCGGCGAACTCAGCGGCGGACCGGGCATCACCCCGGTCGACAAGCAGCGCGCCGACAGCGGCGAAATCGGCCTGCGCCTCAACGCCGACGCGCTGTCGCTGGACCTGGCCGTGTACCGCGCGCGGGTCCGCGGCGAACTGCTTTCGCTCAGCGACGGCAACGGCAATCCGCTGGGCACGGTCAACGCCGACCGCACCGTGCATCAGGGTATCGAACTCGGCCTGAGCTGGAAACCCGCGGCGCAATGGACCGTGTCGGCCAACTACCTCTACAACGATTTCCGTTTCGACGGCGACCGCGTCTACGGCGACAACGACCTGGCCGGCGTGCCGCCGCAACAACTGCGCGCCGAACTGCGCTGGTCGCCGGGCGAGTATCTGTACCTCGCGCCGAGCTTGGAATGGACACCGCAGTCGTATTACATCGACCACGCCAACAGCTTCAAGGCGCCGGGCTACACCATTGCCGGCCTGCGCATCGGCGGCAAGCTCGCGAAGCAATGGTCGTGGTTCGCCGATGCGCGCAACCTGGGCGATCGCAAGTGGATCGCCAGCACCAACGTGATCGCGGATGCGCGCGGGCTGGATGGGCGTAATTTCCTGCCGGGCGATGGGCGGGCGGTGTATTTCGGGGTGGAGTGGCGACGTCAATAGCCGGCATGCCACGATAGGCGCCATGACACCGAAGATCCCTCATCGCAATCTGTCGCCGCATGGTTGGTGGATCGCCACCTATATCGAGCGTGCGGCCTGGGATGACGACCTCGATCCCAATGTAAATTCCCGATGCATTGCATGGGAAAACACCATATTGATCCAGGCTGCGGATCGTGACATCGCTTACGAAAAAGCCATCGCCCTAGGTAGCGATAGCGAATCGACGTTCAGCGATGGCAAAGGCCGCACCGGACGCTGGGTATTCGAAGGCTTGGTCAGCCTGCTGCCGATCTACGATGAGCTTCGCGACGGCGCCGAACTGGCCTGGGAAGAACACCGCAATCGAACGCTCAAAAAGGTTCGCTCATGGGTCAGACCAAAGCACGAACTGGAGGCATTCGACGATACTTCCCCTTATTGGGATAAAGAGAACTGAGACTCTACGCCTCAAATCTCGAACCGCTTCATCAGCAACTGTAAGCTATCGCGCAGATCGAACGCGCGTACGGCGACAACGATCTGGCCGGCGTGCCGCCGCAACAACTGCGCGCCGAACTGCGTTGGTCGCCGGGCGAGTATCTGTACCTTGCGCCGAGCGTGGAATGGACACCATGGTCGTACTACATCGACCACGCCAACAGCTTCAAGGCGCCGGGCTACACCATCGCCGGCCTGCGCGTCGGCGGCAGGCTCGCGAAGCAATGGTCGTGGTTCGCCGATGCGCGCAACCTGGGCTATCGCAAGTGGATCGCCAGCTTATGGAGCGTCGAATTCGTGCCGCCGCGCGTGCATTGGTTAGCAGCGTCATGGATGCGGTGTCGCGGTCGCGGCTTGCGCCGCTCCTACAGGGGCTTGCGTGAAGCTTCGTGCGCTACCTGTAGGAGCGGCGCAAGCCGCGACCGCGACACCACGAATAACGACGCAAGCTTCCGCCAGAAGGTTTCTCCACCCTCGACGGAACAACGCATAGATCGGCGCCCGCCTATCCGTTGAGCAGAGCCCGTCTCGCGAGCCGAGCCGATACGACACGACACAACACGACACGACACGACAACTCACCAGAACCCGAAACCCGCCGACCCCATGGCCGGCGGGCGCCCGACTCAGTTCCAGCAACTGCTGGGCTGATCGATCACCGTCACCCAGAAGCGCGTGCTGGCGTCGACGTTGCCGTAGGCCCGCCAACTCCAGCCGCCGTCGCCGTCGTGATGCGTGGCCATGCGATAGCCCGGGCCGAACTCGGCGCGGCAGAACGCATCGGCCTGGGCGCGGGTGGCGAAGGAATCGCCGCGCACCGCGCGGCTCAGCGCGATGTTGCCCTTGGCCCAGCCGTTGTAATAGTCGGTCGGCACCGGCGCGGGCGAACCGTCCTGCTTCAGACACAGCACCGGCAGGCGCACCGAGCACTCGGTGTCGCCCTGGTAGGCGTCGCACTCGGGACTGAAGCAGCCCACGTGGTCGACGCCGTTGGTGTGGCCGGCCTTGCGCCAGGTCACGCCCTTGCCGCCGGCGGCGACCGCGGAGAAGGCCACCAGGGTCAGGGCCGCGGCCGCGGAGATACGGATTGCGCGAACGTCCATTGCTTGCTCCTTATCGAAAGATTCGAAAAGGCGCGACTCGCGCAACGTCCGCCGTGCCAACACGGTCTGCCCGCCGCGGCGATGCGCGCCGGCACGTCGGGGGATGGCGTGCCGGCGCGATCTCTATCATCCCGGGCGGGCCGGAACCGGTATTCCTAAGCCCTTTGGCCCGCGCGCTCGCGCGCTTAGGCAACCGGTCACACGCGGCGCAAGCGTACGCCGTTAAAACGCGGCGACGGCGGCAACTTCGGACTGCAACCCAGGTCGTTGTACGCGCCGGACGGCGATCAAATCTCGAAGCGGTACGACAGCTTGACCAGCAACTGCTCGCTGTCGCGCAGATCGAACGCATCGCGGAACTGACGGCCGACGCCGTCGTGGCGCATGCCTTCCTCGAACATCTCGCCGCCGCGCACGTAGGCCACGTACAGGTACGACAGCGGCGCCAGTTCGTAGCGGTAACGCACCTGGAAACCGAGATTGCGCAGGTTGAAATCCGGAACCTCCTCGGCCACCGCGAGCGCGCGGCCGTCGCCGGCCACCCGATAGGCCTGACGCGTGCGCGCATCCACGCCGATGGTTTCCAGCCGCAAGCGCAGTTCCTGCTTGCCGTCGATGAACCACTGCAGGCCGGCGTTGAGCGACAGGAAATCGGCGCGGAAGCTGGCGACGCGGTTGTCCTGCCGCCACAGCAGCCAATCGGGGTTATGGCTGTACTCGATCCCGGCGAACAGCAGCATGCGGTCGCTGAACTGGTAGTTCGGCTCCAGGTACAGGCTCAGTTCGCCCTCATCCACGCCGCCCAGGCCTTCGGCGCTGTAGCCGGCCTCGGTGTACAGCGACCACGGGTTGTCGCCCCGGCGCGGACGCAATCGTTCGTAGGTCATGAACAACTTCGCCGGCACCCGCAGCACGCCGTTGCCGCGGGTGATCAGGTCGTCGTGGCCGCTGGTCCACAGCGCCGCCTCGATGAACTCGCGGCCGCCGTCGCGCAGATCGCTGCGGCGGTTGATCGCGAACGCGTCGGCGATATGCACGCCGTCGTCGCTGTAGCGGCGCGATACCGCGTAATGCCAGTCGTGGCCCGAGTACGCCGAGTCGGCCGGCAGATCGGTGACGCGCCGGCCCAGGTCGTAACGCAGATAGTTGAAGTTGTTGCGTTCCAGATAGCCGAAGTCGTTGAGCATCAGATCCTTGCCCAGATGCAGACCGTACAGTTGCTGGCGCCAGCCCTTGCCCATGTCGTAATCGATGCGGACCTGGCCGCCGCTGTCGCGGAAACTGCGCCCCGCCTGCTCGACATCGGAGGCGACCACCGCGCCGCGGATCGACCATTGCGGGTTCGGCGTCCAACGCTGATCGAATTCGTAGACGTTGGCCTGACGATCCAGGAACGGCCGGTCGACCTGGGTCACCATCGCGCCGAGCCCGAAGCGGGCGAAATCGCGGGTGACGCGCGCGGCGTAGAAATCGCGGCCGACCTCGTCGCCCTCGCTGGCGGCGAACAGCCCATAGTTGAAGCCGGCCGCGCTGCCGTTGAGCTTGAGCGCCGCGGTCACGTCGCCCGAACCGTCGCCGTCGTCGCGGCCGCCGCCGACGCGGCGGGTGTAGATCAGGCGGCTGTTGCTGCTGTACGAACCGAACGGCACGTCGAAGAAGCTCTGGTTCTCGGTGAAGAACGGCCGCTTGTCGCTGAAGAAGGTTTCGGTGGCGCTGAAGTTGACGGTCAGCTCGTCGCTTTCGACCTGGCCGAAATCCGGATTCACGGTCGCGCTGAGCTGGAACTTGCCGCTGGGTTTCCAGAACAGGTCCAGGCCGCCGTCGAAATCGCCTTGGTGCTTGACCGCGTCCTGCACGCCGACCACGTACGGCGTGATCGCCAGCAGGGTCTGGCCGTAGGCCGGCATCTGCACCCGGTTGAACGCCGACAGGTAACGCGCCTGGGTGTAATGCACCGCCGGCCACGAGGTGCGTTCGCCGGTGGACGCGATCACCCGGTCGAGCTGGATGCCGAGCGTGCGGTTGCCGCCTTCGGCCTTGCGCATCGGCGCGATATGCCAGGGAATCAGCATCTCCGCCGACCAGCCTTCGTCGTCTTCGCTGGTGGCGTGGCGCCAGTCGCCGTCCCAGTCGTTGTTGAACTGGTTCTCGCTGGTGATGGTGGCGTCGGTGATGCTGTTGGCCAGGGTCACGGTGAAGTTGTAGCCCATGCGGCCGTCGCCATCGAAGTCGACGTACAGATTGACCCGGTCGACGGTGCCGTCGCCGTCGCGCTCGGTGTGCTGGCGCAGCCGCGGCACGCCGGCCGGCTGCAGGTTGCGGAACGCGATCGCCAGGCCGTCCGGCGTGGCCATCATCCAGGCCTGGGTCGGCTGCGACGCGGCTTCGCGCGACAGCGGCTGGGTCAGGCGGAAATCGTCGATGTGCTGGGCCTGGCTCCATTCCTGCGGATCGATGCGGCCGTCGATCTCCACCGCATGCGCGCACGGCGCGGCCAATACGGCGCAGGCGGCCGACAACGAAACGAACAGTGGATTGCGCATGCTGCGACCCCGAGCCGGTGAACCGACCCGCGACGCATCCCCGCCGCGGGTTCGAGTCGCGGCATACGGCACCGCGACGCCGCGCAGACTAGCGGCGTGACGCGCGTTGGCTAAATGGCGTAAGTCATGGCAACCATCGGGCGTTCATGTGCATCCCAGTGCCATGGGCCATCGGGTTCGGGTCGCGGCGTGGCCGCTGCGTGACAAACGTCAGCGGCAGTGACTGACTGCGTGCGTGCGGCCGTGGACTGCGACGGTCTCCGGCGGCACCCGGCCGTTGCCGATGCGGAGCGGATCGGCCCCGCTCAAGGCGCCGTGGCGTCGTGCGCGACGAACGCCGACTCGCCGTGCGGCAGTTGCAGCCACTCCGGATGGCTCAGCGCGCGCGCGATATCGCTCTGCCCCGACAGCCAATGCTCGCGCATCGCCACCCGGCCGAACTGATAGTCCTTGAAGTGGCCGATCCGCGCGCGGTCGCGATAGATCAGATGGACCACGCTGTAACGGCGGTCGCAGGCCAGTTCGGCCGCGTGCTGCGCCCAGGGATTGGTCTTGCGCACGGCCTCGGGGATTTCCTCCAGCAGCTCGCGCAGCAAGCGGCGGTAATGCTGGAACACCCGCTGGGTGTCGGTGATCAGACGGGTGCGGCTGGAATACTGGATTTCCTTCTGCCGCTCGGCCACGTCGAGCAGGTTCTGCGGCAGATCGCCATGCGCATTCCACAGGTCGACCTGGAACACCAGGGTGTCGCGCCGCGGCGATGCGGTCAGCACCTGCGACAACGGCGTGTTGGACACCAGGCCGCCGTCCCAGTAGAACTCGCCGTCGATCTCGACCGCCGGAAACGCCGGCGGCAGCGCGCCCGAGGCGAGGATATGCCGCGCGTCCAGGCGCATCTGGGTGTTGTCGAAATACTCCAGGTTGCCGCTGCGCACATTGACCGCGCCGACGCTGACCCGAATGCCGCCGTCGTTGAGCCGATCGAAATCGACCATGCGCTCGAGCGTGGCGATCATCGGCGAGGTGTCGTAGAAACTCGCCGCCGCCGGCCCCGGCGGCGCGCCGAACAACGCCATCGGGTCCTGGCCGAGCCAACTGCGCGGCTGGTAGAAGCCCTGCTGGCCTTCGACGATCGCGCGCCAGGCTTCCCAGGTATCGAGCCAGGCGCGGCTGTCGGCGTCGATGTCGGCGAAGCGCGCTTCCTGGCCGAAGGTGGTCGACGGCAACAGGTAAGGACGCGAGATCGTGTCCCAGAATTCGCGCAACGCCTGCATCCGCCGCTGCGGCGGATTGCCGGCGATGATCGCGGTGTTGAACGCGCCGATCGAAATGCCGGCGATCCAGTTCGGCGCGATGCCGGCTTCGAACAGGCCCTGATAGACCCCGGCCTGGTACGCGCCGAGCGCGCCGCCGCCCTGGAGCACCAAGGCGATATTGTCGGGCAGCACGGGGGCGGTGTCGCGGGTGCGAGTCCGGCGGGCGCCGCCGCTGCGACGCGGATCGGCGTTGCCATCGGCGCGACCGTCATCCGCGCGCTTGGCCGCGCGCGACGTCGTCGCCTTGTCGGGCGCGCGCTTTTGCTCGGTCTTTCGATTTCGACCTTGTGCTGCATTGATGGCTTCGACGGCCGCGGCTGGCGCGTCAGCCGGATCGATGAACGCCGCTCGCTGGGTGGCGCGCTGGCTGGTGCGCTCGCTCGCCGCTTGCTTGATCACGCGGTTGCCCGCCGTTTTCCTGGCGACAGGTTTGCGTGCCGCAGGCGTGACCGCCGCCCGGGCTGCATTCGCGGACTTGGGCGGCTCTTTCCGCGCCGGCGCCTTGGCCGGCGGATCTTTTTTCGCCGGGCTGGCCGGCTTGGGATCGCGTTTGGCCGGCTCGCGACGCGCCGGTTCGCGCTTGGCCGGCTCGGAGTCGCTGGCGCGCCTCGCGCTACCGGAAGGAGCGGCATTGCGCCGGGTCGGGGTGCGCGTGGTTGCCATGCTGACCGCCTTTTGCTGTGAAGAGCTGCGGGGTGTCGCTTTCGAAGTTGCTGCTTGTAACACGCGCGAAGTTGCTGTTCGTAAACACGGCAAATTCAAATTTCGGGCTGCTGCGGGCTGCGTGCTCTGACGACAAGCAAAGCGTCGCCTCGTCCGTCGCCCGTCGCCCGTCGCCTGATGCTTCTGCTCGTCATCCCCGCGAAGGCGGGGATCCAGAGCCTTCAGCGCGACTCTCTCCTACCGTCGTTCCCGCGAACGCGGGAATCCAGTGACTTTCGCACCATCAGTCACGACGAATCCAACTGGCGAAAAAGTCGCTGGATTCCCGCGTTCGCGGGAATGACGAGCAAAAGCAGACTTGATTCCCACGTCGAAGCGAATGACGAGCAGAAGCAGCCATCGCGATCAAATCGCCGGCGCCCGCCGCCTCACTGCATATACCACCCATGACTCACCACAAAACTCTGCCCCGTCAACGCCGCACTCGGGAACTCCGCCAGGAAGCGCACCGTCTGCGCCACGTCCTCGACCGTGGTGAACACGCCATCGACGGTATTGCCGAGCATGACCTTCTTGATCACCTCGTCCTCGCTGATGCCCAGTTCCTTCGCCTGCTCGGGAATCTGCTTGTCGACCAGCGGCGTGCGCACGAAACCCGGGCAGACCACGTGGCTGCGAACGTTGTGCTTGGCGCCTTCCTTCGCCAGCACCCGCGACAGCCCCAGCAGGCCGTGCTTGGCGGTGACGTAGGCCGATTTCAGCGGCGAGGCCTCGTGCGAATGCACCGAGCCCATGTAGATCACCGTGCCGCCCCTGCTCTGACCAGACTCGCTGCCCTTGTACATATGCGGCAACGCCGCCTTGGTGGTCAGGAACGCGCCGTCGAGGTGGATCGCGAGCATCTTCTTCCAGTCGGCGAAGGCGTAGTTCTCGATCGGGTTGACGATCTGGATGCCGGCGTTGGACACCAGGATGTCGATGCCGCCCAGCTCGGCAACCACCCGCTCGATGCCGGCGTTGACCGCGGCTTCGTCGGTGACGTCCATCGCCACACCGATGGCGCGGCCGCCGTTGCCGACGATTTCGTCGGCCACCGCCTGGGCGCCGGCCTGGTTGAGGTCGGCGATCGCGATCGCGGCGCCGGCGCGGGCCAGCTCGTGGGCGATTTCCTTGCCGATGCCGCTGGCGGCTCCGGTGACGACGGCGACTTTGCCTTGGATCGAGCTCATGCGAGGGGAACTCCTGGGATGCGATGCGGAAGGACAGACGGGAAGAAATCGCCGCCCATGCGGGCGAACCGGCGGCCATTGTCGCCGCCCGGCGTTATCGCGGCGTGGCGGCGGATGCATCGCAGTGTCCCGTCGCGGGACACGGGTGAGCTATCGGACTTTCGTACGCGGTCAATGATTGACCGACACGCCCGCTGTGCTCTCTCTCCCGCCCGGCGGGAGAGGGCCGGGGTGAGGGCCCGAGCGGTCGAAGCAGCTTCATGCCAGCCCGAAGCCCGTCCTCATCCGGCTTTTGCTTACGCTCCCTCTCCCGCCCGGCGGGAGAGGGCTGGGGTGAGGGCCCGAGCGGTTGACGCCACTTCAGGCCAGCCTGTCGCCCGCCCTCATCCGGCCCTTCGGGCCGCCTTCTCCCGCGCCGCGGGAGAAGGAATCTTCGAGTTCCTCAATCCTTCTTCTTGCCCTTCTTATCCTTCTTCTTTTTCTTGTCCTTCTTCTTGTCTTTCTTCTTGGACTTCTTGTCCTTCTTGGGCTGCAGCATCGTGCCGGTGCAGTTTTCCGAGCCGCAGCGGCATTCCCAGATCTTCTTCAGCTCCTTGGTGTGCTTCTCGGCCAGGGTGATGCCGTAGTTGTACGACAGCTCCTCGCCCGCGGCGATGTCGCGGATCGCCTCGATGAACACCCGGTCCTTGCGGCGGTCATCGCCGTCGTCCTCTTCCAGCACCGCTTCGCAGCTCGGCGAGCAGCTGTGGTTGATCCAGCGCGCCGAATTGCCTTCGTAGTTGGCGTCGATCACGAACTCGTCGTTGAGCGTGAACAGGAAGGTGTGGCCGGAATCGGCGTCGCCGGTGTCGCCGGCATCGACCTCTTCGTGGCTGCGGCGGCGGCCCTTGTACTCGATGACGCGTTCGCCCTTGGCGATCGGGGCGACGGCGAATACACCGTTGCCGTGGATGGCGGAACGACGGGCGGCGATCTTGCGCGGCATGGGGATTCCCAACAATGACGAACGCGCATTCTGACCTGCCGCGCCGGTCGCCGCTATCGGCAGCCGTCGCCTTTCTTCCGCGACCTGCATCGATCGCCCCGGCCATCGTCCGGGCACGGTCCGCAACGGCGCATCCGCCGCGGTGCCCGCCCGGACCGCTGCGCACCCGGCTGAATCAGGCAAAACCACCCGCTAGCCCCGCCCGGGATAAAAACGTACAATTTCGGTACGAATTCACCCCGAGCCTCCCCACGATGCTCCGCGTCACCAAACTCACCGATTACGCCACGGTCGTCCTGACCGTCCTGGCGGCCGGGCCCGATCGCGTGCTGAGCGCGTCGGAACTGGCCGAACGGGCGGGCCTGGAAGCGCCCACGGTCAGCAAGGTGCTCAAGCCGCTGGCCCAGGCCGGCCTGGTCGAAGGCTTCCGTGGCGCCAACGGCGGCTACCGCCTGGCGCGCGCCGCCGACGACATCGGCCTGATCGAGATCGTCGAGGCGATGGAAGGCCCGCTCGGCATGACCGAGTGCAGCGTCCACGAAGGCCATTGCGGCCTGGAAAACCAGTGCGGCGTGCGCGCCAACTGGCGCCGCATCAACGACGTGGTCATCGAAGCGCTCAGCAACGTCACCCTGGCTCAAATGCTCGCACCCACCGCATCCCTTCCTCACGACACAGCCGCCAAGCGCATCGATCTGCGCCTGGCCGGCGCTTAGACAGTAGGCAGCCGCCATGGCCACCGACATCAAACCGACTCCCGCGCAGGCGGGCGACATCGCCAATAAAGAGATCCACGAGCAGCTGGGTCGCCGCTACGAGGCCGGTTTCATCACCGACATCGAGTCCGACAGCCTGCCGCCCGGCCTGGACGAGGACGTCATCCGCGCGCTCTCGGCCAAGAAGGACGAGCCGCAGTGGATGACCGACTGGCGCCTGGAGGCCTACCGCCATTGGCTGACCATGCCGATGCCGCACTGGGCCAAGCTCAACATCGCGCCGATCGATTTCCAGGCGCTGAGCTACTACAGCGCGCCGAAGGCCAAGTACGCCTCGCTCGACGAAGTGCCGCAGGAACTGCTCGACACCTACGACAAGCTCGGCGTGCCGCTGCACGAGCGCGCGCGCCTGGCCGGCGTCGCGGTCGACGCGGTGTTCGACTCGGTCTCGGTCGGCACCACCTTCCGCAAGGAACTGGCCGAGAAGGGCGTGATCTTCTGCTCGATGTCCGAAGCGATCCGCGAGCAGCCCGAGCTGGTCAAGAAATACCTCGGCAGCGTCGTGCCGACCGGCGACAACTTCTTCGCCGCGCTCAACTCGGCGGTGTTCTCCGACGGCAGCTTCGTGTTCATTCCCAAGGGCGTGCGTTGCCCGATGGAGCTGAGCACCTATTTCCGCATCAACGCCGGCCACACCGGCCAGTTCGAACGCACCTTGATCATCTGCGAGGACAAGGCCTACGTCTCGTACCTGGAAGGCTGCACCGCGCCAATGCGCGACGAAAACCAGCTGCACGCGGCAGTGGTCGAGCTGGTCGCGCTGGAAGACGCCGAGATCAAGTACTCGACCGTGCAGAACTGGTATCCCGGCGACGAGAACGGCAAGGGCGGCATCTACAACTTCGTGACCAAGCGCGGCGAATGCCGCGGCGCGCGCAGCAAGATCAGCTGGACCCAGGTCGAGACCGGTTCGGCGATCACCTGGAAATACCCCAGCTGCGTGCTGCTCGGCGACGATTCGACCGGCGAGTTCTACTCGGTCGCGCTGACCCATCACCGTCAGCAGGCCGACACCGGCACCAAGATGATCCACGTCGGCAAGCGCACCAAGTCCAAGATCATCAGCAAGGGCATCAGCGCCGGCCGCGGCCAGAACACCTACCGCGGCCTGGTCAAGGTCGAGAAGAACGCCGCCGGCGCGCGCAACCACACCCAGTGCGACAGCCTGTTGATCGGCAAGAAGTGCGGCGCGCACACCTTCCCGTACATCGAGGTCAAGCACCCCGACGCGACCGTCGAACACGAAGCGACCACCTCGAAGATCAGCGACGACCAGCTGTTCTACTGCCGCTCGCGCGGCATCGGCGAGGAAGACGCGGTGTCGATGATCGTCGACGGCTTCTGCAAGTCGGTGTTCCGCGAGCTGCCGATGGAGTTCGCGGTCGAAGCGAAGAAACTGCTGGAAGTCAGCCTGGAAGGATCGGTCGGATGATGCGCGTACTCGCTGTGTGCTGCCTGGCCGCGCTGACGGCCGCATGCTCCAAGACCCCGGAAACGCCGGCCGCGCAAGCGCCCGCCACGACCGCCCCGGCGGCCAAGCCCGCGCAGCCGGCCGAAGCGCCCGCGCCGGCCACGCCGACGGCGACGGTCGCGACGACCCAGTACGTGCTGCCGTTCACCAGCCAGGCCGAGGAAGGCGCGCCGGACGATCCGCGCATCGTCCGCTGGGGCGAAGGCCCCTGCGGCGCGACGCCGTACGCGCGGGTGACTTCGATCCCGCTCGACGACAAATCGCTGCTGGCCGACTACGTGGTCGAATTCGACCAGGCCGGGCGCGAACTGCGCCGCTGGGGCAAGCCTTACGAAGCCGACGTGATCGGCCTGGAAGGCGACTGGCTGCGCGTGCGCGCGAACGACAGCGACGACAAATCGCACGAGTTCCGCATCGACGTGGCCGGCCGCATCGAAGCCGTCGCCGACAAGGCGCAGCCGCTGGCCGATCGCTCCAAGATGATCGACTGCCCGAAGCTGCCGACCTTCGCCGAATCCGATTACGAACAGTGCTACGACGTCACCGACGCGGCCGGCGCGCAGCGCCGCCTCGGGTACGAAGGCGTCTGCGCCTGAGCGCGGGCCCGCGCGCCGCCGCGCGGGTTTCGCCGCATCGACTCATTCCGACTTTCCGATGACCCATTCCATGCTCAAGATCGAAAACCTTCACGTCCAAGTCGCCGGCAAGGACATCCTCAAGGGCCTGTCGCTGGAGCTGCGGCCCGGTCAGGTCCACGCCATCATGGGCCCCAACGGCGCCGGCAAATCCACCCTGGGCAACGTGCTGTCGGGCCGCGAAGGCTACGAGGTCACCCAGGGCACGGTCGAGTTCGAGGGCCGCGACCTGCTCGCGCTGGAGCCCGAGGAACGCGCCGCCGCCGGCGTGTTCCTGGCGTTCCAGTACCCGGTCGAAATCCCGGGCGTGAACAACACCTATTTCCTGCGCACCGCGCTCAACGCCCAGCGCAAGGCGCGCGGCGAGGCCGAGCTCGATTCGATGCAGTTCCTCAAGCTGGTGCGCGAGAAACTCGCCGTGCTGCATCTGAAGGACGAACTGCTGCACCGCGGCGTCAACGAAGGCTTCAGCGGCGGCGAGAAGAAGCGCAACGAGATCTTCCAGCTCGCGCTGCTCGAACCCAAGCTGGCGATCCTCGACGAAACCGATTCGGGCCTGGACATCGACGCGCTCAAGGCGGTCGCCCACGGCGTCAACACGCTGCGCTCGCCCGATCGCGCGTTCCTGGTCATCACCCACTATCAGCGCCTGCTCGACTACATCAAGCCCGACGTGGTGCATGTGCTCGCCGACGGCCGCATCGTCGAGACCGGCGGCCCGGAGCTGGCGCTGGAACTGGAAGCGCACGGCTACGAATGGCTCAAGGACCGCGTCGCGCCGGAGCACGCGGCGTGATCCGCGGCGATCGACGATTCCGGGAGCGCGCCCGATGAGCGCCCTGCTCGACGCATTCGCCTCTGCCTTCGACGCGCTGCCGGTGCGCGAATCGGCCGGCCTGGGCGCGACCCGCCGCGCCGCGCTCGACGCGGCCCTGCGCGACGGCCTGCCCGGCCCGCGCACCGAGGCCTGGAAATACACTCCGCTGCGCTCGCTGGAACGCCGCGCTTTCGCCTCCGCCGACGCCGCTCCGGCGGCGTTCGACAGCGCCGCGATCGCCGGCATTCCGGCGCCGCGCATCGTCTTCCACAACGGCCGCTACGACGCCGCGCAGTCCGACCTGGCCGGCTTGCCGGCCGGCGTGTCGCTGCAGCCGCTGTCGTCGGTGCTGGCGCAAGGCGACGTGCGCGAAGCCAATTTCCTCGCCCGCCGCTACGAGCGCGCCGACGAAGTGTTCGCCCGGCTCAACGCCGCGCTCGCCGACGAAGGCGCGGTGCTGCGGGTGGACGCGGGCGTGCAGGCGCAGGTGCCGGTGCATCTGGTGTTCGTCGGCAGCCCGGCCGCGGGCGATCGCGCCTGGCATCTGCGCCACCTGATCGAACTGCGCGAAGGCGCCAGCCTGACCGTGGTCGAGCATCAGCTCGCCGCCGACAGCCATACCCATCTGAGCAACAGCCTGACCCACGTGCACCTCGCGCCGAACGCGAACCTGTCGCACGCGCGGGTGCAGGACGAAGCGCTGGGCGCGACCGTGATCGCGCGCACCGACGCGGTGCTCGCGGGCAACGCGCGCTACCGCCGCATCGACCTGGAACTGGGCGCGGCGTTGTCGCGTCACGAACTCAACGCCGCGCTGCACGGCGAAGCCGCGCAGGTCCACGCCAACGGCGTGCTGCTGGCGACCGGCCGCCGTCATCTCGACACCCGCCTGGGCATCGATCACGTCGGCCGCGACACCCAGTGCGAACTGATCTGGCGCGGCCTCGGCGCCGGCCGGTCGCGCGCCGCGTTCCACGGCGGCATCCTGATCCGCGAGGGCGCCGACGGCAGCAACGCCATGCTGTCGAACAAGAACCTGCTGCTCAGCGAAGGCGCCGAGATCGACACCCAGCCGGTGCTCGAGATTCACGCCGACGAAGTCCAGGCCGCGCACGGCGCGACCGTCGGCCAGCTCGACGCCAACGCGCTGTTCTACCTGCGCTCGCGCGGCGTGCCGGCCGAACAGGCGCGCGCCCTGCTGACCACCGCGTTCTGCCGCGAAACCTTGTCGCTGTTCGAAGACGACAGCGCGCGGGCGATGCTGGAAGTGCGGTTGAACTTGGCGCTGGAACGATTGATTTAAGAGCGAGGAAACAGTGCAGAGGAGTGAGGAAAGAGTTTGGCTGCGCGGTGAACGTTGAGCCAGACGCACTTACTCGTTTCTCACTTTTCTCCACTCGTTGCTGCCCCTGAGAGCGAGGAAAACAGTGCGGAGGAGTGAGAAAAGAGTTCGGCCGCGCTACGAGGGTTGAACCGGCGCACTTACTCGTTCCTCACTTTTCTCCACTCGTTCCTCTCCCCCTACCAAGGTCCGATCAATGAACGCCGTCCCCAACCCGACCGACTGGGCCGCGGTACGCGCCGACTTCCCGGTGCTCACCCGCGAAGTCCACGGCAAGCCGCTGATCTATTTCGACTCGGCCAACACCGGGCAGAAGCCCGAAGCGGTGATCGCCGCGGTCGACGATTTCTATCGCCGCCATAACGCCAACGTCAGCCGCGCGGTGCACGCGCTGGGCTCGGAAGCGACCGAACTGTACGAAAGCGCGCGCGGCAAGCTCGCCCGTTTCCTCAACGTGCGCGGCGACGAGCTGGTGCTGTGCAGCGGCACCACCTTCGCGATCAATCTGGTCGCGTATTCGTGGGCGCTGCCGCGGCTCAAGCCCGGCGATGCGATCGTGCTCACGCGCATGGAGCACCACGCCAATATCGTACCGTGGCAACTGGTCGCGCAGCGCACCGGCGCGGTGATCAAGGTCGCCGAGATCGACGAACGCGGCCAGCTCGATCTGAATCAGCTGTATTCCCTGCTTACGCCGGAAGTGAAACTGCTGGCGCTGACCCACGTCTCCAACGTGCTCGGCACGGTCAACCCGGTGCGCGAGATCTGCCGCGAGGCGCGCAAGCGCGGCATCGTCACCCTGATCGACGGCTCGCAGGCGGCGCCGCACCGGCCGCTCGACATCGCCGCGATCGGCTGCGATTTCTACGCGATCACCGGCCACAAGATGAGCGGCCCGACCGGCACCGGCGCGCTGTGGGCGCGGCGCGAACACCTCGACGCGATGCCGCCGTTCATCGGCGGCGGCGAGATGATCAAGGAAGTGCGGTTCGAAGGCACGGTGTTCGCCGACGGCCCGCGCCGCTTCGAGGCCGGCACCCCGAACATCGCCGGTTTCGCCGGGCTCGGCGCCGCGGTCGACTATCTGTCGGCATTGGGCATGGCCACTATCGAAGCGCGCGAACAGGCTTTGCTGAGCCGCTTCACCGACGCCTTGAAGCAAGTGCCCGGCCTGCGTATTTTCGGCGAGGCCGCCGACAAGGCCGCGGTGGTGAGCTTCCTGGTCGAAGGCGCGCACGCGCACGATCTGGCCACCCTGCTCGACCTGGAAGGCGTCGCGATCCGCTCCGGCCATCACTGCGCGCATCCGCTGATGCAGCACTTCGGTGTGCCGGCGACCTGTCGCGCCTCGCTCGCTTACTACAACACGTTCGAAGAGATCGACGCCTTCGTGACCGCCCTGACCAAGGTACGCAAACTACTCGCATGACTGACGACACCCTCACATTCCGCGCCGCCACCCTCGCCGACACCGACGCGGTGGTCGCGCTGGTCGAATCGGCCTATCGCGGCGATTCCGGCCGTCGCGGCTGGACCACCGAATCGGACCTGCTCGACGGCCGCCGCACCGGCCCGGACGAAATCGAAAGCGTGCTGGGCAAGGCGCAAGGCATGATCCTGATCGCCGAACGCGCCGACGCGCCGGGCGAACTGCTGGCCTGCGCGCATATCGCGGTCGAGGACGACGGCAGCGGCTACTTCGGCATGTTCTCGGTCAACCCGACCCTGCAGGGCGGCGGCATCGGCAAGCGCGTGCTGGCCGAAGCCGAGCGCGTCGCGCGCGAGCAGTGGAACCTGAGCCTGATCCGCATGAGCGTGATCAACGTGCGCGAGGAACTGATCGAGTTCTACGTGCGCCGCGGCTACCAGCGCACCGGCCGGTTCGAACCCTTCCCCTACGGCGACGCGCGCTTCGGCCTGCCCAAGCGCGACGATCTGAGTTTCGAGATCCTGGAAAAGAAGCTGTAATACCGGGTCCGGATTCGGGATGACCGCCAGCCGCGCTGTTGCGAATCCCGAATCCCCCATCCCGAATCCCGTACAAAGGAAGCCGCCATGGGCGATTGGATTTTCGTCTGCGCCACTTCGCAACTGCTGCCAGGCGAATCCACCGTCGCCTGGGACGGCGACACCGCGATCTTCGTCTGCAACTACGACGGCGATTACTACGCGCTGGAAGACCGCTGCTCGCACGAGGATTTCGAATTGTCCTCGGGCACCTTCGACGCCGAGGAAGCGACGATCGAATGCGTGCTGCACGGCGCGCGGTTCGACGTCCGCGACGGCCGCCCGCTGTGCGCGCCGGCCTACGAGCCGGTGCCGAAGTTTCCGGTCAAGGTCGAAGACGGCGGGGTCTGGACCCGCGACGATCGCGAGTAACGTTCCGCGCGCGATCGCCTCGTTCGCCCTCTTCCAGCGTCGCCGCTGCACCGCCTGAAGCCAATCGCTCCCACATGCGCGGCCTTGGCCGCGAAGTTTTGTGGACGGGGCTCCGGCTCCGACGTTCTTCTTTCAGATCACCACGTTGCTTCGCCCCGTGAGGCAAGAGGCAGTGCGCAGCGAGCCGAGCCGGAAGCCTCGGGACTGGCCCTTCCCTCGCTGATGCCGCGACGCTGACGTCTGGCGGGATACGTTGACGCCGCATTGCGAAAACGAATGGTCAGTTGGGCGAGAGCTCATGGTCCGTTGAGCAACACGGGCCATGGCATTCCCTTCTCCCGCAAAGCGGGAGAAGGTGCCCGAAGGGCGGATGAGGGCAAGCGCGACCGAGTCGCCCAGGGAGATTCGGCCTTCAGGCCCTCACCCCAACCCTCTCCCGCGCTGCGAGAGAGGGGCTCGTCAAACCGCGACCCAGCGCCCAATCGGCGCACCGTTTACGCACATTCATGTGACGAAAACGGTTACAGGCCGGCCTTCACATTCACTTTTCGTTGCAAATGAGAATTCATCTCATTAAGATCGCGGCCTGACGCGGCCTTGCGCCGCCCTTCCCTGCCCCTCCCAGAGATTCCCATGTCGACCACGAAGTTCGTCGTGTCGCCGCTTGCCGGCGCGCTCGCTCTTGCCCTCACTCTGCCCGTGTTCGCCGCCCCCGCGCCGGACCCCCAGGCCAAGGACGTCGAAGGCGTCGAAGTCCACGGCCAGCGCATCCAGAAGGCCAGCAGCGGCAAGTACACCGCGAACCTGCGCGACACCCCGCAGACCATTACTGTGATCGACCGCAACACCATCGACGGCCAGAACCTGCTGTCGCTGACCGACATCCTCAGCACCCTGCCCGGCATCACCTTCGGCGCCGGCGAAGGCGGCGGCGGTTTCGGCGACAAGATCAACCTGCGCGGCTTCGACGCCAGCAGCGACATCACCGTCGACGGCGTGCGCGACAGCGGTCTGTACAGCCGCACCGATCCGTTCAACCTGGAATCGGTGGAAGTCATCAACGGCGCCAACTCGGTGTACTCCGGCGCGGGCTCGGTCGGCGGCACCATCAACCTGGTGACCAAGAGCGCCGGCCTCAACGAATTCCACAAGGCCTCGGTCGCCGCCGGCACCGACAGCTACGCGCGCGTCACCGCCGACAGCAACTTCGTGATCGGCGAAAGCTCGGCGCTGCGCCTGAACATCATGGGCCACCAGAACGACGTGCCGGGCCGCGATATCGAAACCAACGAGCGCTGGGGCGCGGCCGCGTCGCTCGCGTTCGGCCTGGGCAGCGACACCACCTGGTCGTTGAACTACCTGCACCAGGAAGACGAGAACACCCCGCAGTACGGCCTGCCGTTCTTCAACGGCGACGGTCTGCCGGGCGTGGATCGCGGCAACTACTACGGCTACAGCAACATCGACCGTCAGGACATCGAGCTCGACTCGCTGACCTCGACCATCGAGCATTCGTTCAACGATCGCTTCAAGATCCGCAACCTGACCCGCTGGCAGCAGGTCGACCAGTTCTCGCTGGTCGACGCCGTGCAGGGCACCTGGTGCCTGGCCAACAACCGCACCCCGACCGGCGCCACCTGCGGCGCCACGCGCCCGGGCAACTACAGCCCGAGCGGCCCGCGCGGCTACGGTCGCGATACGCGCAACACCACGATTTACAACCAGACCGATCTGACCACCACCTTCAACACCGGTGCGATCGAACACAACCTGGTCGCGGGCTTCTCGATCCTGCACGAAAAGTTCGACCTCGACGTCACCAGCGATTTCCGCAATCCCAACGGCACCAACCCGTACATCGCCGGGCTGCCGCAGATGAACATCGCCAACCCCGACCACATCTATCGCGGCCCGCTCAATCGCACCCTTACCGGTCAGACCGAGGGCGAGCTCGACAACCGCGCGCTGTACCTGTTCGACACGCTGAAGTTCAACGAACACTGGCAGCTGAGCCTGGGCGCGCGCTACGAGCGCAACGAGGGCAAGACCAGCAACGCCGTGGTCGTGCAGGCCCCGACCACGGTCGGCGGCGCGCTGCCGGCGCAGCCGATCGGCACCATCACCGGTTACAGCGCGCCGTTCAAGAGCAACGACGATCTGTTCTCCTACCGCGCCGGCCTGGTCTACAAGCCGGTCGAGAACGGCAGCATCTACATCGCCTACGGCAACTCCAAGACCCCGTCGAAGGCTTCGGTCAACGGCTCGTGCACCGCGCAGACCTGCTCGGTCGATCCGGAAACCGCGGTCAATTACGAAATCGGCACCAAGTGGGACTTCGCCGACGGCCGCATCGCGCTGACCGGCTCGGTGTTCCGCAACGACCGCAAGAACTACAAGGTCGCCGACCTCGACAACCCGGCCAATCTGTCCGGCCTGCAGCAGCTCGACGGCCAGGCGCGCGTCGACGGCGTGATGCTCGGCGTGTCCGGCCTGATCACCGACCAGTGGGCGGTCTACGCCAACTACGCCTTCCTCGACAGCGAAGTGCTGCAGGGCGTGTCGAACCGTCAGGCCGGCCTGGGCCTGGACTACACCAAGGGCGACCGTCTGACCAACGTGCCGGAGCACTCCTTCAGCCTGTGGACCACCTACGACCTGAGCCCGAAGTGGCAGATCGGTTATGGCGCGACCTACCAGGGCAAGATCTGGCTGACCCAGCACAGCGCGACCAACGTCAACGGCCCGCTGACCACCTACGGCAGCTACTGGACCCACCGCGCGATGGTCAACTACAAGATCAACCGTTCGGCCTCGCTGCAGCTCAACGTCAACAACCTGACCGACGAGGATTACTTCACCCGTATCCGCAACAACGGTTGGGCGACCCCGGGCGACGGCCGCCAGTTCGTGCTGAGCGCCAACTTCGCCTTCTGAGCGCTCGCATCGGCGCGGCGCGCCAGCAGTGGCACGCCGCATCGGGTTCACGTTCTAATCGGACTACCATCGTCCACGCGCGCCGCCCGGGCCCTCCCGGGCGGCCGCATTGAGGAAAACCATGCTGCTGCACGTTCCCAAGGTCCTCACCGCCGAACAGGTCGCCCATTGCCGGGCGCGCCTGGACCAAGCCGGCTGGGCCGACGGACGCATCACCGCCGGCCATCAGTCGGCCAAGGCCAAGGACAACGCGCAGCTGCCGGAAACCGATCCGGTCGCGCGCGAACTCGGGCCGCTCATTCTCGACGCGCTGGCGAAGAACTCGACCTTCTTCTCCGCCGCGCTGCCGCAGCGGGTGTACCCGCCGCTGTTCAACCGCTACGCCGGCGGCCAGTCGTTCGGTTTCCATGTCGACAACGCGATCCGCTACGACCGCAGCCGCGGCGGCATGGACGCGGTGCGCACCGATCTGTCGGCGACCTTGTTCCTGAGCGCGCCGGAGGAATACGACGGCGGCGAACTGGTCATCGAAGACACCTACGGCACCCACAAGGTCAAGCTCGCCGCCGGCGATCTGGTGCTGTACCCGGGCACCAGCCTGCACAAGGTCACCCCGGTCACCCGCGGCGCGCGCATCGCCTCGTTCTTCTGGATCCAGAGTCTGGTCAGCGAAGACGCGCAGCGGCGGCTGATGTTCGAACTCGACATCTCGATCCGCCGTCTTACCGCCGACGTGCCCGATCATCCGGCGCTGGTGCAGTTGACCGGCGTCTATCACAACCTGCTGCGGCGCTGGAGCCAGCCGTGAGCGCGATCGGCGACGAACACGCGCCGCACGCCGCCGCGCGTCGCGAGGCCGATCCGAACCGCCGCGCGTACTGGCTCAAGACCCTGCACCGCTGGCACTGGATCAGCGCCGCGCTCAGTCTGGTCGCGCTGCTGCTGTTCTCGGTCACCGGCATCACCTTGAACCATGCCGCGCAGATCGAGTCCGAGCCGCGCGTGGTCAACGTCAAGGAAACCCTGCCGGCCAGCCTGCTGCGCAGCCTCAAGAAAGAACCGGCCGCCGACGCTCCGTTGCCCGGCGCGGTCAACGACTGGCTCGCTGATGCGTTGGATGTGCGCACCGCCGGGCGCAAGGGCGAGTGGTCCGACAGCGATGTCTACGTGTCGTTGCCGCGTCCCGGCGGCGATGCCTGGATCAGCATCGACCGCGAGAGCGGCGCGATCGAATACGAACGCACCGATCGCGGCTGGATCGCCTGGCTCAACGACCTGCACAAGGGCCGCAACACCGGCGCGGCGTGGCGCTGGTTCATCGACCTGTTCGCGGTGGCCTGCCTGCTGTTCGCGTTCACCGGCCTGTGGTTGCTGCAATTGCATGCGCGTCAGCGCGGCAAGACCTGGCCGCTGGTGGTGGCCGGTCTGGCGATCCCGCTGCTGGTCATCCTTCTTTTCATGCACTGAACATCCGTTTTCAAGCACTGCAGGAGCGATCCATGAAACTGTCGTCGTTCAAGGTCCTGATTCCCGCGCTGGCGCTGCCGCTGCCGGCGTTCGCGGCCGATCTGGAACTCAAGATCGAAATTCCGCGGATCAACGCGGCCGAGTACCACCGTCCCTATGTCGCGGCGTGGATCGAAAAATCCGACAACAGCGTCGCCAGCAATCTCGCGGTCTGGTACGACCTGGACATGAAGAACGGCGAAGGCACCAAGTGGCTCAAGGACATGCGCCAATGGTGGCGCCGCAGCGGCCGCAGCCTGAGCATGCCGGTCGACGGCGTCAGCGGCGCGACCCGTCCGGTCGGCAGCCACGCGCTGTCCTTCAAGGGCAACAGCAAGCAACTCGCCGGCCTGAGCCCGGGCAGCTACACCCTGGTGGTCGAAGCCGCGCGCGAAGTCGGCGGCCGCGAAATGCTGACGATTCCGTTCGAATGGCCGGCCAAGGCGCAGACGCTGTCGGCCCAGGGCAAGACGGAACTGGGCAAGGTCGGGCTGGTCGTCAAGCCCTGAAAGGCCGGGAATCGGGAATGGGGAGTCGGGAATCGTAAGAGCCCGCTTCGACCGTCTCGATCCCGCAATTGCAGCTCTTACGATTCCCGATTCCCCATTCCCCATTCCCGGACTCAACTCATGAAAACCAAACTCACCCTCGTCACCGCGCTCGCACTCGCCACGCTCGGCCTCGCCACCACCGCGCAGGCGCACAAGGCCTGGCTGCAGCCGTCGCAGACGGTGTTCTCCGACAAGGGTTCGTGGATGACGGTCGATGCGGCCGTGTCCAACGACCTGTTCTATTTCAATCACGTGCCGCTACCGCTGGAACGCCTGCAGGTGACCGCGCCGGACGGCAGCAAGGTCGAGCCGCAGAACGGTTCCACCGGCAAGCTGCGCAGCGTGTTCGACCTGCAGCTTCAGCAGGAAGGCACCTACAAGATCGCGATGAACAACGAAGGCATGTTCGCCAGCTACAAGCTCGGCGGCGAAGCCAAGCGCTGGCGCGGCAAGGCCAGCGAGTTCGCCACCGGCATTCCGGCCGGCGCGACCGAGGTCGAAGCCTCCGAAAGCCTGGGCCGGGTGGAAACCTTCGCCACCGTCGGCAAGCCGAGCACCACCGTGTTCGCCACCACCGGCAAGGGCATCGAGCTGGTGCCGGTGACTCACCCGAACGATCTGTTCGCCGGCGAGTCGGCGACGTTCCAGCTGCTGGTCGACGGCAAGCCGGCCTCGGGCCTGAAGATCGAGATCGTTCCGGGCGCGACCCGTTACCGCAACGAGCAAAGCGAAATCCACGCCACCACCGGCGCCGACGGCAAGTTCGAAGTGAAGTGGGCGCAGCCGGGCATGTACTGGCTGGAGACCGCGAGCGAAGACAAGAAGACCACGCTACCGCAGGCCAAGCAGCGCCGTCTGAGCTACGTCGCCGTGTTCGAAGTGCTGCCGCAGTAAATCGATGTCGCAAGCCGTAACGCAGCCGATGTGGTCGTGGTCGGGCGCCTGGGGCGCTCCGGCCGCGGCTATGCACGAGCTGCGCGGCGTGACAATGGGCACGCGGTGGTCGGTCAAGCTGATCGCCGCCGCGTCCGCGTTGATCGCGCTCGAACGTGGCATCCAGGCGCGACTGGACGAAGTCGTCGCGCAGATGAGCACCTGGGAAACCGATTCGCACATCAGCCGCTACAACCGCGCGCCGGCCGGCAGCGTGCATGTATTGCCGGTCGAATTCGCCGAGGTGATGGATGCCGCATTGGCGCTTGCCGCCGATACCGACGGTGCTTACGACCCGAGTCTCGGCGCACTGGTCGACCTGTGGGGTTTCGGTCCCGCCGGTCCGAGCGTGCATGCGCCCGATGCGGCGTCGCTCGCTCACGCGCGCGAACGCGTGGGCTGGCAACGGCTGCGCTGGAATGCAGCCACACGCGAACTCACCCAACCCGGCGATGCCTGCATCGACCTGTCGTCGATCGCGAAAGGCTACGGCGTCGATCGCGTCGCCGATTGGTTGTTGCACCAAGGCGTGAGCGATTGTCTGGTCGAAATCGGCGGCGAGTTGCGCGGTCACGGCCGCAAGCCCGATGGCGGCGCCTGGCGGGTCGCGGTCGAACAACCCGGTGGCGGCGACGACGAAGCCGCCGCAGTGATCGCCCTGGATGGCCTGTCGATCGCGACCTCCGGCGATTACCGTCGCTACTTCGACGCCGATGGCCAACGTTACGCACATACGCTCGATCCGCGCAGCGGCCGGCCGATCGCCAACGAAGTCGCCTCGGTCACCGTGGCGCATGCGCAGTGCATGCAGGCCGACGCGCTGGCGACCGCGCTGAGCGTGCTCGGTCCGCATGCGGGTCTCGCCTACGCCAATCGCCATCATCTTGCCGCCTTGTTCGTGCTGCGCGACCGCGACGGTTTCGTCACCCGCGCCACACCGGCCTTCGTCGCCTTGCAACGTTCCGTATGACTTCAGCGCCCGCACCGTCCCGCCGTCGTATCGATCCGAGTCTGATCGGCAATTCGCTGGTCGTGATCGGATTGATCGCGCTCGCGCTGTGCCTGTCGCAGTGGCAGGCCGAACCCTTGCAATGGTCGTCGCCGGGACGCGGCAGGTTGTGGCTCGCCGCCGCGCTCGTCGCGGCTTACGCAGGCTTCGTCGCCGCGATCGCGTATTCGCGTCGCCGCCGCGCGCGCGCATCCGCGCTGCCGGCCATCGTCGAACAACAGCGCGGCGACTGGCTGGTCGCGTTCGCCAGCCAGACCGGCTTCGCCGAGCAACTCGCGCGGCGCAGCTGGGACGCATTGCGCGACGCCGGCCTGCGCGCCGATCTGGCCCTGCTCGGCAATCTCGACGCCGCGCAACTCGCGCAATATCCGCGCGTGCTGTTCGTGGTCAGCACCACCGGCGAAGGCGACGCGCCGGATTCCTCGGCGCGCTTCGTGCGCCGGGTCATGGCGCACGGCGCCCATCTCGCCTCGATGCGTTACGGCGTGCTCGCCCTGGGCGATCGCGAATACGCCGAGTACTGCGCGTTCGGCCATCGCCTCGACCATTGGCTGCGTCATGCCGGCGCGCAGCCGCTGTTCGATCTGGTCGAGGTCGACAACGGCGAAGCCGGCGCGTTGCGGCATTGGCAGCATCACCTGGGCCAACTCGCCGGACGCACCGACCTGCCCGACTGGAGCGCGCCTTCGTATCGCCCGTGGCGCTTGCGCGAACGGCGATTGTCCAATCCCGGCAGCGTCGGCGGCGCGGCGCTCCATCTCGCCCTGGTTCCGGTCGATGGCGCGGCGCTGGCGTGGCAGGCCGGCGATATCGCCGAGATCGGCCCGCGCAACAGCGCCGACGAGGTCGCGCAGTGGTTGCTCGCGGTCGGCCACGACGGCGAAGCCTCGGTGCGCCTCGACGATGCGAACACGACCTTGTCCGAAGTGCTGGCGCGTTCGCGCTTGCCGGACGCGGCGGCGTGGGCCGGGCGCAGCGCTCAGGCCATCGCCGATGCGCTCAAGGCCTTGCCGCATCGCGAATACTCGATCGCCTCGGTTCCGGCCGATGGGTCGCTGCAGCTCTTGGTCCGGCAGATGCATCGCGACGACGGGCGCCTGGGCAGCGGCAGCGGCTGGCTGACCGCCCATGCCGCGCTCGATGCGGTGATCGATCTGCGCATCCGCGACAACCCGTCGTTCCATGCGCCCGCCGACGCGCGGCCGATGATCCTGATCGGCAACGGCACCGGCCTGGCCGGTCTGCGCGCCTTGCTCAAGACCCGCATCGCCGCCGGCCACAACCGCAACTGGCTGCTCTTCGGTGAGCGCAACGCCGCCTGCGATCTGCACTACCGCGATGAACTCGAACACTGGCGCGCGCAGGCCGCGATCGAACGCGCCGACTACGCGTTTTCGCGCGACGGCGCGGCGCGGGTGTACGTGCAGGATCTGCTGCGCGAGCGCATCGACTCGCTGCGCGAGTGGGTCGCGCAAGGCGCGGCGATCTATGTCTGCGGCAGTCTGGAAGGCATGGCGCCGGGGGTCGAGGCCGTGCTGCACGAGGCGCTCGGCGTGGACCTGCTGGAGACGATGGCGGCCGACGGGCGTTATCGCCGCGATGTGTATTGACAATCGCGCCGCGCCGCGACCGCAGCCGATCGAACCCGGGCCGACGCCATGAGCCACGGCGCAGGCGCTGCGCAGTATCGGGAAATCTGGGTCGAAGGTCCGCAGGGACAGCAGTTGTGCGCGCTGATCAACGGCGAGGTCGGCTGGCTGATGTATTTGCGCGAACCGGGCGACGCCGGCATGAGTTCGCGCAATCCAGATTACGCCGGGCCCGAGGCGGCCAGCATCGACTACCTGCTGGAAAACGGCCAACGCGATGAGTACCCGGCGAGTTGGGCGCTGCCGATCGCTACCCTACAACGCGCGATCGACGCCTTCCGCGCCGACGGCCTGCCGCCCGCGTTCGTCCTCTGGCATCAGGACGATTGAGCGGGACGAGTGAACGGGACGAGTAAAAGGTACGAGTAGGCGACTCGCGGCCTAGACCGGCGCCACCCGCACCAGCAGCACTTCGCCGCCGCCTTCCAGCACATGCCGCAGCCGTTCGCTGCCCGCGGCCAGGATCGCGGTATCGCCGGCCTGCAGCGGCGGCAAGCCCGCGTCATGGGCGAAGCGGGCCTGTCCGGCCAGCAGATGCACCGCCCAGGTCTGATGCGGCTCGGCGAAGATCACCATCGGACCGACCAGCGGCCTATGCCAGAGCTCGGCGCGAACCCGCTCGCGCTGCCACATCAGATTGAAATCGTGGGTTACCCCGTCGAGCAATTCGCCGCGCACCCCGCGCTCGCCGGCGAAACGCAGTTTGTCGTGCGGCGGCAGCAGTTCGTGCGACTCGCCGTCGTCGAAACGCAGGCGCAGGCCGTTGCCGCTGAGCAGGACCAGTTCGCGATCGATCCCCGGAAACGCCGAAAACGGCGCGTCGGCCTCGATCTCGGCGATCGACAGGCGCCAGTCCCAGTCCTCGCCGGTCGCCGGGCGGTCCAGGCCGTCGCCGCGGCGCATGCGCACGATCTCGCGGGTCCAGCCGACCTGGTTGCGCCAGCGCTCGCGGCGGTACTCGTTGGCGGGGATGGTCCAGGACAGGCTGTCGGACATGGCGCGGGTCGGATCGCGGCGGGACGCTGAGTCTAGTGGCTCGGTCGAGCCAGGCCCAGGGGCCGTGCGGGGTGGGAGTGGACCGGCTAAAAGCAAATCCCCCCTGCCCCCCTTTTCCAAAGGGAGGAACACTTCGGGCAGGGTTGAATGGGCTTGGGAAGATTGCCGCTTCGGAGAGGATTCGAATCGATGCTGGCCTAACTGACCGCAAAACCGAGCGGCTTCGGAATCCGACTCCCGACTCCCGACTCACAAATCCCGAATCCCCAATCCCGGCCCCAAAAACAGATGTGCCCCGCCGCAGATCCTTCTGCGGCGGGGCGACGTACTTCCGTGTCCAGGGACCTCCCCCCGAATCCTACCGGGCCTCCTTGCCCGATCAACTGCCAGCTCCGCGTCCTTACGGTGTCCGGCAGACTAGTTTCAACGCTTACTGGCAGAGCGCGGCGCCGCGATGGCTCCGGCTGTGTTGGTCGGACGGCCTTGCGGCGCGCCACCGACCACGATGCGATCCCGGTTCTTTTCCACCGTCTTCAGACCGATCCCCTTGACCAGGGCCAGCTGTTCGACGCTGCGGAAGGCCCCATTGGCCTTGCGATACGCGACGATGGCCTCGGCCTTGGACGCTCCGACGTTGAGCAACACACGATCCAGCGTGGCCGCGTCGGCACTGTTGATATTGACCTGTTCAGAGGCGAAGGCACTGCCGGCGAGCATCAGCGACAGGACCAGCGACTTGGCGATGAGGGCAAACGATTTCATGATTCAGCTCCTGAGATTTGGATTCCATTCCGAACCGGCGGCCTTACGTCCCTGAGTCCTTGTGTCCGCCGGTGGAGACAGTCTCCATGTCTCGACGGGATCAGGTTATCGCCAAGCCGGCCTCAATGAAGTCGGGCAGAGCCGCAGCGCAGGGTAGGAAAAGTCCTACACGGCCCGGGAGGGGTAAACTGGCGCCTTTCCCGTTTCCAAGGCCCCGCCCCATGGACGCCAGCAAGGTCGATAGCTACGTAAGCCAGAAATGGGACGACGAAATCGTCCCGCAGTTGGTCGAATACATCCGCATTCCCAACAAGTCGCCGATGTTCGACGCCGACTGGGTCCAGCACGGCTACATGGACGATGCGGTCAAGTTGATGGAGTCCTGGGCCAAGTCCCAGTCGATCCCGGGCATGCAGGTCGAGGTGGTGCGCCTGGAAGGCCGCACGCCGTTGATCTTCATCGATATCCCGGCCGCTCACGGCGGCAGCGACGAGGATTGCGTGCTGCTGTACGGCCACCTCGACAAGCAGCCGGAGATGACCGGCTGGGACGACGATCTCGGCCCGTGGAAGCCGGTGATCAAGGGCGACAAGCTGTACGGCCGCGGCGGCGCCGACGACGGTTACGCGATCTTCGGTTCGCTGGCGGCGATCCTGGCGCTGCAGGAACAGCAGATTCCGCACTCGCGCTGCGTGATCCTGATCGAGGCCTGCGAGGAATCGGGCAGCTACGACCTGCCGGCCTATGTCGATCACTTGGCCGAGCGGATCGGCAAGCCGTCGCTGGTGGTGTGCCTGGACTCGGGTTGCGGCAATTACGACCAACTGTGGTGCACGACCTCGCTGCGCGGCCTGGCCGGCGGCAATTTCACCGTTAAGGTGCTCAGCGAAGGCGTGCATTCGGGCGATGCCTCCGGCGTGGTGCCGTCGAGCTTCCGCCTGCTGCGCCAGTTGCTGTCGCGCCTGGAAGACGAAACCAGCGGCAAGATCCTGATCGAAGGCCTGTACGTCGACGTGCCGGAAGAACGCCTGGAGCAGGCGCGTCAGGCCGCCAAGGTGCTCGGCACCGCGATCTACGACAAATTCCCGTTCCTGCCGGGCATGAAGCCGATGGCCGAGGATCTGTCGGAGCTGGTGCTCAACCGCACCTGGCGTCCGGCGCTGTCGGTGACCGGCGTGGACGGCATGCCGTCGCTGGCTTCGGCCGGCAACGTGTTGCGTCCGCACACTTCGGTGAAGCTGTCGCTGCGTCTGCCGCCGACGCTGGACGGCAAGCGCGCCGGCGAACTGCTGAAGGAAGTGCTGCTGCGCGATCCGCCGAACGGCGCGCAGGTCACTCTGGAACTCGAGAAGTCGTCCAGTGGCTGGAACGCGCCGGCGATGTCGTCGTGGCTGTCGAAGGCGATCGACACCTCCAGCCGCGACTTCTTCGGCCAGCCGGCGATGTACATGGGTGAAGGCGGCTCGATTCCGTTCATGGGCATGCTCGGCGAAAAATTCCCGGGCGCGCAGTTCATGATCACCGGCGTGCTGGGTCCGCATTCCAACGCGCACGGCCCGAACGAGTTCCTGCATATCCCGATGGGCAAGCGGGTCACCGCCTGCGTCGCGCGCGTGGTCGCCGAGCACCATCAGGCCAGTCAGCGCGGTGAAACCACCGGCGTGGGCGCGGTCGCCGACAGCGGCGATCGTCATGGCGGACATGGTTGCTGCTGAGTCGTTCGCAACGACCAGTAAATGAAGAAGGCGAGCCCGATGGCTCGCCTTCTTCATTTCGAGGCGCCGATCGAAACGATCAGAAACGATAGGTCGCGGTCAGGCGCAGGCTGCCGAATTCGAAGTCGCTGTCGCTGCGGCGGAAATCGGTGCCGTTGGCGTTGACCAGCAGGAAGGGATTGTTGGCCGGGGCCGTGCCGCGCGATACGCCAACGCGGAAATCGTCGTCGTCGACGCGGCTGTACAGATACTCCAGGCCGAGCGAGAGATGATCGAGCACCTTGCGCTCGATGCCGACGCCGGCCTGCCAGCCGTCGACCTCGTCGTCGCCGCGCAAGGCGAACGCGTTGGCGGTGTTGCTGGTGCTGAAGCGGTGATCGATCTTGGCCCGCACCGCGCCGGCGGTGGCGTAGACCAAGTAGTCGCCCTGCCCGCCGAAGGTCCAGCCGACCCGGCCGCGCAAGGCGGTGGTGGTGTCGAGATCGCGGGTCATGGTGTAGAACGCCGGCGTGGTGCTGAACGCCGACACGCTGTCGCGCGAATCGCCCTGGGTGTATTCGGCGACCAGGCCGAACACCAGGCGGCCGCTCTGCCAGTCGTAACCCGCGCGCAGGCCGTAATCGGCGCCGCCCTTGTCGTCGCTGCAACCTGAGGCCGGCGTGCGCCCGGCCGCGGCGCCGTCGCAGAAACCCGGCGAGAACGCATCCGCGCCGGCCGCGGTGCGCACCGTATCGCCGTAGCCGCCGTCGAGGTTGTTGTCGAACGAGATCCGCCCGCCGCTGCCGTTGGGCTCGGAGGCACCGAGGTTGCCGCCGAAATAGAAACCGCTCCAGTCCTGCTCAGCCGACTGCGCGTAAGCCGGTGATGCGCTGGCCGCCATCACGGCGACCGCGATCGATGCGAGGTATTCCGCTTTCATGATCACTCTCCATTCTTTGTGGTCCTGCCGCGCGGAATTGGCGCGGATCGCTTGCGCGGGGCCGTGCATCGGCGCGAATCACGCTCCGATGAACCGCACCGGTTCGTTGGCTGTACGCAGGTCCATGGCGATGGGATGCAGAAAATCGAACTATTTCGTTGGATACATGACGGTAATCCAGCTTTGGTCTCGTCTTGCTTGCCTGCGTTGTGGTCAGCGATGCGGTCGATGGCACATCGTTCAGGTGGTTCAGTCCGAAGGTGCATCCGGGCCAAGTGCCTCGTCGTATCAATCGCGTAATCGGCCATCGGCCGCCAAGGCGAACGCCGATGCGTGCATGCAGGTTTCTGGATTCCGGCCGTCGCATTGCGATCGTTTCGATGGCGACGCTATGGTTTTTGGTCGCGACTACCGTCTCCGCCGACGAACGCTACGAAGGCGTGGCCTACGCGCCCGACAGCAAGCGCGTGCTGTATCGCGAAACCCATTGGCGTTACAGCCAGGGCGGCGTGGACCGGCGCCTGGTGCTGTATCGCTGCCCGCGCGGCGAGGCGTTCGCGCGAAAAGTGGTGACCGATTCGCCCAGCGCCACCGCGCCGGACTTCGACTTCGTCGACGCGCGCGACGGCTATGAGGAAGGCGCGTCGACCCGACAGGGCAAGCGCTATGTCTACACCCGCAAGAACGCCGCGGCCACGCGCAAGGAAACCGCCCTGCCCGAACGGACCGGCGCGATCATCGACGCCGGCTTCGACGCGATGATCCGCATGCGCTGGGATGCGCTGTCGACGAACAAGCCGCTCGCGGCGCCGTTCCTGTTGCCCAGCCGCGCGTCGTTCCTGGATTTCAGGATCGAACCGCTCAAGCAGGCGAACGACGCCGCGTCGGAGCGCCGCCTGCGCATGGTGCTGGACACCTGGTACGGCTTCGCGATTCCACCGATCGAGCTGCGTTATGCGGTCGCCGACCGCCGCTTGCTGGAATTCCGCGGCATCGCCACCATCCGCGATTCCGCTGGCCGTTATCAGAACGTGCGCATCGAGTTCGCCCCACCCGCGAAGTCCGACGACGCCGAACGCCAGGCCGCGCAGACGCAAGCGCTGGCGAACCGTTGCGCGGGCGTCGCCGGCTGAGCCTCGATCGCCGTCGACCCGTCGCGCGTGCATCCAAGCGCGCGCATCCGTCGTAAACCCGGGTAACGCATCGCATCGGAGCACGGCATGTCGCTCGACCCCGGCTATCCCTCGACGCTCGGCGGCGCCGTCGCGCCGTCGACGTCCGCGCCGCGCGCGACGCGCCGGCAGCGGGCGATCGCGACCGTGCGCCGCTGGATCGACACCGACACCCAGGCGCCGCTGGACGAGGCCCGCGCCGATCGCATCGACTGGCTGCGCACCTCGCCGTTCATCGCCATGCACCTGGCCTGCATCGCGGTGCTGTGGGTCGGCGTGTCGCCCATCGCGCTGATCGTGGCCGCGGCGATGTACGCGATCCGCATGTTCGCGCTGACCGCGTTCTACCATCGCTATTTCTCGCACAAGACCTTTCGCACCTCGCGCGCGATGCAGTTCGTGTTCGCGCTGATCGGCGCGTCCAGCGTGCAGCGCGGCCCGCTGTGGTGGGCGGCGCATCACCGCAATCATCATCGCCATACCGAGACCGCGCTGGACCCGCATTCGCCGACCGTGTACGGCTTCCTGCGCAGCCATGTCGGCTGGTTTCTTACTCCGCGCGCGTTCCGCACCGAGCTGGAACGCGTGCCCGATCTGGCCCGGTTCCCCGAACTTCGGGTGCTTGATCGCTACGATACGCTGGTGCCGGTGCTGCTCGCGGCGGCGCTGTTCGGACTGGGCGCCTTGTTGCAGCGCTTCGCGCCGCAGCTCGGCACCAGCGGTTCTCAAATGTTGGTCTGGGGATTTTTCGTTTCGACCACGGTGCTGTTCCACGCCACGGTCACGATCAATTCGCTGGCCCATCGCTACGGCAAGCGCCGCTTCGAGACCAAGGACGACAGCCGCAACAACCTGTGGCTGGCGCTGATCACCTTCGGCGAAGGCTGGCACAACAATCATCATTTCTATCCGGGCACGGTGCGCCAGGGCTTTCGCTGGTGGGAAATCGACCTGACCTATTACGGTTTGCGGCTGATGGCGCTGCTGGGCCTGGTGCGCGATCTCAAGCCGATTCCGGCCTGGGTCGCGGCCAGGGCGAGGGCCTGACATGCGCATCGCGATCGTCGGCTCCGGCATTTCCGGCCTCGCCGCGGCCTGGCTGTTGCAGCGCGAGCACGAGGTGAGCTTGTTCGAGGCCGCCGACCGCATCGGCGGCCACACCCACACCCACGATATCCGCCTGCACGGCCGCGACTACCGCGTCGACACCGGTTTCATCGTGTTCAATCCGGCGCACTATCCGCTTCTGTCGCGCCTGTTCGAAGAACTGGAGGTGGCGTCGCAAGCGACCAGCATGAGTTTCTCGGTCTACAGCGAACTCAGCGGGGTGGAGTACAACGCCGGCAGCCTCGACGGCCTGTTCTGCCAACGTCGCAATCTGCTGTCGCCGCGCTTCCTCGGCATGGTCCGCGACCTGCTGCGTTTCTACCGCGAATCGCCCGAGCTGCTCGCCAGCGACGGCATCGGTCCGACCCTGGGCGAGTACCTGCACGCCAACCGTTACGGCGACGCCTTCCGCGACGAACACTTGCTGCCGATGGCCTCGGCGCTGTGGTCGACTCCGTCGCGGCGGGTGCTGTCGTTCCCGGCGCGGTATCTGGTCCAGTTCATGGCCAATCACCAGATGCTGCAGGTCGCCGGGCGGCCGCAGTGGCGGGTCGTGCAAGGCGGTTCGGATCGCTATGTGCAGGCGTTGCGCGCGCGCTGGAACGTGCACGAACGCATCGCCTGCCCGGTGCGCGCGCTGCGCCGCGACGAGGACGGGGTCGTCGTGCAGACCGATGCCGGCGAGGAAGCTTTCGATCAGGTCGTGCTGGCCTGCCACAGCGATCAGGCCCTGCGCCTGCTCGAGGACGCCGACGATAACGAGCGCGACATCCTCGGCGCGATGCGCTATCAGCTCAACGACACCGTGCTGCATACCGACGCGCGGCTGTTACCGCGGCGGCGCAAGGCCTGGGCGGCGTGGAACGCGCATGTTCCGCGCGAGCCGGCCGCAGCTTGCACGGTCAGCTATTGCATGAATCTGCTGCAGGGGATCGAGTCGCCGGAACCGTTGGTGGTCACGCTGAACCGAAGCGAGGCGATCGATCCGGACAAGATCCTGCGGCGCATGCGCTACGAACATCCGGTGTACGACCTGGCCTCGGTCGCCGCGCAACGGCGAAAGAGCGAAATCCAGGGCCAGCGTCGCACCTGGTTCGCCGGTGCTTACTGGGGCTGGGGCTTTCATGAGGACGGCATGCGCAGCGCGGTGGAAGTCGCCGCGGCGCTCGGCGCCGCCGGCAGCGCGCGTTATGGCCAGCCCGATCAGCGGATCGTGCCGGGCCGCGTCGAGCGGAGAGCCGCGTGAGCGCGGCGCGGACCGAGCCGGCGCGGGCCGAAGCGCCCTTGCTCAGCGCGATCTACGAAGGCGTGGTGCGTCATCGCCGGCGTTCGCCGCGCGCGCATGCGTTTCAGTACCGGGTCGCGCAGTTGTATCTGGACTTGGACGAAATCGAACAGGTGTTCCGTCGCCGCTGGCTGTGGTCGACCCGGCGCGGCGCGATCGGCCGTTTCCGCCGCGAGGACTATCTCGGCCCGAGCGAACTGCCGCTGGCCGATGCGGTGCGCGAGCGGGTGTTCCAGCACTGCGGCCGGCGCCCGACCGGGCCGATCCGCCTGCTCACCCATCTGCGCTATTTCGGCTATGTGTTCAATCCGGTCAGCTTCTACTACTGCTACGCCGACGACGGCCGCGCGCTGGACTACGTCGTCGCCGAAATCACCAACACGCCCTGGGGCGAGCGTCACGCCTATGTGCTGGCCGCCGACGCGGCGCGGCCGTGCGGACGCGCGCTGGAGTGGTCGTTCGCCAAGGCCTTCCACGTCTCGCCGTTCATGCCGATGCAGCGCGACTACGCCTGGCGCTTCACCGCGCCCGGCGACGATCTGCTGGTGCACATGGAGGTGATGCGCGAGGACCACAGCGAATTTTCCGCGACCTTGAGCCTGCGCCGCCGGCCCTGCGACGGCGCCGGACTGGCGCGGGTGCTGTGGCGTTATCCGCTGATGACCGTGCAGGTGATGCTCGCGATCCATTGGCAGGCGCTGCGGCTATGGCTCAAACGCAATCCCGTCCACGACCATCCGCGCAATGCGCGAGGCCTGCCATGATCCCCGGAGCCGACGAACTCAAGGCGACACCCGACGCCGCCTACCCGCTGCCCGAGCGCTGGCTGCGCCAACGCCTGATCGCGCAGATGGCGCGGTTGCGCGGCGGGCGACTGACCTTGCGCGACGCCTGCGGCGAAGTGGTGCTCGGCGAAGCGGCCGGTGCCGATCCGATCGATGTGACGATTCGGGTCCACGACGGCGGTTTCTATCGCGCGATCGCCGCCAACGGCAGCGTCGGCGCGGGCGAGTCGTACATGGACGCGCAATGGGATTGCAGCGATCTAGTCGCGCTGATCCGCCTGCTGGTGCGCAACCGCGATCTGCTCGACGGCATGGAAACCGGCCTGGCGCGGCTGGGCGGCTGGGCGCTGCGCGGCTGGAACGCGCTACGCCGCAATACCCGCGGCGGCAGCCGCCGCAACATCGCCGCGCATTACGACTTGGGCAACGAATTCTTCGCCACCTTCCTGTCGCCGGACCTGATGTATTCCTCTGCCGTGTTCGCTTCACCGGAGGAATCGCTGGAAGACGCGTCGTCGCGCAAGCTCGAACGGATCTGCCGCAAGCTCGCCCTTCGACCCGGCGACCGCGTGATCGAGATCGGCACCGGCTGGGGCGGTTTCGCGCTGCACGCGGCGACCCACTACGGCTGCCACGTCACCACCACGACCATCTCGCAGGAACAGCATGCGCTGGCCAGCGAACGCGTCGCCGCGGCCGGGCTGGGCGATCGGGTCGAACTGCTGCTGCAGGACTATCGCGACCTGCAGGGACGCTACGACAAACTGGTCTCGATCGAAATGATTGAAGCCATCGGCGCGCCCTACCTCGATACCTATTTCGGCAAGCTCGGCGCCTTGCTCAAGCCCGACGGTTTGGCGCTGGTGCAGGCGATCACCATCGAAGACCACCGGTACGCGCAAGCGCTGCGCAGCGTGGATTTCATCAAGCGCCATGTGTTTCCGGGCAGTTTCATTCCGTCGGTCAACGCCATGCTCGCGGCCAAGACCCGCGCCAGCGATCTGGCCCTGGTCCAGCTCGACGACTTCGGCCCGTCCTATGCGCTGACCCTGCAGGCCTGGCATCGCCGCTTCGAGGCCAGACTGGCCGAGGTGCGCGCGCTCGGTTACGACGAGCGCTTTATCCGCATGTGGGCGTTCTACCTGGCGTATTGCGAAGGCGGCTTCCGCGAGCGCTCGATCGGCGTGGTGCAGATGCTGATGGCCAAGCCCGGCCACCGCCGCGCGGCGCGTCTGCCCGAAGGCGAGCTGTGCGCATGAACGAAGCGCGCATGAAGGGGTTCGCGAATTTCGCCGGTTACCAACTGGTGTGGTTCTGCGCGGTGATCGCGGCCGGGCGCGGGCTGGCCTGGCCGGGCGTGTTGGCCGCGGCGGTGTTCGTGCTGTGGCAACTGGCGGTGTCCGAGCATCGCGGCGCGGATGCGCGCCTGCTCGCGATCGCGTTGCCGGCCGGCGCGTTGATCGACGGCGCGCTCGCCGCGAGCGGCGCGGCGGCGTACGCGGCGCCGTGGCCGTCGGGCGCGTTCGCGCCGGTGTGGATTCTCGGCCTGTGGTGCGCATTCGCGATGACCCTGACCCATACCCTGCGTTTCCTCCACGGCCGCATCCCGCTGGCCGCGCTGTTCGGCGCGATCGGCGGGCCGTTGGCCTATCTGGGCGCGGCGCGCGGCTGGAACGCGGTCGAATTCGCGCCGCCGCGCTGGCCGGCGCTGGCGTGGCTGGCGTTGGGCTGGGGCGTGGCGATGCCGGTGCTCGCGCAGTTAGCGCGGCGCTGGTCGCGCGCAGCGCGCATGCCGCTGGCCGTCGACGCGCGGGTGCCGCTATGAACGCCTGGGCGATGGTCGCGAGCCTGTGGGCGATCGCCGCGGTGGCGATGAGCCTGGGCTGGTGGTGGCAACGCCGCCACGACAATGCCGGCATCGTCGATGCGATCTGGGCCGGCGGGGTCGGGTTCGGCGCGGTGTTCCAGGCCGCGTTCGGTCCCGGCGATGGCGTTGTGCGGATCGTGCTGGCGCTGTGCGGCGGTGTGTGGGGATTGCGGCTCGCCCTGCACTTATGGCGGCGCGTGCGCGGCGAGCCGGAGGACGGCCGCTACCGGCATCTGCGTTCGCACTGGAACGGGCATCAAGGCAAATTCTTTCTGTTCTTCCAGTTCCAGGCGGCGTTGATCGTGCTGTTCGCGCTGCCATTCCTGGCGGTGGCGTTCAACGGTCGCCTCGCGCCGGCGTGGCTGGCCGCGGGCGTGACGATCTGGCTGCTCAGCGTGGCCGGCGAAAGCCTGGCCGATCGCCAGCTCGCGCGCTTCCGCGCCGATCCGGCGAATCGCGGCCGCACCTGCCGCGAAGGGCTGTGGCGCTATTCGCGCCATCCGAATTATTTCTTCGAATGGACCCACTGGTTCGCCTACGTCTGCTTCGCGGTCGGTTCGCCGCTGTCCGGCTGGGCCTGGGCCGGACCGGTGGTGATGTACGTATTCCTGCGCTGGATCAGCGGCATTCCGTACACCGAAGCGCAAGCCCTGCGCAGCCGCGGCGAAGACTATCGCGACTACCAGCGCAGCACCCCGATGCTGTTTCCGTGGTTCCCCCGCTCGCCGTCCCGAACCGAGACCTCGTCATGAACATCGCCGTGGACCCATCCGATCCGCCCGACCACAGCGCGCCCGATCACGCCGCGCCCGGCCTGCTGGGCCTGGCCGAACGCGGCTCGCTGCCCGACGCGCTGGTGCGCATGGGCATCCGCCGCCTGTGCGCGCAGCGGCTGCGCGAAGAACGCGCCGGCGGCGTGCAGGCGCAGTACGAACGTCATCGCCAACGCATCGAGGACTTGCGCCACAGCCCGGTCGCGATCCATACCGATGCCGCCAACCGCCAGCACTACGAACTGCCCGCGCGGTTCTTCCTCGATTGCCTCGGCGCGCGGCTCAAGTATTCGTGTTGCTACTACCCGCGCGGCGACGAAACCCTGGATCAGGCCGAAGAAGCGATGCTCGCGCTGTACGCGCAGCGCGCCGAGCTGGCCGACGGCCAGTACATCCTCGAACTGGGCTGCGGCTGGGGTTCGCTGACTCTATGGATGGCCGAGCGCTATCCGAACGCGCAGATCGTCGCGGTATCCAATTCGCGGCCGCAACGCGAACATATCCAGGCTCAGTGTTTCCAGCGCGGCCTGCGCAACGTGCTGGTGCTGACCGAGGACGTGAATCGACTGAACCTCGACCCGATGCGCTTCGATCGCTGCGTCTCGGTCGAAATGTTCGAGCACATGCGCAACTACGACACCCTGCTGGGCCGCATCGCCGGCTGGCTGCGGCCGGACGGCAAATTGTTCGTGCATGTGTTCTGTCACCGCGACCTGCTGTATCCGTTCGAAGTCGACGGCCAGGACGACTGGATGGGCCGGCATTTCTTCACCGGCGGACTGATGCCGTCGGCCGACACCCTGCTGTGTTTCCAGCGTCATCTGTCGCTGGAACAGCGCTGGCTGCTCGACGGACGTCATTACCAACGCACCGCCGATCACTGGCTGGCGCGCCAGGACAGCAACCGCGACGTGGTCATGGATACCCTGGAAGCGGCTTACGGCGAAGCCGCCGCGCCGTTGTGGTTCCAGCGCTGGCGCATGTTCTGGATGGCCTGCGCCGAGATGTTCGGCTACGACGAGGGCCAGCAATGGGGCGTCGCCCACTACCTGTTTTCGCGCCGCAACCTGGAGAACGGCCATGCCGCTGAAACGTCTGACGCTGCTGCTCGCGCTGCCCTTGCTTAGCTGCACCGGCAACGCGCAGCCCATCGCGCCGGTGGCGCAGGTCGACCTGCCGCGCTTCATGGGCGACTGGTACGTGATCGCGCATATCCCCTCGCGTCCGGAACGCGAGGCGTTCAATGCTATCGAGTCGTACAAGCTCGACGAACGCGGCCGGGTGCGGACCACCTTCCGCTATCGCAAGGGCGGCTTCGATCAGCCGGTCAAGACCATGCATCCGGTCGGCTATGTGCGGCCCGATACCAATAACGCCATCTGGGGCATGCAGTTCATCTGGCCGATCAAGGCCGAGTACGTGATCGTCTACGTCGATCCGGCCTATCAGCAGACCATCGTCGGCCGCAGCAAGCGCGACTATGCGTGGATCATGGCCCGCACCCCGAGCATCCCTCAGGCCGACTACGACGCGCATCTCGAACGCCTGCGCGGCCTGGGCTACGCGCTCGACGGCTTGCGCAAGGTGCCGCAGCAATGGCCGGAGAAGGCGTCGCCCTGAGCGGCGCTGTATCGCGCGCGAAACGTTTCCGGCGCGCGCGCCGCCGGGTTCGGCCCGAACGGCGGCGCCCGTGGCTTAACCGCGGACCAGTGTCCCGCCCCCGCCCTCACGCGGCGGCGACGCCCGCGCTCACATGATCCAGCCGCACCAACACCCCGTCCCTCAGGAGGACAACACCATGCCCGGCGGCATCATCTATACGATCATCATCGGCGCGGTCATCGGCATCCTCGCGCGCTTCTTCAAACCCGGCGCCGACCCGATGGGCTGGATCCTCACGATCCTGCTCGGCATCGCCGGCGCCTACATCGGCAGCCTGTTCTATGCCGGCGGCGGCTTCATGGGGATCATCATCTCGGTGATCTGCGCCATCGTGCTGTTGTTCCTGTACGAGATGATCCGCAGCAAGACGGCGAAGGGTTAGTTTCTTCGCGCGCGGATCGTTCGGTTCGGACGATGCACAAACGAACGCCTCGGCTCAGGCCGGGGCGTTTTTTGTTTTTGCGGCCCTGTCGCGACCCGCATGGCCTACCTGTAGGAGCGGCGCGAGCCGCGACCGCGAAGAGCGATTACGACGCAACTTTCGTCGCGGGTGTGAAATCACGGTCGCGGCTTACGCCGCTCCTACAGGTGGGGTATTCGAACGGAAAATTTTCAGCAGCACTCGTTCGGGTTCGGACGATGGATAAACGAACGCCTCAGCTCAGGCCGGCGCGTTTTGTCTTCATGGTCCTGTCGCAACTACATGGCCTGCCTGTAGGAGCGGCGTAAGCCGCGACCGCGACAACGCAATTACGGCGGAGCTGCCGTCGCGGGCGTGATTTCGCGGTCGCGGCTTGCGCCGCTCCTACAGGTGGGGCATTCGAACGCGAAATTTTCAGCTGCGCTCATTCGGGTTCGGACGATGGGTAAACGAACGCCTCGGCTCAGGCCGGGGTGTTTTGTTTTCATGGTCCTGTCGCAACCACATGGCCTGCCTGTAGGAGCGGCGTGAGCCGCGACCGCGACAACGCAATTACGGCGGAACTGCCGTCGCGCGCGTGATTTCGCGGTCGCGGCTTGCGCCGCTCCTACAGATGGGGCATACGAACGGACGATTTTCAGCTGCGCTTGTTCGGGTTCGGACGATGCATAAACGAACGCCTCGGCTCAGGCCGGGGCGTTTTTCATGGTACTGCCGCGACCGCATGGCCTGCCTGTAGGAGCGGCGTGAGCCGCGACCGCGACAACGCAATTACGGCGAAGCTGCCGTCGCGGGCGTGATTTCGCGGTCGCGGCTTGCGCCGCTCCTACAGGTGGGACACGCGGGTCGCCGGCTCAGTCGCGCAGGTAGTCGATCACCCGCTGGGCCAGGGCCTGCGCGTCTTCGTCCAGGGTCGCCAGCCGCAGTTCCGGCGCCTGCGGCGCTTCGTACGGCGAATCGATGCCGGTGAAGTTCGGGATCTTGCCCGCGCGCGCCTTCGCGTACAGGCCCTTGACGTCGCGGCGCTCGGCTTCGGCCAGCGGCGTGTCGACGTGGACTTCGACGAATTCGCCGTCCTCGAACAACTCGCGCGCGAGCTGACGCTCGGCGCGGAACGGCGAGATGAAGCTCACCAGCACGATCAGGCCGGCGTCGGTCATCAGCTTGGCGACTTCGGCGACGCGGCGGATGTTCTCGACCCGATCGCCGTCGGTGAAGCCCAGGTCCTTGTTGAGACCGTGGCGCACGTTGTCGCCGTCGAGGATGAAGCTGTGGTGGCCCAGCGCATGCAGTTGCGCGTCAACCAGGTTGGCGATGGTCGACTTGCCCGAACCCGACAGGCCGGTGAACCACACGCAACGCGGCCGCTGCTGCTTGCTGCGCGCGCGCGCGGCCTTGTCGACGTCGACCGCCTGCCAGTGGATGTTGGCGGCGCGGCGCAAGGCGAAGTCGAGAGTACCGGCGGCGACGGTGGCGTTGGTCTGGCGGTCGATCAGGATGAAGCTGCCCAGTTCGCGGTTGTCGCGATAGGCCTCGAACGCGATCGGCTGATCCAGGCCGAGATTGCAGTAGGCGACTTCGTTGAGTTCGAGCTGCTTGGCCGCGAGCTGCGCCTGGGTGTTGACGTCGATCTTGTGCTTGATCTCGGTGATGCTGGCGCTGACCGTGCGCGCGCCGATCTTGAGCCAATAGAAGCGGCCCGGCAGCAGCGGCTTGCTGTCCATCCACAGCAGGTGCGCGGCGAACTGATCGGCCACCTCGGGCGGCTGCGCCGCGGCGGCGATGATGTCGCCGCGGCTGATGTCGAGTTCGTCGTCCAGGGTCAGGGTGATCGCCTGACCGGCGACCGCCTGGGCCAGATCGCCGTCGGCGCTGACGATGCGCTGCACCCTCGAGCGCCGTCCCGACGGCAGCGCGACGATCTCGTCGCCGGGCCGCACCGAACCGGCGGCGAGGGTGCCGGCGAAACCGCGGAAGTCCTGATGCGGCCGGTTCACCCACTGCACCGGCAGGCGCAGGCCTAGCGCGGACGCGTCGCGCGCGACATCCACCGATTCGAGGTGTTCGAGCACGCTCGGCCCGCGGTACCACGGCGTCGCCGCCGACGCGGCGATGAGGTTGTCGCCGTTGAGCGCCGACAACGGGATCGCCTGCACGTGCTCGATGCCGAGCTTTTCGGCGAGCTCGCGGTATTCGCCGACGATGCGCTCGAACACGGTCTGATCGAAATCGACCAGATCCATCTTGTTGACCGCCAGCAGCACATGGCGGATGCCGAGCAGCGACACGATATAGCTGTGCCGGCGGGTCTGGGTCAGCAGGCCCTTGCGCGCATCCACCAGCACCACCGCGAGGTCCGCGGTCGAGGCGCCGGTCGCCATGTTGCGGGTGTACTGCTCGTGGCCCGGGCAGTCGGCGACGATGAACTTGCGCTTCTCGGTGCCGAAAAACCGGTAGGCCACGTCGATGGTGATGCCCTGCTCGCGCTCGGCGGCCAGGCCGTCGACCAGCAAGGCGAAATCGACCTCGCCGTTGCGGGTGCCGTGCCGGCGGCTGTCGGCGTCGAGCGCGGCCAGCTGATCGGCGAACAGCAACTGGGTGTCGTGCAGCAACCGCCCGATCAGCGTGCTCTTGCCGTCGTCGACGCTGCCGCAGGTGATGAAGCGGAGTTGGCTTTTGTGTTCGTGCTGACGCAGATAGTCGGCGATCGTGTCGTTGGCCGATGGTCGGGAATCGGGAATGGGGAATGGGGAATCGGCCTTGCTGAAGGCGAGCACGGCACTTGCATTGCCCTTCGAATGACCCACGTCGCCACGCTCCGCTGTTTCGATTCCCGATTCCCGATTCCCGATTCCCGCCGCACCACTCCCGATTCCCGCGCTCATCAGAAATACCCCTCCTGCTTCTTGCGCTCCATCGAAGCGCCAGGATCGTGATCGATCACCCGGCCCTGGCGTTCGGAGGTGGTGGCGACCAGCATCTCGGCGATGATCGCCTCCAGCGTGTCGGCCTGCGATTCGATCGCGCCGGTCAGCGGATAGCAGCCCAGGGTGCGGAAGCGGACCTTGCGGGTCTGCGGGGTTTCGCCGTCGCGCAGCGGCAGGCGCTCGTCGTCGACCAGGATCAGGCTGCCCTCGCGTTCGACCACCGGACGTTCGGCGGCGAAGTACAGCGACGGCACCGGGATCTGCTCGCGGTAGATGTACAGCCACACGTCCAGCTCGGTCCAGTTCGAGATCGGAAACACGCGCACGCTTTCGCCGCTGTGGATGCGGGTGTTGTACAGGCTCCACAGCTCCGGCCGCTGGTTCTTCGGGTCCCAGCGGTGCTGCGGATTGCGGAACGAGAAGATGCGTTCCTTGGCCCGCGACTTTTCCTCGTCGCGGCGCGCGCCGCCGATCGCGGCGTCGAATTTGTTCCAGTCCAGCGCCTGCTTGAGGCCCTGGGTCTTCATCACATCGGTATGCACCGCGGCGCCGTGGCTGACCGGGCCGATGCCCTGGGCCAGACCGTCGGGGTTGATGTGCACGCGCAGGTCAACGCCGGTTTCGCGCGCGCGCTGGTCGCGGAACGCGATCATCTCGCCGAACTTCCAGCCGGTGTCGACGTGCAGCAGCGGGATCGGCGGCCGCGCCGGGTAGAACGCCTTGAGCAGCAGATGCAGCAGCACCGAGCTGTCCTTGCCGACCGAATACAGCATCACCGGGTTGGCGAACTCGGCGGCGACCTCGCGCAGGATGTGGATGCTTTCGGCTTCGAGCCGGTCGAGGTGGCTCAACGCCCGCGCCGACAGCGGCCCCGCGGGCGGCGGCGGCGCATCGGCGGCGGGGTCGAACAGCGGACTCAGTTCGGGTGACGCACTCATCGGGCAACGGACTCGGTGCAGGGCCGCGTATCCAGGGCAGGCTGGACGACGCGGCGGCGTCCAGTCGGAAGCGGTGAACCCGGTCCTTGCAACGCGGCTGGAGCACCGCGCGGCCCCTGTTGGAAGGTTCCGCGGACGTCCATCGAACCACATCCGGACCGGCCGTTCGATGGGGCCATTAGAAATCCCCCCGGATTCGGGGAGAAATGAGCGCAGGTCATGAACGCATAACCGAGCATCCTTTCCGCGCTGGCCCGTCCGGCTCGTAGCCTGCAGTCTCCCAAGCCAGACGCCGACCGCCGTGCCCGCCGCCGCCACCCCGCTCGCCGCCCCCGCTCTGCTCGCCAGCCCGCTGCCCGCGGACCGGCACGATTCGCTCGCCCGCCTGACCGACGGCCTCGACAACAACAGTCTGTGGTGGTTGTCGGGCTATGCCGCCGGGCTGGCCCGCTCCGGCGCCGCGCTGGCGCCCGCCGCCGCCGCGCCCGCGGCCGAGAGCAAGACCGGCGAGCGCCTGAGCATCGTCTACGGCAGCCAGACCGGCAACGCCAAGCGTCTGGCCGAACAGCTCGCCGGCCAGGCCGAAGCGGCCGGGCTGTCGGTGCGGCTGGTCCGCGCCGACGCCTACCCGACCCGCGAACTGAAGACCGAGCGGCTGCTTTATATCGTCATCAGCACCCAGGGCGACGGCGATCCGCCGGACGACGCGCGCGGCCTGGTCGAGTTCATCGCCGGCAAGCGCGCGCCCGAGCTCAAGGGTCTGAGCTTCGCCGTGCTGGGCCTGGGCGATTCGAGCTATCCGCAGTTCTGCGCGATCGGCGCCAGGCTCGATACGCGCCTGGCCGAACTCGGCGCGACCCGCTTGTTCGCGCGCGGCGAAGCCGATCTGGATTTCGAAACCGTGTCGACGCCGTGGCTGCAGCAGGCGCTGGGCCATGCGCGCGACGCGCTCAAGCCGGCCACCGCGCATCTGGCCACGGTCACGCCGCTGCGCCCGCTGCAGGCCGCGCCGGCCTTCCATCGCGACGCGCCGTTCGCGGCCGAGCTGATCGCCAACCGCCGGCTGATCGCGCGCGGCTCCAGCGCCGCCGGCGCGGTCGGCTTCGACAAGGACATCCGCCATATCGAACTGTCGCTGGAAGGCTCCGGCCTGCATTACCAGCCCGGCGACGCGCTCGGTCTGTGGCCGCGCAATCCGCCCGCGCTGGTGCAGGCGGTGCTCGACACCCTGCAACTCGACGGCGAGGCCGAGGTCGGTCACAACGGCCAGCACCTGCCGCTGCGCCAGTGGCTCAGCGAGAAGCGCGAGCTGACCAAGCTGGCGCGGCCGTTCGTCGCCAGTCATGCCGCGCATTCGCGCAGCGAGGAACTCAACCGCCTGCTCGCGCCCGATCAGAATGTGCAACTGGCCGAACTGCTGTCGCGCACCCAGGTCATCGACCTGCTGCAACGCTTCGATGGCGACTGGTCGGCCGAGGAACTGGTCGCCGCGCTGCGTCCGCTGACCCCGCGCCTGTATTCGATCGCCTCCAGCCAGAAGGCGGTCGGCGACGAAGCCCATCTCACCGTCGCTCACCTGGAGTACGCGACGCAGGACGGCCTGCGCTGGGGCGCGGCCTCGCATCTGCTCGCCGTCGCCGAAGAAGGCGAACGCCTGCCGGTGTTCATCGAACACAACGACCGCTTCCGCCTGCCGAGCGATTCCACTCGCGACATCGTCATGATCGGCCCCGGCACCGGGGTCGCGCCGTTCCGCGGTTTCGTCCAGGACCGCGCCGCCGACGGCGCCGCCGGCCGCAACTGGCTGCTGTTCGGCAACCCGCATTTCCGCAGCGACTTCCTCTATCAAGTGGAATGGCAGGCGGCGTTGAAGGCCGGCCAGCTGCACCGCCTGGACCTGGCGTTCTCGCGCGATCAGGCGCAGAAGATCTACGTCCAGCACCGCCTGCGCGAACACGGCCGCGACCTGTACGACTGGCTGCAAGGCGGCGCGCACCTGTACGTGTGCGGCGACGCCACCCGCATGGCCAAGGACGTGCACGCCGCGTTGCTGGCGGTGATCGCCGAACACGGCGGCAAGACCGACGAAGCCGCCGAAGAGTATCTGAACGAGTTGCAGCAACAGGGCCGCTACGCCCGGGACGTGTACTGATGCATGCGCAAGGCCATCACCGCTCGCAAGCTGACTTCATCGAGCGGCACTTCATGAAAGCGGGCCGCGCGTCGCAAGTCGTCGTGCGCGAGTTCGTGTCTACTGATCGCGACGGAACGCCAGTTGCCCCGGCAGTCCGGATGGAACGCGGAAACGACACCGCCTCGACCGCACGCGCCGGCAAGAGCGCGGCATCGGCGGCGGGCCGCGTTCTGTTCGGGCTGCATCCGTCGCTTACTGGAACGCGCGCATGAGCGCGCATTCGGTCGAGGACATCAAGCACAACAGCGCGCGCCTGCGCGGCACGCTGCTGGAGAGTCTGGCCAATCAGGTCACCGGCGCGCTCAACGACGACGATCAGACCCTGATCAAGTACCACGGCAGCTACCAGCAGGACGATCGCGACGTCCGCGAAGAACGCCGCCAGGCGCTGCTCGAACCGGCCTACAGCTTCATGATCCGCACCCGCACCCCGGGCGGGGTGGTGTCGCCGCGGCAGTGGCTCAAGCTCGACGCGATCGCGACGACGTATGCCGAACGCGGCCTGCGCATCACCACCCGCCAGGCGTTCCAGTTCCACGGCGTGATCAAGACCGAGCTCAAGTCGACCATGCAGGCGATCAACGCCGCGCTGATCGACACCCTGGCCGCCTGCGGCGACGTCAACCGCAACGTCGCGGTCGCCGCCAATCCGCAGGTCTCGGCCTCGCACGCGCAGGTGTTCGCCCAGGCCGCGGCGCTGTCGGAGCATCTGCTGCCGAACACCCGCGCCTATTACGAAATCTGGCTGGACGAAGAACGGGTCGACGGCAGCGGCAGCGAGGACGAGCCGATCTACGGCAACGCCTACCTGCCGCGCAAGTTCAAGATCGGTTTCGCGATTCCGCCGTACAACGATGTCGACGTGTTCGCCCAGGACCTGGGCTATATCGCGATCATCGAAGCCGGCGAGCTGCTCGGCTACAACGTCACCGTCGGCGGCGGCATGGGCGCGACCCATGGCGATGCGGAAACCTACCCTCGGGTCGCCGACGTGATCGGTTTCGTCACCCCCGAGCAGGTGATCGACGTCGGCGTGGCGGTGGTGACCGCGCAGCGCGATTTCGGCAATCGCACGGTGCGCAAGCGCGCGCGCCTGAAGTACACCATCGACGATCGCGGGCTCGAGTGGTTCAAGGCGGAAGTCGAACGCCGCGCCGGTTTCTCTCTCCTGCCGGCGCGGCCGTTCGCCTTCCATCACAACGGCGACCGGTTCGGCTGGGTCGACAGCGACGACAGCGCCGGCGGCGCCGGCGGCGCCGGCGGCGAAAGCGTCGCGCATTTGACCCTGCGTATTCCGGCCGGACGCATCGTCGACGGCGCGCTCGACGGCCTGGGCGAAGCGGTGACCCATCTGAGCGGTCTGCGCGAGATCGCGCAACTGCTCGACGGCCACGACGGCGCCGAATTCCGCATGACCCCGAACCAGAATCTGGTCATCGCCGGGGTGCCGGCGGCGCTGCGCGCGCAGGTCGATGCGCTGGTCGCGCAACACGGCTTGGACGGGCATGTGCGCGCGAGCGCGGTGCGGCGCAATGCGCTGGCCTGCGTGGCGTTGCCGACCTGCGGCCTGGCCATGGCCGAGGCCGAACGCTACCTGCCCGATTTCGTCGGCGCGGTGGAAGAACTGCTGGCCAAGCACGCGATTCCGGATGCCCCGATCAACCTGCGCATCAGCGGTTGCCCGAACGGTTGCTCGCGTCCGTACCTCGGCGAGATCGCCCTGGTCGGCAAGGCGCCGGGCCGCTACAACCTGATGCTCGGCGCCGACCATCGCGGCCAGCGCTTGAACACGCTGTACCGCGAAAACATCGCCGAACCCGAGATCCTGGCCGCGCTCGATCCGCTGTTCGCCGGCTACGCCAGCGAGCGCGACGGCGAGGAAGGTTTCGGCGATTACCTGGTCCGCCGCGACGTCGTATCCGTCCCCTATCCCACTCCCACCGGCATTCCGGTGGTCCTGGTCAGCGAGGCCCACGCATGAGCGCTCCCACCGATCCCGTCACCGCCGCCGAATCGCCGCGCGCGCTGGCCGAACTCAACGCCTGGCTGGGCACCCAGTCGGCCGAACAGCGCGTCGCCTGGGCGCTGGAAAACACCGCCGGCGAGCACGCGCTGTCGTCGAGCTTCGGCGCGCAGTCGGCGGTGTCGCTGCACATGGTCACGGCCCAGGCGCCGCGGATTCCGGTGATCGTGGTCGATACCGGTTATCTGTTTCCCGAGACCTACCGCTTCATCGACGAACTCGGCGACCGGCTCAAGCTCAACCTCAAGGTGTATCGCCCGCAGATCGGCATCGCCTGGATGGAAGCGAAGTTCGGCCGTCTGTGGGAACAGGGGCTGGAAGGCATCGAGCGCTACAACCGCATGCGCAAGGTCGAGCCGATGCAGCGCGCCTTGAACGAACTGGGTGTGCGCACCTGGATCGCCGGCCTGCGCCGCAGCCAGTCGGGCAGCCGCGCCAATCTGGATTTCCTGCAGATCAAGGACGGCCGCTGGAAACTGCATCCGCTGGCCGACTGGAGCGACCGCGAAATCTGGCAGTACCTGCAGGCGCACGATCTGCCGTATCACCCCTTGTGGCACGACGGCTATGTGTCGATCGGCGACATCCACACCACCCGCCGCCTGGAACCGGGCATGCGCGAGGAGGACACGCGGTTCTTCGGGCTCAAGCGCGAGTGCGGCTTGCATTTCGATAGCGAGCCGGCGGCGGAGAATCAGGCGGCTTGATCGTGGCGGGTGTGTCGCTGGCCGGGCGGAAAGCAAATCCCCCTTGATCCCCTTTTTCAAAGGGGGAGATCGGTATGAGCGTTTTGTAAGCACTGGCAGCGGAGCAGCGATCGCCCAGCCCCAGCCATCCGGCCGAAGCATTCCCCCCTTTGAAAAAGGGGGGCCAGGGGGGATTTGCTTTTCGCGCACTACTCGCGCGCCGTCACCCCAGCCCTCTCCCGCAAGCGGGAGAGGGAGCGAAGCGATTAAGAGAAGAAGCGACGGCGAGCGCGATCAGGAACTGATCGGCTGAGTCAACTCGACCCAGGTCGGCGCCGTCGGCCACTGCGGTTCCAGATTGCCTTCCAGCACCCGGCGCAGATCGCGCCGGTCGATCTGCGGCGCCAATCCGTGCAGCAGCTCCAGCGCGTAATCGCGCAACACGCGCGCGCGCGGAATCACCGCCCAGGTGATGCACTCGGGAAACGCGTCCGGCGCCACCAGCGCCTTGAGGTCTTCGTCGCGCGAGGTCACCGCCATCTCGGCCAGCACGCCCACGCCCAATCCGGCGCGCACATAGGTCTTGATCAGATCCGCGTCGCGCGCGGTCATCGCCAGCTGCGGCTCGTGACCGCCGGCGGCGAACGCGCGGCGCAACGAGGATTCCGGCCGGGTCGAGGATTCGTAACTGATCAACGGCTGCGAGGCGAGATCAGCCAAGGTCGGCGCGCGATCGAGCTTGGCCAGCGCATGCGTGCGCGGCACCAGCACCACCCGGCTCCAGCGGAACAACGGCACCGCCAGCCCGCCTTCGGGCGCGGCGCCGGCGGTGCTGATCACCGCCAGGTCGGCGTTGCCGTGCGACAGATGCGACAGCACCTCGCCGTCGGCCGCGGCCTGCAGATGCACGCTGACCTGCGGGAAGTCGCGCTTGACCTGGGCGATGATCGGCGGCAACACGTAGCGCGCCTGGGTATGCGTGGTCGACAGCACCAGGCGTCCCGCATGCTGGCCGCGCTCGTTGGCGGCGTAAGCGCGGATATTGCCGGCTTCTTCGAGAATGCGGCGCGCGTGCTCGAGCACGCGTTCGCCGGCCGGCGCGATCGCTTCCAGGCTGCGGCCCTTGCGCACGAACAACAGGAAACCCAGCTCGTCCTCCAACTGCTTGAGCTGCTTGGACAGACCGGGCTGGGTGGCGTGGACGCGCTCGGCGGCCAGGGTGATGTTGAGGCCGGAATCGGCGATGGCGACCAGATAACGCAGCTGAGTCAGGGTCATGGCGAAACTATCCGTAAAAGAGGACCGCGGTGGAGGCGATGGGCAGCGCGCTGACGGCACGGGCGACAACAACCCGCGTCGTTCCGTTGCCGGACGACCGGGGCCGAAGCCGGTGCGCAGGACATTCGCTGACGGGTCGCGTCCACGTATCTATCGCTCTATTCGGATAAAGGGATTTATAGGCTAGCCGGCGTATGGTGGCTTTGTCCAGTATCCGCGCCGCAACGCTGCGACTCATTACGTGACGGCATGAGCAAAGGCGGCGGCGTCATTTCCGGTCCCCCGGCGGCGGCCTTAGGGTCCTTCCATCGTCCTCGGATCCAGTCCACGCCGCCATGACCAGCCTCCTGTTCCCGCTGTTTGCCGATCTGCGCGAGCGTCTCGTGCTGGTGGTCGGCGGTGGCGCGGTGGCCCAGCGCAAGGCCGCGGCGCTGCTGGAGGCCGGGGCGCGGGTGCGGGTCGGGGCGCCGGACCTGTCGGCCACGCTCGCGGCCTGGGCCGCACAAGGCCGGATCGAACACCTCGCCGGGCCGTTCGTCCCTGAATGGCTCGAAGGCGCGTGGCTCGCGATCGCCGCGACCGACGATGCCGCGGTCAACCGCGCCGTCGCCGACGCCGGACTGGCGCAGCGGGTCTGGGTCAACGTGGTCGACGATGTCGAGGCCTCCAGCTTCCACGTCCCGGCGCGGGTCGAACGCGGCCCGGTGCAGATCGCGATCTCCAGCGGCGGCGGCGCACCGATGCTCGCGCGCCATCTGCGCGAAACCCTGGAAACCCAATTCGACGAATCGCTCGGCGCGCTCGCGCAGCTGCTGACCCGCGAACGCGCGCGCATCCGCAAGCATTACCCCGACATGGGCCTGCGTCGGCGTTTCTTCGATCGCGTGCTGTCCGGGCCGATTCCGGCGCTGCTGCGCGAAGGCCGCATCGACGAGGCCCAACGCGCATTCGGCGTGGCCTTGATCGATGACAAATCCACGGTGCCGCAGGCCGGCTCGGTCGCGCTGGTCGGCGCCGGCCCGGGCGATGCGGGGTTGATGACCTTGCGCGGTCTGCGCGTGCTCAACGAAGCCGACGTGATCCTGCACGATCGCTTGGTCAGCGCCGAGGTGCTGCAACTCGCGCGCCGCGACGCCGAACTGATCGAAGTCGGCAAGCAGGCCGGCAATCACCACACCACCCAGGACCGCATCCACGAACTGATGCTCGAACACGCCCGCGCCGGCAAGCGCGTGGTGCGGCTCAAGGGCGGCGATCCGTTCGTGTTCGGCCGCGGCGGCGAAGAACTCGAAGTGCTGGCCGATGCCGGCATCGCCTTCGAAGTGGTGCCGGGCATCACCGCCGCGCTAGCGTGCGCCGCCTATGCCGGCATTCCGCTGACCCATCGCGAGCATGCGCAGTCGCTGCGAGTGGTCACCGCGCATCTGAAGGAGTCCGCCGACGCGCTCGACTGGCGCTCGCTGGCGCAGGAAAAACAGACCCTCGCCGTGTACATGGGCGTGTCCGGCCTGGACGTGCTGCGCGACAAGCTGATCGAACACGGCCGCGCCGCGAGCACCCCGTTCGCATTGATCGAAAACGGTTCGCGCCGCGAACAACGCGTGGTCACCGGCACCCTCGCCGAACTGGCCGAGCGCGCGCGCGGGCATGAGGTGCAGTCGCCGGCCTTGCTGATCGTCGGCGAAGTCGCCGCGCTCGCCACGCGCCTGCACTGGTTCGGCGATGCGCCGTTGACCGACGTTCCTGCCTTCGAAATTTCCAGCGACACCGCGTTCGCCGCGGCCGCCTGACCTCATCACCCACGCCACGGGAGACCTTGCAATGCCTTTGTACGACAGCATCCTCGACACCATCGGCAACACCCCGATCGTCAAACTGCATCGCATCGCACCCAAGCACGTATCGCTGTACGCGAAAGTCGAATCGTTCAATCCCGGCGGCTCGGTCAAGGACCGCCTCGCCCTGGCGATCGTGCTCGACGCCGAACGCAGCGGCGCGCTCAAGCCCGGCCAGACGATCGTGGAAGCGACCTCCGGCAACACCGGCATCGCGCTGGCCCTGGTCGCCGCCGCGCGCGGCTATCCCTTCGTCGCGGTGATGACCGAAACCTTCTCGATCGAGCGGCGCAAGCTGATGCGCGCGTACGGCGCGAAAGTGATCCTGACCCCGGCCGCCGAGCGCGGCACCGGCATGGTCCGCAAGGCCGCCGAACTGGCGGAAAAACACGGCTGGTTCCTGGCCCAGCAATTCGAAAATCCGGCCAACCCCGCTTATCACCGCAGCACCACCGGGCCGGAAATCCTGCTCGATTTCGCCGGCAAGCGGCTCGATTACTTCGTCACCGGCTGGGGCACCGGCGGCACCCTGACCGGCGTCGGCCAGGTGCTCAAGCTCGCGCGTCCTGAGTTGAAGATCGTCACCTCCGAACCGGCCGGCGCGTCCCTGCTCAGCGGCGCCAACTGGCAGCCGCACAAGATCCAGGGCTGGACCCCGGACTTCGTGCCCGGCGTGCTCGATCGCGGCGTCGCCGACGAAATCCGACCGGTCGACGACGTCACCGCGCGCGACACCGCGCGCCGGCTCGCGTCCGAGGAAGGCCTGTTCGTCGGCATCTCCGCCGGCGCGACCGTGGCCGCCGCGCTGCAGGTCGCGCAAAGCGCGCCGGAAGGCTCGGTGCTGCTGGCGATGCTGCCCGACACCGGCGAGCGCTATCTGTCGACCTTCCTGTTCGAAGGCGTATCGGAAGGATCGGACGACGAGTGGCTGGCCTCCCTGGACAAGACCGAGGAGCCGGTCGCGGCCTAGCAACAGGCGGGGCGAGGCCGTGCGCGACGGAACCGCGTACACGTGCCGCTACGCGGAACCCGGCGCCGCGCCGGCCTCGCCCCGCGCTTCATTGGATGTGATCGGTTTTTGTGTGGTTCGTTGTTCCTAGGTAGTTGGTTGCGAAGCAGTCGATGCTGAAAGACGCAGTTGTTCTCCTTGAGTGTTCTCCTTGAGTTGTTCTCCTAGTTTTTCTCCTTGAGCGGTTTTGATTGATGCAGGTGTACCTGTAGGGCGGGGTTCTCGGCGCAGGAAATCCGAAGGCAGCGGTGGCGACTGCGTTGGAGGAACCTGCGGCGAGGGCTCCGCCCTACTTCTATCCGTGAGACCGGCAGCGCGATGCGAGCGTGTCTGCCCTCACCCCACCCTCTCCCGCGCGCGGGAGAGGGCTTCTATTTCCCCTTCTCCCGCTGACGGGAGAAGGTGCCCGAAGAGCCTGCCCCCGCGAAGGCGGGGGGCGGATGAGGGCCGCCCGCGCTCCCGACGTTCACCCGTGGCCCACGGACGTTTACCCTGTGCACCTGCGACCGCCCCGGCCGCATGGAGCACGCATGACCCAGCCGCACCCCACCGACCGCGACGACGCCCGCCTGGCCTGGGCGCGCGCGGCGACCGGCGACGCCCGCCTCGACCTGACCCGCGCCTCGTTCGACGCCGGTTTCCGCAGCTATTGGCGCGGTGTGGCCGACGCCGGCGGCGCGACCGAGCGCAGCGTGATCGTCATGGATTCCCCGCCCGAGCTCGAAGACGCCCGGCCGTGGCTGCGCATCCGCGAGATGCTGCTGGCCGGCGGCGTGCGCGTCCCGCAGGTGCATGCGCAGGACATGGAACTGGGTTTCCTGCTGCTCGAGGACCTCGGCCAGCAGACCTTCCTGCAGGCCTTCGAGGCCGGCGACGCCGACGCCGACGCGCTGTTCGACGCCGCCTTCGAGCAGTTGCTCAAGATCCAGGCGCTGCCCTGCCCCGACGACCTGCAGCCCTACGACGAAGCCTTTCTGGCGCGCGAACTGCGGCTGTTCGACGAATGGTTCCTCGGCCGTCATCTCGGCCTGAGCCTGGACTGCGGCGATCTGGAAAACCTCGACCTGGCCTATCGCCGCATCCTCGACAACGTGCTCGCCCAGCGCCAGGTGTTCGTGCATCGCGACTACATGCCGCGCAATCTGATGCCGGTCGACGGCGGCGTGGCGGTGATCGATTTCCAGGGCGCGCTGCGCGGGCCTATCGCCTACGACCCGATCAGCCTGTTCCGCGACGCCTTCGTCAGCTGGCCGGAGCCGCGCATCGACGGCTGGCTCGCGCGCTACCACGCGCGCGCGACCGCCGCCGGCATTCCGCTGCCCGACTTCGCCCGTTTCCGCCGCGACGCCGATTACGCCGGCCTGCAGCGCCACATCAAGATCCTCGGCCTGTTCGCGCGCCTCAATCACCGCGACGGCAAGCCGAAGTACCTGGCCGACGCGCCGCGTTTCCTCGCTTATCTCGACGTGGTGCTGCCGCGTTACCCCGAACTGGCGCCGCTGGCCGAGATCGTCGAGCGCTACGTGCGTCCGGCGCTCGCCTCCGCCACCGCGACCCAGCCGGCATGAAGGCGCTGATCTTCGCCGCCGGCCTGGGCGAGCGCATGCGCCCGCTGACCCTGCACACGCCCAAGCCGCTGCTCGCGGTCGGCGGCAAGCGCCTGATCGAATGGCATCTGGAAAAACTGGCCGCGCTCGGCGTGCGCGAGGTGATCGTCAACACCTCGTGGCTCGCGCCGCAGTTCGCCGACACCCTCGGCGACGGCGCGCGCTGGGGCCTGCGCCTGCGTTATTCGTACGAAGGCACCACCCCGCTGGAAACCGGCGGCGGCCTGTTGCATGCCTTGCCGATGCTGCTCGACGGCGCCGATCCGCGTGCGCCGTTCCTGGTCGCCAACGGCGACATCTGGACCGATTACGACTTCGCGGTACTGCCGCGCGAGTTCGACGGCGACGCGCATCTGGTGTTGGTGGACAATCCGGCGCAGCATCCGCGCGGCGATTTTCAACTCGATACCAGCCGGCTCGACCAGGGCCTGCTGCATAACGACGGTCCGTCGCGACTCACCTACTCCGGCATCGGCCTGTACCGCGCGAGCCTGTTCGACGGCTGGCGCGACGTGCTCGGCGACGCGCCGGGCACGCAGTCGCAGCCGCCGCGTTTCAGCACCGTGCCGCTGCTGCGCGCCGCCGCCGCGCGCGGCCGCCTGAGCGGCGAACACCATCGCGGCCGCTGGACCGATGTCGGCACCCCCGAGCGATTGCAGCAGCTCGACGCGGCGCTGGCCGCCGCGGCCAACGGCTGAGCATCGCCTTAATTACTGCGCGACTTACTTCGCGCGACGCGACCGGCCCCGCCGCCGGATCGCGCCGCCGCCCTTACCGAATTGGAAACCATATGAGCTCCGTCAACCTCACCAAGACCAGCAAATTCCTCAGCCTCGTGCTGCGCCACGAACCCGAAGCGATCGGCCTGACCCTCGATGCGAACGGCTGGGCCGACCTCGACGAACTGATCCGCCTGGCCAACGCCGACGGTAAGCCGGTGACTCGCGAACTGATCGAACAGGTCGTGCGCGACAACGACAAGCAGCGCTTCGCGATCAGCGAAGACGGCGCGCGCATCCGCGCCAACCAGGGCCATTCGATCGAAGTCGACCTGGAACTGGCGCCGCTGCCGCCGCCGGCCACGCTGTACCACGGCACCGCGACCCGCTTCGCCAAATCGATCCGCAAGCTCGGCTTGGTCAAGCAAAGCCGCCAGCACGTGCATCTGTCCTCGGATCAGGCCACCGCGACCAAGGTCGGCAGCCGCCACGGCAAGGCCCTGGTGCTGAGCATCCGCGCCGGCGAGATGCATGCGCGCGGATTGAGTTTCTACCAGTCCGCCAACGGCGTGTGGCTGACCGACGCGGTCGCGGCCGAATTCATCGATTGGCCCGAACCGAACTGATCGCATGCAATTGCGCGCGATCCAAGGCGACATCACCCGGCTGACGATCGATGCGATCGTCAACGCGGCCAATTCCTCGCTGCTCGGCGGCGGCGGCGTGGACGGTGCGATCCACCGCGCGGCCGGGCCGGAGCTGGTGTCCGAATGCCGTTTGCTCGGCGGCTGCAAGACCGGCGAGGCCAAGCTGACCCGCGGCTACCGCCTGCCGGCGCAGTACGTGATCCACACCGTCGGCCCGGTCTGGCGCGGCGGCAATCAGGGCGAGCCGGCGTTGTTGGCGTCGTGCTATCGGCAGTGTCTGCAGATCGCCGCGAAGCGCGGCCTCAGGCGCATCGCGTTCCCGTGCATCAGCACGGGTATTTTCGCTTATCCGCCGCGGGCGGCGGCCGAGATCGCGGTGGCCACGACGCGCGATTTCGGCGAGCGCGACGGCTCGATCGACGAGGTGGTGTTCTGTTGTTTTTCCGAGGCCGATCTGGCGATTTATCGGGAGTTGTTGGCTTAACGGGCGGTCGCGCTTGAGAGCGCGTTATCGCGGTCTGGCCGCGGCGTGTCGCAGCGACTTTTCCAAATCCCGAATGATTTTTTCCGCCCCCCGATTTCCGTCTATTTCAGCTGCGGCCATCGCTGTCGTTTGCTCCAATTCCACGCAGACTTTGGCCTAGGTGTCAGCTTTGGCTTTGCTTTTGCTTTTGCTTTTGCCTCTGCCTCTGCCTTTGGCTTTGGCTTTGGCTTAATGATTGAAGCCGCGCAGTTCATCCAGAGCTGCGAAGCCACGGACTCGCGTTAGCAAAGGCACACCCGAAGGGCGGCGTGCAGGATGCACGCCGTGCGCCACCGGGACATGGATGTCCCGTGTGGCGCATGCCCGCGTAAGCACCGCACGCGCGGGCACTTGATTCACAAAAAGCGTTTTTCTTTGGTTACCTTTCTTTTGTCGCTTTTGACAAAAGAAAGTAACTCGGCCGCTTGCGGACGAAAGCTGTTGCCTTTGCCTCAAAGGTTCTGAAGCTTTCAAAGCTTGAAGCAAGATCAAAGGCTTCCGCCGCTGAAGCGGCGGGTAACTTTCTTTTGTCCAAAGCCACAAAAGAAAGTAACCAAAGAAAAAGGCGTTCCTGTTTCGAATCAAGAGCCCGCGAGCGCGGTGCATACGCGGGGGTAGGCCACACAGGACATCCATGTCCTGGGTGGCCTACGGCACGCATCCATGCGTGCCGCCCTTCGGGCCTGCTTTTGCATCGCGAGTTACAAGCCGCGCCGGGCCAAAGCTAAAGCCACAGCAAAGCAGCAAAAAAAACAGTCAAAGAAAAAGGCCAAAGCAAAGAAGCAAGGCCAAGATTCGGCGGCATAAGAACCGATACGCATATGGGTACGGTTTGATGCCGTGAACATGGCCAGATTGAGCAAGAGAGTCGCGAGTCGATAGCAACCCGAGTCGCCAAGCGAACCTGATCCGAACGACAAACTCAGATCGGCGCGTATATCAAAGAGCGCGCATCAACGCAGACGAAGAACCGTCGTCAGTCCGCGCGCCAACAGCCCAAACGGGACCCGGGAGTCAACCCGCCACAGGTAACACCGTCACTGCCACCCCCGCGCATCAACGCCGAAGTCCGGAGCCCAGCGCCAACCAACCCCAACCGTCAGTTATCGAGCTCAAGCGTCTGCCGCAAAAACGGCACCGTGATCCGCCGCTGCGCCGCCAGCGAAGCCCGATCGAGCTTGTCGAGCAACGCAGTCAAACCACCGAGATCGCGGTCGACCCGCTTGAGCATCCAGTCCAGCGCCGCCTCTTCCAAGGCCAACCCGCGCCGCTGCGCGCGCTGGCGCAGCACCTCGCCGCGACCGGCGTCGTCGAGCGGAGTCAACACGATGCGCGTGCATTGCGACAGACGCGAACGCAGGTCGGGCAGGACCAGGGACAACGCGTCGGGATTCTCGCGCGCGGCGTAGATGATCGCGATGCCGGCCTGACGCGCGCGGTTATGGGTGTCGAACAAGGCGACTTCGTCGTCGCGGTCGCCCGCGATCGCTTCGATGCCGTCCAGCGCCAGCAGATCGTTGCCTTCCAGCGCGTGCAGCGCTTCGCGCAGGCGACCGGTCGCGGCGGCCAGCGGCACGTAGGCGGCGCGGCGGCCGGCGGTTTCGGCCGCGGCGCAGGCGCCGAGCAATAAATGGGTCTTGCCGACGCCGGCCGGGCCGGCCAGGTACACCCAGTCGGCGCCGGTCGGATCGGCATAACCGACGGTTTCGTGAGTGTGCGTCGCCAGCGCGCGCAATTGCGCGATCGCGCCCGCGGGCGCATCCACATACGTGTCCAGGCTCTGATCCGGCGGATAACGCAGGGACAGCGGCAACTGCGGAACGCTCACTGCGATGCGCGCTCCGTGGACACGTCGGCGGCGGGCGCGGCGCGGCTGTCGTCGCTCGACGCCGACGCGGCGGCGCGCGGCGACACCGGGTTGGAGGCCGGGTCGAGCAGGATGGTCGGATGATCGCCGGCGTACAGGCGGCTGTGGGTGTAGCGCTCCTGCGCATAGCGCAGCAGCACGTTGGCCACCGCCGCCACCGGCAGCGCCAGCAGCATGCCGAGGAAACCGAACAGGGTGCCGCCGGCGAGCACGGCGAAGATCACCGCGACCGGGTGCAGGCCGATACGGTCGCCGACCAGCTTCGGGGTCAGCCAATAGCTTTCGACCACCTGGCCCACGCCGAACACGGCGAGCACGCCGGCCACGTATTTCCAGTCGCCGTACTGCACCAGCGCGGCGATCACGCCGAGGATGATGCCGCTGGCCGGGCCGAGGTAAGGCACGAAGGTCAGCAGGCCGGCGATGATGCCGATCAGGATGCCCAGGTCCAGGCCGACCGCCCACAGGCCGATGCCGTACATCACGCCGAGCGTGATCATCACCAGGAACTGGCCGCGCAGGAACGCGCCGAGCACGTCGCTCGAGGCCTTGGCCAGGCGGCTCGCGGTGGCCAGGTGATCGCGCGGGATCAGCGAGGCGACCCGCTCGACCAGCACGTCCCAGTCGCGCAGGAAGAAGAACGTCAGCACCGGCAGCAGCGCGATATTGGCGATCATCGCCATCACCGCGAAGCCCGAACGCGACAGATAGCCCAGCATCGTGGTCGCCACGCCGCCGGCGCGTTCCCAGTTGCTGCGCACCAGTTCGATCAGGTGGTTGAGATCGAGCCAGGCGCTGATCTCGAAACCGGTGCGCTGCTCCAGCCACGGGATCGCGGTGCCGGTGAACCAGTCGCGATAACTCGGCAGCGACACGATCAGGGTGGTGATCTGACGCTCGATCAGCGGCACCAGGATCAGCAGCACCAAGACCACCAGCAGCGCCATCAGCGCGAACACCAGGATCACCGAGGTGTTGCGCGAGCGGCCGGTGCGTTCGAGCCGGTCGACCAGCGGATCGCCGAGCCAGCCGAGCATCGCGGCGATCACGAACGGGGTCAGTACCGGGGCCAGCACCCACAGCAGCCAGCACGCGCCGACGCCGAGCGCCGTCCATTGCAGGCGGCGCAGGAACAGCGCGATGTCTTCCAGCGGGGTGCGGTCCATGTCAGTGCAACTGGAACACGGGCGGCTGGCCTTCGAGGCCGTCCAGCTGCACCAGGGTGTCGCCGGCATCGGTCATGCGCTTGAGGCCGGGCAGGCCGGACAGCAGTTCCAGGTCGTACTCCAGGGAATCGGGGGTGGCGCGGATCGGGGTGATCTTGCGGATCACCGCCAGGCCTTGCAGGTAACCGGCCAGGCGGATGTAGTCGTCGGCGCTGCGCACCCCGCTGAACACCACCCGGTAAGTGCCCGGCGGACCGGCCACGCTGCGCTTGGCGTAGCGCTTCATCAATGCGTCGGCCGCGCCGTCGGCGCCGCCGCTCATGACCTTGCGCGCGTCGGGGTCGCTGTTGGACCAGCTAGCCAGCACCTTGCCGCCATCGACGAAGCTCCAGTCGCCTTTCCAGCCGCCGCTCTTGACCCGGTAGATCTTGCCGATCAGCTGCATCGGCGGGCTGTAGCGCGCCGAGACGCGCGCGACCGCGGCCGCGTCGCCGCGCCAGATCGCGCCGACGCTGGCCTGTTCGGCGGCGTTGCCGGTCGGCAGGCCGAGCTTGTAGCCGCGTTCGATCGCGCGATTGAGCGCGGCGCGCGCGGCATTGGCCTGGGCCAGGCCGACCAGGCGCGGACCGCTGCCGTCGTCGATCGCCATCCACAGCACCGGCTTGGGCCGCGGCTGCGGCCAGATCGGCAGGCCGAGGGTCGAGGCCAGGCCTTCGACCTTGGCCTGATCGAAATTGACGATCAAGGTGGTCTGGAAGGTCGGCGCGCCGGTGGCCTGGGACACGCCCTCGTCCTGGCGGTAGTCGTAACCGGTGACGTAGTCCTTGGCCCGGCGCAGTTCCTGGCCGACACCCGGCCGGCCGGCCGCGGCGCGGTCGCCGGATAGCTTGCCGAGCACCTGGGCCAGCGCGCGCGCCATGGCGCCGTTGCGCTCGGCCTCGCCCTGCCCGGCCACCGGCACTTCGGCCGAGTAGGCGCCGTCGGCCTGGGCGCGATCGCCCTCGACCCGCTGGGCGGCCGCGGCGAAACTCGCCAGCAGCAACGTCGCGACCATCAAAACCCGGATTGCCTTGCCCATCGCCATCCCTAACTGTTGTTGAAAAGCGCGCATCCCGCCCGCGTCCCAGGTCGCGGGTCGGCCGCGGCGCGGATCGTCCGCGTGCGTGGCCCACCCGTCACCGGATGCGGAGACCGCCGCCATCGCGATCGTCCCCGCCCCGCCGCCGCGTCCTGCGTCGGTCCGGCGATCGCGCATGCGCGACGCCGACGGTGCTCAAGGTTCGAAATGGTGCCGCAGTGGCGTCGGCGCGTCCATTCGCACGCCTGAACGGCCGAATGGGCGGCGTATGGGCGCGGCGATGGGGGCGGGATTGCGCGAAAGTCCGGTCGAACGGCCTGGGCGGTGCCGGGCTCTTCTCTATCGAAACAGATCCGGAGCATTCGCGAATCCTGGGGCCGTCCGGGCCTGGGGGCGGGTTTGGAGCGGGCCGGATGGGGCCCGGCCTCTGAAACGACCGGGCGGGTGTGACGGCCGGGCTGCGGTTGCCTGCTAAAATCTCTCGTTTCCTTCCGCGACCGCCGGGGCCGCCGTGACCGCATCTTCTTCCGACACCACCCCCAAGCCGCTGACCTACCGCGACGCGGGCGTCGATATCGACGCCGGCAACGAGGTGGTCGAACGCATCAAGCCGCTGGTCAAGCGCAGCTTCCGTCCCGAGGTGATGGGCGGCCTGGGCGGCTTCGGCGCCCTGTTCGACCTGTCCGGCAAGTACCGCGAGCCGGTGCTGGTCTCGGGCACCGACGGCGTCGGCACCAAACTCAAGCTGGCCCAGCAGCTCAATCGTCACGACACCATCGGCATCGACCTGGTCGGCATGTGCGTCAACGACGTGCTGGTGCAGGGCGCCGAGCCGCTGTTCTTCCTCGACTATTTCGCCACCGGCAAGCTCGACGTCGACACCACGGTCGCCGTGGTCGGCGGCATCGCGCGCGGCTGCGAACTCGCCGGCTGCGCGCTGATCGGCGGCGAAACCGCCGAGATGCCCGACATGTACCCGCCGGGCGAATACGATCTGGCCGGCTTCACCGTCGGCGCGGTCGAGAAATCGCAGATCCTCGACGGCGCGCGCGTGAACAAGGGCGACGTGCTGATCGGCATCGCCTCCAGCGGCCCGCATTCCAACGGCTATTCGCTGATCCGCCGGATCTTCGACCGCGCCGGCCGTCCGGGCGACGTCGCCGTCGGCGGCGTGCGCCTGATCGACGCGCTGATGGAGCCGACCGCGCTGTACGTCAAGCCGATCCTGGAACTGCTGCGCGCCAATGGCGGCGAACACCGCATCCACGCCATGGCCCACATCACCGGCGGCGGCCTGACCGAGAACATCATCCGGGTGATCCCGGCCGGGCTCGGCCTCGACATCCGCACCGCGACCTGGCAACTGCCGCCGGTGTTCGACTGGCTGCAGCGCGAAGGCGCGGTGCCGCGCGAGGAAATGTGGCGCACCTTCAACTGCGGCATCGGCTTCGTGCTGGTGGTGCCCGAGGACGCGGTCGCCGCGACCCAGGCCGACCTGGCCCGCCTGGGCCTGGCGCATTGGCGCATCGGCGAAGTCGTCGCCCACGGCGGCGACGGCGAGCGCGTCCACATTGGATGATGAAGCAGAAAAAACGAGTTCAGAGGAGTGAGAAGTGAGTAACGGCGACGGCGCAGGTGCTTCACTCGTTTCTCACTCCTTCAAAGTCACTCCTGCGGATGAAACATGGAACGAGTTCAGAGGAGTGAGAAATGAGTAACGGCGACGGCGCAGCTGCTCCACTCGTTTCTCACTCCTCCAGACTCACTCCTGCGAAGAAACTCGCTCTCGCCGTCGTCCTGACGGTCTTCGCCGTCAGCTGGATCGCGCCCAAGAGCCCGTTCGAAAAAAAACCAGTTCAGAGGAGTGAGAAGTGAGTAAACGCGCTGGCGACGCAACCGCTTCACTCGTTTCTCACTCCTCCAGACTCACTCCTGCGAAGAAACTCGCTCTCGCCGTCGTCCTGACGGTCTTCGCCGTCAGCTGGATCGCGCCCAAGAGCCCGTTCGAACAGGGCATGCACAGCGTGCTGACCGTGATCGGGCTGCTGTGGCTGTGGCGGCACGACCGCCGCTGGCCGCTGCGCGACGGCCATTTCGTCGCGATCTGCGTGTTCATGACCGCGCACTGCGTCGCCGCGCGCTGGCTGTATTCGTACGTGCCCTACGATCAGTGGATCCAGTGGCTGACCGGCGGCTGGTCGCTGGACCGGGCGTTCGGTTTCGAGCGCAATCACTTCGACCGGCTGATCCATTTCCTGTATGGCGTGTGTTTCGCGCCGGCGGTGCGCGAGTACTTCCGCCAGCGCTGGCCGGCGCTGTCGGCGGCTCAGGCCTTCGTGCTCGCGGTCGCCGCGATCATGTGCACCAGCCTGATCTACGAATGGATCGAGTGGGCCATCGCCCTGACCATGTCGCCGGAGGACGCGGAGTCCTACAACGGCCAGCAGGGCGACATCTGGGACGCGCACACCGACATGTTCCTGGCCACCCTGGGTTCGCTGGCGGCGTGGCCGCGCGGCCGCCGCTGAACCCGCCGGCCGCGCCGGCCTGACTCGACGCACGCCGCGGCTTGGCGCAGCATGTCCGCGAGTCGCGCGCGGCCCGGCCCCAGGCCCGGCCCGCGCGCCCGCAACGCGCCACACAGGAGATTCACCGCGTCATGGACCACGCCCCCATCGCCACCGAGCCGTCCACGCCGCCGCCCACGGCAGCGGTCGCCGCGCCGTCCGCGCAGGACCTCGCCCATCTCGACACGATCGGGATTCTCTACTACGTCCTCGCCGGCATCACCGCCTTGTTCGCGCTGTTTCCGGTGATCCATCTGGTCGCCGGCATCGGCATCCTCATGCTCCCGGCGCAGCCCGGACAGCCGGCGCAAAACGCCGCGCTGGTCGGCTGGCTGTTCGTCGGCGTGGCGGTATCGCTGATCGCCTTCGGCGCGATCCTAGCGGTGCTGTTCCTGATGGTCGCGCGCAGGTTGCGGCAGCGGCGCGGCTATATGTTCTGCGTGATCGCCGCCGCCGTGAGCTGTCTGTCGATGCCCTTCGGCACGGCGCTGGGCGTGTTCGCCCTGGTCGTGCTGACCAAGGCGCCGATCAAGGCTTTGTTCGAATCCGCGCCCGCCGGCGCGAAGTAATTTCCGATCCGCATCCCGATCGGCGGCGCGAACGCCACCGACATTCCAACCACCGCATCCAACCCAGGGGATCCCGTGATGTCCGACTACCCGCCCGTTTCGTCGCAGCCGTATTCGCCGCCGCCCGCCGCCAATCCCGACGATGCCTCGCATCTGCAGATTCTGGCGATCTTCTACTACGTGTTCGCCGGACTGAATGCGTTTTCGGTGGTGTTGATGGGGTTCTACGGCGTGCTGATGGGCGCGGTGTTCAGCAACGCGCCGACCAACGCTTCGAGCGCCGAAATGGATGCCGCGGTGCCGATGATCATCGGCTTTTTCGTCTTCTTCACCTTGCTGTGCCTGCTGTTCGCGGCGCTGCACTTCATGGTCGGCCAGCGCCTGCGCCAACGCCGCGGCCACAAGTTCTGCCAGATCGTCGCGGTGGTGACCTGCCTGTCGATTCCGTTCGGCACCGCGCTCGGCGTATTCACCCTGATCGTGCTCAATCGTCCGTCGGTGCACGCGTTGTTCGGCGAGCGGGCCTGATGCGCGACGGCGCGGCCGCCGCCATCGCATTGGCCGACGGGCAGTTGCGCGCCTGGGTGGAGCAGGACAACGCGATCCATATCAAGGCGCTGAGCGGAGCGGGCGATCCGGTCGAGCTGTCGGATCGCGAGGTCGCCGCGCTGATCGATTTCCTGGGCGCATATCTGCGCGCGGCCGGCTGATGCCGCGCACCGACCGCGACTCGCCCCTTCCGATGAACGTTCCGATCCCCACGAGCCACCAACCGATGACGATGGAAGATCCGCGCGACGCGTCGCAACTGCGGACGCTGAGCATCCTGTACTACGTTTTCTCTGCCTTCAATCTGTTGCCGCTGCTGATCGGCGCGCTGTATGCGTTCATGGGCATCGGCGTGCTCAACGGCACGCTGCCGGCCGATACCGCGACCCGGGACACCGCATCGGGCTGGGTGCTGCTGGGCCTGGCGGTGGCGATGCTGTTCATCGGAATCGTCGGCGGCATCCTGACCTTGATGGCCGCGCGACGCCTGAGCCAGCGGCGCAGCCTGACCCTGTGCATCGTCGTCGCCGCGGTGTCGTGCATGCAGATTCCATTCGGCACCGCGCTGGGCGTATTCACCCTGATCGTGTTAAACCGACCGTCGGTGAAAGCGATGTTCGCGGGACGGAGCTGAGCCCGCGACGATCACCGTTTCACCTTCCGCCGAGGGCGGAATGCATTATTCATAGAGAGGATTACACGATGGGCGCTTGGGGTTTCACCACATTCGACAACGACGACGCGGCCGACTGGCTGGACGAACTGAGCGATCACCAGAGTCTGGCGCTGGTGCGCGAAACCATCGCCGCGGTGCTGGAGCTCGAGCCGGATGAGGAAGTGGACGCGCCCCTGGCGTCCGCGGCGCTGGCCGCGAGCGAACTGATCGCCGCCGCGATCGGCCGGCCCTCGGGCGCGGCGCGCAAGCAGGAAGAGCTGATGATCTGGATCTCGAAGATGCGTCCGTCGCCTGACGCGGCGCTGATCGCCGACGCGCTCGGCGCGATCGACCGCATCCTCGGCCCGCATTCGGAACTGCGCGAATTGTGGGAGGAAAGCGACGACTACGCGGCATGGACCGACGATGTGGCGCAGTTGCGAGCGCGTTTGGCGTTTTGATGCGACGGGCATCGTGGATGTCCGATTTCGCCGCATCCGCGTCGTCTTGGATTCCCGCGAAATGGCTTGAGGTCGTTTGTGGGAGGGGCTTCAGCCCCGACGCTTTTCGATCGGACGACGTTGTTCTGCAATGGCCGCGAAACGGATCGCACGGCGATCCTGGCCAGAAAACGGAGCCGTCAATGGACTCAGTGATCCTTTATTTCGGGCAGGCCGATTCCGAACAGATCGAAGACGCGGTCCGAGCCTTCGAATTCAATCGCGATGGCTCGAGCGAAACCATCCGCTCGGGCGAACGATATTGCTATTTCCATCGCTACTCGGAACAAGAACAGCTTGCCGAGTAAGAACCCGCCGAACGCGAAGCGCTGGTGGCCTTGCTCGGCGGCACGCCTCGTAGCGCCTTTTGCCTGTCCGCGCGGCATGGCGAGAACGCGCGCCTGGCGCTGGAAGTCGCGAACGACTTGATGCAGCGTTTCCAGCCCAGCGTGCTCGATGACGATCACGACGGTCTGTGGCTGGCGCCGGTGGTAAGCGCATGCCTGCAGGCCAGCGCCACGTCCGATCTGTATGACCTGCCGCGGTTCGGCGCCATGTCGCGCGGCGAGGGCTGATCCAAGATCGTCCGTCGGCCAAACCTCGCCGCTCTCGTCGCCATCATCCGCTAGCGCCGGCGGCAGCCCTAGGGCCGAGGCACTAGACAGGTTCACCCACTTGTCCCCGCGCTGTAATAACCGGGTTGCGCACGCCGCCCATGCTGGACGCCTGTTCCCCAGTGCGTCCCGCCGCGATGACCTTCCGCCTTGCCCTGTTCGATATCGCCGGCACCACCGTGTCGGACCCCGGCTTCGTCGCCCAGGCCTTCGTCGGCGCGATGACCGCCGCCGGCCACCCGATCGACCACGAGGCCTGCCGGCCGCTGATGGGCTATCCCAAGCCGCTGGCGATCGCGCGTCTGCTCGATACACAGGCCGATGACCCGCGGATCGCGCCGATCCACGCCGACTTCGTCCAGCGCATGCTGGTGTGCTATCGCGAATGGCCCGGCATCGAACCGCTGCCCGGCGCCGAGTCGGTGTTCGCGATGCTGCGCGCGAACGGCATCCAGGTCGCGCTGAACACCGGATTTTCGCGCGACATCGCCGACGCCATCGTCGAACGCCTGCAGTGGTCGCGGCGCATCGATGCGCTGATCGCCAGCGACGAAGTCGCGCAGGGGCGGCCGGCGCCGGACATGATCCACGCGCTGATGCAGCGCCTGGGAATCGACGATCCGGCCCAGGTGGTCAAGATCGGCGACACCGAAGTCGATATCGGCGAAGGCCGCGCGGCTCAGGTCGGTCTGGTGGTCGCGGTCACCACCGGCGCGTTCACCCGCGCCGAACTCGAGCCGTACGCGCCCGACCGCATCATCGACGGCTTGTTCGAACTGCCGGCCCTGCTGGGGCTGGATGGATCCGGCCTGGATCAGGCCGGCCGCGACAGCCGCCACGCCGCGGCATGAACGCGCTGCGCGCCCCCACCAGCGAACGCGCGCGCCAGTGGCAGGTCACCCTGCTCGCCGGCGGCGCGGCGCTGGTCACCTACGCCTGCATGTACGCGTTCCGCAAACCGTTCGCGGCCGCGTCGTTCGCCGGGCATCCCTTGTTCGGCGTCGACTACAAAGTCTGGCTGGTGGTCGCGCAGATCCTCGGCTACATGTGCAGCAAGTTCGTCGGCATCGGCGTGATCGGCGGATTGCGCCGCGAACACCGCGCGCGTCTGCTGCTGAGCCTGATCGGCGTCGCCTGGCTGGCGCTGCTGGGGTTCGCGTTGACGCCCGCGCCCTGGAACATCCCGTTCCTGTTCCTCAACGGCCTGCCGCTGGGCATGGTCTGGGGCCTGGTCTTCAGTTATCTGGAAGGCCGCCGCACCACCGAGGCGATGGGCGCGATTCTCGCCTCGAGTTTCATCATGGCCTCGGGCGTGGTCAAAAGCGTCGGCAAGTGGTTGCTGTTGTCGGGCGTCGATGAGTTCTGGATGCCGTTCGTGACCGGCCTGCTGTTTCTGCCGCTGTTGCTGATCGCGGTGCATTTTCTCGAACGCGTGCCCGAGCCCGATGCCGACGACCGGCGCGAACGCAGCGAACGCCAGCCGATGAGCCGCGCCGAGCGCATGGCCTTCGTGCGCGGCTTTCTGCCGGGGCTGGTGCTGATGATCGGCTGCTATGTCGCGCTGACCGTGGTGCGCGATTTTCGCGACAACTTCGAGGCCGAGCTGTTCGCCGATCTGGGTTACGGCGGCAATGCCGGCGTGTTCGCCCTGATCGAAACGCCGATCGCATTGGCGGTGTTGGCCTTGACCGCGGGGCTGACCTGGTTCCGCGACAACCTGCGCGGCCTGATGGCCTTGCACGGCTTGATGTTCACCGGGCTCGCGGTGGCGGGGATCAGCACCCTCGCCTTCCGCGCCGGCGCGCTGCCGCCGCTGTGGTGGCTGGCGCTGGTCGGCTTCGGCCTGTACCTGGCCTACGTGCCGTTCAACTGCGTGTTCTACGAGCGTTTGATCGCGACCTTCCGGGTCGCCGGCAACGTCGGGTTCCTGATGTACCTGTCCGATGCCTTCGGCTATCTGGGCAGCGTCGCGGTGCTGCTGACCAAGGAATTTTCCGGCGTGCAGCTGTCGTGGACCCAGTTCTTCGCCCAGATCGTATTGGCGCTGGCGGTGATCGGCGGCGCCTGCCTGATCGCCTCGGCGCTGTATTTCCATCATCGCGTCACCCGCCGCGTCGCCGCGTCGGCGCTCGCGCCCGTCTGAGTCTTCGAAGCCATCGCATGAACGCTCCTTCCGCTCTCGTCATCGGCGCCGGCATCGTCGGCCTGTCCATCGCCCGCGCGCTCGCCGTGCGCGGCCACCGCGTCACCGTGCTGGAGCGCTACGATCGCGCGGTCGGCGCATCGGTGCGCAACTTCGGCATGATCTGGCCGATCGGCGTGCCCAACGGCGCGGCCTACGAACGCGCGCTGCGTTCGCGCGCGATCTGGCAGGAACTGATCGAACAGGCGCGGCTGTGGCACGACCCCTGCGGCTCGCTGCATCTGGCCTATGCGCAGGACGAATGGGAGGTGCTCGCGCAGTACGCGCAGGCCAATCGCACCCGGCGGCCGTGCAGTCTGCTCGATCGCGATGCGGCCCTGGCGCGTTCGCCGGCCTTGGTGAGCGAAGGCCTGCGCGGCGCGCTGTTCAACCAAGACGAGATGATCGTCGATCCGCGCGAAGCGCTGCGCACGATCCCGGCCTATCTGCACGAACGCCACGGCGTCGAGTTCCATTGGCGCACGCCGGTGACCGCGGTCGAAACCGGCCGCGCGTGGTCGGGGACGCGGCGTTTCGACGCCGATCAAGTGTTCGTGTGCAGCGGCCCGGAGTTCGAACAGTTGTATCCGCAGCTGTATGCCTCCGCGCCGCTGACCCGCTGCAAGCTGCAGATGATGCGTCTGGCGCCGCAACCCGACGGCTTCCGCCTCGGCGCCGCGCTGTGCGGCGGCTTGTCGCTGGTGCATTACGCCGGTTTCCAGCAAGCCGCCGACGTGGCGCCGCTACGCGCGCGTTACGAAGCCGAATTCGGCGACCTGATCGAACTGGGCATCCATGTGATGGCGGCGCAGAACGGCCACGGCGAGATCACCGTCGGCGATTCGCACGCCTACGCCCACACCCACGACCCGTTCGACGAACAGGCGATCAACAGCAAGGTGCTCGACTACCTCGCCCGCTTCGCGCGCCTGCCCGACCCGCGCGTGATCCAGACCTGGCACGGCATCTACCCCAAGCTGACCGACGGCAGCAGCGAGTTCGTCGCGCAAGCCGCGCCCGGCGTGACCATCGTCAACGCGGTCGGCGGCGGCGGGCTGGGAATGACCTTGAGTTTCGGCTTGGCCGAGGAGGTCGTGGATGGCCGCTATGCGGCTGGGAATCGGGAATCGGGAATGGGGAGTCGGGAATCGTAAGAGCGGTTCGCTGGCGGCTGGAAGCAGGCGTCGGAATCCGGACGAATCGGCTTCGGCTTTAACCGATTCCCGACTCCCGATTCCCCATTCCCGGCTCTAACCGACTCCCGATTCCCCATTCCCGGCAAATCCAACGCGGGCTATGGCGTCCTGATCCGCCATAGCCCGCTGCGCCCGATCCGCTGGCTCCCCCAACCGGACCAGCCGCTTCCCGCCAGCGGCCGCGCGGGGCGCGGCGCTACCGACCGCCTCGACGTCCGTGTCGATGCGGGGCGGGCGGCATTTCCCTATGCCTTTACCGGTCCGTCGCACTGGCGCCCGGCCTCCGTCCGTGAGGCCCACAGGGGAGCCACGGAACGCCTGCGCCTGGCCCGACGGACCTGAACCTCGTTGCCGACCTCGGCGACGGCGCGCCGCCGGGTCCGCGGATCCACCGCACCGCGCCACGTCCGGGAGCGTGCCGTTCGTAGCGCGATGCGGTGGAAATCTCCGGCGGCTAGCGGCCGCCGCCCTGACCTTCGACGATCGCGCCGGGCATGGCTTCGATGGTCTTGATCAGCAGTTCCTGTTCGCGGTTGAACTCCTGGATGCGGTAGCGCTCGCGCAGTTCGCGCACGCCGACCTCGTAGTTGCGCACCGCTTCGGTCGACCAGTTGTGGTTGACCCCGGTGCCGGCGCCGCCCGGGTTGGCGATGGCGTGGCCATAGAAGCCCGCGTGCGGCTGGCACAGGCCGATGCCGGGGTTGGGATTGAACTGCCAGCCCTGGCCGGTCATGCCGTTGTACATGCTCAGGCAGTCGGCCTGGCTGTAGGCGATGATGAAATGGAAGTCCCACTGCCCGGTGCTGGTGTTCCAGCGGCGCAGGTAGGCGCTGTAGCCGTAATAGCCGCCCCAGGGACCGGGCGAGGTCACCGGCGGGCTGGAGGTGTTGACGGTGACGCCACCGAGCATGCGCGCCGAAGCGGGCGCGGCGGGAATCGCGAACAGCGCGGTGACCAGCGCGGCGGACAGCAACCAGTGGCGGATCATCGGAATGGCGACCTCGTGAGATGGATCGACCGCGTCGGCCGGCGCGGGTACCGAGTCCGGTCCCCGCGCGCCGACGCGCCCCTGTCGACGATGCCCCGCTACGACGTCCGTCGCGGCGGCCGGGAGGGGCCAAGCGCGACGAACGGTGCAACGGGGACGCATTCCATTTACCGCCCTGGCACGAGGATTTGCGAGGAACGATCCGGGACGGAATCGGGACACGGCGGGAAGATTTCGCCGCGTACCGGCCCGGTGGCCGCGAGCGATCGCCAACCCGGTCACAGCTCATTCGGGCCTGCGTCTGATTCGTGCCGAAACGTTCCCGCTTTGTGCCCGTGAATTGCTTGGACCCGGTGCCGCGCGGTTCGTAGGCTGGCCGCTCCTGATGCACTCGCCACAGGGGGCGATCATGCGTACGACACTCAAGAGTTTGGTTCTGGCCGCGGCATTGGTCTGCGGCAGCGCGAACGCGCACAACACCGACGGCACCTGCAGCGTGGAAGGCGCGCAGATGGTGGTGGTCGGATCGTTCAGATTCACTTCGCGCGACCTGATGGCCTACGCCGAACAGAGTCAGGCCGGCGGCGACGTGTGCACGCCCAAGAGCTGCGGCATCGTCGACGATCATTGGTCGGTCGCGACCAAGCGTTCGTTCGATTACTGCGAACAGATCGCGCCGGGCAGCGTGGCCCTGGTGACCTCGCCGGCCAGCTACAACGACCCGCAGCTGCACCACACCGCCTACAGCTTCGGCCCGGGCACGCCCGATCTGCAGGGCGTGTGCATGATGTGCCGGCTCCCCTCGCCCAGCAGCCCGATCAAGTTGCCGGCGCGCAGCCCGTAAGCGCGGGTCGATCGACCGCGCGAACACCGAGTAAACCGCGCCGCCACCCGCTGGTGGGTCAACCGCTGTCGGGGCAGGGAACGCTCACACCAGCGCGTGGCGTCGCGTATAGGCCAGCACGGCGTCGACATGGCGCTGCAGTTCGCCGCGCACCGATTCGTCCAGGCTGCATTCGGCCAGCACGTAATAGCCCGAGCGCAGCACGTCGCGCCAACGCGGCTGCCGCGGCAGCTTGGACAGGCTCAGGTAGCGTTCCATCGCGCGCGCGCGCAGGCGGCCGTCGTCGACGGTGACCCGCCAGATCCGGCTTTTCTCGGCCAGTTCCAGCCGGCCCTGGCCGGTGCTGCGTTCCCAGGCTTCGACCACCGCCAGCATCAGCTCGACCAGCGCGCGCCGGAACGACTGGCGCAGTTCGTCGTCGTCGGCCTGCGGCTCGGGGTTGAGCGGCTCCACGTTCAGCGCTTCGTGTTCGGCGCCGTCGGTCACGGCCGAGGCGACGCCGGCGGCCGAGGCGGCCGGCTTGAGACCGAGCACGATCAGGCCCTCGCCCTGCCCGCTTTCGCTGAGCTGGGCGCTGAGCGCGTCGCGGCGGGCGCCGAGGCGGAAATCGAAGCGCTGCGAAGCCGAGGATTCGTCCAACCGCTCCAGCGCCTGGGCGAAGCGGTGCGCGCCCGATTCGTCGAGCAGTTCGCCGAACGCGCGTCCCGACAACGCGCTGGCGCCGGGGTGCTGGAGCAATTCGCCGGCGCTGCGATTGGCCGCGAGCACATGCCCGGCGACGTCCAGGATCAGCACCGCGTCGTCGCGGCTGTCCAGCGCGGCCTGCAGGCGCGCGCGATCGACGCCGAGGTCGGCGGCGGCGCGGCGGTAATACTCGACCTCCTCGGCCAGGCGCGCGCGCCGCGCCGCTTCGGCCACCCGCACCCGGTGCTGGCGGCGCAGGAAGAACACGGTCAGCCCGAGCAAGGCCGCCAGCGCCGAGACCACGGTCAGCCACAGCGCCAGGGTGCGCTGCTTCAGGCTCAGCGCGCGGACCTGGTTCTCGGTCGCCAGCGCGGCGATGGTGCGGTCGCGTTCGGCGGTCTCGAAGCGCAGTTGCAGCCACTTCATCTCGCGGTCGTAACGCGCCTCGCGCAGCGCGCGCGCGGCGGCTTCGGAATCGCGCAACGCGGCCAGCGCGCGCGGCCATTCGCCCTGGGCCTCGAAGTCGTCGGCCAGTTCGGCCAGCAACGCCGGCCGGTCGCTGTCCTGCGGCGCCAGCGCGGCCAGCGCGGCCTGCACCCGCAATTGCGCGGCGCGCGCCTGCCCGCGCAGGCGGTCGCCGCGCGCGGCCTGCAATTGCAGCGGCGCCGGCACCGCGGTGCCGGCCTGCGCGGCGATCGCCAGGCCGCTGTCGGTCCAGCGCTTGGCCTGGGCGAGGTCGCCGCGGGCGATCGCGGCGCGGCCGAGTTCGGCGTGTACGCGCAGCACATAGGTGCGGTCGCCGGCCTTGTCGAGTTCGCCGCGCGCCTGCTCCAGCAGGGTCTGGCCGCGGCCGATCTGGCCGGCGTCGAGCGCCAGCACGCCCTGGCTGGCGAGCACGTGCGCGGCTTCGATGGCGTTGCCGGCGCGCAGGAATTCGGCGCGGGCCTGATCGTAATGACGCACCGCGGCGTCGGTGTCGCCGAAGTCGCGGTACAGGTCGGCGATGTTGTTCAAGGCCGGGCCCGAATCGCGTTCGGGCAGGCTGCGCTGCAGTTCCAGGCTCGACATCAGCGCCTGCAGCGCGCCGCGGTAATCGCCGAGCCGGCGCAGGGTCGAGCCGATGTTGTTCCAGATCTTCGACTGGGCCGGACGGTCCTCGCGATGCTGGGCCAGTTGCAGCGCCTGCTTGAACTTGGCCAGCGCCTCGACCTGGCATTCGTTGCGGTAATCGATCACCCCGCGACGGCGCAGCAATTCGTATTCGAGCGCGCCGCCGGCCTGGCCGCCGGCGCTGGCCTGGGCGCAATCCAGCGCCGCCGAGGCCTGGACGAAGTCGCTGCGATGCTGGAATTCGATGCTGCGCGCATACAACGCTTCCAGCATCGAGGCCTCGCCGCGGCCGGGCTGGATACCGAAACGGCGCTGGCATTCGGCCGGCGCGGGCAGGGGCGCCGCGGGCGCCGGCAGGCAGCGCGATGAGGAATCGACGGGCGCGGCGACACCGGCGCCTGGCGCCATGTCCGACCCCGCCGCGGGGCCCATCGCCGCCACCGCCAACGACCAACTTCCCGCCCACACCGCAACCACCCAACGCTTCGCCCTGTGTTCGCCCACGCCCCGCTCCCGGCTGCCGCAGAGCGCAGCTTTGCCGATCCTGGCGCGGAGCGAAAGCGAGGGTTGCGCCGGTCCAGCCTTGGCCGCCGCTCCAGACCGGCCATTCCGCGCAGGCCGTCACAGTCGCGACGTCCCGCGCGCGCGGTGCGGATCGAACCGATCCGCACCGCTACAGCCTCAGCGCTCCAGGCTCAGATGCACCCGATCGGCGAACGCGTCGCCGTTCGCATTGGCGTGCTCGAAACGGATTTCGACCTCGGCCCATTGCGCGTCCTTCGGCACCGCGCCGCCGAGTTCGTAATTGCGCAGCGCGCCGCTGCCACCGGCCGGCGCGAGTTCGAACGCGCTGCCGGCGTACAGCGCCTGCAGCCCCGGCCAGTTCGACGCGGTGATCGCGGCCGGATAACCGGCGTCGGCGCGATCGAGCACGCGGTCGTAACGCAGATACTCGCCCGGCTTGAACAGATACGACTTGCCGCTGGCGAAATTCAACGCGCCCGACCAGTACGCCGGCCAGTAGCCCGTGCCCGGCCAGGTGCTTTCCGACAGATACGCCGGGTAGTAGGCATCGGCGCGATCGCTGTCGAGGTTGTAGCGGATGTACTGATCGCCCTTGAACAGATACAGCTTGCTGCGGCTGACGAACAGCGCGGCGTCGAGATCGCGCGCGCCGCCGGCGAATTTCTCCAGACCCGGCCAATGACCGGCGATCGGCAACGGATAACCCGAATCGGCCGCGCCTGCGGCGAGGTCGTAGCGCAAGTACTGCGCGTCCTTGAAGAAATACACCTTGCCGTTGCCGGCTTCGAACACCGCATCGAGATCGCGCGCGCCGCCGACGAAACGATCCAGCCCCGGCCATTGCGTCGCGATCGGCTGCGGATAACCGCTGGCGACGCGATCGGCGGCGATGTCGTACTTGTAGTAATCGCCGCCGCGGAACACATGCCCGGTGCCGCCTACGCCGAAGCTCGCCATCCCGCGCAGATCGTAGAAACGCAGCAGCACCCGCGCGCGATGGCCGCTGGCGGCGCCGAGGTCGGCCGACAGCTTGAAGCGCGCTTGGGTCAGATCCAGACCACGCAGATCGACGCGCTGGCTCAGCGTATTGCTCTTGCCGGTGTCGCGACCGATGAACAGATTGCGCCCGCCGCCGGCCAGCGGCGCCGGCAACCACGTGTAGCGCGCGTACTCGACGACTTGTCCGCCGCGGCCCTTGCGCCAGCCCGGCACGTCGCTGTCGTAGCCGCGATCCTGGCGACCGACCGAATACTCGGCGTCGCCGTTGGCGAGCAGATTGATCCCGAACGCCGGCGCGGCCTCGCGCGCGGGACGCTGCATCGGCCGGCCGTCGAGACCCGCGGGAATCGCCAAACCCAGATGCGCAAGGATGCTCGGCGCCACATCGACCTGGCGCGGCGCCAACCGCAGCGGCTCCAGGCCGAGCTTGGGCACCGACTCGCCGCTGAAGGCGATCAGCGTCTTGCGGTCTTCCGGCGTGTTGTGGCCGTGGTGGATCGAACCGCCGTGGTCGGTGCCGACGATGATCAGCCAGTCTTCGTTGGCGTAGTTCGGCCGCGCGCGCAGCGCGGTCATCAGCTTGCCGATCGACGCATCGACGCCGCGGATCGCATTGGTGTAGCCGCTCGCGTCGCGATTGAAGTACGTGCCGGCATGGCCGGCGCCGTCAGGTTCGTTGAAGTCGAGCAGCAGCACGTCCGGACCGGCGTTCTGACCGAGCAGTTGCAGCACCTTGCTCAACACGTTGGCGTCGCTGCCGGCGTCGTAGACCGTGTCCACGCCGATCCACGGCAGCTGCGTCGCCAGCGGCGACCACGCCAGCGCGGCGGCGGTGTTCTTGGTCGGCGCGATGCGTTCGATCCGGCTCAGCACGTCAGGCCAGTCGGCGTAGTTCTTGCCGCTGAAACTGTTGTCGTAGACGCCGTGCTTGTCGCGCTCCACCCCGGTGAACAACGACGACCAGCCGGTGCCGCTGATCGCGGTGTCGGCGGTCAGACCTTCGCGGCTGAGATAACCGTCGGCGACCAGCGCATCCAGATTCGGCGTGGCGACCGTGCCGTAGACATCGCCGCGAAAACCGTCGGTGCCGATGAACAACACCTTGGGCGTCTTCGCCAGGGCCGGCGCGGCGAGCGCGCAGGCCAGGGCTAACGTGGTGAAACGCAAACTGCGACGGGACATGGGATCGCTCCTGCGGTGAAAGGAGCCGCGAGCCTAGGCCACGTCTGCGCGCACGCATGTGACCCAAACCGCGCAACGCGCGCGGCCGGGCCGTTGTCTGTCACGTTTCGGTCATCACCATCAACTGCACCCAATCGCCGGCGAACGAGGTCACCCCGAACTGGACCGGCACGCCCTGCGCGTCGACGTTGAGCGAATGCACGCACAGCACCGGCCGCCGCGTCGATTGGCCGAGCACGCGCGCGACTTCGGCGCCGGGCAGGCGCGCCATCACCGCGGTGTGCTTGCGCAGGTAGTCGTGAACGCCGAATTCGGCCAGGGTGCGGGTCACCGACAATTGCTCGGCGAACACCCGGTCCAGTCCTGGAAAGCGCGAAGCCGGAAACCACGCCTCGCTGTGATCGACGGTGCGTCCCTCGACCTCGCTGGAATAGACCACGCGGTGCACGCGTTCGCCCGAGATCAATCCCAGCGAACGCGCGACCTGGCGCGGCGGCGTCTGCAAGCCGGTTTCGATCAGGCGATAGCGGCTTTCGACGTTGAGATCGTGCATCGCCTTGCCGAACCGGGTACGGCGGCCGATCGGATAGTGATACGGATGCTCCTGGACGAAACTGCCGCGGCCGGTTTCGGTGCGCAGGAAGCCGCGTTCCTCCAGCGCTTCGATCGCGCGCCGCACGGTATGGCGGTTGACGCCGAATCGCTTGGCCAGATCGAACGCCGACGGCAGCCGGTCGCCTTCGCTGAGCGCGCCGGAGCGGATCTGCTTGAGCAAGGCGGTTTCGATCTGCTGCCACAGCGGTTGCGCGGCGTCGCGCTGGGTCAGGTTTTCGATCGCGTCGGCGGGCGCCGTCTCGACATCGGGCGAATCGACGGATGCCGTCGCGGCATCGCTCCCCTGCTTGAGCCCGGCCTGCTTGAGCCCGGCCTGCTTCAACTCAGTGTGTTTGAACCCAGTGGCTGTCACACAACCTCCATCTGCGCTTGCTTGACTAGACAGGTCGGGTACCGCACCCGTGGCCATGAGAGCGCGTGCGCGTTGCACGGCCATGACAACTTCCGCCCTTCCGCTACCGGACGCCCACCGCGATGCCCGACTTGTTGCTCGACAACGCCCGCCTGGTAATGCCCGACGCGATCGTGCACGGCCATCTGCGCATCGCCGACGGCGCGATCGCCGAGATCGGCGCCGGCCGGATCGCGCGCGCCGCGGCGATCGACTGCGACGGCGATTACCTGCTGCCCGGCCTGGTCGAGCTGCACACCGACAATCTGGAAAAGCATCTGCTGCCACGTCCGGGCGCGCATTGGCCGGCCGCCGCCGCGCTGCGCGCGCACGACGCGCAACTGCTCGCCGCCGGCATCACCACCGCGCTCAACGCGATCTCGGTCGGCGAAGAAGACGCCGAGGAAGCGGTCGATCCGCTGCAAGTGTTGACCGCGCTCGCCGATGCGCGCGCCGCCGACAGCCTGCGCATCGAACACGCGGTGCATCTGCGCTGCGAACTGCCCTGCCCTGATCTGGCCGAGCGTCTGCAGCCGCTGCTCGCGACGCCCGCGCTGCGGCTGTTGTCGTTGATGGATCACACCCCGGGCCAGCGCCAGTTTCACGATCTGGAGCGTTACCGCGCCTACAGCGCGCGTCACGGCAACGCCCGCGACGACGGCCAGTTCGACGCGCGCGTGCGTCATCTGCAGGATCTGCAACGACGTCACGCCGACAGCAACCGCCGAAGGGTCATCGCATTGGCGCTCCAGCTCGGATTGCCGCTGGCGAGCCACGACGATTCGGAACTGATCCACATCGCCGAAGCGGTCGAGGCCAACGCCTGCATCGCCGAATTCCCGGTCAACCTCGCCACCGCGGTCGCTGCGCACGCGGCCGGCCTGCAGGTGTTGGCCGGCGCACCGAACCTGGTGCGCGGCGGTTCGCACAGCGGCAACGTCGCCGCCGCCGACCTCGCCCGCGCGGGCGTGCTCGATGCGCTGTCGTCGGATTACGTCCCGGGCAGTCTGCTGCTGGCGGCGTTCCAGCTCGGCGGCTGGGAATCGATCGGCCTGGCGCGCGCGGTGGCGATGGTTACGCGCACGCCGGCGCGCGCGATCGGTTATGACGATCGTGGCGAGATCGCGGCGGGGCAGCGCGCGGACTTGCTGCGCGTGCGCGTGGTCGATGGATTGCCGCGGGTCGAGGCGGTTTGGGTGCGGGGTGAGCGGCGGTACTGAGACATCTCGCTGACCGCACGATCCACCGCAACTCTCCCGAAGAGTCCCCCCTTTGAAAAAGGGGGGCCAGGGGGGATTTGCTTTTGCTCTTTCCGCCAGATCATCGCATCCCGACCAAAGAGCAAATCCCCCGCGCTCCGACCGCTACGCCGAAACAAAACAAACGCAGGGCGCTCGCCCCCTTTTTCAAAGTGGGCGCCGATCAGCGATGCATGCGCCGACATATGCAGTCGCCGCCTGCGCCGATCACACAACCTGAACCCGGCTCCCCGAACGACCCACTAGACAGGTACGCCACGCGGTCCGTCCCGCGCGCGCAAGCCTTCATCTGCGACCGCTGTAATGCCGCCATCACGCCGCAGCCGTGGCGCGCAATGCACGAGACCCCGATGAAGACCCCGATCCGCACGCCCCTGGCGCTGGCCCTGCTCGCCGCGCTGTCGATGACGACGCTCGCGCCGATTGCGCAGGCCGCAACCGCGCCAGCCGCCAGCACCGATGCCGCCGCGCCCCACGTCAGCGACACCACCCACGCGACCGCCAACCTCGCCGCCAGCGGCGCGCCGCTCGACAGCGGCGCCGGCGACCCGGCCACGCTCGACACGATCTCGGTGGTCGGCCATCGCGAAACCCGTCAGGTCCAGCGCATCGGCAAGGCCGAACTGCAGGCCGTCGCGCTCGGCACCAACCCGGTCAAGGTGCTGGAGAAACTGCCCGGCGTGCATTTCGTATCGTCCGATCCGTGGGGCAGCTACGAATGGTCCAACCGCATCGCGATCCGCGGTTTCGCCCAGAACCAGCTCGGCTACGCGCTCGACGACATCCCGCTCGGCGACAACAGCTACGCCAACAACAACGGCCTGTCGCCCAATCGCGCGATCCTGCCGGAGAACATCGCCGAACTCGAACTCGCCCAGGGCGCCGGCGCGCTGCGCATCCCGTCGACCAGCAATCTCGGCGGCGCGCTGCTGCTGCACTCCTCGGACCCGCAAAGCCAGTTCGGCGCGCGCGCCAACTTCGCCTACGGCGACAACGCGACGATGCGCGCCTTCGTCCGCGTCGACACCGGTGAGCACAACGGCTTCAGCGCCTACGTGTCGGGCATGAACAACCAGGCCGACCGCTGGAAAGGCGCCGGCGTGCAGGAGCAGCGGCAGTTCAACGGCAAGGCGGTGTATCAATGGGACAACGGCCGCATCGCCGCATGGCTGTCGACCTCGCGCCGCAACGAAACCGACGATCCCGATCTGTCGCTGGACCTGATCCGCCGCTGCGGCTACGACTGGGACAACTACGCGCCCGACTGGCAGCGCGCCCTGGCCGCCGCCAACGGCAAGTTCAGCGGCTGCGTGACCAGCAAGGACGATGCGTACTACCTCGCGCGCGGCCTGCGCAACGACGACCTCGCCAGTATTTCGGGTGAATTCGATCTCAGCGAAAACCTGCGCCTGGACGCGACCGCTTATTACCATCGCAACGAAGGCCAGGGCCACTGGTTCACCCCGTACATCAGTTCGCCGACGATTCCGATGGCGCTGCGCATCACCAGTTACGACATCGAACGCAGCGGCGTGAACGCGCGCGCGAGTTATCAGCTGGAGCATCACACCCTCGAAGGCGGCGTGTGGTTCGAAGACAGCGTGCACGGCGCCGGCCGCAGTTTCGTCAATATCGCCGGGCCGATCGACGATGAGCGTTTCTTCGATCAGTCCGAATTCGCCCAGCGCCTGTTCCGCCAGCGTTTCGATACCCGCACCCGGCAGTGGTTCGTGCAGGACACGATGCGCTGGTTCGATGAGCGCCTGACCGTCAGCGCCGGCTTCAAGGGCCAGGACGTGGTCAGCGACGGCACCGTCGTGGTCGCCGGCCGCGCCGGCGGACGCTTGCGCACCCGCGACAACTTCCTGCCGCAGCTCGGCGTGGCCTGGAGCTTGAACGACCGCAGCGACGTGTTCGCCAACTACGCCGAAAACCAGGCCGCGTTCCGGCCCGGCGTCAACGGCGCCTGGTCGCTGACCCAGGCGTCGTTCGACCTCAGCCGCGCCAGCGCCAAGCCCGAACAATCGAAGACGCTGGAACTGGGCTGGCGTTACGGCGACGATCATTATCAAGTGTCGACCACTTTGTACGGCGTCAACTTCGACGACCGGCAACTGGTGATCGTGCCCTGCCCGGGCGTGGTCAGCTGTCCGAACCAGTTCGCCAACGTCGGCAAGGCGCGCACGCTCGGCGGCGAGTTCGCGTTCGTGTGGACGCCGACCGCGCAGTTCCGCTGGCTCGCCAGTTACGCCTACAACGATTCGCAGTACCGCTCGAATTACCTCAGCAGCGGCAAGCTGGTCGAGGTGCGCGGCAAGCAGATGGTGGATACGCCGAAGCAGTTGTTCGCGACCGAACTGAGTTACGGCGTGGGCGAAGTCGAACTGCGCCTGGGCGGCAAGTACACCGGCCGGCGTTACTACACCTACAGCAACGACGCCGGCACCGACGCGTTCTGGTTGTGGGACGCGGGCGTGAGCTGGCAGCGCAAGGATGTCGGCCAGATCCAGTCGCTGCGGGTCGGGCTCAATGTCTACAACCTGCTCGACAAGACCTACATCGCCACGCTCGGAAGCAACGGGTTTCGCGATTACGACCCGAAGGGAACGTTCCAGACCTTGCTGACCGGTGCGCCGCGGCAGTGGTTCGTTTCGGTGGAGGCTAAGTTCTGACGGGGCCCTCACCCCGGCCCTCTCAGCTCTGCACTTCCTTCGGTCGCCGCAAGCGGGAGAGGGAGAAAAGCGTAAAAACCGATCGCCGGCTTTAGCCCCTCTCCCGCCTGCGGCGACCGAAGGAAGTGCAGAACTGAGAGGGGTTGGGGTGAGGGCCGCCATCCACGCAGCCCATATCGCCTAAAATGCAGCCCCGTCCCATCGCCCGGCCCGCATGCCCCAGCCGCTCCCCCGCATCGCCGTCCTCGCATCGGGCCGCGGCAGCAACCTGCAGGCCGTGCTCGACGCCATCGCCGCCGGCACCCTCGCGGCCGAAGTCGTCGGCGTGTTCTCCGACAAACCCGGCGCGGCCGCGCTGCAGCGCGTGCCCGAGCCGTTGCGCTGGTCGGCCAGCCCCAAGACCTACCCCAACCGCGACGCCTTCGACGCCGATCTTGCCGAAGCGGTCGCGGCGGTGCGTCCGGACTGGGTCTTGTGCGCCGGCTACCTGCGCATCCTCGGCGGCGCCTTCGTCGAGCGCTTCCGCGGCCGCACTATCAACATCCATCCCTCGCTGCTGCCCAAGTTCCGCGGCCTGCACACCCATGCGCGGGCGATCGAGGAAGGCGAGCGCGAACACGGCGCAAGCGTGCATTTCGTGATCCCGGAACTCGATGCCGGTGGCGTGATCGCACACGCCGTGGTCGCGATCGATGCCGGCGATACCGCCGAATCGCTGGCGGCGCGCGTACTCGGCGTGGAACACCCGTTGTTGCTGGCGGTGATGAGATTGGCCGTAGAAGGCCGTCTGGCTGAACACGGCGCAACCGTGGCCCTCGACGGTCATCCGCTATTTACGCCGCTGCGTTTAGATTTCGCCGGCCGATTGACCCATCCGGCGACCGGCATCGCGGCCTGACCGCCGCGGCCCGCGCGTCGAATACGTCGGGTTCCACCACGCATTCCTACTCCCTGCGCCCTCGCGCGCCCCAGGACTCGCCCGCGTCGTCATGAAGTCCCTCCTGCCCCTGCTTTTGGCCACGCTGACCGGCGCGGCCCTCCCCGGCAGCGCGTTCGCGCTGGAGCCGTTCGTGGCCAATTACCAGGTCTTCAACGGCGGCAAGGCGCTCGGCGACGCGACCATGCAGGTCAAGCCCGAGGCCGGCCACTGGCGCATCGACCTCGACATCCGCGCCGAGCACGGCATGATGGGCCTGACCGGCGCGGCCGCGCAGCAGAGCACGCTGTTCGACCTGGTCGGCGAGACCTACCGGCCGTTGAGCCAGACCATGGTGCGCAAGGTGCTGTTCTCCAAGCGGATCATCACCGGCACCTACGACTGGACCCAGCATGCCGCGCAATGGACCGGCGACATCAAGGAGCACCGGCGCAAGCCGATCGCCTTGCAGGACGGCGACATGAGCGGCCTGCTGATCAACCTGGCGGTGGTCCGCGACGCCCAGCCCGGCAAGACCCTGAATTACCGGTTCGTGGATTCCGGCCGCCTGCGCCCCCATCAATACCTGGTGAGCCAGGACCTGGAAGGCGTCAAGGTCGACGACATGAGCTTCAACGCGATGCGCGTCAACCGCGTGCAGAGCGGCAACGAGGAAACATCCATTTGGGTGGTCGACGGCGTTCCCACCCCCGTGCGCATCCTGCAGCGCGAAGATGGCCAGGACACTTACGATCTGCGCCTGGTCGAATACAAAGGAGTCAACGGATCATGAGCCATAGCACCGACCGCACCGTAACGGTCCGCACCTTCAAGACCGGCCTGGCCGTGCTCGCCGCGGCCTTGGCCGTGGTCAGCGCGCCCGCGCTCGCGGTCAAGCCGTTCAGCGCCGACTACTCGGCCAGCTACATGGGCATGCAGGGCAACGGCCGCATGACCGTCGCCGCCGAGGGCAACCGCTGGAAGTACAGCCTGTCGATCACCAGCCCGCTGGCCGACCTGCAGCAGTCGACCGTGTTCGAGGACAGCAACGGTCAGTTGCGTCCAGTCAGCGGCAGCGATTCAAGCAAGGTGCTGACCAAGAAGAAGTCGATCAACGCCAGCTACGACTGGTCGCGCAGCGTGGCGACCTGGACCGGCGACATCAAGCCCGAGCGCGCCGGCCCGATCAAATTGCAGAGCGGCGACCTCGACGCGTTGCTGGTCAACCTGGCCCTGGTGCGCGACGCCAACGCCGGCAAGCCGATGAGCTACCGCATGGTCGAGAGCGGCCGGGTCAAGCAACTGAGCTACACGGTGGTCGGCAAGGAAGCGATCACGGTCGGCGGCAAGTCGCAGCAGGCGACCAAGGTTTCGAGCAAGAACGGCGACAAGGAAACCATCGCCTGGGTCGTGCCGGGCATGCCGGTGCCGGCGCGCATCCTGCAGCGCGAGAACGGCAGTGACGCGATCGATCTGCGGGTGCAGGCGGTGCGCTGAGGTTCGACTCGGTCGCCGCGGACCGTTGCAACGAATCGCCGCGGCATCGCGGCGGCACTACGAGAGCCCCGCATCCGCGGGGCTTTTGTTTTGCGCGCATCCCGTCGGCCGACCGCGGCTCAGCCCATGCGCGGACCGCGCGCGTTGGTCTGCGCTTCCGCCTGCTGTTGCGCCTCGGCGCCGCGCGCGGCCGCCTGCTGCTCCTGCCGGTCGGCCACGGCGACCGCCTCGTTGCGTAAAGCGCGCGCCGGTTCGGCTTCGGCGGCGGCTTGTATCGATTGGCGGAATTGCTGCGGGTCGCCGGACCGCGACGCGGCCAGCATGCGGTCGAGCATCGCGGCGGGATCGGACTGCGGGTTCGTGGCGGGGAGCGGTTCGCTCCCGTTCGCGGCCAACGAACGGTAATAGGCGCCGCCCGGCGCACCGGGCGACATTTCGTCGCGGCGGGCGAGATCGCCGGGCGGAATCGGGCCTTGGTAGTAGTGCTCGAACAGGTGCTGCAGATTGGTCAGTTGGTTGCCGCCGAGCGTGGTCAGCGCCCCGCGGGCCCACTCAACGTCGCCGCGGTATTTGGCGATCATGTCGTGGTGGTCCCTGGCCACGATCGCGGCCACGCCGCCGTCGTCGACCACCGACGCCCGCGGCGGTTCGCCCGGCTTGGAATCGAGAAAGTTCTCGATCGAATGCGATCCCAAGACCGAACCGAACCCCACCCAATAGGGATTGCGCAGATCCCATCCGGAATCGTCGTTGGCGTAACCCGCGTCCTGCATCCGCGAGAGTTCCTCGACGTTGGTATAGATCCGCACTTCGCCGTAATGCTTGCTGCCGGCGCTGACCGGATCACCGGCCATCACATGGTTGACGACGCTGCTCCCGCCCTCGGGGATGCGGTGCCCGGCCAGACTGACGGCACCGTAGGCATTGAACGTCTCGCCGCGCAAATCGAAGTAATGCGCGGACAGCTGCGCCAGCGAGCCGCCCAGCGAGTGTCCGGTCACGGTGACTTCGGGCTTCGGCGGGCCGTGGGTCTTGCCGTGCTCCTCGGCCATGCGCAGCGCGTCGCGGGTCAGTTCGATGGCCGCGTCGGCGTGCTCGTTGGTGCGATTGACCGCCATGTTGAAGTCGGTCCAGGCATCCAGCGCGGTCTGCTCGTTCACCTGCTGGAACTCGCTGCCGCGGTGCGCCACCACGATCTCGCCGGTGTCCACGCTTTGGTAGATGGTGCCCTGATAGCCGCCCTTATCGACGTGCTTGAGGACGTAATACTTCTTGTCGCCGATTTCCACTTCCTGCTTGCCGTCGGCCGACGCCCCGCCCTCGCCGGGAGACTCGTACGCGTGATTGGCCAGCTCGGCGTAGTCCTGGCTGCTGATGGTCATGGCGTCGCGCCCTGCAATACCGGGGTTGCGAGTGAATCGTCAGATGCATGCATCGCCGTCTCCTGGATGCGGTGGCCTGAGACCACGCCAGGGAGGCCGGTACGGCGCGATGCGATGCGGCGCGCCTCGACATTCCCTGTCGCGATTGCTTCGGATCGAGGGTACGTGAGGTTTTCCGGTCGGGCAACTCAGCAGAAATATGCAGAAAATCTGCATAAATGCTCATTTCTTGGACGTTCGTGCATCATCGATATTTGCATCGAGTGCGCGAAGAATAAAAAAGCCCCGGATGCGGGGCTTTTTTGACCTCGACGAGGCGATCGGCGCGGGTGCTCGCGGTAGCGCGGTCGCGGCTCGCGCCGCTCCTACAGGGGTTTCGGCAAGCGGCGATGCGGCTTGTCATGGCGCTCAGCGATGCGGCACGCAAGCCCCTGTAGGAGCGGCGCAAGCCGCGACCGCGCCATTACCGCAACCGCGCAACCATCGCATCCGCCGCGCGACCGCAGATCGCAAACCGCCGCCGGATCACCCAAAGCCTCACCCCACGCGGCGAATCTTCGCGCCCAATCCCGACAGCTTCTCCTCGATGTTCTCGTAACCGCGATCGAGGTGGTAAATGCGATCGATCGTGGTCTCGCCCTGCGCCACCAGGCCGGCCAGGATCAGCGAGGCCGAGGCGCGCAGGTCGGTCGCCATCACCGGCGCGCCGCTGAGCCTGGCGGCGCCGCGGATCACCGCGGTGTGGCCGTCGACGCGGATGTCGGCGCCCAGGCGCAGCAGTTCGTTGACGTGCATGAAACGGTTTTCGAAGATCGTCTCGTTGATCACGCCCACGCCCTCGGCGATGCAGTTGAGCGCCATGAACTGCGCCTGCATGTCGGTCGGGAACGCCGGATACGGCGCGGTCACCAGGTCCACGGCGCGCACGCGGCGGCCGCCCATGTCCAGGGTGATGCGGTCGCCGTCGACTTCGATCGAAGCGCCGGCGTCGCGCAATTTGTCCAACACCGAGTCGAGCGTGTCGGCGCGGCTGCGGGTGGTGGTGACGCGGCCGCCGGTCATCGCCGCGGCGACCAGGAAGGTGCCGGTTTCAATGCGGTCGGGTAGCACGTCGTGGCTGCCGCCATGCAGTTTTTCCACGCCATGGACGATGATCCGGCCGCTGCCGGCGTGCTCGATGTTGGCGCCGAGCGCGTTGAGGCAATCGGCCAGATCGACGACTTCCGGCTCCATCGCCGCGTTCTCGATCACGCTGGTGCCTTCGGCCAGGGCCGCGGCCATGAGCACATTCTCGGTGCCGGTCACGCTCACCACGTCGAAGACGAAGCGCGCGCCCTTCAGGCGGCCGTTGCGGTGGGCCTTGATGTAGCCGTTCTCGACCGAGATCTCGGCGCCGAGCGCCTGCAGGCCCTTGATGTGCTGATCGACCGGACGCGAACCGATCGCGCAGCCGCCGGGCAGCGACACTTCGGCCTGGCCGTACTTGGCCAGCAGCGGCCCGAGCACGAGCACCGAGGCGCGCATGGTCTTGACCAGTTCGTACGGCGCGACATGGCTGTTGACCGTGGTCGGGTCGACCGTGATCGTCGCGCCCTCGCTGGTCACGCCGGCGCCCAGCTCGCCCAGCAGCTTGGCGGTGGTCAGCACGTCGTGCAGGCGCGGCACGTTGCGGATCGTCACCGGCGCGTCGGCCAGCAAGGTCGCGCACAGAATCGGCAGGACGGCGTTCTTGGCACCGGAAATCTGGACTTCGCCGTTGAGCGGCTGGCCGCCTTCGACCACGATTTTTTGCATTGTTTGGGAGCCGGGAATGGGGAATGGAGAATCGGGAATGGTAAAAGCGGATCGATCAGATTGAATGAGGTCGCGGTGAAGTCCGGGAAGCGACAAAGCCGCTTTCCGATTCCCGACGCCCTATTCCCGATTCCCGGCTTCTTCCGGCGTCAACGTCTTCAACGCCAAGGCATGAATCTCGCCGCCCATGCGCTCGCCCAGGGTCGCGTAGACCAGGCGGTGGCGGGCCAGCGGGAGCTTGCCGCGGAAGGCTTCGGCCACCACCGTGGCCTCGAAATGGACGCCGTCGTCGCCCTGGACCCGCGCTTGCGCGCCGGGCAGGCCGTTTTCGATCAGGGTGCGGAGGGTTTCGGCGTTCACGTATCGGGAGCCTTTGGACTGACGGACCGGCGGGGCCGGACGGTGGGCGGAGCGGCGACCGCGCCGGCCCAGACGCGCTGGACGGGACGGAAGCCGGCTGAATGGGCGATGCCCCGGTCCGGCGCGGATCTGCCGTGGGGCACGGCGCTGGACGGACGAACCGCTTAGAATTGACGGATTAGCCTAGCGGAAAGCCCTCCGGTCCGAAATGGCGACCTTCGAAACGGCGATTTCTATGACCAGTCCCGCACCGTCCCTGCTCGATCCCAGCGGCGCCACCGTGGCCGGCCTGGCCACCAGCGGCCGGCGCGTGTTCGAGATCGAGGCGCAGGCCCTGGCCGCGGTCGCCGCGCGCATCGATGGCGACTTCACCGCGGCCTGCAAGCTGATTTTGCGCGCCAAAGGCCGCGTGGTCTGCACCGGAATGGGCAAGTCGGGCCACATCGCGCGCAAGATCGCCGCGACCCTGGCCTCGACCGGCACGCCCTCGTTCTATGTCCACCCGGGCGAGGCCGGCCACGGCGACCTGGGCATGATCACCGACACCGACGTGGTCCTGGCCCTGTCCTACTCGGGCGAAAGCGACGAAGTGCTGATGCTGCTGCCGGTGCTCAAGCGCCAGGGCAACGCGGTGATCGGCATGACCGGGCGGCCGCACTCGACCCTGGCCCGCGAATCCGACGTCCACCTCGACGTCAGCGTCCCGGCCGAGGCCTGCCCGCTGGCGCTGGCGCCGACCTCCAGCACCACCGCCTCGCTGGCGATGGGCGACGCGATCGCGGTCGCGCTGCTCGAGGCGCGCGGCTTCACCGCCGACGACTTCGCCCGCTCGCACCCGGCCGGCGCGCTCGGCCGGCGCCTGCTGCTGCACATCACCGACATCATGCATGCCGGCGACGAGGTGCCCACGGTCGGCGCCGACGCCAGCGTCAGCGAGGCCCTGGTCGAGATGAGCCGCAAGCGCCTGGGCATGACCGCGGTGGTCGACGACGCGCGGCGCCTGATCGGCCTGTACACCGACGGCGACTTGCGCCGCACCCTCGACGACCCCGGCGTGGACCTGCGCTCGACCCGCATCGAAGAGGTCATGACCCGCTCGCCCAAGACCATCGGCGCCGACGCGCTCGCGGTGGAAGCCGCGCAGCTCATGGAAACGCACAAGATCAGCGGCCTGCTGGTCGTGGACACTGAACGCCGCGTGGTCGGTGCCCTGAACATTCACGACTTGTTGCGGGCCAGAGTGGTTTAACGGCCGGGATTGGGGAATCGGGAATAGGGAATCGGAAAGCGGTTCCTCGCGATCTCTCAGCTCGCCGGCAAACGCGTTCCGATTCCCCATTCCCCATTCCCTATTCCCGAACCCCGTGCCCTACAGCCACCTAAACGACTACCCCGCCGCCATCCGCGAACGCGCCGCGCGCATCCGGCTGGCCTGCTTCGACGTCGACGGCACCCTGACCGACGGGCGGCTGACCTTCGACAGCACCGGGCGCGAGTACAAGAGCTTCCATGTCCAGGACGGCCAGGGCCTGGCGCTGTTGCGCAAGGTCGGCATCGCCGTGCATTTCGTGACCGCGCGCGGCGGCGCCATCGCCGCCCACCGCGCCGCCGAACTCGGCGCGACCTCGCACGGCGACGTCAAGGACAAGCTGGTCTGCGTCAAGCTGATCGCCGAAAGCCTGGATCTGAGCCTGGAACAGGTCGCCTTCATGGGCGACGACCTCGCCGATCTGCGGATCCTGCCGCACGTCGGCCTGGCGGTCGCGCCGGCCAACGCGCACCCGTGGGTGCGCGAGCGGGTGCACTGGCGCACGGTCGCGCGCGGCGGCGAAGGCGCGGCGCGCGAACTGTGCGATCTGCTGCTGGCCGCGCAAGGCCATGCCGAAGACGTCCTGGCCGGAGCGCTCGGATGAGCTGGCGCGGCATGCTCACCCTGATCCTGCTCGCCGCCGCCGCGCTCAGCGGCTGGGCGTTGTGGTCGCAGCGCGAAAAGCCGGCCTCCGCGCCCACCAGCGCGCGTCCGGACTACGTGCTCAACGATTTCGAGGCGGTCGTGCTCGACAAGCAGGGCAAGGAATCGTTCACCCTGCGCGCGCCGAAGCTGACCCGCGACCCCAACGTCAAGACCATGGACATCACCACGCCGGTGTTCCAGATCCCGGCCAAGCCCGGCGCCAACGGCGGGCCGTGGGAAGTGAAATCGCAGCGCGGCTGGGTCAGCGCCGAGGCCGACGAGGTGCGCCTGCGCGGCCAGGTCCACGCCGACAGCACCAACGCCGAAGGCAAGCCGATCAACATCACCACCGAGGAACTGAACGTGTTCCCCGACGCGAACAAGGCCACTTCGGCCGTCCCGGTCAAGATGCTCCAGCCCGGTATTACAATGAACGGCTCGGGATTGCAGGCCGATCTCGAAACCAAGAACGTCATCATTCCCAACGTCAAGGTCCGCTATGAAGCGAAAGCTCGCTAATTTGCTCGCGCTGTGCTTGGTCGCCGTTGCACTGGCGCCGGCGGCCGTGCTCGCGCGCTCCTCGGATCGCAATCAGCCCACCGACATCGACGCTGACAGCAGCAACTGCTCGGTCAGCAACGACACCGCGCCGTGCGTGATGAGCGGCAACGTCAAGATCGTGCAGGGCACCCTGGTCATCAACGCCGCCAAGGCCGACCTCAAGCGCAGCAACGGCGAGGTCACCTACGTGACCATGACCGGCTCGCAGGTCACGATCAAGCAACAGCTCGACGACGGTTCGCCGTTCGCCGGCCGCGCCAACAAGGTCGACTACGACATGCCGAAGGAGATCATCATCCTGACCGGCAACGCCTTCGTCGACAAAGCCGGCGACACGATCAAGAGCGAACGCATCGTCTACAACTCCAAGACCGGCCAGATCGAGAGCGGCGGCACCGGCGGCCGCGTCAACATGCGCCTGCAGCCGAAGAACAAGACCGCCGCGCCGGCCAAGGGAGGCGGTTGATGCTGGTCGCCCAGGGCCTGCGCAAGGCATACCGCCAGCGCGAAGTCGTGCGCGACTTCGGCTTGACGCTGGAGGCCGGCGAAGTGGTCGGCCTGCTCGGCCCCAACGGCGCCGGCAAGACCACCTGCTTCTACATGATCGTCGGCCTGGTGCCGGCCGACGCCGGCTCGATCGTGCTCGACGGCAAGGACATCACCGCCGAGCCGATGTACGCGCGCGCCAAGTACGGCGTGGGCTATCTGCCGCAGGAGCCCTCGGTGTTCCGCAAGCTCAGCGTCGCCGACAACCTGCGCCTGGTGCTGGAACTGCGCGACGACCTCGACCGCGCCGGCATCGAACGCGAACTGGGCAGCCTGATGGACGAACTGCAGGTGACCCACGTCGCCGACCAGCTCGGTGCCAGCCTGTCCGGCGGCGAACGCCGTCGTGTGGAAATCGCGCGTGCTTTGGCTGCACGCCCGCGCCTGATGCTGCTGGACGAACCCTTCGCCGGTGTCGACCCCATTTCGGTCGGCGAGATCCAGCGAATCGTGCGCCACCTCAAGAATCGCGGGATCGGTGTCCTCATCACCGACCACAACGTGCGCGAAACCTTGGGCATTTGCGATCGTGCGTATATCCTCAACGACGGCGGCGTGCTCGCGCAGGGGGCTCCGGACGCGCTGCTGGCCAATCCCGATGTCCGTCGCGTCTACCTGGGCGAAACGTTCCGCTTGTAACCTGTCGGTTGCGGGCGCGTAACGACGCCCGCGACGCGCGACTCGGCCGCCGTCTCTGGTCGCCTATTCAGGTCGCGTCTGCAATCGATGATGAAGCCCCGCCTCCAAGCCTCACTCGGACAACAGCTGGTGATGACGCCGCAATTGCGTCAGGCGATTCGCCTGCTGCAATTGTCGGCGGTGGAACTGGAGGCCGAGCTCGCGACCGCGGTCGAAAGCAATCCGCTGCTCGACTGGACCGAACCGTCCGCGGCCGAGGACGAACCGCGCGTGGTCGCGCCCAGCGGCGAGGAAGGCGGCGGCAGCGAGGCCGGCAGCAGCACCGAAGCGCCGGTCGCCGAACCCGAATGGACCATGGACGACGGCGAGACCTGGTACGAACGGGTCGGCCCCTCCGATCACGACGAAGACTCGCCCGCGGCCGAACAGGTCGCCGATGCCGAGACCCTGCTCGATCACCTGCTGTGGCAGTTGCATCTGAGCCCGCTGTCGCAGCGCGACCGCAGCATCGGCGTGGCCCTGATCGAAGCGATCGACGACGACGGTTACCTGCGCGAACCGCTGGACGCGATCGCCGCGTCGCTCGCGCCGGAACTGAGCGTCGGCGAGGACGAAGTCGCCACCGTGCTGCATCAGGTGCAGCGTTTCGATCCGGTCGGCGTGGCCGCGCGCTCGCTCGGCGAGTGCCTCAACCTGCAACTGGGCACCCTGCCCGACGACACCCCGGGCAAGGCGCTGGCCGCGCAGATCGCCAGCGGCCCGCTCGAACGCCTGCCGCGCGTCGGCGTGGCCGGGCTGGCCAACGAACTCAAGCTCGACACCGCCCAGGTCGACACCGCGGTGCAGTTGCTGCGCTCGCTCGACCCGCGTCCGGGCGCGCAGATGGGCGCGATTTCCACCGACACCTACGTCACGCCCGACGTGGTGATCTGGCGTCAGCAAGGCCTGTGGCGGGTCGCGTTGTCGGAATCGATGCGTCCGCGCATCTCGATCCATCGCGGCTACGAAGGCATGATCCGCCACGCCAGCGCGTCGGATGCGAGTTATTTGCGCGGCCATCTGCAGGAGGCTCGCTGGCTGCTCAAAAGTCTGGAAGCACGCGGCGATACCTTGCTGAAAGTGGCGCGCTGCCTGCTCAAGCAACAAGCCGCGTTCCTCGAATTCGGTGACAGCGCATTGCGACCGCTGACCTTGCGCGAAGTCGCCACCGAAGTCGGCCTGCACGAATCCACGGTCTCGCGCGCGATCGCGCGCAAGTACGCACGCACGCCGCGCGGCACCATGCCGCTGCGCGCGTTCTTCGCCTCGGGCATCGACACCGGTTCCGGCGGCGAAGCGTCCAGCACCGCGATCCAGGCGATGATCCGGCGCCTGATCGAAGCGGAGAATCCGCGCAAGCCGCTGTCGGACGCGCGCCTGGCCGAAACCTTGAAAGCCACCGGCGTGCCGGTCGCGCGCCGCACCGTCGCCAAATACCGCGAAGCGATGAGCATTCCGTCCTCACAGGATCGCGTGCGCATGGCCTGAGGCTCAGGTATGCGCGGCCGTTTTCGCACGACCGTAACTTCGGCTTATCTCGACCAGTCACTGCCCGGCCAGGCGTCGGGCCGCGGCCGCGCGCGCCTCGAAAAACTGCGCAATCTTTATCCGCCAAGGCTTGCAGCGCTCGCTCACCCGATCTCACCGGCCCTGCGCAAACGCCCGACCTTGCCGAGTTGAGCCATTTCAAAACTTTTACATCCTTTGAAAACGCTTGGCCGATCAAGCATTTCCGCCCGGGATAAGACCAAAGGGCTACGCCGGCCTCTTGCGCCGCAGGCTCAGCGTGCGATGCTGGACTCCCTGGTCGGTGATTCAACGGCCAGGGCGTCACCCGGTTCCGTTTCGGTCCGGCAAGACCGGTCGGAACACGTTTCTGCATTCACCCGCGACGTGAAGGAGGTCCCCGATGCGTATCGAAACCCACGGCCAGCAGATTGAAGTCACCGCTCCGCTGCGTGATTACGTTGAAACCAAGCTGGCCCGTCTGCAACGCCACTACGACCAACCCTTCGACGTGCGAATCCAGCTCAGCCTCGACAAGCCCGACCATCGAGCCGAAGCCACCGTCCTGATCGCCGGACGCACCCTGCACTGCGACGCCGCCACCATCGACATGTACGCCGCCATCGATCTGCTCGCCGACAAGCTCGACCGCGCACTGATGAAGCACAAGAGCAAGCAGGTCGATCACCATCGCGGCGAAAGCCTCGCCCGCAGCGGCGAATTCGGCTGACCCTTCCCGTCCTTCCGCGCCCGCTTTCCGCCAGCCACTCAAGCACGCCGCCATGCCGCTTTACGATTTGTTGAGCGCACAGCGCGTTGTCATCCTGGAACGACCCGGCGATCGCAACGCAGTGCTTGATACCGCAGCGCAGTTGCTTTGCGAAGGCCATCCGCAAATGACCGCCGCGCTCAGCAAGGGCCTGCAGGAACGCGAAGCACTCGCCAGCACCGCGATCGGCCATGGCGTGGCCATCCCACACGGCCGCACGCCGCTGTTCGAACACAGCCGTGCGGCCTTTTTGCGGCTCGCGCAACCGGTCGATTTCGGCGCGGCCGACGGCCAGCCGGTGGACCTGGTGCTGGCGATGGCGGTGCCCGAGCATCACGTGCAACAGCATCTGCAGTTGCTGGCCGAGCTGGCCGAACGCTTCGCCGACGAAGGGTTCCGCGAACGATTGCGCGGCGCGCCGAACGTGGCCGAGTTGAGTGATCGGTTGCTGGATTATTGTCGTCGTAGTGCGGCTTGAGTTTCAGGCAGGTCGCCTCACTACAAGATCGCTTTACCCCAACCTACCGACTCCCCCCTTTGCAAAAAGGGGGCTGAGGGGATCCGCTTCTGCTCTTGCTTGGCGACGCGCCGAAGAGCAAAAGCAAATCCCCCGCGCTGTGGCATCGACTCGACTTCGAACCCACGCCGGGCGCTCGCCCCCTTTTGCAAAGTGGGCATCAGTAACGCGCACGAACGCGCGGATGGGTATCACGTATCTGGCGTGAAATCACATGTCTGTCCCCCGCTCTTCGCTGTTCCCCCCTTTGGAAAAGGGGGGCCGGGGGGATTTGCTTTTGCTCTTGCTTGGCGACGCGTCGAAGAGCAAAAGCGAATCCCCCGCGCTGTGGCATCGACTCGACTTCGAACCCACGCCGGGCGCTTGCCCCCTTTTGCAAAGTGGGCACAAGTAACGCGCGCGAATGCGCGAGTGGATATCGCGCATCGCGGATGGGTATCGCGCATCTAGGTGTGAAATCACATGTCTGTCCCCCGCTCTTCGCCGTTCCCCCCTTTGGAAAAGGGGGGCCGGGGGGATTCGCTTTTGCTCTTGCCTGCTAACCCACCGAAGAGCAAAAGCAACTCCCCCACTCCACGGTATCCACCTACCTTCAAACCCACGCCGGGCGCTCGCCCCTTCCCCAAATCGGCCCTGAGCAACGCACACCGAGAACGCCCCCGGTGCGACACCACCGCCCTTTGCTCGTAAACTTGCCCCATGAGCAAAAGCATCCGTGCAGGCGAACTGTTCGAACAGCAGCGCGACCGCCTGGCGCTGCGCTGGCTCGCCGGCCAACGCGGCGACGGGCGGCTGGTCGAGGCGGTCAATACGGTCGCGCGACGGCCGTCGCTGGCCGGTTACCTCAATGCGATCTACCCGAACAAGGTCCAGATCCTCGGCACCGAGGAACTGACCTGGCTGGACGGGCTGGATTCGCGGCTGCGCTGGGAAACGATCGAGAAGATCATCCAGTTCCGGCCGCTGGCGCTGGTCATCAGCAAGGACCAGCCCTGCCCCGAGGACCTGCGCATCGCCGCGGAGGAAACCGACACCCCGCTGTGGGTGTCGCCGCGGCGCGGCCACGAGCTGCTCAATCACCTGCAATACCACCTGGCCCGCGCGCTGGCGCCGCAGATCACCCTGCACGGCGTGTTCATGGAGATCTATTCGATCGGCGTGTTGATCACCGGCGAATCGGGCTCGGGCAAAAGCGAACTGGCGCTGGAACTGGTGACGCGCGGCCATCGCCTCGTTGCCGACGATGCACCCGAATTCACCCAGATCGCTCCCGACGTGCTCGACGGCACCTGCCCGGACATGCTGCAGGACCTGCTGGAAGTGCGTGGCCTGGGCGTGCTCAATATCCGCCAGATGTTCGGCGACACCGCGGTCAAGAACAACAAATACCTGCGCCTGATCGTGCATCTGACCAAGCCGATGAGCGAACCCAAGCCGGCCGGCATCGAGCGCCTGACCGGCGACACCGGCCTGCGCCGGGTGCTGGACCTGGACGTGCCGATGATCACCCTGCCGGTCATGCCCGGCCGCAATCTGGCGGTGCTGACCGAAGCGGCCACGCGCCTGCACAGCCTGCGCATGAAAGGGCTCGACCCGGCCGCGGCCTTCATCGCCCGGCACAGCAACTTCCTGGAGCGCGGCGAATCGTGAGCACGACATCCTCCCAAGACCCCGGCCCGAACCCTGCGTCCGCGCTCGAACCCAATCTGCTCGAACCCAGTATGTTCACCCTGGTGATCGTCAGCGGCATGTCCGGCTCGGGCAAGTCGGTGGCGCTCAACACTTTCGAAGACCTCGGCTTCTACTGCGTCGACAACCTGCCGGCCGAGCTGCTGCCGCAGTTCGTGCAGAACGTGATCAAGGCCGAGGACGGCATGCCGACCAAGCTCGCGGTCGGCATCGACGTGCGCAACCGCCACAGCGATCTGGCCAATATTCCGGAATGGCTGTCGGCAGTCGGCGCGCTCGGCGCCGACCCGAAGCTGGTGTATTTCGAATCCAGCGACGCGGTGCTGCTCAAGCGCTACGCCGACACCCGCCGGCGCCATCCGCTGAGCCAGTTCGGACTGGCCCTGGCCGATGCGATCTCGCTGGAACGCCAGGTGCTCAAGCCGCTGCGCCAGATCGCCGACGCGATCGTCGACACCAGCGAGCTCAACATCCATCAGCTGCGCCGCCACGTCATCACCGAATTCGGCCTCGGCGGCGAAGCGGGCATGTCGTTGTTGTTCGAATCCTTCGCCTATCGTCGTGGCGTGCCGGCCGACGCGGACTTCGTGTTCGACGCGCGCGCATTGCCCAATCCGCACTGGAATCCGGCATTGCGCCCGCTGTCGGGCCGCGACGGCGGCGTGCGCGATTACATGGAAGCGCAGGCCGACGTGAATCTGTACGTCGAGCAGATCAGCCAGTTCCTCGACACCTGGCTGCCGCGCCTGCAGGCCGACAGCACCCGCAGCTACGCGACCATCGCCTTCGGCTGCACCGGCGGCCGCCATCGCTCGGTGTATCTGGCCGAACGCTTGGCCGAGCACGCGCGCACGCGCGGCTGGAACGAAGTCGCGGTGCATCATCGCGAGCTGGATTGAGGCGAACACGCGGGTGGTCGCGAGCGCGCGGCCCCAAAGCTTGAGCGCACGCGTGTCTCACGCGCCGCGCGCGCTCCTATGCGCACGCAACCTCGGACTGAACCGCCTATAAGCCGATCGCCCGCCGCGCGCGTCGACTTACGAAATTTTCCCATCGTCATGCCGCGATGCTTGCATCCGGCCACGTAGTGTCGGAATCGCACGGAGACCAGTCTCCGGCCTTCCCCGCTACGGAGCCGCGACATGAATCCCATGACCCGCAGCCTCAGCCAGACCCTGAGACCGCTGATGAGCGCGTCCCTGCTCGCGCTTGCGAGCCTGAGCCTGAGTTCGACCGCGTTCGCGCAACACAGCCCGACTACTCCACCCGATGCGTCGATGCAGCGCACCGAGCCGCCGGTCAACGATCAGCGCGGCGACAGCCGCACCCCGCCCGCGCCCGACAATGCCGTCGGCACCGCCACCTTCGCCGAACTCGACGCCAACGGCGACGGCAAGATCAGCCGCGACGAGGCCGCGCTCGACGCGCTGCTGGCGGCCAATTTCTCGGTCCGCGACCTCGACGGCGACGGCGCGCTGTCGCCGAACGAGTACCAGGCCGGGCCCAACAAGTCGTCCGAGCGCGGCAAGGTGGTCGACGAAAAATAAATCCGCGATGCGAGTCCGCGTCGCCCCGTGTCCCATACAGCGCTGATCCGATCAGCAAAGGATTCCCGCACCGATGAACATTCCCCTGCCCCGTCCGCGCCCGCTCGCCGCGGTGCTGAGCGCGCTGCTCGCCGCCGGCCTGCTGAGCGCCTGCAACAAGCCGGCCGAACCGACCGCCGCCGACCCCGCCGCGACCGCGCCGAGCGACACCACCGCGCCGGCCACCACGCCGCCCGCCGACACCACGCCTCCGGGCGAGCTGCCGCCGCCGGCCGATACCCCGCCGAACGACATGCCGCCGTCGAACCCGCAACCCAACGATCCGAACGCGCCACCGCCGGCGGACAGCCAGACGCCGCCCAAGCAGTAACGGCGGTTCGACCCCACCCCGACGGGCAGCCTGTTGGCTGCCCGTTTTCTTGCGCTCGCGCCACGCCCCACGGAACGCCGCGCGGATCCGGTCGGCCGGCCGCATGCACGGACTCGCGCATCCAGCCCGCATGCATCCGACACGCTGTTCCGGTGACGCAACCATGCCGCCGGCCCGCCCGCAATCCAAGCTCGGCCAGGCGCCACGGCGCATTCACCGGACCGATGCCCGCATGAGAACGCGGCCGGACGCGCAAACACCGCTCAGGGAGCTTCCGGCCTGTCACCGTGCTCTGCTAAGTTGGAGCCATGTCCGTCGGCGTCCTGCTCATCACTCATTCCGGAATCGGCAGCGCCCTGCTGTCGGTCGCCCAACGTCTGTTGAATCCGCTGCCGCTGCGCACCGAAGCGCTGGAGGTGCCGTTCGATGCCGATCTGGACAGCCTGCTGCCGGCGGCGAGCGCGGCCCTGCGCCGGGTCGACGACGGCGACGGCGTGCTGGTGCTCACCGATCTGTACGGCGCCTCGCCGAGCAACCTGGCCGCGCGGGTCGCGCGCCTGGGCACGCCGGTGCGCCGCGTGTCGGCGTTGAATCTGCCGATGCTGCTGCGGGTCATGAATTACGCCGAGCTCGAACTGGACCAATTGCCCGCGGTCGCCGCGGCCGGTGCCCGCAACGGTGTGATACTCGACGATGCCTGAGCGCAAGCCCCCCGATCGCCACGCCATTGGAAGCCCCTGTTTGGAAGACCCGAAACCGCATGACGCGACCGCACCAACGCACACCCGCACCGCCACGCACGCTGCGTTTGACCATTGCCTGAGGACCCCGACATGATCGAACGCGAACTCACCGTTTCCAACCGCCTGGGCCTGCACGCCCGCGCCACCGCCAAGCTGGTGCAGGTGCTGTCGGGTTTCCGCAGCAACGCCACGCTTACCGCCAAGGGCCGCGAGGTCAACGCCAAGAGCATCATGGGCGTGATGCTGCTCGCCGCCGGCCAGGGCACCCACGTCAAGCTGCGGGTCGAGGGCGAGGACGAAGCCAACGCCGCCGAAGCGGTGACGGCGCTGTTCGATCGTCGTTTCGACGAAGACAGCTGAGCCGGGGGCGCGCATGCGGCAGCTATTCCAAGGTCACGGCGCATCCAGAGGCAGCGCGCTCGGTCGCGCCCGGGTCCGCCTGCCGCACGCGCTGGAAGTCGCCGAGGAGCGCATCGGCGCCGGCCAGGTCGAGAGCGAACTCGCGCGCCTGCACACCGCCATCGACATCGTGCGCAGCGAGATGCACGCGCTGCGCGACCGCCTGCACGGCGCGCTCGCGCATGAGGTCGGCGAATTCCTCGACCTGCACACCTTGCTGCTCGACGATCCCGAACTGCTGCAGGGCCTGGATGAACTGATCCGCACCGGCCACTACGCCGCCGATTACGCCCTGCGCCTGCAGCGCGACCGCATCGCCTCGGTGTTCGAGGCGATGGACGACGCGTATTTCCGCAGCCGCGTGGACGATATCGATCAGGTGATCGGGCGCATCCATGCGGCGCTGCATCGTCGCGATCACGATACGTCCGGAGTCGCCGGCGAGATCTTGGTCACCGACAACGTCGCCCCGGCCGAACTGGCGCAGCTGCAGGCGCAAGGGGTCATGGCGATCGTCACCGCCGCCGGCAGCACCCTGTCGCACAGCGCGATCCTGGCGCGCAGCCTGCACCTGCCGCTGATCGTCGGCACCGCGCACGCGCTGCTGAAGATCAACGACGGCGATGCGCTGGTGGTCGACGGCAGCACCGGCACGGTGATCCTCGAACCCAACGCCGAGGACCTGCGCGCGCACCGCGCGCGCACCCGCGAGCTGGCGCGCGAACGCAAGCAACTGCACCGTCTGCGCCGCGAACCCACCCGCACCCTCGACGGCGTCGACATCAAGCTGTACGCCAACGCCGAATCGCGCGAGGACGTGGCCGAGGCGCATGCGCTCGGCGCGGCCGGGGTGGGCCTGTACCGCACCGAATTCCTGTTCCTGCAGCGCAACGAATTGCCCGACGAGGACGAACAGTTCCGCGTCTACCGCGACGTCGTGCTCGGCATGACCGGCCGCACCGTCACCATCCGCACCCTCGACCTGGGCGCCGACAAGGCCGACAAGACCGGCCTGGCGCTGCGCGACGAACCCAACCCGGCGCTCGGCGTGCGCGGCGTGCGCCTGTCCATGGCGCGCGAAGGCCTGCTCGAGACTCAATTGCGCGCGATCCTGCGCGCCTCGGGCTACGGCCCGGTGCGGATCCTGGTGCCGATGATCAGCTCGACCGAGGAAGTCGGCGCGGTGCGCAAGCTGCTCAAGAAAGTCGCCGCCGATTTGCGCAAGCAAGGCCACGAGATCGCCGATCACACCCCGCTGGGCGCGATGATCGAAGTGCCGGCCGCGGCGATCGCCCTGCCCGGCTTCATCGGCCTGATCGATTTCCTCTCGATCGGCACCAACGACCTGGTCCAGTACCTGCTCGCGGTCGACCGCAACAACGAAGCGCTCAGCGATCTGTACACCCCGCTGCATCCTGCGGTGCTGCGGGTGATCCGCGACGTGATCCGGCTGGCCAAGGCGCGCGGCAAACCGGTCGCGGTGTGCGGCGAAATGGCCGGCGATTCCAACTTCGCGCCGCTGCTGCTGGCGCTGGGGCTGGAGGAATTCAGCCTGCATCCGGCGACCTTGCTGGAACTGCGCCGGGCGATCCGCGGCCTCGACCTGGAGTCGCTGCGCAAGCGCGCACCCGCGCTGTTGCGGGCCAAGGATCGCGCCGGCATCGAGGCCTGGCTCAAGGCCTGAACCTGCGCCGTCGCAGGCGACGGGCGATCGCCGCCGCGAACGAAAACGGGCCCGAAGGCCCGTTCGCGCTGCATCGCCTACATCGGCGCTTACTGCCAGGTCACATTGAGATTGCTGAAGTAGACCGAGTAATCGTTGAGGGCCATCGTCGCCGGCACGATGAAATAGCCGGTGTCGCCGCTCGGGAAGGTGTAGTTCTTGCCAGTGAACAGGGCACCGCCGTTGACCACGTCGCTGGCGACCTGGGCGATGACGAAACCGCTCGGGCTGATCGTATGCACGGTGTAGCTGATCATGCCGCTGTCGGTGACCGCGATGCGGAAGCGATAGGTCTGGTTGTTGAGCATGTTGCCCTGTCCGTTGCAGGGCGACAGGTTGTTGCCGGTGGGCCAGAACGCTTCCACCCGCACATTGAGACCGCACGACGAGGCGCCGATGATGATGCCCAGGGCGTGGTGGTTGTTGGCGGGATTGGAGACGTTGTCGATATTGCTCAGGTCGATGTTCCAGTGCCCGTGCAGGCCGATCGCGATGTGTTCCTGCTGACCGGTGCTGAACAGGTCCGGGCTGAACAGATCGAAGCTCATGACCTGGGTGGTCGCGCCGGCCGGCTTGGTGGTCGAGTTGACGAACTTGTAGCCATTGTAGCCGTCACGGAACGATGCGCCGCCCGGGCATTGCGCGCCCGCCGCGCAACGGCGGGTCATGACGTGGCCGCCGGTGAAGGTCGGAAAACCGCCGAGGAACTGCGCGTTGACCGTTGTCCTGGGCACGTAGCCTTCGACGTGATCGAGCGTCCAGCCCTGGCCGATCAGCGTGTTCTTCTCGCTCTCGGAGATGGTGAACTTGTGCTGCAGATCGTTGTTGGTGCCGTTGAACTTGACCAAGCGATACAGCGCATGCATCCCGCCGAGCAACTGCGGCGCCAGATTGTCGACCAGCGACTTGGGATAGATGTAGCCGGCGATGCCCTGGTAGGTGTAGCCGGCATTGGTGACGTTGACCAGGTCCTGCGGGTACTGGTCGGGCGTGATGTAGACGTGCTCGGTGCTCGGCGCGCCCTTCCAGTAACGATGCAGCGGAATCGTATGCGCCTGCGCGGTTTGCTCCATGTAGAACGGCGTGCCCTGGCTGGTGTAGCCGTTGGACAGCGAAGCGTAGGATTCGGGGTAATTGGTCGTATAGAAATAATCCGTGATCGTCGGGTTGTAGGTCTGGTAAGCCGCGACATACGCCGGCCTGGGCACATACGCCGTCGCCGAGGCGAGCAGCGGAGCCCCGACCAGCAAAGCGGCGGCGATCAACAAAAGCTTGTTCATGACATCGTCCTTAGCAGTGATTCGAATCGGTGGCCTGTCCGGAATGGATGAGCCGGTGTCTTCAATGACGTTGGGCAACTGGGCGGGGTCCTCCCGGGCAAGGCCTCATCGGCGGCGCGCATCTGGGCTGCCTCACATGACTCGGAAAAGCGTGGCGGACCGGCTCATCGTTCGGACCGGTTCTCGCTTGGGCCGCCGGCCGGACGCATGCGACCACTCGACGCGTGCCGGCATGCCATGCGATCGCGGCGGTTGTCCGCGTTCGGCGTAGCCGTACATGCCGGTCCTGTGCGCATGCGACCCGGAACGCTCGCCGCGACCGTCCCGCGCGAGCGGCGCGACCGCCCGCCTCCGCGCGTCGTCACCCCGCATAGCGCGCCCGCCTTCTAGACTGGGCTTTGACAGCGCCACAAGAGATAATGGCGGGGTGATCGTTTGACCCCCGCCGGCTTCGTGGCCGCGTCCGTCACCCGCCAGGAAGTACCGCATTGGCCGAAGCCGTCCGCCACGACAAGACCGCACGTCAGCTGCGCCTGCTTTCCGACGCGCTCGACAGCGGTCGGCTGGGTCCGGTGCGGCGGCTGGTCAACACCTTGTCGCCGGCCGAGATCGGCAACCTGCTCGAATCGCTGCCGCCGGGCAAGCGCGTCATCGTCTGGGGCCTGGTCGATCCCGAGGACGACGGCGAGGTCCTGGTCCACGTCGGCGAGGAAGTGCGCGAGAGCCTGCTCGCGGACATGGACACCGACGAAATCGTCGCCGCGGTCGAAGACCTCGACATCGACGACTTGGCCGATCTGGTCGAAGACCTGCCCGACACGGTCATCGACGAAGTGCTCAAGTCGATGGACCGCGAGAACCGCGAGCGGCTCGAACAGGTCCTGTCCTACCCGGAAGACACCGCCGGCCGCCTGATGAACCCGGACGTGGTGACGGTGCGCGCCGACACCACCATCGACGTGGTGCTGCGTTATCTGCGCCTGCGCGGCGAACTGCCCGAGCACACCGATCATCTGTACGTGGTCAGCCGCCGCCATCAATACCTGGGCCGCATCGCCCTGGCCGCGCTGCTCACCCACGAACCCGGCACCGCAATCAACAAACTGATCGACGACGAACAGCCCGCGATCGACGTCGGCGAAACCGCCGGCGAAGTCGCGCGCCAGTTCTCCGATCACGACTGGATCAGCGCCCCGGTCGTCGACGACAACAACATCCTGCTCGGCCGCATCACCATCGACGACGTGGTCGACATCATCCGCGAAGAGGCCGAACACCAGGCCCTCAGCGCGGCCGGCCTGGACGAGGACGAAGACCTGTTCAGCCCGGTGCGTCGCGCGTTCCGCCGCCGCCTGATCTGGCTGTCGATCAATCTGTGCACCGCGTTCCTGGCCGCGAGCGTGGTCGGCCAGTTCGAAGACTCCATCGCCAAGCTGGTCGCGCTGGCCGCGCTGATGCCGATCGTCGCCGGCATGGGCGGCAACGCCGGCACCCAGGTGCTCGCGCTGATGATTCGCGGCCTGGCCCTGGGCCAGATCGGCGCCTCCAACCTCGGCGTGCTGCTGCGCAAGGAACTGGCGGTCGCGCTGATCAACGGCCTGGTGCTCGGCATCATCCTGGGCGTGATCGTGCTGATCTGGTTCCGCCAACCCGGCCTGTCGCTGGTGATCGGCGCCGCGCTGACCATCAACATGCTGACCGCCGCCGCCGGTGGCGTGCTGGTGCCGATCACCCTCAAGCGCCTGGGCTTCGACCCCGCGCTCGCGGGCGGCGTCATGCTGACCACGCTCACCGACGTGATGGGGTTCCTGAGCTTCCTGGGGTTGGCGACGGTCATCTTGTTGCATTGAGGCGTCGGGGCCTCGTCGTACTCACGCTCGTCGTCCTTGCTGGTCATCTTCGCTCGTCATCCAAACTCGTCATCTCCACGCTCGCCATCCTCGCTCGCGATCCAAACTCGTCATCTCCACGCTCGTCATCCCCGCGAAGGCGGGGATCCAGGGCTTCATCCAGGCATGACTCTGAAGTCTCTGGATCCCCGCCTTCGCGGGGATGACGGGATCGACAACATCCGAACCATCGCACCACACCTCCTTCCCAACCGCTCGCACCCGGACCAACGGCAACGCCGCCCGCGACCCCGCGCACTAAGCTTGCGCGCATGTTTCAATCCGACACGCTCGAACACGCAGTCGACCTGCAGGCGCGCAGCTACGCCCTGCTGCGCTGGATGGCCGACGGCATCCAGCGCGGCTTCATCGCATTCGACGCCGCCCACGCCTACGCCGACGATCCCCGCGCCGCCGCCGCATGGATCGAACGCCACAACGCCGAATTCCCGCCCGACGCGCGCCCGCGGCGCGAGCATCTGAGCGAATTCTGCAACCTGTTCGCCAGCTATCTGAGCGACGGCCATCGTCTGGTCGCCGAGCCGGGCCTGCGCCGGTATTCGCCGGACGCGCATTGTTTCTGCCAGATGTGCAGCTGGTTCATCCACGCACCGAGCCTGCGCTCGCGTCCGCTCAGCAGCGGCGACCAGCGCCGCGCCGACCGCCGCATGCGCGACTGCCTCGATGCCCTGGCGCTCGAACACGAACGCCTGCTCGAAGAATCCGACGTGAGCGCGCTGATGCGCGACGCCGACCTGCGCGAAGCGCTGGCCCTGTACGCCTACACCGAAACCCTGCTGCGCCGCCTGCAAGGCTGGAGCGTCGAAAACGGCGTGCCGCTGGCGCTGTGGCGCCGCTTCGCCTGGACCGCGAACAGCGCGCCGAAGCGCGGGTTCCAACTCAGCGCCGACGCGATCCTGGCGGCACAGCGCCTGTTGCATCAGCGTCTGGCCGCGCTGGCCTGAATCCGCCGCGCCGTTGCGGATCGTGGCCCGTCGCCGCGACTCATCAGCGAAAGTCAACCGGCACGCGCTTGAATCGTTGACGGCCCCGACCGATGATGCGGATATCCCGCCCCGGAGGATGCCGATGCGCCGTTGCCGCCCGCCGCGATTCGCCGCCGCGCTGTTGTGCTCCGCTTCGATCGCGCTGATCGCCGCGTGTAGCCATGCGCCGTCGCCGCGAACCCCGCCTCCGGAGTCCACCGCCATGACCGATTCACGCGAACACGGCCGTTTCCTCAGCCGCGAGCTGGTGCTCGACCACGGCGTCGTGCATCGCTATCAAGTGTTCGTGCCCTCGCTCAAGGCCGGCGGCGAACGGCCCGCGCTGATCCTGTTCCTGCACGGTTCGGGCGAACGCGGCGACGACAACCGCAAGCAGGTCGCGGTCGGGCTCGGCCCGATCGTGCGCGAACGCATGGACGACTTCCCCGCGATCGTGGTGTTCCCTCAGATGCACACCGACCAGATCGATGCCGACCGTTTCGCCGGCACCGCGCTCAAGATCCTCGACCACGCCCAGGCCGAATTCAACGCCGATCCCAAGCGCATCGTGCTGACCGGCCTGTCGATGGGCGGCTATGCGAGCTACGAACTGGCCCTGATGCAACCCGACCGCTTCGCCGCGGTGGTGCCGATCTGCGGCGGCTACGACCCGCCGAAAGCCTACGATGCCGAACGCATCGCCGCGCTGGGCGGCGCCCTGGACCTGAACGCCGCCGCGCGCAAACTGCGCGGCATCCCGTTCTGGATCTTCCATGGCGCGCAGGACGACGTGGTCCCACCGCATTACTCGCGCGACATGAGCGCCGCGCTGAAACGCGCCGGCGCCGACGTGCGCTACACCGAATTCCCCGACGCCGACCACAACTCCTGGGACCCGGCGTATGCGACGGCGGAGCTGTGGCCGTGGGTGTTCGCGCAGCGCAGGCGGTGACGTCGGCTGTGGGCTGAAAAGCAAATCCCCCTCAATCCCCCTTTTTTAAAGGGGGAAGACAAGCACGGGGTTACGAGTGTTGGTCGCGAACGTCCGCCAGCCGAGCCAACGAAGCAACTCGAAGGCAACGAATGTCCGGGAAGACCTCCCCCTTTGAAAAAGGGGGATCGAGGGGGATTTGCTCTTGCTCTGCCCCGCCACGCACGAACCCATCCCAACATCCTGCATTCGAACCGCTCAAGCCTTCTTCAAGAACTCAGTCCGCAACACCAATCCCTTGACCTTGTCGACATTGCACTCGATCTCGTCTTCTTCGTCGGTCAAGCGGATGTTCTTGCACAGGGTGCCGCGTTTGAGCGTCACCGAGGTGCCTTTCACTTTCAGGTCCTTGATCAGCAGCACCGAATCGCCATCGGCGAGCACGGTGCCGTTGCTGTCTTTCACGATCATGTCGATATCCAAGTAAGCCATCGCATCGTCACGATGCGACCAAAGTCAGCCCTTCAGCAGGGTTTCCAGCACCGCCATGCGCACCGCCACGCCGTTGGCGACCTGAGTCAGGATCAACGACTGCGGGCCATCGGCCACGTCATCGGTGATCTCGACACCGCGGTTCATCGGCCCGGGATGCATCACCACCGCATCGGCGGCGGCGCGGCGCAGGCGCGTCGTGGTCAGGCCGTAATCGCGGTGGTAATCGTCCAGCGACGCGACCAGGCCTTCTTCCATGCGTTCGCGTTGCAGACGCAGCATCATCACCGCGTCCACGCCGTCGAGCGCGGCATCGAAATCCTGGGTGACCACGCAGCCGTCCAGGGTGCCGTCGTCGGGAAGCAGCGAGGCCGGGCCGCATACGCGGATCTCGCCGGCGCCCAGCGCGCGCAGCGCCTGCAGGTCCGAACGCGCCACGCGCGAATGCTTGACGTCGCCGATCAGCGCCACGCGCAGCGCGGAAAAATCCGCGCCCTTGGCCTGGCGCAGGGTCAGCATGTCGAGCAGGCCCTGGGTCGGGTGCGCGCTGCGTCCGTCGCCGGCATTGATCAGACAGGTGTTGTCGCGCGCCTGCTCGGCGAGCGCGGCGACCGCGCCGTCCTCGCGATGGCGAATGACGAAACCGCGCACGCCCATCGCTTCGATGTTCTTGAGCGTATCGAGCGCGGTCTCGCCCTTGCTGGTCGACGAAGTCGACGCGTCGAAGTTCAGCACATGCGCGCCGAGCTGCTGCGCGGCCAACTGAAAACTCAGGCGGGTGCGCGTGGACGGTTCGAAAAACAGCGTGCACACCGCGATGCCGGCCAGCGCGTGACGGTCGTAATGCCCTTCAGCGAAGGCCTGCGCGCGGATCAACAACGCGTCGAGCGATGCGCGCGTGCTGTCGCGCAGGCTCAGCAGATGGCGCGAACCGGCGGGGGAAACGGAGGAGTTCATGGGAGCGGATTGATGAGAACGGGCGGGTGAATCAGGGCGGTTGGATCAGGGCGGAAGCAGGTCGATATCGGTGGCGTCGCCGGGCGAAGCCGCCCAGCGCTCGACGATCACCGCCGCGGCCACCGCATCCAGGGCTTCGGCGTCGCGGCGGCGCTTGCGGCCTTCGGCGCGATCGGCGGCGAAACGGTGCGCGGCTTCGACCGAACTGGAGCGTTCGTCGACCATCACCACCGGCAGTTTGTAACGCTGGCGCAGTTGCCGCGCGAAGCTCAGCGCGCGCAAGCGCGCGGGCTGGTCGCCGCCTTCCAGCGTCATCGGATCGCCGACGATCAAACCGTCGGGGCGCCATTCCTTGAGCACGCGATCGATCGCGCCCCAATCCGGGCCGCCGCCGTGCACGTCGATCACCGCCAGCGCGCGCGCGCCATAGCCGAACGCGCTGCCCACCGCGACCCCGATCCGGCGCGAACCGACATCGAATCCGAGCACGGTGCCGTCGCTGCGGATGGTCGAATGGCTCGCGTCCGAGCTCATGCGTGCCCGGCGTAATCGGCCAGATGGGCGAGATCGACGCCGATGCGTCCGGCCGCGGCCTGCCAGCGCGCGTCCAGCGGCAGTTCGAACAGCAGTTCGGCGTCGGCCGGCGCGGTCAGCCAATCGTTCTCGGTGATTTCGTGTTCGAGCTGGCCCGAACCCCAGCCGGCGCAACCCAGCGCGACCACGGCGTTGTCCGGGCCTTCGCCGGCGGCCATGGCCTCGAGGATGTCGCGCGAGGTGGTCAGGTACAGGCCGCTGCCGATGACCAGAGTCGAATCCCAGCGGGTGCCGCCGTCGTGCAGGACGAAGCCGCGCTCAGGATGGACCGGGCCGCCGGCCAGCACGACCTGCGCGCGCAGCGATTCGTCGCCGCCGTCCACGCCCATCTGTCCGAACACTTCGCCGAGCGTGTATTCGGACGGACGATTGACCACGATGCCCATGGCACCGTCGTCGTCGTGTTGGCAGATCAAGGCGACGCTGCGCGAAAAATTGGTGTCGGCCAGCGCGGACAGCGCGATCAGGACCTGATTGGCAAGGGGTGTCGGCATCACGGGCATGGCCCCATTCTAACGTGCCGGGCGCGGCTGCGGGCCGTGAAAACGGGTGCTCGCGCGCAGCTTCGGCTTCCGCCGCGGCCGATGTCCGCCGGGGCGGGCTTTGGCGCGATCCGGCCTGATCCGGCCCGATTCGGCCCGATTCGGCGTGACCAGCCAAGTCCGACCGAATTCCACCCGACCCGCACGGACCGGACCCGCGCGGCGCGTGAGCCGGCGTGAGCGAACGGCGCCAAGCCGCGCGGCGGTCCGCGGCCCACCGATCCGCGCCGCCACTGGATTCGTCCGCGCGCCGCGCCGACAATCCAGTGCCGCGCCGGTTCGAGCGCGCTCCTTCGAGGCTTTCAATGTCGGGCTACTGCAACATCGCCCCAAACCATCCCGTGCATGGCGAGTACCACGACCGCGAGTACGGTTTCCCGCAACGCGACGAATCGGACCTGTTCGAGCGCCTGATCCTGGAAATCAACCAGGCCGGGCTGAGCTGGGAAACCATCCTGCGCAAGCGCGAGGGCTTTCGCCGCGCTTACGACGGTTTCGCGGTCGACAAGGTCGCCGCGTACGGACAGGCCGAGCGCCTGCGCCTGCTCGAGGACGCCGGCATCATCCGCAACCGGCTCAAGGTCGATGCGGCGATCCACAACGCCCAGGTGATCCAGGGCCTGCGCGCCAGCCACGGCGGCTTCGCGCAGTGGCTGGACGCGCATCAACTGCTCGACGGCCGGCCGCGCGAGAAGGCCGACTGGATCAAGCTGTTCAAGAAGACCTTCCGTTTCACCGGTGGCGAGATCACCAACGAATTCCTGATGAGCCTGAGCTACCTGCCCGGCGCGCATCGCGAAAGCTGCCCGGCGTATCAGCGCATCGACAAGCTCAAGCCGTATTGGCGGCGCGCGCGCGAACAGGCGGCGGCGTTGAAGCCCGCTTCGAAATCCGCGGGGAAAACCGGCGACGCCAACAGCGCGCCCACCAAGGTCGTCAACAAAACGGTCGCCAAGAACAGTGTCGGCAAGCCGGCAGCAGCCAAGAAAGCAGCGACCAAACCCTCGGCAAGCAAGAAACCCGCCGCGAAGAAAACCGCGAGCGCCAAGCCCGCGGCCAAGAAAACCCGCTGACCGCCCCGCCGGCCCCATCGTCATGGACGACATCGCGATGCGCGCCGCCCCGGCGCGCGCCGCGCGATGCTCGGTTCACCCAGCGCATCGCAAAGGATTTCGCATGACCCCGTCTCCCGCCCTGTCCTCCGCCACACGCTCGTTCATCGTACTGATCGCGCTGTTGCAGGGCCTGCTGCTGTATCTGCTGCGGATCGGCCCGTTCGCCGACAGCGGCCTGGAAGTGTGCGGCTACGTGATCGTGCTGTCGGTGCCGACGATGATGATCCTGTCGGTGCAGCGCTTGAACGATGCGCGCTTCTGGCAGCACGCGGCCGGCATCGGCGCGATCTATCTGTTGCTGGCGTGGTGGGCCGGCTGGAGCGCGACCGGCGCGCCCGACATCAGCGCCAGCGCGGTGCTGTGGCCGTTCGGCGCGAGCCTGGCGATCGCCCTGTTCGTCGCCCTGCCCTATCTGCAATGCCGCCTGGACAGCGGCCGCTGGCGCGCGTCCTACCACCAGTTGTTCGAAAACGGCTGGCAGAACGCGCTGACCCTGCTGTTGACCGCGGTGTTCGTCGGCATCTGCTGGGCCGTGCTCGGCCTGTGCGCGGTGCTGTTCAAGCTGATCGGCATCCAGTTCTTCGCCGATCTGTTCACCATGCGCAGCTTCGTCCATCTCGCCAGCGGCATCATGATCGGCCTGGGCGTGCTGGTCGGCCGCACCCAGCAACGGCCGGTGCAGGTCGCGCGGCAGATTCTGTTCGCGATCTTCAAGGGCTTGTTGCCGCTGGTCGCGGTGATCGCGATCTTGTTCGTGATCAGCCTGCCGTTCACCGGCCTGGACGCGCTGTGGCGCACCCGTTCGGCGACCTTGATCCTGATGTGCCTGATCGCGGTGATGGTGCTGTTCGTCAACGCCGTGTATCAGGACGGCAGCGGCGAACGGCCGTACCCGCGCTGGCTGCGGCGCGTGGTCGAAGCGGCGCTGCTGATACTGCCGGTGTACGCGCTGCTCGGGTTGTATGCGCTGGCCTTGCGCATCGGCCAGTACGGATGGACCGCCGAACGCCTGTGGGCGGTGATCGCCTCGATCGTGCTGACCGCGTACGCGTTCGGTTACGCCTGGGCCGCGCTGCGGCCACGCCTGGGCTGGCTGCACGGGCTGATGCGGGTCAACGTGATCGTCTCGCTGGTGGCGATGGCGTTCGCGATCGCGGCGAATTCGCTGCTGCTCGATCCGCACCGCCTGACCGTCAACGATCAACTCGCGCGCCTGCGCGAAGGCCGCATTCCGGCGGAAGAATTCGATCTCAGCCACCTGCGTTTCCAGAACGGCCGCCGCGGCTACGAAGCCTTGCAAGGCCTGCGCGGCGATCCGCGATTCGCCGGCGATAAGCAAAGCGCCAAGCTCGAACGCGTGCTCAAGATGAAAAATCCGTGGGAGTACACCATGGACGATCGCGCCCAGGCGCAGGCCGATACCGTCGCGGCCGCGCTGCGGCATATCCAGATCGCGCCGGGCGCCGATCGACCCGACACGGCGTGGCTGCAGGCCCTGATCGCGCAACGGCTGCCCACCCCGGACTGCCTGAATGTCGATTCGCAATGCGTGCTGATGACGCCGGATCTCGACCGCAACGGCCGCAACGACTACCTGCTGTGCAACACCGTGCAATACGGCGCGACCTGCTTCGTCTACAGCCTGGAAGACGGCCTGTGGGACAAGATCGGCCGCAGCTATCTGGGCGATCGCGCCGAAACCGTGGCCCCGGCGATGCGCGCGGGCCAAGTCAAGCCGGTGCCGCGCCGCTGGTCCGACTTTCAGTTCGGCGACGACGGCAAGCTCGTGCAGTTCGAAATGGATTCGGAAGAGGAACGCGCGAAGACGCGGCTGGCGATGAAGTCGGACAACACCTCCGCGCCGGTCGCGGCGGACAAGAAGGCCACGACGGACTCGCACTGAACCGAGCCCGCACCGGCCTTACAGCAGGATCCGCACCTCGCGGGCCTGCTCGTCGGCCGGTGCTTCGCCGCTCTGCCAGAAGGTCTCGACCCACGGCCGCACCAGATCGAGCTGGGTCGATGCGCCGCGCACGCCCGGAAAGCGACGCATATTGGCCGACTGCATCGCCAGCATGCGCGCGTCCTGATCGTTGACGCGCTTGAGGAAGGGCCACACCAGACGACGCACCAGCCATGCCGGCGCCCAGCGGTTTTCCACGTGCAGGGTCGCGAACACCGAGGTGATGTCGCGGGTCTGCGGGGTGAAATGCAGCGTGATGCGGACGATTCCGCCGTTGACGTAGCGGTACTCGATCTGCGCGCTGCGCGGCGCGTCGAAGATGGCCTGCTCGCTTTCGCGCGGCGATTCGAACAGGCGATACAACAGACCCGATTGCCGCGGCTGATCGCGATAGATCACCCTGAACCCGGCCTCGTCGGATTCGAACCGCGCCGTCATCGGCTGCCGCTCGCCGCCGCTGCGCACCAGGCCGGGATGAATCCAGTGCGTATGCAGCGGATCGAGAAAATTCTCGATCGCATCGACGACGTGCGCCTGCCATTGGGTCTGCCACAGGAACCGCCGCGAACCCGCGGCGTTCTCGTTCAACATGCGCGGCAACGCGCCCTCGTCGCGCCCGTCCAGCCGCAGCCAGATCAGACCGTCATGCTCGCGCACCGCGACGCTGCGCACCCGCACCTGCGGCAGCGGACAATCCACCGGCATACCCGGGATTTCGCACAAGCGGCCCTCGGCGTCGAAGCGCCAGCCATGGTAAGGGCATGCAATCCCGGACTCGGTGACGGTCCCGGCCGACAGCGGCGCGTGCCGATGCGGACAGCGGTCCTCCAACGCGAACAAGCGCCCATCGCCCGCACGGCCGAGCACGACCGCGCGATCGAGCACGGTCACCGCCACCGGCCCGTGGCCGAGGCGGTCCGCGCACAACGCGGGGAACCAGCGTGCGTAATGCGAGGCATGCCAAGTGGTCATGCTCCGATTATCCCGCGATTTAGCGTCGCCGCGCACATCGTCCGTCCAGTCCGCAAAGGCGCGGGTCGACCTGCCTCCCTCACAACTCGAACCTGCGCATGATCGGCACCCCGACTCGCCGCGTCAGCGCCGAGATGATCATCAGAACACGCCGCGTGGAGCGAGGCAGATGCCGCATATACACCGCGCTGTACTCGATGCTCGGCGCACCGCCGCGCAGACGCTTGAACCCCGCCGCGCCCGCGCTGAAGTTGATGTCGAAGCCGCTGGCGATCGCGTGTTCGAACGTGCAGGCCGTCAGCAACCGGTACAGCCCCATGCGCTGCGGCAAGGCGGTGTCGTAGCCGACGATCGGCGTGGTCAGGGTGTGGCCCTGGCGGAACTGGCCGGCGATGCAGAGCAGGCTTCCGGCTTCGTCGCGATAACCGTCGAATTCCAGCAGCCCCGCGCGATGCCACTGACGCATGAACTGCGCGTTGTAATGCGGGTTGCAGCGCGAATACTTGTCCATATACAGCCGCTCGTACAGCGCGGCGATGCGCGGGTAGTCGGCATCGGCGATATCGCCGTCGCGCGCGCGGCCGAACTGTTTAGCGGCCAGTTTCAGATCGACCTTCAGATTGTGCCGCTCGCACGCCAGACGCGCGACGTCGTGGAACAGATACACCTGCCGGCTCGGGATCAGCGCGAAGCCCAGCCGCTCGCATTCGGCCAGCCAATCGCGATGCTCGACATCGTTGAGCGAACGCAGCCAGATCGCGTGCGCGGGCCAGCGCGCCAGCGCCTGTTGCAACACGTCCGCCAACGATACGGCTTGCAAGGGCGGATACAGATTGGTCGACAGCAGCCAGTTATTGATCGCAACCGCGCGATCGATCCGCGCCGACTCCAGCCAGGCCTTGCTGCCGCGACCCAGCAGGTTCAACGCCGGCGACAGACAACGGGGCGCGTAGCGGATCGCCTCTTCGAGTGCGTAATCGCCGTAGGTCGTGTGCGGCGAACAGACCCAGGCATTGCCAGCCCGCGCATCGTTCACCGTGACCGGAACCGTCACCTCACCCGTCGTCAGCGTTTCGACTTCGGTGTGCAGGTTGGCTGCGAACGCGGCCGATGGCGTCTTCGCGTGGATCCGCGCGAACGCCTGCGCGCGCGCGTTGAACGATTCGATCGCGCTGGACGCCGAAGACCTCATAGCTCCGGCAAAGGCTCGCCGTCCCACTCGATATCGCGCGTCGCCGCCTCGCGCAGATTGCAGCCCTGACGCAAGGCGATCGCCGCGTACGAGCCGATGTCGACGAGACCGCCGAGCGGCGGGCGTCGATCGCCCGGCACTGCCAGCACGTCGTAGGCGCGGCGATAGTCACGCCACCATGTGCGCAAGTTGCCCTGCGCCATCGCCTGCAGCAAACCCGCGCTGACCATCACCCCGGCCAGCATCTTCGGCTTATGCAGACCCGGTTCGATGCACTCCATGGCGTCGCCCATCAACGCCGCGGGCAGCGCGTCGTCGTCGGCGAACAGATGCACGCCGCTGGTCGCGCGCGGATTGCATTCCAGCACGGTGGTCAACCCGTCGTCGCCGACGATCCAGTCGAAGGAGATCTGTCCGGTGAAACCGATCTTGGCCACGAAGCGTTCGACGAAGCCGCGAATGGCCGCATTCGGGCTCGGCTCGAAATAGAAACTGGAGCTGCGCCGCAATCGGTAGCTTGGGCGATACACCGAATGTGCGAGCAGACGGCCGCGATCGGCGACGCTGTACGAGCACAGCTCGGTGCCGTGGTAATAGCGCTGCGCCACCCAGTCCTGCGCCAATCCCAATGGCGCCGCATCGGCCGGCATGCCGCGCGGATACAGCCGCACATGCACGCCGAAACGCGAGTACTCGGGCTTGAGCACCAGCGGCCCGCCGGCGGCCCATGCGCGCGCTTCGTCGATGCGGGTGACGATCGCGCTGTCGGGCACATTGGCGCCGCAGTCGCGCGCCAATTCGAGGAAGTGGCGCTTACTGTGCAGCGCGCGCAGAGTTTCGAAGTCGTCGACCAGCACCCGCACACGATCGGGCAAGGCCGAGCGGTAGCGCGAAAGGAAGAACACTTCCTCGCAGGTCGGTACGATCAGATCGATGCCTTCGGCGGCGACGATGCGCGTCAACGCCGCGACGAATTCGCCGGCTTGCGAACGCGGCGGCGGCAAGCGATGCGCACGCGCCACCGAGCGCGACCACGCGCTCAGGCGGCAAGACACGCTGTCGGCGACATGGACGCTCCATCCCGCGCGATCGAAGCGACGCGCCAGCTCCAGCGCCGCGGGGGCTCGGGGGCCCAATATGAGTACCTTGACCATGCGTCGTTCGATCCGGCGATGCGCCGACCTCGTTGCCCTCTCGCGTTGCGGTGTCGTCGTTGCAATCGGGTTATTAGGCATCACCGCCGGAGCAAAGGGAACGTGGCGGGCATCGCGACGGCTTGCCGATCGGGTCGGTCGGTCGCGATCGCTGCATGCATGGTGGCTTGCGGCGCTTCGCGCAGATCGGCGATCGCGCCCGACGCGGGGCGTTAAGCTTGAACCGCGCGAGGCGATCGGCTTGCGCGCGCTGACACGGGAACGGCTCCGATAAGCGACTGCGACGCGGGCATGCGTCCGACGATCCGGGGTCGGACGACAGTCGCCGGGCCGCGAACCGGCCTCGCCTCGGCGCCAGCCACCGCCGGCATCGCCAGACGACCCGATCAAGCCCCGGCTAGGGCAGCCCCCAGGTTTCTGCGTCCCTCGCGGCTTGCTACGGTGCGCTGACTGAAACCGTTTTCATCAGGGCTGATTCTCACGGGACTCCATCCCAAGGAGCACTCTCATGGCAGACGCAAGTTCCGGAGTCTCGGGCTCCTCGCAGAATTCCTCGGCCTCCGCTCAACAGAGCCAGGCCGCCAACGAAGCCGCCGAAGCGCAACGCGCCGCCGAAGCCGCCGCGGCCGCAGCAGCGGTCAACGCCACACCGACGCCCGCGCTGACCACGGTCGAAGCCGCGCCGGTCGACCTGAGCGTGCCGATGAGCGCGCTGTCGCAACTCAACGCGATGCAGGTCAACACGCCGGCGCTCGACTTCTCCTCGCTGACGACGCTGGGCGGCGTCCCCACCAACGCCACCTACGCCGATGTCGCCCTCTCCGCGCTCGCCACCCCGACGACGCCGACGGTGGAAGAGTTCAACGCCTTCTCGCCGACCTTCAGCATCGACGGCTTCAACGCCGCCGACATCGCCAACACCGACATCAGCAACGTCGGCGTCAACCTCGGCCTGAACTACACCGGCTCGCTCGACGCGACCATGAACGCCCGCTTCGGCCTGGACCCGGCCAACGTCACCGTGAGCGGCAGCATCGGCTACAGCAACGACCTGAGCAGCTTCAACCTCAGCGCCACCGCCGGCCCGTTCGGCCCCGAGTCGACCCCCAACTACGGCGCGACCGTCAAAGGCAGCCTCGACCTGGGCAACCTCAACGCCTTCGACTTCAGCGGCACCGCGAACTTCAACGCCCAGGGTTTCCAGAACGGCAACGTCAGCCTGGGCCTGACCCGCGACTTCTCCGAAAACCTCAGCGGCTACGCGCGAGGGACCGTGGGCTTCGGCCGCGATGGCGTCAGCAATGTCACCGGCGAGACCGGCCTCAACTACAACCAGGGCGGCACGTCGCTGGGGCTGACGGGGCGCGGGAGTGTGGATACGAATACCGGGGCTTTTACCGGGTATGTCGGGGCTCGGGTTGGGATCAGGTTTTGATTGATCGTCGCGGCGATTGATGTCGCGCTGTCGGGAAACCCAATCTGATTCCAACCTTTTCGTTCTCAAGACGTTTGAGGCTGGAACCAACAGTGCGCTCCAGCGGGCGAGTAGCGGCAAGAAAGAACTTTTCCGAAAGCCTCCCGTTTCGAAACAGCGCGATTAGCACCAACAGGCCAAAAAGCCGACCCTAACTTTCAAGCGGCGACTCAATCATAGATGCCGAGCACACTCATCGCGCCGTCGAAAATAGATATCCGTGGGGAAAAGCTTATCGGTCTTGAACGATTGCTCCACCGGAACATATCCATGGCAACCGCGGTAATCCAGCTCCACCAACACCTGATCCGGCACACCACCCCGCGCCGAGAGCACTAATGTTTTCGCATCTCTTCGCCAAACACCTCGCACCTCACGCTCTGGGCAAATATCACAATTCTCCTTCGAAACATACGTGCCGTCTTTATGCAGCTCGAAGGAACTTGTGACCCCACGGCCTCGCACCCAGACTTCACCACGCTCCTGCTCAACAGAACAAGACGCAACTAAAATAATCATCAGCGCAATCAAGAAATTAATGCGACGAAACTTCATTCAGCACCACCTAATAGCTTCCGTAAGTTCCATTCGCAATATACGGTATATTTCTTGCGGTATCGTGGATCGCCCTAAGAATCACTAATCTACATTTCTCATCGCACCGATCAAGAACTCGAACAGAATTCTCTGCGAAAGATTATTTTCTCCAAGGTTTCTGATTTTTCCATAATTATCTTCCCAGAAACGCTCCGTGCATAAGGACGGCGAAATTCCCCTGGCCGTATCGATATGGGATTTTTCATGTGCAAATAGGGGTCGGAGTGGACTTCTTCGAAAGTCCACTCCGACCCCTATTTTATTTCCCGCCCCCTATTCCGCCGTCTGAAACCATCGTGAAGCTCCAGCACGCTTGGCAAAAGCAGCAGGCATATCGGAAAGCCCCTATCCGTTCGCCGTTGAATCAATCAAAGCTACAACAGACCGCTGCATGAAGACACTCCACATGATGCTCACCGGACATGCTTATGGCGAACGGCCAACCAGCAATGTAGCGTTAGGGGATTAAAAACCAAGAAAACAACCAGAAACCACTTATTAATTAAACCAAGCAGCAGCGAGGAATAGGAAACCCCGACAACAAAAGGAAGAGCCCTAAACATCCTTGGCATAAGAACGCACAGGAAAACTTCCAGCACGACCGATATTAGCGAGAACGCCAAAGCCACTAAAGGGGAAAAAATCAAAAACATCATTGGCGACATCTCTGGCCTCAAATCCATCCAGAAATAATAAACCACCCTCACCACCGAAAAAACGATCGCCGCGGCAGCCGCGCCTAAGGCGACTAGTCCATAATACTTTAACCCTGCACTCCTCACTTTCTGCACTCATACGCCGAAAACATACCGGCACACTCCAATCGAAAATGGGGATTGGAGTGGACCTTTTCGAAAGTCCACTCCGACCCCTATTTTTAAAAAATTGCCAAAACCCCACTTCACCCCCATTTCCCAGCTATAGATCCAACACAGGCTATTCAGGGCGATGCAGAACCTTACGCCCGTTGGGGCCTTTAAATATCTCAATAAACCAAAGCCTGCGCACCCCGGACTGCGTAACCCCCTCGACTGACGCATAGTAGCGACCGTCGCATTCTTTAACTTCGATCAGAATGACCTTGCGCATTCGCACGCCAACTTCACGCTCGAAGAAGCTCAAAAATTCTTTCCGCAGCTTGTTTTTTTTTTGATCCGGGACGAATGTGCATACTTCACCACCCCCATCAGCGTACGCGAGCCATCCCGGAAAAGAACAGAAAAAAAAACAGATCACCATCCATAACTTTGGCATCTATATCTCCCCCTATAGAAATCCGCGCCCCAAATATAGTCCTTGATGTCGAGTTCGCACTCGGCGCCAAGGCATCTTGATCCACTGAAATTCTGAGCACACTTCTTGCCGGCTGCGATTGCTCGACACTCCGACTCGTACCAAAAGAGCGGCTTCGACACATCTTCAGGGAGATTAGGATCGTCACCTTTCTTCTTGCCGCGACAGCGGCTCGGCGCGCGTGCCTTGAAGAACTCAACATGCCGCTCTTCGTGGACTCGGGTACATTCCTTTGAACACCTTTTATTGCAAACACGAACCTCAAAGCCGCCGTTCCCATCGCACAAAGTAATACCATTCGCCCCATCGCATCCGGAAGGAATCGGCTCTTGCCCGTCTGGATCCATATACGAATTCGGCTTACTCGCCGCATATGCAAAGAGAGCTATGTCACCGAACTGTCCTTTCGGGTCTGCGGACACGTAACGCCCAATCGATGAGTCATAATCCCTGAAGTAGTTATAGCTCAATCCACTACTCGCATCGTATCTCTGCCCAGGGAACCTCATATCCAACACCAATTCCATTCCATCCTGATCTGGATCCTGGTTAGGTGGACTATAGCCAAATACCTCTCCCTTCAAATCCCAGTTCCAAACTGCCACATTTCGAATCGGATTGATAACTACCCGCGGTGTGCCCAAATGATCCGGCTCCATGTAGTGCAATGCCTGCTGCGCGCCGCTATCCGCCCACACACCGACCGGTAGATCATCCATCCAGATCGCCTGCTGGACTGCGCTGCCGCCGCCGTCGTAGTCACCCAGCCAATGGCCGGTCTCGTCATAGACCGTGTAACGATCATCGGCCACGGCGTACTTGCGAACCTGCTCACCCTTGCCGTTATAGACATAGGTCTGGATAAGGGTCGCCCCTTGTTTCAGTTCGCTACTACGACCGGCATCGTTGTAGACAAAGCTGTTCCCACCGATCTGGATCGAATTGCCACTCGCGTCGTAACTACGGAGACTATCCGGACCAGCCTGAGTCAGACGATGGCTGTCGATCGGGTACGTATACGTCTTGGTGCCACTAGCCGTGGTGACGCTCTGGCGATTGCCGGTGGCGTCATAGGTATACGCCTCGATCGCCGTGTTGGTCGGCCCATCGCGCAACGCGGTCAATCGATTCAGCGCGTCGTAGCTGAAGGTCAACAGCGCATTGGTCCCGCCCGCGGGCGTGAGCTTGTCGATATTGCCGACCGCGTCGAAGCCAAAACCGACCGATAGACCACCGGCGGACGGATCGACGACGGCCGTGGTGCGGTAATCCAGATCGACCGGCCGCGCGAAGGTACGCCCGTTGCCGTAGGTCCAACCCGCGGTCGGGCCGAACGGGTGATACGTGGCCTGACTCAGCAGCACTTCGGTCGTCGCGCCGGCAACCGCGCGCTTGGTGTCGATCTGGCTGATGCGGCCCTGCGCGTCGCGCTGATAGGTCACGACCGCGCCGTCGGGATAGGTCAGGCTGCTCAGCTGCCCGGCCAGCGTGTACGCATAGCGCACCACGAACACTTTGCCGTTGGTGGTCTGCACCTTGCGGACCGTGCGGCCGAAGCGGTCGTAGCAGTACTGAGTGCTGCCGCTGGCGTCGGTGATCAGCGACAAGCGGCCCTTGGCGAAGGTCTCGCCCGCGGCGCACACGGTGGGCACGGCGTCGTACTCGTAACCCACGTTGAGGGTGGTGGTCGGGTAAGCGACCGCGATCGGGCGATTGAGCGCGTCGTAGCTGTAGGTGCGCGTGATGTTGCGCGCGTCGGTTTCGGTCTTGCGATTGCCGGCGCTGTCGTAGGTGTAGGTCGACACGCCGGTATCGGGACTGGTCAGTTGCACCTGATCGCCGAAGCCGTTGTAGGCATACGCGGTATCGAGATTCTTCGGATCGGTGACCTTGGTCAGTCGATCCAGCGCGTCGTACTTGAACTCGGTCTTGGCGTTGATGCCGCCGACATCCTGCAATGTCTTGGCCAGGCGATTGAGCGGATCGTAATCGTTGTCGACCTTGCGGCCCAGGGCATCGGTGGTGACATCGCCATTGCCGCTGGCGTCGTAGGTGAAGCCGGTCGGGTGATCGTAGGCCGTCTTGGCGGTTTTCAGCTGACCTAGCTGGTTGTAGATCCGCGACAACGTGCGCTTCAGCGCGCCGTTGCTGTCGCGGGTGTCTTCCTTGGTCCGCGCGCCGGCGGCGTCGAGCGTGTAGTGGATGCGGTTGCCGGCGTTGTCGTAGATGTCGGTCAGACGGTGCGCCGCGTCGTACTCGTAACGGATGAAGGCGCCGTCGGGCTGGATGACTTTCTTTACCTGTCCGATGAGGTCGTACTCATAGCGGATGATCACGTCATCGGTTTCGGAACCGGCGTCGGGGCCGCGCACCTTCGTGCTGGCCAGCCAGCCGCGCGGCAGGTACTCCATGTCGGTGACGACACCGTTGGCGTCCTTGCTGGAAAGCAGGCGGCCGCTGTAGTCGTAACGCAGGAACTCGGTGACGTGGCCCAGCGAGTTGGTGATCTTCCACAGATCGCCTATGCGGTAGGCACAGGTGGCCGGCGATGTGGCGCAGGCGGCGTCATCGCTGGGGTAATAGCTGTAGCTGGCGATGTCGTTCACGTCGGCGCGAGGGCCGTCGACCGATTTGATCGAGCCCACGACCGGGCAGATCCCGGCCGTCACGTCGGCGGGATCGCAGTACGCGGTGGTTACGGTTCGCTCGGCTGCGGTAGCTGGATCGATCTGGGTCGATGTCAGGGCCTGGCCGCGATCGTTGTAGGTCCACTTCGACTTGGCTACCAACGCATTGGTGTTGTCCAGAATGCGTCGCTCGCTCGGCAGCGAATAGGACGGAACCCAATCCGTCTGCGTCGTGCGGGTCGATGGAGTGGGCAGTCCATTCGGCGCAATACCTTGCCTGCGACTGGTCTCGTGGAAGCTGTCGTACGCATACTCCGTCTTGAAGCCGCTAGCGTCATAGCTCCATTGACGGCGGAAATTCGAGTAAGCCGCCGAGGTCGTACCGGCTGTCGATCCGTCCGTCGTGGCCATGACGACTTCGGTCGGCTGACGGAAGGCATCGGTCGAGAACGTGTATTGCTTGATTGCCCCCGTGGGCAGCGCCACCGAGGTTCCGCCATTAGCCTCATAGGTCAATGTGACTTTGCCCGCTCCATCCACATGATCGCTGACCGTGACACGGCCATAGTCGTCGTAATCGTAGGTGGCGAATCGCTGCCCGTTTTCGTCGATGACTCCGGTCATGTGATTCGGAAACAGCGACTGATCGCATCCCGCGATCGAAGCTCCGCTCGCGGTTCTGCAAAGATGCGCCGCCTCGGCGTAGATGTAATCGAGGCCTTCCCCGGCCCCTACACCGCCCTTGCTGGCGTGTATCAGGCGTCCCTGTGCGTCGTACGCGTATTCGACCTGGATAACGCCGTCGGCGGAGATGCGCGATATTCGGACACCATTGTCGCCGGATGACGGCGACATCGCGGATAGATATCCGAAGGTGAGCGTTCGACCAGAAGGACTGCGTACCCTGAGCAAATCGCCAACCGCCAGGCACGCACCCGATTGCACATCCGCATCGGCGCAGTAGTCAAGGAAGAAGGCACGACCGCCGCGATCGAAACTCGACAACCTTCCCGCATCGTCGAACCAGAGCAACTCGCCGGAACCGGAGGAAAGACGCCAGCGACCGCGCGTGGTCGCCACTTCGTCCGATTCCTTGACCAACACCACACCCGTGCGATTCGCCGAGGCGTAGGACGAGGTAGCCGAATCCCAACTGGGATATTCGTAGTAACCGTCGCTTCTTATCAGCGTGCTCGGCCAACCGTTGTACATGACCAGCCGGGTGGAAAACGAGTGCGCCCAGTTCGCGGTCAAACCGGAATTCAACGCCATGTCGTTGATGGAGTTGTACGCGCGCGCGAACGCGCTACCTTCCCACTCGAAATCGGTTTCGCGATATTCCTTGTTGCCGGTCGACGCGACTGCGGGATTTCCGTCTTTGCAGCACGCGTCGTGCTGCTTCGATTTCCAGATTATTTCGCCACGTGCGCCGTTGAAACAAACCAGCGGCCACTCAACGCCCGAGCCCGGGTAGCCACCGTTGAAGGTTGCGGGGCACTGGTACCAATCCACCCGGGTTACGCCCCACGAATGGACGATGGTCGGACTGACCTGAACGTTATAGACCCTGGCCTGCGGATCGTTGCCCGAAAAATTCCGGTAGTGGTAGATGTATTCGTAGTGCGCGCTCCAGCCCGTCGGTTCACCCAAGCGGTAACCACCCGAGTATGAGCCGCCCATGATCTGCGTGCCTTCATAGAAAAAGCGCGATTTTTTTATGTCCTCCGCGAGCTTGTCCTCGTCGTCACACCAGACGGTGTTGTCCGGCGCGGTAACGCCAGGCGTATCCTCGCCGCAGCCTCGTCCCTTGCCCAGAAATTGAGCCCTGTAGTAGTCCCCCTGAAAACTGGGGGCTGCGGGCTTGACGTGATAAGTCCAGAGAAAGTGTCCCGGCCCGAGCTGGCGATCTTCTTTTTTTTCCAGCAGCGCGTTACCGATCGGAGTGGCCGGCTCGGTCCGGATGTATTGCTCCGCCTGTGCCTTGGTCTTGAAGCAAGCGGTTTCCTGGCCGGGCATATAGCGTGTGGCGCAGTACTGTTCCTCGGCTTGCGATACGCGGGGAAACACGGCGCCCGCCAATGCGATGGTGGCGAGAAGCATAAGGCGGGAGATCAACTGGGGAGCCATGGGGTCGTCCGATGAGAAGGCCGCAAGTGCGGCAGCCGCGTCCTTGGTCCCGCGCGCGATGCTTTGGCATACCTCTGCGCCGGGGCCGATCCGTGAGCAGTCTGGATCGGGCTCAATGATCGCCGTAACGAATCTCACCTTTCAAGACATACGCTTTGCGCTTTATGTGTCGATGAGCGGCGGATCACATTCGGACATAACCGCACACCGCACCAACAAAAAAGCCCGGACATGCCGGGCTTTTTCTGTCTGAACGGGCTGAAGAATCACCTGACCTCAGCCACCTCAACGCCATCCAACCCCTGCGACAAGGTGCGCGCATCGCCACCCTGCGCCAGCTTGATCCGCAAGCGCACTTCGTTCTGCGAGTCGGCATAACGCAGCGCGTCTTCGTAGCTGATCTCGCCGGCCTGGTACAGCTCGAACAGGGCCTGGTCGAAGGTCTTCATGCCCAACTGCACGGAGTCCTTCATCAGCTCTTTCAGCTTGTGGATTTCGCCGTCGCGGATGTAGTCCTGGGCCAGCGGGGTGCCGAGCAGGATTTCCATGGCGACGCGGCGGCCCTTTCCGTCGGGGGTCGGGATCAGCTGCTGCGCGACCACGCCCTTGAGGTTCAACGACAAGTCCATCAGCAACTGGTTGCGACGGTCTTCGGGGAAGAAGTTGATGATGCGGTCCATCGCCTGGTTGGCGTTGTTGGCGTGCAGCGTGCACAGCACCAGGTGACCGGTTTCAGCGAAGGCGATGGCGTGGTCCATGCCTTCGCGGGTGCGCACCTCGCCGATCATGATCACGTCCGGCGCCTGGCGCAGGGTGTTCTTGAGCGCGGCTTCCCAGCTGTCGGTGTCGATGCCGACTTCGCGCTGGGTGATGATGCAGCCTTCGTGGCGATGCACGAATTCGATCGGGTCTTCGATGGTGATGATGTGGCCGGTCGAATTCAGATTGCGGTAGCCGATCATCGCCGCGAGCGAGGTCGACTTGCCGGTGCCGGTCGCGCCGACGAACAGGATGATGCCGCGCTTGGTCATCGCCAGCGTCTTGATGATCGGCGGCAGGTTCAGTTCTTCGACGGTCGGGATCTTGGTCTCGATCCGGCGCAGCACCATGCCGACCTGGTTGCGCTGGTAGAAGCAGCTCACGCGGAAGCGGCCGATGCCGGTCACGCCGATGGCGAAGTTGCACTCGTGGGTCTTTTCGAACTCTTCGCGCTGCTGCGGGTTCATCACGTTGAGCACGAGGTCGCGGCTTTGCTGCGGCGTCAACGGGTTCTGGGTGATCGGGCTGATCTTGCCGTGGACCTTCATCGACGGCGGCATGCCCGAGGTGATGAACAAGTCCGAGGCGCGCTGGTGCGCCATCAGCTTGAGGAAGGAGGTGAAATCGATCGCGCCGGAGGCGGTGGTCGGGTTGGTCGGGGCCGGGGTATTCATGGGGCTACCTCCTCGGGAGGTCTGGAGCTAAAGGGGGAATCGTGCCAAGGCCGATTTCGTCCGAGGGCTCGAGCCGGCGCGCGCGCAGCGCGGCGCCGGCGCGCGCGGTCAGTCGAACAGGCGCTTGTCCTTCGCGTACTCGCGCGCCTGCGGGCGCAGGATCATGCCGCGCTTGACCAGATCCTGCAGATGCTGATCGAGCGTCATCATGCCGTAGCCCTGGCCGGTCTGGATCGCCGAATACATCTGCGCGACCTTGTCCTCGCGGATCAGGTTCCGGATCGCGGGGATGCCGACCATGATTTCCCAGGCCGCGGTACGGCCGCCGCCGACCTTCTTGAGCAGCGCCTGCGAAATCACCGCGCGCAGCGATTCCGACAGCATCGAACGCACCATCGGTTTTTCGCCGGCGGGGAACACGTCGATGATGCGGTCGACGGTCTTGGCCGCCGACGAGGTGTGCAGGGTGCCGAACACCAAGTGACCGGTTTCCGCCGCGGTCAGCGCCAGGCGAATGGTTTCCAGGTCGCGCAACTCGCCGACCAGGATGTAGTCGGGGTCTTCGCGCAAGGCCGAACGCAGCGCCTCGTTGAAGCCGTGGGTGTCGCGATGGATTTCGCGCTGGTTGATCAGGCACTTCTGCGAGGTATGCACGAATTCGATCGGGTCTTCCACCGACAGGATGTGCGCGTACTCGTTCTTGTTGATGTGGTCGATCATCGCCGCGAGCGTGGTCGACTTGCCCGAGCCGGTCGGCCCGGTCACCAGGATCAGACCCTGCGGCTGTTCGATCAGCTGGCGGAAGATCGGCGGGCAGCCGAGGTCCTCCAGGGTCAGCACTTCGGAGGGAATGGTACGGAACACGGCGCCGGCGCCGCGGTTCTGGTTGAAGGCGTTGACGCGGAAGCGCGCCAGGCCGGGGATCTCGAAGGAGAAGTCGACCTCGAGGAATTCTTCGAAGTCGCGCCGCTGCTTGTCCGACATGATGTCGTAGACCAGCGCATGGACTTGTTTATGGTCCAGGGCCGGAATGTTGATCCGGCGCACGTCGCCGTCGACCCGGATCATCGGCGGCAGGCCCGCCGACAGATGCAAGTCGGATGCTTTGTTCTTAACCGAGAACGCCAGTAGTTCGGCGATATCCATGCGTGCTCCCCGCACTGCAGGGACCCGTCAGCCGGGTCCGTTAAAGCCAGCCACATTGGGCCCAGCCGCTTCGTGGTCAGATGCAACTCTAAGCTGGAACCAAACCACCCCCAAGAGGCAGTATAGCCCCCGAACGGCATGGCCGATCCAGCCCCTTCATCACAGGATTCCCCACGTGCCCGAGCACGTCTTGCACGATATCTTGCATCAGTTGCAGCGCGCGGCGCATGACGCCGGCAGGCCGGTTCCTCGATTGCTTGCGGTCAGTAAGACCAAAGATGAGACAGCGGTCGCGAATCTGGCGTCAGTAGGGCAAACGGCGTTCGGCGAGAACTACGTCCAGGAGGCCGCGGCCAAGCGCGCGGCCATGGCCGGCACCGCCGCGGCCGGTCTGGCGCTGGAGTGGCACCTGATCGGCCATCTGCAATCGAACAAGGCGGCCGAGGCGGCGGCGCTGTTCGATTGGGTGCAGACCGTCGACCGGGCCAAGCTGGTGACCGCCCTGGCCCGCCACCGCGATCCGCGGGCGGCGCCCTTGAACGTGCTGATCCAGGTCAATATCGACGACGAGGCCAGCAAGCACGGCTGCCGGCCCGAGGACGTGCCGGCGCTGGCGGCGGCGATCGCGGCCGAACCGCGGCTACGGCTGCGCGGGCTGATGGTGATCCCGACCCCGCACGACGACCCGGCGCTGCGGCGGCCGGCGTTCGCCAGGGCCAGGGCGCTGTTCGATGCGCTCGCGGCGGAGCACGGCGCGGCGGTGGACACCTTGTCGATGGGCATGAGCGACGACTATGCGATCGCGATCGCCGAGGGCGCAACGATGGTGCGGATCGGCACGGCGTTGTTCGGGACGCGGGTGCGGGCGGCGGGGTGAGTCAAGGTGAGTCGGGATTCGGGCGATGCTAGTGGCAGCGCGCCCGTACGACAGCGGCGCCGCTCAGCGAGCGAACAACCGCAACGGGGCGCTCAGCAGGCAGCCCAGCCATAACGAGGCGAGTCCGTCGGAGGCTTCGTCGTGCCAGCCGCTGTTGTCGTCCCACAGCAGCGGCTTGTCGTCGACCTGCACGCTCCAGGCCGCGTCGGCCAACACCTCGCGGCGGATCCGGTTGAGGCACTCGATCCAGTGACGCGCGCCCTGGTGGACCGCGAACGCCTTGTTGTCGGGCAGCTTGGTCGCGCCGGCCACCACCTGGCCGTCGCGCAATCGGTGTGCGTCGTACAGGGTGAAGCTTTCCCAGTTGAGCCCCTTGCCTGACGTTTCATAGCGTTCGATCTCGGCGGACTTGCCGAATTCGGCGACGATCGCGTCCAGGCGCCGTTGTTCGGCGTCGTTCAACGGAAGCTTCCGTTTCGCGTCGTAATAGAGGCTGATGCTGATGGCGGCGGCCTGAAACGGTTGGACGGGGGGTGACCGATCGCCGGCAGGTTAGCACCGCGCGCGCGGCCGGCCTTGGCGCGTCGTCGGCGCCCCACTCGTCCGCGTCGGCGCGACGATCGAACACATCTGACCGACATGCGCGGGCTGTGCGCCGTGCCGGTTCGCACTTCTGTCGACCGTCGCATCCGCCAGCTCACGCACAGCGCCGCGATAACCGGCCCGGCCACCGCGGACAGCCACCGCGGTTGTTATCCTGAGCCGGATTCTTCAACCGCGTGGTCGCTCATGTCCGAACCCTCTTCCCTTCCCATCGGCCCGGTCGCTTTCATCGGCGGCGGCAATATGGCGCGCAGCCTGATCGGCGGCCTGGTCGCGCGCGGCGTGGCGGCGGGCGACATCCGCGTGGCCGAGCCGGTCGCGGCCTTACGCGAAGCGCTGCAGCGCGATTTCGGCGTGGCCTGTTTCGATAACGCGCAAGCCGCGGCCGAGGGCGCGTCGGTGTGGTTGCTCGCGGTCAAGCCGCAGGTGATGCGCGAAGTCTGCGCGTCCCTGGCCGAGCAGGCGCGCGCGCAACGGCCGCTGGCGATTTCGATCGCCGCCGGCATCACCGCCAGCCAGCTCGACCGCTGGCTCGGCGGCGAAGTCGCGGTGGTGCGGGCGATGCCGAACACGCCGGCCATGCTCGGCGTCGGCATCACCGGCCTGTACGCCAATGCCGCCGCGGCGTCGCGGTTCGATCAGGCCGCCGGTCTGCTCGACGCGGTCGGGCCGACCGTGCGCATCGATGAGGAAGCGCAGATGGACGCGGTCACCGCGGTGTCCGGCAGCGGCCCGGCCTATGTGTTCCTGCTCGCCGAGGCGATGCAGCAGGCCGGCCAGATCCAGGGCCTGTCGAGCGAGGCGGCGCGCGCGCTGGTGCGGCAGACCTTGCTCGGCGCGGCGACCATGCTGACCCAGAGCGAGGAACCCGCCGAGGTCCTGCGCACGCGCGTGACCTCGCCCGGCGGCACCACCCAGGCCGCGATCGAGACCTTCGAAGCCGGCGGCTTCCGCGAACTGGTCGATAGCGCCATCGCCGCGGCGACCCGGCGCGGACGCGAACTGTCGGCGGCCAACGAATGAACCGCGTCGCCCGATATTTCATGGTTGCGTCGGTGCTGGCCTTGCTCGCGGGCTGCGGGCGCGAACCCTCGGCGCGACAGCCCGACGGCAACGCCGCGCGCAGCGAGGAAGTGGTGCGCGCCGGCGATGTCAGCATTCGCGCCAGCGCGATCCAGACCGCGCAGTTGTCGCCGGCCATCGCCCAGCGTTACGGCGCCGCTCACGATGCGCGCACCGTGTTGGTGGTGGTGTCGCTGCGCAAGGGCGACGATGCGACCTCGGTGTCGTTGCCGGCGAAGGTCACGATCGGCGTCGGCGATCTGCTGGGCCGCAAGCAGGAGGTCGCGGTGCGCGAAATGCGCGATGGCGAGCTATTGGATTACGTCGGCGTGGCGACGGTGTCGCCGCCGGATACGCTGCGCTTCGAGGTGACGGTGGTGGGCGAGGATGGCAAGCGGCATGTGTTGAAGTTCAATCGGGATTTCTTTTGAGGTTGGGGCGCGGCGCGGCGACGTGAGGCGCCGTCGCGACCTCATCGCAGCGACGCGGGCGGGGTTTCGCGGTCGCGGCTTGCGCCGCTCCTACAGGGAGCTCATGTAGGAGCGGCGCAAGCCGCGACAACGACCTCGCGCCAACGGCGCCGGCAACGTCTACGAATCGACAACGCCACCTCACTGCCCCGGCAACATCCCGTTACGCGTCAACGCATCCACGCGGCGACGTTCGTTCGGATCGAATCCCTGCATCAAGCCGGACAATCGCTGCTGGCGCTGCGCATCACTGAGGTCGACGTCGGCCAGCACCCGCTGGCGCTGCGCGGCATAGCTGCGCACGCGATCGTTCCACCGCGCCTTGCGTTGATCGAGATCGGCCAGCCGTTGCGCGGCCTCGTGGCCGTACAGCGCTTCGCGCTCGGCGAAACGCGTGCCGGCATCGGTGCGATTGCGTTCGAACTCGCGGCTCTGCTGCATCGCCACGTCGAGTTGCGCGCTCTGCGCCTGCAGTTCGCGCTGCTGCGGGTCCAGATCGGCATCGAGTTCGGCCAGGCGACGCTCGCGCGTGGCCGGGTCGAGGCTGCGGTCGGCCCACAGCTTGCGCCGCGCGTCGGCGCGGTCGTAGTCGCGTTCTTCCTGCGCGTACCAGTTGTCCGCGAGCACCTGGCCCAGGCGTTCGCGGCGCAGCGAACGCACCCGCGCCATCGCCGCCGCGGGCTCGGTTTCGCGCTGGGCGATGCTGATCGAATCGTGTTCCAAGGCGACATAGGCATCGAACCAGGCCAGCACCGTCGCCAGTGCTTCCGGTCGCAATCCCGGCGCTTGCGATTGGTTCTGCAAATAGCCGAGCAAGGCCGAACGGATCGCCTCGGGCGATTGCTCGCCGCTGCGAGCCAGGAAGTAATCGAACAAGCGGCGCAGTTCGCGATCGGGCAAGGGCTGGCCGCGCGCGTCCAGGCGCAGCGCGCCGTCGACCTCGGTATCGCGCAGCGAATCGCCGGACGACGGCGCGCTCGCGGATGCATTCGCGATGCGTTCGTCGCGCGGCGCAAATTCGCTCGGCTCGCCGACCGGGCCGGCATCCGTCTCGCTGACCAGCGGCTTGGAATCCAGCCACGGCGCCGAACCCCACCACCACGCCGAAATGACCGCGGCGAGCGCGAGGCCCGCCGCGATCGTGAGCGCCTTCGGCCGCATCGATTACAGACCGGCGTTCTTGAGGCGATTGAGATGAGCGCGGTACACGCTGGTCGGGCTGGAACTGAACACCCCGCGCAAACCCGCGATCTGATTGACCTCGTCGAGATGATTCCAGTCGTAGTCGTCGCGCAGCACCTGGCCCCAATGCGAGGAGCAGCGGCCGACCAGACCGTCGTTGGCTTCGCCGCCGAACAACAGGCCGCCGGCGACCATCGCCACGTCCGATCCATCGAACACGTTGGTCGAACGCGAGGTGCCGCCCATCGAGTAGTAGCCGATGCCGTTGACCTTGGCCGCACCCGCGCCGCAGGCGGTGGCCGGCTTGCCTTGCGGATAGCGCGCGTTGAACCGCGCCGAGCCGGCGCTGTCGAGCGCCTTCAGCGCGGCCAGCGAGTCCTGCGGTGTGTTGCTGCCCGACACCAGCCCGATCAGATCGGCGAAGGCGTTGACGAACGACGCCACCAGCGGACGCAAGGGCGAGCCTTCGGGCAGCGTCGTGCCGACGACATCGGCGACCTTGCTGCCGGCGTGCGGCGAACCGATCGAGGTCATCGACGCGACCAGGTCCGGACGCACCGCCGCGACGTAGCGCGCGGTCGGGCCGCCCTGGCTGTGGCCGATCAGATTGAACTTGCTGTAGCCGTGCAGCGCCTGCAGGGTTTCGAGCTGATCGATCAGCTCCTCCCCGCGCACTTCGTTGGACTGGGCCGCGGTGACCTGGGCGACATGCACCTTGGCGCCGCCGGACGTCAGCGCCTGCGGAATGCCGAACCAATAGCCGTAGACCCCGGCGATCGAATCGAAACCGAACAAGCCATGCACCAGCACCACCGGGTAGCGGGTCTTGGTGTAGTCGTCGGCCGCGGCCGGAAACGCGCTGGCCAACAACAGGCCGGCCCAAAGCAAGGGCGCGCCGAGCAGGCGGCCTAAACGGAGTCGCGACATGATCCCTCCCGATCGTGTGTGGACGTCAGCGGTACTGACGCGCCGACTGTACGAATGGGTATGGTTCTGGCACGCCGCAGCGCACCATACGGGGGTGAATTGTGATGAACGGGCGGGATTGGGGTGAATACGGCGGGCTTTTCGCGGATTAATTGCTGCAGTGCAGCCAAATTGCGCGGTTTCGCGGCCGCGCCATGCGCCGCAAGCCAGGCCGCGGCCTCGCGCCGAATCCCCCGCTGACCGACAATCGCGCTTCCTTAGTTACCGCAAAGGCCGCATGGGCCCGCAACGCATCGTCTGCCTCACCGAGGAACCCACCGAGACCCTGTACCTGCTCGGCGAGCAGGACCGGATCGTCGGCATCAGCGGCTTCACCGTGCGCCCGGCGATCGCGCGCAAGGAAAAACCCAAGGTCAGCGCCTTCACCAGCGCCAAGATCGGCGAGATCCTCAAGCTGCGCCCGGATTTCGTGATCGGGTTTTCCGATATCCAGGCCGACATCGCCAGTGCGTTGATCAAGCACGGCATCGAGGTGTGGATCAGCAATCACCGCAGCGTCGACGGCATTCTCGATTACGTGCATCGGCTCGGCGCGCTGGTCGGCGCGGGCGACCGCGCCGGCGCGCTGGTCGCGCAACTGCAGCAACGCATCGCCCTCGCGCGCGAACGCGCCGCCGCGCTGCCGCGGCGGCCGAAGGTGTATTTCGAGGAATGGGACACGCCGCAGATCACCGGCATCCGCTGGGTCTCGGAACTGGTCGGCATCGCCGGCGGCGACGACGTATTCCCCGAGCACGCGGCGATGTCGCTCGCGCGCGACCGCATCCTGGCCGATCCGCTGGAGGTGGTGCGCCGCGCGCCCGAGCTGATCCTGGGCAGTTGGTGCGGCAAGAAATTCCGTCCCGAGCAAGTCGCCGCGCGCGAAGGCTGGAGCGAGGTGCCGGCGGTGCGCGACGGCGAACTGCACGAGATCAAGTCGCCGATCATCCTGCAGCCCGGACCGGCGGCGCTGACCGCGGGGCTGGATGCGTTGGGCGAGGTGATTGAGGGCTGGGCGAAGCGAAGGGCTGGCTGAGGGCGGTATCGCGCTTGCCGAAATCGCTGTCGCTTCTGCCGCCAGTCCTCCTTCAAAAGCCGAAAGGTCTGCGAAGTCTTTTGTGATTGGGCTTCAGCCCCGACGCTTCCGTCTAGGATCGCCGCATGCACTGATCAGTGGTCGGCATCACCGCGGCTGAGCGAAAAGCGTCGGGGCTGAAGCCCCTCCCACAAAAGACCTCGTTGCCTCGGCAGCAAGTTGCATTAGTCGCGGTCGGCTGTGAATCGCAAGCTACGATCCCGATCCCGATCCCAAGCCACAAGTTCCGAATATCGGGTTCCGCTTCCCGACTCCCGACTCCCGATTCCCGATTCCCGGCACACGAATGACGAACATCAATTGCGCACCCCCACCCCCGATGCGATCTTGCCGCGCATGAGCCCCTCGCCCGCCATCGTCTACGCCCGCGAAGCCACGATCGAGGTCGCCGATTTCCGCCGCGTGCTGATCGACTCCGGCCTTGGCGCGATCCGCCCGGTCGACGACACGCCCCGCCTGCAGACCATGCTCGACCACGCCAATCTGATCGTGACCGCGCGCCGCGATCACGCGCACGGCGAACTGATCGGCGTGGCCCGGTGTTTCACCGATTTCTCGTGGTCGTGCTATCTGTCCGAACTCGCCGTGTCGCCCTCGGCGCAGGGCCTGGGCATCGGCAAGGGCCTGCTCGACGAAACCCGCCGCCAGCTCGGCCCGACCGTGAGCCTGATCCTGGCCTCGGTGCCCGAGGCGGTGGGGTTCTACGAACGCGCGGGCATGGCGCGCATCGACGAAGCCTTCTGGTACAAGCGCGAGCGCTGAGCGCTCATCGGCGGCCGGTCAGCCGTTGTCGCGCAGACGCTTGCGGAAGTACACCACGCGTTCGGTTTCGCGCAGGCCGCAGGCCTCGTGCGCGCGATGCGAGTCGAGGTTGTCGAGCAACGCGTCGGACGCCAGTTCGCTGCAACCGCATTGCACGGTCCAGCGTTCCACCGCTTCGATCAAGGCCCGGCCGACGCCTTCGCGCTGGAATTCGGGCTGCACGTACCAGCCTTCGAGAAAACCGACCGGCGAGCCGTCGGTGCCGTTGACGTAATCGCCGCGCAGCGTCGCTTCGGCGAAGCCGCGCGCGATGCCGTCGGCGTCGAGCGCGAGAAACCCCACCGCGTTGTGCGGACGCGACAACAACTCGTCGATCTCGTCGGCATGGCGCGAAGCGTCCTCCTGCGGCCACAGCGCTTCGCGCAGCAGCGACCACGCGGCCCGATCCGCCGCTTCGGCGCGACGCACGCGCCAACCGGCTTTCACGGATACAGCATCCGCTTGGACCACTCGCCGGCGCGATCGGATTCGTACAGCCAGCGCTCGTGCAGGCGGAAATCGGCGCCGTACCAGAACTCGATCTTTTCCGGACGCACGCGCAGCCCGGTCCAGCGCGGCGGTCGCGGAATCTCGCGGCCTTCGAACTGCTGTTCGACCTGGGCCAGGCGTTGTTCGAAGGTGTCGCGGCCGTCCAAAGTTTCCGACTGCTTCGACGCCCACGCGCCGAGCTGGCTGCCGCGCGCGCGGGTGGCGAAATAGGCGTCGGCCTCGGCATCGCCGACGATTTCCACCGCGCCCTCGATCCGCACCTGCACCGCGTGCCGCACGCGCGGCCAGTGGAACAGCAGCGCCGCGTGCGGATTGGCCTGCAATTCGCGGCCCTTGCGTCCGTCGAGATGGGTGTAGAAGACGAAACCGCGCGCGTCGTGGGCCTTGAGCAACACGGTGCGCGCGGACGGGCGGCCGTCGAGCGAGGCGGTCGCGACGGTCATCGCGGTGGGGTCGGGCTCGCCGGCGACGCGGGCTTCTTCGAACAGGGTGTCGAAGGTGGCGAGGGCTTCGTTGAGCAGGTCGTGGGTCGTGGTCATTGCGCTATTGTGATCCCATGTCGCCGCGCCTGCATCTGTCCTCCGAACATCCGTCTGTCGAAAGCAGCCCCGCCGCCGCGGGTTTCGATGCCGCGCTGGTCGCCGCGGTGCTGGACGATGCGCTGGCGGCGCAGGCGCGAATCTATGCGATCTGCGGCCTGCAGGGCAGCGGCAAATCGACGCTGGCGCGACAGGTGGCGGCATTGGCGCGGCATCGCGGACTGTCCGTCGCGGTGCTGTCGATCGACGACTTCTACCTGGGCCGCGGCGAACGCCAACGCCTGGGCCGCGCGGTGCATCCCTTGCTGGCCACGCGCGGGCCGCCGGGCACTCACGATCTGGGTTTGGGCTGCGAGGTGCTCGACCGTCTGCGCGCGGGCGAGCCCACGCGCTTGCCGCGCTTCGACAAATTGCGCGACACGCGCGTGTCGCCGTCGCGCTGGCGCCGCGTCGGCGCGGTCGACCTGACGGTGTTCGAGGGCTGGTTCCTGAAAACGCCGGCGCAGGATGAGGACGCCTTGCGCGCTCCGGTCAATGCGCTGGAACGCGAGCACGATCGCGACGGCGTCTGGCGCGCGTATTGCAATCGTGCGCTGGCGCAGGCCTATCCGGCGCTGTGGTCGCGCCTGGACCGGCTGTTGTTTCTGCAACCGCCGGGGTTCGGCATCGTCGCCGACTGGCGCTGGCAGCAGGAGCAGGCGATGCAGGCGCAACGGCCGCAGCGTCGGGCAATGACGCGGGAGCAGGTCGAACGGTTCGTGAGTCTGTTCGAGCGGGTCAGCCGGCAGGCCTTGGCCGAGTTGCCTGCGATCGCGGATTGGACGGTGAGGTTGGATGGGGGGCGGCGGGTGGTTTGATGGGGGCGTGGGTTTGACGAAATAGAGCTGTGTTAACCGCGTCCTCTCCTACCGTCATTCCCGCGAAGGCGGGAATCCAGTGACTTGAACGTAGGCCCGGCGACGCCGTCGTTATCGTTGTAGCGCCAAAGTCACTGGATTCCCGCGTTCGCGGGAATGACGAGCAAAAAACGGCGTGGCCAGACATCGCGCCTCAGATTCGGTAAAGCCCTGAATATTCGGCTTCGCCGAAGTAAAGCAGAGCCCGCCTTCGCGGGAATGACGAGCAAAAACAAAACCCCGACGCCCCGCGCTGCGGGACCCCGGGGTCATCGTTCCGGCCCGAAGGCCGATCCGCGCGAAGACCGCGCGGCAGCTCACTTCGCCGCGACTCACTTCACCACGAACGTAACCTTCAGATTGACCCGCCATTCCTGCACGTTGCCGGCCGCATCGGTGACGACCTTGATGTCGTTGATCCAGGCGCCCTGGATGTCCTTGACCGATTCGGCGCACTTGGCCAGGCCGGTCTTGACCGCGTCCTCGATGCCGAGCGTGGAGGAACTGTTGAGTTCGATGACCTTGGCGACCGACATGGGCTTTCTCCTGGAAACGGTTATGGATGAAACGATTGAGTCGACGCGGCCGCCGCGCGCGCGGGGCGGCGACGGAACGCAGAGCCTAGGCCGACCTGCGTTAAGGCCACGCAAGCGCGGGCCGGGCTGGCCTACAATCGCGGCATGAATCCGGCGAGCAATCTGATCCTGGTCGGCCCCATGGGCGCCGGCAAAACCTGCATCGGCAAGCACCTGGCCGAGCGCTACGGCCTGCGCCTGGCCGACGCCGACCGCGAAATCGAGCAGCGCACCGGCGCCAGCGTGACCGCGATCTTCGAGCACGAGGGCGAGGCCGGGTTTCGCGCCCGCGAAAGCGCGGTGCTGGCCGAACTGCTGCACGCCGACGGCCTGCTGCTGGCCACCGGCGGCGGCGCGGTGCTCGCCGCCGACAACCGCCGGCTGCTGCGCGAACGCGGGTTCGTGGTGCAGTTGCAGGTCAGCGTCGAACAGCAGCTCGAACGGCTCGCCGCCGACCGCAGCCGGCCGTTGCTCGCGCGCGGCGATCGCGAACAGGTGTTGCGCGATCTGGCCCAGGCGCGCGCGCCGTTCTACGCCGAAGTCGCCGACCTGCGTTTCGATACCGCCGCGATGACCGCGGCCGAAGCCGCGACCCAGCTCGCGCTCACGCTAGATCGTCATTGGCGGCGCGTCGCCGCGCCGCCGTCCCCATCTGTTTCCGAGGTCAATCCATGAGTGCGGTCCGCAAGGTCGAAGTCGCAGGCGACAGCAGCTACAGCATCGAGATCGCCCCCGGCCTACTCGACGACGGCGCGCGTCTGGCCAAACCGCTGCGCGGGCGGCATGCGCTGATCGTCAGCGATCGCAATGTCGCCCCGCTCTATCTCGATCGCGTGCGCCAGGCCCTGAACGCGGCCAGGCCGGAACTGAGCGTGGCGAGCTTCGTGATCCCCTCGGGCGAACACGAAAAGACCCTGACCCGATTCGGCGAATGCCTGCACGCGCTGGCCGAGCTGGGCGCGACCCGCGACGCGACCGTGATCGCGCTCGGCGGCGGCGTGGTCGGCGACCTGGCCGGGTTCGCCGCGGCCTGCTGGATGCGCGGCATCGACTGTGTGCAATTGCCGACCACCTTGCTGGCGATGGTCGACTCCTCGGTCGGCGGCAAGACCGCGGTCGATCTGCCGTCCGGCAAGAATTTGGTCGGCGCCTTCCATCCGCCGCGCGCGGTGATCGCCGACACCGCCGCGCTGCGCACCCTGCCCGAGCGCGAACTGCGCGCGGGTCTGGCCGAGGTGGTCAAGTACGGCGCGATCTTCGACGCGAGTTTCCTGGTGTGGCTGGAACAGCAGGCCGATGCGTTGCTGGCGCGCGACGACGAGGCGCTGGCCGAGGCGATTGCGCGCAGTTGCGGCTACAAGGCCGAGGTGGTCGCGCGCGATCCGTTCGAACGCGGCGACCGCGCCATGCTCAATTTCGGCCATACCTTCGGCCATGCGATCGAAACCGAGCAAGGCTATGCCGGCACCACCGGCGATGGCTTGAATCACGGCGAAGCGGTCGCGGTCGGCATGGTGCTGGCGGCGCGATTGTCGACCGCGCTGGGCCGCGCCGGTTCGGCCGACGCCGATCGTCTGCAACGCCTGCTCGAACGCCTGGGCCTGCCGACCGCGATTCCGGCCGGACTCGATCCGCAGGCGCTGCTCGCGCGCATGCGCCTGGACAAGAAGGCCGACGCCACCGGTTTGCGCTTCATCCTGTGGGACGCGGCCGGCGCGGCGCGGATCGTGTCGGGCGTGGCCGACGACGCGGTGCTGGGTGTGTTGGCGCAGAACTGAGAAGCCGCCGCTTTCGCGTTCAATCGGCAGTCAACGATGAAGCCTCGCTCGCGCGAGGCTTCATCGGTTTTGCTCAGCGCGTCGATCGACCTATCGGCTCAGGCCGCGATCTTGTTGCGCGCGCGGGCGCGCTGATTCGACGCATACGGATTATCGACCTGCAGGCTCGCGCCGCCGCGCACCGCGTCGATCCATTCGTCGGTGCTCGCGACCGCGGCGAAGCGGCTTTGGAACACCACCGAAAACACCCGGTGGATCTCCTCGGCGCTGACGAAGCCGGCGCTGTTTTCGTACGACAGCGAACCCGAGGCGTCGTGCAGGAATTCGACGTGATAGCCAAGGTGCGCGGCCTCGAACACGGTCGAGGCGTCGCAGTTGTGGGTCATGTAGCCGATCACGCTGATCGTGTCGATGCCGTGGGCCTGCAGCCAGTCCTGGAAGTCGGTGCCGGCGAACACGCTGGGCAGATTCTTTTCGATGTAGTGATCGCGCGGACGGCTGGCGACGACCTCGTTGAGCTGCCAGCCCGACAAGGCCTTGTCGAACACCGGGGTTCCGGCCGGCGCGGTGTTCTGCACCACCACCACCGGCACCCCGGCGGCGCGTGCGGCGTCCATCGCCCGGCCGATGTTGGGCAGGGTGCGTTCGACCGGCGGGTATTCGATCGGCAGGCCGTCGGCGAAGTAGTCGTTCTGCACGTCGATGACGACGAGGGCGCGCTTGCGGGTTTCAAAGCTCATGGCCGTGCTCCGGAAAGGAAGGGGAGGGAAGTGGCGCTCATTGTTCGCCCGCGCCGCCTCGCCCGATAGTGGCCCGAACGACAATATTCGATAGAATCGGGCCATGAATACCGAGAGCGCGATGAGTCGCCTGGCCGTGGTCGCCTTCGACCGGATCAGCCCGTTCCACCTGTCCGTGCCGTGCCTGGTGTTCGAACACCGCGGCGAGGGCGATCTACCGCGCTTCGACTTGCGCGTGTGCGCGGCCGAACCGGCGCCGCTGCGCACCCGTGCCGGTTTCGATATCGCCACCCGGCATGGGCTCAAGTCGCTGGACTGGGCCGATACGGTGATCGTGCCGTCCTGGCGCGACGGCGAGGAGCGTCCGCCCGAGACCTTGCTCAAGGCGCTGCGGCGCGCACACGAGCGCGGCGCGCATATCGTCGGCCTGTGCCTGGGCGCTTATGTGCTGGCCGAGGCCGGCCTGCTCGACGGCCGCCGCGCCACCACTCACTGGGGCTGGAGCGAACACTTCGCCGCGCGCTATCCGCGGGTCGAACTGCAACGCGACGTGTTGTATGTCGACGACGGCCGCATCACCACCTCGGCCGGCACCGCCGCCGCGCTGGACTGCTGCCTGCACCTGTTGCGGCGCCGGCACGGCGCCGAGATCGCCAACCGGGTCGCGCGCCGGCTGGTGGTCGCGCCGCACCGCCAGGGCGGGCAGGCGCAGTACATCGAGCAACCGCTGCCGTCCTCGGCCCAGGACGACCGCTTGGCCGCGGTGCTGGCCTGGGCGTTGGCGCATCTGGACCAGAACCACAGCCTGGATGCGCTGGCGCAACGCGCGTTGATGAGCCGGCGCAGCTTCACCCGGCATTTTCGCGACGCCACCGGCACCACCGTCGGCGAATGGCTGGCCGGGCAGCGTCTGGCGCGCGCGCAACGGATGCTGGAAACCAGCGAGCACGGGCTGGATGCGATCGCCGCGCAGACCGGTTTCGGCACCGCGGCCTCGCTGCGCCAGCATTTCGCCGCGCGGCTGGGGACCTCGCCGTCGGCGTACCGGCGCGGTTTTCGCGGGGTGTGACGGCCGGCGGCGCGGGGTCGGCGCGGTCTCGCCGCGGCCGACAGCGCCATGGCTGCAACGCAGCCACGCGGGGACCGCGACACCCTGCCCACCCGGATGCCGCCCCGCAGCCGCTACAATCGGCCGGTGCGCCTACTCCTTCAACAACGGCCCGACGGCCGCGAAGCCCCGCGCTTCGTGCAACTGATGCTGCAGCCCGACTTGCTGGGCGGCTGGACTTTGGTGCGCGAAACCGGCCAGATCGGCGGCCGCAGCACGGTCCGGCGCGAGGTGTTCCTCGATCACGACGGCGCCTTGAAGGCGCTGGAACAAGCGCGCGACCAGCAGCTCAAGCGCGGGTTCCAGTTGATGTTCAGTCAGGGCGCTGAAGCGCCGCGATGACTGGGGTGTGGGGTCGAATCGGTCGGGTGGGGAAAGCAAATCCCCCCTGCCCCCCCTTTTTTAAAGGGGGGAATCCTTCTGGTTGGGACGCGGTTGTTGCAGTCGCGCCGCTTCGGATTGATTCGTACCGCGCCGCGGTCGCGGTCGCTGCGGTAACGCAGTCGCGCACACCCGCGAATCCACCCGCACCGCCATACCCACCTACCGGGTTCCCCCCTTTGTAAAAGGGGGGCCAGGGGGGATTCGCTTTTACTCCAAGCGCCCCCGCACCCACCCCACACCCTTACGAACAACCGGCCAGCCCAACCCCACATGACCAGCCAAGCCCCCACCAACGACCGCTTCCTGCGCGCGCTGCGCCGCCAACCCGTCGACCGCACCCCGGTGTGGCTGATGCGCCAAGCCGGCCGCTATCTGCCGGAATACCGCGCCACCCGCGCCCAGGCCGGCAGCTTCCTCAATCTGGCCAAGAACCCGGAACTCGCCTGCGAAGTCACCCTGCAGCCGCTGCGCCGGTTTCCGCTCGATGCGGCGATCCTGTTCTCCGACATCCTCACCGTGCCCGACGCGATGGGCCTGGGCCTGTACTTCGCCGACGGCGAAGGCCCGAAGTTCGAACGCCCGATCCGCAGCGCCGACGACATCGCCAAGCTCGCCGTGCCGGACATGGAAACCGAACTGCGCTACGTGATGGACGCGGTGCGCACGATCCGCCGCGAACTCGATAATTCGGTGCCGCTGATCGGTTTCTCCGGCAGCCCGTGGACCCTGGCCTGCTACATGATCGAAGGCGGCGGCAGCGACAACTATTCCAAGGTCAAGTCGCTCGCGCTCAACGATCCGGCGGCCATGCACCGGCTGCTGAGCGTGGTCACCGACGCGGTGATCGAATACCTCAAGGCCCAGCACCTCGCCGGCGCGCAGGCGCTGCAAGTCTTCGACACCTGGGGCGGCGTGCTGTCGCCGGCGATGTACCGCGAATTCTCGCTGCGCTATCTGCAGCGCATCGCCGCCGAACTGCCGCGCGGCGAGGCCGAGGAGCGCGCGCCGCTGATCCTGTTCGGCAAGGGCAACGATCCGTATCTGGAAGAACTGGCGACCAGCGGCGCCGAAGCGGTCGGCGTGGACTGGACCATCGGCCTGGGCGAAGCCGCGCGCCGCATCGACGCGCGCGTCGCGCTGCAGGGCAATCTCGATCCGGTGACGTTGTACGCCACGCCCGAGGCGATCCGCAACGAAGTGCGCATCGCCCTCGACGATTACCGCGACGGCAATGCCGGTTCGCGCGAAGGCCATGTGTTCAACCTCGGCCACGGCATGTCGCCGGACATGAATCCCGATCACGTCGGCGTGCTGGTGCAGGCGGTGCACGAGTTGAGCGCGCGCTGAGTCCGGCGCGGTCGCAACGAAGAAAGCCGGCGTTTCGCCGGCTTTTCTTTTATCGGCGGTCGCTGCGGTTGGTGTCGCCTCATCGCGCTTCGCCCGCGCCGATGCCGCGCTCAACCCAGCCGCGGCGCCAGCTTCGGGCGCATCGCATCGATCGCCTCGCCCAGCAGCGCGCCGGTCACCGGCTTGCGCAGGAACCGATCGAAACCGGCCGCGCTGGCCTGCGGTTCGGCGTCGGCATCGGCGCGCGCGGTCACCGCGATCATCGGCTGGACGAAGCCTTGCGCGCGCAGTTGCCGGGCCAGATCGAGTCCGTTGATGCCGGGCAGATCCAGATCGAGCAAGGCCATGTCGAAGTTGGCGGTAGCCACCTCGGCCAGCGCGGCCAGGCCGTTGCCGACGTGGGTCACGCGATGACCCTGCACGCGCAGCAATCCGGCGATGACCTCGGCCACGGTCGGGTCGTCTTCGACCAAAAGCAAAGCCAACGGCCCCGCCTGCAAGCCACGCAAGGAAGGCTCCGGCGTTGACCCCCCGACCACCCGCGGCGGCTCCACCTCAAGCAACGGCAAATCGAACACGAACCGCGCCCCCTGCCCCGGCTCGCTGTGGACGCTGATGTGTCCTTCCATCGCCGCGGCCAGTTCCTGGCAGATCGCCAAGCCCAGCCCGCTGCCGCCGTAACGCGCCGTGGTGCGAGCGCCCTCGGCCTGTTCGAAACGACGGAACAGCCGCGCCTTTTGTTCTTCGTTCAAGCCCGGCCCGGTGTCGGCGACTTCGAAACGAACGCCCTGCGGGGTCAGCGCTTCGACCCGCAGACTGACCTTGCCTTCCTCGGTGAACTTGATCGCGTTGCCGAGCAGGTTCATCAGCACCTGGCAGACCCGGCTGGAATCGCCGCGCAGCCCGCGCGGCGCGTTCGCCGCCACGATGACGTCGAACGCGAGACGGCGCTGCTGCGCGAGCGGCGCCATCAGCTTGCTGGCCTCGTCGACCAGCGCGCGCAGATCGAACGGCTCGTCGGCCAGTTCCAGCTTGCCCGATTCGATCCGGGCCAGATCCAGCGCGTCGTTGACCAACCGCAAGAGGTGTTCGCCAGCGCTGCGAATCGATTGCGTGTAACTACGCTGCTTCTGATCCAGTTGGGTATCGAGCAACAACTCGCTCATCCCCAATACACCCGTCATCGGCGTACGCACCTCATGCCCCAATGTGGCGAGGAACCGCGTCTTGGCCAACGAAGCTTGCTTCGCCACCTCGCGCTCGTGCTCGGCGCGTTGCCAGGACAAACGCCGCTGCAAGCGATTGCGATGCGCCAGCAACACCCACAGCATCAGCAGCGCGCACAGCGCGAGCACCCCGGCCAGCGCCCACCAGCTCCACCACCACGGCGAATCGACGTGCAGGTCGATCACCTGCGCCGGCGTCCACACGTTGTCGGCGGTCTTGGCCATGATCTCGAGCCGGTAGTCGCCGGGTGGCAGCTGCGAGAACAGGCGCTCGCCGTTGGCGCCGACATCGACCCAGCCCGGGTCGTAATTGCTCAGACGAAAACGGTAGCGATTGGTCTGCGCGTTGTTGAACGACAGCAGCCGCGCGACGATGCGCAGATCGCGATCGCCGTCGGCGATGCGCACCGCCGGCACCGACGAACGCCGGCCGGCGGTCGCCGCGGCGATCGCGTCGACGGTGGCGCGGCCGGCGCCCGCGCGCTGGCCGGCGTCGGCCGGCGCGTTCGCGGCCACGCCGGCATTGGTCGCGAACGCGACGCTTTGATTGCCGCGCCGCACTTCGATGGTTTCGATCACCAGCGGCGGCGCATTGCGCGCCGGCCGCACCACCGCCGGATCGAACAAGACTAAACCTTCCGGGCTGCCGATCAGAATGCGGCCGTCGCCCGGGCGCGGCACCGGTTTGCCGGCGAATTCCTGGCTCGGCAGGCCGTCCTTGACCCCGTATACGCGCACCGAGCGCGCCTGCGGATCGACCCGCACCAGACCGCGCGTGGTGGTCATCCACAAGCGTCCGGCGCTGTCGACGGTGAGCCCGCGCGCATCGGTCAACGGCACGCCCTGGCGCGCGCCGATGGCGAATTCGCGGCGCAGGCGCAGACCGTCCCAGCGGTAGGCGGTGAGTTCGCCGAAACTCGCGATCCACACCCGCTGCCGGCCTTCCAGCGCGAACGCATCGATCTGCACCTGCGGCGAACCGGCGACGCGTTCGAACCGGCGCGTGGCGCCGTTCAAGCGCCACAGCCCCTGCGAGCCGTTGATCCACAGCTCGTCGTCCAGGCCGTTGCCGGCCAGTTGCAGGGTCAGGTACTCCGGCAGGCCGCGCTCGCCGAACTTGAACGCATCGACCACGTGGCCGTCGGCGTCGCGCGCCTGCAGCTCGCCGTCGCTGCCGACCACCCACAGCAGGCCCTGGCTTTCGACCAGTTCGCTGGTGCCGCCGGGCGCGGGATCGCGGCTGTCGCTGTCGCTCCAGTTGCGGTGCGCGCCGGTGGCCGGATCGATCCGCGCCAGGCCGCCGTAGTAGGTCACCCAGACCATGCCGTGGCGATCCTGCAGCACCCGTTCCAGGCCGAGGTTGCCGCTGAAATCCTTGGCGACGTGGGTGATCTTTCCGCTTTCCGGATCGAGCCGGTCGAGCACGCCGCCGCTGCCGACCAGCCACATGTCGCCGCCGCGCGCCGGCGCGATCCCGCGCACGTGCGCGTTCGACAAGCTGGTCGGATCCTCCAGGCGCCGGGTCAACACCGAGAACTGACGCCAGTTCGGCGGCAGATACCACAGGCCGTGGCCGTTGCTGGCGAACCACAGGCCGCCTTCGCGATCTTCGTAGGCACCCGACCAACTCGGCCGCACCAAGCCCTGGCTGGCGGTGCTGAACAACGGCACCACGCCGACTCCGTCGATGCTGCCGATGCCGAGGCCTTGCGGCAGATCGAACCAGTACTGGCCGGTGCGATCGCGGCGCAACACATCCAGGACGTTCATGCCCGGCGCGACCTGCGCCCACGGCTTGGCCTCATAACGCCCGTCGGGCCGGCGCACGCCGACGCCGTGCGGGGTGCCGAACCAGGCGGTGCCGTCGGCTTCGAAACTGATCGTGTTGACCAGATCGGAACTGAGCGCGTGCTCGGGCACGCGTTCGAAATCGCGTCCGGTCCAGCGCGCCGCGCCGGCCAGGGTGCTGATCCACAGACTGCCGTCGGGGGCGACGGCGAGATTGGAAATGCCGTCGCTGGGCAGGCTGCGCGGGTCGCCTTCGCGCGGCATGTAGCGGGTGACCGAACCGTCGCTGGCCATGCGATGCAGGCCGCCGTGCTGGGTGCCGAACCACAGCGCGCCGTCGGGCGTGGAGGCGATCGACCAGACCGTGTCGTCGCCCATGCCCGGGGTGTTGGCGCGGTTGTAATAGCGGAACGTCTTGCGGTCGGTATCGAGCATCGCCAGGCCCGATTGGCCGGTGCCGATCCAGACCCGGTTGTGGGCGTCGACATGCACCGCCCACAGGTAGTTGTCGCGCAGGCCCTGTTCGCGCCGCCAGACTTGATAGGAGATGCCGTCGTAGCGCGCCAGCCCTTCGCTGGTGGCGATCCACAGATAGCCGAAGCGGTCCTCGGCGATGCGGCTGATGGTGTTCGACGGCAGGCCGTCGGCGACGGTCAGCTGGCGCGGACGCGGCGTTTCCGGCAGACCGGCGAACACCGGCACCGGCAACGAGGCGAACAGCGATGCGAGCGCGACCAGCAACAGCCACGCCCAGCGCAGACCACGCGCGCGCGCCGATGCCGGTCGCGTGTCGCGGGCTGTCCATTGCGGTTCGACGCGTCCCTGCGGCGTGCAACCCGATGCAATCATTCAATCGCCGTCCGCGCGCGCAAGCACCGTGGTGATCGCCTCGGCCAGCATCGCCCCGGTCACCGGCTTGCGCAGGAATACGCCGAAGCCGGCCGCCTGCGCCTGCGGTTCGGCATCGGCGTCGGCGCGCGCGGTCACCGCGATCAGCGGGCGGGTGAAGCCCTGGGCACGGAACTGGCGGGCCAGGTCCAGGCCGTTGATGCCGGGCAGGTCCAGATCGAGCAAGGCCAGATCGAAACGCGCGGTCGCGAGCTCGGCCAGCGCGGCCAGGCCATTGGGCACGTGACTGACCCGATGCCCTTGCGCGCGCAGCAGGCCGCCGATGACTTCGGCGACGGTGGCGTCGTCTTCGACCAAAAGCAGAGCAAGCGCACCGACCTGGAAGCCACGCAAGGAAGGCTCCGGCGTTGAAGCCAAAGCCCCCCGCGCCACCTCCACCTCAAGCAACGGCAAATCCAAAACAAACCGCGCCCCCTGCCCCGCCTCGCTGACCACCGCCACCTGCCCATCCATCGCCGCGGCCAGTTCCTGACAGATCGCCAGACCCAACCCGCTACCGCCGTAACGCGCCGCGGTGCGCGCGCCCTCGGCCTGTTCGAAGCGGCGGAACAATCGCGCCTTCTGTTCCTCGTTCAAACCCGGCCCGGTGTCGGCGACTTCGAAACGCACACCTTGCGGCGCCAGCGCCTCCACGCGCAGGCTCACCGTGCCTTGCTCGGTGAACTTGATCGCGTTGCCGAGCAGGTTCATCAAGATCTGGCGGACCCGGCTCGGATCGCCGCGCAGGCCCTGCGGCGCGCTGTCGGCGATGTCGATGTGGAATTCCAGCCCACGCTGGCGCGCGAGCGGCTTCATCAGCTCGGCGGCTTCCTCGACCATCGCGCGCAGGTCGAACGCGCGGTCCTCGAGTTGCAGCTTGCCCGATTCGATCCGGGCCAGATCCAGCGCATCGTTGACCAACCGCAACAGGTGTTCGCCCGCGCGTCGAATGGATTGCGTGTAACTGCGCTGCTTCTCATCCAGATCGGTATCGAGCAACAACTCGCTCATCCCCAACACACCGGTCATCGGCGTGCGCACCTCATGCCCCAGCGTGGCCAGGAAACGGGTCTTCGCCTCCGACGCCTGCTCGGCGACTTCGCGCTTGTGCACGGCCAGCTGCCAGTCGCTGCGCCGGCCCAGGCGGCGGCGATAGGCGATCGCGCCGATCGCCAGCAACGCCAGCGCGATCAACGCGAACACGATCTGCGCCCAGGTCGCGCGCCACCACGGCGGCTTGACGTGCAGCGAAAATCCGACCGGCTCGGACCAGATGCCGTCGGCGCCCGCGGCCTTGACCAGCAGGCGGTAGTCGCCCGGTTCCAGGCGCGAGAACACCCGCTCGCCGTTGGCGCGCTGTTCGATCCAGTCCGGGTCGTAGCCCTCCAGCTTGAAGCGATACACGTGCGAACGCGGATCCAGGAACGACATCAGCCGCGCGACCACGCGCAGATCGCGATCGTCGGATTCCAGCTGGATGCTGCCGCGATCGACCGGCAGCGACCATTCGTCCTCCTCGCGTCGCGCGCTGAGGCTTTCCAGGGTCAGGCGCGGCGGTCGCGCGGCCGGGAACGGCGTGTCCAGATCGAACAGCACCAGCCCGTCCAGCGACAGCGCCGCGGCCACGCCGTCGGCGCCGCGATGCGGCGAGGTGCGGGTCAGTTCGACATTGGGAATGCCGTCGCCGAGACCGAACAGGCGCAGCCGCTTGGCGTCGGGCGACATCATCAGCAGGCCGCGCGCGGTGGTCGCCCAGACCGTGCCGTTGCGGCTGACCAGCAGGCCCGAGACATTGGTGTCGGGATAGCCGGCGTTGTTGTCGATGCGCAATTCCGGCCGCAGCCGGCCGTCCTGCCAGCGGTAGGCCTCCAGCGCGCCCTTGCGCGCCAGCCACAGGCGCTGCGGACCGGCGAAGCTCATCACCTGGATGTCGTCGATATCGCCGCCGGCGACGGCGACGAAACGCTGGCCGTCCCAGCGCTTGAGTCCGCTGACGCCGGCGAACCAGGGCTGGCCGTCGGGGCCTTGCACGAAGGTGCCGGCGCCGGTCACGAAACCGCTGCTCGCGAGCACGCGCTCGGCCTCGCCCGGCGGCAGTTCGGCGCCGTCGGCGCGGTAGCGATGCACGGTGCCGTCGGAGAACCACAGCCACAGGCCGCCGTCGGGCAACTCGTGCAGAAACCACACGGTCGCGCCGAGGTCCTGCGATGCGGTCGCCGCCGTGCCCGCCGAGGCGACGCTCGACGATGCAGCCTTCGACGAAGCGGCGAACGGCCACGCCCGCGCCTGGCGGGTGGCCGGATCGAACAGGCTCAGGCCGGTGGAATGGCCGATCCACAGCGTGCCGTCGGGACGCAGGAACAGCGTGTGCATCCACTTCAGCCCGAGGCTGCGGCTGTCGGCGACGGTTTCGAGTTCGCCGCTGCCGCGCCGCAGCCGGTACAGATCGGTCGCGGTCAGCAGCCAGAAGCCGCCGTCGCCGTCGGGCGCGATGTCGCGCGCGTCGAGCCGGTCGATCTGACTGCTGCCGACCGAGGTGATCGAGGCGAAGCGGTTCCAGTCCGGCGGCAGATACACCAGGCCTTGCGAATAGGTGACGAACCAGATCCCGCCTTCGTTGTCGCGCAGCATCTGCATCAGGCCGCTGCGGCGGTCCCACAGGCCGTCGCCGGCATCGTCCTGCAACAACCGCACATTGTTGTCGGCGTCGACCCGGTACAGGCCGGCGGTGGTGCCGATCCAGCGGCCGCCGGTGAGATCGCCGATCACGATCGCGTTAGCCGCTTCCTCGCCCAGTCGCCACGGCGCCGGGGTCATGCGGTCGTCGGCGCCGAGCCGGAACAGGCCGCGCTGACTGCCGACCCAGACCGCGCCGTCGGCATCCTGCGACAACTCGCCGATCCGCACGCCGGCGGTTTCGTCGCGGCCGACCGGGCCGAAGCGGCCGTTATCGAAGCGGGTCAGGCCGTGCAAGGTGCCGACCAGCAGGCGGCCGCGCGCATCGGCGAGCAGAGCGGTGATCGGACCGTGCGGCAGGCGCGCGCCAGCGCCGACGCCGGGCACGAAGCGCTGCACGCTGCGCCCGTCCGGGGCGATGCGGCACATGTGGCCGGCGTAGGTCGCGGTCCAGATCGCGCCGTCGGGGGTGCCGGTCAGGTAGGACACGTCGTCGCTGCACGAGGCGTCGGCGCCGCCGAACGCGACGCGGACGAATTCCTTGCGATCGCTGCCGAGCCAGGCCAGACCGTCGCGGCTGGCGACCCAGATCCGGTCGCGTCCGTCGATGTAGAGGTCTTCGAGCATGTTGTCCGGCAACGAGCCGGACAGGCCGATGGTGTGGCGCCAGGTGCTGAAGGCGACGCCGTCGTAGCGCGCCAGGCCGTCCTCGGTGGCGATCCACAGATAGCCCTGTTGGTCGAGCTCCATCGCCAGCACCGACTTGGGCAGCCCCTGTTCCTGGCCGAAGCGGCGGAAGCGCGGGGTTTCCGGAAGGCGGGCCTGCGCCTGCATGGCGAACTGAGCGCCGAACAACAACAGCAGGAGCAGACACAGATTACGTCCCAACACGGACTCCTCCTGGACCGCGAGCGATTCTCTCCCGGTAAGGCCGGTGCGCTATCGTCGCAACGGCCCCGGTCGGGCGCAAGCGCGCGACCGCGCAGGACCACGGGGCGGGGCGTGGATCCATGTCGAGTCGTGGATAAAGACGCGCGACGTCACGGTTCTGCGCCGAAGCGGCTGCATCGAGGCAGCGCTTCGTCGTCGCCGGATCGCCTGCAACGGCTCGAATTGCGCCACGCTCGAAGCGATCGGGCGAAGCGGAACAATCGCGTCGGGCTCATGCCCTTCGCGCGCTCGGTCCGCCGCATCGCCCGGCGATCGAATCGCCGCGGCGGCCGCTTATTCCTCGGCCGCCGGCTCCGTGGCCGGTTGCAACACCGCGCGCAAGGCATCGGCCAGCATCGCGCCGGTCACCGGTTTGCGCAGAAAGCGGTCGAACCCGGCCGCGCTGGCCTGCGGTTCGGCATCGGCATCGGCGCGCGCGGTCACCGCGATCAGCGGCTGGGCGAAACCTTGCGCGCGGAACTGGCGCGCAAGGTCGAGGCCGTTGATGCCGGGCAGGTCCAGATCGAGCAAGGCCAGATCGAAATTCGCGGTCGCCACTTCGGCCAGCGCCGCCAGACCGTTGGCGACATGAGTCACGCGATGGCCCTGCACGCGCAGCAGGCCGGCGATCACCTCGGCCACGGTCGGATCGTCCTCGACCAAAAGCAAAGCCAACGGCCCCACCTGCAAGCCACGCAAAGCAGGCTCCGGCGTCGAACCCGCAACCACCCGCGGCGGCTCTACTTCAGCCAAAGGCAGATCGAACACGAACCGCGCGCCCTGCCCCGGCTCGCTGTACACCGCGATCTGCCCATCCATCGCCGCGGCCAGTTCCTGGCAGATCGCCAAGCCCAACCCGCTGCCGCCGTAACGCGCCGCGGTGCGCGCGCCCTCGGCCTGCTCGAAGCGGCGGAACAAACGCGCCTTCTGCTCTTCGTTCAAACCCGGCCCGGTGTCGGCGACTTCGAAACGAACGCCACGCGGCGACAGCGCTTCGACCACCAGCCCGACCCGCCCGACTTCGGTGAACTTGATCGCGTTGCCGATCAGGTTCATCAGCACCTGGCAGACCCGGCTCGGATCGCCGCGCAGGCCCTGCGGCGCGCTCGCGGCGACCTTCACCTCGAAGCTCAAGCCGCGCTGCTGCGCCAGCGGCCGCATCAACTCGGCGGCCTGATCGACCAGCGCGCGCAGATCGAAGGCTTCGTCGGCGAGTTCCAGCTTGCCCGACTCGATCCGCGCCAGATCCAGCGCGTCGTTGACTAAACGCAACAGATGTTCGCCAGCGCGTCTGATCGATTGCGTATAACCGCGTTGCCGCTCATCCAGTTGCGTATCGAGCAACAACTCGCTCATCCCCAGCACGCCGGTCATCGGCGTGCGCACCTCATGCCCGAGCGTCGCCAGGAACCGCGTCTTCGCCAGCGACGCCTGCTTGGCCACTTCGCGCTCGTGCTCGGCGCGTTGCCAGGACAAGCGCCGCTTGAGCCGGCGACGCCACGCCGCCGCGCCCGACCACACCGCCAATGCGATCAATCCGATCAGCGCAGCCAACGCCGGCGGCGTGCGCCACCACGGTGGGCGCACGTTGAATTCCAGGGTGCGTTCCTCGGCGACGTTGCCGTTGGCGTCGACCGCGCGCGCATGCAGCAGGTAATTGCCCGACGGCAGGCCGGCGAATACGCGCTCGCCGGTTTCGCCGACCGAGACCCAGTCGTTGTCGTAACCGTCCAGGCGGGTGTAATAGCGATTGCCCTGCGGATCGTCGAACGACAGCAGGCGCATCTGCACGCGCATCTCGCGATCGTCCGGCGCCAGCGACGGCATCGATTCGTAGCGCGAGGCGCGCTCGGAGCCCGACGCGCGCGCCGGGTTCTGCAGCGGCAGCGGCACCCATCGCCCATGCCGGCGCACGTCGAGCTGATGCCATTGCAGACGCGGCTGGCGCGGCGGCGGATCGGGCAAGGCGGTGTCGATCAACACCACGCTGCCGTCGGACAACGACGCGGCCAGCACGCCGTCGCGGGTCAGCACCGAGGTGCGGCGCAGGAATTCCTGGCTGCTCATGCCGTCCTGCACGCCGAAGCGGCGCAGGTGCCGGCGCAGCGGGTCCCAGCGGAACAGTCCGCGCGAGGTCGGCAACCAGATCTTGCCGCCGCGATCGCGGAACAGGCCGGTGCCTTCGACCGCGGGAATGCCGTCCTCGACCCCGGCGCGCGATTCCAGATGCCAGCGGCCGCGGCTGTCGAGGGTGTAATGCTCCAGCCCGTTCAAGCGCTGCAACCACAGGCTGGACGCGCTTTCGAACACGAAACCGAACACCCGATCGGCCGGCAACCCCGGCACCGGACGCATCACGTTGCGCGCTGCGTCGCGGCGCAGCAGGCCCTGGCCGGACGCGATCCACAACGCGCCGTCGGGCGCGAACGCCATCGAATCCAGATCGCCGCTGCCGATGCCCTGCTGAGTGCCGACCAGGATCGAGGCCAGCACCTGGCCGCTGTCGGGGTCGCGCTGTTGCAGGCCTTCGGTGAGATAGGAAATCCACAGGCTGCCGTCGGGCGCGATCACCATCCGGTCGGGCTCGCCGCCGAGCACCGGTTCGGGCGTGTCGACGGTCCAGTCGCGCCAGATCCCCGACGGATCGATCCGCACCAGATTATTGCGGCTGGTCGCGATCCATAATCGGCCCTGGCGGTCCTCGACCGCGGCATTCGGAATGCCGCCCTTGCCCATCGCATCGTGCGGGCCGTCGGTGACCGGTTCGACCACGCCGTCCAGGCCCAGCCGCTCGATCTCGCCGCGCGCGCCGATCAGCCAGAAGCCGCCGCGCGAGGACGGCGTCACCGCGGTGTACAGCTCGCTCGACAAGGTGCCGCGTTCGCGCGAGTACTGGGCGATGCGGCGCCAGTCCGAACGCAGGTAACCCACCCCGACCCCGGCCAGCGGGAACCAGAACGAGCCATCCTCCTGGCCGACGATCTGCTGCACCGGTCGCGCCGGCCGCGCCGGCCCCAGCGCCACCGGCAACGGCACCGCGCCGGGCGCCGCGCGCCAGATGCTGCGCTGGGTGCCGAGCCAGAAATTGCCGTCGCGGTCCGGCGCCAGGGTCAGCACCGCGTTGAGATTGCCGAACATCACCGAGTAATCCGGATCGGTCCAGCGGCCGTCGCGCTCGCGCCGGTACAGGCCGGTCTTGGCGCCGACCCACAGCTGATCGCCGACCGGGGTGACCGACATCACCCACGGGGTCGGGTCCGGGCCGGGTACGGCGATGCGTTCGAAATCGTTGCCGGTCCAGCGCGCCAGGCCCTTGAAGGTGCCGATCCACAGGTCGCCGTGGTCGTCGAAGCTCAGCGACAGCACGGTCGGCGACGGCAGGCTGTGCGGATCGCCGTCCTTGGGCATGTAGCGATGGATGCGGCCGTTGCGGTCGAGCCGGTGCAGGCCGCCGCCGTAAGTGCCGAACCAGACCTCGCCGTTACGGCTGGCGACGGCGAAGGTGTCGTCGCTGCCGATCCGCGGCTGCTCGGCGCGGCGGTAATGCACGAAGCCGGCGCGGCGCGCGTCCATCATGCTCAGGCCGCGGCCCTCGGCCGACACCCAGATGCGGTCGCGATCGTCGACCGTGACCAGGGTCAGGTCGTTGCCGGGCAGCGAACCCGGATCGCCGGGCGTGTGCCGCCACACCTTCATGCCGATGCCGTCGTAGCGCGCCAGGCCGTCGGTCGTGGCCAGCCACAGATAGCCGGCGTGGTCGAAGGCCATGCCGTTGACCTTGCTCGACGGCAGCCCGTCGGCCACGCCGATGATGCGCGCGCGCGGCGCCTCGGGCACGGCGGCGCCGGCCGCGAAGGCGGCGCACAGGCCCAGGCAGGCGCATAACAGCGATCGCAGCATCCGGCTTCCTTCTCCCCCGACGCGCCGTCCTGGCGGCCGATGACTCTATCCTGACAGTGACCTGACCCCGCACTGACGCCCGCCTGACAGTTTTGCCGGGCGCGCGCAGTCCATGTCCCCAGGCATTAGGCTCGACGATCGGGCCGCGCGAAGCAAATACGTACTTTCGGTGCCGCGCCGGCCGTGGCCGGAGTGCATGCTGGGCGGGTCTGTCGATTGGCCCGTCGATGGCCCGGACGATAGCGCCGCCGCGCGAACGGTCGATCAGGCCCGGAGCGGCCGCCCGAAACGGACCGTTGCGCACGACTCGACACGGCCTTACCCGGCTGTGCCTAGAATCCCGGGACCTTGCAGGAGCCGCCATGTCCGCCATCCACCGCCGCGCCCTCGCCCTGACCGTGCTCGCGGCCCTGCCGTCGGCGGCGGCCGCCGCGGAGCTGGAGACCTACGGCTTCGACCCGGTCCACACCCGGGTGATGTTCGCGATCTCGCATGCCGGTTTCTCGCAGGCGCTCGGCACCGTGTCCGGCAGCGCCGGCACCCTGCGCTTCGATCGCGACGACTGGCGCAGCGCGCAATTGGACGTGCAGGTACCGCTGACCCGGCTCGACCTGGGCGACGCGAAATGGAACAAGGCCACGCTCGCGGCCAACCTGCTCGACGGCAAGCGCTACCCGCTCGCGCGTTTCGTGTCCGAACGCACCGAACCGGTCGCCGGCGATCCCGACCGCGCCCAGGTCTGCGGCCAACTGACCCTGCATGGCGTGACCAAGCCGCTGTGCCTGGACGTCAAGCTCAACCAGCTCAAGCGCCATCCGCTGCCGCCGTTCCACCGCACCGCCGGCTTTTCCGCGAGCGCGCGCCTGAGCCGCGCCGACTTCGGCATCGACGCGTGGAAATCGGTGATCGGCGACGAAGTCGAACTGCGCATCGAAGCCGAAGCGGTGCGCGACAAATACGTCGGCGCGACACCGGCCGCGGCCGGCGCCGGCCCCGCGGACGACGCCGGCGACCCGCGCCCCGCCGAGACCGAACCCAGCACGCCCCAACCCGCCGACCCCGGCGCAGCCAAGCCCCAACCGGAGCCCAGCCGATGACCTTGAAAAACACCGCCGACCGATGGGGCACCGTCAGCCAGTTGCTGCATTGGCTGGTCGTGCTGCTGATCGCGACTATCGCCGTGATCGGCCTGGTCATGACCGACATGAGCAACGGGCCGTCGAAGATCAAGATCTACGCCCTGCACAAATCGCTCGGCCTGACCTTGCTGACCCTGGTCGTGCTGCGCCTGCTGTGGCGGCTCTACGCCGGCGCGCCCAAGCCGGTCGAAGGCACCCCGCACTGGCAGGAACGCATCGCCTCGCTGACGCATTGGGCCTTGTACGCGCTGATGTTTGCCCTGCCGATTTCCGGCTGGGTGTTCAATTCGTCCTCGGGTTATCCGCTGCAGTACTTCGGTCTGTTCAACCTGCCCAAGATCGCGCCGCGCGGCGAAGATCTCGCGCAGTTGAGCCACCAAGTCCACGAATACGGCTTCTGGCTGCTGCTGGCGCTGGTCGTCGCGCACGCCGGCGCCGCGTTCTATCACCACCTGTTCCAGCACGACGACACGCTCAAGCGCATGTTGCCGGGCGGACGCCGCGGCGTCCGCGCGAACGGCGATGTCGGCGCCGCTGCCGTGCCGGCCGACCTTCTTCCTTCCGCATCCCCCACTTCGGAGCATTCCCATGCAGATTAAATCCCTCGCCCTGGCCGCAGCCCTGCTCGCCGCCGCCGCGCCCGCGTTCGCCGCCGACTACGTGCAGCAGACCGGCTCGACCCTGACCTTCGCCACCAAGTACCAGGGCGAAGTGTTCGCCGGCACCTTCCCCGGTTTCACCGCGCGCTTGAGCTTCGACCCGGCGCACCTGGACACCTCCAAGCTCGACGTGGTGATTCCGCTGGCCGGCACCAACAGCAAGAACGCCGAGCGCGACGACACCCTCAAGGGCGCGGATTTCTTCAACATCGCCAAGTTCGCGCAAGCGCGTTTCACCGCGACCAAGTTCCGCAGCCTGGGCGGCAACAACTACGCCGCCGACGGCAGCCTGAACCTGCGCGGCGCGACCAAGCCGGTGACCTTGAACTTCACCTGGACCGCCGGCGACAAGCCGGTGCTGACCGGCAAGGCCACGGTCAAGCGCCTGGACTTCGGCGTCGGCGGCGGCGACTGGGCCGACACGTCGATCATTCCGAACGAAGTCGCGGTAAGCACGAAGGTCGTGTTCGCGCCGGCGAAGTAAGCGCATCGACGCGGCGCGCCGCGATGGCGCGCCGTGGGTGGGGAGTGCGCCGATGTTTCGGCGACGGCACGTTATTTTTCGCAGACGACGCGCTGTTTCGCAATGGCGTTGGTCGTGCGTCGATGGCGCGATGATCGTCGCGACCTGATCGAACGATGTCGCGGCTTGCGCCGCTCCTACAGGCAGGCCATGTGGCTTTTGCTTGGGCCTGAAGCCGCGCAGTTCATCCAGCGCTACGAGGCATTGAACTCGCGTTGGCAAGGGCACACCCGAAGGGCGGCGCACATGGATGTGCGCCGTGCGCCACCGAGACAGGATGTCTCGTGTGGCGCATGCCCGCGGATGCACCGCACTTGCGGGCCCTTGATTCAAAGAAAAGCGTTTTTCTTTGGTTACCTTTCTTTTGTCGCTTTTGACAAAAGAAAGTAACTCGGCCGCTTGCGGACGAAAGCTGTTGATCTTGCCTTTGCCTCAAAGGCTCTAAAGCTTTTAGAGCTTTAGAAGCTGCAAGCAGGATCAAAAGCTTCCGCCACTAAAGCGGCGGGTCACTTTCTTTTGTCTAAAGCAACAAAAGAAAGGTAACCAAAGAAAAATGCTTTGTTGTGAGTCAAAGGCCCGCACGATCGGTGCAGACGCGGGCATGCGCCACACGAGACATCCTGTCTCGGTGGCGCACGGCGCACATCCATGTGCGCCGCCCTTCGGGTGTTCGTTTGCTAACGCGAGTTCGCGACTTCGCAGCGCTGGATGAACTGCGCGGTTTCAAGCCCAAGCAAAAGCTGCATGGCCTACCTGTAGGAGCGGCGCGAGCCGCGACCGCGCCATCGCGACAACAACGCAACCTACGCCGCGACCGCATTCTCACGGTCACGACCCGACTCAATTCCTCTGCGCAACGCCATCCCGCAGCAAACGCAGCGCGGCCGTGCCAGCCAACCGCAACGGCAACCGCAACCGCAACCGCAAAACCAGGACCACAGCGCTCAATCCGTCCCCGCCAGGCCCAACCAATCGATCACCCGCCCCGCATCGAACGGCCAATCCAGTTCCACCCCACGCCCCTCGTCGCGCAACACCGGCACCCGCTCGCCATAGCGCGCCTCCAACGCCTCATCGTCGTCGATGAAGACACTGTCGAACTCCGGCGCCCGCGCCTGCGCCAACACCGCCAGCGCCAGGTCGCACAGATGGCAATCGTCGCGTTGGAACAAAGTCAGCACAGTCCGGCTCGGGCTCATCGTCAATTCGCTGCGGTATGGCGGGAAAACCTGTCGGCGTCGATACCGCGCGCGTGAAGGGCGCAGCACTCCGCGGAACGGGGCGCGCGTAGAATAAGCCGCTTAACGCCTCCGCGGCCCGGCCAGTGCGCCGGTCCGCGCGGCACGCCAGCAACGCCCGACCCCCTTCGTTGGAGCAGCAAGCCCGTGGCAGTCAGCAGTTTCGACCTGTTCAAGATCGGCATCGGCCCGAGTTCCTCGCACACCGTCGGCCCGATGCGCGCCGCCGCGCGCTTCATCGAGCGCTGGCTGATCGAAGGCAACGGCAGCGGCGAACCCGGCGCCGACCTCGCCCGCACCGCGCGCGTGCGCGCCGAGGTGTTCGGCTCGCTGGCCCTGACCGGGCGCGGCCACGGCACCGACAAGGCGGTGCTGATGGGCCTGGAAGGCCATTGGCCGAACCAGATCGATCCCGACATCATCCCGGCCGCGCTCGAACGCATCCGCACGAGCAAGCGCATCAAGCTGTTCGGCCGCCACGAGATCGGCTTCGACGAGAAGCACGACCTGATCATGAACAAGCGGCAGAAACTGCCGTTCCACACCAACGGCATGCGCTTCACCGCGTTCGACGCCGACGGCAACGTGATCGCCACCCGCGACTACTACTCGGTCGGCGGCGGCTTCGTGGTCAATCAGGACGAAGCGGCCGAAGACCGCATCGTCGCCGACACCACCGATCAGCCGTATCCGTTCCATTCCGGCGACCAGTTGCTCGCGCAGGCCGCGAGCAGCGGCCTGAGCATCGCCGAGATGATGATGGCCAACGAGCGCGTGTGGCGCAGCGACGAGCAGATCAACGCCGGCCTGGACGAAATCTGGAACGCGATGCAGGCCTGCGTCGCGCGCGGCATCCGCGAGACCGGCACCCTGCCCGGCGGCCTGCACGTGTCGCGGCGCGCGCCGGCCTTGTTCGCCGAGTTGTCGACCAAGCCCGAGGCGGCGATGCGCGATCCGCTGACCGTGCTCGACTGGGTCAATCTGTACGCGCTCGCGGTCAACGAAGAAAATGCCGCCGGCGGCCGCGTGGTCACCGCGCCGACCAACGGCGCGGCCGGCATCATTCCCTCGGTGCTGCATTACTACGATCGCTTCTGCCCGGGCGCCAATCTGCAGGGCGTGCGCAACTTCCTGCTGACCGCGGCCGCGGTCGGCATCCTGTACAAGGAAAACGCCTCGATCAGCGGCGCCGAAGTCGGCTGCCAGGGCGAGGTCGGGGTGGCGTGTTCGATGGCCGCGGCCGGCCTGGTCGCCGCGCTCGGCGGCAGCACCAGCCAGATCGAAAACGCCGCCGAAATCGGCATGGAACACAACCTCGGCCTGACCTGCGATCCGATCGGCGGCCTCGTGCAGATCCCCTGCATCGAGCGCAACGCGATGGGCGCGGTCAAGGCGATCAACGCCTACCGCATGGCCATGCGCGGCGACGGCAAGCACAAGGTCAGCCTGGACAAGGTGATCAAGACCATGCGCGACACCGGCCGCGACATGCAGGACAAGTACAAGGAAACCTCGCGCGGCGGCCTGGCGGTCAACGTCATCGAGTGTTGAGCGCACCGTCTGCATGGACGCCGCGCTTCGCCACATCGACGACGGCCACGGACTGTGGCGCTACGCCGACCTGATCGAAGTGCGCTGCCCACGTTGCGCGCATCCCGGTCTGGTGCGCGCGCCGTATGAAGATGGCCGCAGGGACATTCGTTTCGCCTGCGCCGGCTGCGGTCTGCATGCGGCCAGCGAGAACCGTTGCGGAACTTCCGTGGCGCAACACGATTGGTTCGGCCCGGTGCGCGTGCAAGGCCGGCGTCCGTGCGGTTACTGCGGCCATCAATGGCTGAGCGTGAGCCGTATTTACGAGCGCATGCCGGCGCCGGCACCGCCGCGATTGGCGGCGCGCTGCCCGATCTGCGCGCGCGACAGTCAGGTGGACACGACCGTGCACCGTCATCGCGGTAACGAACCGCGTGACCCGCACCTGGGCCTGCCGCTGCGCCTGATCGAGCCTACCCGCCACGGCGTGGCCTGGGCCTACAACGCGCAGCATCTGCACGAGCTGCGCCGCTACGTCGCCGCGACTCAGCGCGAACGCACGCGTCAGGCCGGCAACGGCTCGATGATTTCGCGCCTGCCGGCATGGATGAAGCTGGCGAGGCATCGCACGACCATGCTCAAGGCGCTCGATCGGCTGGGCGCGCGCCTGCTGCAAGACGATGCCGCCGAGTCGCCGCCCATGGGCGCCGAACGCGGCCGCGCAGCGCGGCGGTCGCGCTGACCGATGCGCTGCCTCGTCCTGCCCGGCATGGACGGCACCGGCGCCTTGCTGGACGACTTCATCGCGGCGATGGCGCCGCGCTTCGACACCCAGGTCCTCGCCTACCCGCGCGATCGCGCGCTGGGTTACGCCGAGCTCGCGGCATTCGCGCAGCCGCGATTGCCGAGCGACCGGCCCTATCTATTGCTCGGCGAATCCTTCTCCGGACCGGTGGCGATCGCGCTGGCCGCGCAACGGCCGCCGAACCTCGCCGGCTTGGTCTTGTGCGCGTCGTTCGCGCGTTCGCCGCGACCGCCGTGGTCGCCCTGGTCCGCCGCGATGCTGCCGCGCTGGGCGACGACGCTGCCGTTGTCGCGCGTTCCCGTGCCGCTGATCGCGCGGATGATGCTCGGCCGCTGGTCGGACGCGCGATGGCGCGCGCGCATCGCGGCGACCTTGAATGCGGTGCGGCCGGAGGTGCTCGCGCATCGGCTCGATGCGGTGCGCACGGTCGACGCGACCGCCGCGCTGGGCGACATCGATCTTCCGATGCTGTACCTGCGCGCGACCCGCGACCGCCTGGTCGGCGCCGACAGTCTGGCGGCGATCCAGCGGGCGCGACCGCGGCTGCGATGCGTCGAGATCGACGCGCCGCATTTCATCCTGCAAGCCTGCCCCGCGCAGGCCGCGCATGCGATACGGCAATGGTGCGACGAAGCATTGCCGCCGACGCAAACCGAGCCGCCCGCGAACGCCCGCTGATCCTGGTCGCGCGCGGCATCCGGCCCCGGCTTCGCCGAACCGGTGCGACGGAGTTCCGATGCGATCGGAACGACACGACACAACCCATCCGTCGCCTGTAAAACGATCCGGCTCGCTCCGCGCGACCAGCCCCGGCACAGCCAGACCACACCGCCTCCGCCAGCCGCGAATTTCACCGTGTTTTCCCAGGCCACTTGGGCCTACTATCGGGCAGAGCCAGCCGGAGCCACCCGTCCATGCCAGCCCGCTTGAGCCGTCGCGACTTCCTCAAATGCAGCGTGGTCGCCGGCATCACCGTCTACGTCGCCGCCCCCGGCAGCGCCGCGCTCGCGGCCCTGTTCGAGAAGGAACGCCTACGGCCGATGCCCTGGGACCCGGCCACCGGCCGCATCCGCTACCGCACCGACGCCACCGCCAAGGTCACCGGCGAAAAGCTCTTCAGCTACGACATGCGTTCGCACGACCTGCCCGGCTGGCCGCGCGAACAGGCCCACGCGATGCTGCTGCGCGTGACCCAGGCCGACCGGGTCTATCAAGGCTTCGACCTGTCCTCGCTGCCGGCCGACCTGCAACCCGACCGCACCGTCACCGCCGCCGACCTGGCCCGCGACGGGGTCGCGTTTCCGCCCTTCTACGGCGAGGACCTGCTGCTGCCCGAAGGCAAGACCCCGGCCTACCTCGGCCAGGCGGTGGCGCTGCTGATCTGGAACGATTTCGCCCGCTTCCGCGCGGCCAAGAGCCGGCTCAAGTTCCGCGACGAACTGATCCGCTGGGGCGCGCAGACCGGGCCGCTCGAGCGCGATCCCTGGGCCACGTTCCGCTATGTGCGGGTCGGCGGCGCCAGCGCGTTCGACGACGACGCGTACTCGAGCTACAAGGACACCGTGCTGTTCCCCAGCGGCTACAAGAAGCACAACCCGCAATGGGTGACCGGCGACGCCGCCGGCAAGCTCGACGCGCAGGGCGTGGCGCATGCCGACGCGATGGCGGCCGAACTCGATCGCCCCGGCGCCGGCAAACTGGTGTTCGAACGCGAGTATTTCTCCCAGTCGATCGACACCGCGGCGATGGAACTGGACAACGGCAACGGCTGGTTCGACGCCGAAACCGGCACCTTGCACCTGGTCAGCGCGACCCAATCGCCGAACGAGATCGCCGAGGACGGCCCGCGCATGCTCGCGGCCAGCAAGTTCGGGGTGAAACGGCTGGTGCTGCATCCGTGCTACACGGTCGGTTACGGCTCCAAGGATCACAACGCGTTCCCGTTCGTGGTGTTGATGGCGGCGCTGTACGGCGGCGGCCGGCCGGTGCGGTTGGCCAACGACCGTTACGAGCAGTTCCAGTCCAGCCTCAAGCGCCACAGCTTCCGCATGCACTACCGGCTCAAGCTCGATCGCGCCAGCGGCCGCTTCGAAGTGTTCCACGGGCGCATGCTCGGCGACGGCGGCGGACGGATGAATTTCTCGCCGTCGGTGTGCCTGGTCGCGGCGACCGCGGCGCAGTCGATCTATTACTTCCCGCGCAGCGACCTCAGCAGCACCGTGATCGCCTCGCGCGCGCTCGACGCCGGTTCGGCGCGCGGCTACGGCACCCTGCAGAGCATGGGCGCGACCGAGATGCTGATCGACGAGATCGCCGCCGAACTCAAGCTCGATCCGATCGAATTGCGCCTGCGCAACGTGTTCTCGACCGGGATGAAGAACACCCAGGGCGCGATCCCCGCCGGCCTGCAGCGCGCCGACGAAGTGCTGAAGAAATCGCGCGAGCATCCGCTGTGGACCCAGCGCGTGAAGCGCAAGGCCGAGTACGACGCCGCGCATCCGGGCAAGCGTTACGGCGTGGGCTTCGGATGCGTGCAGAAGGATTACGGCACCGGCGGCGAGTCCGCGTTCGTCGAAGTCGCGCTCGGCCGCGACGGCCGCATCGCGCTGCGCCACACCGGCATCGAGATGGGCACCGGCATGGCCACCAGCCAGGCCGTGGTGTGCGCGCAATGGCTCGGCCGGCCGGCCGACGAGGTGCTGACCGGCGAAACCCAATGGGCGGAATTGCCGATGTTCGCCACCGACGACCCGTGGCTGATGTCGCAGGCCACCCAGGACGCGCACGTCGGCAATCCGCGCTGGACGCCGAACTACGCCAGCCCGAGCAGCGCCAGCAATTCGGCCTATTTCTTCAGCCACGGCAGCCGCGAAGCCGCGCGCCTGCTGTTCACCCAGGGCCTGTGGCCGGCGGCGCAGGCGCTGTGGAGTCAGGGCTTCGGCGGCGGCCAGCTCGCGCCGCTGGTGGCGCGGCGCGAGGACGCGCGCTGGGTCGAAGGCAAACTCAGCGCGGCCGGACTGCAGCCCTTGAGCCTGCAGCAACTCGCGGCCAAGGCCTACGAACTCGGCCTCGCCACCGGCGCGGTCGTGCATTACTTCAATCGCTGGCAATGGACCGAAGCCGAGTTTCCGCTGCGCGACGATCCGCGCCTGCCGCTCGACGGCCTCGCCTTGCGCTGGGGCGACGGCACCGCCGACGGGCCGGGCACGCCGACCGCGAACGGTTACCGCATCGTCGAACGCACCCGGGTGTTCTATCCGCCGGTGCAGCGCAACAACGCCGGCGTCGTCTACTACAGCGCGATCGGCACGATCGCCGAGGTCGCGGTCGACACCGCGACCGGCCAGGTCGACCTGCTCAACCATCATTCGATTCTCGAATGCGGCAACCAGATCGTGCCCGAACTGGTGTCGAGCCAGTTGCAGGGCGGCGTGGCGATGGGCATCGGCCATGCGCTGCACGAATTCCTGCCGCTGTACGAAGGCGGCCCCGGCGACGGCACCTGGAACTTCAATCGCTACACCCTGCCGCGCGCGCGCGATGTCGCGGTGTGGCGGCAGACCGGCGACGTGTTGCCGCCGCTGTCGCCGACCGACGCGCCCAAGGGTATGGCCGAAGTGGTGATGATCCCGATCGTGCCGGCGATCGCCAACGCGATCGCGCACGCGACCGGGCTGCGCCTGCGCGAACTGCCGATCACCGCGGACAAGGTCCTCGCCGCCTTTGCCCAGGCCGAGGCGTCGAAACCGCGGCCGCCGCAAGCCACGTCCATGACCGAAGCCGACCAGGAGGCGCGCGCATGAGCGGCCCGAGCATCCGCACCCGCCCGCTGACCCTGCACATCAACGGCCGCGCGCAAGCGCCGGTCGATGTGCCCGAGGACATGATGCTGGTCGACGTGCTGCACGAATACCTCGGCCTGACCGGCACCCGCTTCGGCTGCGGCCAGGGCGTGTGCCGCGCCTGCACGGTGATCGTCGACGACGAACACGGCCCGCGCGAAGTGCGCAGTTGCATCACCGGCGCGCATTACTTCAACGGTAAGCGCATCCGCACCGTCGAAGGCCACGCCAAGCGCGACGACGGCGGCCGGATCGTCGAGCTGTCGCCGGTGCAGCAGGCGTTTCTCGACCACTTCAGTTTCCAGTGCGGGTATTGCACGCCGGGGTTCGTCAACGCGACGACGGTGTTGCTGGAACGCCTGGCCAAACGTCCGATCGCGAGCGCGCAGGTCGAGGACACGATCACCGAGGCGCTCAATCCGCATTTGTGCCGTTGCACCGGTTACGTGCGCTACTACCAGGCGGTGAAACAACTGGTGCTGGAAACGCCGGGGCTGGTCAGCGATCGCGCGGCCAAGCGCGGCGATGCGGAGAAGGCGCCATGAGCCGACGCCGCTGGAAACGTTCGATCCTGCGCCTGCTGTTGTGGCTGGCGCTGATCGTGCTGGCGTGGCTGCTGGTCGACTGGCTGATCACGCGTTGGTATCACCGCGGCCCGGCCGTGCAAGTGCAGACCACGCCCGCGCAGATCGAACGCGGCCAATACCTGGCCGCCGCGGCCGACTGCGCCGCCTGCCACACCGCCGACGGCGGCGCGCCGTTCGCCGGCGGCGTGCCGTTGGCCTCGCCGTTCGGCGTCATCCACGGCACCAACATCACCCCCGACGCCGACACCGGCATCGGCCGTTACAGCGCCGATGATTTCTTCCATGCGATCACCCGCGGCGAAGCGCGCGACGGCCATCAGCTGTATCCGGCGATGCCGTACGTGTCGTACAAGACCATCACCCGCGAAGACAGCGACGCGATCTACGCCTATCTGATGACGCGGCCGGCGGTGAAACAGGAGAACCGCAAGAACGGCGTCGGCTTCCCATTCAATATCCGCACCGGCATCCACGCCTGGAACTGGCTGTTCGCCGGGGCCGAGGCCAAGCCCGCATCGCAAGGCCAGTCGGCGGCGTGGAAACGCGGCGAGTACCTCGCCGAAACGCTAGGCCACTGCGGCGAATGCCACAGCCCGCGCGGGATGCTCGGGCAGGTCGATCGCGATCGTCCGCTGGCCGGCAACAACGCGCTGGGCCGCTTCGCCGCGCCCGCGCTGACCCCGCAGGCGTTGGCCGCGCGCGGTTGGGATCGCGCCGGCCTGCGCGCTTATCTGGCGACCGGTATCGGCCCGCATGCGGTGGCGTCGGACGAAATGCTCAAGGTAGTGAATCTGTCGAGCAGCCGGCTGCGCGGCGACGATCTCGATGCGCTGACGGTCTATCTCGGCGGCGACGCGCCGCCGGCGGCCGCGGCGGTCCCGAAACTCGCGGCCGGCGACGACGCCTCGCCGGCGCGGCAACGCTATTACGCGCTGTGCGCCGGTTGCCACGGCCGCGACGGCGCCGGAGTGCCGCATGTGGCGCCGGCCCTGCTCGGCAACAGCGGCCTGCGCGATGCCGATCCGCACAATCTGATCGTCGCGATTCTCGACGGCCTGCCCGAACACGATCTGCCCGGGCTGGAACGCATGCAGGACATGCCTGGTTTCGCCGATCAGCTCGACGATGCCCAGGTCGCCGAACTGGCGCAGTGGCTGCGCGGCCGTTATGGCGGGCAGACCGGCGCGGTGGATGCGAAACAGGTGCGCGATCTGCGCGAGTCGGGTGGCCAGGCGCATTGAAGTCGATGCGCTGGCCCGGATCGGTTCAAGCCGGTTCGGGCCGGCCGGTTCGAACAGGTCGACTGCAGTGAGCCGATTGGAACCGCTCAATCCGACTGATAGGCCTTATCCGAAGTGGTCTGCACGATCTTGTCGGTGTCGCGCCGTTGCGAATACTCGCGCGGGTCGACCACGACCAGCCGGCACGCCGACGGATCGCCGTCGAGGCGGATCGCCGCGCCGCTGAGCCGCACATGCACCGCTTCGGGCGTGCGCTTGCCGGAACGGGTGAAGTAGGTCGCGCGATGCTGTCGCAACACCACCGCGTTGCCGCCCTGTTGCGCCGCCGCCTCGGCCAGGCGGTCGAAGGCGCGGGCGTAGTTCACCGGGGTCGGGTTGGGGTCCATGCTCGCCTCGGTGACCCGATTGCCGGCTTCGATCGTCACCACGCCGAGTTTCTGGTGCGCACACGCGGGCGATTCGTCCAACACCGGCAGGCGTTCGCCGGCGCGGACCGCCGCGACGCTCATACCGAGCATGAAACACGCGGCGAGCGCACTGCACTTGATCGTCGATTGCATCCTTGAGGCCTCCATGGCGGCGGTGACGGGAACTGCGCGCTGCGACTATAGCGCCGGCATCGTCCAGCGCACACCTGCTTTAGGATGAGCCTTCCCCCCCTCTCCGGCCGACGACCATGCGCCTGCCCGCCGCGATCCTGTGTTCCCTGCTGCCGGCGCTGAGCCTCGCCGCCACGCCCGCCGCGAACGAAGCCGCCGCCAGCGCCAGCTACGGCATGGAGCTGCAAGGTTTCGACTACCCCTACCCGGTCGCCTACCGCGAATTCCGCTCGCAGGGCGAAGCGGTGCGCATGGCCTATATGGACGTGCGGCCGGCCAGGCCCAACGGCCGCAGCGTGGTCCTGCTGCACGGCAAAAATTTCTGCGCGGCGACCTGGGAATCGGCGATCGCCGCCTTGAGCCAGGCCGGTTACCGGGTGATCGCGCCCGACCAGATCGGCTTCTGCAAATCCAGCAAGCCCGCGCATCATCAATACAGCCTGCACGAACTGGCCGCCGACACTCAGGCCTTGCTCACATCGCTCGGCATCGAACGCGCCGCGATCGTCGGCCACTCGATGGGCGGCATGCTCGCCGTGCGCTACGCGCTGATGTACCCGCAATCGACGCAGCGCCTGATGCTGGTCAACCCGATCGGCCTGGAAGACTGGAAAGCGCTCGGCGTACCGTGGCGCAGCGTCGACGAGGCCTATGCGCGCGAACTCAAGACCTCGTTCGCGACGATCAAGCAGTACCAACAGAGCGTGTACTACAGCGGCCAATGGAAACCCGAATACGACCGCTGGGTCGGCATGCTCGCCGGTTTGTATGCCGGTCCCGGCCGCGAGCGCGTGGCCTGGAATCAGGCGCTGACCTCGGACATGGTGTTCACCCAGCCGGTGGTGCACGAGTTCGCGCGGCTGCGCGTACCGACCACCTTGTTCATCGGCCAACGCGACCGCACCGCGATCAATCGCGATCTCGCCGACGATGCGCTCAAGGCCAAGCTGGGCCTGTATCCGTCGCTAGGACGCGCCGCCGCCAAGGCGATTCCGGGCGCGAAACTGGTCGAATTCGAACAGCTCGGCCATTCGCCGCAGGTCGAAGCGCCGTCGACCTTCAATCAGGCCTTGCTCGCCCATCTCGGCCTGGCGGAGTGAACCCGGCGCGTATTCCGATCGCGCGCCGGCCGGGTTAACGTCGCCGCATGACGAATGCGAACGAAGCCGCGGCCGCCTGGCGCCGCATCATCATCGGCGAACAGAAATCCTGGGTGCTGTTCGCGCACGGCACCTGCGTGATCCTGATGACGCCCCAGGGCGATCTGGCGACGCAGGCGCGCGACATCCTGCGCGAATACGGACCGGTCCAGGTGGGTTCGCCGGCCGCCGACTTCAGCGTCATCGACCTGGACTCGTTGCCGGGCTGGATCGTCACCGGCCATCACCCGGACGTGCTCACCTATGTCGAGGACGACGGCGAGATCGAGGCCAGCGAACTGGTGATCGGTTTGACCGGTCGCGGCCAGCGCGACCTCGATGGCCGGGAACTGAGCGTGATCCATGTCGAGGACAAACGCGGCTAGCGTCTCCGCTTCGATCGGACCGGCGCGCGGCCAGCGATCGAAACCCTCGCCGGATCCGCGTCCTTCCGCCGCGTCGCAATGACGCAAGCGGACATGCCCCGCCCCTGAGAGCCGCCAGCGCACGACCCGCGCGCGCAACGCGTTCGTCCGCGCCTCGCGCGGATCAAGCCCGGCACGCCTGTGCGCACATTTGTCCTTCGGACATCCGCTTGTCCTTTTTGAGGCAAATCGCCGCGCGCCGGCACGCTGCGGCGCAGCAAAACAGGCCACCCACTACGCACGTTGTCAGGGCCTGCCAGGGCGTTCTGTGAACTGCGGCGCAAACAATGACGACCCACGTTGACAACGTTGTCAGGCAACTCCAGCTTGCATCGCATCGCACTCGGTCGAGCATCCTGAACGAGGCCGCGAGGGAGGCGGAGCGCGGCGGCATCGCGCGGGCTCGAACGACAAGAACCATCGGCATCAACGCACGGACCGGTTATCGCCCGGTCGCGCCGCTACCGCGGCAGTGCGCGGCAGGCAATGCATCACCGACGGCGGTCCTCCGCCGATCACTCGAGGAGGCCCGAGCCTCCCATGCACGACGGAAGGTTCGAGGGCCTTTCTTCAACACGGGCGGGAACCGCCGCTGGCCGGCCATGGCCGGCAATGTCTTGACTATGCACGGGAGAGAGGAAGCACCATGAGACACACTCGGTCCGCCCACCTGCTGTTGTCGACCATGCTTGCCGCATCGTCGATTTCCACGGCCTACGCACAAGGCGCATCCTGCGCCGGCGTCGCCGCCTGGAGCGCATCCGCCATCTACGCCGCCGGCGACAAGATGACGTACCAGAATCATCTGTATCAGGCCAACGGCCCGATCTGGAACACGCCGCCCAACTACTGCCCGAGCTGCAACTACTACGCCGACCTGGGCGTGTGCGGCACCGGCCCGGGCAATCAGGCCCCGACCGTCTCGCTGACCTCGCCGACCGCCGGCGCCAGCTACAACGTCGGCGCCAACATCGCGGTCAGCGCCAACGCCGCCGACAGCGACGGCACCGTCGCCAGCGTCGAATTCTTCCGCGGCGCCAGCTCGCTCGGCGTCGACACCAGCTCGCCGTATGCGGTGACCTGGAACAACGCCACCGCCGGCAGCCACAGCTTCACCGCGGTCGCCAAGGACAACCTCGGCGCGACCAAGACCTCGGCCGCGGTCAGCATCACCGTCGCCTCCGGCCCGGCCGACACCACCCCGCCGAGCGTGCCCGGCGGCCTGAGCTCGCCGTCGCAGACCTCCAACAGCGTCTCGCTGAGCTGGAACGCGTCGACCGACAACAGCGGCGGCAGCGGCGTGGCCGGCTACGACGTCTATCGCAGCGGCAGCCTGGTCGGCTCGCCCGCGAGCAACAGCTTCACCGTCAGCGGCCTGGCCGCGAGCACCAGCTACAGCTTCACCGTGCGCGCGCGCGACAACGCCGGCAACGCCTCGGCGCAGAGCGGGTCGGTCAGCGCGACCACCAAGCCGCCGGTCGTCGGCGGCAACAAGAAGGTGATCGGCTACTTCGCCCAGTGGGGCATCTACGGCCGCAACTACCGGGTCAAGAACATCGACACCAGCGGTTCGGCCAGCAAGCTGACCCATATCAACTACGCGTTCGGCAACGTGCGCAACAACCGCTGCGAAGTCGGCGTCACCGTCGCGTCCGATCCGAACACCGGCGCCGGCGGCGATGCGTTCGCCGATTACACCAAGGCCTTCCAGGCCGGCGAAAGCGTGAGCGGCGCGGCCGACACCTGGGATCAGCCCTTGCGCGGCAGCTGGAACCAGCTCAAGCAGCTCAAGGCCAAGCACCCGAACATCAAGGTGCTGATCTCGCTCGGCGGCTGGACCTGGTCGCGCAACTTCCCGAGCGCGGCGCGTCCTGAAAACCGTCAGGCCTTCGTCGCGTCCTGCGTCGACGCCTACATCAAGGGCAATCTGCCGGTCACCGACGGCGCCGGCGGTCCGGGCGCGGCGGCCGGCGTGTTCGACGGCATCGACATCGACTGGGAATACCCGGTGGTCTGCGGCATCGAGTGCCCGACCGCGCAGCGTCCGGAAGACAACGCCAACTTCACCGCGTTGCTGGCCGAGTTCCGTCGTCAGCTCGACGCGGTGCGTCCGGGCCTGTTGCTGACCGTCGCGGTCGGCGCCGGCATCGACAAGATCCGCGTGACCAATCCCGGTGCGTACCACCAGTACCTGGATTTCATCAACGTCATGACCTACGACTTCCACGGCGGTTGGGAAGCCAAGACGAATCACCACTCGGCGCTGTTCGCCTCGCCGAACGATCCGTCGACCGGCGACGTCAAGCTGTACAACTCCAACGACGCCATCGAAGCCTTCCTGTCGCGCGGCGTGCCGGCCAGCAAGCTCAACCTCGGCATCGGTTTCTACGGCCGCGGCTGGACCAACGTGCCCAACGTCAACAACGGCCTGTACCAGAGCGGCAGCGCCGCGCCGGGCACCTACGAGGCGGGCATCGAGGACTACAAGGTGCTCAAGAACCTCGCCGGCACGGTCTACACCGACAACAACGCGCAGGCCACCTGGAAGTACAACGGCACCACGATGTGGAGCTACGACACGCCGCAGCTGATCGGCCAGAAGATGCAGTACGTCAAGGCCCAGGGCCTGGGCGGCGCGTTCTTCTGGGAATTCAGCGGCGACGACGCCCAGGGCAGCCTGGCCACCGCGATCAACGATGGCCTGAAGTGATCGGCCTGCAGCAATCGAGCTGAAGTAATCGGGCTGAAGTAAACCCGAAGCGATGAAAAGCCCCTCTCCCGCCAGCGGGAGAGGGGTTGGGGTGAGGGCCGCAAGCGCGCCACGCATCCACAGTTTTCTTACGACGCCACCGCGCGTCACGAATTCCCAGTTTTGCAAAGCCGTGGCGAGCGATACGCCACGGTGATCTGCAACGGAGCGCCGATCACCCCCCCGATCGGCGCTCCGATTTCGTTTTGGCGGCGGGCATCGGCCTTCGCCCATCAGCCTGCCCGAAAGCGATACGCGCGACGGCGATTCACCCATCGGCGACGCGACGCCTATCGGCCCGGACCACGAGTGCGTGCGGCGCCACGATCGTTCGCGCGACGATTCGCCTTGCCGGCCACTCGCGCGATGCGATATCCGAACAAGGCCGCGACGGCCAACGCGCAAGTCCGCGCGTCAGCGAACCACCCGAGCGATCCTCTGCCACATCGGCACGCAACGGCTCAATCGACCGGCCGCCACACCGGCTTGCCGTCGCGCCCCGGCACCTGCCGCAGCGCCGGCGGCATCACATACAGCGCATCGAGCACGAGGTCCGCCGGCAGCTGCTCGATCCGGTCGGCCACGTCGTCGTACTGCGGCGGCAGCAGGAAGCCGACGCTTTCGGCGCGGTCCAGATACACGAATTCGTTATGCGGACGAATCGCCTTCAGCAAGGCGCTGGGAGCGCCGGCGATCAGCTCATGCACGCGCATGCCGGCATGGATATAGCCGAACAGACGCCCGCGGTAACCGCTGCGCGCGGCCAGATTGACGACGACGAAATCGCGATTGTCGACGACGATCGTCATCGCCTCGTCGATGTCGTAGCAGCTGTAGTCCGGATTCAAGGCCGGCCGAGCCACGACCTGGGCGTGCTGTTGCAGACGCTCGATCAGTTCCAGCGCTTGCTGGCCCAGGACGATGCCGCCGATCGATCGGCCCGGCACGATGTCGGCATCGGGATTCATCGGCGCAGTGTAATGCGCCGCGCGGTTTGCGATCGGCCGCGTCGCGCATGCGGCGACGCAGCGCTCAGCGTTTGGGTTTGCGCGCGGCCTTGCCCTTGCCGCGGATCGGCGCGTCCGGCGCCGACGCCGCGTTCGCACCCTTGCGCATCGCCGCGACCCGCTGCGCGGCATTGCCGCGGATGTCCATGTAGAACAGCTGATAGTCGTTGACGTGCTGATCGCCGCCGAACCAGAACCGGCGCCATTCGCCGTCGGGCAAGGTCACCGACAGCAGGCCGTCGCGGCATTGCGCGCTCACCCGGCCCGATTGCGGCTCGGGCAAGGGACGACGCGGCTCGGCATGCACCGAGCCGCGATGCGCCGAGGCCTCGCTGGCGGTTTCGTCGGCGCGCCAGGTCACCGGGTTCACGCACAGCAACGAGGGCTGTTCGATGGTGCGGTAGCCATCGGGATACCACGCGCGCACCCGTTCGAACCGCTTGGGCCGCTCTTCGCCGGCCTCGACCGAGTTGTAGAACACCGCGCAACCGGTCTGGCTCGGCGCATTGCACAGCGGCACGCCGGGAATCACCCGCTGCAGGCTGTCGCGCGGCACCGGCGCGCCGATCAGGTAGGCCGCGACCAGGCGCTTGCGCAAGCCCGGATCCTTCGCGAGGTCGGACATCAGCTCCGAAACCAGGCGCAGGCCATGGCCGCTGCCCTGACTGTGCGCGGCGATGATGAAGGGCCGGCCGTTCGAATAATGCTGCAGGTACACGGCGAACGCGGCGCGCACGTCGGCGTAGGCCAGATCCAGCGCCTTGTCGCGATCCGCATCCGACGCCGACACGTAGCCGGCCAGCGACATCTGCCGGTAATACGGCGCGAACACCCGGCCGCTGTCGTTGAAGGCGCTGGCCTGCGCGCGCAGGGTGAAGTCGGTGCCGCGGTCGGCGCGTTCGTCGCCGAGCGGCTGGTTCCAGCTGTCGCGCGAGAAATAGGTGGTCGGATGGATGAAGAACACGTCGACCGGCGCATCCAGCTGACGGTGGCGCATGCCGATCGGGGTGGCGTCGGCATCGTCGCGCCGGGTCGGCAGCGCCGCCCAACTGCGTTCGTCGCGATAATCCGGCGCGCCCGGCACCGGGCTGCGGTCGAATTCGTCCTTCGGGTCGAACAACCGCGCGCAGCCCGCGCTCAGGCAGAGCATCGCCAGCAGCGGAAGCCAACGGATCGTGACCATGCGTGGCGCAGTCGTACGTGGCGAAATCATGCGTGGCGAGCCTGGTCGGAATGCGCGGGACGCGCGGATCGGCGGGGGCTCCGCCGAAGGGTCCGGGCATTCTAGGGCCGCCATTCGCCGATACGGCGAATGTTATGCACGATGCGTGGCATTGATGTGGACGCGGCGTGAGTTACGCCGAAGATGAGCTTTCGTGGTCGAAACGACCACCGATCCCGCATGGCCTACCTGTAGGAGCGGCGCAAGCCGCGACCGCGCCAGCTCGAGTACGACGAATGCGTCAAGAGCAAAAGCGAATCCCCCCTGCCCCCCTTTTCCAAAGGGGGGAACAGCAAAAGCGGGCGCGGCGGCGAATCACGCAGACCAACCGACCAATCGACCAATCGACCAATCGACCGATCGGCCAATCAACCAATCAACCAATCAACCGCAACACATCGTCCAACAACCCCGCCGCCGTCACCTCGGCGCCTGCGCCCGGCCCCTGGATCACCAGCGGCTGCACGCGATAACGATCCGACCAGATCGCCACCTTGTTGTCGGTGCCCGCGCCACCGGCGAGCGGATGATCGCCCGGCAGCGACTCCAGCCCGACCTTGGCGCTGACCCGGCCGTCCTCGCCGCGCTCCAGGCGGGCGAGAAAGCGCAGCTTCGCGCCGTCCTTGTAGGCGGCGGCGTAACGCTCGCGCAGCGGACCGTCGAGCGCGGGCAAGGCCGCGTCGACACTGTCCTTGGACAGGATCGCCAGTTCCGGCGGCACCAGCGAGGCGACCTCGACCTCGCTCGCGTCCAGCGCCACCCCGGCCGCGCGCGCCAGGATCAGCAATTTGCGCCGCACGTCTTCGCCGGACAGATCGTCGCGCGGATCGGGCTCGGTGTAGCCGGCGTCGCGCGCCTGCCGCACCAAAGCCGAGAACGGACGCATGCCGTCGTACTGATTGAACAACCACGCCAGCGATCCCGACAGCACCCCGGCGATGGCGTGGATGCGATCGCCGCCGGCCTGCAACTCGCGCAGCGAGCGCAGCAGCGGCAGACCCGCGCCGACCGTGGCGCTGTCGCCGTAACCGCTGCCGCCGCAGGCGCAGGCCTCGCGAATCGCGCGCCAGCGCGCGAGCGTGGTGCCCTGGCCGATCTTGCACGCGGTCACCACATGGATGCCCTGCGCCAGCCACTGCGCATGACGCTCAGCGACCGCTTCGCTCGCGGTCGCGTCGATCACCACCCGCGCGCCGTCGCCATGCAGCGCCGATGCGACTTCGTCGAGCGAACTGGCGCGGGTCGATTCGGCCAAGGCCGCGACCGCCTGCTCCGGCGCGATCTCGTCGCCGACCGCCGCGCGCCGCGAATTGGCCACATGCACCAGCGACACGCGTCCGTCCAGCGCGCCGCCGCGCCAGCCGGCCAGCCGCGCGATCACCGCGCTGCCGACCGTGCCGGTGCCGAGCAAGGCGACCCGCGCGGACGCGTTCGCGGCGCGGGCCTGCGCCTGCGGCGCGAGCGCCCGCAACGTGTCCGAATGCGCGATGCCGGCCGCGACGTTCATCGTTTGACGCGCGCCGCCGTGGCCACCACCGCGCTCGCGCGGTCCAGCGCGGCCTGCAGATCGGCGATCAGATCGTCGAGGTGTTCGATGCCGACCGACAGGCGCAGCAGACCGTCGCCGATGCCGGCGGCGGCGCGCGCTTCGGGCGACATCGCCGCATGGGTCATGGTCGCCGGATGCGCGATCAGGCTTTCGACGCCGCCCAGCGATTCGGCCAGGGTGAAGCAGGTCAGGCCGTCGACGAACGCGCGCACGGCTTCGACGCCGCCGTCGATCTCGACGCTGAGCATCGCGCCGAAGCCCTTCTGCTGGCGCGCGGCCAGCGCGTGGCCCGGATGCGATGGCAGGCCCGGGTAATGGACCACGCGCACCGCCGGATGGTTGTCGAGCAGTTCGGCGATGGCCTGGGTGTTTTCCTGATGCACGCGCAGACGCGCGTCGAGCGTGCGCAGGCCGCGCAGGGTCAGGAAGGCGTCGAACGGCGAACCGGTCAGGCCGAGCGCGTTCGCCCACCAGGTCAGCTGCTGCTGGTGCTCGGCGGTCTTGGCCACGACCGCGCCGCCGACCACGTCGCTGTGGCCGTTGATGTACTTGGTGGTCGAATGCACGACCAGATCGGCGCCGAACGCGATCGGACGCTGCAACGCCGGCGACAGGAAGGTGTTGTCCACCACCGTCAGCGCGCCCTGCGCCTGCGCGGCCTCGATCACGAAACGCAGGTCGGTGATGCGCAGCAACGGGTTGGACGGGGTTTCGATCCACACCACCGCCGGATTGGTCGCCAGCGCTTCGGTCAGCGAGCGCGGATCGGTGAGATCGGCGGTGACCAGTTCGAACGCGCCCTTCGCCGCCAGCGCATTGAACAACCGCCAGCTGCCGCCGTAGCCGTCGTGCGGCACCACGATGCGGTCGCCGGGCTTGAGGAAGGCGTGCAGCACCAGGGTGATCGCGGACATGCCGGTCGAGGTGATCACGCCGCCGGCGCCGCCTTCGAGTTCGGCCAGCGCTTCGGCCAGCAGGTCGCGGGTCGGATTGCCGCTGCGGGTGTAGTCGTACTGACGCTTCTGGTCGAAGCCGGCGAAGCTGAAGTTCGACGACAGCACGATCGGCGGGGTCACCGCGCCGTGCGCGGTGTCGCGGTCGATGCCGGCGCGCACCGCGGCGGTACAGGCGTTGCGCAAGGGCGTGGAATGCTGCGGGTTATGGGGATTGCTCACGTAGGCCGCTCCGTAGTTATGAATGCTCATGCGGCCACCGACGTGCAGTCGGCCAACGCTTCGCGAAGAATGGTGTCGATCTGGGCTTGTTCTTTCAGGCAGGCGTCGTGGCCGTAGATCGAACGCAGCACGCGCAGGCGGGTTTCGCCGCGCAGGCGTTCGATCAGGTCGTAGGACTCGCTCAGCGGGATCAGGCGGTCCTCGGTGACCGCGACCACGGTGACCGGCGCGCGGATGCTCGACGGATCGACCTGCTGCAGGTCGATCGATTCGGACAGACGCAGGAACGCGGTCGGCGAGGTGCGCGCGACGTACTTGTTGCCGCAATGGTCGAGGTAGTCCTCGGCATCGACGCGCACGCGGCCGTCGACCACCTGCGCGGCGCCGAAACGCTCGGCGAATTCTTCCGGGGTGCGGTAGCTCAGCACCGCCAGCTCGCGCGCCAGGGCCAGGCCCTGGCTTTCGTCGCACTGCAGCGCGCCCAGCGCGACCGCGCGGCGTTGCAGCGCGCGCCATGCGGCGGCATAAGGATGAGCGCGGTGGGTGCCGCTGATCGAGATCACTTCGCCGACCCGCGCCGGATGGCGCGAGGCGAACTGCAGGCCGACCATCGCGCCGTAGGAATAACCGACGAAGGCCTGCAGGCGTTCGATGCCCAGCGCATCGAGCAGCGCGGCGATCGCATCGGCCTGATCGGCCGGATCCAGCGCGATGTCGAGCGAACCGTCGGCGCCGAGCCAGTCGAAGGACACCAGGTGATAACGGGTCGGGTCGAGCGACCGGCCGTTGCCGACCTGGCACTCCCACCAACCCTGCTCGCCGAACTCGCGGCTCGGCGCCAGATGCTTGTGTGCCGAGATGCCGCCCGCGACGAACAGCGCAGGCAGCGAGGCATCGCCCTGGGTTTCATAGCGCAAGGTCAGCGCCCGGCGGCCGGAGTGGCGCAGTTCCAGCTCGACGTTGATCTCGCCGCGCGTCGCGGTAACCCGCGCGGCGGCACGCTCGAACGCGGCGCGCTCGAAATCGATCGGCGCGGCGGCGGCGGAATAGGAGACGAAGCTTTCGGCGCGGTCGGCGGCGGCGGTGCTGGGGGCGAAGCTCATGGCGGTCATCCGAAGTGAACGGGGCCACCGAGTTCGCAAGTCGCGCACCCGCATCGCTGCGAGTGTCCGCAACCATCTTCCGACCGACGCCGACGCCTCATGGGGCGCGGGCGGGCCGCAGGAATTGGCACCTTCACGCGGCTTGCGCCGCCTTGGGTTGCCCCGGCTTCAAAGGGCCTGTCCCTCTGCCGGTCTCGATGGATGGCCACAGTCTGCCGACGCCCGGCGGGCGTGTCAATCGCTTCATCCGCATATAGCGATTTATTATTTAGCCCCTCGCCGCGGTCCCGACCGCCACCCGACCGCCATCGCCCGCGCATACACTTAAGCCGATGAATAGCCGCCTCCTCGCCGCCGCCCTGACGACGCTGTTGCTGTCCTCCTGCGCCCTGACCCGTCCCACCTTGGAATCGGAAGCACGCTTCACCAGCGTGGCGCCGGCCGGGCTGCGGATCGTGCCCGAGCGTTTCGTCTCGGCCGAAAGCCCGCAGGACGAGCTCGATTCGCTCGCCACCTGGCCGACCCCGGACGGCTCGACCTGGCTGATCGCCAGCGCCAAGTCGACCCACCGCCTGGCCGTCTACGACGCCGACAGCGGCCAGCGCCTGCGCACCTTCGGCGAAAAGGGCGGCGCGGCCGGCCAGTTCAAGCGCCCCAACGGGCTGGCGGTGTTCGGCGACCACCTGTTCGTGGTCGAGCGCGACAACCACCGGGTCCAGGTCCTGCACCTGCCCGACTTCGCCCCGCTCGGCAGCTTCGGCGAGGCCGAGCTGCGCAGCCCTTACGGCGTATGGGTCAACGAGACCGCGCCGGGCGAACTCGACGCCTACATCACCGACAGCTTCATGTACGGCGAGAAATTCGACCGGGTGCCGCCGCTGCCCGAACTCGACCAGCGCGTGCGCCGCTACCGCCTGCGCTTCGACGACAACGATGCGGTCAGCGCCGAGTACCAGGGCGCGTTCGGCGATACCCACGCCGACACCGCGCTGCGGGTGGTCGAATCGATCGCCGGCGACGCCGCCGGCGACCGCCTGTTGATCGCCGACGAAGACCAGCGCCACCTGTCGACCCTGCGCGAATACACCCTCGCCGGCCGCTACACCGGCCGGCGCGTGCCCGACCGCAGCTTCCAGGCTCAGGCCGAAGGCGTGGCGCTGTGGAGCTGCGGCGCGGGCGACGGTTACTGGATCGCGGTCGACCAGCTGATGCCGCGCACCATCTTCCATGTCTACGACCGCGACAGCCTGGAACCGCGCGGCAGCTTCAGCGGCGAGGTGACCGCGCACACCGACGGCATCGCCCTGCACGCGGCTGGCACCAGCGCGTTCCCGACCGGCGCGCTGTACGCGGTCCACGACGACCGCTCGGTGAGCGCGTTCGACCTGGGCGACGTGGCCCGCGCCCTGCAGTTGCAATCGAGTTGTCTGAACTGACCCCGCCCCCGCCCGACCCGACCATGCCGCGCCTGCCCACCTCGATCGCCCTGTGCCTGTGCATGCTCCTGCTCGCCGCGCCCGCGGCGCAGGCCGGCAAGCTGTATCGCTGGACCGACAAGAGCGGCATCACCCATTACGGCGATCGCGCGCCGTCGGCGGCGCCGCCGTCGGAGGTCAAGGTGATTCCGTTCCGTGCCGAGCCCGGCGCGATCGCGCGGTTGCGCGTGCAGCAGGACGGCGATCATTACCTGGCCTGGGCCGACAACAGCCTGTCCGGGCCGGTCGAGGTGCAGCTCGATTTCACCCACAGCAACAACATCGCCGGCAATCCCAGCCTGCCGGCCAACGCCACCGTGGACGCGCGCGGCAGCGCCGTGGTCGCCGTGCTCAGCGCCCAGGACCCGACCCGTGGCGGCGATTTCGAACTGACCATGCGCAGCGTGCCCGGCGACCCGCGCGCCCGCGCGCGCAACGTCGAGTACCTGCTGCCGCTGCAACAGCAGCAGTTCCGCATCGACCAGGGCTACGGCGGCCACTTCAGCCATACCGAGCCCGAACACCGGTACGCGATCGATTTCGCCGCCGACATCGGCACCCCGGTGCTGGCCGCGCGCGACGGCGTGGTGATGCAGGTCGAATCGGATTTCGACAAGGCCGGCCTGAATCTGGAGAAGTTCGGCGACCGCGCCAACTTCGTGCGCATCCTCCACGACGACGGGACGATGGCCCTGTACGCCCACCTCAAGGCCGACAACGGCGTGGTGGTGCGGGTCGGCCAGCGGGTCCGCGCCGGCCAGCAGATCGGCCTGTCGGGCAACACCGGTTTCAGCACCGGGCCGCACCTGCATTTCGCGGTGCAGATCAACCGTGGCATGCGCCTGGAGTCGATCCCGGTGCGGATCAACGGGCCGCAGGGGCCGTTGCGGTTGACGGGTGGGACGCGGTAGGAGCCGGGAATCGGGAATCGGGAATCGGGAATCGGGAATCGGGAATCGGGAATCGGGAATCGGGAAAGGCTCGGGGCCTCGAGGTCTTTGTGGAAGGGCTTCCAAGCCCGAGACTTTTCTCTCAGATCACGGCGCCGGAGCGAATAGCGTCGGGCTTTAAAGCCCGCCCACAAAAGACCCCGCACAACGACCCGCCGGCTACGACGTCCCCTCGGACCGCCTCAGACCGGGCATCCCCCAGCCCCGCCGCCATCCACAGGTATAATCGCCGCCTTCCCCTTACCGGCCGACGCGCCCCCGGCGCGCCGTACTCATGTCCGAAGTCTCCCAACAAGCCCTCCGCCGCCGCACCTTCGCGATCATTTCGCACCCCGACGCCGGCAAGACCACGCTGACCGAAAAGCTGCTGCTGTTCGGCGGCGCGATCCAGATGGCCGGCAGCGTCAAGGGCCGCAAGGCCGCGCGCCACGCGACCTCCGACTGGATGGCGCTGGAAAAGGAGCGCGGCATCTCGGTGACCTCGTCGGTGATGCAGTTCCCCTACGAAGACCACATCGTCAACCTGCTCGACACCCCCGGCCACGCCGACTTCGGCGAGGACACCTACCGCGTGCTGACCGCGGTCGACTCGGCGCTGATGGTCATCGACGTGGCCAAGGGCGTGGAGGAACGCACGATCAAGCTGATGGAAGTCTGCCGGCTGCGCACCACGCCGATCATGACCTTCATCAACAAGCTCGACCGCGAAGGCAAGAGCCCGATCGACCTGCTGGACGAAGTCGAAAGCGTGCTCGGCATCCAGTGCGCGCCGATCACCTGGCCGATCGGCATGGGTCAGCGCCTCAAGGGCGTGGTCCACCTGATGACCGGCGAAGTGCATCTGTACGAACAGGGCCGCAACTTCACCCGTCAGGATTCGACCATCTTCGCCTCGATCGACGACCCGGCGCTGGAAGCGCGGATCGGCGCGCCGATGCTGGCCGAACTGCGCGACGAACTGGAACTGGTCGAAGGCGCCTCGCATCCGTTCGACAAGGCCAAGTACCTTGCCGGCGAACAGACCCCGGTGTTCTTCGGTTCGGCGGTCAACAACTTCGGCGTGCAGCTGCTGCTCGATTTCTTCGTCGAGCACGCGCCCTCGCCCAAGCCGCGCGAGACCACCACCCGCGACGTGCAGCCGGCCGAGGAAAAACTCAGCGGCTTCGTGTTTAAGATCCAGGCCAACATGGACCCGCAGCACCGCGACCGAGTCGCGTTCATGCGCATCTGCTCGGGCAAGTTCAACGCCGGCATGAAGGCCTTCCACGCGCGCACCGGCAAGGAGGTCAAACTCGCCAACGCGCTGACCTTCATGGCCTCCGATCGCGAGATCGCCGAGACCGCGTTTCCCGGCGACGTCATCGGCATCCACAACCACGGCACCATCTCGATCGGCGACAGCTTCAGCGAAGGCGAGCCGCTGTCGTTCACCGGCATCCCGAACTTCGCCCCGGAACTGTTCCGCCGCGCGCGCCTGCGCGATCCGCTCAAGCTCAAGCAGTTGCAGAAGGGCCTGGCGCAGTTGTCGGAGGAAGGCGCGACCCAGTTCTTCCGCCCGCTGATGAGCAACGACCTGATCCTCGGCGCGGTCGGCGTGCTGCAGTTCGACGTGGTCGCCTATCGCCTCAAGGACGAATACGGCGTGGACGCCAGCTTCGAGCAGGTCAGCGTCGCCACCGCGCGCTGGATCCGCTGCAGCGACGCCAAGAAGCTCGAGGAATTCCGCGACAAGAACGCGCTGAACCTGTCGCTGGACGCGGCCGGGCAACTGGTCTATCTGGCGCCGACCCGGGTCAACCTGCAACTGGCGCAGGAACGCGCGCCGGGCGTCGAATTCCTGGCCACGCGCGAACACGCGCACGCGGTGGCGCTGGACTGATGTCGCCGCTGCGCCGGTGGCGGCCTTGGACCTGGGTGACGTACTTGTTGAGCAAGCGCAGCGAAGTCGCCGCGCTCGACTACAAGGACGCCTACATGGGCAAGGTGATCATGGACATCCACCGCCTGCGCAGCGACAAGGCGCAGGCGATGGTGCCGTTGCGCGCGCTGCATCCGATCCACGGCATCGACCGCGAATCGGCGCTGCAGGCCACCCGCGCGCGGGCGCAGGCGCTGAGCGCGCGCCGCGACGAGTTGCTCGCGCACGGCCGGCTCGATCTGGCCGCGTTGAACGAAATCATTCCCTCGGTCTCGCAGATCAAGGTCGTGCAGGACGGCGAGCGCTGGCTGGCGTTCGAAGGCAACGGCCGCCTGTACGCGATGCGCGAGGCGTTCGGTGAGGATTGCGCGCTGCTGGTCGAAGTCGAGCAGTACCGCTTCGCCCGGCCGCACAAGATCCAGCGCCGGCTGCGGCGGATCCGGCGGCTCAACGCGCTCGAGTGAAGGCGGCGCGGCGCGCGGGCGGCAGGGCCGGCCAACTGCATGTCGTGCAACTGCGTGGACAAGGCGCAGCTTCGCCACGGCGATGAATGCGCGCCCGGCGCGGGCTCGGCAACGGGCGCAACGCATCCGCATCGCGATCCCGCCGCATGGGTATCGCCCGGTGCCCGGCCTGTCGCTCCGCCCACGAACCCGCCCCACGCCCGGCCTCGGCCCCGCGTGACCGAAGTCGCGAAACCGACTCCACGCTGTCTTGCCGTTGCGGTCGATTCGCATTCGCGCCGGGCATTGGCCCCAGACCGCGCTAGGATGCTGGAATCATGACCATCGCCCATGCCCCCGCTCACGGCGAGCACTCGATCCGCGAAGAGATCGCCAATGCCCTGACCCACGGTCTGGGCGCCACCGCGGCCCTGGCCGGCGGCGCGGTGATGATCACCCTGGCCGCGCTGTACGGCGACGCCTGGCAGCTCGGCAGCGCGATCGTGTTCGGGATCAGCCTGCTGCTGCTGTACCTAGCCTCGACCCTGTACCACGCGATCCAGCACCCGGTCGTCAAAGGCCGGCTGAAAGTTTTCGACCATTGCGCGATCTACCTGCTGATCGCCGGCACCTACACCCCGTTCACCCTGATCGGCCTGCGCGGCCCGTGGGGCTGGGGCCTGTTCGCGGCGATCTGGGCGCTGGCCGTGGCCGGGATCGTGTTCAAGCTGTTCTACACCGGCCGTTTCAAGCTGCTGTCGACCATCATCTACATCGCCATGGGCTGGCTGGTGATCGTCGCCGCCAAGCCTTTGCTCAACGCGCTCGACGCCTCGACCCTGGGCTGGCTGCTCGCCGGCGGCATCTGCTACACCCTGGGCACGGTGTTCTATCACCGGCCGTCGTTGAAGTATTCGCACGCGATCTGGCATCTGTTCGTCGTCGGCGGCAGCGTCTGCCACTACATCGCGGTGCTGTCGCAGGTCGTGCCGGCCTCGCGGTTGATCGCCGGGACCTGAGCCGCAGGCGCGGGACCAGGCGTCCGATCCACCGCGCCCGAACCGGCTGAACGCCGCACGCCGCGTCGACGACGCATTCACTCTCGCTTTACCGGCGGGTGGCGATGGTGGGTCCAACCTCACCACAGGTCCCGCCGCGCGGGCCGAGAGGGCGATGCGCCGCATAGCGGCCGCATCGCCGGCATGCCCCGGCCTTCGCGCTTACGCGATGAGCACACCCGATCCGAACATTTCCGCGTCCCACAGCGCCGCTGGCGACAGCGCCGATCAAGCCGCGACCGCGCGCGGCTGGTTCGCGCCGGTGCGCCGCCATCCCTGGCTCAGCCTGCTCGGCCTGATCGCGCTGGCCATCGCGGTGCTGATCCTGCTGTGGGACTGGAACTGGTTCAAAGGCCCGATCGAACGTCAGGTCGAAGCGCGCACCGGACGCAAGTTCGAGATCGACGGCAATCTCGACGTTGATCTGGGACGGGTGTCGGTGATCCGCGCCGACGGACTGAGCTTCGCCAATGCTGCGTGGGCCAAGCAGCCGATGATGGCGACCGCGCAACGGCTGGAACTGTCGCTGGAAGTCTGGCCGCTGTTCAAGGGCGACGTCCGCATTCCCGACATCCGCCTGACCCAGCCGCGGGTCAATCTGCAGACCGATCCGAAGTACGGCGGCAACTGGGTGTTCGAACGCGGCGGCGGCGGCGAACTGCCGACGTTCCGCAAGATCTGGATCCAGGACGGCCGCATGGAATTCCTCGATCCGGCCGGCAAGACCGACATCCGCCTGAGCGTCAACAGCCGCCAGCCGCGCCGCGAGGATGCCGCGCCGCCGGTCGAGGTCGACGGCGGCGGCCACTGGAAAGCCAACCGTTTCACCATGGAGGGCCGCGCCGAATCGCCGCTGGAACTGAGCAACAGCGAGAAACCGTATCGCTTGAACCTGCGCGCGGTCGCCGGCGCGACCCGCGCGCATGCGCGCGGCGAACTGGTCGACCCGTTCCACCTGCGCGACTTCGATCTGCAATTCGCGCTGGCCGGCAAGAACCTCGCCGACCTGTACCCGCTGATCGGCGTGGCGATTCCGCCGACGCCGCCGTACGCGCTCGACGGCCGTCTGCGCCGCGACGGCGTGCGCTGGAACTACAACGACTTCACCGGCAAGGTCGGCGACAGCGACCTGGCCGGCGACGCAAGCGTCGACACCGGCGGGCCGCGGGTGTATCTGCGCGCCGACCTGATCTCCAAGCGCCTGGATTTCGACGACCTCGCCGGCTTTATCGGCGCGCCGCCGGAGACTGGCCGCGGCGAGAGCACCAACCCCGAACTCGCCGCGCAGAACGCGCAACTGGACGCCAAGCCCAAGCTGCTGCCCGACACGCCGTACCGGCTCGACAAGCTGCGTTCGATGGATGCGGACGTGAAGCTCAAGGCCGCGCGGATCAACGCGCCGGGCTGGCCGCTCGACGACATGCAGGCGCATCTGTTGCTGGAGAACGGCCTGCTCAAGCTCGATCCGCTGAATTTCGGCGTCGCCGACGGCGACATCCGTTCCAACATCACCATGGACGCGCGCAACGCCACCATCCGCACCCGCGCCGACATCAACGCGCGCGGTCTGACCCTGTCCAAGCTGTTGCCTGAGGTGAAACTGGCGCAGGACGCGGTCGGCAAGGTCGGCGGGCGCATCGCCCTGAGCGGCAGCGGCAACTCGATCGCCAAGATGCTCGGCAGCGGCGACGGCAGCATCGCGGTCGGCATGGGCCAGGGCCAGATCAGCAACCTGTTGATGGAATTCGCCGGCATCGATCTGGCCGAGATCCTCAAGTTCAAGCTGACCAAGGACCGCAAGATCCCGATCCGCTGCGCGTTCGGCGATTTCGCCGTCAACGACGGGGTGATGACCGCGCAGTCGCTGGCCTTCGACACCAGCGACACGGTGCTGGTCGGCGCCGGCACGATCAATCTGCGCGAGGAAAAACTCGACCTGACCATCCGCGCGCGCCCGAAGGACCGCAGTTTCCTGTCGTTGCGCGCGCCGCTGATGGTGACCGGCACGTTCAAGCAACCCAACGCGCGTCCCGACTACAAACGCCTGGGCCTGCGCGGCGCGGCGGCGATCGCGCTGGGCAGCATCGCGCCACCGGCGGCGTTGTTGGCGACGTTGGAGTTGGGGCCTGGTAAGGATGCGGGGTGTGCGGGGCATGTGGTGAATTGAGTCGACATTCGCTCAAGCGCCATGGCATTCATTAGCGAATGCGATTGGCCCAACGCGTTGTCAAACATGCGCAGCATCAACACTGCCGCCATCACCGCCTCGATTCAAATTCTGGTTGCAGCCTGACTTGAGCTTGGACTTGGACTTGGACTTGGACTTGGGCTTTTGCTTTTGCTTAAGCCAGAAGCCGCGCAGTTCATCCAGCGCTGCGAAGTATCGAACTCGCGTTAGCACCAGCACACCCGAAGGGCGGCGTGCAGGATGCACGCCGTGCGCCACCGGGACATGGATGTCCCGTGTGGCGCATGCCTGCGTATGCACCGCACTTGCGGGCCCTTGATTCACAACAAAGCATTTTTCTTTGGTTACCTTTCTTTTGTTGCTTTAGACAAAAGAAAGTGACCCGCCGCTTTAGTGGCGGAAGCTTTTGATCCTGCTTGCAGCTTCTTAAAGCTTTAAAAGCTCTAGAGCCTTTGAAGCAAAAACAAGATCAACGGCTTTCGTCCGCAAGCGGCCGAGTTACTTTCTTTTGTCAAAAGCGACAAAAGAAAGGTAACCAAAGAAAAACGCTTTTCTTTGAATCAAGAGCCCGCAAGCGCGGAGCTGACGCAGGCATGCACCACACGAGACATCCTGTCTCGGTGGCGCACGGCGCACATCCATGTGCGCCGCCCTTCGGGTGTGCCTTTGCTAACGCGAGTTCGCGACTTCGCAGCGCTGGATGAACTGCGCGGCTTCAAGCCCAAGCCGAGGGTGCATGGCCTCCCTGTAGGAGCGGCGCAAGCCGCGACCGCGACATTGCGCATGCGTCGCAACCGACGGCGTAGCCGTAATGGCGCGGTCGCGGCTTGCGCCGCTCCTAGAGGGAGGCCATGAGGCTTGGACCTCGTTTCAGCTATCGCCTCCAGTACTGCGAAGCGAATAACTTGTGAGAACAAAAGCGCGCGCGGAGAGCGACACGCATCGATACGCGTGGCGCGCCAACTCAGAAATTGATCGACTTCGTGAAGTCCGCGGTGTCATAACTCAGATAGAGCGGACTATCGCTGCCATCGGCATTGGTCCGCATCAGATCGAAATCGAGCCCGCCATCAGGCCGACGACGTTCGGCCACCACGCGCAAGCGCTGCAAGCAAGACGACAAATCGTTGGAAGAACTGACCACGGTCGAGCCGGTATCGAAAGCGACATGCCGCATGGACACTTCGCGACCGGCACGGCAACGTCCGCCGTCCTGTTTCGGATCGCTGGGCGCTTCCAGACGCAGCACGACATCGTAGCGATCGCCCTGATGGCCTTGCGCGACAATCACCGCCTTGTCGAATTTTCCCGCTCGCGTGCCGAACACATCGGCCACGCTCAGTTCGATGCTGCGCTCGGACACGCCGTAAGTCACCGTGCCCGCGTCGGGCGAGAGGGTTGCGTTCACCGGCCCCTTCGACAGGTCGGGCGGCACGACCGCAACAGCGGCTTCAGGCGCCTTGTCGGCCTCGGGCGATTTAGCGCCGCAACCCGCCAGAAACATCATCAGCACCGTCGTCAGGCCGATGGCAGCACGTTGCATCGAGGTCATGCGTTTCCTTCGCTCAAGTGAAAGCGGCTCGAGCCTACGCCAAGCCGCAAACAAATACCTTGCAACGATCAACTGGCGATATACCGCTGCAGTTGATCCAGTTCCACCTGCTGATCCTCGATCACCGCCTTGACCAGATCGCCGATCGATACCACGCCGATCACCTCGCCACCTTCCAATACCGGCAGGTGACGGATGCGCCGCTCGGTCACGATCTGCATGCAGCGCTCGGCGCTGTCGCCCAGGCTCACGCTGACCACCTGCGCGGTCATGATGTCGCGTACCGGGGTGTCGGCCGAGGAACGGCCCTGCAGCACGATCTTGCGCGCGTAATCGCGCTCGGACAGGATCCCGGCCAATCGCGATCCCTCCATCACCAGGACGGCGCCGATCCGTTTTTCAGCCATCAATCGGATCGCGTCGATGACCGGCGCATCGGGGCCGATCGCGAAAACCTCAGCCGCCTTGGCGTCCAACAGCTGTCGTACGGTGCGCATTGCGGTCTCCTTCCACGAGCTGGGGATCGAGCTGGGAAAACCGGGTCTGCCCCGAGGATACTCCTGCCGCGGGCTGCCAGGTGTCGACGAGGTACAGCGGCCGCTGCTTGGATTCCTCGTACAGCCGGCCCAGGTATTCGCCGATCAGACCCAGCGCGATCAGCTGCACGCCGCCCAGGAACAGGATCACCGCCATCATCGTCGGCCAACCCTGTACCGGGTCGCCGAACAGCAGCGCCTTGATCACCACCTTGAGCGCATACGCGAACGCCACCAGCGCCGTCGCCAGCCCCAGGTACGTGGCCAGCCGCAGCGGCGCGGTCGAGAAACTGGTGATGCCTTCCAGCGCCAGGTTCCACAGCCGCCACAGATTGAACTTGCTGGCGCCGGCCACCCGCGGTTCGCGGTGATACGGCACCGCGATGCGGTTGTAGCCGATCCAGCCGAACAAGCCTTTCATGAAGCGATGGCGTTCGCGCAATTGCCGCAGCGCGTCCAGCGCGCGCGGCGAGAGCAGACGGAAATCGCCGGTGTCGGCCGGAATCGGCGTGCGCGACAGCCGCCCGATCACCCGGTAGAACGCGTGCGCGGTGCCGCGCTTGAGCCAGCCTTCGCCTTCGCGTTCCAGGCGCGTGCCGTACACGTCGTCGTAGCCTTCGCGCCACAGCGCGACGAATTGCGCGATCAGTTCCGGCGGGTCCTGTCCGTCGGCGTCGAGGATCAGCGCGGCGCCGTCGTCGACCAGATCCAGGCCGGCGGTCAACGCCGCCTCCTTGCCGAAGTTGCGCGACAGCCGCAGCAGCGACACCCGCGGATCGGCCGCGGCGATCGCCTGCAGGATCGGCCAGGTGCGGTCGCGGCTGCCGTCGTCGACGTACAGCACGCGGCCTTCGACGCCGTCGGCCTGCAAGGCGTCCAGCGCCGCGGCGATGCGTGGCTGCAGCAGGGGCAGGCTGGCGGCCTCGTCGAAGGCGGCCAGGACGACGGTGACGCGATCGCGGCTCATGCCGCGCATAGTAGCCGCGGGCGCGCCGCGGCGGCTTCACTCGATCTGCTTGAGGTACTCGCTGCCGCCGATGTAGCGCATCTGGCGCTGGATCGCGCCGGCCCGCCGCTGCACGTACGGTCCCGGCTTGGCGATGCTGTAACGCTTGGGATTGGGCAGCACCGCGGCCATGCGCGCGGCTTCGGCCGGCGCCAGCCGGCTGGCGTCCTTGCGGTAGAAGGTGCGCGCCGCGGCCTGGGCGCCGTACACGCCGTCGCCGAATTCGGCGATGTTGGCGTAGACCTCGATGATCCGATGCTTGGGCCACATCGTCTCCAGCAGCAGCGTGTACCAGGCTTCGATGCCCTTGCGGATCCAGCTGCGGCCGCTCCACAGGAACAGGTTCTTGGCGGTCTGCTGGCTGATCGTGCTGCCGCCGCGGACCTTGCGGCCGCGTTCGTTGTTCTTGCGCGCCTTCTCGATCGCCTTGAGATCGAAGCCGAAATGTTCGGCGAAGTTCTGGTCCTCCGAGGCCACCAGGGCCACCGGCAGGTTCGGCGAGATCTCGTCCAGATCGCGCCAGTCGTGGGCCAGGCGAAAGCCGAAATCGCCCGAGCCCCAGGCCTCGAACTGGCGGATCATCATGAACGCCGAGAACGGCGGATCGATGAAACGCAGGCTCGCGACCTGCAGGATCGAGGCCAGCACGAACAGGAACGGCAGCGCGATCAGCCAGCGCAGCCAACGCCGCAACCGGCGCGGACGCGGCGCGCTCTGGCCTGGGCCGCTCGCGGCCTCGACCGCGCCGGGGCCGGGATTGGCGCCGGACATGGCCCGGCTCAAGCCTTGCACCGTGCCGTCGCCGTCCCCACTGTTGCCGCGTGGCGGCAAACCCGCGTTCGTGATCTCCGCTCCGATCGCATCGGCATAGCCTTCACCTCCCCCCTCACAGAATCCCGCGCATTATCCGCGATGCCGAGGCCGCTGGCTTCGGAATGCGCGCGATCCGCGCCGCAGCCGCCAGAGTACGACGATGACCGACGCCCATCCCGCCGCAACCAACGCCCACGGCACCGACACGCCCGGCGAGCGCGACCGCCTGACCCGTTTCATGATCGAAGCGGCCGGCGTGCGCGGCGTGCATGTCCACCTGCACGACACCTGGCGGCAGATCCGCGAGCGCGCCGAGTACCCGGCCGCGGCCGCGCAGCTGCTCGGCGAAGCAGTCGCCGCGGCGGCCTTGTTCACCGGCCACGCCAAGGTCGACGGCCGCCTGTCGGTGCAGTTGCGCGGCAACGGCGCGCTGCGCACCTTGTTCGCCGAATGCACCGCGGCCGGCACCCTGCGCGGCATCGTGCAGCTGTCCGAGGACGGCGGCGAAGTCTCGCGCGACCTGCGCGACCTCGGCCCCGACGCGATGCTCGCGATCACCATCGAAAACCCCGGCCTGCACGGCCGCGATCCGGTCCGCTACCAGGGCCTGGTCGGGCTGGAGTCCGATTCGTTGGCCGGCGCCTTCGAGGGCTATTTCCGCCAGTCCGAACAATTGCCGACCCGGCTGCTGCTGGTCGCCGACGAACACCAGGCCGCCGGCCTGATGCTGCAGAAGCTGCCCGGCGACGAAGGCGACGACGACGGCTGGGTCCGCGCCGGCGCCCTGTTCGACACCCTGCGCAGCGACGAACTGCTGACCCTGCCGGCCGCGACCGTGCTGAACCGCCTGTTCCACGAGGACGGCGTGCAGCTGCTGGGCGACAAGCCGCTGGCGTTCGCCTGCTCGTGCTCGCGCGAACGGGTCGAGGCGATGCTGGTCTCGCTCGGCCGCGAGGAAGCCGACGCCGCGGTCGACGCCGCCGACGGCGAGGCCCACATCCGTTGTGAGTTCTGCGGCCAGCGCTATGGTTTCGATCGCAACCAAATTGCCGACCTGTTCGCCGCCGCTGCCGTGCAAATAGAGGCTCCGCAGCGAGTACAGTGAGCCTGTCGAGTGCCGATCTGGGACCGTTTTCAGATTGTTAAATAAACATAAACCGGCTATAGTCGACGCCAAGGAAATGGGGAACTCGGCCGGCTTCATCCGGTCTTAACGTCAGTCCGCGCTCAACCACACACTCAAGGTATGCCCAAGCATCTGCGCTCATTGCCGCTTGTCCTGCTGCTCGCCCTAGGCGTGGCAACGGGCGCGCATGCGCAGAGCAAGCGCGATACCACGTATCTGCCGGTGTGGAACCAGAACAACGGCAAGCTCGAATACGTGCTGCAGCTGGAACCGGCCGAAAAGCAGGCCGCCGGCGCGCGCTGGAAGTCCGGCGCCAACACCTTCGATGCGACCCTCGGCCTGGACGGCGGCGATGGCCTCGGCCTGGTTTGCGATCGCAAGACCGGCCTGGCCGGCGCGATCGGCAATCTCGCCAATCACTGCCTGCTCGCCGCCCTCGACGAGGACGACGACCACGCCAATAACCGCCAGTTGTCCGCGGGCGCCAGCCTCAGCCGCCCCAGCGGCAAGGTCGGCGTGGCGATCGGCAGCGGCCGCGACGCCCTGCCCGGCTGGCTCAGCCCGAACAACCGCAACAGCCGGGTCGACCAGAACACCCTGACCGTCTACGGCCAGAAGAACATCGGCCGCGAGGCTATGGTCTCGATCGGCGGCACCTGGGCCCGCGCCAAGCTGATCCCGGCCGGCGAAATGCCCGGCCTGGCTGATCGCTGGAGCAGCAAGAGCATCACCATCGGCGCCGGCATCGGCAATTTCGGCGCCAACATCGTCGGCCGCGTGGTCGATACCCCCGGCCAGCCCGGCCAGTGGGAAGGCCTCGGCGTCGGCCTGACTTGGCGCACGCCCTGGAGCGGCCAGCTCACCGTCGGCGCCGAAAACGTGGTTACCCGCGGCAAGAACCCGTTCGCCCCGGGCAACGGCGAGAAGGACGAGGGCACCGTGCCCTACGTTCGTTACGAACAGGATCTTTGATCCCGGGGCGCGCTTCGCGCCCACTCCTTGCTTCGCATCCGCTCCTTATTGTCCCCTCGCCTGATCGCTTGCCCGCTTGGTTTTGTCTGGCGGCCGCGGGCACGTGATTGCCTGCGTTTACGACGCCAACGGTGCCACGCGACAACACCTCGACATCGGCTATCGATCGCTCACCGATACGATTGAGCGTCCGCGCGGCTCGCGTGCACCGGAACGATTCAAGCCCCACCAGCCCAGCCGTCCGGCGCCTGGCGCAGCGGGATCTCCAGCCCGGAGGACCACAGGCTAGTCGAAGAACGCACCTACCGAGGTACCGGTATGTGGCTTTAATCCGCCTATGCCACTCCTCATCGGGCTCACCCGTACCTGGCACTTTTGACGTGTCTAATGAGCCTTGCGTTGTGCCCGTCGTTCTGCCTTATGGGCGCCCGTCTGGACGTCACCGACCATTGTGCGCCGCAACATAAACAGGGCTCAGCCACTCACGATCGGCCGCCTCGCCAACCGCTGCTGACTTCCGCCGGACGCGCCTGATCGGGATCGCCACAAGCCCTCTCGGCACCCGCGCGCGCAGGCCTGAACGCCCACCGCGCGAATCGCCGAAACCCTTGAAAACAAGCGATTGCCTGGAAAAAACACCTGCGCGGACGACCGCATCGGCACGCCTGAAATACGCCTGTTTCTGCCCTGGACCCAGGCTGCGCAACGCTCGTCTGGCACTTCCAGGCCGCCGAATTCGACTCTGCACGGGCGCCCTATGAGGCCCCGCCTCTCCTCGACAGCCCTCTCTCAACCTGGCCTTAACAACCGGCCCCTGCAGGCCCGCCACTCATCCATACGCCAAAGTCAGCAAACGTTTGGACGCCTTGCAAGTGCCTGCTTGTCGTACTTAAGTGAAATTTAATGCTTAACAACACTTTAATTTTTGTGCCTGTGCAGTTACGATCCGGCCAACTTGCTGGATTTGGCGTTTGCATTGACTCCGCCAGTGAGTCCACGGGTACAACACGACAGACTCGGAGAGAGAGAGATGACCTTTAAGACCACCCAGCTCCGCGAAGCGATTTCCTTCGCTCTCGCAGTGGGTACCACCGCCCTGGTCGGCACGGGCATTGCGTCCGCGCAAGACACGGCCGGCAGCAAGGACGCCACCACGCTTGACCGCGTCGAAGTGACCGGTTCGCGCATCCGTCAGGTTGACGTCGAAACCGCCGCGCCGGTTCTTCAGATCACCCGCGCCGAGATCGAGAAGCAAGGCTTCAAGTCGGTCGCCGACATCCTGCAGAACATCACCGCCGCGGGCTCGCCGGCGATCAGCCGCACCTCGCCGCTGTCCTCGGGCGAATCCGTCGGTGGTTACTACATCGACCTGCGCAACCTCGGCCCGAACCGCACCCTGGTGCTGGTCAACGGCAAGCGTCTGGGCGCGACCAACGACGGTCTGCAGGACGTGTCCTCGATCCCGTCGGGCATGGTCGAACGCATCGAAGTCCTCAAGGACGGCGCGTCCACCATCTACGGTTCCGACGCCATCGCGGGCGTGATCAACATCATCACCCGCAAGAACTTCGAAGGCGCCGAAGCCAACGCTTACATCGGCCAGTGGGGCCAGGGCGACGGCACGCGTCAGAACTACGACTTCACCATCGGCTTCACCGGCGACCGCGGCTCGGTCACCATCGGTGCCGAATACGCGAAGGAAGATCCGGTTTGGGCCCGCGACCGCTGGTTCTCGCAGGCGCTGTTCCCGACCGGCGAAAAGAGCGAGCCGCGTGACTTCGGCTTCTCCGGCACCACCCAGTGGGGCGCGCTGCTGATTCCGACCGGCGCCACCCTGCCGAACGGCACGCCGCAGATGGGCGCTCCGCGCTTCCTGCGCCGCGAAGTCCCGGGCCTGGATCCGCGCAACATCGCCAACTTCCGCGCTCGCACCGGAGACGACGTTTCGCTGCCGTCCTCGCAGTCGACCGTGTACAGCGGCATCGAGCGCAAGTCGCTGTTCGTCAACGCCGGCTACGACATCACCGACTGGCTGCGTTTCGACACCGACATCCAGTACAACGACCGCGACTCCTTCGCGCAGAACGCCGGTTATCCGTTCCAGTCGGCCATCCTCTCGCCGGGCTTCAACACCCCGATGTCGGTCGACAGCTACTTCAACCCGGTCGGCAACCAGGCCGTCGCGAACGGCACCATGCCGGCGGGCCAAGCCCCGACCTTCGTGCACTTCGTGCGTCGTGGCTGGGAAGTGCCGCGCCAGGTCCGCAACAGCCTGACCACCTACCGCTTCACCGGTACGTTCAGCGGCTCGTTCGAACTGGGCGAAGGCAAGATCTGGGATTGGGACGCCGGTTATCTGTACAACGAGAACAAGGCCACCCAGATCAGCACCGGTAACCTCAACGTTGCCAACGTGCGTCGCGCGGTCGGTCCGTCGTTCCTCAACGCGCAGGGTCAGGTTCAGTGCGGCACGGCCGCGAATCCGATCGCCCTGGGCTCCGGCGGCGGTCAGTGCACCCCGTGGAACCCGCTGCTGCCGTTCGGCTACGCCGGCACCAACGGTCTGAACGACCCGAACGTGCAGAAGTTCCTGTACCAGAACGGTCAGGCGCTCGGTAAGACCAAGACCACCGACTACTTCGTCAACTTCAGCGGCACCCTGGCGACCCTCCCGGCCGGTGACCTGAGCCTGGCGGTCGGTTACGAGCACCGCAAGGAACAGGGCAACTTCTCGCCCGACGCCCTGTCGCAGACCGGCGGTTCGACCGATCTGGCCAGCGGCCCGACCGGCGGTTCGTACACCCTCGACGAGTTCTACGGCGAATTGCAGATCCCGATCCTGGCCGACATGCCGGGCGCGAAGGAACTGACCGTCAACCTGGCGACCCGTTACTCCGACTACGACACCTTCGGCGACACGGTCAACAGCAAGTTCGGCGTGAAGTGGAAGCCGATCGACTCGCTGCTGGTCCGCGCGACCTACGCCGAGGGCTTCCGCGCCCCGACCATCTCCGACCTGTACGGCGGTCTGGGCCAGTCGTTCTCGTTCTACACCGACGCCTGCGACACCCTGTTCGGCGACGCCGCCGGCAATGCCCGCTGCTTGCAGAACGTGCCGGCCGGTTTCCGTCAGCTCGCCAACACCGCTTCGGGCCTGGCCCCGGGCCCGGGCACGCAGACCAACACGCCGTTCCTGTCGGGTTCGAACGACAAGCTGGTTCCGGAAACCTCGACCTCGAAGACCTTCGGCGTCGTGTGGAGCCCGGGCTTCGTCGAAAACCTGAACCTGTCGTTGGACTGGTGGTCGATCAAGATCGAAAACGCGATCACCGGCGACAGCCCGACCCGCGTGCTGGCCGACTGCTACACCCGCGGCATCGAGTCGCGCTGCAACACCGGACAGGATCCGGCCCGTTCGCGCTTCACGCGTGATCCGGTCACCGGCGCCATCACCAGCTTCATCTTCGCGCCGATCAACGTGGGCTACAACGAAGTCGAAGGTTTCGACTTTGACGTGAACTACCGTCTCGACACGCAGTGGGGCCGCTTCGGTTTCGCGTGGTTGAACAGCTACACCAGCAAGAACGAACTGCAGACCGACATCCTGGGCGAAGGCGCTCCGAGCCAGCAGAACGGCTTCGGTGGCTTCTTCCGCCTGCGCTCGAACTTGAACATGAGCTGGGATAAGGGTCCGTGGGGCTTCACCTGGGGTCTGCGTTACTACTCCGGCGTGAAGGAAGAGTGCTACTTCGACGACCGCTGCTCGCTGCCGGATTACATGGCGCCGGACACCAACGGTCAGGTTTCGCCGAAGAACGAAATCGGTTCGAACACCTTCCACGACATGCAGGTCCGCTTCAACGCGCCGTGGAACGCCACGATCGCGGTCGGCGCGAACAACGTGTTCGAGCACTACGCCGCTCCGCAGTACGACCAGCCGAACTCCGGCTACTCGTACTACGGCGGCTACGACATCGGCCGTTTCGTGTACTTCAAGTACCAGCAGCGCTTCTAAGCAACACTGCGGTACCGCTTCACCAGAACGGCCCCTTCGGGGGCCGTTTTTTTTGTGCCAAAAAATTACTTAAATACATTTAATAGCCACTAGAAATAGATTTCCAATAAGCCTTATTTCCACGCGATTACATATAGAAAATGCATTCAGTACGTATTTGATACGACGTATACGCACATGGTGTTTTAACGACACTTTAATTATCGAAATGAGGTGACTAGTATCCGGGCCGCGGTTAGTCGGGATGAGGCGTTTTGATTTGCGCTCTCCGGCCAACCTTGCATATCGAAATCCGCTTATCAGGCCCTTGAAGAGAGAGAGACCGAAATGATCCTGAAGACCAACCAGCTGCGAGACGCGATTACGTTCGCTCTTGCGGTGACTAGCACCGCTCTGGTCGGCACGGGCGCCGCGCTTGCCCAGGAAGCCGGCAGCAAGGAAGCCACCACGCTCGATCGCGTCGAAGTGACCGGTTCGCGCATCCGCCAGGTCGACGTCGAAACCGCCGCGCCGGTTCTTCAGATCAGCCGTGCCGAGATCGAGAAGCAGGGCTACAAGTCGGTCGCCGACATCCTGCAGAACATCACCGCCGCGGGTTCGCCGGCGATCAGCCGCACCTCGCCGTTGTCCTCGGGCGAATCCGTCGGCGGTTACTACATCGACCTGCGCAACCTCGGCGCCAACCGCACCCTGGTGCTGGTCAACGGCAAGCGTCTGGGCGCGACCAACGACGGTCTGCAGGACGTGTCCTCGATCCCGTCGGGCATGGTCGAACGCATCGAAGTCCTCAAGGACGGCGCGTCCACCATCTACGGTTCCGACGCCATCGCGGGCGTGATCAACATCATCACCCGCAAGAACTTCGAAGGCGCCGAAGCCAACGCCTACATCGGCCAGTGGGGCCAGAGCGACGGCACGCGTCAGAGCTACGACTTCACCATGGGCTTCACCGGCGACCGCGGCTCGGTCACCATCGGCGCCGAGTACGCGAAGGAAGATCCGGTTTGGGCGCGTGATCGCTGGTTCGCCATCCGTCGCTTCCCCACCGGCGAGAAGTCCCCGCCCCGCGCGGGCGGCCTGTCCGGCACGACTCAATGGGGCGCGCTGTTGATTCCGACGGGCGAAGTCCTGGACAACGGTCAGGATGAGATGGGCGCTCCGCGCTTCTTGCGGCGCGAAGTTCCGGGTCTGGACCCGCGCAACATCGCCAACTTCCGCGGTCGCAACACCGCCGTCGACGTGTCGAATCCCGCTGAGCAGTCAACCGTCTATAGCGGCATCGAACGCAAATCGCTGTTCGTCAACGCCGGCTACGACATCGCCGACTGGCTGCGTTTCGACACCGACATCCAGTACAACGACCGCGACTCCTTCGCCCAGAACGCCGGTTATCCGTTCCAGTCCGCCGTCCTTTCGCCGGGCTTCAACACCCCGATGTCGGTCGACAGCTACTACAACCCGGTCGGAACCCAGGCTGATGAAGCCGGCACGCTGCCGGAGGGTCAAGAGCCGACCTATGTGCATTTCGTGCGCCGCGGCTGGGAAGTTCCGCGTCAGGTCCGCAACAGCCTGACTTCGTACCGCTTCACTGGCACCTTCAGCGGTTCGTTCGAACTGGGCGAAGGCAAGATCTGGGATTGGGACGCCGGTTATCTGTACAACGAGAACAAGGCCACCCAGATCAGCACCGGTAACCTCAACGTTGCCAACGTGCGTCGCGCGGTCGGTCCGTCGTTCCTCAACGCGCAGGGTCAGGTTCAGTGCGGCACGGCCGCGAATCCGATCGCCCTGGGCTCCGGCGGCGGTCAGTGCACCCCGTGGAACCCGCTGCTGCCGTTCGGCTACGCCGGCACCAACGGTCTGAACGACCCGAACGTGCAGAAGTTCCTGTACCAGAACGGTCAGGCGCTCGGTAAGACCAAGACCACCGACTACTTCGTCAACTTCAGCGGCACCCTGGCGACCCTCCCGGCCGGTGACCTGAGCCTGGCGGTCGGTTACGAGCACCGCAAGGAACAGGGCAACTTCTCGCCCGACGCCCTGTCGCAGACCGGCGGTTCGACCGATCTGGCCAGCGGCCCGACCGGCGGTTCGTACACCCTCGACGAGTTCTACGGCGAATTGCAGATCCCGATCCTGGCCGACATGCCGGGCGCGAAGGAACTGACCGTCAACCTGGCGACCCGTTACTCCGACTACGACACCTTCGGCGACACGGTCAACAGCAAGTTCGGCGTGAAGTGGAAGCCGATCGACTCGCTGCTGGTCCGCGCGACCTACGCCGAGGGCTTCCGCGCCCCGACCATCTCCGACCTGTACGGCGGTCTGGGCCAGTCGTTCTCGTTCTACACCGACGCCTGCGACACCCTGTTCGGCGACGCCGCCGGCAATGCCCGCTGCTTGCAGAACGTGCCGGCCGGTTTCCGTCAGCTCGCCAACACCGCTTCGGGCCTGGCCCCGGGCCCGGGCACGCAGACCAACACGCCGTTCCTGTCGGGTTCGAACGACAAGCTGGTTCCGGAAACCTCGACCTCGAAGACCTTCGGCGTCGTGTGGAGCCCGGGCTTCGTCGAAAACCTGAACCTGTCGTTGGACTGGTGGTCGATCAAGATCGAAAACGCGATCACCGGCGACAGCCCGACCCGCGTGCTGGCCGACTGCTACACCCGCGGCATCGAGTCGCGCTGCAACACCGGACAGGATCCGGCCCGTTCGCGCTTCACGCGTGATCCGGTCACCGGCGCCATCACCAGCTTCATCTTCGCGCCGATCAACGTGGGCTACAACGAAGTCGAAGGTTTCGACTTTGACGTGAACTACCGTCTCGACACGCAGTGGGGCCGCTTCGGTTTCGCGTGGTTGAACAGCTACACGACCAAGAACGAACTGCAGACCGACATCCTGGGTCAGGCGGCCCCGAGCCAGCAGAACGGCTTCAACGGCAACTTCCGCCTGCGCTCGAACCTCAACATGAGCTGGGACAAGGGTCCGTGGGGCTTCACCTGGGGGGTACGCTATTACTCCGGCGTGAAGGAAGACTGCTTCTTCGGCAACCGCTGCTCGCTGCCGGATTACATGGCGCCGGACACCAACGGTCAGGTTTCGCCGAAGAACGAAATCGGCTCGAACACCTTCCACGACATGCAGGTCCGCTTCAACGCGCCGTGGAACGCCACGATCGCGGTTGGCGCGAACAACGTGTTCGAGCACTACTCCGCTCCTCAATACGCTCAGCCGAACTCCGGCTACTCGTACTACGGCGGCTACGACATCGGTCGCTTCATCTACTTCAAGTACCAGCAGCGCTTCTAAGCGACACCGCAGTACCGCGACACCCAACACGGCCCCTCGGGGCCGTGTTTTTTTGTAGCGGACGGATGTAGTCGCAGGCCTTCATGCGACGCTAATTAGTCCTTAACAACACTTTAATTAATCCCCCAAGCCGTCTACTATCGGCCCGGCTTTGCCAATTTAGGCTGTTGCTTATACGCCGTTTGGCAAGCCCCATTCGCTTGGCATTCCCGTTCGTTCAGGACACTTGGAGAGAGAGATGACCCTGAAGACCACCCAGCTGCGCGACGCGATCGTATTCGCGTTGTGCGTCGGTGCGACCAGCTTGGCCGGCACCGGACTGGCCTCCGCCCAGGACGCTCCGGCCCCCGCCGCAGCTCCCGCCGAAGCCGAAGCCACCACCCTGGATCGTATCCAGGTCACCGGCTCGCGCATTTCGATCCCCGGCCTGACCACCAACAGCCCGGTCATGACCGTCAGCAAGGAAGAAATCGCCCGCAACCAGCCGGTGACCGCGGAAGACTTCCTGCGCGTCGTGCCGGGCGCGGTGCCCTCGATCGGCCCGGGCACCAACAACGGCTCCAACGGCGGCGCCACCATCAACCTGCGCGGCCTCGGCGACAACCGCACCGTCGTGCTGATGGACGGCCGCCGCGTGGTTCCGTTCAACCTGTTCGGCGTGGTCGACACCAACGTCATTCCGGTCGCGCTGATCGACAGCGTCGACCTGGTCACCGGCGGCGCTTCGGCCGTGTACGGCGCCGACGCGGTCGCCGGCGTGGTCAACTTCGTGCTCAAGCGCAACTTCGAAGGCATCGAAGTCAACTCAAGCTACGGCCAGTCCAGCAAGCAGGACGGCGATCGCCGCAACACCACCGTCACGATGGGCATGAACCTCGACGACGGCCGCGGCAACTTCGTGCTGAGCCTGGGCAAGACCGACAACGACCCGCTGCTGCAGGGTTCGCGCGACTTCTCCGAGTTCAACCTCGACTCGACCAACGGCGAAGCCGGTGGCTCGGGCACCTCGATCCCGACCAGGGCCGGCACCCTCGGCCAGATCAATCCGGCCACCGGCCGTTTCGACGGCATCTCCACGCCGTTCAACTACAACCCGTACAACTTCAACCAGACCGCGCTGGACCGCTGGCAGGCCACCGCGCTGGGCCGTTACGAGATCAACGAGCACGCCGAGGCCTACACCCAGCTGCTGTACACGCGTTCCAACGTGTTCTCGCAGATCGCTCCGGGCGGCCTGTTCGGCGGCCGCTTCAATCTGGGCATCGGCAACCCGCTGATTCCGGAACCGGCCCGCCAGCAGCTGTGCGCCGCGTTCGGCGCGCCGGGCATCAACTGCACCGTCGGCAGCCCCGACACCGTCAGCACCACGCTCAACCGCCGCACCACCGAACTGGGCACCCGCTCGACCGACTTCCAGAACAAGGTCTTCCAGGCCACCATCGGCGTGCGCGGCGACATCAACGACAACTGGCGCTACGACGCCTATTGGTCGCACGGCGAAGCCGACCAGCTGACCGTGTCGGCCGGCTTCCTGTCCAAGAGCCGCACCCAGCAGGCGCTGCTGTCCACCGACGGCATCAACTGCGTCAATCCGACCGGCGGCTGCGTGCCGCTGAACCTGTGGGGCAACGAAGGCTCGATCAGCAAGGACTCGAAGAAGTTCCTGGAAGTGCTGACCTTCGCCACCCAGCGCGTCGAACAGGAAGTCTGGTCGGGTTCGGTCAACGGCGACCTGGGCGACAACTTCAAGAGCCCGTGGGCCGATTACCCGATCGGCCTGGCGTTCGGCCTGGAAGGCCGCAAGCTCGACGCACGCAACCAGGCCGACGCAGCCTCGCGCGATCCCGTCGAGGTGCAGGGCGCCGGCGCCGCCAATCCGGACGTGCGAGGCGGCTTCACCCTGCGTGAGGCCTACGTCGAAACCATCGTTCCGCTGATCAGCGGCAAGACCGGCGCGCAGAGCCTGAACTTCGAAGCCGGCTACCGCCACAGCCAGTTCAAGTCGGGCCAGACCGACACCGACTACGGCAGCTACAAGTACGGCCTGGAGTGGGCGCCGATCGAATCGCTGCGCTTCCGCGGCATGTTCCAGCGCGCGACCCGCGCCCCGAACGTCAACGAGCTGTTCCAGCCGGTCATCACCAGCCTGGACAACACCGCAGTCGACCCCTGCCAGGCGTCCGAGCTGGCCAAGCACGGCGGCATCAACGGCCCGGTCGGCCAGTTGTGCGTCGCCACCGGCGTGCCGCAGGCGATCCTCACCGGCCAGGGCGGCGTGGAAGAGCCGAGCGCCGGCCAAGCCAACGCCTTCATCGGCGGCAATCCGATCCTGGGCCCGGAAAAAGCCGACACCCAGACCCTCGGCCTGGTGTGGCAGCCGGTCGAAGACCTGTCGATCACCCTCGACTACTGGAAGATCGACATCAAGGACGCGATCACCCGTCCGGTGCTCGGCGATGCGCTGTTCGGTTGCTACGACGTCCAGTTCAATCCGACGCTGAGTCTCAGCCACCCGATGTGCCAGCTGATGCTCGGCTCGCGCGAATCCCAGGACGGTTCGCTCAACGGCGAAGCGCGCGGTCCGTTCCTGAAGCTCTCGAACAAGGGCCGCATTACCACCAGCGGCTGGGATCTGGGCGTGCGTTACGGCATCCCGCTGGCCAACGAGTGGGGCCGCCTGGACTTCTCGCTGGACCTGACCAAGACCGACCAGTACGACTACCAGGGCGACCCGGCCGTGGGCAAGCACGACTGCGTCGGCGTCTACGGCGTCTCGTGCAACGTCATCGCCGGCATCGTGTACGACTACAAGTCGAACTTCCGCACGGTGTGGTCGATCAAGGACTTCGAGCTGGGCTTCAACTGGCGTCACCTGAGCGCGGTCGACGTCGAGCCGGGCCCGATCGAGTGGTACAAGCCGTACACCTCGATCGACTCGTACGACTACTTCGATCTGACCATGGCCTATGAGCTGCCGTGGAATGCCCGCATCAACCTGACGGTCAACAACATCGCCGACAAGAAGCCGCCGGTCGTGGGCAGCAACATCGGCAGCACCGGCTTCAACAGCGGCAACACCTTCCCGCAGTACTACGACACGCTGGGCCGTTACTACACCCTCGGCCTGACCATGCGCTTCTGATAAGAAACACGATCCGAGTCGAATTCAAGGCGGGCTTCGGCCCGCCTTTTTTTCGTTCGGGATTCGGGATTCGGGATTCGGGATTCGGGATTTGGGATTCGTGATTCGGGATTCGGAGTGATCCGTACGACGATCAGCGCCCGGCCAGAAAATCCCGGTGCGCGCCCATCATCGCGTTGACCATGTCGCGCTCGGCCAGCGACAGCAGCGGATTCCAAACGTCGAAGATCAGCACCACGCGCAGCTCGTCGCTGTCGTTGTGGGCTTCGTGTTCGATCGAGTCGTCGAAGATCAGCACTTCGCCGACCTTCCATTCGCGCCGCTCGAACCCGACCCGATAGCGGCAGTTGTCCGGCACGATCAACGGCAGGTGCACGACCAGGCGCGCGTTGGTCTCACCGTGATGCGGCGGGATATGGGTATGCGGCGCCAATGCCGAGAACATCGCGTTCGGGCAGACGTCGGCGATCGCCGCCATCTCCACCGCTTCCAGCGCGGCGCGGGTCTGCGGGCAACGCGCCAGATGCTCGTCGACCGGCTTGGAATAACTCCACAGCTTGTAGGTGCTCCAGCGCCGCGAATGGTTGAGCTCGCGCCATTGGTTGACCGGGTCGCCGGGCTGGTACTCGATGTACGGCGTGAACTCGGCCTGCTCCTCGCGCAGCACCACCCGCATTTCCTTGATGATGTCGTAGGTGCGGCTTTCCAGTTCCTCGACCCAGGCGAACTGCGAGCGATCGTGGAACGGGATCGCCGGCAAGCGCGGCACGCACAATTGATTGCAGTCGGCGTGATACGGCTTGCTGCGGCCGACCATGATCGACGCCGCTTCGTCCCAACGGCCGAGCGTGCCGGCATCGAGCGCGGCGCGCGGGCCGCCGACGCGGTGGGCCAGGAACTCGGCGAACTCCTCTCGATACGCCTCGACTCGCTGGCTGGCGTGGAGCAACTGGTTCTTGAGCATCTCCGGCCAATGCGGCTGCGGTGGCGCGACGGTCAGCGCGTTGCGATACGCATCCGCCGCCGCGCGCGGCTTGCCTTGGCGTTCGAAGAACGAGGCCTTGGCCAGCAACCCGGCCAGGAAATACGGATCGGCCACCAGCGAAGCGCTGATCGCCTCCCATTCGGCGGCGCCGTCGCCGCGTTCGCGCTGGACCACGCCGATCGACAGCAGGATCATCGGGTCGTTCGGCGCGGCGCGGTGCGCGGCGTGCAGCAACTCGATCGCGCCCTGGGTGTCGCCCTGCTGGAAGGCGTGGATGCCGAGGCTGTACAGCGCCTGCGGATGCTGCGGCGCGATCGCGCGCACCTGTTGCCAGAGCTTTTCCGCCTCTTGCCAGCGGCCCGCGCGCGAGGCCAGGCCGGCGGCCTGGACCAGTTGATTGACCTGCTCGTTCAAGACCGCGTCCTCGCCGGGCTGGATGTCGCGGCCGCGCCCCTGCCGGCCGTCGCTGCGGTGCTTGCGCAGCGGACGCGGCATGCGCGTCCTGGCGAAGAAAATACACTGCCGGCGCGGCGGCGCACAGGCCGCGCGGCGACGGACCGCATGCGATTCGCGATCGCCGCAGCTGGCGCGACCGGCATTGCGCCGGCCGCGCGATCGATCAGTTCAGTTCCAGCGTCGCGTCGCCGGAGAAGGTCTCGAGCTTGATCTTGCCGCTGCCGCTGCCGTAGCGGTGTTCGAAGCTCGAACCCGGGCCGTGCTTGGGCCGCTGGATCTGCGCATCGGGCGCGCGCAGGTCGCCGCTGAAGCTCTGCCCGCGCACGTTCGCCGACAGACTGCGCGGCAAGGTCAGGCGGATGTCGCCGCTGACGGTTTCCAGCGACACCTCGCCGCCGTCGACGAGCGCCGCGGCCATGCGCAGGTCGCCGGATACCGAGTTGCCGGACAGCTTGTTCAAGCTCGATTCGCGCGTGGCCAGGTCGACCTTGCCCGACACGGTCTCGACCGAGACCTCGCCGTTGAGCCGCCCGCGCAGTTCCAGATCGCCGCTGACGGTCTGGGCCGAGACCTTGCCGCTGTTGAGGGTGAGGCGCAGGTCGCCGCTGACGCTCTCGATCTCGGCTTCGCGCGGCGCGCCGGCGACGACGACGTCGCCGCTGACGCTGTCGATGCTGAGTTCGCGCGAGGCCACGCCGCTGACGTCGACGTCGGCCGAGACCGCATCGATCTCCAGCTTCACCCGCAGCGGCACGGTCACGCGCAGTTCGGTCGGTTCGCCCTTGTCGCCGCCGGCCAGCAGGCCCATGCCGCTGCCGCGGTTGGGATAGCGCACCTTGATCGACAGATTCTCGCGATCGCCTTCGATCTCGAGCTTTTCCACGCCTTCGCCGAGCGAGCCTTCGATCTTGACCTCGGGCCGGTCCCAGGCGCGGACCTGGATCAGGCCCTTGACGTTGTCGATCTCGACGCTGCCGAGCGGATCGATCGGCCGGCTTTGATTGATCGGGGTCGCGGCGAACACCGGCAGCGCGGCGGCCAGGCCGAGCGCAAGCAGGCCTAACTTGCACAGGCCAGGCTTGGACAGGCCAAACGCAGGCAGACGCCGGAGAACGCGAGAGGTGGTGCGGGAGCGTGTGTGGGTCATCGTGGCGTCCTCCTGGATCAGGTGTAGGCGACGCGCTGAGCCAGCGCGAGGCGACGTGCATAGGTGCGGCGCAGCTGTTCGAGCAGCAGGCGCGAATCGGGGTCGTGGGCCATCGCGTCGAGGATCAGCGCGGTGTTGCGGTCGAGCTCGTCGAACGCCGGCTTCAGCGCGATCGCCTGCTGGCTCACCGGTTCGATCTCGCGCATCGCGGCCTGGTACTGGCGGGTCATGCCGTCGGCTTCACGTTGGACCAAGCTAGCCGGCGTCGCTGCGGCGTGAGCGATGCCGGTGTCCGTTGTGGCAGAGGAATTCCGAGTACCGGCGCGGCTATCTGCCGGCGTCGTCCCGATTTGAGCGATGCCTGTGTCCGTTGAGGCAGAGGAATTCCGAGTGTCGACGCGACCATCAGCCGGTTTCGTTCCGACGTCAGCGATATCCGCACCAGTCGATGCAGAAGGACCTTGAACGCCGGCGCCACTCACAGCAGCCACATCCCCCGCCACCGAGCCATCCACCGCCGCCCCGCCCTTCCACATCACGCCCAGCGCCACCGCCAGCACCGCGACGCTCGCGGCCAGCGCCATCGGCGCCAACCAGCGGGAGCGTGAGGATTCGCGCGAACGCAGCACGATGACCTGCGGTGCCGGCGCCGCTTCGAACGGAGTCGCTTTGATCGGAGCAGCTTCACCCGGCGATGCCTCGCCGGGCGCCGCCACCATCGGTGCGAGATGATCGACCGGCGCAGGCTCGTCCCGCGGCGGTTCCTGTTCGCCCAGACGCGCGGCGATGCCGGACCACAGATCGCGCGTCGGGGGCGTATCGCGACGCAGCGCGCGCAACTGCCAGCGCAGCGCGTCGGGCAACTCGCCGTCGGGCGTGCGCAGGGGATCGAGGGGTTTGTCGCTCATGCCTGTTCTCCGAGCCGGGTGCGCAGCAGGCTGCGCGCGCGGTGCAACTGTGCCTTGGAACTGCCGACCGCCATGCCGAGTTCGACCGCGATCTCCTCGTGTTTCCAGCCTTCCACGTCGTACAGCACCAGCACGGCGCGCGCGCGCGGCGGCAGGCTGGCGACGGCGCGCTCCAGGTCCATCGACAGCGCGGTGACGTGGCCGGCGGAATCGGCGCTGCCGATGCCGTCGAACGCGTCCTCGTCGCTGTCCTCCAGCGGCCGGCTGCGGCGCCCGCGCAGTTCCATCAACGCGGTGTTGACCGCCAGGCGGTGCAGCCAAGTACCGAACGCCGATTCGAAGCGGAAGTTCGGCAGCGCCTGCCAGGCGCGGACGAAGGCTTCCTGGGTCAGGTCCTCGGCGCGGGCGCCGTGGTAACCGACCAGGCGCGCGATCACGCCGTGGACCCGGCTGGCATGGCGGCGGTACAGGGCCTCGAACGCGGCGACCCCGCCCGCGGCCGCCGCGGCGACCAGCGCGCGATCGTCCTCGGCTTCGGGCGAGACGGTGGCGTCGGCTAGGGATTCGTTCACGGCGGTCAGCATACTGAGTCCGATGCGGGGTCGGGGCTCAGGGTTTAAGGGGCGGGAGTGAGTTGAGAGGAGTGAGGAGTGAGTGCGGCGGCCTCGGCTGGGGGCTCGCGGTTCACGTGGGGGTATCTGGGGTCGGGCCTGAAACAGAAGAGAGGAACGAGACCCGAGTGGGGCCCGTGCGGCGCCACTCGTTCCTCGCTCCTCTCCACTCGTTCCTTGGAACCCGATCAGCCCTTCAACGCAGCCGCGATCCGCCGCTGCTCGTCATGCAGCGCCTGCGGCATGCGCGGACCGTACTCGCCCAGGTACTCGCCGATGCTGTCGAATTCCGCGCTCCAACCGGCATGGTCGAAACCGAACAGCTTGGCGTGGGCTTCCTCGTTCAGCGCGACGCCGTCGAGATTCAGATCGCCGGCCTTCGGCAGATAGCCGATCGGCGTTTGCGTCGCGCCGGCCTCGCCCTTGACCCGGCCGATCATCCACTCGATCACCCGCAGGTTGTCGCCGAAGCCCGGCCACAGGAACTTGCCGTCGTCGCCCTTGCGGAACCAGTTGACGTGGAAGATTTTCGGCAACTTCGCGCCGGTATCGTCGAACGACAGCCAATGGGTGAAGTAATCGGCGAAGTTGTAGCCGCAGAACGGCTTCATCGCCATCGGATCGCGGCGCATCACGCCGACCGCGCCGGTCGCGGCGGCGGTGGTTTCCGAGCCCATCGCCGCGCCGATCAGCACGCCGTGGGTCCAGTCGCGCGCTTCGAACACCAGCGGCACCAGCGAGGCGCGACGGCCGCCGAACACGATCGCCGAGATCGGCACGCCGGCCGGGTTTTCGGCTTCCGGCGAATAGCTCGGGCACTGCTTGGCCGACACGGTGAAACGCGAATTCGGATGCGCGGCCGGGCCCTTACTCGCGTCGTAAGCGTTGCCGCGCCAGTCGGTGACCGGGGTCTGGCCGTTGTCGAGCCCTTCCCACCACGGCTGCTTGTCGGCGGTGACGCCGACATTGGTGAAGATGGTGTTGGTCTGGATCGACGCGAGCGCGTTCGGATTCGACTTGGTCGAAGTGCCCGGCGCGACGCCGAAATAACCGGCTTCGGGATTGATCGCGTACAGACGGCCATCGGCGCCCGGACGCATCCAGCAGATGTCGTCGCCGACCGTCCACACCTTCCAACCGGCCTGGCGATAGCCTTCCGGCGGAATCAGCATGGCCAGATTGGTCTTGCCGCAGGCGGACGGAAACGCGGCGGCGACGTAATGGGTTTCGCCCTGCGGGTTCTCGATGCCGACGATAAGCATGTGCTCGGCCAGCCAGCCCTCGTTACGGGCCTGGTGCGAAGCGATGCGCAGCGCGTGGCATTTCTTGCCAAGCAGCGCATTGCCGCCGTAGCCCGAACCGAACGACTTGATCGCCAGTTCGTCGGGGAAATGCATGATGAAACGGCGCTCGGGATCGAGCTCGCCGATCGAATGCAGGCCGCGCACGAAGCTGCCCTCGCGCTCGATCCGCGCCAGCGCCGGCGCGCCCATGCGGGTCATCACCCGCATGTTGGCGACCACGTACGGCGAATCGGTGATCTCCACGCCGCAACGCGCCAACGGCGAATCGATCGGGCCCATGCAATACGGAATCACATACATGGTGCGGCCGCGCATGCAGCCTTCGAACAGCGCGTCCATCTTGGCGTGCGCTTCGTGCGGCGCCATCCAGTGGTTGTTCGGACCGGCGTCTTCGCGTTCGTTAGTGCACACGAAAGTGAGGTGTTCGACCCGGGCCACGTCGTCGGGATGCGAGCGGTGCAGATAGCTGCCCGGATGGGTGGCTTCGTTCAAGGTTTCCAGGGTGCCGTCGGCCAGCATCTGCGCGATCAGCGCCTGATGCTCGGCCTCGCTGCCGTCGCACCATTGAATCTTGTCGGGACGGGTCAGCGTGGCGACCTGCGCGACCCATTCGTTGAGGGCGACCAACAGACTGCCCGCGCTCCCCGGCACGGCAGTGGCGGGGGCGGCGTCTTTCGATAGTGCATTCACGGCATTGCTCTCCAGCCGGGGAAACGATAGTAAAAACGGTTCAGGACGAGGGGATCAGCGTCGCCATCATGTGTTCGACATAGGCTTCGAACTCGTCGTGTTGCATGCGGGTCTGGTGCAGTTGCAGATTCAACTGCAGGAAGCCGACATAGGCGGCGTAGAGCAGGCGCGCGCGATGCTGGGCATCGGTGCGGCTCAGGCCGGCCTGGCGGAACGACGCGGTCAGATAATCCAGGCGCCGTTCGGACACGCGCCCGATCACCGGCTGCACGGCCGGATGGTCCAGGGCCTTGAGTAGTTCGGAATAGATGACGTGCGACTTGACCTCGTGGGCGACGAGGTGAAACAGCGAGCGCAGGCGCTGGCGCGGGTCGGGGATCGGTTCGAGCTGGCCGAACACGGTCTCCTGCTCGACCTTTTCCCAACGTTCCAGCGCGGCCACCAGCAAGGCGTCGCGCGAGGGGAAATGCCAGTAGAAGCTGCCCTTGGTCACGCCGAGCCGGCGCGCGAGCGGTTCGACCGCGACCGCGGCCACGCCCTGCTCGGCGATCAGGTCGAGCGCGGCCTGGGCCCAGTCGTCGGCGCTCAACCGGCCGCTGCGTTCGGGCTTGGCCGGCTCGCTGGCTTTGTCAGTGGGCTTGCCGTCGGGCCGAAGATCGGCGGACGGGGTGTCGAGCTTCGGCTCGGGCTTGTTCGAGGCGGGCTGGTTCATGGATGACAAGTTTAACCATACGCCATGGTCGGGAACAGTACGTCGGGGCGTGATTCGGGATGGAGATTGCGGATTCGTTGAATCTCGGCAAAAACACGCGGAAAAATGCTGCAACGCAGCAGGAAATTCGAGCAAAAAGCCCTGGCGCGGCGCCGCGGGCACGCCTGCGCGACCATCGGGCGAGGCTGCGCGAATCCGATCGCACCTCCGGTTGACAGCACTGAACCGCAATTCCATACTCGGCCGTATGTTAAGCGTTTGATGCCAGCGTTTGAATGCCGGCCGGCCGATCCATCCAACGCGCGTTTCGCGCAAACACGCCGCCCCGGTTTTTCCGCACTGACATCACGCGCGCCCCACTAGCCTGAGTGCAGCCGCATCCTTCGGAGCGCCGTCATGAGTATCGCGATCCCCTTCCTTGCCTTTCTCTTCATCGGCGCGATCGCCGCGTACCACCGCCTGCGATTGCCGGTCTGGGCCGCGCTGACCGCGACCGCGCTGGTCGCCTGCTGGCTGCTCGGCGCCAACCCGACCGCGGTCATCGTCGCCGCGGTCATCGTCGCGTTGATCGCGGTGCCGCTGATGATCCCGGCGATCCGCCTGCCGTTCATCACCAAGCCGCTGCTGGGCTTCTACACCAAGATCCTGCCGCCGCTGTCGGAAACCGAACGCACCGCGCTGGAAGCCGGCACGGTCGGTTTCGAAGGCCAGCTGTTTTCCGGCAAGCCGGACTGGCAGCAGCTGCTGTCGCAGCCCAAGCCCGAGTTGAGCGCCGAGGAGCAAGCCTTCCTCGACGGCCCGACCGAAGAGCTGTGCAGGATGACCAACGACTGGCAGATCACCCATGTCGACGCCGATCTGTCGCCGGACCTGTGGGCCTTCATCAAGAAGAGCAAGTTCTTCGGCCTGAACATTCCGAAGGAATACGGCGGCCTGGGTTTCTCCGCGCTGGCCAACCACAAGGTGATCCAGAAGCTGGCGACCGTGTCGAGCGTGGTCAGCTCCACCGTCGGCGTTCCCAACTCGCTCGGCCCGGCCGAGCTGCTGATGCACTACGGCACTCAGGAACAGAAGGATCACTACCTGCCGCGCCTGGCCGACGGCCGTGAAGTGCCGTGCTTCGGTTTGACCGGCCCGTGGGCGGGTTCGGACGCGACCTCGATCCCCGACTTCGGCATCGTCACCATGGGCGAGTGGAACGGCGCGCGCGTGGTCGGTGTCAAGCTCACCTTCGACAAGCGCTACATCACCCTGGCGCCGGTCGCCACGCTGATCGGCCTGGCGTTCCGCATGTACGACCCCGAAGGCCTGATCGGCGACAAGCGCGACATCGGCATCACCATCGCGCTGCTGCCGCGCGACACCGCCGGGGTCGAAGTCGGCCGTCGTCACTTCCCGCTCAACTGCACCTTCCAGAACGGCCCGATCCACGGCAAGGAAGTGTTCATCCCGCTGAGCCAGTTGATCGGCGGCGAAGCCTACGCCGGCAAGGGCTGGCAGATGCTCGTCGAATGCCTGTCGATCGGCCGCTCGATCACGTTGCCCTCGTCGGGCAGCGGCGGCGCCAAGATGGGCGCGATCGTCACCGGCGCGTATGCGCGCATCCGCAAGCAGTTCGGCCTGTCGGTCGGCCGCTTCGAAGGGGTCGAGGAAGCGCTCGCCCGCATCGCCGGCAACGCCTTCGCGATCAGCGCGCTATCGCAGGCCACCGCCGCGGCCGTGGCACGCGGCGAAAACCCGGCCGTGCCGTCGACCATCGCCAAGTACCACTGCACCGAGATGGCCCGCGAAGTCGCCAAGGACGTCATGGACATCCACGGCGGCAAGGGCATCATCCTCGGGCCGAAGAACTACGCCGGCCGCAACTGGCAGGCGCTGCCGATCATGATCACGGTGGAAGGCGCGAACATCATGACGCGTTCGCTGATGATCTTCGGTCAGGGCGCGATCCTGTGCCACCCGTGGGTGCTCAAGGAAATGAAGGCCGCGATGCTGCCCGACAAGGCCGAAGCGCTGCGCGAGTTCGATAAGAATCTGTTCGGCCACATCGGCTTCGCGATTTCCAACGCCGTGCGCAGCTGGTGGTTCGGCCTGACCGCCGCGCGCATCGGCGCCGCGCCGGGCGACACCTACACCCGTCGCTATTACCGCAAGCTCAACCGCTATTCGGCGACGCTGGCGCTGATGGCCGACACCTCGATGCTGCTGCTCGGCGGCAAGCTCAAGTTCAAGGAATCGCTGTCGGGCCGCCTCGGCGACGTGCTGAGCCAGTTGTACATCGCCAGCGCCATGCTCAAGCGTTACGAAGACCAGGGCCGTCCGGTCGGCGACCAGCCGCTGCTGGCCTGGGCCTTCCACGACGCCGTGCACAAGATCGAACTGGCGCTGTCGGGCGCGCTGCGCAACTTCCCGATCCGTCCGGTCGGCTACCTGCTGTGGATGCTGATCTTCCCGTGGGGCCGCCGCGCGCAGGCGCCGAGCGATCGCCTGGGCCATCGCGCCGCGTCCTTGCTGATGTCGCCGAACGACGCCCGCGACCGTCTGGCCGAAGGCGTGTTCCTGACCCCGTGCGAGAACAACCCGGCCGGCCGCATCAACAGCTACCTGCAGAAAGTGATCCTGGCCGAGCCGGTCGAGCGCAAGTTCCTCAAGGCCCTGAAGAACAGCGACATCCAGGCGCTGGACTTCCCCGGCCAGCTCGACGAAGGCGTGCGCGAAGGCTGGATCACCGCCGAGGAACGCAAGCAACTGGAAGAGCTGCGCGAGATGACCATCGATGCGATCAGCGTCGACGACTTCGACGCCGCGGAGTTGCGTTCGGCCGGGTATAAGCCGTACGCGCAGGAAGTGAACCACGGCGACAGCGACGCGCGTGCTGCTGCGTAACGACGCACGCATGCCACGCACGCGGATCGCAGGATCATGGATTGCGTGAGAGCTTGAACGAAACGGCGGACCTTCGGGTTCGCCGTTTTGGTTTGGGGTATGGACGGGAATCGAGAATCGAGAATCGAGAATCGAGAATCGAGAATCGAGAAGAGTATTCACGACCTTACCGAAGATTCGAAACAATCATGGCGTGACGCTCCCACCTACCGTCATTCCCGCGAAGGCGGGAATCCAGTGCCTTTGTCGCAACTGCACGAAAGTCGCTGGATTCCCGCGTTCGCGGGAATGACGGTAGGAAAGTACGCACAGACCGACGCGATCGAGACATCACCGTCGTCGCGAACAACAGCAATTCGACAGCCACCACCACCCATCAAATCAAGAATGTCCCGCCCATGCCCGCCAACGTCCTCACCCTCTACAAAAAACTGACCCGCTACCCCGCCGGCCACTGGCTGTTCACCCGCGCCGTCTGCTTCAAAGCCCCCTACTTCGCCAGCATCCGCCCGCGCTTCGAATCCCTCGAACGCGGCCGCTGCAGCGCGACCATGCCGCACCGTCGCGCGATCACCAACCACCTGGGCACCGTCCACGCCATCGCCATGTGCAACCTCGCCGAACTCACCGGCGGCGTGATGACCGACGTCAGCATTCCCAACTCGATGCGCTGGATCCCGGTCGGCATGAGCGTCGAATACCTCAAGAAAGCCGTAGGCACCATGCGCGCCGTGGCGACCCCGGGTGCGCCAATCGTCGAATCCACCAGCGGCTACGACCTGCCGGTAAACGTCGAAGTCACCAACCCCGCCGGCGAACCCGTCTTCCGCGCGACCATCGCCATGCGCGTCTCGCCGAAACCCAAGCGCGACTGACCAGCACTGGACCCCGCCGCGATTCAAACTGTAGGAGCGGCGCAAGCCGCGACCGCGCCACTGCAACCACGTCGAAGACCTGATCCTTACGCCTCCACCACACGCCACACGCCGAGCAACATCCCCCGAACCACACCGCATCGTCCCTTCAACGCCGCCGGCCCCACCATGACCGCAACCACATGGATCCACCTCGGCGGCCTGCACAGCCTGGCCTTCGCCGTGTTCCACCTGGCCTTCTGGAAACTGTTCCGCTGGCGCGACACCCTGCGCAGCGCAACCGTCGCCGACCGCGCCATCGTGCAGATCCTCAACCTGCGCCTGATCTACGTCTTTCTCTGCATCGCCGTGCTGTGCATCGTCTACACCGACGAACTGCACACCACCGCCCTGGGCCGCGCGCTGCTGCTGGGCATGTCGCTGTTCTGGGTAGGCCGCACGATCGAGCAGTTCGTGTTCCTGCGCATCAACCGGCCGATGGTGCATGTGCTGACCGCGCTGTTCGTACTGGGCGCGGTGATCTTCGTCATGCCCTTGTTGCCGGCGACGTGCTTGCACACGGAGTGTGAGTGACGATTCCGTAGTTTCAACACACGTACTATCGTCGCGCATCCGGTAGTTGACACTGCGATTTGGCGGTAGCAATCTTCGCCACGGAGCGTAGAAACTCCTCAAGCAACGGTTCCCACCTCCGAAATACCGGTGGGTTTTTTGTGCCCATAATTTGGGCGCATCCTGCGCATGTGCCTTGCGTCGGGAGGGCGGCTAATACAACACCCGCAAGGGGAATACGCCCGCCGTTTGCTTGCGGTTTCTAACCTCCCGACATCCCGCCTGCGAATCTGCGCAGCGCGGGCCACCGGTCCATGGAGGAATACCGCACATGCCCCGAAAATCCACGCCCTCGCCGCAGGCCCACACCATCGTGCTGCCCGTCGATGCTTACTTGGAACTGCAAGCCTTCCACGCCGAACTGGTCGGCATCGCCCACACCATCGACCCCACCGACGCACCGCCGCCCACCATCCGCAAACAAGAACAATCGCGATGCCGCGCCCTGGCTAAAGTCTTCCGCCTGTGGGCCGAGCAAATAGACCGAAGCCTCAGCGCCATGCGCCCGGCGTAAACCCGTTCGACCTCGGCCGCCGTCCGGCCGGCGGCGGCCGTAGCGATATTTACGTGGCTTGGATCAATCAGAACTGCAAACGCCGGTGTATCCGGCCCAAGCGCGATCCTCGGCGGGCCATCGCCCGGCCATTGCTGACCGCTAACAGGTGTTTTTCGTCGCGGCGGAAACCTCCGCGCTCCCAACGCACAAGCCCAGGCCCCGAAGCCGGCGTTCCGCGCTCCACGCGCAAGGCTCCACACCCGGACCGCAAGCCTGCGAATCCCGACCGCAAGGCTCAAAGGCTTGCGCGCAGCTCTCGACGCTTTGCGATCGCAACCCTGAGAGCCTCGCGCGCAAGCCTCAGACCCCGAGCGCCACCCCATTTGCCTTGCGACCGGCCCCGCGAACCTTGCGCGCGAAGCCTTTAGCCTTGAAATCGCAAGCCTCCGAGCCTTGCGCCCGGGCTGAAACCCTTGCGCGCGCAGCTCGATGACTTGCGCTTGGACTTCGACACACCGCGAGCGGACCATCAAGCTTCAGAACCACCGGCCGAAAGCGCATTGCGCCCCGTGCGCCCGTCCGAACCCACCGCATTCAGAAGTCGATCCACGCTCTGGCGTGCGATCGCGACTGGGTACCCAAGAGCGGCTCGATCTCCCACCAATTACCCAAATTCTCGCTCGCCGCGATCAGCTGTTCTATCAGGCCCGTCGCCACCAACGTCACCACCTGCTCCGATCCGCTGAGCATCCCATGCTCGACCAAATCGAAAATCCCGGAACACTCCAGAATATTCCGCTCAGTCGCCGCGATGTGCGCGCCAATGGCGGAGTAAAGGATCGTTCCGGGAACCAGCCACGGAGCCCATTCGCCGACTTGCTCATCGACGACCGAGGCCAGACTCGGCAACGCCTGGATGGCAAGCCTTACGAGCTGATCGCTCGAAGTTATTTCTCTGGTCGCTTGAGGAAATGCACTCCGAGCATGTTCTTGTGTGAATCCCACAACCAACCGAGGAATTTACCGCATGCTCCAGTCATGCACGGATATACCAGCAATCGATTCCACTCCAGCGCCACCATCATCCTCTTCGATGAGAAATGCTATCCCGTTAAATCCGCTGCCGTCCTCGGGATAATACATTTCATCCCCCTCATCAAAAAAAAGCTCGGCAACCTCGCGAACCTTGGCCGCATCGCCACCTATCGCAATTTCATCAAGAAAGCGACCCTCATACCCCGAGAAAACGGAGACTTCATACAAAACCCCCGCCGCACTGAAATGAAGCTCGACAGCACCATTACCGTAATAAATCCGTATCTCGCCGCGCTGTCCCAGATCGGCAGCATCCACTACCAGCCAGTCACTAGATGAAAAAATAGCCGCGGACAAGCTCCCATCCCCCGCCCCCCACTTTCTCGCAGAAGTAACCTCGGCATCCATATCCGCCAAACGCAGCCCCAGCTGGAAACCAGCGGCACTTTCGCCAGGAATTATTCTCGCAGCAAGATCGACAGCACTCATTCACTTATCCTCGCCGTCAGCGGGCACCCAATTTCTGTTTTTATAGATAATTTCCTGACCGGTCTTGTCGAAGAAAATAGAACCCGGCTTGATTGATCTTGGAACATATCCAGCGGGATTTATTATCTTCACTTCAATGCCGCTCTTCATCTCGAATTTATAGTACTGATCAGAATGCACCCCGCCGCCAGGATGATATTGAACGGCTTCTATGGTCGGATGCCCCGTCAAGCTAACATGTTGCGCAAGGCCTGATGTGTTGGCTTTAGGAGGGTCGATCACACCATCAAATCCTCGCCGCCGGTAATACGCAAGCAAGTCTTTTCCGTCCATACCCCACACACCAACCGGTCGGAAGGGATCGATATAGTCCGGAAATCCCGCCTGCCTTCCCAACTGCTCTTTGAACATCGGAACGGTAGCGACATTTTGCGAGCTCATCCTATCCAAACGTGCATCGTAGTGATAGGGATCCAACGGCGCGCCATTCGCATACTGAACGCCGAGATCTGGATTGAGACTTCTAATAGCAGCACGCGTACTACCTATTGCCTGCCTGGCCGCAGCAACATCCAGAAGAACTGCTCCCGTCTGCACGACTCCGTAGATCTGGTTTTCGTCCATACCGGCAGCGCGGCCGATGTTTGCGGGTACCGCGACCAGAGGACCGAGGAACCACATTGCAATGTCGTTGGTGGACCGAATGGATGCATCTATCTCAACAGGACTGGGCCCTCCGATTACCAGCGGAGTATCTCCCATGTAATATCTATTGAACGTATCGAAGGAGCCCCTCAATATCGCGGCGTCCCTGGCCGACATCAACACCCGCCCGGAATCGTGATCCGCAAGCTGCCTGTAATATTTTTGGACATGATCCAATGGAACAAAGTCGGGTGCCTCGGAAAACTGCTTCAGGTCCTTTTTAGCATCCGTCAAGCCCGGGAATTCCCATTGCTTGCTCGGACCCGTGACCCAAATGCCTCTCGTGAGCAGATCAGCGTTGTCATCTATTTCTTGCGCGGCCCTCAAATTGCGTAAGACGATCAACGAATTCTTGCGGAAGCCTAACGGGGCATCAGACTTCGTGACGTTCGCGACAGCGGCTGTGGATGATCCGCCCACCGCATCAAATTCAACGTTATCGACCCTTCGTGCGACCGCAGTTGCCTGAGCCTGCCTCGCCTCGGCGACGGCAACGCTGCGATCAAAACCCTGCTCGATCAACGCGCTGACTTCGGCATTCTGCTCGGCTCGTGCTCCAATCTCCTGGACGCTCAACGCCACATTCAATGTACCGCGCATCCTGGCTTCGGCCATCCTGGCGGTTTCATCCAGTTTGAGATCCTGCGCCGTCTTGATTTCCAGTTTCTGGGTGATGTCGCGGCCGATGCGCTCCATGCTTCGGTTCATCGCATCGTCAAGACGCTGTTGACGACGCGCCCCGCTCGTTCCGATGGCGCTGGCCAAGGCATTACCGAAGGCATCGGCGGCGATGTTGCCGTAATTGATATCGTCGTTGAATCCGAACGCACGCCGCGTATGCAGACCGACCACGCCTCCGATTGCATTGTCGGCAAGATCCTTGCCGAACTGCCCCATGCCGGTCGCGGCCTCTTCATTCAAATTGAACGCCTTGCCGATTCGACTGCTGACAACCGACGAAAGCGCGCTGGCCGCGACACCGCGCCAACTGAAGCTCGCATCATTGCCGACCAGCTTGTTGGCACCGTAATTGGCAAGGCTGCCAACCACTCCGGCCGCAGCGGCTCTCGCCATCGATCCTTCAGCGAAGATCCTCCCCAAGGTGGCACTCTGCCCAACGACGGCGCCGAAGCCGGCCATCGCCGCGGCCGTTGCGCCGCTCACGAATGCGTTCTTCCAACTGAAGCTTGCAACGCCCATCGCGCTGCCCACTGCCTGGCTGGCAACACTTCCCACGAAACCGCCAAGCGCGGCTGCGCCTATGCCGACAAGCCCAGTGCCTCCGGTCAAAGCCGCCATGCCGCTGGTCCACAAGCCCCCCACCGCAGGCCCCGCAGCGCCGGCGGTAAAGACCGTGACGACCACCGCCACCACCACCATGATGACCATGGCGATCGCGCCGCAGGCGTTCTTCGGCGGCGGCGGAATATACGGAAGGCTCGGCGTAGTCGACCCGACCGCCTCGGAAGGGTTATACGGCTTGAACGTATTGGAATCGTTGCTGCTGACACGGGTGCTCGGCGCGGTGACGAACGTGCCGGCCGCGAGTTCCTGATCCGGGTTACCCAGACCGTTGGCTTGGGCGAGCACGTACCACAGCGTGTCGCTGCCATAGATGCGCACGGCCAGGCTGCGCAAGGTGTCACCTGCCTGCACCGGCACACTGCTGCCGTCGCCAGCGTCGTAGTTGCCCAAGCCGCTCAGACTCTGGATCTGCTTGGTGAAATACGTGCTGTTGTTGAAGCTCGCGATGCTGCCCTGACGCAGCTCGGCCAGCTGCTGGCCCGCCGCGTGGACCAGCATGTAGTTATTTGGCCCCTGATCGCCTGGCTGCACGAACTGGCCGCTGCTGTTGAGGCTGCCTTCGCGGCGGGTCAGCACGCGGGCATCCCCGTTATAGGCGTAGTAACGCATGCGGTCGTCGAGCGATCCGTTGCGCAAGGGCGTGTTTTCACGCTGCGACATCAGATGGCCGAACGGATCGTAGGTCAGCGTATTGGTGGTGGTTCGGTAGTCGTGGTTCGAACTGGTACCGGTAACCGACTCTTCCTGATACGTCTCCCAGCCCTGGAAAGTGACGTTGTAGTAGTGGGTGTACTCGGAGTTGTTGTTGGCGACACCGGTGTAGCGATAGCTGGCCAGACGTCCGCCCACGTCGTAGCCGCCGACGTTATCGGTGCGGCTGCGCCGTTGCAGTACGGTGATGTCTTCCATCTGCCGTTGAGCATCGCCATACACCGTCATGACCCAACTTTCGTCCGCGTACTGCGGCCGTTGCCAAGTCTCCTGATAGAGCATGCGGCCGTCGGCGTCGTAGTCGTAGCGCTCGCCATAGAACAACCACCCGCCATAAGGATAGAAGCCGTAGACCTCGTCGACTTCGTTTTCCCGCTGTCTATGCACGAACATCGCGCTGGCGCCGTAATACTGACGAACTTCCTTCAATCGGTTGTTGGCATCGTAAAAAAGCTGCTTGGACACGCCTTCGTATTCATTGGCCACCTGACCGCCGCGCAGGGTCAGCGGGTGGAACTCCAGAACCCGGTTACCGCGCAAATCGTAGCTGTAGCGTTCCAGACGCACGTCGTCGCCGATCGCGATCGCGCGCGCGGCGACGTTGCCGCCGGCGTCGTACATGATTTCGTACGATTCCGAGTTGCGGCTGGACACCAGAATCTGCCCGTTCACCAGGTCGCCGTTGTTGATCTTGATCCGGTTCTCGGCGTCGTAGACAAACCAGTAGGTCGTGGTCTGCACCGGCGCATTGCCGGCCGCGGCCGCGCTGACGGCGGCCTGGGCCGATACCGGTTGCACCGAATCGAAACTGTCCAGGCTCTCGGCCACCGCGCTGCTCTGCGCCGGCCCCATGTCGAACACCAGCGCCGCCTGCTCGCCGCCGCCCGGCAGACTGGCAGGGTCCTGCGGAAAGCCCGGACCGCCGCCGCCGTTGCGCACGGTCTTCACGGTCGCGCCGAACACCATGTCCACGTAGGCGCCGTGCGAATCGGTCGCACGCAGACGGAACTCCATGCCGTACTCGTAGTTCTCCACGCCCGCGTAAGGACGGCCTTCGACGAAAAGTTCGCCGGTGTGGAAAATCCCGACGCCCCAGTCGGACGGCGCGATCACCGAGTACGTCAGTGGATTGCCGTCGGGATCGCGGAAGGTGTCGGCCGGCATGTAGTAACGCTGCAGCGGCGGGATCCCCGGCTCGTCGATCACCACGATGAAGTAAGCGCCCTCCGCCTGGCGATTCACGTACGGAGCCAGATTCTCCGGGGGACGCGGCGTCACCGTGAGAGTGAACTGCGTGGCGGTCGACGCGCCCCATTGATCGAACGCTTGGACCGTGACGGTATATGTGCCGGGCGTCGTCGGCGCGCCGCTCATGGTCTTGGTGTCCGCGTCGTAACCGACTCCGGGCGGCAGTCCGGTGATCGTATACATCGCCAGATCGCCGTCGGCATCGGTGAACCACGGCAACGCGTAGTTCCAGCCGGTCGTGGCCATCACGCTCTGTGCGGGTACCGTCGGCGCCACCGGGGCGGTGTTGCCGCGTACAAACAGTCGAACCGGCAAGGTAGTGATGCCACCCATTCCGTCGGTCGCGGTGTATTTGAATTCGTATTCGCCTAGCTGACTCGGAGTGCCGAACAGCATCCGCGTGGCCGGGTCGAAACTCAAACCGGGCGGCAGGTTGGTGGCGCGGTAGGTCAGCGCGTCGCCGTCGCCGTCGTGGAATGCCGGCAGCTGGAACGAATACGCCAGACCGAGGACGCCGGTGGACGCGAAAGTGAACTGCGGCGCGGTCGGCCGTTGGTTGCCCGCGCGCGTGGTCAAGGTCAGGGTCGCGGTGCGTGTCGCGCCGTCCGGATCGGTCGCGGTGAAGGCCACGTTGTAAACCAGACCGGACGCCAGCCCTTCCGGTGGTCGCCCGACCAGACGCAACTGCGATACGCCCTGCACGTTGGTGCGCTGGAATGTAAGCCAGGACGGCAAGCCGCTCGCGCGAATCTCGAGGCCATCGCCATCGGCGTCGTAGAACACATCCGACACCGGCATCGACCACAGGAAGTCGCGATCGACCGGGATCGCTTTGGCTGGCAGCGGCGACGGCCCGCTCGGCGCGTGGTTTGGCGCCACCACCAATTGCACGGTCTTGATCTGCGATTCCCAGCCGAGCTGGTCGGTGGCGCGCACCTGCAACGTGTAGGTGCCGCTTTGCGGTACGCCGCGCAGACGAAGCGCGCCGGGCGAACTGGTATCGAGCTGCAGCCACGCCGGCAACGACGCGGCATTGACCACGCTCAGACGCATCTGGTCGCCGATGTCGAGGTCGTAGAAGAAATCGGCCGCGAACAGGTCCTTGCTCCAGGCCTGGCCGGTCTTGACCAACAACGTTTCGGTGTTGGTGTTGTGCAGCCGCGGCTCGACGTTATTGCGCACGAACAGCACGAACGTAGCTTCGGTCGCAGCCGACGGATTGGCGGTCTCGTAGGCGGTCATGCGGATCTGCAGATCCTGGACCGGCACATTCGCGTCCGGGCGCGCGATGAAGGTGACCAGGTTGCTGGCGGGATCGCGCTTCACGGTGAGCCAGGGCGGCAATGCATCGCCATTGGCCAGATCGATCCTCAGGCTCAGCGGGTCCTGCTCCGGATCGCGGAAGTATTCGCTGAACACCACCGAAAATTCCCCGGTGGTGCCGGGCCGGACCGAATGCCACGGAATACCCTGCAACAGGGTCGGCGCATTGTTGGCGTCTACCGGAACATTGTCGGCGGCCGGGCCGTAGCCTGAGCGCGCAACGACGCTGCGGCGGTTGCCGACCGCGTCGTAGCTGTACGACAGATCGAATACGCGCTTGCTGGCGCCCGACGACAGATCGTCCTGGGTCACGCGTTGAATACGGTTATGGCTGTCGTACACCGTGCGGGTGATGGTATGCACGGTCAGGCCGCCGCCGTCGACGGTGTTCACTTCCTCCAAGGTGCGGTTGCCGGCGGCGTCGTATTCGTAGCGATAGCGCGGCGCGACGCTGTTTTCGTAGATCGCCTTGATCTTGCCGTTGGGGTAGTAGACGGTATGCCGCACCGCGTCGGCCGCGGGGCCGCCGGACTGGGTTTCCGACTGCAGTTGCCCGCTGGTGGGGTGGTAGTAGTAATCGAAATCGCGGCCGCTGAGGTTGTTGTGATCGACCATCCGGCCGTAGGCGTCGTAATTCCAGGTCAGCTCGTTCCCGTTGACCAGCTCACCGTCGCGATCCTGGAACGTGGCACCGCTCAACGCGGTGCTTTCGCTGGTCTTGTTACCCATCACATCATAGGTGTAGCTCGTCCATACGCCCGTCGCGGTCTGGCTTCGCAACACCTGGTTATTGCTGTTGTAGTCGTACAGGGAACGATTGTTGAGCGCGTCGAATACCTGCAGGCGATCGCCGCTTTGATTGAGCACGTAACGTTGCAGCGAGGCCCGGGCGCGGCCGCCACCGCTGGCCAGGTAGTCGCCGATCTCGACCAGTCGGCCTTGGCGGTCATAGTCCTTGTAGGTCAGATACCACAGCGGATTCTGGGTGATGCGCTGATTGCCCATCGCGTCGTAGGCGAACAACGTCGCCTGACCCAAGCCGTCCTTGGAGGTGATCAGACGGCCGACGGCATCGTATTCGTTGCTACGCACGCTGCCGTTGGCATCGCGGGTGGCGAGCAGACGGCCTAGTGCGTCGTAGAACCACTCATTGACCGGGCGCTGCCACACGCCGACGCCGTTTTCAGATACGACCACCACCAGCGGCCGTTCGTCGCGAGTGACCTGATTGAGTTCGTTGTAACGGTAGTTGGTGCGGTAGCCGCGCGCGTCGACTACCTCGAGCACGTTGCCCCAGCGATCAACACGCTGCTGAATCGTCGAGATCATCGCCGGATCGGCGGTATGCGATGGCAGCCGCGTCAGGGTATTGCGGCCCAGGCGATCGGTGGTATTCCAGCTAACCGCCTCGACGGTCTGGCCTTCGCTGGTGAATGCGATGTGCGACTCGCGCAGCTGATGGCCGGCCAGGTTGTAACCGAAACTCCGGGTGCCGTAGGCCTCGTTGTTGCTGAGCAGGCGTCCAGCCGCGTCGTAGCTGTAATTGTGGGTGCCGCCGACACTCGGAAAGCTCTTCTCGACGATCTCGCCGAAGGCGTTGTAAGTCGCCTGCTGCGCCATGTCGACGCCCAGCTGCGCACCGTCGCTGATCCGGTTCCGGGTCTGGCTCATGCCGGTCTGTCGACCGGCCTTGTCGAACGAATACCATGAATGGACATCGACGTCGCGACTACCGTCCGAGCCGCTGAGCCTGTACCAACGATGGGTAACATTGTCGGCCGCATCGTAATCGGTATACGTCGTATCGCCGTTGCTGACGGTATTGCCGATCGCGCGGCCCTGCCAGTCGTAGCGGATCCACTCGATCTGGTCCCTGTTCGGGTCGCTGTCGAAGCTGCCGTCGGGACGCTTTCCGCTGACGTGCTTCCAGGTGCGCAGCAGGTTGCCGAAGGCGTCGTACATCATCTCGGTGAACGGCGAAACGTCCGCGTAGACGTTCGGATGATTTAGGTCGTAGCCGGCGTTCTGCGCCAGCATGCCGAACGTGCCGTCGTTGATAACCTTACGCATCGGCTCGGTCACGTTGAGCACGCGGCCGAGCGCGTCGTAAACGGTGGAGGTGGTGCCGGTGTCGTTGATGATCTGGGTGACGCGGTCTTCACCGTCGTAACGGAACTGGGTGACGACATCGCGCACGCCGCTGCTGCCGTCGCGTCCCTGGAAATGACGCACCATGGTTTCGTCGATCTTGCGGCCCAACGCGTCGTAAGACCAACGGGTCACGCGGTCGTAGCCGCTGGTCGCATCGCCCAACGGAAGCTGCGCCGGCGGCGTTCTGGTATTCAGGCCGCCGGTGGCAATCGCCTTGGCGTATTCGATGGTCTCGACCGCCTCGCCGACTGCGTTGTAGCCGGTGCGAGTGACGTAGCCTTCGGCATCCACCGTCATGGTCACGCGACCGACCAAATCGTAGTAGGTGTAGGTGTCGGCCCAACGCGCGTCGGCCTGGCCCGGCGTGCCTTCGAGCAGGACCGACTCCTTTACCTTGTTGCCGAAGCCATCGTATTCGACCCGCACGGTCGGCGAACCGACGGCGCTGGCGCCGGTCGAGGTGAAGTAAGCGACCTGGGTCTGTTCAATCTGCACCGCCAAGCCGCGCTGGTCGTAACGGGTGGTGATGGTGCGGTCGGCCACCGAGGTCGCGGCGGCGGCCAGCATCTGCGCCATCGACAACGGCTGGCCCTCGCCCCAGCCGCCCAGCGCGCCGACATTCAATTTCTGCGCGTAGCGACGCAGATTGGTCTGCTGGCCGAAGCCGTCGTAGGCATAGGCGGTGACGTAGTTTTCCTGGTCGACGTCGTAGGCGAGCCGACCCAGATTGTCGTAGACCTTGTAGCTGTAGAAGCCGCGCACGTCCTTCTGCGCCATGGCTCTGCCGAGCGCGTCGTAGCTGACTTCGATGGTCGATTGGATGCCGCTTGCGACCAATTGCTTGTTCGCATCGAGCCGGCCCGCGTCCGGGAAGATCGTGCGGATCTGATTGCCGCGATTGTCGTACTCGTAGCGGGTGACGCGCGGCTGATTGGTGTCGGCATTTTCGGTGCGGCTGATGACGTTGCCGAGCGCGTCGTAAGCGGTACGGGTGACGATGCGGCCGACGCGGTAACCCTGCATGCCATTGATGTCGGCGTTGCCGATGCCTACTTCCGGGCTGATCTCGGCCGTGCGGCGGCCGGCGGCGTCATATTCGTAGTTCCAGACATGCCCGTTCTTGTTGCGCAGCGCGGTGATCTGGCCCAGCGGATTGTAGGTGTACTCCTCGTACTGGTTCAGCGCATCGGTGACTCGGACCACCCGGCCCATCGCATCGTAGGCCGTCGTGGTCTTACGCACGTCGGCGATGCCGGCGACCGCGGTGGCGACCGCCGCTTCGTTCATCGGCGTGCTGATCGAGATGGTGCTGCCGTAGCGACGGGTCTCGACGACCCGGCCGGCGCCGTCGTAGCGCTGTTCGTTGACCGCACCCAAATCATCGACGGTGAAACGCACGCGGCCGGCGGCGTCGAAGACGTACTGAGTCGAGCGGTACAGGTTGGCGGTGTTGTAGGCGCCGGCCGCGTTGAGCGCGGCGTTGACGTCGGCCGGCGTCGCCACCGGGCCGAGCGCGATCGGCACGGAGTATTGGTACTGGGCGGTGACCCGACTGGCGCCGTCGTAGCGGCGTTCGCTCACCAGGTAGGTGCTGGCACTGTTCTGAGTCAGGGTGTAACGCTCACGACCGGCGGCGTCGTAGACGTGGCGCACGACCGCGTCGGCGGCGTTGTTGACCGGCGTCACCGCGGCGAGGTCGGCGACGCTGGCGGTGCCGGCGATCAGCTTGGCCAGCAGCGGCGCGGCGATGGTCGCGGCTTGGGCGTGGCGGCGCTCCTGCACGACCCGGCCGGCGGCGTCGTAGCTGCGGGTGCTGACGTAACCGGCGCCGTCGATGGTTGCGGCGATGCGGCCGGCGCTGTCGTAGACCTGGTAGCTGCGCAGGTCGCGCGCGTCGTCGGCGATCGCCGCGACGCGGTCGCGCAGCATGCCCATCGCCGCCGGATCGCCGGCGATCAGCTGGGATTTGAACGTTGCATCGGTGTTGACCGCGATCGCGGTCGCGTACGCGCGCGTGCCAACCGGACGGCCGGCGCTGTCGTACTGCAGTTCGACCACCGAGCCGTTGCCGTCGACGGTGTAACGCGCGCGACCGGCGCCGTCGTAGCTGGTGTAGGTGACCAGATCGGTTTCGTTGAACACCGCGGTGACGTCGATGACGTCCTGTGGCGATGCGGTACCGGCGACCAGCTTGGCGCGCAGGGTCGGGTTGAGCTGGGCCGCGTGCGAGTAACGCTTGTGCACGGTCTGGCGACCGGCGGCGTCGTACACGTACGAGATCACCGTGCCGGCGTTGTCGACCGTCGTGCGCAACTCGCCGAGCGTGGTGAACACCTGGTAGGTAACCAGATCGCGGGCACGATCGGTGGCGATGTCGTTGCGCAGCGGGTCGAGATTGAAATCGCTCAGCTGCGCCGTGCCGGCGAACAGCTTGTTGAGCATGGTCGTGCCGAAGTCCGCCCACAACGTCGCGTAGTTCCGGATCACCGAGACCCGGCCGGCAGCGTCGTAGCTGAATTCCTGGATCGTACCGATCGTGCTCAACACCAATCGCGCGCGTCCGTCGCGGTCGTAGACGGTATAGCTGCCCGGGTCTATCGGATTCCAGGCGATGCGCGCGTCGAGCTGGGCGATGGTGGTCGTATCGGTCAGGGTCGAGGCGTCGGTCGCCACGATGAAGGTGCGCGTGGCCGCGACCCGACCCGCGGCATCGAACCAGTTCCGCGTCATCACCCCGAGCGGATCGACCGTATAGATCACCCGATCGGCTTCGTCGTAATAGAACCGGGTGACGTTGCCGGTCGCGTCGGTGCGACGCACCACGTTGTCGTTGGCGTCGTAGGCGTAACTGGTGATCAAGTTGAGCCCGGCCGGATCGAGGCGTTCGGCGATGCGGCGGCCGAGCGCGTCGTAGTCGTACTGGATCGTGCGCGCCTGGGCGGTGCCGGCGCCTTCGGTGACCGTGATCTGCCGGCCCAGGGCGTCGTAGGTGTAAGCCGTGCGCAGATTCAATCCGCTCGGATCGGCGGCGACCTGGGTCAGGCGACCTTCGCGGTCGTAGCTGTAAGCCGTCTTGCGGCCGCTGGCGTCGGTGACTTCGCTCTGGCGGCCCTGGCCGTCGTAGCGGTAGGTCGTGGTAATCGCCAGGCCTGCAGGGTCTTCGATCCGCTGCAGCAAGCGCCCGACCGCGTCGTAACGCAGTTCGACCCGACGGCCGGTGCGATCGACCGTGGCACTGAGCAGACCGCGCGCGTCGTACTCGTTCGAATCGGCGCGCCCGAGCGCGTCGGTGGTGCTCTTGAGATTGCCGTCGCGATCGTAGAGATAGCTGATGTTGGCGACCGTGCCGCCCGGCAACGGCGTGGCGACGTTGACCTGCTGGCCGTGACGATTGAAGGTCGTGGTGACGCTCACGCCCTCGGGCGTGGTGATCGTGGTGGTGCGGTTGGCGGTGTCGTAGGCGCTGGTGGTGGTGCGGCCCATCGCATCGGTCACGCTGAGCACGCGGCCGTAGGCGTCGTAGCTGGTGCTGACCGCTTCTTCGCGGTTGAGTACGGTCTGGCGCGCCGTGAGCTGGCGGCCGAGGCGGTCGTAGCTGTAGCCGGTCGCTACGCCACGCGCGTCGACGGCCGTGGTGACTCGACCGAAGGCGTCGTAGGTCCAGCTTTGCGAGCGCGCGACGGCGCTGCCGACGCCGTCGCGTCGCACGGTGGCCAGGCCGCGGCGGTCGTAGTCGGTTTCACTGACCGACGCGATGGCCGTCCCGAATGCCGAGGTTTCGCGGATGCGTTCGCCGAAGGCGTTGTAGGCGTAGCGGGTCGCTATGTTCTCGGCGTTGACGACGCCAACAACCTGACCACGATGGTTGTAACTGATGCTGCGCCGGCTGTCGCTGGCGGCGACATAAGCCAGCGTGGTGATGGCGGTGGCGACGCTGTCGCGGCTGCCCGCGGTGGCCAGGGTGATGCGGCCGGTGTAAGCGGTGGTGTCGATCGCTTCGCCAAAGGCATTGTAGCGGGTCTCGACGACTTCGCCCTGCGCGTTGGCCACGCCGCTGCCGTCGGCGACGCCCTTGACCACGAAGGTCGGGCGGCCACTGGCGTCGTAGAAATACCAGGTCTTGTTGCCGGCCGCGTCGATGCTTTCAGTACGCTGACCGAGATTGTTGTAACTGTGGCGCACGCCGTACTGGGCGAACAACGCATCGAGCTGCGCCTCGCTCATACCCGGCAGGATTCGCGCGGCGCCTTCGCCGTGCAGCTCGCCGATGAGTTCGCCGAACACGTTGTAACGCATGCGGCCTTCACGCACTTCCGTGGTGTCGGCGGCGACTTCGCTGCGGATCAGATTGCCTTGGGCGTCGTAGCTGTAGCGGGTGACGGTGCCTTCCGGGTTTTGTTCGGCGATCACCCGCCCCAGGCTGTCGAAGCTGCGACGCGACTCGCGCATCGCGCCGGCGGCGGCCGAAGCACGCAGCGTGGCCAAGGTTTCATTGCCGCTCAGGCCACCGAGCTTGAGTGCGTAGGCCTTGGTCGAGACCTGCAGGCGGCGTGCGTCATGCACGAACTCGGTCAGATAGCCTTCGGCGTCGAGCGTCGCGACAAGGTTGCCGCGGCCGTCGTAGAACCAGCGCGTGGTCTGGTCGTTGCCAGAGGTTGCGGGGCGCAGATCGTTCAATGCGCCGCTGGCCCGCTGCGCGGTCGGAGTCGCCGTGGCATAGGCGACGCTGCGGATGCGCCGACCGGCCAGGTCGTAGCTGTGCTCGATCAGATAGCCTTCGGCATCCAGGCGCCCGGTCTCGCGACTTTGCGCATCGTAGAAATAGCGAGTGACCCGCGCGGTCGCCGCGGTGCCGGCGGCATCGGTGGTGCGCGTCTGCAGCAGACGGTTGTCGCCGTCGTAGCTGTAGGTGGTGATGGCGCCTTCGGCGTCGGTCTGGGTGACGACGCGGCCCAGGGCGTCGTAGCTGGTCGAGGTGCCGCGATCGTCGGTGGAGCTGACTGGCCGGACATCCTCGATGAGGTCGTATACGTAGATGCTGCCGACCGGCCATCCCAGGCGAAGAAAGGGCAGTTCCGGCATGGGTCCGCCCGGACCGCCCGGCGTTAACTCACCAGGGCCTTCAGGCTCGCCAGAACCGCCGTCATGCCACGACGCCGGATCAACCCGCGTCGCGTAGCGCTTGGTCGCAACCACCCGGCCCAGCGCATCGCGTACATATTCGGTAACCGCGCCGGTCTCGTCGACCTGGCCGGACAACTGTCCTTCGGCGTCGTAGAAGAAATAGGTGCGCGCGCCGCCGCTGTTCTCGGACGCGCGCAGGCGGCCGGTGCTGTCGTAGTAGTTGCGCGACTCGCGCACGCCGCCCGCCGTGCCCGACAGCGCGCTCTCCTTGACGTAGATCAAACGCCCGGCGGCGTCGCGCTGCTCCGTGCGGATGCGGTCGTTGCTCTGGTCGTTGTCGCCGACCACGCCGCCTTCGACGATCGAGTGGGACAGGCGCAGCGAGTCCTGATAGACCCAGGTGCGCACCTGGATCGCCGTGCCTTTTTCGTAGACCGTCTCCGACACCATGCGCCCGAGGCCATCGTAGCGATACCAGGTCTGATAGCTGCCTTCCGGACTGGTGTGGTTCTTGATGGTCACCCGACCGCGTTCGTCGTAACGATAGCCCTCGATCACATCGGCGTCGCTTTCGATGCCGTTGCCGTTGGCGTCGACGCTGGCGTAGCTGCGGTCGCCGCGGGCCTCGACGCTGAAATAGCTGTAATCGGTAAGCGTGCTGTTGGCCTTGCGCGCGACGGTCGCCCACGCGGCGAGATCGGAGACGGTGTAGGCGCCCGAATAGGCGTCGCCCAGGTACTGGCGCGATTTCGACATGCGGCCGATGCCGGTGCCGCCGGTGTAGTACTCGACTTCGCGCACCGCGCCCGCGGCGTCGATCACGAAACGCAGCCGGTCCTGGGCATCGTAGAGATAGCGCGTGGTCAGGCCGCCGCTCGGCATCGCGCCGCCGGCGGCGCCATCGCTGTCGAGCCCGGTGTAGACGGTCTCGCTGGCCAGCTGGTTGTTGCCGGTGTAGGTGCGCTGCACGGCGCGGGCGGTTGCATTGCTACCGGCCTGCACTCGATCCCATTGCCAGGTGACGTTGCCGTTGGCGTCATAGGCGTAGTCGGTCTGGGCGAGCACGAGGCCGCCGTTCTGGGTCGATACCCGGGTGACATTGCCGGCCGTGTCGTAGGCATAGGTGGTCGTCTCGCGCAGGCCGTCGACCGCGGGCTGGCGCACTTCGGTCAACTGCCCCGAGGCATCGTAAACGTACGTCCACATGCGGCCCGCGGAATCCGACACGCTGGTGGTGGTCGCGCTGTCGTAGCTGAAGCTCAGGGTCTGGCCGAGGCCGTCGCTGTCGTCGTTGTTGATATCGCCGCGGGTGACGCTCTTGATCCGGTTCTGCGCGTCGTAGGTGTAGCTGGTGACGGTGCCGTCGCTTTGCTCGACCCGCGAGATCAGCAGGCTGGTCGCATCGGTATAGGAATAGGTGGTCTTGAACAGATAGCCGTCGTTGGAGCCCGCCGCCGCGGTCCATTGATCATGATCCGGGGTAGGCACGCCCGCGACTATCGTCCCCGGAGTGAGGTCGACGAGAACCGAGGCGAGCCGGCCGGCGGCGTCGTACTCGTACCAAGTCTGGCCTAACGTAACGTTGTAAGCCTTGCTGATAACGCTAGCCAGGCGCCCCTGAGCGTCGTAACCGAAGACGAAACTGCCCTGCTGCGCCGCCACCTGCGACACCCGCCCGCTGGCGTCGTAACTCACATCCCAGGTCAGCGGCTGCGTCCCGTCCGTGCGCAGATCGCGCAACTGGGTCAGCCGGCCTTTCAGGGTCGCGCTGGCATGGTCGGCGTAGCGTTCTTCCTGGCGCGTGCTGCCTTCGACATAACTCCAGGTCGAGCTGCCCGCGTCCCAGCTCAGGCTGTCGTGCGCGCCGTCGCCGGTGCTGGAGCTGTACACGCCCGCGCTGACGAACTTGAAGTCCTGGTAGGACCCGTCGCCGGTATGCCGGCGCATGACGCTGCCAGCGGTGTTGAACGTGCCCGAGAGCAACTCGACCCGGCGCTCGAACCCGGTCAGCCAGGCATCGGCGCCGACTTGCGACAACTGCCCGCGGCTGTTGTAGGTGCGGTTGAAGCCGACCAGCATGCCGCGGAACAGGACCTGATCGTCCTGGCTCTGCAGCAGCAAGTTGCCGGTGGCCACATTGACGAACTGATTGTCCTGACCCTGACCCAGGCGGGCTCCGCCGCCCAACCCCATTCCGATCTGACTCGCCGAGCTGTTGAACAGCCCCAGACCATTCCCTGAAATTACTGCCGCCATTGCCCGCGCTCCCGAGTGATCGGGCCGCCCGGCTTCGGGCGACCTCTCTATGAGCACTAATCCGGCACGGCGGGAGATTGTTTAGGGCACAGCGGGTGTGTTTTTCTGAACTGGGTACCCGCGCGGGTTCAGGGGTTCAAGCCGCCTCGGCCTCGGCCCGTTCGCCGGCCGACATCAGCACGAAGCCCAGCAGCACCGACGCCGCCACGATGCCCGCGGCGACATAGCCCACCCCACCGATGCCGATCGCGTCGATGACCCGGCCGCCGACCATCGCGCCCACCCCGATGCCGAGGTTGGCGCCGGAAATGTTGAGCGAGGCGGCGAAGGCCGGCGCCTGCGGGGCCGATTTCATCACCCGCACGTGGCTGACCGGGAACAGCGCGGCCTGGGTGATGCCCCACAACGCCAGGGTCAGCGCGAACAGCGGCAGCGACTGGATCGACGGCACCACCAGCACCAGGCCCAACGCCATCGGCACGCTGAAGATCAGCGACGCGGCCAGCGGATTGCGATCGACGATGCGGCCGCCAAGGGTGTTGCCGATCAGGCCGACCGCGCCGAACGCCATCAGCGCCCAGCCGACCACCGAGCCGTCGAACCCGGCCAACCGTTCGAACAGGTCGGCAAGATAGGTGTAAGCGGTGAACATGCCGGTGAACAGCAGGATCGACAGCAGCACGTGACCGCTCACGCGCGGATCGCGCAGCACCTGGAACTGCTCGAGCAGCTTCATCTGCGGCTTGTCGGCGCGGCTGTCGGGCAAAAACACGAACAGCAAGGTGGCCTTGAGCAAGGACGCGATCGCCAGCGCGACGAAAGCCGCGCGCCAGCCGAACGCATCGGCGATCAGGGTTCCGGTCGGAACGCCGATCACGGTCGCGCAGATCACCCCGAACGAGATCACCGAGATCGCGCGGCCGGCGCGTTCCTGGCCGACCAGATCGACCGCGGTTTCGCTGGCCAGCGCCCAGAACACCGGCACGCCGAGCGCCGGAATCACCCGCGCGAACGCCAGCACGCCCAGGTTCGGCGCGATCGCCGCGATCAGGTTGGACGCGGCGAACAACAGCAGCACCACGATGAACAAGCGCTTGCGTTCGAAGCGGGAAAAATACGCGGTCAGAAACGGACCGCTGGCGGCGACCGCGAACGCGAACAAGGTCACCAGCAGACCGGCCTGCGACACGCTCACATTGAGATCGCGCGCGAGCGAGGGCAGCAGGCCCACGAGGATGAATTCGGTCGTCAGCACGGTGAAACCGGCCGCCGACAGCAGGATGATGGGCAACAGCACGGGACACTCCGCAGATGGGATCGCCGCGACCGGGCGAATGCCGGGCCGGAGCGAGGTTCGGGGGAAGGAAGAACGCAGAAGGTCGAAGGCGCGCCGCGTGCCGGCGCATGGACCCACTTTAGGAAACGGCGGCGCGCCGATAAACCGCGCCGCGTTGTTCGCATTGTTCTGGACGAAGGACGATGCGCGCGGGCCTTGACGATCGTGGGCTTGGCGAATTCATCGCGGATCGGGACTGTAAATCCCACCGAAGGGGATTATCGTTTGTTGTAACCGCGCATAGAATCGCTCAAAAACCTTTTTTTATGGGCTTTCAGTTCCAGACGTGTTGGACCGCGTTTCCTGCCGTTGGCGGGAATTTCTGGCACGATTACACAGGAATTACACGGGCCGACGGACGATGACACCTCTCAAGCCAGCGGTTTGTTTTTCCAAGTCAGAGATCGCCGAGATATGCCGATCGCCGCGGAAGGCGACTCAGCTCGAGTTCCTGCGCAAGAACGGCATCCGACATTACATCGACGGCCATGGCTGGCCAGTTGTGCTTCGCTCTGCCCTTGAGGGTAATGGACCGAGCCGGGCACCCACTGCGGAATGGAAACCCAACAAGGCAACCTAAGTGATGTCCGACCCTGCAGCATTCAATCATTCGGCGGCCTGCGATCGAGCCCTTCAGCCGCGCGCGCGAACACGTACGGGATCACTGTGAATCCGACCGCGACTGCAGCCGCGGCGCCTTGCGCAGGCGCCGACTCTGAGGCCATAGCCAAGTACAATAGATAAGCGCCGATCGACGCACCTACTGCGGTTGCGATCCAAAGCAGCTTGATAAGCATCCGAGACAGCACATCCATAGCCGTTCCTCCCCTTGGTGGACGGCCAGCGTAACGCTACCAGCACCGATATCGTAATCACGCTAACGCACGTCCTCAGGCAGACGCCACGCTACTGGCCGGTGCCCGCCAGCCACTGCGTTCTCCCGTGAACCATAGGGAGAGATCGACATGAGATTTGAAATTTATCGTGAGGGTGGCGGCCTGCTCGGCAATGCGCTGCTCGGGATGGGGACGAAAGGTCAGTACAGATGGCGGCTTCGGTCTAGCGGCAACAACGAAATCATCGCTTCGGGCGAGGACTACGTGAACAAGGCCGACTGTCAGCACGCCATCAATCTAGTCAAGGGAACCAACGCCCTTACGCCTGTCGTGGATAACTCGTAGCTTCTCGATCTCAAATCGACAGGGGGTCGCGAATCGCGCCCCCTTCTCCTCAGTCTGAGAAGAAGTGGTCCACCTGCCTCCGTTTTTTAGGCCGGCCCTTGGCTCTTTTACGTATTTGACGCGTACCCAGCCGGAGCTGGGACAGAGGCGCTTAATTGCGCTTGGGGCCTTGGTGTCCCCCAGAGAGTCCACAGTTACTCTGGCGCACGGCCTTCAAAGTGGCAAGTTGTATATCGTAAAGGTATACAACTCACTGCTCCGGTTTGAAACTGGAGCAGTAGACGGCTGTATCACCCCAGGGGCGCTAGCCAATGCGGTGCGAATGAGCCGGCCTTGCCGCTCAAGCCACCGTGCAACCCAGCCAGACGCCGCGGCGGCCGTGTGGAGCGGCCGATCGCTTTATACCGCGCGGAGGCCGGCCACTACTCTTCCCCAGTGAAAGCCGCGCGACAACAACTGTAGCCTCGCCAGCAACGCGCGTCGTGACCTTGACCTTTCGCGGCTTCAGCGCCTGAGAATGTTACTGCGCTATTCGGAGTACGATCCTAGTGACGCTATTGAGCGCGCGAGGTTCCGAAATGTCTAAGAGCAGCGCTCCCGAATGGACTCAACAAGAAATCGACGTACTGCGCGAACTGTATCCAAAAATTCTCACTCGTAGGCTTGCCGAACAGATTGGACGGCCGTACCTAGCCACGAAACGTAAGGCCACGCAGCTCGCCCTAAAGAAGACCGAGGACTACATGCTGAAACATGCACCGCGGTTTCGACTAGGCCAAAAGTTGCCACTAGAAAGCCTTTCTAATCCGCCGTTGCCAGTTGGCACTGAGGTATTTCGTCACGGCTGCGTAACCAGCCGATTTGCGAAGTGCCGGCGGCGGTCGCCCAGATCAGCGACGATGGCAGGTAGAAAAGGTGCCGCTCCCCCGCCGGCTCGCTTTGAGCGCCAGCCTGGCGCCGCCGCCAAGGCTGCGGGGGAACACCGGCAGAGCTGGATCGATAGAGAGGGCGATCGGCACGGATGGTGCGATGTGACTGAGTGCTGGCGGGGTGCCGTCCCGGACATCCCTATCGCGCGACATGAATTCCTTGCTGGTCCGCGTCGCGAGCGGTCGGAGAGTGCCGCGCGTTACCGGGCTGAGAATCAGCCTAGGGCGAATCTTCCCCTACTGCGAAATCCTCTCGCGGTACGAACGCGGGTGTTGGCCGCGTGAATCGTGAAATGCCGTTGTGAAATAAGGGATATTCCCGCAACCCTAAGCGCAACGGAAACTAAGCCATGTCGTTCCTTGGAAGGCTTGACGAGCACTCGTTTACCGATGATCCGTGGGCCGACGACGATCTGAAGCGCGAGCCGTCCGGGGTGCTTCTCAGGAAGCTGATCCATGGCCTCGAAAGATCCTACGTCATAGCGGTTAAGGGAGACTGGGGATCCGGCAAAACTACATTTCTCAGGCGACTTGCTGCTGACCTAGAGAAACACTCCACTCCTGTTGTATTCGCAGACGCTTGGCGAAGCGATTATTCTGATGACCCACTCGTACCCTTCGCCATCGAGATTGATGCGCGCGTGGAAGAAAAGCGTCGCAAGCGCACGGATAACTCCTTGCCTGATCTAGTTCCGACACTGGCTGAAAGCGCTGTCAAGCTCAGCATTCCCCTCGTCACCCTTGCGGCAGCTGCTGCAGCCACTCCCGCTTCGGCTGCGGCGATCGGTGGTGCAAGCTTCATTTCCAAACTCGGAGACATGCTGCTGAGGAGGCAAAAAGATAGAGCTGCAGCGTTGAACACATTTCGCGAGGGCCTCTCAAATGCGCGCGCTTTCCTGACCGACCAAGGGCGCGATCGCAAACCAAAGCAATTGGTTATCATCATTGACGAATTAGATCGATGTCGACCGACGTATGCCATCTCGGTACTTGAGCGAATCAAGCACTACTTCGACGTGCCAAACGTAGTCTTCATCATCGCAACTGACGGAGGCAATCTCCCCGCCGCCGTGCAATCTGTTTACGGATTAGGGACTGAAGGCAATCGATACCTTCGCAAATTTTTCGATTTTGAGTACGAACTTCCAACACCTAGTAACCGAGCTTTCTCAAATGTTTTGCTACAGCAATTCGACATCTTCCGATACTTTGGTTTTACGCAAGACGATGCAGACCGAATTCGAAGCTCTTTAGGTGATGAGAGCGAATACAGCCGTGAATTGCAACGCAACAACGGAGCCGTGAATGCGATCGAATGTGCCGATGCGCTTGCTGAAATTTGTCAGAATTCATCTATCTTGTCACTCAGGGATCAAGCACAGATATTTAATTCGATAAACTGCTACCTAAGAACAAACCCTCACGACTTATGCTATTCACCACGCATGTTGACACTCGCGGAAGCTGCGCGATTCTTAAATCCGGAGGCATACCGACGCGCCAAGTGTGGCGACTTCGACGGCCTTGCAGATATTGCCAGAGGAATCGGGATTAGCTCAGATTTCGGTCCAATATCGGTCGCAGACGTAAACGTATTTGTTGGCGCCGCCAAGTTCATCGGCACTGAGGGCGGTCAAATCGCACAGATAATTAATACAGTTTACGGCCAAGAAGGCGCCAAACTATCAGCTCGCAGATTACGAGCGCGCTTATCAAACACTACCTCGCCTGTGTCTTTTGCCGATTGGCTAAGAGAAGCACTGTGGCTCACTAGCTCATTCAAGCAAACTCTGGGCGAAATTATCGATGATGCTGCGCTAAGTGGATTGACAGCTGACGACCTGAAGAACTTGAAATCTTAGTCGCGCGATTCGAGCAGATGCCGGTCGCGTGAAACCACACTCACCCGATCGTCGGCGCGAAGATCGCGGAAGGCATCGCAGCCGGGGCATGGACTGCGGCCGCTGCAAGAGGATACCCAAGACAAAGATGATCCGTGCATGCGGCGTAAGATTGCGTCGTAGGCAAGTCGGCGGTCATCCGCAACACACAAGGAAGCATGGACGTGTCCCAGCCAGACGAACCGCGCCCTCGGGCCAGACCGGAACGCACCCCCTACTTTTTTCTGGCCGCGGTGTCGATGCTGTTTCTGCAAAGAATCGCGAAACTCTGGAACGGACCGTTCTTCGGTCCGAGTCTCTACGACGAACTGTCGATCGCCGGCGCTATCCTCGCGGTCGTTTCATTACTCTTGCGCGAGCGGCTGTGGCTCTTGTCGGCCATTATTCTTGCCACCAATCTCTTCATCTTGTCGCTGAAGTTCTGGTAACGCGGCAGCGAGCACCGTTCGGGGCGCGATCGCGCCATGGCGCTTGAATCGCGCGGCGTCAGGCGGGCCGTCTGCACGGACGATCGCCTCGCTTCCCCGCCTGTCGTCACATCATTTGCAAGCGCACCGGCCTAGCCTTGGTGATTGATCCCAACCCGAGGCGACGATCATGGCGAAAGTCCTGGTGTTGTATTACTCCGCTTACGGCCACTGCGAAAAGATGGCCGAGGCCGTGGCCGAAGGCGCGCGCGCGGCCGGCGCGCAGGTCGATATCAAACGCGTTCCCGAGCTGGTGCCCGAGGACGTCGCGCGCAAGTCGCATTACAAACTCGATCAAGCCGCGCCGATCGCGCAGATCGCCGATCTGGAGCGGTACGACGCGATCGTGATCGGCACCGGCACGCGCTTCGGCCGCATGACCTCGCAGATGGCCAATTTCCTCGATCAGGCCGGCGGCCTGTGGGCCAAGGGCGCGTTGCACGGCAAGGTGGGCGCCGCCTTCACCTCGACCGCGACCCAGCACGGCGGCCAGGAAACCACCTTGTTCTCGATCATCACCAACCTGCTCCACTTCGGCATGGTGGTGGTCGGGCTCAATTACGGCTACGCCGGGCAGATGCGCCTGGACGAAGTGACCGGCGGCGCGCCCTACGGCGCGACCACGATCACCGGCGGCGACGGCTCGCGTCAGCCTAGCCAGAACGAGCTGGATGCGGCGCGTTATCAAGGCCGCGAGGTCGCCGAAACGGCGAAGAAGCTGCACGGTTGAGGCGGGTCGCGAATCGGACGGGGCGATGCTCGCCCCGTTCCTCGCTCAACAGACTCGATCAGCTGGATTGCGTCGACTGACTCGCTTCAACCGAGTCGGTTCGACTCGCTCTATCCAACCCAGCTTGGCTGAAAGCGACCCACTCAAGCCTACTCGACCGCATCGCGATACACGCCGTCGAGCGCCAGCACCAGCAGCGCCATCCGCTCGGGCAAACGCGCCGGATCGGCCGCGCCCGCCGCATCGACGGCATCGCCGAGCAGGCCGGCGATGCGGCGCAGGCCGGCCTGTTCCAGATCGGTCGCCAACGCGCGCATGCGCTCGCGCGCGGCCATGTTCTGATGACGCAGTCCCTGCCGCAGCCACGCCGCCAGTTGCTGGCGGGCCTGCTCGACCTGATGCGCGAGGGCACTGCCGATGTAGTCGAGCGCCTGCATCGGCAAGGCTTGCGCCGGCGCCGATTCGGCCTGCAACACTAGCGAGCGCTGTTCGGTGATCAACGCCAGCGGCAGCAATTGCAGATGCCCGGCCTGCAGACGCGCGAGCCCGGCAACCGCGCGCGGCGCGCCCCATTCGCCGCTCAAGGCGCGCGCCAGCACGTCGACCGCGCCGATCGCGGCGGCCGAATGCGGCAAGGCCAATCGCAGGCAATTGGCGGCATCGATCGCGTTCGCGCCCTCGTCGCCGCCGCTGCGCAGATGCGCGCGCAAGGTCTGTTCGGCCGCGTCCCAGCCCCAATCGAGCACCGCGTCGACCGGCAGTACGTGCAGATGCTCGATCGCCTGGCGCGGACGCACGAAATCCGGTAAGGCGCGGCGCAGGTGCGCGCTCAACGCGCGCGCGCCGGGCTGACGCAACGGCGCGCGCAGTTGCTCCCAGGACTGCGGCGTGAGCGGCAGCACATTGGTCTGGCGCGCGCCCGCGGCGATATCGATCACGCCGTTGGCGCGGCGTTTCGCCCCGCGCGTGACCACCTGTCCGCTGGCGAACTGACGCAAGGTCTGCCCGGCGATGCGCCGCGCCATCAGCGCGGTCGGCGCCGCAGCCGCACTCGCGTCGGCGCGCGGCCACTGCCGCTCCAGCACGGTCACGCTCTGGGTATCGGGATCGGCGAACAACACCCGCACGCCTTCCACCTCCTGGTCCTGCCAGCATTGCGCGCCCAGCGACACCAGGCGCAGATGATCCAGCGCGACTTCGCCCTTGACCCCGATGCCGAGGATCTGGCTCGCCGGCAGCGGCGCGATGCCGCCGTCGGCGCGCGCGCGTCCGGCCTGGCGCGCGGCATCGACGCGCGCGGTGCATTCGGCGACCGCGTCGAGCAGTTGCAAGGGATCGAAGCGGGTCGAGCGCGCATGCTGGGCGATCAGCAGATCCTGCAGACGCTGCAGCGACGCCAGCACCCAACTCCAGCCCAGTTGCGCGCAGCGCTGGCGCAGGCTTTCGAACGGCGCTTCCAGCAGCAGCGGCGATTGGCTCGACCCGTCCATCCACAGGCGCAGGCACAGCCGGCCGAGTTCGTCGCGCAGCGCTTGCGCCTGCGCGTCGAAACCGACGGTGTCGCCGCGTTCGCCGTGCTGACGCGGTTGCAGTTCGATGGTCGCCTCGGCGCCCTCGTCCTGGCTCGTCTGCCATTGCCGGAACGCCCACACCGCCAGCACCACGTGTTCGCAACCGCTGCCCTGGCGGCAATCGCAACGCGCATGCAGCAGACTGCTGCGCGAAAAGAACCGCACCGAGCACATCGGCAGACGCGCGTTCGGCGCGTCGTCGCCGAGCCCGGCCTGCAACGCGATCACCGGCCGAGCGACGGCGAGGCGCGTGGCGATATCGAGGGTCGCGGCGGGGAAAGCGGCGGCGATGGCGGCATCGTCGAATTCGGCCGGGGTCCAGCGCGGCGGCGTCGCGGTGGCAGCGGGCGGGCTATCGCCCTGTGGATCGCCAACCGCATCGTTCGCGTCGGACACCGGCGCATCGGCCGCATCCGAACGCAGCGCATCGCGCACCCAGCGTTGATACGCCAGCACCAACGTGACCCGATGCCGGCACAGTCCGCTGGCCGGACAACTGCACACCGCCTCGCGCAAGGACCGGCCCGCCGCCAGGGTCGCGTGCTGGCCGTCGTCGTAATGCGCGCGCACCGTGCCGTCCTCGAGTTCCTCGACCCTCGGCATCCGGCCTTCGTCGAGTTCCTTCAATGCGCGCTTGACGAAACCGGCGTTGGCCAGCGCGATCAGCGCATCGGTGGACAGTTCGAGCAGATCGGGACGACGCGGGCTCATGCGCGCACCTTCTCGGCCAGCCACGCCGCCAGTTCGCCCGGCGTCATCGCGCCGACATGCGCGCCGGCGGCGACCAGGCGCGCGGCCATGTCGCGATCGAACGCGGGCCGCGCCTGCGGATCGAGCGCGGCCAGGCCGAGCACCTTGACACCGGACTCGACCAGCGCCTTGACCCGCCGCACCAGTTCGTACTCGCTGCCGCCTTCGAAGAAATCGCTGACCAAGACCACGATCGAGCGTCCCGGATTGGAAATCCGCGACTGCGCATACGCCACCGCCTTGGCGATATCGGTGCCGCCGCCGAGCTGCACCTTCATCAGCAGTTCGACCGGATCGGCCACGTCCGCGGTCAGATCGACCACCGCGGTGTCGAACGCGACCAAGCGCGTGCTCATGCCCGGCAGATTCCACAAACAGGCGGCCATCACCGCCGAATGGATCACCGAATCGACCATCGAACCGCTCTGGTCGATCAGCAGCACGATCTCCCAGCGTTCGCTGTGGCGACGGCTGCGGCTGACGAACGCCGGTTTGTCCAGGAACAGACGACGGCGTTGCGGATCCCAGCGATGCAGGTTCTCGCGCACGGTGCGGCGGAAATCGAAATTGCGCGCGATCCGCTGCGAAGAACGGCGACGGCGATCGCGGGTGCCGGAAAACGATTGCCGCACCTGGGTTTGCAGTTTCTCCATGATCCGCCGTACCACTTCGGCGACCAGCTTGCGCGCCGCCGCCAGCACTTGCGGGTTCATCAGATGCTTGGTGTGCAGGACCGCGCGCAGCAGCGACTCGGACGGTTCGATGCGTTCGAGCACGTCCAGGCTGGTGACGATCTCGTCGATGCCGTAGCGCTCGACCGCGTCGCGCTCCAGGCGCTCGATCACCTCCTGCGGAAACAGCGAATGCACGGTGTTGATCCAGTCCGGCACGCTCAGTGCCGACGGGCCCAAGCCGCCGCGCTCGCCGCGTTCGCTGCGTTCGGGATCGCGGCCGTACAGCCACTCCAATGCGGCGTCGGCGGCGGCGAGTTCGCCTTGCGGCGCGCCCAGGCTCGGATCGGCGGCCTCGCCGAGCAGCAGGCGCCAGCGTTGCAGCGGATCGGGCAAGTCCAGGCTCATGGCGCGGCCTCCTCGTCGGCGATCGCATCCAGACCCCACTCGCGCAGACGTTGCAGCACTTGCGTTTCGATCCGCGCGGCCGCGGCGACCTGGGCCGGATCGGCGGCGAGCGTGGCGGTCAGCGCGCGCTGCGACAGGTGATCGGCGCCGTGCAGGCGCAGCACGCTGTGCGCCAGGTCGCCGCGTTCGCGCGGCGGCAGCCAGGCGAATGCGCCGCGCATTGCCGGCAACGCCACTACGAAGTCGGCGTCGTCGAGCGCGCCGATCAGGCCGTCGAGCCCGCTGACGAATTCGCGCTCCTGGGTCAGCCGCTCGCGCGCCAGCGACACCAGCCCGGTCAGCGCATCGCCGAGCCGCGACGGCGCGAGCGCGCCGAGCAGATGCAGCGCCTGCGCGACATCGTCGGCGTCCTGTCCGCCGCGGCCGGCATGCAGATCGAACAAGGCGCCCAACGCGGCGCCGCGTCCGAGCGGATCGGCCTGCGGGTCCAGCGCCTTGCGCCGCAGCACCGCCAGCGCGCGCGCCGGTTCGATCCGCAGCCGCGGTTCGCGCTGCGGTGTATCGGTATCAGTGTCGTTGTCGATATCGGCATCGGCCAGCGCATCGCGCACGATGTCGCGCAGCACGGCGATGGTGCGCAGGTGCGGGCCGGCGTCGGCCGCGGCGATGCTCGCGGCCGGTTCCAGCAGCCACAGCGCGCGATCGAAGCCGGCTTCGATCGTGGCCGCCAATACCGGCGCGCCGCTGATATCGAGCAGGTCGCCATGCCGCCACAGCGCATGGATCAACTCCAGGGCCGCGCCGATCGCTTCCAGCCGCGGTTCGGCGCCGATCGCCGCGCGCAGATCGCGCAGCAAGCCGTCGCTGACCTCGGCCAAGCCGGCGAATGCGGCCGCATCCAGTGCCTGCGCCAGCGGTTCGACCCGGCCCTGCGCCGCGCGCAGCCGTTCTTCCAGGCGCGCGCGCGCCGCATCGAGCAAGGTCGCGCCGTACGCGCCGGCTTCGATCAAGGCCGCGTGCTGCTCCAACGGCGCGCGCAGCTGCCACAACTCGCGTCGTTCACCCGACATCGACAGCCGCGGACCTTGGCGACGCTCAATTCCCGGAATCTGCAGCAGCAACAAACGATGCAGCACGCGACTGCGCGCGCGATCGGCGCGGTCGAGCAGATCCAATCGACGCTCGCCGTCGAAGGCCAGACCGTGCGCGGTCAGCTCGGCCTGCACCGAGGCCAGCAACGGCGGCTGCGGCGTGCCGGGCGCGAGCGCGCCGACCGCGTCGCCGGCGATCACGTCCATGACCTGCATCAGCACCGGATCGGTGCCGGCGCGGATCGGCCCGCGATAACTCCACGGCAAGGGCGCGTCGAGGGCGTCCTTGACCAGCGCGCCGGCGATGGCGTCGAGCCAGTCCGAACGCAGCGGGTGCGCATGCCCGCGCAGACGCGCCAATGCCTGCGCGTGGGTATGCACGGCGACGAAATCCGCGGTCGAGGCCGGCAGGTGCTTGCCGCGCAGTCGCGCCAATACGCGTTGCAGCATGCGCAGGCCGGCCTGGGCCATGCCCGATTCCCACACCCATTGATAGAACGCCGGCGACGACATGCCCGAGGCGTAACCGGTGAACGCATCCAGGCGCTTGAAGCCGTAGGGCACCAGGAACGAGCCGTAGCGCAATGGCGGCGCCTGCGCGGATGCGGATTGATCTTGTGTGTCGCCAGCGAAATCCACTTCCGGCAGCGGCGTGGCCGGGCAACGCAATCCGTCGCCGTCGCGGCCGAAGGCTTCGACATCGACCTCGCGCCACATTCGGGTCAGGGCCGGCGCGTGATAGCCGCCGCACACCACCAGCACCGGCCCGTCACCGCGCGCCATCGCCCAGGCGATCCAGCGCGCCATCATCTGTTCGCGCGCGGCGTTGCCGGGCGAACCCGGATCGTCGTGGCGCAGATGTTCGAAGTAGGTGTGCAGCCGCTGCGCCAGGGCTTCGTCGGGTCCGTCGAGATCGTGCGGCGCATCCTCGAACAGGTGGTCCCACAAGGCGTCGCGGCCGTCGATCGACAGCCGCCGCGACAGTTCGTCCTCATACGCCTCGGCGCGATCGTGCGCCTGCGCGTCGGCTTCGTCGGCATAGCGGTTGGGCAACTCGGCGAAGGCCTCGTGCCAGGCCGGCAGATCGATGAAACGCGCCTGCGCGCCGATTTCGCGGGCGACGCTGAGCGCCTGCCACTCGGGCGAATGCTCGGCGAACGGCGACCACGAGCCGCGATGCAGCGGGCCATGCGACAGATAGCTGTAGATCGCCAGCGGCAGACGGTGCGGCAGATGCAGCTCGTCGATGCGCGGGTTGAAGTCGGCCGGGCCTTCGATCAGCACGTGACGCGGACGCAAGGCGCGGATGCGCGCGGCCACCAGCCGGGCGCAGGCCGGGCTGTGGTGGCGCACGCCGATCACCACCGGCGCGGGCGCGGACGGCATCGCCGACGCGCTCACGGCAGGCGGTGCCGCGCCTCGTAATAGGCGCGCCAATGACTGCCGCCTTTCTTGGCCACTTTCTGTTCGAAATAACGCCGCAGCTTGGCGCGGTCGTCGGCATCGTCCTTGACCACGGTGCCGGCGATGCAGTCGACTAGATCGGCCGGCGAACCTTCGCGCTGCTCCAGGAACCACGCGCGCACGCCGACCGCATGGGCGACGTTGACCGCCTCGGCGGTCGACATCACCGCGTTGAGCCGGTCCATCGCGCCGTCGCTGCGGGCCGCGCCGCTGTCCTTGCCGCGCAGGTCGCGGAAGGTTTCCACCAGCAGTTCCAGCACCTGGGTCGGCACCGATTTCGGAATGCCGCTGCGCGCGAGCAGCCGCGCCGAGGCCTGTTCGACCAGGGCCAGCTCGCGTTCGAAATCGAGGATCGGAAACACCGTCTCGAAATCGAAGCGGCGCTTGAGCGCGGCGCTCATCTCGTTGACGCCGCGGTCGCGGGTGTTGGCGGTGGCGATGATGTTGAAGCCGTCGCGCGCGTACAACATGCCGTCCTCGCCGGACAGTTCCGGCACCGCCATGACCCGGTCCGACAGCATGCCGAGCAGGCAGTCCTGCACTTCCTGCGGCGCGCGGGTGATTTCCTCGAACCGCACGATGCGGCCGTCGCGCATGCCCTGGTACAACGGCGCCGGCACCAGCGCGCGCGGGCTCGGGCCTTCGTTGATCAGCAAGGCGTAATTCCACGAGTACTTGATCTGGTCCTCGGTGATCGAAGCGCCGCCCTGGATGGTCAGGGTCGACACGCCGCTGATCGCGGTCGCCAGCAGTTCCGACAGCAGCGATTTCGCCGTGCCCGGCTCGCCGACCAGCATCAGGCCGCGGCCGGTGGCCAGGGTCACCAGCATGCGTTCGATCGACGCGACCGGCGCGACGATCTTGCGCTCGATGCCCAGGCCGTCGTCGCCGAGCACGAACGCGCGCGCGGCCTTCAGGCTCAAGGCCCAGCCGGGCGGACGCGGGTCGCGGTCGCTCGCGGCCAGGCGCGCGAGTTCGTCGGCGTGCAGCAGTTCGGCCGGCGGGCGTTGCAGATGCGACGGCGCGGGTGCGGAAGCAACAGTCGGAGTCTTGGCCATGTCGGTTAGTCGTGTTCCATGCAAGCGGCGAGGTCGATCAGCGCTGGCGGGTCAGGTGAAAACTCAGGCGCGCAGCGCTTCGAGATCGCGGATCAACTCGCTGGCCGAGATCGGATCGAGCCCGGACAAGCGCTCGGCGGTCTGCATGTTGCCCCAGCTCGACGGTTTGCCGATCTGCACTTCCTGCAAGGTCTGCTCCGGGTATTCGTCGACCAGGCCGACGATGATGCCCGGGTCGAGGGTCAGTTCGATCACCCAGTCGCGTCCGAGCGGCTTGCTGAAGTACCAGATGCCGCCGCCGTCCTGCGCGGCGCCGCGCCGCCAGCCCTTGTTGACCAGGCCCAGCACGCGCCCGGTCGGCACCACCACGCCCTTCCAGCGCAGCAGCTTGTCCTGCTCGCGTTCGGCCGGGTCCAGCGCATGCACGTCGCGGCCCATCTGCGCGAACGGCTGCAGCAGCTCGTAATCGGCGAACAACTGGCCGAACGCGGCCGCGTCGGCGGTCGGCAATTCCAGCGCATGCGGCAGGCCGATGCGCACCGTGTCGCCACGCGGCAACTCGAAGCCGTCGTCGCCGGCGGTGGTGTAGCTCGCATCTTCGGCGACGCGGAAACAGGCCTGCAGGCGGCCGCCGTAACCGGCATCGTCGGCATCGGCCTCGTACACGCCCCAGACCAGACGCTGGACCAGATGGCGCAGCAACGGATGGCCGGCGAGGAATTGCTCGAACACCTCCACCGTCCAACGGCGCCGACTGCACATCGCCACTTCCAGCCGCAGCACCTGCTGGCTGGCGATGGTGCGCACGTCTTTCTTGAGCAACTTGAAGCGTTCGGTGGCCTGTTTCGACAACTCCGCGTCGTCGCTCTTCTTCGACTTGGGCAGATCGGCCAGACGCGCGCCGTCGCTGTCGCGCACGTACGGCTTGAGTGCCTCGTCGAAACCGACCCGGAACTGGCGCGTGCCGAAATCCAGCAGCATCGTGCCGTGTTCGTCCAGGCCCAGGTCGGGCGCCAGCCGGTCTTCCAGTTCTTCCGCGCTGAGGCCGCGCGCCTGCGCGATCTCTTCGATCTTCTCGCGCGCCTTGTCCTGCAGGCCCTTGAACTTGACCTTCTGGGCGATGCCGTTGAGCAGCATCAAGGCCACGTCGCTGCCGATCCCGGCGAGCACGTCGAGGCCGGCGACCGCGCGCGCATGCGCGGCCTCGCCGGGCCAGGCGCGGATGTACGGGGTGAGCCGGCGCGCGGTGTCGTCGTTGCCGATCAACGCGAGCACGCTCATCGCCCAGCTGTCCTTGGACGGCGCGCCGGCATAGAGCCAGGCGCCGAACGCGTCCCAGCCGAAATCGGCCAGCGATTGGGCGATGCAGGCTTCGCGCAGTTGCTCGATGCCGGGGTACACGCCTTCGCTGGTCGGAAACGCGAACATCGTACCGACGTGGTCCAGCGCCTGATCCGGCAACGCCTTGCCGTTGCGCAGCAGCGGCCGGCGCCAGCCGCGCGGCTGCCAGAACGCCGGCAAAGGCGCGCGCTTGCTCGGATAACGGTCGAGCGGATTCTCGATCAGCATCGCTTCCAGCGCCGCGCTCACGTCCTCGCGTTGATAGCGCGCGGCGACCTCGCGCAGCAGCGCGCCGTGGCCTTGTTCGTCGAGCAGGCGCAAACCGGCAGCCGCGCAATCGCGCGCCTCGCCGGCCTTGCCGATCGCCGGCGCGATCAAACCGCATGCCGCGTATTCGGGATTGGCCAGCAGCCAACGACGGCCGATATCGCGCACGCTCTTGAGCTTGGCGAACGCGCGCGCCATCAGCTGCGCGAATTCGACCGCGCCCACATGCAGCGCCACTTGCAGATGCTCGCTCGGGCGCCGCCGCACCGCCGCGCTCACGCCGGGCAATGCCGACAGGCCGAAGCGCGCGAGCATGTACTCCACGCCGTAGTCGCTGTCGCCCTCGCCGGCCAGCGCGTTCCACACCGGCACCGCCAGTTCTTCGGGCAGTTGCCCCACTTCGGTGCCGTCGATCGGCATCCAGCTCCAGCCCCCGGTCTTGCGCACGGCCTTGTAGCGCTGCCACGCGCCGACCAGGGTCTGGCTGTCGCGCGCGCGGATCGCCTTCGCGGCGTCCTCGAGGATCGACTTGTCCTTGACGTCGCGGCCGTTCAGACCGAGCAGCCCGGCCATCGCCAGTGCGTCGTTGCCGAGCTTGCCGAAACGCTCGCGCTTCCACTGCCCCACATCCTGCGCGGCCTCGCGTTCGGCCGGCGTCCAATGCTCGACCGCGGCCAGCGGCAACGGCTCCAGACCGGTCACCGTCAACACCTTCGGCCGGGTGCCGAGCCACGGCGGCGCAGCCAGCACTGGCGGCAGTTCGCCGGGTTCGGCGGTTTCGGCCGGGCCGCTGAGCTGGGCCAGCAGTTTGTCGATGGTCTGCGCCGCGGCCGGACTGAGCCACGGCCGCAGCGCCGGCACCTGGTCGGCGCGCGCGCGCAGCAGCGCGGTCAGGCTCGGGCCGAGCAGCACCGCATCCTTGCCGCCGTTGGCGATGATCCGCGCCAGCCCGACCATCGCCGCGCTCGGCCAACGATTCACCGCGCGGGTCAGACGCGCCAGCGTGTTCTTGCTCAGACTGGCCGCGGCCGCCAGCGCCTCGATCGCGTCGGGCGTGCCGATCGCGACCAACGCCTCGCCTGCAGCATCGTAGCCCGCGCCGGGGGCGAGCCGGTCCAGCGCCTCCACGCCGTGCTCAATCAGCACCGTCGCGACCATGTCCTGATGGCCGAAGAACGGCGTATAGCCGTCGATCTTGGCCTTGCGCGCGATCGCGATCGCGGCCGGATCGGTCGCGCTGAGCTGCAGCCAGTGCAACTGCGCCGGTGCGCCGCTGCCGCCGTAGCGATGAGCGAGTTCGTTCGACAATTCGGGCCGGTCGGGCAACAGCAGCGCCATGCTGATCTGACGCGAGGGATGCAACTGCGGCAGCACCTCGATGATCCGTCGCGCGCACTCGTCGTACACGTCCTGCGGCGCGGCGGCCAGGTGCTCGCGAAACGCGAGTTCGCCCTCGCTGAGCGGGCCGTGCCAGCTCGAGCCGAGCGGACGGTCGGGCTGGGCGGTGAGAAAACGCTCGTGGGTCTGGGTCGCGCGGTCCCAATCGGTGCCGACGACCAGCGAGCGCTGCGCGTCCAGCAAATGTTCGACCGCCTTGGGCAAGCCGTGGCGCGCGACCAGAAAGCCCACGAACGGCGCGCCGGCATCGCGGTCGCCATAGCCCATGGTCAGCGCGAGCAACGCGGCGGTGGACGCGTCCGAGCCGTCGGGCCGGCGCGATTGCAGGCGTTCGCCGGCCTCGGCCAACGCCGCCTGCCAGGCCGGATCGGTCTTGCTCAGTTCGATCCGGTTGCCGTTGAGCAGGATCTCGCGCGCGGCCAGCCACAGCTTGAGCGGATCGGTGTCGGCGATCGGCTTGGGATGACGCCGGGTCGCCAGGGCGAGCTTGATCAGCTCCGGGCCGATGTCGAGCGGAACGCCGTCGTTAAGCCACGGCGGTGTGTCGGATGCGGCGGTGACGGGTGCGGTGACGGATGCGGTGGCGGCTTCGGCAACGACGTTGGTTGCGGCGGTCGCGGGTTCGGGTGCGGCGATCGTTTGCGGCGCGGCTGCGTTCGTCGATGCGGGCGAGGTCGCGGGTGTCGCGACCGTCTCGGCCGCCGCTTCGGGCTTGGGCTTGTCGGGCTTGGGTTTTTCGGCGGTCTTGCCGATGCTCGCGCCCGCGACGGCGACGGCTTCCACGTATCCCTTGCCGGTCTTCTCGTCGATCAGCTTGATCAGCGCCGCGGCGGCCTTGTTCGCATCGGCGAAGGCCTTGGTCTGGCTCTGTCCCGCGGTGCCGATGCGGCCCCAGCGGATATTGAGATCGCTACCGTCCTGCTCGGCTTCCCAAAACTTGCTCGAACTGCCTTCCACATACTCGAAACGACGCATCGCCACTCCTTGTCGGCCACGCCCCTGGCGCCGATCGCCCGCGTGGATCGGACCAGTTTAGCCGTTGCGCATGTCGTTTCGTGACGTTGTACGCGAAACACGATCGAGTGGCGGAGTCGGAACAAAGAACATCGGGCGATGGCGTCAGCCGTGTCGAACGGCGCCGCGAATCACAACCACCACAAGGCCGCGAGCGCGGCCAGCGCCGGAACCGCCTGCACATAGAAAATGCGGCGGCTGACCGTGGCCGCGCCGTACGCGCCGGCGACCACCACGCAGGCCAGGAAGAAGGTCGCCACGTCGGTTCGCGCGCAGACCAGGCCCCACGCCAGACCGGCGACCAGGAAGCCGTTATACAGGCCTTGGTTGGCCGCGAGCACACGGGTGATTTCGGCTTTTTCCGGGGTGTTGCGGAATACCTTCATGCCCAGCGGCTTGGTCCACAGGAACATTTCCAGGATCAGGAAGTACAGGTGCAGCAACGCGACCAAGGCGATCAGGACGATGGTGAGCCAATGCATCGGTCGGGTTCCTTGCGCGGGTGGATTCGCGCAAGCATACGGGTTTGGATGGGGGCGGGGGCGGGGGTTTGTGTTTGGGTTCGGGCGATGTGTGAGGTGGGGCCGATATCGGGGGCGATGTCGGCCTTGTGGTGGTGGCGTTGGGGTGTGGGGTGGCGTGGTCGCGGCTCGCGCCGCTCCTACAGTGGGGTACGTGACTTCGCTTAGGTCTTGGCTTTTTTGCTTTCGTGCCAGGCCTTCAGGACTTCGGCTTCGCGCGCGGCGGCGATGCCGGCTTTCGGTTTGGCGCGGCGTTCTTCGGGCAGGGCGCGCCACCAGTCGAGGGTGGCGCGCACGGTCTCGCGCAGCGGACGCTGCTGCAGGCCGGCGGCGCGCGCCTTGGCCACCGAGGTGCGGCCGAATCCCGCGTACTCGCCGCGCGCGGGAATCCACGCGGGCATGTCCTGCCAGGCCGATACTTTCTGCGCTTCGAGGAAATCCGCCGGCGCCCAGGTCACGCTCGATTTGGTCTTGGCGGCGCGCTGGCATTCGCTCAGCAACGCGCCCATGGTCAGCGACCCGGGCGCGCCGTCTGCGTTGTAGATGCCATAGCGTCCGCCCTCGATCGTCGCCAGCAGGAACGCGGCCAGATCGCGCACGTCGATGAACTGGGTCGGGTCGGCGGCGCTGCCGGGGGCGAGGATCTCGCCGCCGCGATCGGCGCGCGCGGGCCAATAAGTGAAGCGGTCGCTGTTGTCGCCGGGACCGACGATCAGGCCCGGACGCACCACGGTCGTGAACTTCGGCAGTTCGCGTTCGGCCGCCTGCTCGCACAACGCCTTGAGGCCGCCGTAGGTTTCGCCGGTCACTTCGGTAACGTTCGGATCGGCCAGCACCGCCAGCGGCGAGGTCTCCTCGTTCGGCGCGTCGTTTTTGGCATAGACGGATATGGTCGAAACGAGCACGTACTGTTTGATCCTCGGCGCCAGCAGCTTGACCGAACGGGTCACGTCCGCCGGCAGATACGCCGAAGTGTCCAGCACCGCATCCCACTGCCGATCGCCCTCCAGCGCCTTCATATCGGTCTTGCGATCGCCGTGCAGTTGCTCGATGTCGGCGAACTGCTCGCCGGAGAACTTGTCCGGATTGGTCTTGCCGCGATTGAACAAGGTCAGGGTGTGGCCGTGCTTGCGCGCGATCTCGACGAAATGCGGGCCGAGGAAACCGGTGCCGCCGAGCACCAGCAGCTTGCGCGGCTTGGGCTGCAGGATCGTGCGCGCCGACGACGGCAGCGCGAGCAGGCCCGCGCCGGCGGCGCCGGCGGCGAGGAAGTCGCGGCGACTGATGCTCATGATTCACCTCGTGCAGGTTGTGGTTCGGAAGAACGGTCGGACGACGGAAGTCCGGAAGATGGCGAAGCGCTCGGCAACCGGCGCTGCGCGCGCACGATGCTCCACGCGCCCGCGGTCATGCCGAGCGCGGCGAGCAGGCCGGCGGCGAACACCGCCTGGGTGCCGAACAACGCCACGCCCTTGTGCACCCAGGCGAAGGCCAGGTCGGTGCCGCGGAACACCGCGGTGTCGATCACCGCCTTGCCCTTGTAGCGCGAGGGCCGGTCCATGCGCGTGTACAGGGTTTCGCGCGCGGGCTTGGCCAGGGCGAACTCGCTGCCGCGCTGCAGGACCTGCACGATCGCGACCATCACCGGCACCGGCGAGGCCAGCAACACGCCGAAACCGAGCAGCAAGGTCAGGCCGGGCATCAGCAAGGCCGGCGCGACGCCGTGCCGGTTCAACAGCCAGCGCGTGAGCAGCAACTGGGTCAGGATCGCGAGCACGTTGACCGCGCTGTCGATGCGGGCGAAGTACGCGGTCGCCGCCACCGCGCTGGGATAGAACTCGCGCGCGATCGCCGCCTGCTGGTTGTAGAGCAAGGTCGCCGCGCCGACGCTGAAAAACAAAGTCACCGCCATCGCCCGCAGCACCGGCCGCTGCCATACCAGCTTGAGCCCGGCCCAGATCGAACCGCCCATCGCGGCTTCGCCGCTGGTCAGCCCCTGCCGACGTTCGCGCGCCATCGCCCACGGCCGCAATCGCACGATGCACAGCACGCACACCGCCAGGAACGCGATCGAGACCAGCAGCAGATTCGCGACCCCCAACGGCTGCACCAGCCATTGCGTGAGCATCGGCCCGATCACCGCGCCGGCGGTGCCGCCCGCGCCTATGTAGCCGTACACCCGTCGCGCCTGCGCGTCGTCGAACACGTCGGCCATGTAACTCCAGAACACCGTCACCGCGAACAGATTGAACAGCGCGATCCAGACGAAGAACACCATGCCGCGTCCCGGCACCGCGGTATCGAAGGCCCAATGGAAACCGAACAGACAGGCGATGAACACCACGTACACCACCGGCAGGAACACCCGCCGCGGAAACCGCGCGACCAGCGCGCCGTACACCGGTTGCAGCAGCAACATGCTGACGAAGGTGGCGGTGAACAGCACCTGCAGCACGAAGTCCTTGAGCTGCCAGCCGTGCGACTGCGCCCAGGCGATCATCGCGTGCGGAAACACCGTCGCGGCATCGTTGGACGCGCCCATCGCGTCGCGGACCGGACGCAGCACGTAGTAGCCGCACAGCAGGCAGAAGAAGTACAGCAGCGACCACCACAGCGGCGCGTTGGATGCGGGCGCGGCGTCGCGGTCGCGCGCTGTATTCGCGCGGCTCATGCGGCGTCCCGGCCGCGCGCGCGCGAGGTTGGCCGCGCATCGCCCGCGACCTCAGTGTCCGCCTCCCCGCCCTGCCCGCGTGGCTCGCGCATCATGCCGCTCCCGTTCCCCCGCCCAAACTAGCGCCGTCGCCCGGCGCCGACCTCTGCGGATGGTCATCCCAACCTTCGGCATGGGGTGTGACCGGGGTTGCAGTCGCGCGATGAGCGGCTGCGCTGACGCACGGCTACTCCTCGGCGTTGCGCCAACGCTCCAGGCTGCGTTGGTGCTCACGGTATTCCTGCATGCGACCGGGCCGTTGCGCGATGGGTTCGTCGGGGTCGATCCTGATGTACTGCGCTCCCGTCCGCGCCATCGCCCGTTGCACCTGCGGGTGATGCGCGGCGTCGGCGACCACGTAGACGCGGCTGCGATCGAGCCGGCCCGCGGGCACCGAGACCGCGACTCGCCGCAGGTGCTGCACCAGCACATCCTGCGACGGACTGGCCAGCAGGATGGTGAAGGAATCGGCGTTCTCATTCGTCAGATAGTCGACGAGGCGTTTGAGCGTATCGGGCTGGTCCGGATCGCCGGGCAGACGGATCACCAGAGAGCGCGCATCGTAGGGCTTCGCGTGCCTGTCCAGGCGCAGCGCCGCCTCACCCAGGTATCGGTACCAATCCGACACATCGTCTCCGCGCGGAGCCAGCAGCGGCGCGCGCAACCACGCTTCATACGCGGCGGCCTCGGCGCGACGATCGGCTTCGTAACGCTCCACCGCCTTGAGCGCGCCGGCCCAGGCCCGCGTGTCGCCCGGCAGCAGCTGGCCGGTGCTCAGATCGAACTGACGCTCGACGTAATCGGGTTCGGCCGATCCGCGTCGACCGAAGCGCGGCACCAGCACCTGCAACAGCAGGCGTCGGCCATCGGCGGAAATGCGGTGGCCGCCGCCCCATCGGATCGAGCTGACGCTGCGTTCGAACGTGGCGATGTACGGCTTGGGCAGGAAGTCCTTGAGCGCCAACGAGCGCAGCGCCTTTCCGCCGGCATCGTAGATCACCACCACGCGTGGGCCGAAGCCCACGCCGTGCCAATCGTCGATCGTGACCGCCTGCCCCGACGGCGACACCAGCGCATCGACCGGCGCCACCTCGTTGAGCAAAGGCCCGTCCCACACCGTGCGCCACTGACCGGCCTGCAGGCGCTGCATGGTCGCCAGCGCGGTTTCCTGCGTGTCGCCCGCGCGGCCGCCGGCGTTGTCGCGGTTGTCGACCTTGTCCTGGAAATAGTCCAGTTGACTCGCGATCGGCCGCGGCCGCACCTCCAGCCGCCAGTTACGGTCGGCGGAAAAATAACTTGTGACTTCCGGCATCTCCCACGAATCAGCGCGCGCGGGCGGCGTCCACAACACGCCGATCAACGCGGACAGCGCGGCGGCGCGCAACAGATTTTCGATCGTGTGCATGCAATCCCCTACAGTCGCGCGCGCGTGGTGACCGCAGTGTTCCGTGACCGCCCTGCCCAGGCAAGGCCCAAAAATTCAGCCCTTCGGCATAGGCCGACACGTTCGGCGGCCGAAGCGGATCGGCCACGCTCGACCGCGTCGGCTCGCGAGATCGGCCGCTTGCGCAACGCAGCCGTTCACCTCATCGGCTCGGATCGACCGGTACTCAGGGTTTCCGGACCGGCCGGCTCGCCGCCTTCAGCGTCAACCGCGAAATCTCCGGCGGCACCCCGAACCGCACCGGCAGGATGCTGGTGCCGATGCCGGTGGAGACGAACAGGTGCTTGCCGTGTTCGATCAGATAGCCGCCGGCATAGCGCTGGTCGGCCGGCAGGACCGGCGTGCCGATCCACGGCAGTTTCACCTGGCCGCCGTGGGTGTGGCCGGCGATCGTCAGCGATGCGCGCGCCGGAATGTCCGGGAACAGGTCCGGGTTGTGGGTCAGCGCGATCACCGGCGCGTCGTCGACGACGCCAGCGAAGGCCTTGCCGATGTCGTGCGAGGTTTCCCACTTGTCGCCGATGCCGACCATCCACACCCGGCAGTGGCCCAGCCGGGTCTGCACGGCCTGGTCTTCGAGCACGATCACCCCGGCCGCTTCCAGCGCCGCGCGCACCTTGTGGCCGTCCTTCCACCAGTCGTGATTGCCGAGCACCGCGTACACCGGCTTGCGCGCGGTCAGCGGGCGCAGGTGCGGCGCCATCTGGTCGGCGGAGATGTAGGTGCCGCCCAATACGCTCAGGATCACGTAGTCGCCGGCCATCAGCACCGCCTGCGCGTCGCTCTCGACCAGTCTGGCGACGATCTCGTCGAGCTTGTCCAGGCCGTTGTGCGGCGAACCGGTATGCACGTCGGCGATCACGTCCACGCGCAGGCCTTCGCATTCTTGTGACCAATGCGGCAGCGCGAATTCGTAGTCGCGCTCGATCAACTGCCGCGGTTCCCAGAAAAATCCCCAGGCCAGGCACGCGACCGCGCACAACACCAGCGTCACCAGCAGCCGCTGCAGCCATTGCTGGCGCGGCCACGGCCGCCAATCGCGCCTCATGCCGCCGTGCTCTCGCGACGCTCCGCCGCGTTGTTGCGCTGGACCCAGCGCGCGACCCGCCAGCCGATCACGCCCGCGCCCGCCGCCGCCGCCGCGCTGATGCCGGCCAGACCGGCCACGCCGACACCGACGCTGCGCAACGCGACCACGGTGGTCGCCACGGTCACGTCGCCGAACCGCCAGAACGCGGTATCGACCGCGTTCTTGCCCTTGTAGCGCAGAGTCCGCGCGGCGCTGGTGAACAGGCTCTCGCGCGCCGGATTGACCATGCCGTAAGCCAGCCCGCGGCTGATCACCAGGGTGATCGCCACCGCCGGCATCGGCGCGATCGTCGCCGCCATCCCGGCCGGCAGCATCGCGATCAAGGCGCCATAGGCGGGAAACAGTTCGGTCAGCGGCGCATGCGCGTCGGCCACGATCGCGGTCAAGGTCAGGAACGCCGCCGTCACCACCGACCACACCCCGATCACCGACGCCGCGCCGCGCCGCGACAACAGCCACGGCGTGATCAGCACCTGCATGGTCAAGGCGACGAGGTTGGTCATCAGGTCCAGGTCGGCGGCGAAACGCGTGCGCGCCACCGCGTCGGTGAAGGTCGCCTTGGAATAATCCACGACCAGGCCGTAATTGACCGTGCCGATCCAGTCGCCGAGCAACAGCAGCAAGGCCATCGAGGCCATGAACGGATTGGAGAAGATCTGCTTGAGCCCGTCGAGCATGCCGCCGCCGATCGCCGCCTCGTGCGAGGCCTCGTGCCGGCGCGTGCCGTGCACGCGCGACCACTGCCCGAGCAAGGTCACGAACAGCAACGCCAGCCCGAGCAGCCCCGCCGACACCATCAGCAGCGGCGCGACCCCGATCCGGTCGACCAGCACCCGGGTCAGCACCGGACCGGCCAGCGAACCGACCGTGCCGCCGACCGCGATCACCGGGAACAATCGCCGCGCCTGGCCCTCGCTCCAGATGTCGGTCATGAAGCTCCAGAACACCGACACCACGAACAGGTTGAACACGCTGATCCAGACGAAGAACACCGTGCCCAATGCGCGCGCGCTCAGCGGCCCGTGTTCGCCGAACAAGGGCATGAACGCGAGCAGGCAGACGATGAAGAAGCCGTACACCAACGGCACCACCACCCTTCGCGGGTAGCGCGAGACCAGGCCGGAGAACACCGGCGTCAGCGCCAGCGTCGCGATGAAGGTGGCCAGGTAGAACCACGGCAACTGGGTCGAGCCGACCGCGCCGCTGAGCTGGTCGCGCAGCGGCCGGATCACGTAGTACGCGGTCAGCACGCAGAAGAAATACCCCACCGAGAACGCGACCGCGCGCCACTCTCCGCTGTGCACTCGCCCGGAGGGCAGGCTGGCGCCTTGAACTGCCGACATTCCGTCGCTCCGTGAGTACAGCGCCGGCGGGCCGCCGGCTTTGCGGGGGTCGTGCTGTGCGGTGGTGCTGGGTAAGGCGGGTCGCGCGGGTCGTGCATGGCTGTAGCGGCGCGGCTCGATGCGGATGACCGCATCGAACCGCTCGCCCGCGGCGCCGACGCTGCGGCCATGCGGGTTGCCGGCACGGTAGCCCAAGGCGTCGCATATCGCCACCACGGCATCGGGCGGGATTCCCGCCGAGCGGGATGTTGGGAGCATTTGCTCTAGTTTTGGCGCTTACGGTCGCCCCGTCAGCGCGACGACACACGCCGCGCGCCTGCGGGAATCGCCAGTGCCCACCGAGTTCGACTACATCATCATCGGCGCCGGCTCGGCCGGTTGCGTGCTCGCCAACCGCCTGAGCGAAGATCCCGACGCGCGCGTGCTGCTGATCGAAGCCGGCCCGCGCGACCTGCACCCGTTCATCCACATGCCCGCCGGCCTGGCCAAGCTGGTCAACAAGAAAGGCGTGAACTGGGACTACGACACCGCGCCGGAACCGCAGCTCGACAACCGCACCCTGTGGTGGCCGCGCGGCCGCGTGCTCGGCGGTTCGAGTTCGATCAACGCGATGTGCTACATCCGCGGCGTGCCCGGCGACTACGACGACTGGGCCGCGGCCGGCGCCAGCGGCTGGGACTGGAACGGCGTGCTGCCCTACTTCCGCCGCAGCGAGCGCAACAGCCGCGGCGACGACGCGTTGCACGGCAGCATGGGTCCGCTGTACGTGTCCGACCTGCGCTACACCAATCCGCTGTCGAGCGTGTTCGTCGAAGCCGGGCAGCAGGCCGGCTTCGCTCGCAACAGCGACTTCAACGGGCCGCAGCAACAAGGCTTCGGCTTCTACCAGGTCACCCAGAAAAACGGCGCGCGCTGCTCCAGCGCGGTCGCCTACCTCGACCCGGCGCGCGAGCGGCGCAATCTGCACGTGGTCACCGGCGCGCTGGTCACCCGCATCAGCATCGACAACGGCCGCGCCACCGGCGTGGTCTACAGCAGCGGCGGGCGTTCGTATCACCAGCGCGCGGTGCGCGAGGTGCTGCTCAGCGGCGGCGCGCTCAATTCGCCGCAGTTGCTGATGCTGTCGGGCGTCGGCCCGGCCGATGAATTGCGCAAGCACGATATCGAGGTATTGCACGACGCGCCGCAGGTCGGCCGCAACCTGCAGGATCATCTCGACGTGTGCACCCTGCAGCACTCGACCCAGCGCGTCACCTACGACCGCACCGGCGACCTGCGCGTCGCCTTCGACTACTACCTGCGCGGCCACAGCGGCCCGGGCAGCAGCAACCTCGCCGAGGCCGGCGGCTTCGTGCGGTCCCCGCTCGCGCCGGACGATCGCGCCGACATCCAACTGCATTTCGTGCCGGCGATGCTCGACGACCACGGCCGCCATCGCCTGGCCGGCGACGGCTACACCGCGCATGCCTGCTTCCTGCGTCCGCGCAGCCGCGGCCACCTCGACCTGGCCAGCGCCAGCGCCGGCGACAAGGTGCGCATCCACGCCAACTATCTCAGCGACCCGGAAGGCTTCGACCTGAAGATGATGCTCGAGTGCGCCAAGCTCTCGCGCACGCTGTTCGCGCAGAAGGCCTTCGACCCGTACCGCGGCGCGCCGATCTTCCCGGCCCGCAGCGACCTCAGCGACGCCGAGCTGATCGAATTCGTGCGCGCCAAGGCCGAGTCGGTGTATCACCCGGTCGGCACCTGCCGGATGGGCGACGACGACGCGGCGGTGGTCGACTCGCAACTGCGCGTGCGCGGCGTCCAGGGCCTGCGCGTGATCGACGCCTCGGTGATGCCGAGCCTGATCGGCGGCAATACCAACGCGCCGACCATCATGATCGCCGAGCGCGCTTCGGATCTGATTCGCGGGCGGTGAGGCCGGGAATTGGGAATCGGGAATCGGGAATCGGAAGGGCAAGAGCCGCGGCGTGCGCGTGGCGCTGCTTTTCCGATTCCCGATTCCCGATTCCCGATTCCCGATTCCCGATTCCCGAATCCCGAATCCCGAATCCCGAATCCCGAATCCCGAAATGACACACCACGGGTGTGGCTTTTACGACTCCCGATTCCCCATTCCCGATTCCCGCCCCACCCATTAATCCCTGCAAAATCAGAATCCTGAATGCGGTTGTTGCACAACTCCCTGAGATCGGCGCTAGAATCGGATCGACCCCGGCTAACCAGGCGCTGCGAGCGATGAAACGCACCTCTTCCCGACGCTCACTCAACCCCTGGCGCCTGGGCACGCTCGCGGCCCTGCTGACCATGACCCTGGGTTCGACCGCGCAGACCTCGTTGCGCTGGCGCACGCCGGAACCCTCGCAGCCGGTCGCGCGCGCGCAGGGCTACGACGGCACCGCCCTGCCGGGCCTGAGCGCGGCGCCGCAGGACCTCAATCCGCGCGTGCAGCCGCTGTCGACCGATTTCGACGTCCGTCAGTTCGAAGCGATGGCGCAGGCGCTGGTCGCCGAGCAACGCATTCCGGGCATGGCGATGGCGATCGTCCACAACGGCCAGGTGCTCAGCGCGCGCGGCTACGGCATTACCGACGTCCGCAACGCCGAGCCGATCGACGCCCACACCGTGTTCCGCCTGGCCTCGCTGTCGAAGAGCTTCGCCGGCACCCTGACCGGGCTGCTGGTCAACGACGGCACCCTGCGCTGGGACAGCAAGGTCGTCGACTACATGCCCGGCTTCCAGTTGGTCGATCCCACCGCCGCGCGCAGCCTCACCGTCGCCGACGTGCTCAGCCACCGGGTCGGCCTGACCCACAACACCTACGACCGCGACCTGGAAAACTACGCCGACTACCGCGTGCTGACCCAGAAACTCGCGTACGCGCCGATGGCCTGCCAGCCCGGCACCTGCTACGGCTACCAGAACATCGCCTTCAGCCTGATCGGCGACGTGGTGTTCGCCGCCACCGGCGATTTCTACAGCCAGGAGGTCCAGCGCCGTTTGTTCAAGCCGCTCGGCATGAACGATGCGAGCCTGGGCCTGGAAGGCATTACCGCCAGCGCGCGCTGGGCCAAGCCGCACGTGCGCGCGCGCGGCGGCTGGGCTTCGGTGACGCCGAAGCCGACCTATTACCAGTTGCCGCCGGCCGCCGGCGTCAACGCCAGCGCCAGCGACATGGCGCAGTGGCTGATCGCCCAGACCGGCCACCGCACCGACGTGCTGCCGTTGCCGCTGCTCGCGACCCTGCACCAGCCGCTGGTCGATACGCCGACCGAAATCCGCGGCTCGAGCTGGCGCCGCCAGCGCCTGAGCACGGCCGGTTACGCATTGGGCTGGCGCGTGTTCGATTACGCCGGCCACCGCGTGGTGTTCCATGCCGGCGCGGTGCAGGGCTATCGCGGCATGGTTGCGATGCTGCCCGACCGCGACCTCGGCATCGCGGTGCTGTGGAACAGCGAAAGCGGCCTGCCGACCGGCATGCTGCCGACCCTGCTCGACCGCGCGATCGGCCTGCCGACCGAACGCTGGCTCGACGTCGACGGCTTCGACGACCCGGGCCTGTACGCCTCCGAAGGCGTGACCCCGAGCCGCGAGGTCAGCGGCAGCAATGCGCAGAAGGCGACTGCGGCGCCGCGGTAGCGGCGGGAATCGGGAATGGGGAGTCGGGAATCGGTTAGCAGCAAAAGCCCCCGATACCGCCCCATTCCAAGCATGAAAAAGGCCCGCCGAATGCGGGCCTTTTTTATTTTTCAGCGGTCGAATTTCGAAGCGCCGCGTTCCTGCTTTTACCGATTCCCGACTCCCTATTCCCGATTCCCGTGCTCAAGCACTTGCTTGAGCTTCGCCAACCCCTTGTCGTAATCCTTGCCGACCATGCGGTCGAGCAGCAGGCCGAACCAGCGCGAGACCAGGTTGTTGCCGTGCTCGCTGTCCAGCGCCCAGGTCACGCGGGTGCCGTCGCCTTCGCCTTTCAAGGTGAAGGTGCCGGTGGCCTGGGTGCCGTCGAAGTCGAGCGCGTTGACGATCTTCTGCTGCGGCACCGACTCGGTGATGCGCTGCGCGCCCTTGCCGACCTTGTCGCCCTCCCAGGCCATCGCCGCGCCGACGCCCGACTCCGGGCCGCTGTAGCTGTACTTCGCGCTCGGCTCCAGTTCGAACCACGGCGACCACTCGTTGAAGCGTTTGTAGGAATCGAGCAAGGCATGCACCTCGCCCGGCGGCCGCGCGATCGAGATCGACCGCTCGACATGGGTGCTCGCCGGCAACAGGAAGCCGCCGGCCACGAACACCACCGCGAGCAGCACGACCAGATAAAGCAATCCCTTGAACAAGCCTTTCATGGCGTTCCCCCGATGACTAGTACGAATGGATGCGAACCGGTTCGCGCCGATCCTACCGCCGGCCGCCGCGACGCGAGCGTGCACGCCCCGACTTGCCGACGAGAGGCATGCGACCGAAGTCACGGGTCGGTGAGTTTGGGTGAACGACGCGGCGAGCCCGCTACCCGCAGGGCAGCGCCGACACATCGACCACAAAACCTTCCCACACCCGTCATCCCCGCGAACGCGGGGATCCAGCGACTTCGAGAAACCCACAACGAAGCGCCGACACCTCAACCACGAAACCCTCGCCCACCCGTCACCCCCGCGAACGCGGGTATCCAGCGACTTTGGGAAACCCACAACGAAGCGCCGACACATCGACCACGAAACCCTCACCCACACCGTCATCCCCGCGAACGCGGGGATCCAGCGACTTCAGGAAGCCCGCAACGAAGCGCCGACAGGCGAGCAACGAAGCCTCCCCCACCCCGTCATCCCCGCGCAGGCGGGGATCCAGAGACTTCAGCGTCCTTCCACCAGGACTACGAACGCCGCAACGCGGCAGCCGAGACCACGCGGGCACGCCACGGACCGGAGGATATTCAGAACGCGAGACGATACGACATCGCGGCCATGCGGCAGGACATGAACACTGCACGCGCAAGCCCGACCCGGGCCGACCGCGCGGACGCTCACCGCGGCGCGAGCCCGCGGCCCGAACGCCCCGCGGCCCGCCACAAATAAAAAACTCTCCTCCCGCCTGGGCTGCGGGAGGAGAGCTGGATTACGGCAATCGGGTGTTTCTTATTAGATCAGCGGAGCCGGGGTCGCCGGGAGCGCTGCGGCAGCCTTCGGCTTGCGGGCCTTCTTGGCGGCCTTCTTCGGGGCCTTCTTGGCGGCCTTCTTCGCGGTCTTCTTGGCAGTCTTCTTGGCTGCCTTCTTCACGGTCTTCTTGGCGGCCTTCTTGGCGGTCTTCTTAGTCGCCTTCTTGGCGGCCTTCTTGGCGGTCTTCTTGGTCGCCTTCTTAGCAGCCTTCTTGGCGGTCTTCTTGGTCGCCTTCTTAGCAGCCTTCTTGGCGGTCTTCTTGGTCGCCTTCTTCGCGGCCTTCTTGGCGGTCTTGCGGACGGCCTTCTTGGCGGCCTTCTTCACGGTCTTCTTGGCGGCCTTCTTGGTGGCCTTCTTGGCGACCTTCTTAGCGCCGGCCTTCTTGGCGACCTTTTTCGTCGCTTTCTTGGCGGAGGACTTCTTAGCAGCTTTCTTAACGGCCATGTGATGGCTCCTCGTCAGTGATGATCAGGAATGATCAGTGGTAGTGCGGTAAGCCCAGTTCAAAGGAACTCTGTGTTGGCAGAGCCGCGGGAGTCGGACCCGCGTGCAACCGCCGACGCGCTGGGCGCGCCGGAACGGATCGGGGATCGCGCCCGGCCGCAAGCGCGGCGGGACCGATGGCGCGTCCGCCGGAAAGGCGGACGGAGCAGGCCGCGGAAAGGGGCGGCCAAACAAAAACCCGGGGCGCCGAACGCGCACCGGGTTGCAAGAAGCAGGTCGTCGGCGATGTCATCAAGGTTTTGGATGTCATCGGCGGAGAGAGCGTGGCCAACATTTCTGCAGAGGAAGCGAACCCAACGTCCACCGTTTTGACTGTCCAGGCGGAGGTCCGTTTTGTGCTGCGTGTTGTCGCGCTTGGTTTTCTCACTCTCGTCTGCAGGAAACGTCTGCTGGGCGAAACCTAATCACGCTTTTTATGACTGTCAACAACCCGGCCTATTTTTTTTTCCGGCCGCTCGCCCGGAACGCCGCGCCGACGCCGCCGCGCGCGCGTTTCGAAAACGCGCGCGCGCATCGACGCGTTCGACGCGCGTTTCTTTCGACGTCGCTGAAACCCAAGCGTGGCGCGGCTTTCAGCGCGCTCGCGTTTTTCGTTCGCGGTTTTTCCGACGCGCGCGCGTCGCGCGCGAAGCGCGTCGCGAAGGATTCCGACGGCCTGTACCGGAAGAAAAAATTCCTGTCCGCGACGGCCGCCGATTTCGCGTCGCACAAGCCCGACTGCGCGAAAGTGCGCGAACTTTTTTCCGCCGCGAGCGGCGCTCGCGACCGCCGCGACGGTGCTCGACGCGGGCGAGCGCGCCGTTCGCGACGCGACCGAGGCGCGCGAACGCGGCCGACCGCGACGCGACGATGCGCGAGCGCTCGCGGCGCGGCCGACACGACCGTTCGTCGGTCGCGAATGCCGACGCGTGCCTCCCGCGCACATCGCGTTCGCACTCGGACGAGCGCGCTGGAAACGTTTTTACCTGTCGGCGAAAACTCCAGCGCGGGCGGACAAAGGCGGAGCGCGTTCGCCGAACCGGCGAGCGCGAACCGTACCTCGCGCTCAACGCGCTCGCGCCGAGCCGTCGCGTCGATGCAGTCCGCGTCGCGGCAAGCGCCACGCGAAAGTGGCGGCACGACACATCGCATCGCGGCGACGCGACGCGTCGGCGCGCTGCGCCGCCTCGTCCTTCACCGCGCCTGCACGCCTGAACGCCGCCATCGCGCACGGCCGGATCGATGTCGGTCGCGATCGCCTCGTCGTGGTCGGCCGCGCGCGCGCAAGCCGTTCGCGTTGCGCGCGACGAGCCCGCGCGCGACGCGGTGGCGATCACGCGGCGCGCGCCGCGGGCCGAACCGTCGCGATGAAAATCGCCGCGGTTTTTCGCGATTCGCGCGAGCGCGCATGCATCGTCGAACGCCTGCGCGATCCGCGCTCGATGCGCCGCGCCGGGCGGACGCGGGCTGCGGCCGACCGATCGGATCCTGTTGGAAGCGATCGCGATCGCGCGCCGCCGGCACATCGCGGATGCCGCTTCGGCCGCCGCGCGCCGCGCTCATCGGCGGACCGGCGCGGCGCCCGAATGTTCGTCGCGGTCGTCGCGTCCGGCCGCGGCGCGCGGCGATGCCACTTCGGATTCGCACTTCGCGATCGGACTTCGTGTCGACCCGCGCGGCGCGATCGAGACCGCATCGGACCCGTCGGCGAACCGCGTCGCCACAAACGAAACGGGGAGCGAGTCCCGGGCACCGCGATCGCGGGCCGGTCCTGCGCTCCCCGTGGACCGCGGCCGGTGCCGGCCGCGGCGGGTGACTCAGTGGTCGTCTTCTTCGAGCAGCTCGGCGTAGTCGTCGGGCGCGAGCAGTTCGTTGAGCTGGTCGGGTTCGTCGATCTCGACGGTGTAGATCCAGCCTTCGCCGTAGGCGTCTTCGTTGATCGTTTCCGGCTTGTCCGCCAGCGCGGCGTTGACCGCGGTCACGGTGCCGGAGACCGGCGCGTAGACGTCGGAGGCGGCCTTGACCGACTCGACCACGGCGCTGGCGTTGCCCGCTTCGACGCGGTCGCCGACGTTGGGCAGTTCGACGTAGACCAGGTCGCCGAGCAAGCCCTGGGCATGGTCGGAGATGCCGACGGTGACTTTGCCGTCGCCTTCGACGCGGGCCCACTCGTGGGATTTCATGAACTTCAGATCGCCGGGGATTTCACTCATGGCTGGCCTCGAACGTTGCGGGAGCGGCGGGTAATGGCGCGTAGTTTAACGATGCCGGGCCGCTGTGGGAGGGGTAAAGGCAAAAGCGGGGAGCACAAAGCGCGAATCGGGTTGCGGGATTTGAGGAACGGCCGCAAGTACGCGACGCAAGACGGCGTCGCGCCGGAACTTTACCCCGCGCCGCAACACGCGCGCGAGCGACCAGCGAAACGTTCAACCGGCATCCGCCGTGAACGGTTCGCGGCCGGTGAGCAGCGCTTCGCGCAACGCCTCGACCCGGTCCTGGCCCCAGAACGGTTCGCCGTCGAGCACATAGCCGGGCAGGCCCGGCAGGTCGGCGGCGATCGCGGCGCGGGTGTTGCCGCGATAGACCGCGGCGACCTCGTCGCCGTCGGCGGTGGCGAGCGTCGCATCGGCATCGTGACCGGCATCGCGCAACAGCCCGGCGACGGTGTCGCGGTCGGCGAGGTCGCGGTCGTGCGCCCAGATCGCGCGGAACGCGGCGTCCATATACGCGGACGGATCGCGGCCCTGGCGATCGAGCGCGATCGCACAGCGGTCAGCCAGGCCCGGATCGACCGGAAAGAACTTCGGCGCGAGGTTCAGCGGCACGCCGCGCTGCTGGCGCGCGCGCTGCAACTCGATCAGGCGATAGCGCTGGCGCGCCGGCGCGCGCTGGCCCAGCGGCAGGCCGCCGTTGGCCTCGAACAGTTCGAAGATCCGCACCGGCTTGTAGACCAGGGTCGCGCCGGCCTCGCGCGCGGCCGCGAGCAGCGGCGCGTGGCCGAGGTAGGCGTACGGCGAGATCAGGCTGAAGTAGTAGTCGATGCGGGGCATGCGCGCGGCCTCAGACGAGCACGCCGTCCTGGGCCTGGCCGTCGCGCACGAACGGGAACTTGACCACCCGCACCGGCACTTCCTTGCCGCGGATGTCGACCCGCACGTTGCCGCCGGCGCCCAGCGCGATCTCGCCGGCCGGCACCCGCGCAAACGCGATCGACTTGTTCAGCGTCGGCGAGAACGTGCCCGACAGGATCTCGCCCTCGCCGTGCGCAGTCAGCACCTTCTGGCCGTGACGCAGCACGCCCTTGTCGTCCATCACCAGCGCGATCATCTGGCGCGCGGCGCCGCTGGCCTTGAGTTGTTCCAGCGGAGCGCGGCCGATGAAGTCGCGCGGCGCGCCGTCGGCGCCGCTGTCGAGGGCGATGGTCCAGGCCAGCGCGGCCTCGTACGGCGAGACGCTGTCGTCCATGTCCTGGCCGTACAGATTCATGCCCGCTTCCAGGCGCAGGGTGTCGCGCGCGCCCAGGCCGGCCGGCTTGACGCCCGCGGCGAGCAGCGCGTCCCACAGCGCGACCGCGCGGTCTTCGGGCACCACCACTTCGAAACCGTCTTCGCCGGTGTAGCCGGTGCGGGCGATGAACAGCGCGATGCCGTCGGCGGTCTGCGCGTCGCCGGCGACGAACTTGCCGAGCTTGCCGATCCGCGCGCGATCCTCCTCGCGCAGCAGGCCGATCACCTTCTCGCGCGCGTTCGGGCCCTGCACCGCGATCATCGCCAGCTCCGGACGCTCGCTCACCGACACGTCGAACGCCTTGGCCTGCTCGCCGATCCAGGCCAGGTCCTTTTCGCGGGTGGCCGCGTTGACCACCAGGCGGAAATAGCTTTCGTCGAGGAAGTACACGATCAGGTCGTCGATCACGCCGCCCTGCGGGTTGAGCATGCAGGTGTACAGCGCCTTGCCCGACTTCTGCAGCTTGTCGACCGAGTTGGCGACCAGGCGGCGCAGGAACTCGCGCACGCGCGCGCCGCGCAGGTCGACCACGGTCATGTGGCTGACGTCGAACATGCCGGCGTCGCGGCGCACCTGATGGTGTTCCTCGATCTGCGAGCCGTAGTTGATCGGCATGTCCCAGCCGCCGAAATCCACCATCTTGGCGCCGAGTGCGCGGTGGGCGTCGTTGAGGATGGTCTTCTGGCTCATGGGGCGCTGCCTGCTCGTGGGGGTTTGAGCCGGTGATTATTCCAGAAGCGCGCTGCGCGCGTATTTACCGGGGTTCGGTACGCGGGCGAATGGTGGCGCCGCGCAGCTGCGAGGTCGTTTGTGGGTGAGGCTTCAGCCCCGACGCTTTTCGCTCAGGTCGCGGCGCTGTCTTGAAGGTGCTTGTTGTGCTGGACGAAGAGCGTCGGGGCTGAGGCTCCCTCCCGCACAAGGTCTGCCGGGGCAACGAGGCTGCGGGGCATTCGCGGTCGGCGGTTTGGCGCGGCCGACTCTATTCCTCTTCGGCACCCTCGTTGTAACAACTTACTTCGGTTGGCTTGACCTCGACGAAACGGCCCTTGCGCCGATCCAGCCGCACCGCCCAGCGCGAGGCGTCGAAGCGTTCGCGCGCGGCCGCGCCCTCGACCAGGGTGTCGATGATCGCGATCACGCCCGGGTCGCTGATGCCGTCGATCATGCAGGTCGAGATCGACACCCGTTCGCCGCGCAGCAGCTTGGGGTACGGCACCACGTCGGTGATCTTCCAGCGCGCCTCGTTGCCGATCCGGCCGACCAGTTCGGCGGCGTAGAACTTCAGCGAGCGGTCCTCGTTGTCGTCGATCGTGCCGATGCTGCGCGCGCAGATCTGCTCGGCGCTGCGGCCGGTGCCGACGCAGCCGCCGGTGTTGGATTTGAATCCGTCCGGGAACGGCGGCACGACCTTGCCGATCCAGTCGTCGCCGCGCTGCGGGCCGCCGGCCGAGGCCGGCGCGACAGCCAGCACCATGGCGAACGCCATCGCCGATGCGCGCAAGCTCGTTGCCACGGCGCGCACGGTCGTCATGGGTCAGCCCGCCAGTTCGACCTGCAGGGTCATGCCGTCGGTGCCGATCACCCGCACCGCGGTGCCGGTGGCCAGTTCCGGCCCGCTCACGTCCCAGAACGCATCGGCGATCTGGACCCGACCGCGGCCCTGCACGATGCCGCGTTCGAGCACCACCACGCGGCCGATCAACTGCTCGGCGCGACGGTTCAACAAGGGCTGGTCGCTCTGGCGCTCGCGGCCGCGGAACCAGGTGCGGTAGACCTGGATCGAGGCGAAGCTCAACACGATGAAGGCCGCGACCTGCGCGAGCACGGTCAGGCCCGGGAACACCATCGCCAGCGCGAACACCGCGGCCGCGGCGAAGCCGAGCCAGAGCATGAACGCGCCGGGCGCCAGCGCCTCGGCCGCGAACAGCAGCATCGCGATCGCGGCCCAGCTTACGGTCTGCCAGGTCCAGGCCATGTCAGCCTCCGCTGCGCAACGGCGGCGGCGCGCCGGCCGCGCGGCTGGGCTGGCGCTCGAGCGCTTCCTTGGCCAGTTCGCCGATGCCGGCGAGCGAGCCGATGATGCCGGCCGATTCCATCGGCATCATCACGAACTTCTGGTTCGGCGCCTCGGCCAGCGACTTGAACGCCTCGATATATTTCTGCGCGATGAAGTAGTTGATCGCCTGCACGTTGCCCGAGGCGATCGCGTTGGACACCACTTCGGTGGCCTTGGCTTCGGCCTGGGCCAGACGCTCGCGCGCCTCGGCCTGGCGGAACGCGGCTTCCTTTTCGCCTTCGGCTTCCAGGATCACCGACTGCTTCTCGCCCTCGGCCTTGAGGATCGCGGCCTGGCGGAAACCCTCGGCTTCGAGAATATTCGCGCGCTTCTCGCGCTCGGCCTTCATCTGCCGCGCCATCGAGTCGACCAGATCGCGCGGCGGCTGGATGTCCTTCAATTCGATGCGGTTGACCTTCAGGCCCCACGGATGGGTCGCCTGATCGACCGCGTTGAGCACCTTGGTGTTGATCTCGTCGCGCTTGGACAGCGACTCGTCCAGGTCCATCGAACCGATCGCGGTGCGGATGTTGGTCATGACCAAATTAAGAATCGCAATTTCCAAGGTGGCCACTTCATACGCCGCCTTGGCCGCGTCCTGCACCTGGAAGAACACGATGCCGTCGACCTTGACCACCGCGTTGTCCTTGGTGATCACGTCCTGGCTGGGGACTTCCAGCACCTGCTCCATCATGTTGATCTTGCGGCCGACGCCGTAGATCACCGGCATCAGGAAATGCAGGCCCGGGTCCATGGTGTGGGTGTAGCGGCCGAAGCGCTCGACGGTCCACTGATAACCCTGCGGCACCATGCGCACCGTCTTGAACAGCAGGATCACGCCCGCGAACACCACCACCATCGCCAGAAACGTTCCCATGAACTCCCCCTCCATGCCTCGTCCGAGGCCGCCAGTATAGGCCGTGCGGGCCGCTGCGACCCTTCACGCCCTTGCTGCATCCTTGTACTGGAATGCCAGCCGAACCCACCCCCGCGCCCCCGCCCGGCCCGCTGCCCGCCCCCTCATCGGAGCGGCCGCTGTCGAGCTTCGCCATCGACGTCCCGGAGACGTTGCTGGCGCGCGCGCGCAACGGCGAAGGCGCGGCGTTCGAGCAGATCTACCGCTGGTTCGAACGACCGGTGTTCACCCTGGCGATGCGGATCGCCGGCGATCGCGACGAGGCCACCGACGTGCTGCAGGAGACCATGTTGAAAGTGCTCACGCGGATCGGCGACTTCCGCGGCCACCTCGACGGCAGCGGCACGCCGTTCTGGGGCTGGCTGCGCCAGATCGCGGTCAACGAGGCGCTGATGCGGCTGCGCAGTCAGCGCCGCCACGAGCATGCGGTCGAACCGAACGACGAACACCTGGCCGACGATCGCCTGCCGCCGCCACCGGCCGCCGCCGACGCCGCCGCGCTCGGCCGCGCCCTGGCCCGGTTGCCGGCGCCGACCCGCAGCGTGCTGTGGCTGTACCACGCCGAAGGCTATACCCATGAGGAGATCGCGACGTTGATGCAACGCACGCCGAGCTTCTCCAAATCGCAACTCGCGCGCGGCTCGCGCCGCCTGCGCCTGTTGCTGGAACCGGAGCAGGCCCATGCCTGATCGAAACCTTCCCGACCCGCGCGGCGCCGCGCCGCGGGACTGGGCGAGCGCGTTCGCGCAGTTGCCGGCGGAAACGCCGCCGGCCGACGGCTGGGCGCGGGTCGCCGCGCGTCTGGCGGCGACGACGAACGCCGCGCCGCCGGCCGGCGACACGGCTTCGTCCGCGTTGCCCGCGACCAGTCGCATGACGGTCAAGCGTCGCCACGTACCACACCGCCGCCGCTGGGCGATGGCGGCGATGCTCGCCGCGGCGCTGCCGCTGGCGTGGTGGCTGAGCCAGCGCGGCGCCGATCCGATCACGCCAGCGAAGCAGCCGGTGCAGGTCGCGCACGCCCCGAGCCCGTCGCCCGATCGGGTGATGGCGCAGCCGCCGCCGTCGACGCAAGCGTCGCCGGATGCCGGCACCTTGGCCGGCACCGGCGAACGCAACACCGACCGCATGGCCGACCACGCAACCGACCGCGCGACCGATCGCGAGATCGCCACCGCGCCGAATCCCTCCTCCGACGCGAACAAGCCCGCGCCACGCACCGCCAAACCGCGGCGCGACCCATCGCCCGCAACCCGCGAAGGCCGAGCGCCGACGCAGTTGGCCGCGAACGAAACCGCGCCGACGCCGCAAGCGCTCGCGAGCACCGACAGCGACGCTATCGCCCAACGCATCGGCGAACTGCAGGCGCAGTCGGCGCAGTTGGAGGCGCTGATCGCCGCCAGTCGCGACGACCGCGTCGCCAGCGCCACCGCGGCGGTCATGAGTTCCGAACTCGACCAGCGCCTGGGCCTGATCGACGCCACCCTGATTTCCGCGCCGCTGCCGGCCTCGCAACGCCTGTCGCTGTGGCAACAGCGCGTCGGCACGCTGCGCGCGCTGGCCGGGGTGGAAAGCACGCAACGCTGGTTCGCCGCGCAAGGCGAACGCTACGACGACGCGCTGGTGCGCGTCGACTGATCCCTCTTCACCGCCGTACCGGAGAACGACATGGCCCGCGCCACCTCATCCTTGCGCCGTACGCTTCCCTTGCTGCTGGCCGCGGCCATCGGCAGCGCGCTCGCGCACGACAATCCGAAAGACGCCGGCGCGATCGGCGCCACGCCGCCGACCGCCGCCGCTGCCCCGACCCGGGTGCACAGCCATTCCTTCGTGAGCCGCGGCGACGCGGCCAGCTCGCGCCAGTTCGCCCAGGCCTATTCGCGCAACCGCGCCGAACTGGGCGCGCTGCCCGATCCGGTGACCAAGCCGACCTTGATCCGCGACGACCGCCGCGGCCCGCAACTCGGCGTGATCCTCGCGCCGGACGCGAAGGCCGGCGTGCGCATCGTCGCGGTCACCCCCGACAGCGCCGCCGCCAAGGCCGGGCTGCGCAGCGGCGATTCGCTGCTCGGCGTGGGCGACAAGAGCATCGCCGGCGCCGACGGCTCGGCCCGGCTGGCGAATGCGCGCGCGCTGCTCGGCGTGCTCGAACCGGGCAAGCCGGTGCGCATCCGCTATCAGCGCGACGGCAAGCCGGCCAGCCTGACCGCGACGCCGCAGCTCGGCGAACGGGTGATGGTGTTCGAGAACGACGACGGCTCGCAGTTCGTGACCAACGGCGAACTCGTGGTCCGTCGCCGGCGCGATGGCAGCTCGGAATTCTCCGCCGACAGCATCGAATACATCGCGGCCGAGCCGATGATGGCGCCGCGCATGCACAGCGAGATCATTCGCCTCAACGCGGATTGCAAGAACAAGCCCTGCCCGCTGCCGTCGATCAGCGAGGCCCTGCGCTGGAACGGCCTCAACCTGGCCTCGGTCGACGCCAAGCTCGGCCGCTACTTCGGCGCCGAGCGCGGCGTGCTGGTGCTCAGCGCCGGTCCCGAGCTCAAGGGCCTGGAGGCCGGCGACGTGATCCAGAGCATCGACGGCCGCCAGGTCGACAGCCCGCGCGAAGCGATGGTGGCCTTGCGCGGCAAACCCGACGGTGGTCAGGTCGAAGTGGCGTATCTGCGCGATCGCGCCAAGGCCAAGAGCACGATCAAGGTGCCCAAGGCGATCGCCTGGGCCCCACCGCCGCCGCCCCCGCCCCCGCCGCCGGCCCCACCCGCGGCGCCGAGGGCGCCGGTGCCGCCCGCGCCGCCCGCGCCGATGGTTGCGCCTGGCGCGCCGGTTCCGCCGGCGCCGCCCCCGCCGCCCCCGCCGCCGCCGGCTCCTCCGCACGGCCTGCTGTTGCCCGCGCCGGGCGCGGCACCGGTCGCACCCGCGGCGCCGGTGTGGGCGTCGACAGGACGGACCGGAACGGCTCGCGTCGATTGAAGCGGTCGCTGTCGGAGCGAGTGATGGGCGATCGAATGATGGCCGGACGCGTCGTTGAAGTTGCGTCGTAAGCGGGTGTCGCGGTCGCGGCTTGCGCCGCGCCTACAGTCTGGAGCGGTAGTCGCGCCGCAGGCCGACTGTAGGAGCGGCGCAAGCCGCGACCGCGAATCGACCCGCGCCGACGAAACTGGACCGCGCGCGTTACCGCACACCACTCGCGCTTGCAAAAACGCCAACGCCAGCATCAACGCAGTAACGCCAAGCTCAATGCAGTAACGTCAACCTCGACGCAGCAAAAAGGCCGGGCATCGCTGCCCGGCCTTTTTTATTCACTCAAATAAAACCTCACCTGCCATGCGTCGAAACACGCACAACACCAAGATCGCAACAGGCTACCGACTCAATCGCAGCCTCGATCGCTAAGCGGATCAAGGCAACCACGGCAACCACCCCGACTCACTTGGCCGGCGGCGACTGCGCCGGACCCGCCGTATCCGCCGGCGCCTTCACCACCCATTTGGCGAACACCGCGTCGATCTCCTTGTCCGCCACCGGCTTGCCTTCTTCCAGTTTGCCGGCCTGTTCGAACAAGGGAATGATCATCGCCATGCCGTCGACCTTGGTCTTGAGCTGCACGCCCGGGGCCTGGTCCAGATACACGTTCCAGTGCGCGCGCACCTTGGCCCAGTAGTCCTTGGTCGCGTCCCAGTACTTGTAGGCCGGCTTGAAGTCGACGTCCTTGGTCTTGACGTAATCGTTGAAGCCGAACTCGCGCGCCAGTTCTTCCTGGGTGCCGTCGGGCTTGCGCAGCACCTTGGTGTTGTACTGCTCGTGGGTCCAGCCGTTCGGGGTCAGGGTGTGGCGGTTGATCGCCGCGACCGCGTTGTAGTCGCTGCGCTTGGTGTACTCGCGCCGCGGCAGCGGACGCCAGCTCGGATCGCTGGTCCAGGTGGCGACGTTGTTACGGTAATCCCAGCGGCCGGTGCCACAGTAACGCGGCGCGTCGCTGACCTCGTACACGCACTGGGTCCAGGCGCCGCGATTGAGCTCGGCCGGGATCGTGCGCACGTGCCAGGTCTGGTCGGCGCTGAATTCGAAACGCCGCGGCGCCTCGAACACCCAGTCCTGACGCCAGTGCTTGGTGACGTGGCCGCTCTTGCCGTCGACCAGGATGTGCTGCAGGACGATCCGGCGCGGGCTGTCCTCGACCACGATCACGGTCTCGTTGCCGCCGCTGCGCATCGCCGGCGCGCGTTCGTAGTTCGGCTTGAGCAGCACGGTTTCGTCGAAGGCGAAATCGACGATGTATTCGCCCTGCATGGCCAGGATCGAGGCGCGATCGCGTTCGGTCGAGACGGCGTCGTTGGCGGGAGACAGGGCCAGCGCGATCGGGCTAGCGCACACACAGAGGGCCAGCACGCTGGCGCGGATTACGGGTTGGGTCATGGCTGAACTCGATGCGTCTCGGTTGGCTATATAAAAGGAAGGAGGAAATCGGGGATCAGGCGAACTGCGCCGGCCGCGCCTCGTCGCTCAGGCGCGAGGCCATGCAGCAGCACACGTGGGCCTGGGTCTGCAGGCGCGCGCCTTCGCCGCTGGCGATGCGGCGCGCATGCGCTTGTCCCAACGGCGACAGTTCGGCGCTGTCGGCGACGAGGATGCAATGCCCGGCGTCGTCGCGAAGCACGTGCAGGCGCAGCACTTCGGCCTGCCAGCGCCCGCGCAGGCGACGCAGCCAGCGTCGGCAGAGTCCGCCCCAGACGCCGCCGCGGGCGTCCGCGCCCTGGACCATCGGCAACTTCGCCGCGGCGTCGTCCCAGGCCAGGAAATCGCTGTCGGGCAATAGATACAACCGCCAGCACACGCGGCCGGCGGCGTTGCGGAACACCAGCGCCTCGCACGAGGTCTCGCCGTCGAGGCGGGTCATGCGCTCGGCGCTGGCCGCCTGCAGCCAGCCGTCGAGCGCATCGCGATGGCGACGCGGGTACACGCACAACACCGTCGCGACCGCGGCCAGCCGCTCCGGCGCCGGCAGGCCGGCGCGTTCGGGCGGATTCGCGATCGACGACGGCGCGCGCATGCTTACCAGCTCACCGACACGCTGGCGCCGACGTTGCGGCCCGGCGCGCTGTAGCGGTCGATCACCGTGCTGGTCGCGGCGATGCCCGGCAGATCGCCGGCATCCCAATACGTCTTGTCGCCCAGATTGAACACGCCGACGTTGACCTTGGCGCCCGGCGCGAAATTCCAGTGCGCGAGCAGATCGAGCACGCCGTAACCCGGCGCGGCGAAGCGGTTCGGCGCCGGCAACTCGTCCTTGCGCTTGGCGAAACGGCCGGCCAGTTCCACGCCCCACTCGTCGCGGTCGTAGGCCAGGCCCAGGGTCGCGGTCAACGGCGCGATCGATTCCAGCGGACGATCGGCGGTCTTGTCCTCGCCCTTGCTGTACGCCGCCGCGCCGCGCAGCGACCAACCGGCCCAGGCCGGCGAGAACTCGCCGAAGTCGACGCCGCCGCGCAGTTCCACGCCGCGGATGCGCGCCTTGGCCACGTTCTGCGACTGGAACACGATCAACGGCGTCTGCGGCGGCGCGCTGACCTGACGGTTGGACTCGATGAAGTCCTTATAGTCGTTGTAGTACGCCGACAGCTGCGCATACGCGGCCTTGCCGCTGAAGCGCAGGCCCAGTTCGTAACCGTCGCTGGTCTCGGGCTTGAGGTTCGGGTTCGGAATCGCGGTGTAGCCGAACTGCAGATTGGTGAAGCCCAGATTGACGTCGCTGTAGGGCGGCGCGCGGAAGCCGCGCTGGTAGCCGCCATACAGCGACCACGCTTCGGAGAAATGCCAGACCGCGCCGAGCTTGGGCGACACGCTGGTCTTGCTCAGGTCGCTGACGACCACGCCGGGGTTGTCGGCGGTGAAGATCGCATCGCGTTGCGGGCGCAGCTCGTAACGGTCCACGCGCACCGCCGGCACCAGCCGGAACGCGCCGTCGGCGAACTGGATTTCGTCCTGCACGAACACGCCGGCGCTCTGGGTCTTGCTGACCGGGAAATCGCGCACCGGGAAGGTGTCCGGCGAGATCACGTTGGTGCTCGCGCCGGTGGTCAGGTTGATCGCGCGGCCGTCGCGCTTCTGGCGGAACTCGGTGTTTTCGTATTCGAAGCCGTAGGTCAGGGTGTGCTCGACCGAACCGGTGGCGAAGCCCTTGTGCGCGGTGGCTTCGGCGCCGTACACGCGCTGGTCGAAGTTGAATTCGCGCAGACGCAGGGTCGGGCTGATCTCGCGGCCGCCGACCACGCTCACCCGCTGCTCGCGGGTGCGTTGGGTGGTCTCGCTGTCCTGGCGGTAGATCTGCCAGCGCAGCGAATCGGCGAAGGCGCTGTCGAGCGCATCGATTTCATGCGCGAACGCGACGCGCGCGCGGGTCTGGTGATCGTTGCCGGTCTGCGACAACACCCGCACCGCCGGCGCGCCCGGCGCCGACAGCGCGGTGCCGCGCGCGGTGAACACATCGGTGTCGGTCTGGTCTTCGCTGCCTTCGACGGTCAAACGAAAACGCTGATTGTCGCTGGGCGCGTACACCAGCTTGGTCAGCAGGCTGCGGCCGTCGTTGTCCTGCGGATTGGGTGTGGTGCGGCTGGCGTCGAGGCTGTTGCGCTTGCCTTGGTTCTCGGTTTCCTGGCCCTGATGGTGATTGACCACGACCAGGCCCGACCAGCGTTCGCCGCCGAATGCCGCGGTGGCGCCGCCGTACAGGCCGTCGTTCTGGCTTTCGACGCCGAGCTTGAAGCCGAAGTAGGTGTTGGCGCCGTCCTTGAGGTAGTCCTCCGGGTCCTTGGTCACGAACGAGACCACGCCGCCGAGCGCATCGGAGCCGTGCAGCGCGCTGCTCGGGCCGCGCACGATCTCGACTTCCTTGACCGTGTCCAGATCGACGAAATTGCGCCCGGCGTTGGAGAAGCTGCCGATGCTGAAGCTGTCGGACACCGAAATGCCGTCGACCAGCACGCGCACGCGATTGCCGCCGAGGCCGCGGATGCGGATGTCGCCCAGGCCGAAGCGTTCGCGATTGGAACCCACGACGATGCCGGGTTCGTAGCGGAACAGGTCCTTGATGTTGCGGGTGAGTTCGTTGTCCATGCGCTCGCGGTCGATCGCGCTGACCGTGGCCGGCACGTCCTGCACCGCGCGCTCGGTGCGGGTGGCGCTGACCACCACGCGCTGCAGTTCGTTGACGTCGGCGCCTTCGGGCGCGGGCGCATCGGCGGCGAGCGCCGCGGCCGGCAGCGCCAGCAGCAACGCCAAGGCCAGCGCGGAACGCGCGGGGACGACGACGGGAAAAACGCGCGGACGCGCGGCAACACTCAGGACGCGGGACATGCAGTCGGACTCGGTTGTAGGGGTTTTGGACCGAGGCGGGCTGGCGTCCGATGCAAAGACTTCGTTGCAGGACAGGGCTGGCAGCCTGGGAGAGAGAGGGTGCTGGCGGGTCGGCGTACCGACGCGCCGCGCCGCGTCGATCCCGGGACGGGAGTGAGGACGCGGTGCGGCGGTGACGCGGGCGATGGGGCGGGCTTGCAGCGTTGGGCTCAGCGGGCTCGGGGTCGGGTGGCTGCGGTTGGGCTTTGGACGGTTGGGGTCCGGGGCCTTTGGCGGTTGCTCGAACTCGGGCTTGGGTGTGGATGTTGCTGAGGGGGGCTTGGCTGGGTGCGCGCCGGTCGCGGGGTTACTTGGTCAGGATCAGTTTGTCGTTACGGGTATGGCGCAGGCGATAGACCTCGCCGCCGTGACGGATCAGCACTTCGCGCGCGCCGCGCAGCAGCGCGGTGCTTTCGACCAGGACGCCCTGGGCGGCGGCGACCACGGCCGAGGCCATGGCGGTCGGCGCGGAGGCATCGACGGCGGGAGTCGCGACGGCGGACAGGGGACGATCGGTACGGGGTTTCAGCTGAAGCACCGGGTTGCGCAGAGACATGGCGGTGACTCGTTCGGGGGTGGGCTCCCGAATGATGATAATGATTCTCATTTGCCAGTCAACACGCAAACACACAAATCTGCGACTGCAGTCATGCAGAACACGTCCAGCCCCCTGTTCAGGCAAAGGCGTTCTCGACCCGCTGCCAGCCGGCCTCGTCGACCTTCTCGAGCAACTCCAGCGCCTGCAGGTTCTGCAGCAACTGTTCGCTGCGGCTGGCGCCGAGGATCACGCTGGACACATGCGGGTTGCGCAGGCACCAGGCGATCGCCAGCGGCGCCTGCCCGACCCCGAGCTCGCGCGCGACCGCGCCGAACGCGGCCACCCGTTCGATCCGGCGCTGATCGGCGCTGCCGACCGCGATCCGGCGCAGCCAGTCCTTGTCGGCATGCTCCAGCCGGCCGCGCTCGGCGCCGTCGTTGCCGTCGCCTTGCTTGCCGTCGCCCTGCTTGTCGTCGGCGTGCGCCGACAGCGCGCCGTACTTGCCGGTCAGCAGCCCCGAAGCCAGCGGCGACCAGATCGTGGTGCCCAGCCCCAACTCGGCGTACAGCGGCGCGTATTCCAGCTCGACCCGATCGCGATGCAGCAGGTTGTACTGCGGCTGTTCCATGCTCGGCGCATGCAGATGATGGGCGCGCGCGATCTTGTGCGCTTCGCGGATCAACCCGACCGGCCACTCCGACGTACCCCAGTACAGCACCTTGCCCTGACGGATCAGCGCGTCCATCGCCCACACGGTTTCCTCGATCGGCGTATCCGGATCGGGACGATGGCAGTAGTACAGATCGAGATGCTCGACACGCAGCCGGCGCAGCGCATCGTGGCAGGCTTCGGTGACATGCTTGCGCGACAAACCCTTCTGGGTCGGAGCCGGCTCCTCGACCGAGCCGAAGAAGACCTTGCTGGACACGCAGTAACCGTCGCGCGGCAGGCGCAACTCGGCGATGACCTCGCCCATCACCCGCTCGGCCTCGCCGTTGGCATACCCTTCGGCGTTGTCGAAAAAGTTGATGCCGTGATCCCACGCCGTCGCGATCAGCTCGCGCGCGGTGTCGCGGCCGATCTGCGCACCGAACGTAACCCAGGCGCCGAACGACAGCGCCGACAGTTGGAGGCCGGATGAACCCAGGCGACGGTATTGCATGGACACACTCCCATCGGATCATTGATTGCACGCATGCTACGCCGATGAGCCTCAAGACCAAGGGCGGAATGCGCGGATGGCGGTGAAGACCCGAGGTCTGATCGTGAGCCTGATCGCGATCGCCGTGGCCTTGCTGGGCTGGCAGCTGTGGCGCTCGCGCGCGCCGGTCGCGGCCGCGCCCACCGCGGTCGGCCACAGCGACGCGGCAACGCAAGCACCACCGGCCGCGCCGGAGAAACCCGCGGACACACCGGGCAAGATCGAACCGATCCGCTCCAACTATCGCAATCCCCAGTTGGCCGAACTCAAGAGCCGCGCCGACGCCGGCGACAGTCGCGCCTCGTGCCAACTCGGCATGGAACTGCTGCGCTGCACCGACGTGTCCCCGGCCGAGCAGGTGCTGGCCTCGGCCGAGGAGAATTCGCGCCCGGATCTGCCGCCGGAGCAGCGCGCCTACATGACCAAGCTGGAGGACCGCGCGCGCCAGATGATCAACGAATGCCGCAACGCGCCGGCCGATGCGTGGAAACAGGGCAACCACTACCTGCGCCAGGCCGCGCTCGCTGGCGAACCCGAGGCCATGTACCGCTACGCGCGCGGCGATTCGGTCCTGGTCGACTACACCCATCTGAACTCGCCCGAGTTCGACCGCTGGCGCGCCGAGGCGGGCAACATGCTGCAGTTGTCGTTCGAGGCCGGCTATCTGCCGTCGGTGTTCGATCTGATGGTCGGCTACAGCGACAACTCGTCGCCGCTGACCGGGTTGATCGCGAACGACCCGACCAAGGCGCGGGCGATGCGTCTGTTGATCTCGCGCCTGGCCGGCAAGCCGGCGGATCGGCCGGAGTCGCGCTATGCCGGCCTGGAACCGGCCGCGACGGCGTTGGCGTCGCAGTGGCAGCGCGATTATTTTCCGACGGTGAAGCCGCCGTTGCAGAAGCTGCCGCGGTTGATGCCGGCGGGGTTCGCGTCGTTGTATGCCGATGAGAACAATGAGCCGGCGTGTACGCAGTGAGGTGGGATTTGCCTGCGATGAGGGCTCCGATGGAGCCGGCTGGCGTCCGCGCGAATGATTGTCGCGGGGATGACAGAGGTTGCGACATTGTCGTGGTGGCGCGGTCGCGGCTTGCGCCGCTCCTACAGGGAGGCCATGTAGTTTCCGCTTGCGTTTGAAGCCGCGCAGTTCACCCAGCGCTGCGAAGCCTCTTACTCGCGAGAAAAACAGGACACCCGAAGGGCGGCGCACATGGATGTGCGCCGTGCGCCACCGAGACAGGATGTCTCGTGTGGCGCATGCCTGCGCAAGCTCCGCACGCGCGGGCTCTTGATTCACAAAAAAGCGTTTTTCTTTGGTTACCTTTCTTTTGTCGCTTTTGACAAAAGAAAGTAACTCGGCCGCTTGCGGACGAAAGCTGTTGCCTTTGCCTCAAAGGCTTTAAAGCTTCAAAGCTTTGAAGTCTTTAAAGCTGCAAGCAGGATCAAAAGCTTCCGCCACTAAAGCGGCGGGTAACTTTCTTTTGTCCAGAGCCACAAAAGAAAGTCACCAAAGAAAAAGGCGTTCCTGTTTCGAATCAAGAGCCGCACGATCGATGCCTGCGCAGGCATGCGCCACACGGGACATCCATGTCCCGGTGGCGCACGGCGTGCATCCTGCACGCCGCCCTTCGGGTGTGCTGTTGCTAACGCGAGTGCGTGGCTTCGCAGCGCTGGATGAACTGCGCGACTTCAAGCCCAAACAAAAGCGACATGGCCTACCTGTAGGAGCGGCGCAAGCCGCGACCGCGTCACCGCGGCAACGTCGAGATTTACGCCGTAGTTGCGGTGGCTCGGTCGCGGCTTGCGCCGCTCCTACAGGGGCTGCGACGTCGCCTCGTCCTTAACGGATGAGCGCGACGCGTATCACACCAAACACCGCGGTCCATGCCGGATTCGGCAAAGCAAGAACACCGATTGCGCCGAATCGCGGAACACCCGTCCTCACCTCGTCCCCTGGGTCCCGACAACCAAAGCACGAACCAAAGCGAAAGCTTCTCATTTGCTGCGCGCCCCGCCGAATGCCGCTACAATCCGCGCACTTTCCTCCTCCGGGGAGTAGCCCACCCGCGCACCGAGCAGGTTCGCGGGGGCATGCGTCAACACACTTGGCCCACAGGCCATGGCGCATGTACGGCAGCCAGCGTGCGATCGAGCCACGGCCCCAGGCCCGGCGACCGACCATGCAGCGGCCACGGGCAAGACCGAAGGCAGGCGTTGCGTGCAACCCGGGTCGGGCCACGCGGCGTCCGCCTTCGCGTCCACGCGAATGCCCGACCCTGGAGTTGTCATGGATCTGTCCTACCTGCCGGCCTCGGTCGTCACCACCGCGGTGTCGGCCGGCACCGTCGCGCTCGCCGAAATCGGCGACAAGACCCAGTTGCTCGCCCTGCTGCTCGCCGCGCGCTTCCGCAAGCCGCTGCCGATCATCGCCGGCATCCTGCTCGCCACCTTGCTCAACCACGCCCTCGCCGCCTGGTTCGGCACCCTGGTCGCGCAATGGCTGAAACCCGAGATCCTGCGCTGGGTGGTCGCCGCGAGCTTCTTCGCGGTCGCGCTGTGGACCCTCAAGCCCGACCAGCTGGACGAAGAGGAAACCAGGTTCTCCGCGCGCGGCGCCTTCATCGCCACCACCATCGCGTTCTTCTTCGCCGAGATCGGCGACAAGACCCAGGTCGCGACCGTGCTGCTGGCGACCCGCTACGAGCCGCTGTGGGCGGTGATCTTCGGCACCACCATCGGCATGCTGCTGGCCAACGTGCCGGTCGCCCTGCTCGGCAGCCGCTTCGCCGATCGCCTGCCGCTGAAGACCGCGCGCTACGTGGCCGCGGCGGTGTTCGCGGTGCTGGCGCTGTGGGTGGCGGTGCGCGGCATCGGCTGATCGCCGGCCGGTTCGCGCCGACCTCGTCAGGCGACGACGGCGCCGTCGTCGCCCGACGGCAAGCATCGGCGCGGCGCGAACGAGCCGCTTCCCAGCGACGGGACGATTCGCCGGCGCATTAGGTCTCACGTTCGGCCGGCACGTTCGTCGGCGCGCGGTCGCGCTATGCTCGCCGCGGGCCGCGCTTGGCCGTAAACGGGAACCGGGATGTACCAAGGCGTGGGCGGTCGGATACGCAGCGTGCTCGTGGCGCTGCTGTTGCGGCCGGACGAAATCATGCTCGAGATCGGCGCCGGCGGCGAACTGCTGGTGGCGCGCCTGCGCGCGGTGCTCGCGGCGATGCTGCTGCTGTTGCCGCTGCTCAACGCGTTCGGCGGCGGCAGCGTCAAGGAAACCATGATCGGCCTGGGCGGGGCGATCTTCGTCAACGTGTTCTCGCAACTGGCGCTGGCGCTGGCGCGGCGGCAGCGCCGGTACCGCTGGCTGCCGTTCTGCACCGCCGGGTTCGACGTCACCGCGACCACCCTGGTGCTGGCGATGCTGGCCGCGCAGCACCTGCCGGCCGGGCTCAACAGCCTGATCGTGTGGTGCGGCTATCTGCTGGCGATCCTGTTGACCGCGTTGCGCAGCGACGGCCGGGTGACCTTGTTCGCCGGCACGCTCGCGCTGGTCCAGTACGGGCTGCTGGTGCTATGGGTGTTCGCCACGGCCGGCTCGCCCGAGGACCTGATGTCCAGCGATTACGGCGCGGTCACCGTCGGCAGCCAGGCCCAGCGCCTGGTGCTGCTGGCGATGATGACCGTGGCGACGTCGATGATCGTCTACCGGATGCAGCGCCTGATCGAGATGTCGGGCACCGACGGCCTGACCCGGCTGCCGAACCGGACCTGGCTGACCCACCGCATCCCGCGCCTGTTCGACGCGGTGCGCCGCGACGGCGGCAGCCTGACCCTGGCCCTGATCGATCTGGATCACTTCAAGCGCATCAACGACGACTACGGCCATCGCCTCGGCGACCGCAGCCTGCGCCATCTGGTCACGGTGCTGCGCGAGCAGTCCGAGCCCAGCGAATGGCTGGTGCGGCTGAGCGGCGGCGAGTTCCTGCTAGTGATGCGCAAACCGCTGGGCACCGCGTTCGAGGAAGTCGACGCGATCCGGCGCGCGGTCGCCGAGCGCCCGTTCGAACCCGGCCGCGGCGCCGAGCCGCTGTGGCTGAGTTTCAGCGCCGGCCTGGTCACCTTCCCGCAGGAGGGCGGCGACCTGTCGCGGCTGCTGCGGCGGGCCGACCTGCGCCTGCAGCGGGCCAAGCAGTCCGGACGCAACCGGGTGGTGGCGCGCGATCTGTAGGCCGCCGCGCCCCGCGACAAGCAGCGCAAGCGCCACCGCGGCCTCCATACAAAAAGCCGCCTGAGCGTCTTTTCAACGCTTGAAACGCGTTTGCGCTGCGCCGCGGCTTGCCGCTGAGGCGGCCAGCCACTAGGCTGCGCCGACTAATTAGACGTCAAAAAGCCGCCGGAGCCCCGGCGCCGGGGAGAGTGGAGTGGATTCGATTTCGCGCGTGGCCTTCGGCCTGTTCGGTTTGGCGGTGCTCGTAGGCATTGCGTGGGTGTTCTCGGTCAAGCGCCGCGCGGTCGACTGGAAACTGGTCGGCATCGGCATTTCGCTGCAGATCGCCTTCGCCGCGGTGGTGCTGCTGGTGCCCGGCGGCAAGGACGTGTTCGACTCGATCGGCAAGGGCTTCGTCCACGTGCTCGAATTCGTCGGCGCCGGCTCGAAGTTCATCTTCGGCGACCTGATGGACGTCAGCAAATTCGGCTTCATCTTCGCCTTCCAGGTGCTGCCGACGATCATCTTTTTCTCGGCCCTGATGGGCGTGCTGTATCACCTGGGCGTGATGCAGGCGATCGTGCGCGCGATGGCCTGGGCGATCACCAAGGTCATGCGCGTGTCCGGCGCGGAAACCACCAGCGTGTGCGCCAGCGTGTTCATCGGCCAGACCGAGGCGCCGCTGACCGTGCGCCCGTACATTTCGAAGATGACCGAGTCCGAGCTGATCACGATGATGATCGGCGGCATGGCCCACATCGCCGGCGGCGTGCTCGCGGCCTATGTCGGCATGCTCGGCGCCGGCGATCCGGTGCAGCAGGCGTTCTACGCCAAGCATCTGCTGGCCGCGTCGATCATGGCCGCGCCGGCGACCCTGGTGATCGCCAAGATCCTGGTGCCCGAGACCGGCGATCCGCTGACCCGCGGCACGGTCAAGATGGAAATCGAGAAGACCACCGCCAACGTCATCGACGCGGCCGCGGCCGGCGCCGGCGACGGCCTGCGCCTGGCGCTGAACATCGGCGCGATGCTGTTGGCCTTCATCGCCCTGATCGCGCTGGTCAACGCGCCGCTGACCTGGCTCGGCGAGCAGACCGGCCTGGCCGCCGCGATCGGCCGTCCGACCGACCTGTCGACCCTGCTCGGCTTCGTGCTGGCGCCGATCGCCTGGGTCATCGGCACGCCGTGGGCCGACGCGACCGTGGTCGGCGGCTTGATCGGCGAGAAGGTCGTGCTCAACGAATTCGTCGCGTATACGCACCTGGCCGACATCGTCAACGGCAAGGTCGCGGGCATGTCGCTCAGCGACGAAGGCCGCCTGATCGCGACCTATGCGCTGTGCGGCTTCGCCAACTTCAGCTCGATCGCGATCCAGATCGGCGGCATCGGCGGGCTGGCCCCGGAACGTCGCCAGGACTTGGCCCGGTTCGGCCTGCGCGCGGTGCTCGGCGGTTCGATCGCCACCTTCATGACCGCGACCATCGCGGGCGTGCTGACCCACTTCGCCGCTTAAGTTCATGACCGACCTGCCTAACGGCCACGTCGTCGTGGTCGGCTCGTTCAACGTCGATCACGTCTGGGCCTTGCCGGTGCTGCCGCGTCCCGGCGAAACCCTCGCTGGCACCTACCACACCGGCCCCGGCGGCAAGGGCTTCAACCAGGCCACCGCGGCGGCGCGCGCCGGTGCGCGGACCGCGTTCGTGTGCGCGCTGGGCGACGACGCCGGCGGTCAGCTGGCGCGTGCATTGGCCACCGCCGACGGCATCGACCTGCGCGATCTGCGCAGCGACGCGCCGACCGGCACCGCCGGCATCTATGTCGACGCCGACGGCCGCAACAGCATCGTGATTGGCCCCGGCGCGAACGCGCAGCTGTCGCCTGACTTCATCGCCGAACACCGCGCGGCGTTCAGTGCCGCCAACGTGGTGCTGACGCAACTGGAAACGCCGGTCGAATCGGCCGCCGCCGCGTTCGCGTTGGCGCGCTCGGCCGGTGCGCTGACTCTGCTCAACCCGGCCCCGGCCGATGCGGTGGTCAGCGCCGAGCTGTGGGCGTTGAGCGATGCGATCACGCCGAACGAAACCGAGTTCTGCGCGCAACTGCGCCGGCGCACCGGCAGCGAACTCGATCCCGACAGCCTAGCCGCGCTGGACGATGCGCAACTGCATGCGCACTGCCGCGCGCTGTTGCCGCACGGCAGCGTGATCGTGACCCTCGGCAAATCGGGCTGCTTCGTCTCGCACGCCGACGGCGCGCTGCGCGGCGATGCCCAGGGCTGCTACCGGGTCGCGGCCGCGGCGGTGCGGGCGGTCGATACCACCGGCGCGGGCGATGCCTTCAACGGCGCCCTGGCCGCGTCGCTGGCGCGCGCGGGCGACCAGCCCTTCGGCGAACATGTCGCCTATGCCAACCGCTATGCCGGCCTGTCGACCGAGCGCGCCGGCGCGGCGGTGGCGATGCCCAACGACGCCGACCTGCGGGCGCGTTTTCCCGGCTGAGCCTCGCTTCCGCGTGCGGGCGAGCTTCCGCTCCTAAGCCCCTCTCCCGCTTGCGGGAGAGGGGTTGGGGTAAGGGCTGCCGCGGCAGTCGAAGCGCCCTCATCCGATCCTCGGACCACCTTTTCCCGCAGGCGGGAGAAGGATTCGGGCGCACCTCGCCAGATTTTTCGCCCACACGTATCGCCGCCCCCGCAGGGCCCGGCTCGACTGCCGACACGGTCCCACCCGACCGCCCGCCCTTTAAATTGAGAATGGTTCGCATTAGCATGCCAACCCTGTCGCAGTTTTCAGGTCCCCGCCCCCATGCCCCGCCTTACCCTCCTCGCCGGCGCCCTGCTGGCCGCGCTGGCCGTGCCCGTCGCTCAGGCCGCCGAAGCCGACGCCAAGGACATCGACCGCGTCACCGTCTCGGCCAGCACCAGCCGCACGCCCAACTCCGAGGCCGCGCTGGCCAACACGATCACGGTGATCGATCAGGAGCAGCTCAACCAGCAGCTCGCGGTGACCCAGGACATCTCGCAGGTGCTGGCCAACCTGATTCCGTCGTTCTCGCCTTCGCGGCAGAAGCTGACCAACGGCGGCGAAACCCTGCGCGGGCGCAAGCCGCTGTACCTGGTCGACGGCGTGCCGCAGTCCACCCCGCTGCGCGAAGGCGGCCGCGACGGCCACACCGTCGACCCGGCGATGATCGAACGCATCGAAGTCATCCACGGCGCCAACGCGCTGCAGGGCCTGGGCGCCTCGGGCGGCATCATCAACATCATCACCAAGCGCGCGCCGCGCCAGGACGGCGAGACCTTCCAGGACCTCAGCATCGGCGCCAGCACCGCGCTGCCGAGCCAGAGCGACGGCAGCGGTTATCGCGCGTCCTACCTGTTCGGCACCCGCCGCGGCGCGTTCGATTTCGTCGGCGGCGCGTCCTACGCCAGCGAAGGCCTGTATTACGACGGCAACGGCGATGCGATCGCGGTCAACGACATCCAGGGCGACCTGATGGATGCGCGCACCCACAACTTGTTCGCCAAGGCCGGCTGGAACATCGATGATCGCCGCCGCCTGCAGCTCACCGCCAACCGCTACGAACTGCAGGGCAACAACGACTACATCACCGTCAACGGCGATATCCGCACCGGCAAGCTGGCGACCTCCGCGCGCGGCAGCCGCGAAGGCGAAGGCGCGCGCAACCGCTCGACCTCGCTGGTGCTGGACTACACCGACAAGCAGTTGGCCGGCGGGTTCTTCAACGCGCAGTTGTTCTGGGTCGACTTCAAGGGCCTGTACGGCGCGACCGACTGGGAAGACTTCTGGCGCGACGGCCGCGACCTGCACTGGTGGGACCAGTCGCAGAACGTGTCGGAGAAGACCGGCGGCAAGTTCAGCTGGTCGCGCGACAACCTGTTCGACCAACGTCTGCGGGTGACCGGCGGGCTGGACTGGAACCGCGACAAGACCTATCAGGAATTGGTGGTCTCCGGCCTCAAGTGGGTGCCGCAGACCCAGTACGAATCGTGGTCGCCGTTCCTGCAGGCCGAGTGGCGGGTCGCCGACAAGGTGATGCTGACCGCGGGCGTGCGGCATGAGCGCGGCACGCTGAAAGTCGGCGATTTCACCACCATCCCGGCCAACGCCGGCGGCAGCCGCTTCGTCGAGGGCGGCTCGCCCAAGACCCGCGAAACCCTGCCGAATTACGGCATCGTGTTCGAAGCCACCGACGCGCTGAAGTTCTACGCGTCCTACTCGGAGGGCTACACCGTCGCCGACATCGGCCGGGTGCTGCGCGGCATCACCACGCCGAACCAGCGCGTCGATCAACTGGTCGACTTGTCGCCGGTGGTATCGGACAACCGCGAGATCGGCGTCGACTTCGACAACGGCCGCTGGCTCGCGCATCTGGCCGCGTACTGGTCGGACTCCGACCTGGGTTCGCGCCTGGCGTTCGATCGCAACACCCAGAGCTATTTCGTCGTGCGCGAACGCACCGAAATCCGCGGCATCGAAGGCAATGTCGCGTTTCAGTTCTCCGACGCCGGCCGGGTCGGCGTGGGTTACGCGCAGGCCAACGGCCGCTACGACAGCGACGGCGACGATCGCGTCGACAGCGACCTGCCCGGCATCAACATCAGCCCCGACCGCATCACCGCGTTCTGGGACCAGAGCTGGAACGACACCGTGTCGACCCGCCTGCAGGGCAGCCGCGCGCTCGATCGCGACTTCGACCTCAAGGGCGTGCGCGTGGCCAGCACCGACGGCTACACCACCGTCGATCTGCAGGCGCGCTTCAAGCTGCCGCTGGGCCAGTTGAACCTGGGCGTGGAGAATCTGTTCGACGAGCAATACATCACCTACTACTCGCAAAGCACGCCGCGCAACGACACCTACGTGTCCGGACGCGGCCGGGTGTTCAGCGCGAGCTGGTCGCATCGTTTCTAACCGATCAACCGACCGCGACCCACGCCCAGCCATGACCGACCGCCAGGCCCCCGCAGATTCACCGCCGCGCACACGCTCGCGATCGCGCGCGGTGCTGCAGTGGCTGCACCTGTGGCTCGGCCTGACCTTGGGCACCGCGTTCGCGCTGGTGGCGTTGTCGGGCACGGTGCTCGCGTTCCAGCGCGAGCTCGCGCTGTGGGCGTATCCGCAACTGCAACGCGACGCGGCGATCACTCCGCAGCAGCGCAGCCAGGCGTTGCAACGCATCGTCGGGCAGTGGCGGACGCAGGGCATGACGTCGCTCGATCTGCCGACGCCGCAGTTGCCGGTGTGGCAGGGCTATTTTCCCGACAACGAGCGGCGTTACTTCGATCCGGCCAGCGGCGAACTGCTGCTGACCCGCAACACCAGCAACGACGCGGTGCTGTGGTTGCGCGATCTGCATACGCATCTGTTGTCGGGCAAGACCGGCGAGCAAGTGCTCGGCGTGGTCGGCATCGTCGCGGTGTTCATGCTGCTCAGCGGTTTGTACCTGTGGTGGCCGCGCTGGTCGGCGCTGGCGGCGAGCCTGAAGTGGTACCGCGGGCCGCCGACGCGGCGCTGGCTCAGCTGGCATCGCGGCCTGGGGCTGTGGCTGCTGCCGCTGACCTTGCTCGCGGCGCTGACCGGCACCTCGATGGTCTACGACGAGGTCGCACGCAACGCACTGCGCGCGAGCTTCGGCGACGGCAAGCCGCCCAAGCCGCCGAAACTCGCCGCCAGCGATCAGCCGGCCGACTGGGACGCGGTGCTGCGCGCGGCCGATGCCGCGGTCGCGCTGGACGGCGCCTTGGCCGGCGCGCAGTTGCGCCGGATCGGCCTGCCCAAGACCGGCAGCGGCCTGGTCTCGATCCGCGCGCGCATGCCGGCCGAATGGCATCCGGTCGGACGCAGCCAGGTCTGGATCGATCCGTATCGCGGCGCGGTGATCGGCGCCCAGGACGCGACCGCGCAGGGCCGCGGCTCGCGCAGCTTCGATGCGATCTATCCGCTGCACGGCGGCTTCGTCGGCGGACGCGTGTGGCAAAGCCTGATCGCGCTGACCGGGTTGGTGCCGGCATTCCTGTTGATCACCGGCTTCCTGTTCTGGCGGCGACGGCGCGGGCGTTGAGGCCGAGCACGATGCCGGGGCCGAGGCTGAGAGGTCTTTGGGCGGGGCTTCAGTCCCGACGCTTTCGTTTCCGATGAGCGAAGCCCCGAGGCGATGCCGCGATCCGAGCCGACAAATCTAGAACCCAAGCCGCCGCACACGCCGACTCGGCCTATCGCGAGCAGGCGAGCGCAGGCCGCGACAGCTGCAAGATTTGGTTGAGGCAGGCAAAAGAAATCGTCGCTACTCGCGCTCGGACCGGGGCACCACAATCGCAAGCTCCGCCAAACGGGGCTGTGCACACCATGGATTCCATCGCATCCCGCGGCGAGCGAGCACCCTGGTCAAACCCCCGAACCTGCCTGCTGCTCGCGTGTCTGCTCGGGTGGTCGAGCCCGATGGCCGCGATCGCCGCCGCGCGTGCGCCCGAGGCCGGGCCGATTCCGGCAAACGCGACAGCGACGGCGACAGCCCCGCGAAAAGAAAACACCTGGGTCCAGGGCATCTGGCAGCCGCCGAAGGGCCTGAAGCAGACCCCGATCTGGCCCGACGGCGCGCCGGACATGCAGGACCTCGTTCAAGGCCCGGAACGAATCGAAATCGCGCAAACGCCGGACGCGCTCGAGGGGACCACATCCGAGGCGGCCTGGGACGTCGCTACCCCCACGATCACCGTGTTCCCGCCGAAGGGCGAGAACACCGGCGTGGCGGTGATCGTGTTTCCGGGCGGCGGGTTCAAGGCGGTCGTGGTCACCAAGCAAGGCACCGAGATCTGCGGATGGATCGCTTCGAAAGGGATCACCTGCATCCTGTCGAAGTACCGCGTGCCCAAAAGCAATCATCATTGGGACAGCGAGTGCGAATGCGCGGTCACGCCCAAGGTTCCGCGCGCGCTTCAGGACGCGCAGAGGACCATCAGACTGGTTCGCGCCAAAGCGCGCGAACTGGGCGTCGACCCGGCCAAGATCGGCGTCATGGGTTTCTCGGCGGGCGGCTATCTGGTCGCGCAGACCAGCAATATCTTCGAGCCGGCCTACCAACCCGTGGACGCGATCGACCAGATCAGCAGTCGCCCTGACTTCGCCATTGCGTTCTATCCCGGCCACCTGTGCCGCCCCGGCGCGCGCCTCGATCCGGGCATACGCGTCAGCCGGCGAACGCCGCCCACGTTCCTGCTGCAGGCATGGGACGACCCGGTCGACGAGATCTGCAACAGCACGGTGTATGCGCGCGCGCTCGACGCGGCCGGCGTCGCGGCGGAAGTCCATCTGTTCGCCAAGGGCGGCCATGCCTTCGGCTTGAGGCGCATGCCGCACCCGGTCGTCGCGGCCTGGCCGTCGCTGGTCGAGAACTGGCTGGTCGAAATCGGGATGCTCCCGCCGAAAGCGCATTGAAAGGCCGGTGCCGCCGCGCTCGACGGCGATGACGTCCGCACCCAGACCGTTCATTCCTGAAACATCCCGCTCCGACCGGTCCGGCTTCACAACGGCGTTCTATGCACGTGTAACCGGAAGTCACACGTCCGCCACGGGCGGCTCAACGAGGGAACGAACATGTCAGGCAAGTACGTCATCAACAAGCAAAGCAACGGTCAGTACCACTTCACGCTCAAGGCCGGCAACGGCGAAACCATTCTGAGCAGCGAGAGCTATACCGCTCACGCATCCTGCGAAAAGGGCATCGCGTCGGTGCGCGTCAACAGCCCGATCGATGCGCGCTACGAGCGCAAGCTGTCGTCCAACAACAAGCCGTATTTCGTGCTCAAGGCCGGCAACCACGAGGTCATCGGCACCAGCGAGCTGTACAACAGCGACGCGGCGCGCGAGAACGGGATCGACGCGGTCAAGCAGAACGGCCCGACCGCCCCGGTCGAAGACAACAGCGGCGGCTGAGCCGACCGGCATGAGCCGGTCCGCAGGGACCGGCTTGAGCGTGGCCGCAGCTGAATCTGCGGCCACGTTCGTTTGGAGGGGCCGGATCCGAACCGGGCCGCCGCTAAGCCGGCCTGATTGCGCCGCATCGAGTCCGCCGCATTAAATCCGCCGACTCGAACCCGCGGTCGCGAACCCGGCGGCCGATCCGCGCATCCCGTGCCCCCTTGCCGGGCACCCTGCGCCGCGTGGCTTACAATGCCGCCATGCGCATCGGCCCCCACTCCATCGCCCCGCGCGTGATCCTCGCGCCCATGGCCGGGGTCACCGACAAACCCTTCCGCGTGCTGGCCAAGCGCCTGGGCGCGGGCCTGTGCGTGTCGGAGATGACCACCAGCGACCCGCGTTTCTGGAACACCGCCAAGTCGCGCCACCGCATGGACCACGACGGCGAGCCCGACCCGATCAGCGTGCAGATCGCCGGCACCGTGCCGCAGATCATGGCCGAGGCCGCGCGCTACAACGTCGACCACGGCGCCCAGCTGATCGACATCAACATGGGCTGCCCGGCCAAGAAGGTCTGCAACGCCTGGGCCGGTTCGGCGCTGATGCGCGACGAAAGCCTGGTCGCGCGCATCGTCGAGGCGGTGGTCAAGGCGGTCGACGTGCCGGTCACGCTCAAGATCCGCACCGGTTGGGATCACGATCAGCGCAACGCGCCGAGCATCGCGCGCATTGCCCAGGACGCCGGCATCGCCTCGCTCGCGGTGCATGGCCGCACCCGCGACCAGCAATACACCGGCCACGCCGAATACGACACCATCGCCGCGATCAAGGCCGAGTTGTCGATCCCGGTGATCGCCAACGGCGACATCGATTCGCCGCGCAAGGCCGCGTTCGTGCTCGCGCAGACCGGCTGCGACGCGGTCATGGTCGGCCGCGCCGCGCAGGGCCGGCCGTGGATTTTCCGCGAGATCGCCTATTTCCTCGAACACGGCGAGGAATTGCCGCCGCCGTCGCTACGCGAGGTGCGCGACATCCTGCTCGGCCATCTCGAACACTTGCACGCGTTCTACGGCGAAGTCGCCGGGGTGCGCATCGCGCGCAAGCATCTGGGCTGGTACGCGAAGGATCGGCCGGAAAACATCGCCTTCCGCGCGGTGGTCAATCGCGCCGATTCGGCGGAGTTGCAGCTGCGGCTGACGCGCGATTATTTCGATGCGCTGATCGCGGGCGTGGCGCCGGAGCTGTCGGCGGCGGCTTGAGCGTTTGTCGCTTGCGCGCGCGGCGAGCGGTGCAGGTGCGCGGCGAGCGGGTATCGGGACTTGAGCACCGCTTGCGGAATTCCGCGGTTTGCGCGGGCCTTGCGGGATTTCTCCAGCAAAGGCCGGCCACGCGAGCCACCGCCTGACTGACGAACCGTCGCCGGCATCGAGCGCGATCTCTATCGGCCAGCTACGCGGCCACCGCGCCAGATTCAGTGCTTCTTCTGCTTGGCCTTCTGCCGCGCATAGTCCTCGGGCGTCTGCCCGTGCTCGGGCACCAGCGGGAATGCCGGCACGGCGCAACCCGGCTTTTCTTCCAGCAGCAGTACCGCGACCACATTCGGATTCAAGTCCTTGGCCGCGCCGCTGGCCGCGTCCACGCCGGCTCCGATCAGGCCGCCGATCAGCATGTTGCCGGCCAGGCCGGCCGCGCCCGCGCCGCCCACCTGGCTGCGCACCTGGGCCAAGGCCTGGCGGTAACCGGGCTTGCACAATTCGACCGCGACCGGGTATTTGCGCTTGAGCTTGAGCGTGCACGGCGTCGAGCAGCGCTCGCCGTTGGACAGCGATACGGTCGCGCCGCCGGGCAAGCTGTCGATGGTCAGCGACTGAGTGGAGCCGCGAGCGAAGGTCGCGCAGCCGGTGCCGGCGAGCGCGAGCAGCACGGCCGCGGCCAAGCCGAGCCGGTGCAAGAAGTGGTGCATGGTGTACCTCGGATGATCTGACAGGCCTTGCCGCGACGGCAGGCGCAAGTGCGAGGCCATGCGGTCGCCGCGCGCCGTCGCGGATGGATTATGCAACGTCCGATCCGCAACGATGATCCGATCGCGGCGGAATTCCGCGCGGGAATCCCCCGACGAACCGCCGCGGCGGCTACTTCCGACTACTTCAACGTATCGCTGTGCACCCGCGCGCGCATCGCCGTCGCCTCCTGCAGCGAATGCACCCGCGCGGCGGCATCGGCATCGGCGACGATCGCCGGCTCGTTCCAGATCCGCGCCCACATCGCCGGCAACGCCTGCTTCACGTCCGCCGACCACTTCAGCTGCTCGGGTTCGATCTCGCGCCAGTTCTCGCCGTCGCGCTCGGCCACGGCGAAGCGGAAGGTGTAATCGGGTTCGGCGCCCATGCGCAGATCGCTCAGCAGCAGGCGGCCGTCCTGCTGCTCGGCCTTCATGAAGCCGTGGTTGAACCACTGCAGGCGATGCACCGCCGGATAGCCGTTGACCTGGGTGAAGGCGGGAATGTCGGAACGGTAGTGACGGAACTGCATCGGCCCGCGATCGGCGGCGAGCGAGCGCTCGCCTTCGACGAAACCGTCGGGCGTCATCGCCACCACCCGCCACAGCAATGTGTTGAACGGCGTCGGCACCGAGAAACGCGGCGCGTTTTCCAGGCCGAGCCTGGCCAGCGCCGGCGCGGCATCCTGTTCGACCCGGTGCTTGGCCCACAGCGAACCGCCGAGGTACAGCGAACTCAGGCCCAGCCCGACCAGCAAAGCCGGCTGCGCCATCCGGCGTTCGTGCCAGAACCAGGCGATCGCGCAGGCGACCAGCAGCCAGATCGTGTACAGCGGATCGATGATGAACACGCTCGACCACATCACCGGTTTCATCGGCAGCGGCCACAGCAGCTGGGTGCCGTAGACGGTGAACGCGTCGAGCACGGGATGAGTCAGCAGCGCCGCCTGCATCGCCCAGAACCAGCGCTTCGGCGATTCGGCCACGCGGCCGCCGCGCGCGCGGCACCAGCCCCAGATCGCCCAGGCCACGAACGGCAGCACCAGCAGCGAATGGCTGAGGCTGCGATGCCAGGTCATGCGCGCGACCGGATCGTCGGTGAACAGGTTGACCGGAATGACGTCGAGGTCGGGCAAAGTGCCCAGGGCCGCGCCCGCGAGCAGGGCCGCGCGGCGGTGTTTGGCAGGGGCGATGGCGGCGCTCAGCGCGGCGCCGAGCACGATCTGGGTCAGTGAATCCATCCGCGAATGCTACCGATACGGCACAGCGCGGGCGTTTGTTTTTCGTTTTCCCGGGTTGATTTTCGAAAGCCGTTAGCTCTCTGTAGGAGCGGCGCGAGCCGCGACCGCGGCATCCGGCTAGCGTCGTTGGCACGATGTCGCGGTCGCGGCTCGCGCCGCTCCTACAGCGGCTTCGGCAGAATAGCGATCCCCACTACGTTCGCTCGGGAGTCGTCCATGCCCCACCCCGCGTCCATCGGCATCGTCGCCTGTTCGGCCGAAGGCGCCGCGCTGTGCTATCGCACGATCTGCAGCGAAGGCGCGGCCCTGCTCGGCCCGCATGCGCATCCGCAGATCGCGCTGCATACCCATTCGCTGGCCGACTACGTCGCCTGCCTGGATCGCGGCGATATCGACGGCGTCGGCGAGTTGATGCTGTCCTCGGCGCACAAGCTCGCCCAAGCCGGCGCTCAGTTCCTGATCTGCCCCGACAACACCATCCATCAGGCGATGGACTACGTGCTGCCGCGTTCGCCGCTGCCGTGGCTGCACATCGCCGACGTGGTCGCGCGCAGCGCGGCCGAACGCGGCTTCCGCCGGATCGGCCTGACCGGCACGCAGTGGCTGGTCGAGAGCGAGGTCTATCCCGACAAGCTCGGCGCGCTGGGGCTGGAGTTCGTGCGGCCCGACGCGCAGCAACGCGCGACGATCGGCCGGTTGATCATGGACGAGTTGGTGTACGGGGTGTTCAAGCCGTCGACGGTGGCGTATTTCCAGCAGGTCATCGATGGGCTGAAGGCGCAGGGCTGCGATGCGGTGGTGCTGGGTTGCACCGAGATTCCGCTGATCGTCGACGACGCGAACTCGGCGTTGCCTACGTTGGATTCGACGCGGTTGTTGGCGCGGGCGGCGTTGCGGCGGGCGGTTGAGGGGGGCGGCTGAAGGCCGCTGTTGGGGGTTAGAGATTGGGCGATCTCTCGTTGCCTACTTGCTTCGTTGTTTAGCTGCTTCGTTGCTTCGTTGCTTCGGGCTTTGATGCTTTGATGCTTTGATGCTTTGATGCTCTCAAGAATTCACTATCCACACTATCCCGCGCCCCCACCTACCGTCATTCCCGCGAAGGCGGGCTACGTTTTACTTCTGCGGAGCCGAACATCCAGTGCCTTTCGTGCGAGAACGCCTGAAGTCACTGGATTCCCGCGTTCGCGGGAATGACGGTCTTGTGGGATGACGCTGAAGGCTCTGGATTCCCGCCTTCGCGGGAATGACGTTCTGGTGAGATGGCGCTGAAGCCTCTAAATGTTCGGCTTCGTCGAAGTAAAACCGAGCCCGCGTACGCGGGGAAGTCCTCAAGAATTCACGATCCACACGATCCCGCGCCCCCCACCTACCGTCATTCCCGCGAAGGCGGGCTCCGCTTTACTTCGGCGGAGCCGAACATCCAGTGCCTTTCGTGCGAGAACGCTTGAAGTCACTGGATTCCCGCTTTCGCGGGAATGACGTTCTTGTGGATGGCGCTGAAGTCTCGGAATGTACGGCTCCACCGAAGTAAAGCGGACCCGCTTACGCAGGAATGACTTCCTGGCGGGATGACGCTGAAGGCTCTGGATTCCCGCCTTCGCGGGAATGACGTTCTTGTGGGATGGCGCTGAAGCCTCCAAAGGTTCGGCTTCGCCGAAGTAAAGCACAGCCCACTTAGCCGGGAATGACGTTCTGGAGAGATAGCGCTAAACGCTCATTCCTCAAGCCGCATGCGGCAACACATCCTCCACCACCACCCGCATCGCCCGCGCCGGCAGCATCGCCAAGGTCTCTCCGGTATGCGCCAACAACCGCAACGTCCCGTCAGGGTCTTCGGCCAGCGCGGTCAGGCTCTCGACCCAGTCGCCGTCGTTGGCGTAGATGCAGCCGTCGCGTTCGAACAACGCGGCGCGGTGGATATGCCCGCAGACGACGCCGTCCAGCCCGCGCTGGCGCGCGTCGTTCAAGCCGGCCTGGACGAAACGCGAGATATAACGCTCGGCCGCGCCGCTGCGGCGCTTGAGGAAATCCGCCAGCGACCAGTAGCGCAGGCCGAACCGGCGCCGCACCCGGTTGGTGAGCTGGTTGCCGGTGAGGATGCGCTCGTACAGCCAGTCGCCGAATTTCTCCTGCATGCCGCCGAACTGGGTCACGCTGTCGTAGTCGTCGCCGTGGGTGACCAGCAGGCGGCGGCCGTCGGCGGTCAGGTGGATCGCGCGCCGGCGCACCTGCATGCGCGGCAGCGCGAGGCCGCAGAAGCGGCGCACCGAACGATCGTGATTGCCGGGCACGTAGATCAGTTCGGTGCCGGCGCGGGCCAGCGCATGCAGCGCCTCGACCACCCGGTACTGCGCCGCGCCCCAGGTCGCGCGCCGCTGCGACATCCACCACAGGTCGACGATGTCGCCGACCAGGTACAGCCGGTCGCAGCGCAGATTGCCCAGGAAATCGGCCAGTTCCGCCGCATGGCAATGCTTGGCCCCGAGATGCACATCGGACACGAATACCGCGCGGCGGCGTATCGGCAAGGGCGTGATCGATGCTGGGCTCATGACACGTTCTCGCTGGCGACGGGGTCAGGTGTCGGGGGCGGCGTCCGCTTGCGCGTGCTGCCCGGCGCCCGTCTCGGCGCGCGACGGCGACGCGCCGAGGTAACGCTCGCGCTTCTTCGGCCGCAGGCGCTGCAGGTCGACTTCGATCAGGCCATCGACCGAATCGCTGAACGCCGGATCGACGCCGAACGCGAGGAAGCGCGCCCCGCCGGGTTCGCACAGGTCGGTGTACTGCTTGTAGAGCATCGGCACGCTGGTGCCGAGCGCGTCGAGGTTGTTCTTGAGCACGCGAAACGCGGTCGCCGCATCGAGTTCGTCGAACTGCGGCGGCGCCTGGCGGTACACGAACGGTTGCTTGGAGAATGCTTCGGATTCCAGTTGGCCGTAGTAGCGCGCGTAATAGGCCACGATCTGCTCGCGCGCGTCCGGCGGCAGCGCGGCGCTGATCGACACCGGCCCGAACAGGTAACGCACGCCCGGATGGCGCATCAGATAGGCGCCGATGCCTTGCCACAGGTAATCGATGCTGCGGCTGTTCCAGTACTCGGGCGCGACGAAGCTGCGGCCCAGTTCCATGCCCTGGGCCAGGCGCGGCACCGCGTCGTCGGCGTAGCGAAACAGGGACGCGGTGTACAAACCGGCCAGGCCGCGTTCGGCCAGCACCCGGCTGCCGCGCGCGATGCGGTAGGCGCCGGCGATCTTCGCCTCGGCCTCGTCCCACAGCACGATGTGTTCGTACCAGCTGTCGTAAATGTCCACGTCCAGGCGCTGGCCGGTGCCCTCGCCGACCGCGCGGAAGGTCAGCTCGCGCAGGCGGCCGATTTCGCGCAGCAGCGGCGAGCCCGGACGCAGGGTGCCGACCCGGATCTGCTTGCCGTCGAGGGTCTGGCCCAGCGATTCCAGCGCGTCCACGCCCGCGCGCACCAGGGCCGAATCGACCGGGTCGATCAGCGGCTCCGGCCCGATCGGCGCGGCGCGTTCGCGCGCGGTGCCGATCGCGTGCAGTTCGCGCCGCACCTCGCGCAGCAGCTGGTTGGGGTTGCCGTCGGCCGGCAGATGCAGCGGCCGGCCGATGCGCAGGGCGATGCGGCGGGCACGGCGGGCGAACATCTCGCGCGCCAGCAAGGCGGTGCCGGCCGGCTTGAACAGCGCCGAGGCGCCGTAGAACAGCGCCGAATTGCGCGCCTCGATCCGCACCGGCAGCACCGGCGCGTTGGTGCGGCGGGCGAAGCGCAGGAAGCCGCGCTGCCAGCGCCCGTCGGTCACCCCGCGCAGGCCCAGGCGGGCCACTTCGCCGGCCGGGAACACGATCACGCACTGCTCCTCGTTCAACGCCGCCTCGATCGCGTGCAGGCTCTCCGCGCTCGGCCGGCCGCCGAGGATGCGGATCGGCAGCAGCAGCCCGCTCAGCCCGTCCAGGGCCAGCAGCAGGTCGTTGGCGATGATCTTGACGTCGCGCCGCACCCGTCCGACCGCGTCGAGCAGGGCCAGCGCGTCGACCGCGCCGGAGGGATGGTTGGCCACGATCAGCAACCGACCGCTGCGCGGGATCCGCTGCAGTTCGGTCGCATCTAGCAGGTAGCGCGCCTGGACGAAATCCAGCGACGCGCTGACGAAATCGAAATCGCGCAGGTGGCTGGTTTCGGCCAGGAACTGGTCGATGTGGTCGAATTTCGACCAGCGCCCGATGGTCCGGATCAACGGCCGGGCCAGCGCGGCGCGGCGGCCGCGGAACCATTGCGGAAAACGTTCTTCCAGTCGGCGTTCGAATTGCAGCATCGGGAATCGTCGCATCTGAGGGCGGCGGTATGCCGCGCAGCCTGGGCCGGCGCGGCGACAGCCACATGGCGGTTTCGGGTCAGTCGCGTGACAGCGCCTTCCCGGCCGGCTCCACGACTGTGCTTCGCGTGCCCGAACGACATGAAATCCGCGCCGTCCTGGCATGCCCGGACAGGGTCCCACGCTCGCCGCGGGCCCGCGCCCGCCCAAAGACCGGGCGGACGACAGGCGTTCAGGAGCCGCTTAACGCCCGGACAACCCCCGGGCACGGCACAATGCGCGCTCCCGGCCGAGGCTGTATCCTATGCGGCCATCTTTTTATCCGAATCGAAGGATATCCGCCCGATGTCGAGCTACCTGTTCACTTCCGAGTCCGTGTCCGAAGGCCATCCGGACAAGATCGCCGACCAGATTTCCGATGCGGTGCTGGACGCCATCCTCGCTCAGGACAAGCGCGCGCGCGTGGCCTGCGAAACCCTGGTCAAGACCGGCGCGGCGATCGTCGCCGGCGAAGTGACCACCAGCGCCTGGGTCGACATCGAAGGCCTGGCGCGCAAGGTCATCAACGACATCGGCTACAACAATTCGAACGTCGGCTTCGACGGCCACACCTGCGCGATCATCAACATGCTCGGCAAGCAGTCGCCCGACATCGCCGCCGGCGTCGATCGCAAGAAGCCGGAAGAACAAGGCGCGGGCGACCAGGGCCTGATGTTCGGCTACGCCTGCAACGAAGCCCCGGAATACATGCCGGCGCCGATCTACTACTCGCACCGTCTGGTCGAGCAGCAGGCCAAGATCCGCAAGCAGAAGAATTCCAAGCTGCCGTGGCTGCGTCCGGACGCCAAGTCGCAGGTCACCCTGCGCTACGACAACGAGCACAAGGTGCTGGGCCTGGACGCGGTGGTGCTGTCGACCCAGCACGACCCGGGCATCAAGCAGAAAGACCTGATCGAAGGCGTGTACGAGCACATCCTCAAGCCGGTGCTGCCGAAGGCGTGGCTCGAGAAGCTGCCGAAGAACAAGGTCCACATCAACCCGACCGGCATCTTCGTGATCGGCGGCCCGGTCGGCGATTGCGGCCTGACCGGCCGCAAGATCATCGTCGACAGCTACGGCGGCATGGCCCGTCACGGCGGCGGCGCGTTCTCCGGCAAGGATCCGTCCAAGGTCGACCGTTCGGCCGCTTACGCCGCGCGCTACGTGGCCAAGAACATCGTCGCCGCCGGCCTGGCCGACCGCTGCGAAGTGCAGGTCTCCTACGCGATCGGCGTGGCCGAGCCGACCTCGATCTCGGTCACCACCTTCGGCACCGGCAAGATCAGCGACGACAAGATCGAGAAGCTGATCCGCAAGCACTTCGACCTGCGCCCGTACGGCATCGTCAAGATGCTCGACCTGATCCACCCGGTGTACCAGCTGACCGCGGCCTACGGCCACTTCGGCCGCAAGCCGAAGGAAGTGACCTACGTCGACGGCGCCGGCAAGAAGCAGACCGCCACCGCGTTCTCGTGGGAAAAGACCGACAAGGCCGACGATCTGCGCAAGGACGCCGGGCTGAAGAAGTAAGCCGTCCGCGCACGCGGTCGACATCGCGACAACCAAAAACGGAGCGCCTCGGCGCTCCGTTTTTTTTTGCGTCGCATCGCCGGCATCCGCCGGCGCGGCGAAGCGATCAGGTCTTGACGTAGATCTCGACCCGGCGATTGAGCTGGCGGCCGGACGGATTGTCGTGGCCGTCGACCTCATTCGGCGCGACCGGCTGCGATTCGCCGAAGCCGCGCGCGTCGGCGTCCTTCGCCGCGCCGCGTTGCCGCAACGCCGCCACCACCGACTGCGCACGGCGATCGGACAAGGACAGGTTGTAGTCGTCGCTGCCCTTGGCGTCGGTGTGGCCGCGGATCTGCATGCCCTTGGCCTCGATCTTGGCCAGGGCCTCGGCCAGCGTGTCGAGCACTTCGGCCGCGTCCGGACGGATGTCCGACTTGTCGAAATCGAACAGCACCTTGTCGTTGAGCGTGATCAGCACGCCGCACGGCGCGCCGGGCACGACGAACTTGTTCAACAGCGGAAAACGCCCGGCCGGCGCGAGCTTCGGGATCGGCGCCATCGCCATTTCGCGCGGCGGCGTGCCGACCGTGCCGCGGCCCTTGCCGTCGTTGCGCACCAGCCCGTCGGGGCCGTTCCAGGTGCCCGAGCCGTCGGCGTTGATGGTGATCAGGCCCTGCGGCCCGTTCCAGCTGCCCGAGCCGTCGCCGTTGTAGGTGATCAGGCCCATCTCGCCGTTCCAGCTGCCGCCGCCCTTGCCGTCCAGCTGGATGGTGTCGCCGCGGCCGTTGTAACTGCCCGAGCCGTCGGCGTTGACGCTGATGGTGGCCTTGCCCGCGTCTTCATCGTCGTCCTCGCCGCCGCCGCCGCTGTTGATCGAACCCGAACCGTCGGCGTTGACCGTGATCAACCCGCCTTGGTAATTGGCCGAACCGCTGCCGTCGGCGTTCAGATCGAAGATACCCTTGCCGTCGTTGCGGGCCAGATTGCCCTGCGCGTCGAGATGGGTGAGGCCCGCGTCGTTGACCAGCGCGCCGTCGTCGCCGCAGCGGGCCGGCTTGATCGTGACGCCCTCGATCGGATTGATCAGCGCCTGCATCGAGCTTTCCAGCGCGCGTTGCGCCGGGGTCACGCCGAGGATGTCGGGCACGACGATGGTCGGAATGACCGGGAACTCGCGATCGCCGGCGGTCAGCGGCGCGGCGTTGGCGGACGGCGCTGTCGCGCTGGTCGAAGCCGCGTCCGCCGTCGCGGCCGCTGTCGGTGCGCCGCTCGATGGATCCGCCGGGGCGGCGGCGCCGTCGCCGCGTCCGCACGCGCACAAGGCGGCGACGAGCGCGGCGAGGGTCAGAAGTCTGCTTGGCACTGCATGCGACATGGTCCACTCCGTTGGTTGTCGGCGGCGTTTATAGCATCGCGGCCACGACAGGTGCGACCGGCGGACCGCCTACCTGCGAACGCGGTCGCGCACGCGATCCGCATCGACGACCCTCCGGCGCGCGGCCCCGCCTCACATCCGCTTCATCGCCAGCCCACACTCGCCGGTCACTCTGCGTCCGACCGCACGGCTTGAACCGATACCGGAGAGAACATGAACAAAATCAATTCGCCGACCATCTTGTCGCTCGCCCTGATCGCACTCGGCGGCGCCTGCCTGCTCGCGTTCCACCTGATCGGTTCGACGATCGATGCGCAAGGCATGCTGCACGAGCCGTTCGGGCTGATACCGATCGGCTGGTTGTTGATCGTCGGTGGCGCGGCGGCGGGAGTCGTCGCGGCCATCCGCCATGGATTGCGTGGGCGAGCGCACAGTAAAAGCTAATCCGGCAGTACTGCCTCAGGTCTCGTCCTGCATCACTTAAGCGCACGCGTCGTAACACCAGGCGCTTTCGCCCCTCGCGACCGATCGCGATAGCCGACGTCTTTCGGCGTCGGCTATCGCGCTCTTGAAGACGGCTTTTTTGCCTGTGACGAGATGGTCGCCCTCGCCGATGCAACCCTATCGGCGGAGCGGCAATTACTGCGCCGAAGTTTCGACCACCCACTGTGTGCCCTGCTGACTGAGCACGCTACCGTCGCTTGCAACGCACAACAGCGGGAACTGCGGCGACACGCGCCGAGGCGTGCAGTTGAACGGCGCCTCGGAGACTTTGTGCCAGTCGTCGATCTTTGGATCGAAGCTGTACAACTCCCATACACCGCTAAAGGCATTCATGTTCCAACGGCTCGCGTAGCCACTGTCGGCGGTATCGAACTGCACGTCGGTAACCGTATACGGCGGGCGGCCTACTTGTTTCCAGTGGTCGCCGAGGTCGCCGGACACGAAGATCTTCGTGAAAGCGCCGCCGCCCGACAGCATGGCGATCGTGCCGGTTTTCGCGTCGATCCGGAACGCGTGGAACACACGGGGCGTACTGATCGTCTTCCATTGCATCGATTGCAGATCCAACCTGCGCATTTCGCTGACCAGTCCCAGGTAGTATGAACCGCCCCACGATTGCGGCATCGGGCCGGGCCAATAGACATCTTTCTTGAGATCGATCGGAAATTCGCCGGCCACGCTCAAATCCGCTAGATCGTCTCGACGCGCGACGTACACCGTGACCCGATTGAACGCAGGCGGCCATCCCGGCAAAAAAGGCACCTGCCGCCCGGTGGTAACCAGCCAGTACGACGACTGCCGATCGATATCGATCACCGCCTCATCGCTACCGAAGGTTTTGAGCACCGACCAGGTGACGCCCTGATCGTCGCTGCGGCGCAATACACCATCTTCTGAACCGGCCAACAGACTTTCACCCTTGCGTTCGATCGCGGAAATCTTGCGCAGCGTATCGATGCCGATACTGCCCCATTGGCCGTCGGCGTGGCGCACCCGGATCTGGCCCAGGTCGGCGCCGAAATACAGCCTCGAATCCTCGCCCAGCGCGGCTTCGTCCGCCAATGGCGGTGTCACTGAACGCGCCAGGCGCAGAAATTCTTCATTGCTCTGCGCCGCCTTGAGCTTGCCTATCACCGAAGGTTTGTTGACCTTGCGGTCGTAGGCCATCATCAAGTTGACGATCAGGCCCTGGCCCGTACCAGGCATGGCCAGCTCGAATGGCTTGGGCGGGGTCTGCGGCTGCCAGCGCAGTGGTTCTGTCGAGGCCAGATAGGGCTTGAATTCGGTCAGCGCCACGTCGATGTCATGCGCGTTCTCGGCCGGCCGCAGCGGTAGCACCACCACTTCATAGCCACCGATATTGATCGGCACCAGACTGCCCAGATCGGTCACGCGGCCGGCCTGGACTTCGAAGGTGGTGTATTCGCCCCACTCGTACCGGTCCCAACGGGCAATGCGGTACTGCCCCGGAGCGAGCCAGCGGCCGTAAGCGTTCTTACCCTTGTCGCTGCGCTCATCGAGCAACTCCTCGCGCGCTCCAGCCACGGTCGACTTCACGCTCGTGCCAACGGAGGTACCGAGCCGTATGCCTGAGCCCTTGGGATAGTTGACGTAGACGTAGCCATGCGTCGCGGCCAATTGGGCCGGCACTTGCGGGACCGGCTTGGCCGCCCACACCGACGCGGCCCACAGCAGGCCGATACTCAAACAAACAAGTCGCATTGGATTCCCCCCGGTAATGGCGCAATTATGCGCAACTCGCGGCGGATCCTCGCGGGAAATCATTGATCGCGACAAAAAGCAGGGCGCCGCGGCGCCCTGCTTCATTGCTTCGCAAGCGGCGAGCTTACTTGCCGGCCCGAGCCTTCTCGCCGTTGCCAGCGGATTCGGCGGACTTCGCCTCCGCCTTGGCATTCTTCACATACAACTCCAGCCACCGATTGGTCTCGGCCATCATCTGCATGATCGATTCGCGCGCGCGGTAGGCGTGGCTTTCGTTCGGCAGCATCACCAGCCGGGCGTGTCCGCCCAGGCCCTTGATCGCGGCGTACATGCGTTCGCTCTGGATCGGGAAGGTGCCGGAGTTGTTGTCCTGCTCGCCGTGGATCAGCAGCAGCGGGTCCTTGATCTTGTCGGCGAAATTGAACGGCGACATCGCCTCGTAGGTGGACTGCGCCTGCCAGTAGTTGCGTTCCTCGGCCTGGAAACCGAACGGCGTCAACGTGCGGTTGTAGGCGCCGCTGCGGGCGATGCCGGCCTTGAACAGACGGGTGTGGGCCAGCAGGTTCGCGGTCATGAACGCGCCGTAGGAATGGCCGCTGATCGCGATGCGGTCGCGGTCGGCGACGCCGCGCCGCACCACTTCGTCGACCGCGGCCTGGGCGCTGGCGGTGAGCTGCTGGATGTAGCTGTCGTTGGGTTCGTGGTCGCCTTCGCCGACGATCGGCATCGACGGATTATCGAGCACCGCATAGCCCATCGCCAGATACGGCAGCGGGCCCCAATAACTCACCGCGTTGAAGCGGTACGGCGAATCGTTGACCTGGCTGGCCGCGCTGGCGGATTTGAATTCGGCCGGATACGCGTACATCAGCATCGGCAGCGGCCCGTCGCGCTTGGCGTCATAACCGGCCGGCAGATACAGGCTCGCGGTCAGCTCGACGCCGTCGGCCCGCTTGTAGCGGATCTGTTCTTTCTTGATGTCCTTGAGTTGCGGGGTCGGGTGCGGGAAATGGGTGAGCGCCTGCGGCGCGGCGTCGGCCGCGGACAGGTCGCGCAGGGTCAGATTGCTCGGCTCGGTCGGCGATTCGCGCGTGGTCAGCAGGCGCTTGGCGTCGGCGTCTAGCAGGGCGAGCGGTTTTTCGTAATACGGCGCCTGCGAATGGAACAGGCGGGTGCGCTTCTTGTCGGCCAGATCGAAGCGGTCCAGGAACGGACGGTCGCCTTCGGCCGAAGCGCCTTCGCCGCTGTAGTACAGGCTGGCGCCGTCGCTGGAAGTGAGCAGGCGCTCGCGGCCGTTGGCGTCGCGCTGCATCAGCGGCTCGCCCGGATCGTTGTAGCGGTCTTCGCTGCTGCCCTCGAAGATCAACTCGGGCGCGCGATCGCCGTGATCGGGCGCGATGCGCCATTGCCGGACCTGACGCGTCTTCCACCACGACTCTTCGATCAGGGCCAGATCGTCGCGGCCCCAGCGCGCGCCCTCGAAACGCGAGGACAGGCGCGCAAGGGTTTGCGGCGGCTTGTCGAACGGCGCGGCCTGCATCAGCACCGCGTCGCGGATATCGGCCGCGCGGGCGGGATCGCCGCCGTCCTGCGCTTCGGCCCAGACCAGGGTCGCCGGCACGTCGCTGCGCCAGGCGATGTCGCGCACGCCGGTCGGCACCGCGTCGTTGCCGGTCGGCAGGCCTTCGACCAAGGGCAGCCGCGCGACTTCGTGTTCGAACTTGCCGTCGGGCGTCAGCACATCGATGCGATGCGCGAATCGCGACGCCGGCACCTGATACGAGAACGGTCGCTCCAGCGTGGTCGCCAACAGATGGCGGCCGTCCGGCGACGGCTCGACTTCGACGTACAACGCCGGCAATCCGGCCTTGCTCACCTGGCCGGTCAGGTCGACCGTGGCCAGTTGCGAGCGCAGGTAGTACTCGAACAGGCGCGCGTCGTTCTCGTTGCGCAGCAGGTCCTGGTAGGTGCGGATCTGGCGCACGGTGGCGCTGGCCTGGGTTTCCTGCGCGGCCGGACCGGTCGGGGTGGCGTCGCTCGGCGGCGCCTCGCCCTGCCCTTCGGGCTGCAACTGCACCAGCAGGCGGCGGCTGTCGGGCATCCACTGATAACCGGCGCCGACCGTGTTGAGGCCGGACACCAGCTTGCGCGCGTGGCGCGTCTCCAGTTCGATCAGCCACAACTCGTTAGCCGCGCTGGCGGTGTCGATGCGGTTGAACGCGATCCAGCGCTGATCGGGCGACCACTGCAAGGTCGCCAGCGACAACGGCGACGGCAGGCCTTGAATCTCGATGCGCTTGCCGGTGCCGGTGTCGAGCAGGCTCAACTGGCTGCCGAAACTGAAACGGCTCTGCGCGCGGACCCGCGGATGGATGCGCAGGCCGGCGAGTTTCAACTCCGGTTGCGCGACCACGGCGATGCCCGGCAGCGACGGCGTCTGCACCAGCGCCATGCGGTCGCGGCGCGGGCTCAGGAACATCTGCGGCGGGCGCGGCGCATCGACGATGGCTTGCAGCGGTTTGGGCGGCAACTGGTAGCCGTCGGCGAGCGGCTTGGCCGCGGCCGGCGCGGCGTTGCTGGCTTTTTGCGCGGCCATGGCCGGCGGGGTCAGGCCCAGGGCCAGCAGCAGGCCCAGCACGAGCAGGCGGTGGCCGCGTTGCGGCGTGCGGCGGGTCGCGTGACGGGTCGTCGCGAGGGATGTCATCGAATGCGGTCCTCAGGGAAATGAACGTCGGAGTCGCGGGACCGGCGCTGACGCCAACGGGGCCGGCCCGGCGCTCCCCCGCCCGAGCTTAGCCCGCGCGCGCGGCGGGCGGCTTATGCCATTCGGGCCGATGGCCGTGCCGGCGCGGTCCGGCGCGACGCGATGAATGCCGGTTCAGGCCCATCAGGCCGACATAGGCCGGCATAGGCCGGCATAGGCCGACACAAGCCGGTTCAGCCCCGATCCGCGCGACGCGACGGCGTACCGTGCGGCTGTCATCGGCGCCGCGATATACTGCGCGCTCAGCCCGCCGAGGGGCGCTGCGACCGTGAACGCCACGGCCAGGCTCGGCGAGGCGCAGGTCCCAACGGCGCCCGGTTTGAGTCCAACGACTCGCCGGACCCCGGCATCCGCCGGCTCCCCAAAGAACTGGAGCGACATCCAATGAACGCAGCACTCAAGACCTTCTCGACCGAAGGCGATTACAAGGTCGCCGACATCTCCCTGGCCGACTGGGGCCGCAAGGAAATCGACATCGCCGAGCACGAAATGCCGGGCCTGATGTCGATCCGCAAGAAGTACGCCGTCGCCCAATCGCTCAAGGGCGTGCGCGTGACCGGCTCGCTGCACATGACCATCCAGACCGCGGTGCTGATCGAGACCCTGCGCGACCTCGGCGCCGACGTGCGCTGGGCCTCGTGCAACATCTTCTCGACCCAGGACCACGCCGCCGCCGCGATCGCCGCCAGCGGCACCCCGGTGTTCGCCTGGAAGGGCGAGTCGCTGGAGGAATACTGGGACTGCACGCTCGAAGCGCTGACCTTCCCGGGCACCGGCGCCGACAAGCACCTCGGCCCGCAGCTGGTCGTGGACGACGGCGGCGACGTCACCCTGCTGATCCACAAGGGCTATGAGCTCGAGAACGGCGACGGCTGGGTCAACACCCCGTCGGGCAACCACGAAGAACAGGTGATCAAGAACCTGCTCAAGCGCGTGCACGCCGAGCGTCCGGGCTTCTGGCACACCGTCGTGCGCGACTGGAAGGGCGTTTCGGAAGAGACCACCACCGGCGTGCATCGCCTGTATCAGCTGGCCGAAGCCGGTGGTCTGTTGGTCCCGGCGATCAATGTCAACGACTCGGTCACCAAGTCCAAGTTCGACAACCTGTACGGCTGCCGCGAGTCGCTGGCCGACGGCCTAAAGCGCGCGATGGACGTGATGCTGGCCGGCAAGGTCGCGGTCGTGTGCGGTTACGGCGACGTCGGCAAGGGTTCGGCCCACTCGCTGCGCGCGTACGGCGCCCGCGTCGTGGTCACCGAGATCGACCCGATCAACGCCCTGCAGGCGGCGATGGAAGGCTTCGAAGTCAACACCGTCGAAAGCACCCTCGGCCGCGGCGACATCTACGTCACCACCACCGGCAACAAGGACGTGCTGACCCTGGCCCACATGCAGGGCATGAAGGACCAGGCGATCGTCTGCAACATCGGCCACTTCGACAACGAGATCCAGGTCGACGCGCTGGTCGCTTCCGGCGCCAAGCACCTCAACATCAAGCCGCAGGTCGACAAGTACACCTTCGCCGGCGGCAACTCGATCTTCCTGCTGGCCGAAGGCCGCCTGGTCAACCTCGGCTGCGCCACCGGCCACCCGAGCTTCGTGATGTCGAATTCGTTCTCGAACCAGACCCTCGCCCAGATCGACCTGTGGGCGAACAAGGACAGCTACGAGGCCAAGGTCTACATCCTGCCGAAGAAGCTCGACGAAGAAGTCGCGCGCCTGCACCTGGAAAAGATCGGCGTGAAGCTGACCACGTTGACCGACGATCAGGCCAAGTACCTGGGCGTGTCGGTGGACGGTCCGTACAAGCCGGATCATTACCGCTACTGATCGCTCGCCTTCGGGCGAAGAGCGACAACAAAACGGGCGCCTTCGGGCGCCCGTTTTCGTTTTCGGCGCATGCGGTCGCATGCGCGCGAACCATGCTGGAACGAGGCCTTGCACCTAGGGTCCCTCCGAGCTGGCAAGCCCGGCCGCCGCCGCTAGGCTGGTCTCAATCCCCCGCAGGAGCGCCTCCATGATCCGCCCGATCGATGGCCCCTCGTTCCCGACCTACACCCCGCCCGCGAACGATCCGGCGCCGGTCGAAGTCGGTACGCGCGAGTATTACCAGCAGCGCCTGGCCGACTTCGAGCTACGCAATCCGGGCATGACGCCGCCGGATTACTACATGGGCTACGGCGACAAATACATGGAACGCTTCGCCGAGCTGGACAGCACCGACCTGTCGTCCGAAGGCCTGGCCTGGCGCGATCGCACCACCACGGCATTGCAGACCGCGATCGAGGACTACCGTATCCGCGACCCGGAAGGCTTCGCCGATCTGGAACGCGACTCCGACGCGTTCCGTCGCTTCGCCTTCGCCAGTCACCCTGATGCCTACGTCGACTCGGGCCTGTACGACTTGTCAGTGCAGGACCTCAGCGTGATCGCGCTGACCCCGGACATCAACGATGTGCTGAGCCAGGAAGGCATCGACCAGACCAAGATCACCATCGGCAAGCTCGACGCAGACGATGTGCCCGAGATTCTCGGCGACACCGGCCTGCAATACCTGCGCGACGCCGGGCCCTGGGCGTTCACGCCGCAAGGTCTGGGCATCGGCATCGCCAAGCAGGGCGAGCGTCTGTTCGACCGGCTGACCGAGCAATCCTGGTTCCCCGACGTGGACCTGCCGACGGTCGCGGTGCCGGACATCAGGGATCTGGTGCCCGATATCGACTTGCCGGATATTCCGGGTATCCCGGGGATCTGAGCGCCACCCCACGGTGTCGGCGGGCGTCGAGCGCGAACAGATCGCTCGCTCACGCGATACGGAAAATCTTGCGGGCGCCTTCGGGCGCCCGTTTTCGTTGGCGTCGACGCGATTGCCTCAGCAAGCCATCAATCCGCGCCGACGGCCCATTGCAAGCCACGTCGATCTCGGACGATCGGCTTCAAGGTCGCTTGCTGATCTTGTCAAGCAACAAGACCGCGCCGATCGAAGCAACCAGAATCAGGGGCGACCAGAGCAGTGACAGCTCGAAAATCACGATCAGTAACGTTACCGCCAACCCGACCGCGCTGACGACGATCGAGACGATGACCGAATCCGCGAACGACGTTTTCATGCGGTGCAGTTCTCCACGACGGCCAGACTCAATCCGGACCATTATCGCTACAGCGCCAGGCGCTCGCGCAACTCGCGCGACTGCCGCCGCGACACTTCGATCCGGCTGCCGTCCTTGAGTTCCAGTTCGAAGCCGTCGTTGACCGCCAGATCGATCGCCTTGACCGCGCGCAGGTTCACCAAGGTGTTGCGGTTGGCGCGAAAGAACAGCGCCGGGTCCAATCGCGCTTCCAGCGCGCTCAGGCTGCGCGCGAGCAGCGCGCATTCGCTGCGGAACCAGACCCGCGCGTAATTGCCGTCGACCACGATCCGGCTGATTTCGCGCAGCGCCACGAACCAGCAGCGTTCGCCTTCGCGCAGGAACACCTGATCGTCCGCGCCCAGCAGGCCGCGCGGCGCGGCGCCGGGCCACGGCGCTTCGGTCAGGCGCGCATCCGGCAGGCGCGCACGCGCACGCTGCAGTGCCGCGGCCAGGCGCGAGGCGTCGACCGGCTTGACCAGATAGTCCAGCGCATTGGCCTCGAACGCGCGCACGGCGTATTGGTCGTAGGCGGTGGTGAACACCACCAGCGGCGCGCTGTCGAGCCCGTCGATCACGTCGAAGCCGGTGCCCGACGGCATCTGGATATCCAACAGCACCAGATCCGGACGCAGACGCGCGATCGCGGCCTGCGCCGCGGGCACGTCGTCGGCTTCGCCGAGCAGTTCGATGTCCGGCAGGTCGGCGAGCAAGGTGCGCAGTTCCTGCCGCGCCAGCCGGGTGTCGTCGACGATCAGCACGCGCAACGGGCGAGCGTTCATTGCGGTATCTCCAACTGCGCGATCACCCGGTTGCCGCGTTGCTTGAGTTCGAACCGCCCGGCGTGGCCGCCGTGAGCCAGGCGCGTGCGCAGATAGGCCAGACCGACCCCGCGTCGCGCCGGCTCGGGATCGATGCGGCCGGGATTGCCGACCTCGATATGCAGGCGACCGTTTTCGCAATGCGCACGCACGCTGAGTTCGCCGCCTCCGGGCGTGCACGCGATGCCGTGCTTGACCGCGTTCTCGACCAAGAGTTGCAGCGCCATCGGCGGCAACCGCGCGCTCAACGCGCCGGCGTCGATGTCGCGCTGTACGCGCAGCCGATCCTCGTAATGCACCGCTTCGACCGCGAGGTAATCCTCGACCACCGCCAATTCCTCAGCCAGGCTGGCCTGCTCGCGCTGACTGTGATCGAGGGCGTGGCGCAAGGTATTGGACAGCCGCGTGACCAGTTCGCGCGCGCGCTCGGTGTCCTCGTTGATCAGCGCGCGCAGGTTGTTGAGCGCGTTGAACACGAAATGCGGGTTCAGGCGCGCGCGCAGCGCATCGAGTTCGAACGCGTTGCGCAACGACTCGGCATTGAGCCGGGCGATCTCGCCTTCGCGATAACGCTGCATCGCCATGGTCCAGCTCCACAACGCGGCCCACAGGCCCAGCATGAACGCGGTGTTGGCCCAGTACACGAACAGCATCGCCGGGCGGTAGCCGGTCGATTGCGGCAACGACACCCAGCCCTGGCTCAGCGCCAGCTTCAGCGTCGGGATCAGCAGCAGCTGCGCCAAGGTCGCGCCGAGCAGCACGCACAGCAACAAGCGCGCGGCCAGCCGGACCGGCCCGAGTTCGAACCAATGCCGCCGCAACGCGATGCGCCGCATCGCGCCGCCGATCGCCCACAGCTCCAGCGACAGCAGCACGCTGATTAGGATCGAGCCTGAGCTCATGCCGCCGAACACCACCGCCAGGGTCAGGTTGAACACGGCCAGGCCGGTCCAGAACGCGGCGTCGGCCAGGGCGGTACGCAGTTGCGTTCGCGACATGCGGCGGTTTCCGTCAGAAAAAATACGATTTCGATAAGACAGAACACGGCCGCGACGAAGCGCGGCCGTGCTGGTGCATCACACCGGTGGCGCGATCAGCCGCCGTGGCCGGCGCCGGCATCGATGAAACCGCGCACCTGATCCTGCAGCCACTTCGGGTCGTCCCACATCAGGAAATGGTAACCGGCCTGGCTCAATTCGATACGCACTCCGTCCAGGGTCGCGTACTGGGCCTTGAAGATCGCGGTCGTCGACTCCTTGGTCGCGCCGTAGCTCGCATACGCCGCCCACGAGCCGAGCAACAGGGTCGGCGCCTTGATCTTCGCCAACTGCGGACGCAGGTCGGTGACCATCATTTCGTACATCGCCTGCGCGGTGGTGGCGCGATCGCTGGCCTCGCCCCATTGGACCAGGGTGGCCACGCGCTTTTCGTCCAGGCTCATGCCCTTGACCGCGTTGGCGATGCCCAGACGATACGTGTCGGCATCCTGTTCGGTCATCCGCTTGCGCATCGCCTCGGCCATCGGCTTGACCGACTCGGCGGTCGCGGCCGGGTTCTGCAACGCGCCCAGGAACGCCAGCGAGTCCACGATCACCAGACGATCGATCGCCTTGGGCTGCTCGATCGCCATCTCCAGCGCGATGAACCCGCCCAGGCTATGCCCCATCACCACCGGCTTGGCCAGCTTGCGATCCTTGATGTAGGCCAGCAGACGATCGCGCATCGAATCGACGAAACGATCGGTCTTGACCGCCGCCGCGCCTGCGAAACCGGGCAACTGCACGATGTGGCATTGCACACGGTCCGCCTGCAGGGCCGCGCAGGTCTCGCGCCAGGTCTCGCCGGCGCTGTTGAGCCCCGGAATCATCAGCACCGGCCGACCCTCGCCGACGACCTCGACCGACAGGTCCTGGAACTGCACGGTCTTGGCCTGCGCGCCGCCGGCCGCGATCAACACGGCGGCGGCCAACGCGATACGACGCAGCAAACGCGAACGGGATAGCGAATTCATCGAAGGGCTCCAGAGCCTGGGTGGTGGACGCACCTTGCCCGGTTCCCCGCGCCGCCTCGGCGGATAAATGACGAGCGGCCGCGGCGGCTGGCGAGCGGCTTGGGGGCTGGAAGAGCGGTGGGGCGATTCTCGCCGTTGCGCGGTGTAGATGCCGGCGTTGCGATGCGCATCGCGGCGGGTCAGCTCGATACGCGGCTTATTCGTCCCGCTGCCGCAACGACCAAAACCCAATATCCCGTCGCATCCGATAGCCATTGCGCTCATACAACCCGATCGCGCGCGGGTTCTCGTGGCTCACGTGCAGAAACGGGATGCGGCCGCGCGCGTGGTTGTCGTTGGACAGGAAGATCAGCAGCTGGCGCGCGTGGCCGCGGCCGAGGAAGTCGGGGTGGGTGCAGATGGCGCTCAATTCGGTGTAATCGTCGGTGCCCATGCGCTCGCCGGCCATCGCGGCGAGGCGGCCTTCCTGGTAGATGCCGAAGTAGCGGCCCAGTTGCATGGTGTGCGGGCGGAAGTAGTGCGGGTAGACCAGCGCGGTCAGCGCGAGTACGTCGTCGCGATGGCTCGGGCCGAGTTCGACGATGCGCGCGCTGTCGTCAGGCGGCGGCGCGGCGATCGGTTCGGGACAGATCATCTGGGCCAGATCGGTGATATGACGCAGTTCCCATCGCGCGTACAGCGCGGGAGTGCGCGCCAGCAGCAGCGCGGTGTCGCCCGGCGGCAGCAGCGACGGCAGCAGGTCTTCGACGTCTTGGTCGGCTTCGGCCACGCCGAGGAACGGCGCGATCTGCGCCGGATAGCGGGCCATGCGCGCGTCGCCGATGGCGAGCGTCTGGTGACGGCTGCGCAGCGATCGCCAGATCGGGTTGTCGAGGGGGTGATCGGTCATGACCAAACGCGATGTGGGAACCGCTCCCATCTATAGCGCAGTGGCGGCGGAGTCGCAGTAGGTTTGCGTCGCATCGTTGCCTGCAAGCCGCGATGCGAACCGCGTCATACCCATCGCTCAGTCGCCGGCCGCGCGCGCAATCGGCAGGACCGCGGCTCCGCCGGCGCCCTACCGCCTCTCGATACCATTCATCGCGATAAAGAGATATTATCGAATCTTCCCACCGCCGCGGCCCCGCCCATGCTGCCGATCAGCTTCGAGTTCTATCCCCCCAAGACCGACGAACAACGCGGTCAGCTCGACAAGACCGCGATCAAGCTCAAGCCCTACGCACCGAGCTATGTCTCGTGCACCTTCGGCGCCGGCGGCTCGACCCTGAACTACACGCCCGAGACCATCCGCCGGCTGCGCGCCAAGCACCAGCTAGACGCCGCGCCGCATCTGTCCTGCGTCGGCGGCACCCGCGCCGAAATCCGCGAACTGCTGCAGCTGTATCGCGAGATCGGCTGCAAGCGCCTGGTCACCCTGCGCGGCGACCTGCCCTCGGGCATGGCCAGCGCCGGCGACCTGCGCTACGCCAACGAACTGGTCGAATTCATCCGCGCCGAAACCGGCGACCATTTCCATATCGAAGTGGCGGCCTATCCGGAAACCCATCCGCAGGCGCGCGACGCGCATTCGGACCTGGAGAATTTCAAGCGCAAGGTCCGCGCCGGCGCGGACGGCGCGATCACCCAGTATTTCTACAACGCCGATGCGTATTTCCGTTTCGTCGACGACGTGCGCGCGGCCGGCATCGACATCCCGATCGTGCCGGGCATCATGCCGATCTCCAATTTCAGCCAGCTGCGCCGTTTCTCCGACCTGTGCGGCGCGGAGATTCCGCGCTGGGTCGCGCAGCGCATGCAGGCCTACGGCGACGACGTCGACAGCATCCGCGAATTCGGCGCCGACGTGGTCGCGCGCCTGTGCAGCCGCTTGATCGAAGGCGGCGCGCCGGGCCTGCATTTCTACACGCTCAATCTGTCCAAGCCCACGCTGACCGTGCTGTCGCGCATCGCCTGATCGCGCGATGCCCGCATGCATCGGTCGTAAGCACTCGGCCGCAAGCGCGTTCGTGCCGAGATATTCAGACACATTAAGACATCGCGTTTGCGTCACAAAAATCGCCTTTGGTGCCTAGCACCAAAGGCGAATTGCTAGGCGAGTTCTCAGCCTGCGCTTGTCCTGCGACAAGTTCGGTCTTGAGCCTTGCGACGCGACGGTAGCCCACTGACTCCAGGATGCATCGCCGCGACGAGCGATGCCCTCGCGACCGCCGTCGCGCACCCAGGCCACGGGTGCGCGGCGCGCAGCGGTCCTCAATGGAGAGTGAGCATCATGTCCGCACGCCACGCACTATTGCCTCTGAATTTCGCCATCGCCCTGTCGCTGGGCCTGGCCGGCGCCGCCTCGGCCGCCGAACCGGCTCCGCTGTTCTCCACCCCCGCCGCCAGCGTCGCGCGCAGTCTCAACAGCGATCTGGCCTATCGGGCGATCAAGTCCGATCGCGCCGCGGTCAGGATCGACCTGGTCCGCGCCGACGCCGCGCAGATCAACGAATCCCAGGAAGAACTGCTGCTCAACCTCGCGCCGGGCGTCAATCTGAAAGCGCACAAGCTGCAGGCGCAGCGCAAGGCCGACGGCATCGTGATCTGGCAGGGCCTGGTCGGCGATCCGAACACCCAGCTCAAGCGCATCAATAAATTCACCGGCGCCGAGCTGATCGACAACCCGGAAGAGTCGGCGATCATCGTGCGCCAGGGCGATCAGATGTCCGGCACCGTGCGCACCGGCGGCAAGCTGTATCGCATCGATCCGCTCAAGAACGGCGGCCACACCGTCAGCCTGATCAACGAAGCGCTGATGCCGGCCGATCATCCGGCCGCGGCGTACAGCGCCAAGCCGGTCGTGCCGTTCCTCAACGATCCCAAGTTCGACGAAGCCGCGGCCGTCGAGAAAGCGCCGGCGGTGGTGCGGGTGATGGTGGTCTACACCCAGGCCGCCGCCAACGCGGTCGGCAACACCTTGACCAAGGCCAACCTGGCGATCACCGAGAGCAACCAGAGCTTCGCCAACAGCGCGGTCAACGTGCGTTTCGAACTCGCCGGCCAGTACACCAACAGCTATGTCAGCGCCGGTTTCAACACCGACCTGAGCCGCTTCTCCGGCACCACCGACGGCTACCTCGACAGCTACCACACCACCCGCAACACGATCAAAGCCGACGTCAACGTGCTGATCATCACCGATCCGGCGTACTGCGGCCTGGGCTATCTGAACTCGAACGCGGCCAGCGCCTTCAGCGTGGTCGGCGCCAGCTGCATGACCGGCTACTACAGCTTCGCCCACGAGATCGGCCATAACTTCGGCGCGCACCACGATCCCAGCAACGGCACCAACACCGTGTATCCCTACGGCCACGGCTACTGGGGCCCGGGCAATGCGTGGCGCACGATCATGGCTTACAGCTGCGGCAGCAACTGTCCGCGCCTGAACTATTGGTCGAACCCGAACATCACCTACAACGGTTCGCCGATGGGCACCGCGGCCAAGAGCAACAACGCGCGCGTGTTGAACGAACGCGCGACGACGGTGGCGGCGTTCCGCAACTGATCGCGCTCTACCCTTCTCCCGTTCGCGGGAGAAGGGGGTCCGAAGGACCGGATGAGGGCGCGCGAAGCCTCGAACGACGGTGCAATTCGGGCTTACCCTCACCCCAACCCCTCTCCCGCAAACGGGAGAGGGGCTTTCAGCGACACGATTTCAGCCCTACGCACTGGGCACAACCCGCCACCGGCGCTAGTCTTCGCGGATGCCCGTGCCCGCCCGACTTCGTCTGCTGCTGTTGCTGACCGCCGCCCCCGCCGCGTTGTTGCTGCATTCCAGCCCGGCGCAAGCGCAGATCCGCCGCTGCACCGACGCGCGCGGCAATTCGGTCTACACCGACCGCGACTGCGCCAGCGCCGGCGGCGTCGACCGCCTGCCGCGCGGCGCCGCGCCCGCGCAGCAAACGCCGTACACCGGCGGCTGCGCGCGCAATCTGCGCGATCTGGTCGGCCAGATCACCAGCGCGATCGACGCCCACGACGGCAACAAGCTCGCCGCGGTGTATCACTGGGCCGGCATGTCCGACGATCGCGCCTATGCGGTGATCGAACGATTGGACGCGATCGCGCAACGGCCGCTGCTCGACATCGCGCCGGTGATGCCGTCGGTGCCCGAACCCGACGCCGTGCCCGGCGCCTGGACCACCTTGCCTCCGGCCGCGCCGAACGCCGCACTCGCGCCGCTGCCGCCGATCACGCCGTCGGCGCCGGCCGGGCTGGGCCGTCCGGCCGGCATGAGCGGCGAACAGACCGCGCAAGCCGCGCCCGCCGGCGAAACCGCCACGCAGGCCGCCGCCGCGCCCGCGCCGGTGCCGCATCGGCGCGCGCCGGTCGCGCTGCGCCTGGAGCAAACCCTCGGCAACGGCGTCACGCCGTCACGCACCGTGTTCGGCCTGACCCGCCACTACGGCTGCTGGTGGATCAAAGGCTGAACAGGCGTGCCGCCACGGCGCGGCAACGCACCGGCGAGGCATCGGCTTGGGTCGGCCCCCGGGCGCAGGGCACAATAGCGGTTTCCCCTCCCCACCACGGAAGCCGACGATGCAATACCCCGAATGGATCTGGCACAACGGTGCGATCAAGCGCTGGGCCGAAGCGACCACCCACGTCATGTCGCACGCGCTGCATTACGGCTCGTCGGTGTTCGAGGGCATCCGCACGTACGACACGCCGAACGGCCCGATCATCTTCCGTTTGAACGACCACAACACGCGTCTGTTCGCCTCGGCGAAGATCTACGACATGGGCATTCCGTATTCGCTCGAGCAGATCAACGCCGCCTGCCATGAAGTCATCAAGGCCAACGGCAACACCACCGATTACCTGCGTCCGGTCGCCTACCGCGGCCTGGGCGGCTTCGGCCTGTCGGCCGACACCCCGACCGACGTCGCCGTGGCGACCTGGAAGATGGGCCAGTACCTCGGCGCCAGCGTGCTCGAGGAAGGCATCGACGCCTGCGTGTCGAGCTGGCAGCGGTTCGCGCCGAACACCATCCCGGCCGGCGCCAAGGCCGGCGGCAATTACCTGTCGGGTCAGCTGGTCGCGCGCGAAGCGCGTCGCCTGGGCTTCGGCGAAGGCATCGCCCTGGCCTCGACCGGCCTGCTGTCGGAAGGCGCCGGCGAAAACCTGTTCCTCGTCTTCAACGGCGCGCTGCACACCACCCCGGTCAGCGCCGCGCTGCTCAACGGCCTGACCCGCAACACCATCATCACCCTGGCGCGCGACGTCGGCATCGAAGTTATCGAACGCGACCTACCGCGCGAGTATCTGTACCTGTGCGACGAGTTGTTCATGTGCGGCACCGCCGCCGAGATCACCCCGATCCGCTCGGTCGACGGCCGTCAGGTCGGCACGGGCCGCCGCGGTCCGGTGACCGAGCGCATCCAGGAGCTGTTCTTCGGCCTGTTCAACGGCAAGACCGCGGACAAGTACGGTTGGTTGGAAGCGGTCAAGTAAGCCGTAGAGGTCGAGTAACTCGGAGCCGCGAGTAATTCGAAACGGCAAGTAAGCGCGAATGCGCTTAGCTGTTCCCCCCTTTACAAAGGGGGGCCAGGGGGGATTTGCTTTTGCTTTGCTTCGTAAAGTCGCAACAGCAACAGCAAAAGCAAATCCCCCGCGCCACGCTTCACGTACACCCATCGTAGTTACGCAAGGCGCAGCCCCCTTTTTCAAAGGGGGCGCATCGATACGCGGCACATCGATACGCGACACGGTGCAGGGAACGGGCTACGAAGCCGCGACACCGTCGCGCATCGGAGATATCAGCGGAGTTCCGCGGTGCCAAGCATCGCAAGACCTCGGGTCGTCGCAACGATCAACCGACCCATCGAACGATCGACGCAGACAGAGCCACGCGGCCGCGGGCTTCAATCCACCCGCTCGAACTTCAACGTAGCCACCACCCCGACCGTCTCGCCCGGCTTCACCCGCACGTCCCAGCCATACAGCTCGCACAGCCGGCGCACGATCGACAGACCGATGCCGCCGCCCTGCGAATGGCCGGCATGGGTGCCGCGATACCCGCGTTCAAACAGCTTGGCCGCGTCCTCGGCGCTCAGACCCGGACCCGAATCAATCACCTCGACCGAGCGCGGATGCAATCGCACCACGACCTCGCCTTGGGTGGTGTACTTGACCGCATTGCCGATCAGGTTGCCCAGCGCCACCGCCACCGCGGCTTCCGGCGCGTCGACCACCAGGCCGCGCTCGCCTTCGACCCGCAACGCCAGCGCCTTGCCGCCGAGTTGGGCGCGATGCGCTTCGAGCAGTTGTTCCGACAGCTTGGCGATATCGGTCGCGCCGTGGCCGCGCTCGTTGCGCGACAACAGCAGCAGCGCGCTGATCAGGTCGGTGCATTGCTGCTCGGCGCGCTGGATACGCAACAACCGGTTGCGAGTCTTGTCCTCGATGTCCGGCCGCGACAGCAGCAGTTCGACCGCGCCCTTGATCACCGCCAGCGGCGTGCGCAACTCGTGGCTGACGTCGGCGTTGAACTCGCGGTCGCGCTGGACCACGTTGGTCAGGCGCTCGGCGTAATCGTCCAGCGCCTCGGCCAGCTGACCGACCTCGTCGTCCGGGAAGTGCGCGGCCAGCGCCTCGGAGCGCGAGCTGCGGCCCGAACGCTTGAGCCGGTTGGCCAGCTCCGACACCGGGCTCATGACCCGCGAGGCCGCCCACCAGCCGACCAGCAGCGAGAACAGGGTGAACACCAGCACCGACAGATAGATCGCGCGGTTGAACTGCGCCTCGCCGCGCGTGGCCTGGGTCATGTCGTAAGCGAGGAAGAACCACTCCGTCGGCGTCTTGCGCACCCCGAGCTTGTACGAGAACGGACTTCCGTCCGCGTTCTTGCCCTGGATGTTGTGGATGCCGTCGGGCAGTTCGTACCACTCGGGCTGCTCGGTGCGCAGCGCTTCGAACCGATCGCTCTTGACCACCCGTCCGAGCATCTGCTGGACGCCGAACTCGGGCTTGGCGTTCGGCGCCGAATAGAACTGGCGCGCGTATTCGTCGATGTTGCGATTCATCACGTCTTCGACGATCTGATTCTCGACCCGCGTGCGCGTCCAGTTGGTCGCGAACGCGAACATCGCGGTCAGGCCGAAGCCCAGCAATACGAACGACAGGATGATGCGACTGCGCAACCGCCGCCGGAAGCGCTTCTTCTTTTGCAGCCGCGATGCGGACGGGTCCCCTGAGGCCACGCGGTCAACCGTTGCTTTCGGGCGCTGCGATGCGATAACCGATGCCGTGACGGGTCTGGATCAGCGGCGTGTCGAACGGCTTGTCGACCACCGCGCGCAGGCCGTGGATGTGCACGCGCAAGCTGTCGGAGTCGGGCAGTTCCTCGCCCCACACGCGGGTTTCCAGTTCCTGCCGCGTGACCACCGCCGGCGAGGCTTCCATCAGCGCCTGCAGGATCTTCAGCGCGGTCGGATTGAGCTGCAGCAGCTTGCCCTGGCGGCGCACTTCCAGGGTGTCGAGGTTGTATTCCAGATCGGCGGCGTTGAGCACGCGGGTCTGCACGCCGCGGCCGCGACGCGACAGCGCGTTGAGGCGGACTTCGACTTCCTGCAGCGCGAACGGCTTGATCAGGTAATCATCGGCGCCCGAATCGAAGCCGGCGAGTTTGTTGTCGAGGCTGTCGCGCGCGGTCAGCATCAGCACCGGCGTCTGCTTGCGCGCTTCGTTGCGCAACTTGCGGCAGACCTCCAGGCCGTCGAGGCCCGGCAGGTTCAGATCGAGAACGATGGCGTCGAAGTCGTGCACGACCGCCAGGTGCAATCCGGTGATGCCGTCGGCGGCGAAATCCACCGTGTGGCCGCGGTCTTCAAGAAAGTCGCCGAGGTTGGCGGCGATGTCTTGGTTGTCTTCGATCACGAGTATGCGCATGTGCTCTTCCCAGTGGGTTGGCGTTCGACCGTGCGGCGACGCCCGGGGTTCCGTCATTCGGGCCGTTGCGCGATGCGCAACGGCGGCAAGCCGAGGATTCTGCCAGAGCGAATGTAAAGTGAACGGAAAGGTGAACGGGGCGTGGGGCTGCCGTTCAAACGGCGGGACGGCGATATAGGCCGAAGGTCATGGCTCGGCGCCGCCGCCGCGACCAACGAAAACACCCGGGAAAACCGCGCCAAAAGCACGCGGCAAAACAAAGGCCCAGACGCGGGGCCACCGCGCCTGGGCCAAAAGGGTATTGCCCCGATTACCGTAACCTGCTTCGACCAGATCCCTATCCGTAACGTTCTGACGAGGAGCGCGACTTGGAGGAGCTGCAGTGCTGCGGTCCGGTAACGCTACGCGGATTTCGATTAAACCGCCGTTAAAAGCGGTGTTAAATAAAAGTTATTCGCAACCTGAAGTTGCGCTCCCGGCGGCCCGCGCCTTCCGGGCCGGGGACCTGCCGTTCGGCGGGTCGCCGGCAGATGACCTGCCAGGCTTGCCATTCCACAGGATCGGGCAAGCCCGGCCGCCCCGGAGAGCCCCGTTCAGCGTTTTCCGCCGGCACGTCGGGGGGTCTTGAGCTGGATCCGGCCGGCCACGTACTGGATGATTTCGCTGGCCACGTCGACCCCGCTGGCCTCCTCGATGCCCTCCAGGCCGGGCGAGGCGTTGACCTCCAGGACCAGCGGCCCCCGGTCGGAGCGGATCAGATCGACGCCGGCCACGCCCAGGCCCAGGACCTGGGCCGCCCGCACCGCCACCTCCTGCTCGGCCGCGCTGGCGCGCACGCCCTTGGCGGTGCCGCCGCGGTGCAGGTTGGAGCGGAAGTCGCCCTTGGGCGCCTGCCGCTTCATCGCCGCGACCACCTTGCCGCCGACCACGAAACAGCGCAGATCCGCGCCCTTGGCTTCGGCGACGAACTCCTGCACCAGGAAATTCGCGTACAGGCCGCGCAGCGCCTCGATCACGCCCTTGGACGCCGACAGCTTCTCGGTCAGCATCACCCCCGCGCCCTGGGTGCCCTCGTTGAGCTTGATCACGTGCGGCGGCGGGCCGAGCATCGACAGCAGGTCGGCGGTGTCGTCGGGGTTGTCGCCGAACACCGTCGCCGGCAGGCCGATCCGCTGCGCGGCCAGCAGCTGATGGCTGCGCAGCTTGTCGCGCGCGCGCAGGATCGCGTCGGAGGTGTTGGGCGTGTAGGTCTCCATCAGTTCGAACTGACGCAGCACCGCCGAGCCGTAACGCGTGACCGAGGCGCCGATGCGCGGGATCACCGCGTGGTAGCCGGCGATCTCGCGGCCCTTGTAATGCATCTGGAACCCGTCCGAGGCGATGCGCATGTAGCAGCGCAAGGGATCGAGCACGCGCACGCTGTGGCCGTGCTCGCGCGCGGCTTCGACCAGACGGCGCGTCGAATAGAGCTTGGTGTTACGCGACAGGATCGCGAGCTTCATCGGCAGAATTCATGTGAATGAGGAAGGACGGCGCGCGTCGGGCGCGCGGCTCAGGTGCGGCTGACCCGGCGCCGCGCGCGCCCATGCAGGAACGAGCGCGACGGGTCGACCGTGAACAGATGCGTCACCGCGGTGCGGCCAAGCAACATCGGAAAGCGCATACCGCGACGATCCGACAGGTTTATTTCAATTTCGCGTTGCGTACCGGCCAGACTCAGCACGGTCTGGACGAAGACGCGGCTGGTGCGATGACCGCCGGAGTCGGTGACGAAGCGTTCGTCGAACACCGGCGCGGCCGCTTCGATCACGTCGGCGCCGACCACGCCCGGACTGAGCCGGAACCCGACCCAGGGCTGGCCGCCGTCGACGTAACGCCACTGCGCATCGACATGCAAGGCCGAACTGCGCGCGCCGGTGTCGATCTTGGCGCGCACCGCGGCGATGCCCAGCACGGGCAAGGCGGCGACCTCGCGCCAACCGAGGACGATCTTGGACGACATCGCACCTCCGCTGTGGCGATTGCTACCGGGTCGGGACGACCGCTTCGGCTTGGACCGCGACGACCCGAAGTCGTTCCGTTCCACTCGCGCCGCGGCGACAAAAAACGGCGACCTCGCGGCCGCCGTACGTATCGGACCGAAGCGGGCGCGGATCGTCCAGGCCCAAGGCTACGGTGCGATGCGCGGCGCCCCACTCGGGACCGGGCGCGAAGCATAGCGCGCCGGCGATGCAGCGTCGATTGCGATCGCGGCCGTCATGAGCCTGCGATTGTGGGTGGTGACGATGCAATGATTTTTTTACATCGCCGGGCACCGATCCACTGAACCCTTCAGGGTCGGCAATAGCGTCGCTCGTACTCCAGTTCGCGCTGCAAATCCGCCGAATCGCCCTGCGATGCGAGCCCGTCGATGTTGGCGCGGGTGCGCTTGCACGGGTCTTCGCCGCGGCCGCCGAACATCTGCCCGAAGCGCTCGACCGCGGTCGCGAGCGAACGCGGTTGCTGCATTTTGAAACGCTGCGTTGCGTGTCCCGGCAGGCTCGGCGCGCGTCGCTCGAGCAGATCGGCCGCGGGTGCGTCCCAGGGTGCGCGCGTGGCGTGCGCGGGATCGGTCACGCGTGCGTCGATCTGCACGGCGCTCAAGCCGCTGGGCGGATCCTGCGGCGCGGGATCGACCGTCGGCGACGACGCGGCGGTTGTAGCGACGCGTTCGCGCGGCGGCGGTTTGCGCGGTGCTGTGGCGGCGGCGCGATCGCGTCGTTCGGGCGGTTGCGATGGCTGCGGCATTTGCGCGGGCGGAGGCGACGGCGCGGCGATGAAGATCAGCGCCAATACCGGATCGTCCTCGACCGCACCGGCCGGCATGCGCCACTGCATGGCGACCCAGATAAAACCGGCATGGACCAGGGCGACCACGCCCCACGCACACGCGCGTTCGATGCGCGCGGCGTCGCGCTTATTCGCGATCATGTCGCCATGCGCGTCTGGTCGACACCTGATCGCGCGCAAGCGCATCGCATCCCTGCCCCATCGTCCGCATCCGTTCGTCTGTCGACCGCGTCGGAGTGTGCCAACAACCACGTCGATTGCGCAGCCTGTCAACTTTCGCAGTTGCTTGCGGTTAAAGCGGCGGCGATCGCGCTAACGAATTGTTAGCAACGTGCGCAACGAAGGCGTGCAAGGGGCGACGGCGCGCGACGTCGCGGCGTCCCGCCATCGGAACCGGCGATTCGTCCTGCGCCGCGGCCGCCATGCCGACAAGCGCCGCCCGATATCGACCGCGGCCGGGCTAACAATTCGTTAGCGCGTTCGTCCGGATCCACCAAGCGCGACGAACCGGAACCTTATCGGGTGGCGCTCGGATCCCAGAACCCCAACCGCATCGCATCGGGCCACCGCCGCCGGTTTCGCGCAACACCCTCACATCGGCGTTTCCGTCGCAGACCGGGGCCGTGCCCCGCCCCTTGAACCCGCCCGGTTCCGGCGGGCCGCGGCCACCCTCCGACCTTTCTCCGACAGACCGTGCTCGACCATTTTCGCAAGAATTCGCTTTGCGTCGCGCGCGGCCGGCGCCCGCGGCCCGGAGCGGAGCTACGGGAGTCGCGATGCTTGTGCGTGTGATCAAGGACTGCCTGGCGCGGGTGGTTCCCTTTCTGTATTGCTTCGGCATCGGCCTCGCCGTGCTTTCGCTGTCCCGCCTCGGACTCGCGTTGTGGCAGGCCGATGCCGTCAACGACGCCGACGCCTGGTCGCGCGTCCTGGCACAAGGCATCCGCGTCGACATCGCGGCATTGTGCATGTTGCTCGGCATCGTCACCGCGCTGTACCTGCTGCTGCCGGCGCGGGTCGCGCGCCACGCGCTGGTGCGGGTCGTCATGGCGACCTGGCTTGCGTTGTCGCTGACCGTGCTGGTCGCGCTGGAACTGGCCACGCCGACCTTCATGCAGGAATACGGCTTACGGCCCAACCGTCTGTTCCTGGAATACCTCATCTATCCGCGCGAGGTCGCCTCGACCCTGCTCAAGGGCCACCTCGTCAGCGCCGCGTTGGCGTTGCTGCTGAGCGCGATCGCCGGCTGCCTGGTCTGGCGCTTCGCCAACCGTCAGTTGCGCGCGAGCGCGCAGTCGAACGCCCACTGGAGCGCGTGCCTGCCGTTCGCCGCATTGCTGATCTTGCTGGCGGCGCTCGGCATCCGCTCGACCATCGGTCATCGCCCGATGAACCCGGCGATGATGGCGTTTTCCAGCAACGCGACGGTCAATACCTTGCCGTTGAATTCGTTCTACACGCTGGCCTACGCGGCACGCGACTGGCTGCGCCACGATCCCGGCGCGCGAATCTACGGCGGCGCGGCCGATGCCGAGGTGGTCAAGGCCGTCACCGACGGCATGCAGCTTCCGCATGACGCCTTCGTCGATCCGAAACTGCCGACCCTCGCCCGGCGCCCGCCCGCGTACACCGGCAAGCCGCGAAATCTGGTGATCGTGCTCGAGGAAAGCCTCGGCGCGCAGTTCGTCGGCAACCTCGGCGGACGACCGTTGACGCCGAACATCGATCGTCTGTCCACGCAAGGCTGGGCATTCGAGCGCCTGTACGCGACCGGCACGCGCTCGGTCCGCGGCATCGAAGCGGTGCTGACCGGGTTCACGCCGACGCCGTCGCAGGCGGTGGTCAAGCAACCGCTCAGCCAACAGAATTTTTTCACCCTGGCCGAAGTGTTGGGCCGTCGCGGTTACGACACCACGTTTTATTACGGCGGCGAAAGCCACTTCGACAATATGCGCGGTTTTTTCCTATCGAACGGGTTTAAGCGGGTGATCGAGCAGAAGGACTATCCGCACCCCGCGTTCACCGGTTCCTGGGGCGTGTCCGACGAAGACCTGTTCGATCGCGCGCACCAGGAGTTCGCGCGCATGCATCAGGCGGGCAAACCCTTCTTCGGATTCGTGTTCAGCTCGAGCAACCACGACCCGTTCGAATTCCCCAGCAACCGCATCGAGCTGTACGAACAACCGCAGGCCACGCGCAACAACGCGGCCAAGTACGCCGATTACGCGGTGGGCGGATTTTTCCGCAAGGCGATGGCGTCAGAATACTGGAACGACACCATTTTCCTGATCGTCGCCGATCACGATTCAAGAGCGGTCGGACGCGACCTGGTGCCGATCGACAACTTCCACATCCCCGGCGTGATCCTGGGCGGCGCGGTCGCGCCGGCGCGCGACAAGCGCATCGTCAGCCAGATCGACCTGCCGCCGACCTTGCTGTCGCTGATCGGAATCGATACACCGACGCCGATGACCGGCCACGACCTCAACCAACGCGATCGATTCCAGCCCGGCCGCGCGATGATGCAATACGACAAGAACTTCGCCTGGATGACCGGCAAGGACGTCATCGTGCTGCAGCCCGGCCAGCCCCCCAGGCAATTTACCTACACCCCCGGCGAGCGCATGACGCCTGCGGCCTCGGTCGACCCAGCGCTGGCGAAGACGGCGCATCTGCAGGCCTTGTGGGGGACTGTGGCTTACGAGCGTGGGTGGCATCGCTTGCCTGCTGTGGCTGAGTAGTCGCGATCTCACGAATCGACCAGATGCATGCCGCCGACCGCGGCGGACGGGTTTGCCGCCGTGGCACGGTGCGAATGAAGACAGGACGCGCAGGCGCATGCATGTAGAAGCAGCCAGGGGCGGCGCAAACACCGCTCATCGAAGGGTGCGGCAATGAGAATGCATCGCTGGGTCCGTGGCCGCAGCGAGCCAAGCCCCGAAAACGACGACGGCCCGATCCATGGGATCGATCTATCATGGCGCGCCGCGTTATCGATTTGTTGTCGATGGGCCACGAATCTCGAGCGGGTGACAAGGCGCGCTTATCATCGGGTTCATCTGGCCAACGTCACCCCTAACGCGTTCAGCGTCTCTGTGGTCAGGCGACCCGATGAGGGCAACCCATAAGCCTCTTGAAACTGGCGCAAAGCAAGCACCGTCTGCTCACCCAGCACGCCGTCGATGGCGCCCGGGTCGTAACCTTTCGCGTATAACGCCGCTTGCACGCGCATGATCATCGTCCGCAGTTGGTCGGCGCTCGCCCTTGTTGAGGAGCCCGTTGTGGTTGCCGGCGTCGCGGTCTCGCGATCCGCCCAACGACGCCAGCTGCTTTGCGGCGTGCTCGGAGCCGCCGGAGCCGGAGTGGTGCCGACATCCCTCGGGTAGCTGGACGCCGGTGCTTCGACCGTGCGCAAGTCGTAGTCGGTGACGTTGGGCGACGCATAGGTCAGCGAGCGGGAGGATGTCGACCGCCGGGACGGCGCTTTAGTGGTCTTGGGCGTTGAACGCGTTGGCGACCTCGGCGCGACATAGGGACTTGGTGTCGGCGGACTGTACGTCGCCGCAGGCGGGGTGTACGTGGCGGCCGGCGCGCGGTACGAACCGCCACTGCCCGAGTAGTGCGAGCTGTGGGAACTGTGGGACCGATGTGAACTGTGCGACCGATGCCCCGCGTAAAGGTTGTCGATGTCCGCGTTGAGGGGCGCCACCAACGTGGTGGTGTAGTTCGCGTCTTCTTGCGCCAAGGCCATCAACGCGGCCTGCTTGCCCGCCTGACCTTCGGAGTCTTGGAAGGAGCCGTGCAGCGCGGACAGCGCGCCGCCGGCCAGGGTCAATGCCTTGCGCATGAGAGATCGTCCTTTACAGTGATGGGCACGATGGCCCTGCTGGTCCACTCTGGGGTGATCCAGCCGAAGAAGCCGCCGCACTGGTCTTTCAACGCGCAGCCGTCGCACGCCGGAAGGTAGTGCTGCTTCCAGTTCGAAATGCTGCGGCGGGCGAACGGCCACAACTCGGTCGGCAACGTGCATAGCGGAAGGTTGTAGAGCGAGACCGCCATGCCGCGCCGGCTGAGGAGCCTGGTTGTGTCCAGCAGCGTCGCTCCTAAATCGACAGGGTCGATCCACAATTCCTCGTGGTGAGCTTTGGCGAAGCCGATGGGCTCGGTACCCATCAACGCGACGTGCTCGACGAACGGCAGGTTGCGGTAGACGTAACGCGCCAAGTCCGGCAGACGCTCGGCCACCGGCCGGGTCAACACGACCCGAACCTCGATCCGCTGACCCGCGGCATGGAGGGCGTAGAGCCCGCGTATCGTTTGGGCGAAGGCGCCTGGGCTTTGGACGATGTAGTCGTGAAGACGATGGTGATCGCCATACAGCGGCACACCCCACGTCAACGAAGGATGTGCATCGGCGAACGTGTCCGCGTAGAGCCGATCCTCAAAGCGCCGACCGTTGGAAAGTACGTGCAAATGCGTATTCGGCAACGCCTGGGCGCACCGCCGTATGACCCGCTCCAGGCCGGCACCCAGCAGGGTCGGTTCGCCCCCACTGATCGCCAACGAGGGCTCGTCCTTGTCGATCAACCCAGCCAGGTCGCACAACTGCTCGACCCGCCATCCGTCCTCGACCTCGCGCGGCGGTTGGGAACACATCAGGCAGAAGCTGTTGCATCGCTCGGTAGCGAACAGCACGTTGCCGTTGTCGCCGCGGCGGTAACGCACCGCGATCTTCGAACCGCCCGGTCGGATCTCAATCACGTCGCCGGGTTGGACGGTGGCTGCGTCACCCAGTACCGCGACCTCTGGACGGCCGCTGAGCGGAACATCGCCGGGATCCACGAGAAAACCCGCCCAAGGCAGATCCGCCAACGCGCCAGCGGCCGCCACCTCCGGCACGCGGAGGTCAAGCAGCATCCGATCCATGGGGAACACGCCTGCGGCGAACTCTCGCAGACCCGCGACCTTAAGCAAGGTTGGCTCCTGCCAGTTGGCGCTCCAGCGTGCCTTGGCGTCCAAGGGCAGCATCAGGCGGCCACCTCATAGCCTGCGGCATCGGGGACGGTTGCAGGCCGTCCACCGGCCTGCCGCAGCGCCCAGGCTTCGAATATTTCCCGATCCGCAGCGGGACCTTCTTGCCAGCGCTGCAGAAGCAAGTCGAACATCCCCAATTGCTTGGCGCAGAAGTCGCTGGTGGGACGGTGGCCCACCGAATCGCCTTGCCGGGCGTAATGGTCGATCGGGTCCGCACCGCACAGGGGTACGTAGGCGCAATCCGCGCACGTGGGCAGGGCTTCAGCTACGCCGGCTCCCAGCACACGCCGCATCGCTGGCGACCGGAGCCATGCGGCAACCGGCTCATCGACGCGCCCCATGGCAAAGCTGTGGTCGCCCATGGCGGCGAGCATGCGCGCCTCGTCCGATGGGTAGACCTGGCCGTCATAGTCGTAGACCACCGTTCCAAGCCCGGCGCCCGTGGGCGATCGCAGGTCGACGTAACCGTGCGAGAACGGCGTGAGCAGTTGGGACAACAAAAGGCTGGCGTAAGCCTCCTCAAGCTCGTATCCCGCGTGGTTGACCGCAAGGATGTGATCCAGCGCGGTGCTGTAGAACCGTAGGAAATCGGCAATGACGTAACCCTGGCGAGCTTGGGTCTTACGGGCAAACCCGTAAGGGCTCAAGGGCCGCAGAAAAATCGAGTGGAGCCCCTGCTTCTGGTATTCGTCGACGATCTCGCGCGGCGCGGTGAGGCTGCGCGCGGTGAGCGTTGTGAGCGCCGACACCGCATCGTCGCCCAACGCTCGGCGCCCTCGCTCAATGCCCTCCAGGGTGCGCCGGTAGCTGTCCTTCTCGGGCCGGGGCCGGTTGGCATTGTGTAGCCATTCGGGACCGTCCAGCGACGTGGACAACTGGAATCGGTGCTCGCGCATAAAAGCCAACTGGTCATCGGTCAAGTCATGCAAGGTCGAGGCGATGACGAAGCGCAGCAAACGACCCTCCGAGCGGTTTCGTTCGAGGATGGCTTCAGTGAGCGAACGGACGCGATCGAAGTGCAGCAGAGGCTCGCCGCCCTGGAACTCGACGGTCAGCTTGTCGGATGGCCATTCAAACAGCCGCTCGACCGCGTGCTTCGCAGCCGCCGCTCCCATGTCGAACGTCGTCTCCGATGTGGGGCGTCGTGAGACCTGGCAATACGAACACGTGTGGTGGCAACGCAGGGACACCACGAAGATGTGCAACGCAGGTCCCGACTGTAAGTAAGCCTTGCGCGTCCTATATTGAGACAACAGCGGCGCTAACGTTGATCTGGCTGGATCGGCCAGGATCAGCTGGCGTGCCTGCATCGAAGCGAACAATGCCTCGCCTTGTTGCAGCTCTCCAGCGACAGCCCGATCGAGGTCTGACCGCCGCATGACAAGCCAGTCCCCGGTCAAGGACGTCACCAAGACTTGAGCTTCGTCCCAAGGCAGCCGGCGAAATCGCATGGGCAACAAACGGTAGCCTGAGGCGCTCTCAAAGGCGGAAAGCGGTGCGAACTTCATGGCCCTACTTCGACCAGATCAGGACTTGCCTCGCGCAGCGCAGCTTGCACCAACGCGACGTGGAGGTCAGAAGTTTCATCGCGTATGCATGCGCGCAACCGTTCATCGAGCAAGTCGTTGCCGAAGCGAAGAGCCAAGTGGGTCGTGTCCACCTCGCTGCGCTTGGGCGTCAGCGCGACGTGGCAAGGGGATGCGGACAACGACACCTCGACGAAAAACTCGCCAGTGTAGCGATGCGCTGTGCGTGAAATGACGTCGGGCTAGAATACACCGAGGTCCACATTGATACGGATAGCGTCCATGACCATCAGCCCCCTGATTGAGGACCATGCTGCGCCCAAAAATCACATCATTGCAAGCGTGATTTTGGGACCTAAATGGCTCTCTTTTGCATCATTTCGCACTAGAAAAATTAAAACGGGAAACGCGGCCTGGGGCGGCCACCGGCCAACCCACTTCCACAAGTCGGCCATGATCGCGAACAGGTTTGCTTTCCCGACTACGCCGGGCCCGCACCTCGATACAGGCACTGCTTCGGTCAGGAGGATTTAAACCGGCAACATCTCGCCCAGACCAGCCCAAATGGGCATCAGTCTTCGGTGAACGAAAAAAAGGGACCTCGATTTCCGAGCCCCCCCTCTTTTAGCGTGCGACACCGCAACGATTCCGGAAAATTCAGGTTTTGGAGCTAGTGTTGCTCCAATCGCCAGGGTTCACCGCGCGGTTCTCCGAATCGACGTCTCATTGCCCAGGGTTACGTCTCACCAGTCCTTCAGAGCAAATGACCTTCTCTCGCAATCTGCCTTTAGCCCTGCCATCGAACGCGCGACGAAGCGCAAGCCGATTTAGGGCGCAGGTCTTCAGACACTCGAAAGCGGTCGTAGAATCCGGCGGGTCGGGGCAGGAAATAGAGCCTCGGCACGAAACGATACCTACGGCAATACCTCGTGAGAGGCACAGAGATCAAGTCGAAGTCCGCGAGAGCCTTTGCGAGTCAGCGCGTCACGCGCCGCAAAGGTCGAGAAAGTAGCGGCGGACGAAAGTGGAGCGGGTGATGGGAATCGAACCCCTTTCCACCAATTCCTTTCTGCTCAACCACTTAATCGGTGAGCGCTCCAAAAAAACGATACCAAAATCGATATCTTGGAGCCACGAGGGTAGCGCGCCAGGATACGGGCCTCAACACGAGTCAATCGCCCGAGTCGAACTCCATACACAAAGGCTGACAGGTCACACCAACCATGTATGGCCTGAATGGGGTCACTCCTCTCTACCGATGCATGCCCGGCATCTGCGACCCAAATCGTATTGATCAACCCGCTTGGGGCGAGTTGCGCAAGCCAGCAGGGTATTCAGCTAAACGGTGGCCGAGCAGTCCGGCAGCCCGCGTTAGGGATTGGAACGGTCATGACTTGCGTGTGTTGGGCTCGGGTTGATGGCCGTGATCTCGGGGCGGGGACTTCGGCCGCATGACGATCGCTTACCGCCTAGGTGCGTATGCCGCTCGGCATAGCCGAAACGCCATCAGTGCCATCTCAACTCAACAGGGGATATCTATATGGATCTGCTTGACAGAAACGACCTCATTTATTCCTACTCGTGGACGGCCATCAAAGGTGATGATCCGCGCCTCACGGGCCACCCGGATAGCACACTACTGAATCGGCACGAAGGATATGAAGTTCTGCCATTCATCAATCGATTCGCGAAAAGCAATGATTTCAAATCAAAAAAATTCGGACTCAAAGTCGAGTGGCTGATTCGCGAGCACCTACCCCCGAACGTGAGAAGTCATGCGAACGTGCGCAACTGGTTGATTCATAATTTAAAAACCTTCGACACGGAATGGGAAAAAAAGATTGCGAGGGGTGACATTCCGTAACCCTGTTCCAGCTCATGACGAAAATGAGAAGGGTTGCGAAATCGCAACCCCGAGCTAACACATTTCAACGGCCCGGATTAGCGGGTGACTTCTGAACCATCTTCAAACCCAGTCCAATGAAAGCTCGAAAAAACGATATTCATCTCAAATAAAATTCATTGAGAAAGAATCATTCCGATCAATTCTTGCGCCTCGAAATTTTTCTGTTTGCATGTTCACTCCCCCACCGCTCAAAGGGGCGAATATGCAACTCGAACCAAAGCTGACACTGGCAAACCGCACGTTCAATTTACTTGTCAAATCTGATCGCATTAGATATCCCGAAGATCGATGGCGGGATATTCAAAGCGACGATTGGGCGGACCTGCATTACTGCTACGAAGCAGCTGCGAGATTGACTCGAATGAAGGATGAGGATGTGTCTGGTCCTGTCCCGGCCTTCAAGCTGCGGCCGACCACCGCCACACGTGAAGAACTCATCCAACGCCAAACCCAGGAAATCATGAACTTGGTAATGGAGAGGCGCCGCCGCAAGAACGAAATCCGACCCAAAGGCTCGGGACCGGGATCTGGCCCTTTGATGTGAACCCGCATCACGGTGCCCACGGGGGATTCACACTGGTCTGGCAAGACACCAAAGCCCCGCGAAAGCGGGGCTTTGATTGTTACGGCCGCGGAATCCATCGTAGTGCCGGGCTCGGTGGTTGTGGCGATGGCGTTGTTGGCTGCGTCACCGCCACATAGTTTGTCAACTCAGCATCTACTGGATACTGGGCGATCACGGTATTGCTGCACAACTCCGTTTCGACAATGCAGACCAGCAACTCGTCTTTGTTCTCCTGCTGCCCTTCCGGGGTGATTTTGGCGGTGGCGTCGATTAGTCGATTCATTTGCGCCTCTTGCGTCGCATGGGCCTGTGCCCGTCGCTTGGCCCACTTGGCGTGTCGTCCTGGCCTCAATTCCAACGCTCTTGCTTGGTCCACCACCCATTGCGCTCGCCGCGCCAACTGCTGTTCGTGTCGATAAGACGCCAAGTGCTCCGCGGGCTTATGCATCCCACGTTTGACATCTTTCAATCGCGATACGAGCTCTTTCACTGCCAACACGAACGGGTGGTGGCGTATATAGATTTCTGCGCGTTCCAACAAGGTTTCCATCAGCCGCGCGGTGACGGCCAAGCGACGCGACATCGTGGGCGCGATCTCTTGCCACAGCGCCAGGGCCTCACTGCACAGCGCCTGCGCGGGCGTTGGCACCTGCTGCGCGGTCATGGGTTCATGCTTGGCGTCCATCACGTTGTTGTCGACGCCAGGCAGGGCATTGGCGCTTGTGTCCATGGACGCCTGAGGCTGAGCAACCGAAGCAGGAGCTTGGGTGCGACGCTCTTCTTGCGCGCGCTGGTGCGTGTGCCCATCCGGCACCGGCAACAGCCGCCCCTCTTCTTCTAACCGCCCAAGGGTTTGCGCAAGGCGCGCGGCATTTTCCGCCGCGATGATGGCGTTGGCATGGCCGCGCCCGGTCCGCACCCCTTTGCGCTCCAACGCCTTTGCGTGCTTGTTGATGTGCCGCAGCGGTTCGCGGGTCAGTGCCAATGCACTGACCAAGTCGCCGCGGGCCAAGGCGTCATCGGCTTGCGCTTTGAGCGTGCGGTGATCCACACGCACGTCAACACGTGCCGCTTGCAAGTGCGCGTTGATGGTGTCGGACACCATCGCGCGCACCCACTGGACTTCCTCTTTTCCCGACGACCTGCCATCGAGCTCGCGTGTTTTCTCCGTCAAGCCATCGGGGCCGATGCGGCGGGTGGTGGCCAGCATATGCACGTGGTGGTTGAGGCTGTCGGTGTCTGGTGCGTGGATGCAGGCCTGGATGGCAAAGTGATAGCGGCCAACCAATGCTTGCGCCAGTTCGTCCACCAGAGCGATGCGCTGCGTGTCGTTGAGTTCGTGCGGCAGCGCGATCTCAAACTCGCGTGCCACACAGGCGTCTTTGCGTGCCTCGGCCGCTTCCGCTGCTGCCCAGAGCTTGCCGGCTTTGCGCGCCCATGCTGGCGCATTGGCTGGGGCCCGGAAAGCGGTATGCACCACGCCTCGGCGCCGGCGGTAGTTGTGGCACTTTCCAGTGAGCTGATCGGTCAAGCGCAAGCCCGCGCGATAGGCGGCCGCCGCGATGGCTGACTGGCCTTTGGAACGGCTGAAAGTTTTGACGTGCGTGTGGTAGATCGCCATGCGCTTGCGCTCCGTTGTTCGTCCATGATCCTTTTGTTATGCAAGAGGATTGGAATTTCGCAAGGGATTTTTTGAGAGCTCTTTTGCACTTTTTGATCGGCTTTTCTTGGCATTCAGGGGCGCAGCCGCCTGCCCATGCGTTGCCCAACGGGCAATGCGTAAGTGGGCTCTTGCGTTATTTTTTCAGCTTGTAATTTCTGCTTTTGATCGAAGCTCTTGTAGTGCTGTTGCAATCTGCTTGGCTTGACATCGGGTGATTCTTCTTTTGAATGAAAGCAGTCCGAATACCACGAGGTGTCTATGGAACAGACCAACCATCTGCAACGCAGCATTGCCCGCGCCACCACGCGCTTGGCGCAGCTTCACGCCCGCGAGATGATCGCGGATCAACGCAAATCGATGCGCGCGCAGCAGGCCGCGCGCCAGGAAGAGTTGCGCAAGCGAAAGCGCTGGGCGGACCTGGTGGTGTTGGCGGGCGCGGATGCGCTCGATGACGCGGAGATCATGGCCGCACTGGTGCGCGCCAAGGACGAAGCACGTGATCCCGACAAGCGCGTGCAGGCGCGCGCGGTGGGAGAAGCGTATTTGCTCACCGCCAGCTTGCCGGCAACGCCACGCCAGTAAAAAGAAAGCCCCGCCGAAGCGGGGCTGTTCGTTTGGGGCTCTATCGTTGTTGCCAATCTAGATGATCAGGAAACTGATCGGGAACCAAAGGAACGCCCCTACAAAGCCACCAAGGAAGAAGACCAGCGCGCGCTTGTAGTGGCCGAACAGGAACAGATACAACGCACCGATACATCCCACGCAGGCGGTGATGTTCATGGGCAAGAAGACCAGTTTCAGAAACGGGTCGAACAGCCCCACCGGCAGCCCGATCACGCCGGCAATGATCGGAATCAAAAACGTCCACTTCGTGGGCTTGGTGGACCACAGCGTCTTGCGGCCAAATGCAGCAATCATGGAAGTCTCCTCAGTCTGAGCGGATTGCTCGTCATCTCTTCTCGATGACGAGCACCCAATAGCTGCGGGGCTGTCGGTTTTCGACCGTGGCGGAAGGCACCATGTGCGCCACCGCCCAGCCCTTGACGTAGATGCTCGAAATGGTGTGTGCGCCCGCCATGCCTTCGCAGGTGAAGGCGGTGGCGGCATCCAGCGGTTTCATGGTCTGAGTGGGCTTGGCAGGCTCACTGGTGCAGACCCGGCCCTCGCTGGCGTGCGCGTAAGCGCCCGATCCGACCAGCACAGCCAACGCCAACATCTTCTGACCTTTGATCTTGAACATCCCTTTCTCCTGATGCGCAGACACGGCCAAAGAGCCGTGGCGCGAATCCTACGATATTCGTAGTATGCTGGGAATCGTCGGACGGGCATCCTGTTCAGGTGCCGCCAAGTCCCGCCCGACGCCTATTTGCCCAACGCCTGCGTGCTCTGCGCCAGGCGCAGGGGCTGTCGCAGACGGAATTGGGGGTGCGCATGGGATTGCCGCCAGATGTGGCGTCAGCGCGGATCAACAGATACGAGCAAGGGGTTCATGTCCCCGATCTGGACACCCTGACGGGCATGGCCAAGGAACTGGGCGTTCCTCTGCCGGCGCTTTTTGCCGACGACCGCACCGCGGAGCTCATCGCCGGCTTCGCACGGCTTTCGGCCGAAGCCCAAGATAAGATCTTGGCTGCGGTTCGGCGCTCGTTGAAGAAGTCGGCTGAATAGCGCCGCCACCTGGGAGCGGGCATTGCGCCGCGCGAGGGGCGCAAGCGGGGTGGATTAAACCCAGCCCCTGGCCGCCAGGCTGGTGGAACCAGCACAGCTGACCACGAAGTGGTCGATCAAGCGCACCTCAACCAGTTCCAGGGCTTGCTTGATGCGCAGCGTGATCATGCGATCTGCGGCGGAAGGCTCCAAGCTGCCCGACGGATGGTTGTGGAAGGCGATGACGGCGGCAGCGTTGAGAAGCAGTGCGCGCTTGACGATTTCGCGCGGATGGATTTCAGCGCTGGACACAGTTCCGAAAAACAGGTCTTCGATCGCGAGGATCTGGTGCCGGTTGTCTAGGAAGATGCAGCCGAAGACTTCGCGTTCCAGGTGGCCACAACGCGCGCGCAGGTAGCGAGCGGCGGAACTGGGCTCTGACACGCTGCCCTGGCGTTCGAGCTTGCGGTGCAGGATGCGTTCCGCGGCTTGCAGGATCTGTTCGTCCTGATCGTCCTGCGTGGTCCAGCTGTCGTTCGTGATCATGGGTGGGTCTCCCAAGGCGGAAGTGCCTCGTGGAGCCGCCCCAAGCGCGCTGATCGCCCTGAGCGCACCCCAAAGCGAGCACGCGTGAGCGCGCACAGTAAGGGTCGGAACATCGTGGAGAAGGCTTGTCCTTGCGCTCGGGGCAAGTGCGCTCAGGATCCATGTTGAGAGGCACAGCCAGGGGAGACCGACCTGACAGCGACAGGTAAGGTGTGCAGATCAGTAGAGATCAATCAGATGTGGGGCGCTGCCTCAGCCCGCCTGCGCATTGGGCAGCGGGTGATCAAGCCGTTTCGCAATGGCTGCATGCGGCCATCTGAGCTCATCCGCGGCAGCGCTTCGACTGGATCCACAAACGACAAGCTAGGAAAATTTCGAATCGACATCAACCCAGCGCTGACCTGGCCGCGTGACCGCTTCGGACAGTTGATGGACGTTGTTGACGATTGACGGCTGAGATTCACCTCGCCTATACGATTGGCGATTGAGGCTGCTGACATGCTCCTGTCGCGCTTGCCACCGCTGCCGAAGGGATATGAATGGTCGGCGTTTGAGCTGGACGGTGGCCGCTCGGTGCTCGAAATCAAGTTCGAAGCGCGGGACGTCGTCGTATATGCCTTCCAGCCCAAACGCCGGAAGTGCTGGTATATGGGGGGACTGCGACTGAGCCACACACCCCTGGGTGATTTCCCTCGTCAGCAGTGCGCCACCCTGACATAGGCTTGCGTCCTCATGACTCAGTTTGTCTCCGAACACCAGCGGCTGGTTGCTATTGCAAGATCATGACCTCGGCGCGCACTCCGCGCGCCGAGGCATATGCCCATCGCCTGCGGACCTCAATCGACCGATTCTTGTCCATCATCACGACATGAGAATCAGATCACTTTATTGCCGGTTCCCTGGTCATCCAATTGCGGTTCGTTGTCTGTGTTGACCACATTGCTTTTGCCTTTGAATGTGACTTGCTGATAGCTGCGCCCCAACAAGGTGTTGCGATCGCCGCCAACCACAGCCTGCCCGACCTGCGTCATGTTCAAGTTGTTGTCCGAACCGAGCACATTGAGCGTGCTGACCTCTTCGTTGATGACATTGACGTGCTGGCCTTCCACGGTGATGGACTGCGCGTGATCCACGTTGATCGAGCCATTCGAACCCGTGATGTGGACCGTTCCGCACTGACCGTTGAGCACAGTGGAGAAGTCATTCTTCGTGATGCGCACGCTTGCTCCTTGCAAGCACGTTGCACCACTGGCCGGGTCCACCAGTTCATTGGAGCCTGCAACATCGCCCGCGCAAGCGGTGGCGGCCACACACATCAACAGCAGTGCGAGCGGGCGGACGGGATTGGGGGTGTAGCGTCCATGGCATACGGATGTCATTTTCGAAACCTTTGGCTGGGTTTAGTAGGGCGCAACGTTCGTTTGAGATCGTGACACGCTCTTGGACGAGCTTGGCTCGCACAACGCCAGCATGCATCACGAGAACCTCAGTTGAAGCGGCGGCGGACCGCCAACGCGTGGGCGAACTCCGCCACAGAGGGGGCAACACGCGGAGCCAACGCGGAGCCAATGATTGCGCATCAGTGGCCTGCACTCAATGCTGGGTCGCGCAGTTTGAATGCCCACTGATCGGACTAACGCGTCCAGATTGCAATGACCAAGCGGGTCATCGTCTCCCAAATTCGGAGCCCGCCTGGATACCGCTTCATTGGCATCGCGCGGCTTGGCAGCACAAACGATTCATGCGAATCCAAACTGAGGTGCATCGTCATTCCGCGGTATCGACGCGGATACATTTGGAACGTATTGACAAGGCGCGAATTTCTGCGATGAATCGATTCCACCAATACACAGGAGAGCGAAATGTCCGTGGAAAGCTATATTCCCAACGGAAGCACTCAACCACTGGGCGATGCCGAGCAGCGCGACTATCGATCTGGCGTGGCGCAACACTTGGTCGAGGTTGCAAATGAAAGGAACGTGTCGATCAATCCGCTGCTATTGGAGCACTATTTGTGCGGCAACATCACTCTTAAGGAGTTGGTCGAGTTGACCGTCCGATCATGCATGCACTGATGATATCTCGTCGCACGATTGAGTTTGGAAGGGATGGGACGAGGCAAGCGGGCCCGCCCAAAAGCCCAATGCGTGGTGTTGAATTCAGAGCCGTTGGAGCGCGGAGCACAAATGTGGACATTGTCTCCGGCTTAGATTTTCCCCTCCAACTCAGAACTGTTCTTTTTTAAACACAACAGTTTTTTCTGCAAAATCAACGCTGTTGACTCGTCCTGAAACTCAGGCGAGACGGGAAAATTTGGTGAAAATCTAAACTAAATCTACCGACCCAAAATGACACTCAAAGTTCCACATCCGGCTTTCATGGTTGCGACATGAATGACAAACATCTTTTTCCATGAGAAACATTTGACAGACTTCAAATCATTAGTATCACAAATGGATCCCCACCACCGGAGATCCCGTGAACGCACTTCCCAATTCCTCAGCCACAAATAACCGGTCTGCCGCCCTATATATTGAGTCGGTGCGCGTGCGTGATGTCACGATGACCAACATCAGCCTCAATGATGCGGCGACGATCAAACATTTCCAGAAGATGCTTGATCGGCTCGGGCGCGACATGCCGCGTCGGCGCAAGAGCAGCCAGGAAACACGCTTTCCACAACCACTGCCGCTCGCCAGCCCTGCCCGCACTCTGTCCGTCGAAGTTCATGATTACTTGCAAAGCTGTGAGCGGCGCCATCTCCAAGCCAACTCTATCAAGGCATACGATCGCACGCTGCAATTGCTGAAAGTCGCTTGTGGTGATGTGTTGGTGTCCGACATCGGGCGCGATCACATCGGCCAATGGTGGGAATTGTTGAAGTGGGCGCCAAAGCATTTGTCCATTCCCACCTTGGCTGGCAAGACTGCTCAGGAGCTGATTGCCATCGGTCAACAGCAGAAGCGCAAGCCATTGGCAAGGCGCACGTTGTCCGCGCATCATACGAACGTGTCAGCGTTCTTTTCCGCGCTCGTGCTTGCAAGAGCCATCCCCTACTCGCCCATGGATGCTTTCCCCAAACCCAAGCTGGACGTCACGACGGAAGAGGAATCGTCAGAGCGCTGGTTTAGTGAGGATGATTTGAAACGTGTTTTTGACCATGACACTTTCAAGAAGTGGGCCAAGAAATACCCCCACCGCTGGTGGGCACCGATGATAGGTCTGTATACCGGAGCGCGGATTGGTGAAGTGGCGCAAATAAAAACAGCCGATGTCTCGAAAATTCACGGTGTCTGGTGCCTGTCGATTCGCAAGACTGTCGATGCAGATCTGGCGCACAAATCTTACGGGCGAAGCCGGCAACGATTGAAAAATCAAGCGTCCCAACGCACGATCGTCATCGCCCAACCCCTGATTGACGCTGGATTTTTGGACTTTGTCGCTGACCTCAAAGAAGCCAAGTGTAAACGCTTGTTCCCGCACTTGTCTGCCGGGCAAAACCGCATCAGTGGCGAGACCAATGCCCGATACAGCCAGGGATTGCTCAATCAATTCGGGGCATACATGAAGAAGCTTGGATTTCCCGATGGTATGCGCTTTCATTCGTTTCGCCACACGTTGATCACATCATTGGACAATGACGGCGTGGGGGACAAAGAAATTTGTATGATCAGCGGCCACGCCTTGCGCGTAGAATCCGAGGTCCTTGGCGGGAATTACCGCGGCAAAATTCCCGAGCGGATCATCGCCACACAAGTCAAAACGCTGGCACGCTACAAGCCTGCGGTGGTGTTGCCGGTCTACCAGAAAGGACAGTTTGAGAAGCAGTTGAAGGATCGCTCCAAGCACTATCCGTGATGCAGTGCTGTTCTCTCCGCTCACTGTCATATCAGCTGTCGGCATCCCACCGCTTTTGGCCGGGCTGCACGCGGCCCAGGATGCATCCTTGATTTGGCGCGCTGGTGCCAATCAAAGCCGTCCTAACCGGTGAGACGCCTTGGCCTAACATTTCGCCCATGGACCCTGCACTTCACCAGACGCTTCCCGTTCGCTTCGAGTGGGCCAATTCCGCGCACACCGACTTCAAGGATGCGCACATCATTGTGATGGAGCGTGAGGTGTGGGTTGCCGTCGCATTGCCGCGCAAGCTCTCGGACGGCTGGGAAGTTTGCACTGGCGTCTATCGTCGGCAGTTCAGCGCAAGCCGGTGGGTCAACATGCGCAGTGAGGCCGAAGCGGTGAGATGGATTTCGAGCTGGGTGAGCAAATACGCTGACTGGATTGCGAGCGAAGCCCCGCGGCGCAGGCACCGACCGGTGGCCTCAAATTCAATGCTCGACCGAATGAAGCTCGGATGGTGACACGCGGCATGGCTGCATAGCTCGACGCATTGGGCCTTGGCAACACAATTGGTGTTCTGCGATTATCCGTTGCAATCACCAAGTGGAGCCGATCATGGCAGGTGAAAAGGAAGAGGCAGTCAAACTGGCTGAGATAATCCTCGCTCTTCGAGAAAAGCACGGGTCGGATGTCATCGATCTTGCACTGTGGATCGCGCCGAAGGTGCCTGATGCGATCATGTTAGGCCGCCATGAGGTGGTCATCTCAAAAGTTCATCAAAATCAGGTCACACGACTGATCGCCTGCCTCAGAGATTTGAATTTTACTGCGGAAGAGGCGCATCCAAGTTTTGATGAGGCATCGCAGAACCGCAAGGACCGGCTCACACGTGTTGTGGTCCGTTGGGCGGCTCAGGGCGGAACAGACGTCTAGCCAGCCCCGCAGGATCACTTGTCCGTTATGGAGTTTATGGCTCCGAATTGAAGCACCGCGGCTGATGCATTGCTTGGCGAGCAAAGACTCGGACGGGCGTTGCTCGGCTGATATCCAGTCTGGGCGCGTTGCCCTTCCCCACGCGCGTCATCACGGTGGCTCACCGCGCCGTCGCCAATGACTCAATCCGTGCCGGCAACAGCACACGCTCAACAAGGCTGTCAGCGCGGGCCGCTCCACACATCTCGGAGCGGCCCAACACTGCCAGGTGTCCAATCCATCTGGACTGAGAATGCTCTTACTGAGAGCACTGACGCATGTCCACCAGCATCAGCTTCCAACGAAAACGATCGTTGAATTGCCGTTGCAAGCCGAGACAATCGACGCTTCACTGATGTCCATTTTTGTATCGGTCAGCTCGTCAAAAACCGTCGTTGACCCGATGACAACCCGGCCAAAATTTAGCGCCGCCGACGGAACCAAGCGCTTGCAGACGTCGTCCGGCACCGCCTCATACGTGATGGCAAAGTGGCGGGCGACGGCCCCGCCTGAGGTGATCGGCGCGCCCCTCGCATCACTGCCATTGATCGTGACTGCGCCATCCCACTGATTTTTGAGTGTCGTTGGAGATGAGGTCATCTGAGGCGGGAAAAACTTGCCTGCAACGGCGACGGCGGTGGTCAGCTCATTATACTTCTCCGACACAAACACGCCTTTCAAGATAGCCTGAGCTTGGGCAAGTGTTTGCGCGGTTTGGTTGGCTGTTCGCGCAACCTGCACCTTGGAATAGATGAAAAAAGCAGCGACTGCCAAAGCGGCCATCACTGCAAGCACAAGCATCAACTCAATCAACGAAAACCCTTTCTGTCTTTGATAAACCATTTGTATACTCCAAAAATAAGGACATAAAAATACCCCAAGCCAGGGATATATATTCCAAACTATGAAATGGTTTGTTTTAGTCAACAGAAAATATTAACGCTGGCAAAACGCGACCAGGATTCGTGATCGTTATCGTAAATTCGTATTTTTAATGGCCCTGCCAACAGTTCGTTCAATCTTCTCGGGCTTTCATCGCCACGATCAATTCGGAGTGAGCCATGACGAAACCCAAGCCTCCATTTTGGAAGCAAGCAAAGCCCAGAAAGAGAGAGCCACCAAAGACCCTTGCCGAAAATCAGCGAGAGGCTGCCCGGGCACACGCGCAAGCTGCGGGCCGCCGTTATCCCAATCTGGTCGATAACGCTTGGGCTGCGCGCTTCGTGCCCCCAATCTTTCCGCCGGAACCCATATAGGATTCCGCGCTATGTCAGAGACAGCGCAGCATGGTGATCTCGGTGCAGCACACACCGCAAGCACAGTGCATCAATGCCACATGGATCAGTCACCGTCATCTGGCCGCAAGCTCATCAAGCTGAGGCTGAGTGGCTTCGGCAGAAGCATGACGCGCAGCGTTGCCAGAGACTCGGGCCGCATCTCTCGCGACCAATTCGAAATTCGGACAGGTAAGTGGTGATGCGAACGTTCAAAAGAAGCGGTGGTTCCGATGAAAAAAAGGGCGCCTATTTGGCGCCCTTTTTGAACATGCATTACTAGGAAACCCCTAGATAGATGACTTCGGAGACGTCTTAGCTCTCTCCGATGACAAATGCGGATGCTCTTTGTGCCGCATGTCAATTTAGGTTTTTTTCGTTTTTTCCTGATTGCGAAGAAGTGACTGAAAGCAGCTTCCAAGTGTCGTCCTTCTGCCGCTGGTAAGACATCGACACATATTTTTCAGTGCATTTTCTCGCCTGTGCATCTTGGGGAGCACATGCAGGACTGAGGTAGACCCTCACCTCAGCCCCGTCAGACCAACCGTCCCCACGCGTGATCTTTAATGCCGAGCCCGCCTCGCCGCCATCCTTCTGATAGACCGCTAAGTCATTCAGCACTTGTTCGTCGCGCACTCCCGAAGAGCATGCGGCGAGCAACGGGCTCACCAAGAGGCAAAAGATGAAAAAACGTCGCATAACTCCCCCTTATTGTTGGCATTTCAAGGTGCAGACTTTCGAAAGTTCAGCATCGGCCGGACGGCCAGCCGGTAACGATTCAGCGGCTTTAAAACCCCTTTCGTTGTTAGCGAGATCTGAGGTTTGGCAAGCCCACGCGCTGTCTCCGCTCAGTCTGCTCTGCATGTTGGGAATGTCATGCATCACCAGACCCTGAGCTTCATTAACGACCCCAGAGCTTCTGGCGAGCGCAGTGCCCATACGTTTCCCCATAATGCAGCTCACGGTGCAGTGCCGCATGGCGGAGTTGATCTCGCCGGGAAAGGTTTGGTGTCCCCACGTGCGCCATTGACGGGCCATATCATACAACCCCGATTCTGGCATTTTGGCACCAGATTGCTTGTAGATATATTCCAAGTCTCTGGATTGAAGACCTGTGGGGTCGAAATTGTTGACAGGGGCACTCTCCACGTAAGAATAAGTGCTCAGCCCGCCAACCAGTCCGATCGGATCGCTTTGAACATAGCGACCGGTCGCGGCGTCGTAATCCCGGTAATAGTTGTAATTCAGTCCCGTCGCCGAATCGTATCGCTGTCCCGGGAACCGCATGTTCAACACGAACTGGGTGGCGTCTAGATCAGGGTCCTGGTTGGGCACGCTGTTCCCAAACGCTTCCCCGGCCAGGTCCCAAGTCCACACAGCTACATTGCGCACGGGATCGATCACCGACCGCGGTGTGCCCAAGTGATCCGGCTGGACATAGTGCAGCCGCCCGATCGCGGTGCTGGGCCCAACCTGGAGGCCGACAGGCTGGTCACCCAACCAGATTGCTTGCTGGATCGCCGCCCCGCTTGGGCCGTAGTCGCCCAGCCAATGGCCTGACTCGTCAAATACCGTGTAGGTCTCGGACGACCCGGCATAGCGCCGGACGCGTTCGCCCACGCCGTTGTAGGCGTAGTTCATCACCGGCACGCCCGACTGCTTCACTTGCGTCATCCGGCCATGGTTGCCATAGACGAACTCCTTGGCGGTGCCGCCAATGGCGGTGGTGTTGCCTGCGGCGTCGTGGCCACGGGCAATGCCGGCCACAGAGCTGAGCTTGTGGTTGGTAGAGGGATAGACGTAGTCCTGCAAACCGCCGGAGTTGGTGAAGGCCTCGCGGTTGCCGGTCTTGTCGTAGTCGTAGCTCTCCAACACCGTATTGCTTGGGCCATCGCGGAACTGGGTGAGGCGGCTGAGCGTGTCGTAATCGAACTTGACCCGAGCCGGTGTTGCGAAGGTTGCGTTGTGGATCGCGGTGATTTGTAGGAGTTCATCCCTGGCAAGGCCAATATCCAGACCACCTGATGCCGTATCACGCAGCGATTGCACTGCGTAGTTCAGATCATAGGCACGGACCAACGTCCGCCCATTGCCATAGGTCCAACCCTGCCCAGGTCCAAAGGGATTGTAGCCGGTGACGGTGAGCAGCAACTCCCTGGCACCACCTGGCGGGGTCACGCCGACGGTGGCCACCCGGCCCTGCGCATCGCGGGTGTAGTCCGCGACCGAGCCGTCTGGGTAGGTCACCGCGGTGAGCTGACCTGCGAGGTTGTAGGCGTATTTGACCGTCAAACTGACACCGTTCGTGATCTGGACCTTCCGCACCAAATGACCAAACCGGTCGTAGCAATACGCCGTGCTCCCACTGCCATCGGTCATCGTTGCCCAACGGCCCAAGGCGAATTGCTCGCCGGCAGCACACGCACCGGGAGCGGTGTCGTAGGTGAACCCCACATTCAGGCTGGTGTCGGGGTAAGTGACACCAGTCAGGCGATTCAACGCGTCGTAGTTGTATTGCCGGGTGACTCCGCGCGCATCCGTAGTCGTCTTGACATTGCTGGCCGCATCGAACGTATAAGCTGTGATGCCAGTGTCTGGGCTGGCCAGCTGCGTGCGGTCGCCAAAGGCGTTGTAGGTGTAAAGCGTTTCCAGCAACTTGGGATCGGTCACCTTGGTGACTTGATCGAACTCGTTGTAAGCCAAAGCGGTGGTGGCTTCAATTCCACCCACATCCTGCAAGGTGGCGCTCAAACGGTTCAATGGATCATGCTGGCGCGTGGTCTGGCGCAGCAACGGATCGATCACACTGCTGACGTTGTCCTCTGCATCGTAACCATAGTTGGTGGCGTGCAATGCCGCGTCTTTGTCCGCTTCCAACTGACCCAGTGTGTTGTAGACGCGCGACAAGGTGCGCTTGACCGTGCCACCCGAGGTTTTGCTGTCTTCCGCAAGGCGGTTGCCCGCGTTGTCCAGGGTGTAATGGATTGAGGCCCCCGTGCTGTCGGAAACATCGGTCAAGCGATGAGCCGCATCGTAGACGTAGTTGGTGAACGAGCCATCGGGCAGCGTCACCTTCTTGACTAGACCGGTGGGCCAATAGTCAAAGGCGCTGACCTGATCGTCCGCTTCGCTGGCATTGTTGGGCCCGCGAACCTTGTTGGACAACAGCCATCCGCGGATGTGATAGCTGGAATCGGTCGCCACACCATTGATGTCCAGGCGCGAGAGCGGTCGGCCCAACGCGTCATAACCCAGTGTCTCGACCGATCGGCCCAGCGCATCGGTGACCTTCCACAGATCCCCCTTGCGATGCGAACACGCGGCCGGGGTGGTTGCGCACACCGGATCATCCGATCCGTAGTAGCTCAACGTCACGAGGTCACTGACGTCCGATCGCGGGCCGTCAACGCTTTTGACCAAGCCCAAGGTCGGGCAGGTGCTGCTGGGCGCGGACACATCCGCCGCCTCGCAGTAAGCGTAAGTGGTGGTTCGGGTTTCACTGGTTGCGGTGTCTTTGACGGAAACGGTGAGCGGTTGCAGGCGTGCATTGCGCGTGATGCGGGTCTCGCGGTTTCCGCGCTTGGTGAAGATCAGCCGGTTGCTTGCGATGTCGTGGCGCTCTTGCGTGGTGCGTTCTTGCGCCAAACCCACCGCTTCTTGGATGCTGCGCGTGCGCGCCGGCTGCCCGGTGACCGCGTCGTTCGCTTCCGCATAACTGTGCTGCGTTACGACATCGCGGCGATCCGTGACCGTGCTCAGCCGGCGGCGGAAATCGACCGACGTGTCCAAGTAGGTGCGGTCGATGTCACCGCGGACGGGATCGGAGAACTTACTGATCTTGCGGGTCGGACCATCCTGCACCCATGGCGTCATACCATAGGTGGTGACTGCGCCCAATGCATCTGTGACCGTCGAGCCACCGGCCGCGGGATAAGTCAACGTCACAGCGTCCGCGCCACCAGCATGCGTGCTTGATGTCACGCGGGCTTTGGTGTCATAGGTGAACGTGCTAAAACGCTGACCATCCTCCCCCGTCACCCCGGTCAGAAAACGTGGGAAACGCGTGTCTTCGTAGTGATAACTGCGCGTTTTTCCATCAGCATACGTGACACTTTCGACTTGACCACCGGCGGTGTAGGTGTAACTGGCCAGGGCAAGACCTGCCGAACGAATGACCGCGATCGTGGCGTCTTCCAAGCCACCGTTGTATTCCAGCATCAGGCTTCGGCCGGTGCTGTGGGTGATGCTCGCCAAGCGATTGGCCGTGTCGTAGACATAGGCCAACGACGTGCCATTCTCCAATTGCTGCGCAACCAGGCGGTTGTTGGCGTTGAAGCGCAGCACGCGATCAGCCCGATACAACAGCCAATCGGTGCCGTCGGCCACCAGACGATCGCCGCTGCCGTCCACCGCCTCATAGGCCGCACCAAGCGCTGCAAATGCAAGCTGCGAGCCATCGGCTTCGATCAGACCGACATTGAGCGTCTGGTTCGGGTCCATCGGGTCCGTGCCCAATGCCAGTTGAATGTTGTGCGAATGAGTCCAGCCGGCTCCAAACCCACTGCGCGCCACCGACGCCATAGAGTGGTAGTGGCGATCGAACTTGATCCAGCCGAGATCGAGGTCCGGCGCGGGCTCGGACTTGTCACCCGTGGTTGGATCGCAGGGATTGCCCACCGGGCACTCGTTTTTGGCGAGCGTCTCCGACTGATACGTGAGCTGGAACGGCATGGCGCATGCCTGCTTCTCATCGCTCCAAAACAGCACGCCCGCATTGGGGCACGCCACGTCACGGTTTTTGGTCGTGGAGCCGGAGATGTTGACGATCTCGCACTGGCTTCCCGTCCACGCTGACCGGGTTCCGGTGTAGTCGCCAAAGCCTTGTGTGGTGGTTGCGTTGTCGTCCCAATAGTTGACTTCATCCCACACCGGAGAGACGTGGACCACGCTCACGGCGGGGCAACCTTCGCCGGTGCTCTCTTGGTTGTAGCGCAGTGCGATCTGGGCTTCGAGTGCCTCGATTGAGCCCACTCCGGGTGGGGGATTGGAGATGCTGAAATCGCTGTATACCCACGGGTCAATGACCGGCGGTCGCGGCACGCCCTCGTATTTGGAGACCGCTTTGCTCGGGGTGACAAAGTGCCCCGTCACCTGCATTTGCACTCCCGCGCCATTGGGGTAATTGGCGAAGAAATCCTTGATCTTGTTCTGAATGCCTTCCTCCGTGGTCTGCGGATCCGGCGGAAGCCAGTCGGACGTCCAGACCTTGCCGGCCTCTTGGGCCTGAGCGCTGGCGCTCAATGCGACACCGATGGACACGGCCAATGCGGCCATGATGGGGTTGCGAAGAAAGTGGGCAGGCGAAGCCATCTTGCTGCGTGACATATGGTGTCTCTCCTTGATGGGCGATCAGGCGCCCGATTGGGGGAGCGGCCGTGGCCTCCATGGCGCACAGCAAAGCCCCCGTTCCTTTGAACAGGCTCAATCAACGTCTGGGGGGGCGGCATCTCCATTGCGGGCCATGAGAGGCGATCCATTGAACTCTGAGGGTCCATTGCCTCAGTGACTGCGACGTTACTGCGAAGCGGGGCACTTGACCAGAGGGGCGGGCACCGTATGGGGCGGCTGTCACGGCACGGTATCTGGGCTTTTACGCAGTTCCACGATTAAGCGTGGCGCAGAAGTGAATGGCGGGCAACTTTGGGCTGCGCGATTCCGTTGACACCGAAAAATGCTTTGTTATCAACATAATTTTCGGGAGCAATGCGAATGAAGCCAAACAAATATAAAAATATTGCGGGCAGTGTCGATGATCACAGCGACTCAGATGTGGATCCGAATAACGGGCAGCCAGCACAAGAAAATGATGATCCCAATGCGCCATATGATTACCTCGGCGGCTTTATCATTCCGGTTGGCACAATGCTGTTATTTTACTGCGTCGGAGCGATGTTCGTGCTCGGGATTTATTGCATTCCTTATGCGCTGGGATGGACCGATCACCTGCCGTGGGAAAACCCCTATGCATGTGAGACTACAAAGGAAGAAATTGAAGAATGCCGCACTGCTGTTGCTCAACCCGACGGACAGGCCACTAAACACAAGAGCTGACTTGCAATCGACGCTCACAACGCGAAGCGATCACTTGATTCTTGAAGGTCAGCTTCCACAGCGTCCATGAGGTCGACGCGTTTGGCCCAAGTGCTCATGGGCCCCATCTCTTGACAGCCGCCAGTTTTGGCGAGATAAAGCGCTGGCTGGCGGTAAGCCGTCAGTAGTAAGCGGTTGGCTCATACAGCCACCCTTCGCGTTGGTCGGAAACGCCAGCGTTCCTACCTGCATATGCCCCATTCGGCGCCAGGTGCCCATCGGACTGTAACCAGTCGCTGGGAGAAAAGCCCCCCTCGCCCGTCCAGGACTCACATATGCCTAACCGCTATAAATCCGCCCGTGAAGCCGCCTTCAAAGCGCAAGGTGGCCGCTGCTGTTACTGCAACGTCCCCATGTGGCGCTCCTCCCCAGAAGAACTGGCACCGCTCGGCCTTCGCGCTAGAACGGCCAACCCGCTTCAATGCACCGCTGAGCACTTGGTGGCGAAGCGCGACGGGGGCGGCAGCCAGCGTGTGAATATTTCCGCAGCCTGCTGGCTGTGCAATTCCAGGCGCCATCGCCGGAAGAACCCACTAGACCCCAAGACATACCGTGAGTTTGTGCAGCGCAGGATGGCCAAGGGCGGGTGGCATTGCTTGGGAACCAACTTGACGCTATGAACTCGGCTGCCAGTTTTCCAAGGCGGTGAGGAACTGCTCCATGCCGTCTTGGCGAAGCGAGTAGCAGCGGGCCACAGTCATGGGAGTTCCGCTGTCATCGATGCTCTTTCGAAGCGCGTTGACCCTGCGCTCCCATGCACCATCGAGCATGGTGAGATCGCAGTAGTTCACTGCGTTGAAAGCATGCGAGAAGTCCAACGCATCGTTCTTGTCTATGGTGGAATTGACATCAAGGATCCAATCCCGCATCAGCGCACCAGATATGATCTTCATCCGCGAGCGAACGCCATCCGGGCGTGATGCCTTGGCATTGGCGCGATAGGTGTCGTTTGTTCGAATTGTCTCAACACACTGAATGAAGCGGTCCGCAACCTCGTTCAACACCTCGCCCATCTGACCCCGATGCTCATGAAGCATCAAAAATACACCCTGCAACGCCTCCACCGCGTCACCTGTTTGGGCGAACTTGCGAGCAAAGAAATCCATGTTTGGCTCGTCGGCCGCGGGAATCGGTCGATCGGCATCATCTTCAAAGTTGCCTTCGCCCCACCCTTCGCCAGCCTCCGGAAGAGCGAGGTGGATGTTTGGGAGCACGGCCCGCAGTAGCGCATCAGCTTCGGTGGAGTGCGTGCCGTCAGAAAAGCGGGCAAACTCAGAGACGGTTATTGGCGTGAACATCCACGTTCCTTGACTGCTCTTGATCGCCTCGGCGAAGCGCTGCGTCAGTTCTAGGCTTTTGGCTATATGCCGTATCGCGAAGATATCTAAATAGATAGCAGGCCGCTCGAATGTCTGCCGCCACAGCACGTCGTCTCCATCACGTTCAAAAGTGATTGGCATGGATATCCCTATTTGCGTCGGCCAATTCCGACATCACTGCAAATAACGAATTCGCGCCGCACGCCTTAGCCGATGCGCCGCAACAGATAACGGCACAGGTCGCGCAATGAAATCCATGTCAGATCAACTGTCGAGCGTGCGCCCGCCAAAAAATGCAAACTTCTTGCAAAAGAATCCCTCTCTACCTTAAACCATCCCCGACATATCTGCCTCAGCTTGGGCGTAATCAGTTGCCGCCTGTCTAAGGGCCGTGTCCAAACTTTGGCGTCGCGCCAACATGGACGCACGCAGGCTCATGAGATCTCGTCGGCCGTTGAGCAAAACATTTTCGAGATCGATGCGCTTAATGATCATGCGTCGATCCAGATCAGCCACCAACTTCGGATCGACAGCCTTCTGTGGATCGAAGTGAAATTTCGCTTGGAGCGTTTGCTTCCAGTTCAAAAGACGTTGTGTCAGCGCCGGTCCGAAGCCAGGGACTTGCACAACCGCGTTGTATGAAATGTCTGCCGCCGTTTCAATATTGAAAGATGCAAGCATTGTCTTTTTCGCCTCGCCTATGCCCGGGATCTTGGCGCGCTCGATCTGAAATCGATCTAAGAAGGCATGAAGCTCTGCTTTTTGGCGGTTGGCCACGAGGCTATCGTATTGTTGCTGGCGCAGCCGCCCCAATTGCTGCCATTGATCGCGCAAAGAACGCAATTCGACCAGCTTTTCTTGGAACTGCACAGCCCCTTCATCGCGCTTCCACCGCGCTGTCAAATCATCGTAGCGCGCTTTTGCTCGCGCGCGAGCTTCAAACAGTGGACGGCTGTCTACTTCGCCGCGACCGATAATCCACTTGGCCATGCCCCATGCCAACAGAGCCCAGACGATGATCAATGTTGCTTGATACGCCACACCAAGCAAAACGATCAAAAACGCCACCACCATACCTAGACCACGCCAAACTTCTCTGCGCTTCCGCGCCGATTGGGCATATGCGGACGGCGCAGACTTCGGTGCCACGGGCACAGCACTTAACACCGGGAGACTTAGGTTCTCAATGTCACGCCAGACGGCAACGATATTGAACGGCCCGCCGGGCATCTTGGTTGGCCCTGCCACCGGCAAACCAAAAAGTGCGATGCCGGCGCGCTCGATCGGACACCACGGACAGTCGGAATGACCCGATTGGTAAAAATGAGCTGCGTTCGCAGAGCATTTGGTGAACTTCTTTTCCAACTCAGTGAGCGCACGCACCCACTCTTTTGCCACCGGGCGACCATTCGGTGCCACGCCCTGCTGTCCGAATGCCCGCTCCCACATCTCTGCCACGGCTGGTGAGGCCGCGACCGCCGGAGCGCTATAAGGCGGGGGCTGCATCTGCTTAACAGCCGCGTCTCGCCCATACGCGTAGCGGAATTGCGGGATGGCTTTTTCAATGGGCATGTCGCCGGCACCACTGAACCTTCCAGCAAACGGATGGCGGCCATTGAGCAGGAGTTGGAACACCAAGACCGCCAAACCAAAATTGTCATGGTTTGCGGTGCGCAGGGTGTTCTTAAATGCTTTGCCGTGCAATTCGGGTGGGGTGAAGTCTTGAACGCCCACCTCGCACAAGAACGTCTTGCCTTGATGGCTGATCTGGAAGCTGTCGCAATCAATCAGCCTCACGGTGGCATCGGGAGCAACGAGCACGCCGCCGTGGTTGACGTCGCCAACCAAATAACCTGACTCATGCAGCAGTGCGAACGCACGCGCTGTGTTGAGTGCTGCGCGAACCAGCATGCGCCAATCAGCACTCGGGAATTCTGAAAGGCGGCTTTTGGGGCTGTAAAGACGGTGGATATCCTTGGAGCCACGCAGGTTGGGCATCAAAAATCCGCATACCTTGCCGTCCAGTTGGCGCAGCACCTCTACGGGCCAAGCGGTGAGCTGCTCCAATTCCTGGGTTCGCAAGCGCTGCATAACATTGAGCTTGTCTGCGCGCTCAACACTGGCAGGCGCCAAGTAGATCTTCGCGAGCATCTCTGGGTGAGCCAGCACCTCATAGATCGCTCCCTCCCCTCCCTTGGCCAAACGCTTCCCTAGTTGAAGCGGTCCACCGGTTCCGCGGACGTCTGGTGCAGACACTTATGCCTCCGCGACCGGGTCAGGCACGGTCCGCGAAGCGATCGCCTTAGCTCGACTGGCCAGCAACAGCGTTTTGTCGTCGTCTGTTCGGTCGCAAATCGCCGGCGAACCCAAATACAGCGCTAACTTGTCAGACAACTCCGCGTCTTGCCCTGGCTCAGGCAATGCGCGAACCGCACGGAAATTGCTGTCGAAGAATGGTCCATGCACAGTTTTGCTCGCGAAGTGCAAAACTAAGGATTCAATGCCATCGGTGAATGCCGCTACTTCATCAATTAATTCGGGGCTACACATGAACTCAAATGACGCCAGCGCTGCGGGCTCTGTCACAAATGTAGTCGTGTTGGCATATTCACCGTGCTGCGGCCAAAAGACATAGGCCCAGTCATCGCCTCGATGCCGCACCACGATGGCACCGTCCCCAATCTGCAAGAAGCATGCATGGGTCGGAGACACAACAGCCACCAAAATGGTGCAAGCAAAGTCGCGGATGCTGGCGCCATCAAGTTCGGCCTGGCGCGCGATCCGCGTGCTCACATTTTCCAACCAGCCATGCGCAACATCGCGAGTCACACCAGTCAGATCACCCCCATCGTCGAAATGACCGCGCACACTGTCCATGAGTTCACACACGGCCAACGAAGCTCCACGCTCTGCGTGCTTGGCACTGCCTGCGCCATCGGACGCTACCAATACGACCACCTCGCCATCTAGGACCGCGCAGACGTGCGCGTCCTGACAAGGCATATCTGTTTTGATGTGCGAAGTGCCGATGACGGACGCAGCGGCAACCCGCCAGCCCTGGATGTCCATCAGGTCGACGCCCAGCCCTCAGGCGCCACAGGATTGGTCAAGTGAACCACGTCTCCTGGTGTGGAACGTGACACTGCGCTCATAGAGTTCGATAGCCAGCTGAACAGCTCACGGAATTGCAGCCCCTTCAAACGCAAGGGTGCGCGCACGGAGATCTGGCCAAGAACGTCCATGTTTGCGCCTTGAACGCCGACGGCGTAGAACTGGAAATTCTTGGTGGCTTCACCTTCACGAACCAGTTCTGCCGCACGCTGCCACTGGTCTGTCGGCGCGCCATCGGTGATCAAGAATACCCACGGGCGGTAGTAGGACACACCATTTTGCTTGTAGGTATTCTTGCGTTGCCGCACCATCTCCAAGCCTTGCTCGATCGCAGCCCCCATTGGGGTATCGCCCGTGCATGACAGCATAGGCGGGTAAAAGCTATCTGCGGTGACGAACTCGCTCAGAATCTGCACCGGACCGAAGGTGACGATACCCACTTCAATACGTTTAGATGCAAGAGAATCGGCCGTGAGCTCTTCGCGGAACTGCTGCAAGCCTGCGTTGAGCTCATTGATCGGCTGACCGTTCATGGACCCAGACGTGTCTAGTAGTAAAAGGCACGGACAGCGGTTCTCGGGATTCTCGGCAAACTCAGCACCACCAAAGGGCACCTGTTCAAACTCGTTCGTCATTAGTTGTTCCCCCTATTTTATGTTGCAATCTAGACCAGAGCAGCGAATTCGACCAGCGTGATTGATCTCTTTCTGAGAATTTCATATTGGCCACCTCACCACCCACACTCCGCGTCACCGCACTGCCTCAGTCTCCCGCCGACTGGATGCCTCTGCTGGTCGCCGCGGGCATCCTCGTCGCACTCAGCGTTGGGACTCTCGACAAATACGTGATCGATGGAGCGCGTGTGGCCACTCCACCTGTGGTTTCACCTTCGGTCGCCACCCCAGTTGAAACATTGGCTCCGGTTCAATTGGCAGTTTCCGGACGGGTTGGCTCACTACGCCTCGCGGCGGTTACCGCTTTGCCAAAGCGTCCAGGCAAGCTCCGAAGCCATCCAAGCTGCCCCACCCAACTGATGCTGGCCGAGTCTGCGGCGGCGGCCGCCGCGACAAAAGCAGGTTGGCGCGTGGTGCGTGACCAAGATATTTCCGGCTATCAGTTGGTGGTTGTGGACGCAGGCATTGAACGCGTGCGCCGCGGCCGATGCTTGCCCAGCGGAATGAGTTTGCTGATCTTTCGAGGGACCAAATTGGCAGCCATTGCTTATTCGAGAAACGGACCAAAGGCGGTATGGCTTACGTCGGTAGAGCAGATCGCGCCCAACACAATCCAACTGAATGGCGCAGATGAGCCGGCGGCGTTGCTCCGGCTTGACCCAAACGCCATCCAACTGACGCCTTTGAAGTAACAAGAACACCCGACATATTTAATTTCGACGAAATCAATCACCTCGAATTGTGGAACTTCGACCTTCTCGTCTATCAATTGGCAACATTGCTCGTGCAACGTCGGGCATTAGCCTAAACCTAATCAATCAGCGCGACCGCGCGAGGCGATTGCATTGCCCGCGTCGCTGATGTTGTCGGCGATCGACTGCAAGGCGCTTTGCACACCATCAAGAGTCTCCCCTTGCAACGGGTGATCACTGCGCAGTGAATCAGACAGGCCCTCAATGGCTCGGACGACATCGAAAAGCGGCTCCGTTGCTTCTGCGAGAGACCTCAGATACATCGCTATCTCGTCGCCGGCCGCTCCATACATGTATGCAGCTATCAGAGTCGCTCGGGCTTCTGGCGGGTATTCTGAAAATCGCTCTTCGACAAACCCCTTAGCTTCCAACATCCAATCATGGGATGTCATTCCTGCCTGCCTCATTAACGCATCGGCATCCAACATAGATTTTCCTGTCTTTGATTAGGGTGGTTGATGGCGCCGGTCCACTACACGCTCGGACACCTCGAACGGTGTAGATGGTGAGTCAACTTGCCCGAGGTTATCGGCAACATAAGCCCCGACCTCTCGCTGTCCGCTATCAGTCCCTTGCTTTACGCAGCCGCTCATTTCGGTTGCACAGTGCGGACCCGACAAGATAACTAACCACGATCGTGATGGATTGCAAGAGCAACAATCCGAAGGTAAAGATGCTGCCAAATAAGGTGAACGCGCCCCAGATGAATGCAGCCCCTTTTAGCCAGCCCCTCCCCATGGCGGCTGCCCCGAGCATAGAAAGAAATATGGCCAACTGAAAGCCCAACACCCCTGCCGCCAGCAATACGAACATTCCCTTTCCCTGGTTAGACTTGCCCCGTTGATCAACAACGGATTTTGGCGCAGAGACCGGCCATGGCGGATTTATGGCACATCCACGGTTCGTCCGCCTAAGATGTAATCGCAGTTCTGCTCAGCGCTACAACGGCGATCAAGGACACCGCGAAGAGGGTCAGCAAGGAAGCGGACAACGCTGCAAACGCGCTAAATGCCACATCTACCGGCGATGCGTGATATATGGTGATTCACTGCGGAAGATATAGCGAATATCCAGAACGTCATTTAATCGACGCATACAAAGCATAGGGGCTTTGAATGAACACCGGAAGTTCGATCGACTGGGACAACCATATTTCCGCGAATGCCAAGTGGACGCGCCGAACAGCGCCCATGGCGCTTGCACTGCTGTTAGAGCGGCTGAAAGACAAATCAGGCTCCATTTCTTACAGTGAGCTCGCCAAGCTGATGTATCAGCGATACGGCGAACCGATTCAGCCCAACAAGCAAAAATACGGCTTACCACTCGGTGCCGCTGCTGATGCGGCAATTTTTCAGGGGCGCGACCACGGCATCACGATTCCGCCGATCAGCTTGATCGTCGTGAATGCGAACACCGGCTACGCTGGCGATGGAGCGAACCAGTTTGTTCGCCGACTTCGGGGAACGACATTGCACACCCGTGACCCAAAGCGGCGGGCGATCATTGACACGGAAGTCGAGCGCATCTGGGCTTTGGATACAGGTTTTTGGGAGCGCTTGGAACAACTTCTTGGAGTCACTCCCGCCCCGAAGCCAAAGGTCCGCATCACCGACATTGGCCCCCCACCTATACCTCCCACAGGTGGCAAAGGTGAAGGGCCCGCTCATGCCGCGTTAAAGAAATGGGTGACAGATCACCCCCAAAGGTTCACCGACTTTGGGCACTTCAATCGCGGCAAGACAGAAGACCGACTCCAATCAGGCGACAGCGTCGACGCCATGCTCTATGGAGCGACCGTCCGGCTTGCAGTCGAGGTTAAGGCGAGCAATGCATCCGAAGATGAGTTGACACGGGGCATTTTCCAGTGCGTCAAGTATCGCGCCACGCTTCAAGCAGAAGCCCGCGCCTACCCCAAGCATCGTCTACCCGGCACTTCTATTTTGGTTTCGACGGTAAAACTGCCGAAGAAGGCCCAAGCAGTCGCGGACGCGCTCGGGGTCCGTTTTATGCAGGTTGCGAAGAGCTGTGAGAGGTAACGCCTACATCTTGGTTTCACTGACATAAGCCATCCAAACCGCTGCATAGCAGGCAATTTCATATTCAAAAATCGCCGCGCAGCTCATACGCTTGCACTGACCAGCGCAGATGCACTGACCAGCGCCGTAGAATCTACTGCGACGTTCTCGTTCTCGTTCTCGTCAGCCATCTCTACCCCGTGTTGAATTCCCATTGCAACGTGAAACGCGGCAAAACCGGCCATAGGCGTTCAGCCCCCAGCGAGATCGCGAAGCCTGACGATAGATGGTGGCTATCCATCACGTATTTACTGGGTTGCTAACGCATATTTCATGCCCCTGTGGCATTTATTCTGCGCACACCGCTACCCTGGCCCTGTCGTCAGACGATCCCTGTTTCTTGGTTCGCGTTTGGACCAGGAGAGAGGATCAGCGGGCAAGGAGCAGGCAGAGGGAATGGCACAAGACATGGAATGGGGCCCCTCGATCTGGGGGCAGCGGTTCACCGGGTCCGGTCAATGGTCGCTGCGCTTGCGAGGCCATGTCCTGGAACTGGTGTTTGGCGGGCAAAGCCACGTGGCCGCCATTGAGGGCCGCTCCCCGCTGAGCATCCAACAGGGCATCTTCTGGACCGACCTAACCCTCCACCCCGGCCAGGCGCGGGCAATAACGGTTGACGGCATCCCTAACAAATACGGCCAGGCCATCGAAGAGGCTGTGCGCGCGGTGGTCGCCGAACAAAAACGCGAAGCGGCCAGGCGCGCTGAGGAAGAGCGCAAGCTCAGCCGGCGTCAGCGCTTCGCAGCCGCTTACGCGGCCATTGAGCGTTGGAGCAAGAGCGTCGTGACCGTGATCCAGGCCGCCAAGCAGGCGCACCGCTGGATCACCCAAGAGCAGGTCAACGATTTGCGAAACGGGCGCCCTGCAATCCTCCCGTCTGCCTCAGAGCTCAGCGAGCTTGCGGCCGATCCCGACGTCCGTGCCAGCCTTGGCGATCGGCTGGACCGCGCCGAGCGCGTGTTGAAAATATGGGATTGGGATCTGCCAACAGTGATCGACCAGTTCAATGAAAACCACACGACACGCGAACTTGAACAATGCCGGCATCTGTTTGACCGGGTGGAAAGTCGGCCACTGACCGAGGAGCAGTCTCGCGCCGTCATCTGCTTCGACAATCGCGTGCAGGTCGTAGCCTCGGCAGGATCCGGCAAGACTTCGACCATGGTGGCCAAGGCCGCGTATGCCATTCAACGCCTCGAAATGGCTCCTGAGCGCATCGTGATGTTGGCCTACAACAAACGCGCAGCCAAAGAATTGGAAGAACGCGCGAAGAAGTCCCTGGCAGCATTGGGCATGGGCAGCGTTTCGCTCACCGCGAAGACCTTTCACTCATTGGGCTTGGAGACCATTGCTGCTGCCACAACCAAAAAGCCATACGTTCCAGATTGGGCCAGTGAAGACAAAGAAAAGCTCCTCAAACTGACCGACATCATCGATCGCTTGAAGAGCCGCTCGTCCATGTTCCGCACCGATTGGGACATGTTCCGGCTGGTGTTTGGCCACAGCGTTCCGCGCTTTGGCGACCCGCAGCCCGAACCGGATTGGGATCCCGACACCGGCCGCGGTGGGCTGCGCACCTTGCGCGGTGAGCTGGTGAAAAGTGTCGATGAATGCACCATCGCCAACTGGCTGTTTTACAACGGAGTCGCTTACGAATACGAGCGCGAATACGAATTCGACACCCGAACAGCCAAGCATTCGCAGTATCACCCGGACTTCTACTACCCCGACATCAAGCTCTACCACGAGCACTTCGCTCTCAACAAACACGGACACCCGCCGCCTGAGTTCGCGGGCTACATGGAAGGAGTGCATTGGAAGCGCGATGAACACCGCACGCGCGGGACCGCACTCATTGAAACCACATCACATCAACTCTGGACCGGGAAGCTGTTCGATCACCTCAAACAGGAGTTGGCTCAACGCGGGGTCACGCTCGACCCCAATCCAGACCGTCCCACCAGTGACCGCGGCCGAGTGCCGTTGAAGCATGAAGAGCTGATCGCTTTGATGTGCAGCTTTATTGCGCACGCCAAGAGCAATGGACGCAGCGACAGCGATCTGGATGCGCGCTTGCGCAAGATGCCCGAGGGCAGCTTTCTCTTCCGCTACAAAATATTCCTGCGTCTGGTCAAGCGCGTTCGCGCCGAATGGGATGCAGAGTTGGCGGCGGCACGGGCGATCGATTTCGAGGACATGCTGGTCCAAGCTGCTGCACTGGTGGAGCAAGGAACAATCGCTTCACCCTATGACCTGGTCTTGGCTGATGAGTTCCAAGACGCGTCCTGGGCGCGTGCTCGCTTGTGTTTGGCGTTGGTGCGCGAGCCGGGGCGCCATTTGTTTGCCGTGGGCGATGACTGGCAATCCATCAACCGGTTCGCCGGCGCCGACGTGTCCGTGATGACCGGATTTGAACAGTGGTGCGGGCAAGGCGTGGTGTTGCGGCTGCAACAGACCTTCCGCTGCCCTCAACCACTGTGTGATGTGTCCAGTCGGTTCGTGTCCAAGAACCCGGCCCAGATCCCCAAAGAGGTGCACTCCCAAACACCCATGCACGGACCAGTTCTGCATGCCTTCCAGGTCGGCAAAAGCGAAGAGATCCAGGATGCCATTCTTGGACACCTGAAAGACCTCAGCGCACAGCTGCGTGCCGGCACCGTTCCGCAGGGGGCCAAAGGCAAGGCGTCGGTGTTCTTGCTGGGGCGTTACAACGATGACAACCGCAGATACCTGCCCCAGCAGTGGGAGCGCCACTGTGGTGATGTGCTGACATTGGAGTTCATGTCCATGCACAGATCCAAGGGCAGCGAAGCGGATTACGTGATCTTGCCCAACATGACCTGGGGTGGCTTTCCCAATCTGCGGCAAGACGATCCGGTGCTCGCACTGGCGATGCCCGGGAGTGATCCCTATCCGCTGGCTGAGGAGAGACGCTTGTTTTACGTCGCCCTGACCCGGGCGCGCCGCTCAGTCGCGATGTTCACCGTCCGCGGACGGCAATCTCCGTTTCTCAAAGAGCTTGTCGAGGACAAGCTTGCTGTCGTGACAGACACGACTGGGACGCGCGTGCGGGAGCGTCACTGCCCAAGATGCAAGCGTGGCGTGATCGAGCAAAAGCACGGTCGCTACGGCAACTTTCTCGGCTGCACGAACTATCCCAAGTGCAAATACAAGCCGTGGCGTTGACCCCCCTCCTCAATCGCTTTTGATATTTACCTGAGACTAACAAAATGAACTCAAATAGCGGACTAACCAGGAATGAATCCACCATTCTTTTTCTTTCCATATGCACCCCACTTATAATTATTGGATGCATGATCTCTATCAGCGAAGGAAAAATCGCACTTGCAAATTACCTAGCGTATGCGCTCCCCTGCATGGCGGCTGTCATATTTGGCCTCGGAACCCTGAGGGAAAAGCCAGCCGGTGCAACGCCACAAGCCAGAGCAGATGCAGAGCAGACGGCAGCGGCGGCATCTGCGGACTCGGGCGGGAGAAAAGTAATAATAAGACTCAAAAAAACGCTCAAATCAATACTTTTCGACATAGATACAAGCGATCAGCAACTTTTCAATATCTCAGGTATCTTTTTATATTTTGGACTTTTATGTAACACATATGCTAGTGCATGCAGCTGGCCGGGAACCAGCATTTACCTCATGGCTTCTGCAATACCACTCTTGCCTACCGCATATATTCGCACGGACAGACTGTTTTGGCGAGGCAAAGTTGCATGCATATTCGGTTATATATTTATAGCTCTGCTAACCCTTGCAACAATAGCCGCTATATCAATGGCACTTAGGGCGATTGTCCCATTGTTTGAATCAACAACACCCGGCCTATGGATTTGTCAGCGCGCAACTTGAAGATTTTAATCTATGGCCATATCACATATATGACAACAACAAACAGGCCCAGAGTGATAGCCCTGATTGCAATCGAAAAAAATGCATTAAGGATCCGCGACGCCCCTCCAATGTTGTTCCCCTCGCCCATATACAGCCCAGCAACAGTCAATAAATTATATTTATCACATTATTAAAAATAGTCAAATGCCAGAATAGAAATGCACTTCTTGCTACTGCTATGCTGCAAAATATCTGCTGCAAATTGCGCCCCCAAAGAACCCGGCGACTACGATAAAAGCGTCGAACAGCGCACAGAAGGCGCGTGTAAATGAGCAGAAAATATTTAGTCCAAACGTCTTTCGAGAGGGGGGCAAGGGCTCAGAATAACTTTGGGGCCTACGCACGGCTTTGGTTCTAAACCGCAGGTTTCCTAGGATTTGCCTTCCGTGCCTTGTTGGTTCTAATCCTTGCATTTTTATCTCCCAACCTTGCCTCGGTATCGATGCTCCGCCGGGTCAAATCGATACCCATCACGCGGATGTCCTCTACCTCTGGAAATTGCGGTGATATTACTAACCAGTAGTTTTGCAAGGCCTCTATCAACGCAGGAAAGCCTTTGATCTTCGCCCCATTGGGATGGACCCACCCTTTGCACTCACCTGTGTAGACGAGCAAGAAAATCCCTCTGTTGGATTGTCGATCACGAAGGTAATCTCCGCACAACTGAATTTCGAGACGCTCGAACAATGATGGTCCGGTCCAGCGATCCGCCAATTTTAGCTCGCACGGAACAGAGCCAAATCCGGCGCCATGAAATAAGATATCGGGCCTCTTAGCATCAGCAAGCTCACTTTCCTGGCTAATGGTGTAACGCGACTGGGCGCGTTCATTAAGTGCATTAGCGATGAACAATCTGATGGCCGTTTCACCGAAATAACACAAAGAATCCGCTGTGCTTGTATTGCCATGTTCTAGGTCGTGCCCGTAATCGCGAATACGCTCAATGGCTAAATACCACAATTCGCGGTGATTGCGAGGCGTGCGCTCCAAGCTGCGATGAAAGCTAAGAATCTGCTCAACACTCCACGGCTCTATATCGGCGTCGAGCGTTGCCTTTTCCTTTGCGCGGTAGGCCATCCAAGGACGCGACTTCTCAGCGGGATGAACCGTAGACATTTCCATCATTGCCAAGTAAGCCTCCTTTCCCGGCGTCTCCTTGATAAAGGAAATCAGAACATTACGGGCATCTTGGGCGTCATCTCGCAGCCCGGGCGAATATACACCTTTGCCTGCCCGGTCAATATCTTCATTCTCGCGTATGTAGCGATGCATGAGTAGATATAGTGCCTTCATATGCGTAACGGATCGGTAAGCCTCGCGTGCGCTCTTATTTTTGCGCCGCCCCCCAACGAGGGCGGTAATGAATTTCATGGCAAAAAGCGTTTGATCTTCGGGCTTTGCGATGTTCGCCAAGTGCGCCGAAAGCGTCGGAATCGCCACATCGGGGGCAACCCCAACCCAACTGGCAAACCAAAGTGGCCCAAGCTCAGCATTCTTTATTGATTTGGACTTATTAGCCGCCAGCTTGGCAATGGCTTCGCAAGGAAGGTCCGAGCCATGTAAAATTTCGAGCAAGTGCCTTAGCTTGCTAGGTGACTTAGGTGATCGAGCAAGTCGTTTGATAGCTCCGACTGCCAAAGCATTCCACAACCAACTGCCGGCCCAAGCAATAGTCGACAACAAGTAATGGTCTGGACCATAAGGCGTATCATGTTCGAATTCGTAGTCAATTTCTTTATTAACCACCTCTAACACTGCGGCCGGATGCACCGCGAAAAGCGTCGGCATCCAACTCGCAAAGCCGTTGAGTTCGAGCAGCCCATATCGCGTCGCACGAATTGCTTCTTCGTGCGAAAGATAATCTGCCCACGACTCAACTTCTCGCGCTTCAATCGCAAGGCCGGTCAGGCCCAGAATTATTGCGAAAGGGGTAGTGTTTTCGGGGGCTCCTTCCGAACGCATCACAGGTTGGTAGTCACGCCAAAATTTCATTGCTCCTTCACGATAGGCCGTCGCGAAAATCTCGCCAAACTCTGGAATAAGACTCTGCCAATTTCCGTCACTCCACATGCCTGATGAAGTCTTACCTGCGCTGATTTTACTGTGCAGATACTGCTGTGCGCTGCTCGGCACACCGGGCTGGAAGGCGTTGCGAACACTATCGAGATTATGTGTTAACCACTCTTTCCACTTTTTTTCATTCCGCTCTCGACTCTGACGGCGAGCTATGGCTTGTTTTTTGAACTTTGCGTCTTGCCGCCGAAGGACACCCATTTCACTGGCCGGTGGATGCAGCAGTTGGTCAAGGGCAGCGCTCAACTCGAGATCGGACTGCGCGATTTTTTTCATTCGGCTGCGCCACACCCGTGGCTTACCGGCTTGTCTATAAAGTGAAAACGCCAAAGATTGAGCGATTAGTCGGTCATCTAGTTCGACACGCGAACGCACATCTTCCAGAATTTCGTCGAAGCGGCATTCATCAAAACGCCAATAAGAGTCAAACGCACCCGCCTGCCAATAGTTAGTCAGTCGCTCGCCCTTCGCCTCACATCTCGCCCGTGCTTGACCTACCGCATGCCAAAACAACGAATAATTTAGCTCCGGCCACTTTGGAACTGCGATAGAAAAGTCCTCCACCGATTCATCGATCTTGACATCCTCTATATAAGCACCAAGGGTAGGAAGCATAATCAGCACGCTAAGTGCAGAATTACTGAACACGGCGGGATGTTGAACGCTCAGCAGACGCGAAATGAGTAAGGAGATCGATTTGATCAGCCATACGTTTCTTGAAGAAACCGAATAATGAATGAATTCAACTAGTGGCGGCACATGCACCAGCTCATACAAGCCATCGAGCATCTGTGGCAGCAGAGGCAGAGGCAGCCTATTTATAAGCTGCCCCACCACTCTGCCCAGAGAATCGTGTTCGTAGCGCTTCTTTTCTTGCGCCTTCGCTAACGCCATTAAAAGCCAATCGATCCCACCGGCGTCTTGGGGTATATCTGCTGCCAGTTCGGCTAGCCATTCGCGCGATTGATCTCCTTTCTCAGTCAGAAATTCTTGCCTGACGCTCGCTCGGTCGACTTCGGATCCAATGACCTCCAATGCGCGAAATGCCGCGACACGCGTGTGAAGATCATGCCCCGATCGCACAAGTGCTTTGGCCTCGGGGAGAGCGCCCACAATTTTCCCACGCCACACCATTCCTAAAAGCACCCAGCAGATGTCGGGATTGTCTGAGTGTTTCGCCAGCAATTCTTTGATCACGTTGGTAAGATCGACGTTGGCAAAGAGCTGCACGGAAGCGAAGTCGGATGGAGAATAGCTACGGGCTGGCTGCGCTAGATGCTCGCAAACCTCACGCAATACCTTTACGCGTGTCGCACAATCCAACTGGCTCGGATCCCCGCCCTCAAATATTATTTCTGGCGCTAAGCGGATAACACGATTCAGGATTTGTGGATTTAGAATCGCAAGCCACGGCAGAATTGGGCGCAGGCTCGGCACGACAACTTCAATGCCATACTGATTTCGGAAAAATAGCTCTTCAATCCGCAGACGAGGTGCCTGAGCATTGAAGAGATGATGAACCCACTCGGCAGTCAGATACTCCCTAATCGACCGATGATGGAAACGCACGGCGCCGTATATGCCGGGCTCGAAGATGGGCCGCTGTAAAAGCGATTGACAGTCTTTTTCGTCCCAATCTTGCAAGACTTCACGCACAATTAAGCCGGTGGGCGTGCCGGTGCCATCAGGCGTCTGTATGGCAGAATTTTGAGTGAGCGTCGTAGCCGCCGCAATCAGGCGAACGCCCGCCGTCAGCTTTTCCAGAGTAATTGGTCGCGCCTCGGCGCGATTCTCATCCCGCTCAATGAGGCGGCGTTTGATGCTGTTCTGGACTAGTTCGAGTCGTGAACCGATACGAACATAATCTTTCCAGAAATCGGCAAGCTCAGATAGATCCTGAGGTCGACTCATCAACTGTAAAACATCTTTTTGCTCCACAGCCAACAGAAACGCGGCCGTGTCGGTAACGCCGTATCCGTGTAAAAATTTTTCAATCTGTGCGCGCGTTAAGTCATCGAGCGCCACGATTCTAAAAGGTGTAAAAGGTCCTTGTGAAGCCCACTTTTCCTTAGTTGCAATGAGCTGCTCGTATGAGCCAGCTGTGCTTTCGCACGCAACTGACTGGGTCTCCTGGTAGGGGAACACGGACCTGCATAGCAATGGATCCGTTTTCATTCTCCAAGCCGAGCTACGCCCCGTGATCACGATATGAGCGCTCTGCATAACCGGCGCCAACTTCAAGCCAATTATCTTGATCGCTAATTCGAAATCCTTGGGATCGCGAAGCCGCGCCTCGTCCACTGAGTCAAGTAACAACCATCCCTCGTCACCCGACTCGCACCACGCCAGGAATTCAGTGTAGGTGCCGACCTCGAAAGCTGTTTCGAAACTTATGCTCACCGATTCAATGCGCAAAAAAAATGCTGGTTTACCCTCGCTGCGAAGCCGTTGGGCAGTTTGCCTCACTTCCTCAGTTTTTCCTGAACCGGCTTCGGAAAGCAGCACGATTCGGTGACTGGCCAAAAGATCCGGCCAATGTAATCGCCGCTCTTTTCCAATCAAGCGAGCTAGCGCGGTATCGTCGGTTGCATCAGCGGCTATTGCTAACTCGTGGAAAGTGCGGCCTAGTTCGATGAATTTTCCGCTAAGACTTGTCATGGTGTCGTGCTCGTGGATGAAGCTGCCGTTGCGCACTCAGAGGTTGGACGCACGCCTTACTATCACCAATAACGAAGCCGCCTCCTATTTTCGAACTATCCTTCGTGAAACCTATGTCGATCAGAAATTGATTTCAACTCGTCCAAAGATCCTTGGCCCATGTGAAAAATTCGCACGTAACGATCTAATCCGCAGATATAAATCGTATAAGATCCCTTTTTTGTTTTCGCCCAGTAAAAAATACCTACATGCTCAATATGGTCTTCATATACATCATAATGCGGATGAACTATACGATAGCGTCGCGTGTTTTTTGGGTAATTTTTCGGAGCAGTATCTATTACGACAGGATCTAAAACCTCCCTATCTCTTTTGATCTCATTGCAATCTGGACATGCCACACATAAATTCAAAGGCTCAAATATGTAATGGGGATACTTTGCCTTTGATGCAATATGCTCGATAGGGGCTCCTAAGGCGGATTGAAGAGAGATTGCGCCGTTACAGTAGACACAATTCGCCCTTTGCTCAGCGCGGTAAAAATTTCGAATTTCGACCCTAACACTCTCCAATTCGGCGCGGCTCCAATCGTTATGAGTAAAATCTGGGCTCGCTAAAATAGCGTCAATAGCTGCCTTGGAATTTTCGCTGAATACGATCGAGTTATTGATTTTAGGCATATTGATCAGCCAACAAAAACACAGATTCAATTAACTTAAAAGTCGGATCTTTTTTATCAACATTGGCTGCAATAGCACCCAGCCTTGCCAACTTACTTGAAATCTCCGTATCTATCACTTTCCTCGATCTCATTTCAGCGACAAGATTGAAACTTAATCGAGATATATATTCATTCATCAGACCTGGCGAATCGAATAATTCAGCCAATTGATAGTCAGCAGATCGCCAGGAAAACTGATCGGCCATGTAGAGAGATTTCTTTCCTAATGAATAGATAAATGAGCGATCGCCTTTCATTCGCGAGATTATCTGAGGTGAATGGGTGGCAATGATAAATTGGCATCTTTTATAACGCCGAAAGCTTGCCTTCAATAGATCCATGAAATCTTCTTGCCACTCAGGATGAAGACTTATCTCCGGCTCATCGATTAAAATTACTGATCCATCTTCGATATAACCAGCTATCCCCAACATCAAAACAAGCATGCATTGCTCACCTGAACTGGCGGATCGCAAACTAATAGTGCCGTAATTGTCTTTAATTGCTCGTATATCCATCAGTCGAACCAAACCGATATCCATCAACATAGATATTGAATTGACCTCGTGTAGATCGATATATCTACCATTTATTGCTGCACCGCCATTAAGAAAGTCAACATTCAAGCTAAATGTTTTTCTCTCATTAAATAGCTCACTAACATTTTCCAGTGCATATTCGATAGACGACCGATCCTCTCTGGACATGGCTTCAAAAGCAGGCGCAAACCTTTTATCAATCTGAAAACTATGGCGCCCCACTCGCATGATGATGCCATCATCGTATTCACTTTTTTTGTATGGCTGGGAAAAGGATGGCTTGAAAACAAATTCAAATTCGGGTGAAAACGATAATGATGAAAATACCCCCATGAGATTCGAAATATTCGAATCAAGAACCAACTTACTTAGAAGCCCACGAGTTACAGAAGAAAGCAATGAAATTGATGACGACGTAATAAACATACTTTCGCCACGCATCCCCACGTAACGGTAATTTTTCGTATATCTGTCTTTCTTCCGCGGGGGGGCCGGAAATTTATCGAAAGGACTTGTTGAAATGGCGATCACCAATGGCCCCGCGCGAAGCATCTTACTTTGCGGCCAGTTATAGGCATCTGGATCATTGACAGGAGCAATGCATTCTTTTGCTATCCGCGAGAGAAGACGGCTCTTACCCAAACCATTTTTCCCGACTAATACAGTGAACGTGTTCAATGCACTTCTAAAAGCGTCCCTTCCAACCAGCGGAACATCCGCCCCGTCGTAATGAACTGATAACAATCTCAACATATGTTTCACCCTAATCGGCGCACTACAAACATTTAAAATAAGCAATAATTGGTCCGGTTTTTGTTCGATAGATCAATTTCTATCCACGACTTTGAGTATCTTGCACATGCAAGACATCGTTGAGCGCTTGCCTAAACTGGCCCCCCCTATATCCCGGCACCGTCACAGACGGCACGAACTTCGCCAACGTGGCCACGCGCAGCGGTAGGGTTTTGCGGTCAATGTAAAACCGCTCCAACACCGACGGTGGCGCTTGCCCGTCCCAGTGCCCGGTCAGACGCGAAATCGCGGTGGTTGTCTCCCCGGCCCCGTCCAGCAAGGTCGCGAACGTGTGCCGGAACGCATGGAATCCCAAGCCCTCTTCGCTCACGCCTTGGGACTTGATGTAAGCCGAGAACTGGCGGCTGAGCTGCCGGCCAAATCCCAAGCCCGTGGAATTGGGCAGGTGCGGGAACAAGCGCTCGTGCCCGGCCTGGCGCACCTCCTCCACATAGTCCAAAAAACCCGCATCAAGCACGGGCTTGGCCAACGGCACATAGCGCTTGGACTGTTTGTTCTTGATCTTCTGTCCTGCAAAGCGACGGGTGATGTGGAAACCCGGCACTCCGTCGACCGTCTCAATGTCTTTGACGTAAAGCTGCGCCACCTCAGTGACCCGCGCACCGCTATACAGCCCCAAGATCGGGCCCCAGAAGCGGTGCGGATACTTTTTTGCCCACTTGGCAAACGCCTTGGTCTCAAACACCGCTTGCAGTTCTTCGGTGGTGAAGGGTCGACCCGTTTCCACGTCCGCATCTGCGGCGTGATCGGTCATCCAGACAATCCCTTTCAAGGGATTGTGCGCGAGCACCCGAGACGCCAAAAGGCTTTGCACAAATGTAGAGAGGCGTTGGCGGTGCTTGTTGAGCGTGTGTGCGGCCGGCTCAGGCTCTGCATTGGCCTTGGACAGGGCCACCACTTGCGCCACATCCAGACCCCGATACGGGGCACGCTTGCTGGCGTTGCTGGGCCAATGGCGCACCACATCGAAAAAGCTGCGCACATGTTCTTGGCTGAGTGTGTCCACCGGCACATCGCCAATCGTGCCCAGCAAGATCCTCAGGCTGTGGCGGCTTTCCAACACCGTTTTAGGGTCGCGCTTCGCCGCTTCCATATCCGCCAAATGGGTGGCAATGGCTTGGGAGAGCAGTGGGGTGATCGGTGTGGGCGGCGGGACGGGAACAACAACCGGCGCGGGCTGCACTGCCGCTTGCAGAGCAGGCGAAAGATCCGCTGCTGCCTTCATTGTTGTGATGAAGTCTTGGGTGTCTGCACGTCCTCTGGTGGTGACGGTTCCGAACTCCACCGCACCAATCCGCACATTCTCTGCGGTCCACTCTTTGGCCGAACCATCAGCCAGCGCGCGTTGCGCGCTTTTGAACAACTTCTTGATGTCGTCATCTGACATGGCACACCCCGTCCTTAGGTGATTGAACACCTTCGAGAGTGCCACACCCCAGAGCGCCGCGGAGAGCCGTGCGTCATCTCCACGCAACCCGCCCAGCGAGCGAACCACAAAGCGTGACCGGACTTGTGAACGCACGTCATCAGGCACGCGGAAGCGGACATACAGACCGCTGTCTCGGGTCAAAAAATAGGGCTTGGGCATGAAAACGATACCTCAAACGATACCTCAGTGGAGATATCGGCTCGGGCTCGTCGTTTGGAAAACCCCTTGTGGATCAGCGCATTGCGCGCGACGGGGTAGAAATGGAGCGGGTGATGGGAATCGAACCCACGCTAGCAGCTTGGGAAGCTGCAGTTCTACCATTGAACTACACCCGCTTACGGACCAGTCTATTCGGCCCGAACGCGGGTGGCAATGTGGTGCGGCGATGCGGATACCCGGCGCGTTGTTCGGCGCGGCCGGGGCGGATGTGGGGCTCCCGCGCGCGGGGCGGCGGCCGACGTCGTGATTCCTATTCCTCGCGACTCCCTTTCCTCAGGACTTCTTTTCCTCGCGCTTCCCTTCCTTGCGGCCCCGTTCTCGCGGGCGTACGACGTCCGGTCGGCGGGCTTCAGCTCCGACGCCTTTTGCTCGGATCGAAACCGACCCGAAGATCTCATCTTGAGGCGAGCCTCCCGCTTACATGCTTTCAGCGGTTATCGCTTCCGAGTATAGCTACCCGGGCCGCACAGCGTCGCGACCGAAGCCCGCCCAGAACATCCCGAGCAAAACCGCCGATCCGCGATCGACCCGCGATTCATCGCCTCGCCGCTGTTGATCCTGGCCCAATCGCGACTCGCCGCCGCTTGCCCGCAAGCCGATCGCCACACACACCCAACCAGATCGCCCTTCATAAAAAAAACCGGGCCTTTCGGCCCGGCTTCTTCGAATGCAACGGAACTTCAATGCAACGTAAGCCCCTGAGCAAACGCGATCGCTACAGCGACCGCGCCGCGATCAGAACCCGCTGCCGATCTGCGCGAACACGGTGGCGTTGTTGCCGCCTTCCTGGCCGACGGTGACGCTGGCGCCCAGGTTGGCGTCCAGGCCGAACAGCTTGGTGCGCGCGCCGAACAGCAAGGTGCCGTAGTCCTGGTCGAACTCGCGGCCCTTGACCGCGTAGTTGCCCAGGCCCGGCACAGTCTGCAGGCGCGCGTAGGCGTTCTTCGGCGCGTCTTCGAACTCGCGGTCGACGGTCAGGCGCGCGTACGGACGGAAGCTTTCGCTGTGGGTGTAGTTGATCTGCCAGCCGACGCTGCCGATCAGCGAATCGAAGGACTGGTCCGGGTAGGCCAGCGAGGTCGCCAGGTTCGGATCGCTTTCGGCGAAGCCGTCGACGTCGATGCGCTGGGCCAGGATGCCGATCACCGGGCCGTGACGCACGGTTTCGCCGAATTCGTAACCGCCGTTGAGCGCGGCGGTGACGTTCTTGCCGTCGGCCGAGCCGTGATGCACGCGGGTCGCCGGGCCGAGGTTGGCGTTGCGGTCGATGTCGAAGTCGAGCTTGGTGTAGCTCAGCTGGCCGTTGATCCAGGCGCGCTCGCCGTACCAGCCGATGAAGCCGCCGATGCTGGTTTCCTTCTGGTCGAAGTCGCCGTTGCGCAGGCCGAAGTCCTGCTTCTGCTGGCCGTAGCCGAGGAAGCCGCCGAACACCAGCTTGCCGCTGGTCCAGTCGACGCCGCCGGTCAGCGCCGGACCGGCGCCGTCGTACAGGTCGCCGTCGCGGTAGCGCTGGAAGTCGCCGCGCACGCTGCCCCACCAGCGCATGCCGTCGCCGTCCTGGACGCCGGCGACGTGGCTGGTCACCTGATCGGCGCGGGCGCGGCCGGTGGTCGCCGCCGAATTCGGCAGCACGGCGATGAAGCGCGGCGCTTCGAGCACCGACAAGGCGTAGTCGGCGAGGATCTTGTGCGACGCGTTCGACGGATGCACGCCGTCGGCGAAGGCATAGCTGTCGGGCGCGCCGGGCGCGGCGTAGTTGAGCGGGCTGCAGGTCAGCGACGACGCGGTGATCTGCGGGTTGCACGCGGTGCCGGTGACGTTGCTGATGCCGTACGGCGCCGGGTTGGCGGTGATCTCGCGCAGCAGGTTGAAGGTGTCGAGCGGAATCACCCGCAGGCCGGTCGCGGCCAGGCCGCCGTACAGCGCGGTGTTGTAAGTGGTCGCCAGTTGGGTGCCCGCGGCCTGCTGGGCCGCGCCGCCGGCGCGGAACTGCGGGGTCACGCCGAGGTCGGGAATGGTCGGCACCAGGATGTATTCGGCGCCGGCGTTGCGCAGCGCGCCGATCACGCCGATCTGCGCGGTGACCGCGTTGGTGATGGTCGCCTGCGCCGGCGCGCCGCCCGCGACCGCGAACAGGTCGTTGGCGCCGCCCCACACGGTGTACAGCGCGTTGGGATCGGCGCGGCCGCCGTTGGCGGCGAGGTAGTTGGCGGTCTGGGTGGTCAGCGACGGGATCGGGCCGAGCGCGCCGGCGGTGTTGACGCCGGTGCGGGCGCCGCCGACGGCGTAATTGGTGCCGCCCTGGTTGTCGCTGGCGCCGTTGGTGCCGTAGTAGTCGGCGACGTACTCGGCCCAGACCAGGCCCGGGTTGGTGGTGAAGCGGCCGAGCAGCGCGCCGTTGGGGCCGACCGCCTGGATCAGCGCCGGGCGGAAGTGGCCGGAGTCGGTCAGGCTGTCGCCGATGAAGACGGTCTGCGAATAGGTCTGGGCGAAGGCCGGGGCGGCGGCCAGCACGAGGGCGGCGGCCAGCGCGGTGCGAACGGGTTTCATCATTAACTTCCCTGCATTGATAAGTAGCGGTGGTGGCGTTCGACCGGTCCTGGCGAGGACGATCGGGCGCCGGATGAGGCTCCGCGCGGCGCGACATACGCCGCCGGATGGCTGAATCGAAACATGTGCCACGCGGGCAAAGCAAGGCGCAGCGCGGCAAACATGCCGATTCAGGGGTGCCGGTTGCGGAACGGCGGCGCGCGACCGCGGCCGGCCAGGCGCCGCGATCCGAGCCGGCGGCGCGATTATGGTCCTCGTGGACGCCGCGTGCCGGGGCCAGAGGTCACAGACAGGCGATGACACTGTGTTCGCGTCGTGCCGACATCGGGTCTGCGGCCCACGCGGGGATCAGCGAACCGCCCGCTGCCGCAAAGGCTGGCCGCCGCGCGGCGTACACGCAACAATATCGGCATGAATATTCTGCTCAATGGCGAACCGCGCGTGCTCGCCGCGCCCATCAAGCTGGTCGACCTGCTGCGCGAGGAAGGCCTCGGCGAGCGCCGGGTCGCGGTCGAGATCAACGGCGAGATCGTGCCGCGCGGCCGCCACGCCGACACGGCCTTGAACGAAGGCGACAAGGTCGAGATCGTGCATGCCTTGGGCGGTGGCTGAGCCGGGCCACGTCGCGATCTTGCGATAAGCGCAGGGTCGGCAGCTGCCGCGGTACACGAATGCCTATGCTAGTCGTGCGTTCAATGCATCGCGGAAGGCGCTCAAACCTCGCCGTACTTTAAGGTCGAGATCGCGCATGCCTTGGGCGGCGGCTGAGCCGGGCCACATCGCGATCTTGCGATAGGCGCGGGGTCCGCAGCTGCCGCGGCACGCGAATGCCGATGCTAGTCGTGCGTTCAATGCATCGCGGGAAATGCTCAAGCCTCTTCGCACTGTTGCGAGTGCCGATCGAACGCCGCCGAGGCTGAAAGCTCCGCGCGAAACTTCGTGCACCCGACCCGATCGCGCGGCGGATGCGCAACGCGCCGCGCGCGATGCCGGCCCTACAGCGGCTTGTATCGAAACGATCGCGCCGACCGCCGCAAGGCAGACGGCACACGGCGCGCATTCCCCCGCGCGCCGCGCGGTACTTTCCCGTCGCCGATGTTCCGGCGACGGGAATCCCTCGACGCCTGCGACTTACCTGCGATGGCAGGTGATGCTGGCGTCCACGAAGCTCACCAGGTTGCAGCCGTCGCGGCTGACGCTGTGAATGGTGATCGGGCCGGGCGTGTCGCCATTGGCCACGCAGGCATTGGTCAATTCGCTGTTCGCCAGGGCGATGGCGTCTTCGTCGAAATCGCCCTGGAAGGTGCCGAGGTTGATCTTGTAGGAATCGGCCGCCGCGGCGGTGCCCGCCGCGATCAGGCACACGCTTGCGAGAGACAAAGCCGCCGCACGAAGTGAAATACGCATGAAAAAGCTCCTTTAGGATTTTCGGGGGAGCCGGCCGATATCGGCCGGTTCGCGATCGATCTCGAACCGAGAACGAAAGCGGACCGGATTACAGCATGCGAAAAAAGTTTCATTTGCAGGCAATTCGGCGTGTGCGAGCGCGTTGAACGCGAAAAACCACGCGAGCCGCGATGCCGTGCGCGGCGAACCGGCCGAGAGCGCAGTCCCGTATTTTCTGTCGCCGCGAAACACGCTTCGATCGGTGCCGTGGTGTTTCGTTGACACATCTTTTATGCGGCGCGCGCTTTCGGTTCGCGCGGCGCGCGGCATTGCCGATCGCCACGACGCGATCGCGCGCGAAGCCGCTTACAAGCCGATTATCGAAAACCGGGCGCCGCCGTCGAGGTCGCCGACGACGAGGTCGCCATCCATTTGCCGACGCCGAATCAGGCACTTCGCGCCGTCGGCGCGATTGTGTGCCTATAAATTGCTAAATATCATGCGAAAAACAGCATTTATCCGCAGCCGCGCAGACTGCGATTGAGCGTACGCAAAGCTTGCGCCTATCGATTCGATAAAATCTTTTAATCAAACCAACACCCGATTCGCGACCAAGGTCGCATGCGATTCGCGAAGAAACGCATGCGAGCGCGCGCCTCATCGACGCGAATGCGCGAAACACGGGATGCATACGCATGCGCATCGGCGTGTCGACGCAAGCGCGCCGATGCCGCGCTGGCGTTCTGCACCAGCACGGGCCGACCTTGCGCGACGCCGATCAACCCGATGACGAAATCGCTTCGTCGGACGTCGTCAGTCGTGTTTCTCCGCCGCCTCGATCGCCCGCTGGGCGCAGCGTTCCGGCGCGCGGCGCGGATTGCACCGCACCACCTCGCTGCGCGGGAAGGTCACCCGGTAGCGGCTCAGGCGCAGATCGGGTTTCGGGTAATCGGTGGAGACGTACTGCGCGCCGCTGGCGAATGCGGCTTCGCGCCGGCGCGGATCGTTGCGCCGGGCCTCGGCGGTGTCGGCGTCGGCGCGCGTGCGCACCAGCAAGCCGGCGGCGACCGCGCGCGCAATCCGCTCGCCCTGCGCAATCGGATCGTTGAGGGTCAGGTAGGCCGCGTCGCTCGCGTTCTCGTCGCCGGTGACGAACATCGCGCGGCCTTCCAGCGAGCGGCGCTTGCCGCGATACAGCGCGACCTTGCGCGCATCCTCATCGAGCGCGAACAGGACCTTGCCGCGCGACTCGGCCAGGCTCGGCCATCGCCCGGCCAATACCGCCGCGCGCAGATTCGCCGCGTCGCCGCGCACGCGGTCGGGCGTGATCAATTCGTCCGCCGCGAACACCGAGCGGATTTCCGCGTCGAGCGCATCGAAGGCGCGGCTGTCGAACGGCAGCGGCGAGGTCGAATCCGCCCCGCCCTTGCCGTCCTTGGCATTGATCAGGATCAGGATCGGCGCGTGATCGCGATGGGTCCGCGACCAGGCCCGGATCTGCTCCAGGCATTGCACGAACACCATGCACTGGCTGCGGAAATCGCTGTCGGCCAGATGCATGACCTTGAACCCGGGCCGCTGCATGCGCGCCGCCGTCTCGCCGCTCCACGGGCCGGCGTCGCCGTAACCCTGGCCGGTCGCGCCGCGCGGATGCGCGTAACGGCCGCCTTGCGGGTCGTAGTACACGTCCAGCTCCAGGCTGCGCATGCCCAATTCGAGTTGCTCGTGCAGCGGCGCGTGCGCGTAGTCCAGCGCATCGGCGCCGGCCGGGTCGCGCGCGCGCAGGGTCGCGAGTTCGTCCGGCGCGATCGCGAGCTTGTAGCTGTTGTGGGTGCCGATCGCCTGCACGTCGTTGAGGCGCAGGTTGTGGTCGATCCAGGCCGCGGTGCAGTCGGGACCGGCCTGGGCCGCGCCGGCGGCGTCGAGGTTGCAGCCGGCGGCCTGGGTGGGGGCCGGCGTTTGCGCGGATGCGCGCGCCACGGTGCCCGCCATCGCCAGAGCGGCCGACAGCAAACCCGCCGACAGCAGCACCGTCGCCCACGCGCCGCGCAACCGATTCCGTCTGGACATTCGTATTAGGACCCGTCGGCAAAGAAACGAACGATACGCTCAGGCTCGCAAGCTCGGCGCGGCCTGGCCGCAACGGCCCGACCCTGCCAACCCGGTGAGCGGGTGAGGCCGGTCGGCCGGCCAGGCCGGAGCAACGAGACGCGAGGCATCGGCATTCTCAACAAGAGCCCCGCGGCCTGCCGGCTTCATCCAAAAACCCGGCAAGAGCCCGATCGCCACAGCGAATGCTGCGCGCGAACGCTTAAAGCCCGATGACAGGCGCGGCGAGTTCGCGGCCAGATTCGGCCAAGTCGGCCCGCGGCCCGGCCCGAACGGGATCGCGAAAACCGCCGGAACAGGCCCGCCCGGCGCTGTCCCGGCCCGGACATGTTCACCGGCGATCAGCCATAATTGCCGGATGACTGACACCGCCTTCTCCGATCCGCTGGTCATCGCCGGCAAAACCTACCGCTCGCGCCTGTTGACCGGCACCGGCAAGTTCAAGGACCTCGACGAAACCCGCCGGGCCACCGAGGCCGCCGGCGCGCAAATCGTCACCGTCGCGATCCGCCGTACCAATATCGGCCAGAACCCCGGCGAGCCGAACCTGCTCGACGTGCTGCCGCCGGACCGCTACACCCTGCTGCCCAACACCGCCGGCTGCTACACCGCCGACGACGCGGTGCGCACCTGCCGCCTCGCGCGCGAGCTGCTCGACGGCCACAAACTGGTCAAGCTGGAAGTGCTCGGCGACCAGCGCACCTTGTTCCCCGACGTCGTGCAGACCCTGGCCGCGGCCGAAATCCTGGTCAAGGACGGCTTCGACGTGATGGTCTACACCTCCGACGACCCGATCCTGGCCAAGCGCCTGGAAGAAATCGGCTGCGTCGCGGTGATGCCGCTGGCCGCGCCGATCGGCTCGGGCCTGGGCGTGCAGAACAAGTACAACCTGCTCGAGATCATCGAGAACGCCAAGGTGCCGATCCTGGTCGATGCCGGCGTCGGCACCGCCTCCGACGCGGCGATCGCGATGGAACTGGGCTGCGACGGCGTGCTGATGAACACCGCGATCGCCGGCGCGCGCGACCCGATCCTGATGGCGCATGCGATGAAGCTGGCGATCGAGGCCGGCCGCGCCGCGTTCAAGGCCGGGCGCATTCCGCGCAAGCGTTTCGCCAGTGCGTCGAGCCCGATCGATGGTTTGATCGGCTGATATGACCGATCCGTTCGCCAGCGACGGCGCCAAGTCCCCGCCCAAGCCGTTCACGGTCGAGGAAGGCCGCCGCCAGGTGCGCAGCTTCGTGCTGCGCCAGGGCCGCTTCACCCCGGCCCAGCAACGCGCGTTCGACGAGCTGTGGCCGCGCTTCGGCATCGATTACCACGGCTCGCCGCGCGACTTCGACGCGATCTTCGGACGCAGCGCCAGGCGCGTGCTTGAAATCGGTTTCGGCAACGGCGACGCGCTGCGCTTCGCCGCCAATAACGACAAAGACCGCGACCTGATCGGCATCGAAGTCCACGCCCCCGGCGTCGGCCGCCTGTTGAACGCCCTGGCCGAGGACGGCAGCGACCACGTGCGGCTGTATCACCACGACGCGGTCGAAGTGCTCAATCACGAAGTCGCCGACGGTTCGCTGGACGAAGTCCGGATTTACTTCCCGGACCCGTGGCATAAGAAACGCCACAACAAGCGCCGGCTGGTGCAGCCGGCGTTCGCCGATCTGCTGGTGCGCAAGCTCGCCGACGACGGACGCTTGCACCTCGCCACCGATTGGCAGGACTATGCCGAACAGATGTGGGACGTCCTGGATGCGACAGGGGGCATCGTCAACCGCGCCGGCAAGCGCGGCAGCGTGCCGCGTCCGGATTGGCGCCCACAGACGCACTTCGAGACCCGCGGCCAGAAGCTCGGCCACGGCGTCTGGGACCTGCTCTACGACAAGAGCCGGGAATAGGGAATTGGGAGTCGGGAATCGGATGCGAGCCATCGGACATTCGCGACAGGTCGTCGGTGCCGAATTCGGTAGTGCTGTGGTGCCTTGCCCTTGCTGTTCCGATTCCCGAATCCCCAATCCCGATTCCCGGCCTTAAATGGATACCGCCCTCGCGCTGACCACCGACATGAAGCTCGTTCTCGGGCTGGTGGTGTTCACGATGGCGATGTTCCTGTTCGAACGCATCCGCGCCGACGTGGTCGCGCTGGTGGTGCTGGTGTTGCTGGGCCTGTCCGGCCTGGTCGAGCCCGACGAACTGTTCAACGGCTTTTCCGGTAACGCGGTGATCAGCATCATCGCGACGATGATCCTCGGCGCCGGCCTGGACCGCACCGGCGCGCTCAACCGCCTCGCCGGCTGGCTGCTGCGGCGCGCGCACGGCATCGAGCAGCGATTGCTGCTGCTGACCACCGCGGTGGCCGGGCTCAATTCCTCCTTCATGCAGAACCCGTCGGTGATGGCGCTGTACATGCCGGTCGCCGCGCGCCTGTCCTCGCGCACCGGCCTGTCGCTGCCGCGGCTGCTGTTGCCGATCGCGGCGGCGATCATCATGGGCGGCGCGCTGACCATGGTCGGCAATTCGCCGCTGATCCTGCTCAACGACTTGCTGCTCAACGCCAACAGCAACCTGCCCTCGGGCGCGGCCACGATCGAGCCGCTGAAGATGTTCGCGCCCTTGCCGATCGGCGTCGCGCTGCTGGCCGCCTCGCTGGCGTATTTTCATTTCTTCGGCGACAAGCTGCTCAAGGACGACAGCGAGAAGGGCGCGACCCCGGCGCGCACCCAGAGCTATTTCGCCAAGGCCTACGGCATCGAGGGCGATGTTTACGAACTTACCGTGACCGCCGACAGCCCCCTGGTCGGCATGTCGCTGGGCGAAGCCGAAACCCTGCGCGACGCGCCGCTGCTGCTGGCGCTCAAGAGCGACAACGACTCGCGCCTGGCGCCGCCGGCCGACACCCGCATCTGGGTCGGCAGCGTGCTCGGGGCGATGGGGCCGAAGCAGCAGGTCGCCGATTTCGCCCAGAACCACTTCCTGCGCCTGTCCTCGCGCCTGCGCAATTTCGCCGACCTGTTCAATCCATCGCGCGCCGGTATTTCCGAAGCGGTGGTGCCTGCCACGTCCGGGTATATCGGCAAGACCGCCGGCGATCTGCACCTGCGCAAGCAGTCGGGCCTGAGTCTGCTGGCGATCAACCGCGACAAGGACGTGCTGCGCGACAACGTGCGCAATGTTCCGATGCGCGCCGGCGACATGCTGGTGTTCCACAGCATCTGGACCGATCTGGCCAGCGCCGCGGCGAGCAAGGACCTGGTCGTGGTCACCGACTACCCCAAGGGCGAGCAGCGTCCGCACAAGCTCAAGATCGCGCTGGCGATCTTCGCCGTGGCGATGCTGCTGGCGCTGTCCTCGCGCCTGCCGGTGTCGATCGCGCTGATGACCGGCGTGGCCGGCATGCTGATCGCCGGGGTGATCAACATCGACGAAGCCTATTCGGCGATCAACTGGAAGACCGTGTTCCTGATGGCCTGCCTGATCCCGCTGGGCTGGGCGATGGATTCCAGCGGCGCGGCGGCGTGGATCGCCGGGCATACGATCGAGCGTTTGCCCACGGGCACGCCGGTGTGGCTGCTGGAAATATTGATCGGGCTGCTGACCACATTATTTTCATTGGTCATCAGCCACGTCGGCGCGACCATCGTGGTGGTGCCGCTCGCGGTCAACCTCGCGCTGGCCGCCGGCGGCAACCCGACCGCGTTCGCGCTGATCGTCGCGCTGTCGGCCTCGAACAATTTCATGACCGCGTCGAACCCGGTGATCTCGATGATCTCCGGCCCGGCCGGCTACAGCGGCAAGGAGCTGTGGCGGATCGGCGGGCCGTTGTCGTTGATCTATACGGTGGTGACGGTGTTGATGGTGAATGTGTTGTTTTGGGGCAAGTAATGTCGCAGAAAAAACAAGCGCGACGCCCCACCTAGAAACCCGAATCCGTCCGCCTGAGCGAAGTTACGCCCGCCCCCTGTAGGAGCGGCGCAAGCCGCGACCGCGAGACCTCGCATACGACGCAAGCGATGCCATCGCGGAGACCTCTGCGGTTCGAGGTGGTTGTGGTGTCGCGGTCGCGGCTCGCGCCGCTCCTACAGGGAGCAATCGCGCATTCGATGCGGGAAGCAACACCGCATCGCCGGTGCGACGGCGCGGCGATTGCGGCATGCGTCGCAGGTGAGGTGTCGCGGTCGCGGATCGCGCCGCTCCTACAGGGGGGCTATCGCGCATTCGCGGCGACGGGCTCAGGCCAACCACACCGCCCCATCGCGCACCACCACCTCGACCGCGCGCAAGGATTCGCCGCGGCATGGCCCGGCCACGCATTCGCCGCCGAGCAGTTCGAAGCTGGCGCCGTGCGCGGCGCAGACCAGCAGGCCGTCCTTGGTCTTGAGGAACTGGCCCGGCGCCCAATCCAGGCGGCGGCCGGCGTGCGGGCAGATGTTGAGCCAGGCGCGCACGGCGTCGCCGTCGCGGTACAGCAGCAACGATTCGGCGTCGCCGTCGATGCTCGCTTCGGCCTCGGCGAACGCGCCGTCGGCCAGGCGCTGCAGCTCGATCAACGGTTGACCGGCCGGGTCCGCGCCGCCCGCGGCATTTAACGAAGTTCTCACACCCTCATCCATGCCTGGAACGATACTCCAGTGTCCGGCCCAAGCCGCATTGTCTCACGACACCCGAAATGTTTGCCCAGACCTTCCGCTTTTTCGATCAACGACCGCAATGGAATGCATTCCAATCGCGCGTGCGCACGGCGTTCGAGCCGCGCAAGCCGCGTCACCGCCTCCTGCGTTTCGTGCTCGGCGTCGTCGGACTGGGCCTGCTGGCCTTGCTGGTGTTCTTCAGCGTGTTCGTCGGCGCGGCGATGATCGTCGCCGGCCTGACCTACAAGCTGTGGCAGCGCCGCGGCAAGCCGATGGCCGCGCGCGGCGCGCGCCATGCGCACGACGTGGTCGAGGGCGAATTCCGCGTCGTCGACCCGGCCAAGGTCGGGCATCGCTCGAACACGGCGCGCTGAGCGTATGAGCGACGTGATCGCGGCGCCGCCGCTTACCCGCATTCCCGTGCGCGGCCAGGGCCTCGCCGCCGACGCCACGTTCCCGGTCCGCCGCGTCTACTGCGTCGGCCGCAACTTCGCCGAGCACGCGCGCGAAATGGGCGCCGCGGTGCCGACCTCGGCCGCCGATCGCGGCCAGCCGGTGTTCTTCCTCAAGCCGCACGATTCGCTGGAACTCGGCGACAGCGTGCCCTATCCGCCGGGCACGACCGACCTGCATCACGAAGTCGAACTGGTCGTCGCGATCGGCCGCGACGCGCCGCCCGGCGAACTCGCCGTCGCCGACGCCGCGAGCCTGATCTACGGCTACGCGGTCGGCCTCGACCTGACCCGCCGCGACCTGCAATCGCAGGCCAAGGCCAAGGGCCTGCCGTGGGACACCGGCAAGTCGTTCGACCACGCCGCGCCGATCAGCGCGATCGTGCCGGCGGCCGAAGTCGGCGAACTCGGCGCGCGCAGCCTGAGCCTGGAGGTCAACGGCGAACCGCGCCAGCGCGGCACGCTCGACGATCTGGTCTGGAACGTGCCCGAGATCCTGCACGAACTCTCGCGCCTGTACGCGTTGCGCGCCGGCGACCTGGTCTACATGGGCACGCCGTCCGGCGTCGGTCCGCTGCAGCGCGGCGACCGCTACCGCGCCGTGCTCGAAGGCGTGGCCGAACTGCACGGGCGCATCACCTGAGCGCCCGTATAGTCCGGCCGCGGCGAGTGAGCGCCCGAGCGAAGGCTCGGTCCAGCGCCGTTTTCGATGTCGTCAACCGTCTGGTCCGCCACGGTCCAGCCGCAACCAGGGAGAGCATGCGATGGGCATGATCAGCGAGTTCAAAGAGTTCATTGCGCGCGGCAACGTGGTCGATCTGGCCGTCGGCGTGGTGATCGGCGCGGCGTTCGGCAAGATCGTCACCGCGCTGGTCGACGGCATCGTCATGCCGAGCATCGGTTACCTGACCGGCGGCGTCAGCGTCAGCGACTGGAAGTACGTGCTCAAGCCCTCGCAGCTCGACGCGGCCGGCAAGGAAGTCGCGGCCGAAGTCGCGATCAAGTACGGCATGTTCCTGCAGACCGCGATCGACTTCATCCTGATCGCGTTCGTGATCTTCATCGTGCTCAAGGCCTACAACAAGGTGCGCAAGCCGGTCGAGGCGCCGGTCGCGGCGACCCCGGAAGACGTGCTGCTGCTGCGCGAGATCCGCGATTCGCTGCGGGGCAAGACCACGCTCTGAGTTCTGTGGATTCATTCGCGTCGCATCCGGAACGGCCGCCTTGCGCGGCCGTTTCGCTTTACGCCTGCCACGGGTCGCCGCGCGACTTCGACGTCTTTTATGGAAGGGCTTCAGTCCCGATGCTTTTCTTTCGGGTCATCGCGAACTGAGCGAAGAGTGTCGGGGGCTGAAGCCCTCCCACAAAAGACCCTCGTTTATTCGCCGACCGTCGGGCGAAACCACAAGAACGGCAAAGTCAGCCGCGCCGGCGCGGCCCGCCTCAAGCCTCGCGATAGCCAGCGACAAAAAACGCTCAAGCCGCGGGGTGACTTTCCTCAGATAGCGACGGCCGCGCGGGTTGCTAAGCTCGGCGTTTCGCCCGTGCCGCCCGACCTTCCGGACGGCAGGGCCTGCTGAGGAGATTGGGGATGCGCGCACCGTTGTGGGCAGCGATGGCTGCTGTACTGTTCGTCGGCTCTGCCGTGGCCGCTCCGCGCGAAACGCGCATACCCCAGGCCGCGGTCGACGCCGCCGCGGAACTGCGCGAACGCGCGCTCGCCAGCGACCTGGGCTACAGGATCACCGAATCGCTGACGACCGAAGTCGGCCCGCGCCTGGCCGGCAGCGAAGCCGATGCGCGCGCGGTCGCCTGGGCGCAGGCGAAGTTCCGCGAACTGGGCTTCGACAAGGTGTGGCTGGAACCGGTGACGTTTCCGAAATGGGAGCGCCGCAGCGAACACGCGCAGGTGCTCGGCGCGAATGCGCAGCCGCTGACCCTGACCGCGCTCGGCGGCAGCCCGGCCGGCACGGTCGAGGGCGAGGTCGCGCGCTTCGCCGATCTGGCCGCGCTGGAAGCGGTGCCGGCCGGTTCGCTGGCCGGCAAGATCGCCTTCATCGATTTCGCCATGCCGCGCGCGAAAGACGGCGCCGGTTACGGCCCCGGCGGACGCGTGCGCAGCCGCGGTCCGTCGGCGGCGATCCGCGCCGGCGCCAGCGGTTTCCTGATGCGTTCGGCCGGTACCGATTCGCACCGCATGCCGCACACCGGCATCACCCGCTTCGACGACGGACTCAAGCCGATTCCGTCGGCGGCCTTGTCGGCGCCGGACGCGGCGCAGTTGTCGCGGTTGGCCGCGCTTGGCCCGACCCGCGTGCGCGTCGCGCTGGATTGCGGCTGGGACGGCGAGGCGACTTCGCACAACGTGATCGGCGAGATCCGCGGCAAGAGCAAGCCCGACGAAGTGGTGATCATCGGCGGCCATCTGGATTCGTGGGACCTGGGCACCGGCGCGATCGACGACGGCGCCGGCGTCGGCCTGACCATGGCCGCGGCCAAGCTGATCGGCCAGACCAAGCTGCGCCCGGCGCGCACCATCCGGGTGATCGCCTTCGCCAACGAAGAACAGGGATTGCACGGCGGCAAGGCCTACGCGGCCAAGCACGCGGCCGATGTGGCCAAGCATCAGATCGGCGCCGAAAGCGACTTCGGCGCGGGCCGCATCTACGCCTATTCGAGTTCGGCCCCGGACTACGCCAAGACCGCCGACGCGCAGATCGCGCAGGCGCTGGCGCCGCTGGGCATCGAGCACACCCCGGGCAAGGGCGGCCCCGGCCCGGACATCTCGCCGTTCGCGGCCGGCGGCCTGGCCTGGGCGCGATTGGCGCAGGACGGTACCGACTATTTCGATTACCACCACACGCCCGACGACACGCTCGACAAGATCGATCCGAAGGCGCTGGCGCAGAACGTCGCCGCGTATGCGGTGTTCGCGTACCTGGCCGCATCGGCCGAGGGCGATTTCGGCAGCGCGTCGAAGAAGGTCGTTCCGCCAGAGGAATGAGCGCGGCGAGTAATGGCTGACAGGGCCGCCCTCTCCCGATCGGGAAGGGCGGCTTTTTTTTGGGGTCGTGGTTTCAGGTTCAGCACTTTGCTCGTGCGATGGCGCAGCGGAACGAAAGGCGTCGAGGCTGAAGCCGCTCGCACGAAAGACCTCGTGGTTTCGTAGCGGGCTAATCCGACGTCGGCGCGCTTCATCCGTGCCCTGACGAATCGACGAGGTCTTTTGTGGGAGGGGCTTCAGCCCCGCCGCTTTTTTCTCGGATCGCCGGATCGCGGAACGCGGCATCGGACCGCTCTCACCCATCACCCGACAGCCCCGGTGCGATGCCCATCGCCCGAGCGCCTCCGCGTCGCGGCCGGCGCCCGGTCTGCCCGCCGAATTGCGTTGTAACCGCAACGAAGGCCGGCAAACCCGCTGCGCCTGCATCCCTTCCGACAGGACACCTTCCATGGATGAGCCAGCTTCCGTTTCCGGCACCGTGAACTCGCAGATCACCGATGCGGTCACCCAGACCAACGTCAAACTCGTCGCCGAAGCGCCGGCCCTGGCCATCGCGCAGGTCTACCAGAGCATCGGCCACGCCACCGGGATCATGGTCGAGAACGCGGTCAACGCGCAGCAACAGCAATGCATCATCAATTCGTCGGCGGCCACGCAAGGCGCGATGACGCTGTTTTCGCAGGCCAGCGCGACGTTCCGGCCCGGCGGCTCGTCGCCGGACGGCGCCGAATCCGGCGGCGGCTTCGTGTCCGATGCGCAAACCACCGTTCCCGATCCAAAGGCTTTGGAGGCCGACGTGCAACAGACCGCGAGCAAGCTCAAGCAACTGGCGACGACCCGCAGCTCGGTTAATTCGCAAATTCTCGATGCGGTCAGCGCCAGTCAGCAGTACACCCTCGGCGCCGGAGCCGCGTTCGCCTACGCCCATCGCGTCAGCATCGAAGCCTTCGTCGACGGGCTCGAAAAGGTCAGCGCCGTGGAGTACCGGCAGCAGATGCAGGCCGTGCAGCTCGCCGCGACCACGATCTGCCTGGACGCGATGCTGAAATCGCCGGAGCGCGCCGAGGAGTATGCGGCGGTGCTGGAGGCGATCAAGCACCTGAGCTGAGCCGCAAAGACGGTTGGAATCGCGACCGATGCGTTGTCGCGATTCCAGCCTGACGCCCGCTTCACCGCTACGACGTCAAATCGACCGCCCCCTGTAGGAGCGGCGCGAGCCGCGACCGCAAAACATCAATTACCGCGCCAACATGAGGTCCGATGTTCGGGCAGGTCGAGCAAGCCCACGCCTGCGTCGCATGTGGATGGCGCGGTCGCGGCTTGCGCCGCTCCTACAGGGGGCGGCCCCACCTTCGCGGCGATCGGCTCGGTCGTCTTTTCTCCATGGGGATCCGTCGCGATTCCCAACTGGCGCCTGTCTCGCCGCTGCGACGCCGGATCGCGTCGCAGGGCCACGCCGGTCAGGCGCCGCGGCTCAACGCCGCGCGCGCCATGCGGCCAGCAGCACCGCCGTCGCCGCGGCGACGTTGAGGCTTTCGACCTGGCCGCTGCCGGGAATCGACAGGCGCCGGTCGCAGGCCGCGGCCAGGTCTCGGTCCATGCCCTCGCCTTCGGCGCCGAGCACGTAGATCAGACGCTCGGGCAAGGAGGCAGCGAATACGTCGTCGCCGCCGCTGACCACGGTTGCGGCCAGGCTGAAGCCCGAGCCGCGCAACTGCGCCAACGCGTTGTCGCTGCGGCCCATGCGCACCATCGGCACGGCCTCGGCGCCGCCCTCGGCCACGCGCGCGGCCGCGCCCGACAAGGCCAGCGTTGCGTCCTTCGGCAACAGCACCGCGCTCACGCCGAAATGCGCGGCCGAGCGCAGGATCGCGCCGAGGTTGTGCGGGTTGCCGACGCCGTCGAGCCAGATCGCCAGCTGCGGCCCCGGCGCGAGTTCGCGCAGCCATTCCGACAGCGACACCGGCTCCTCGCGCAGCACGTCGGCGACCACGCCCTCGTGATGGCTGCTCGCGGCGAGCTTGTCCAGATCGATCTGCTCGACCACCCGGTAACCGACCTTATTGGCCACGCACCACGCCAGCAGCGGCTGCAACTGCGGGATCCGGTTCGAATCCAGATACAGCTTGCGGATCGCCTGCGGCCGACGCGCGAACACCGCGCGGATCGCATTGAGCCCGTACAGGCGCAGCTCGGCGTCGCGGCGCGCGCGTTGCGGCGAAGGCGATCCGAAACCGTCGTCGCCGAGATCGCCGTCGCTCTCGTCGTCGCGTTCGCGATACGGCCGCTCGGCGCGCGCATGGCGTTCGCCGCGTTCGCGCGCGTGCGGTTCGCGGGTGTCGTCGCCGTGGCGATGACGCTGATCGCGACGCTCGGAACGATCGTGCGGATGAGCGTGGCCGCTGCGATGCGGCACCGCCGCCGGGTCCACCGCCGCGGGCTCGCGCGCGCGGCGCTCGCCGCTGTTGCGGTATGGACTGTCGCCGGCCGGTGGACGCGGCGCGGCGCGATACGGGCCGGACGCATCGGGCGCGCGCGGCGGCGCGGCGCCCTGACGCGGCGGACGCTGAGCGTCGTCGCGGCGTGGTCCGCTACGCCACGGGCCTTGCCCTACGCCTTGGCCCGCGCCCTGGCCGGCACCGACGCCGGTGTCTTTGCGCGGCCCGTGGCCGCTGTAAGGCTTGCGCGGACCGCGCGGCGGATCGTCACGTTGCATCGTTCAAACTCCTTCGTACTTTCGCGAACACCCGCAGGTCGTGCAGTTGCCCGCGCTTGACCACCGCGCAACGTTGCGCGCCTTCTTCGGTGAAATCGTTCTTCAGCAGCACCCGCGCCGAACCGGGATTGTGATCGAACACGGTCGCATACAACCGGTACAGCGCCAGCTCGTTCATCGCCCATGGCGCGAACGCCGCGACCACGCGCGTCATCAGCCCGGCGCCCCACAGCGAACGGCCGAGCCAATAGCCGAACTCGGCCGAATGCGCGCGTTCGCCCTTGCCCGGATGCGCGCCGATGCCGCCGCAGGCGCGGCCGTCGACCTCGATCGCGAACACCGGTTCGGCCATGTCGATGACGCCGCCGGACAGGAACCGCTCGCCGTCCTCGCGGGTGTAGGGATAGGGAAAACGATCGGCCAGGCCGCGCGATACCTGCTCGTCGTTGGCGTGCGCGACCAGGCTGTCGAGGTCGTCCAGGCGCCACGGGCGCAGCACGAAACCGTCGCCCCGCGGCGGCGGGCTGGCGGCTGAGGGGGGAAGGTTCATACGATTAGCCTAATTACGTGGCTGCCGCGCTGCAAATCGCGGTCGCCGGCGCTCCCGCCCCATCCGCTCGATAACGGCCTTCCGACTTCATGAAGATGTACATCCTGGTCCGCGACGACATCCCGCTCGGCTTCGCCATGGTCGCGGTCGCCCACGCGTCCCTGGCCGGTTACCTGAAGTTCCGCGACACGCCGGAAGTGGCGCAGTGGCTGGACGGGCCGTTCTTCAAGGCCGTGTGCAAGGTCAACGCGACCGAGTTCGAGAACGCCAAGCAGGTCGTCGACCATCTGGTGCTGACCGAGTCGGCGCTGGACGGCCGCGAGGTGGCGATCGTGCTCAAACCGCGCGAGGAGTGGCCGAAGATGTTCAAGTTCCTGCGTCTGTATCGCGAGGCGCCGACGACCGCGTGAATCACGCTACCGGCGGGAGACGAAAGATGAAGACGTATCGGATCGAGGAAGCCCAGTCGGGCGAGGAAGCGGACGAATACCTGTGGGTCAGCCTGGGCTTCGCCTCGGTCGAAAACCCCTTGGACGTGCTGCATATCGTCTGCGCTTGCGCGATCGAGCCGCAGGATCGCGACGGCGGCATGGATGCGATCTATCTGGAGCGCGACGATCAGAGCCGCGGCGGCTATGGCGGCGCCCAGCGCATCGCGGTCGGTGAGCGGTCCATCGATGTCGTGTTCAACGCCGCGGGGCTCAGGGATCTGGAATTCGGCGACTCCGTGAGCCTTCAGTGGCCTGAGCAACTGGCGGGGAAAGCCGAGGCGTTGCGGATTCTGCAGCGGATGCGCGGGTACGAATGCGGCCGGGTCATCGAATCGGCCTGACATGGGCAACGCTCGGCGCGCGAGCGCAGCCCCCCTGTAGGAGCGGCGTGAGCCGCGACCGCGACATCGCACATACGACGTAGGCCGGATGTCGCGGTCGCGGCTTACGCCGCTCCTACAGGGGCACCCGAATCAGGCGTGCCCGTCGACTTGCGGCGTTTCCTTCTCCAGCTTCTCCAGTTCGTGCGCGACCGCTTCGGGCGACTTGGTGAAGCGCGCGAGCAGCACGTAGAACGCCGGCACGATGAACAGCGACAGCAGAGTCGAGAACGACACGCCGAAGATCACCACGATGCCGATCGTCGCGCGGCTGGCCGAACCCGGGCCGCCGGCCAGCACCAGCGGCACCGCGCCGACCACGGTCGCGATCGAAGTCATCAGGATCGGACGCAGGCGCACCGCCGAGGACTCGACGATGGCCTCGTGGATGCTTCGCCCTTCGTCGCGCAGCTGATTGGCGAATTCGACGATCAGAATGCCGTTCTTCGCCGCCAGTCCGACCAGCATGACGATGCCGATCTGACTGAACAGGTTGAGCGTGCCGCCGGTCATCCATAGCCCCAGCAGGGCGCCGAGCACGCCCAGCGGCACGGTCAGCATGATCACGAACGGGTGGATGAAGCTTTCGAACTGTGCCGCCAGCACCAGATACACCACCAGCAGCGCCAGGGTGAAGGTCATCAGCACCGCGCCGCCGGCCTTCTGGTATTCGCGCGATTCGCCCTTCCAGTCGATCTGCGCCTGATCGGGCAGTTCCTCGGCGACGACCTGGTTCAACCACGCGACCGCCTCGCCCATGGTGTAACCCGGGGCAAGACCGGCGCTGATGGTGATCGCGCGCAGACGGTTGAAGCGGTTGAGGCTGCCGGGCTCGGCCAGTTCGTTGAGGGTGACCAAGTTCGACAGCGGAATCAGGCCGCCGTCGCGCGCGCGCACCTGGATCGCCGACAGGTCCGCCGGCGAAGTGCGCAGATCGCGATTGGCCTGCACGATCACGTCGTACTCTTCGCCGTTCTGCACGAAGGTGGTGACGCGGCGCGAACCCATCATGGTTTCCAGCGCGTGGCCGATGTCGGTGACGCTCACGCCCAGGTCGGCCGCGCGCTGGCGATCGATCTCCACCCTCATCTGCGGCCGGGTTTCCTTGTAATCCGAATCGGCCGAGAACAGGCCCTTGTTCTGCTCGATGCGCGCCAGCAGGCGATCGCGCCACTGCGCCAGTTCGACGTATTCCGGGCCGCCGAGCACGATCTGGATCGGCTGGCCGCGGGTACGCACCAGACCGCCGCCGACCTGCGGCAACGCGCGCACGCCGGTGAGCTGGCTCAGCTCGCCGCGCAGACCGTCGGCGACATCGGCGGTGCTGGCCTCGCGCTTGTCCCAGTCCTGCAGGAACACCGCGATGCGGCCGGTATGCATTTCCTCGCTGGCGCCGAAACCGCCGGGCACGCGCGGGTTGTAGCGCTGGATGGTCTTATCCGGACCGGTATGCGCGGCGATGATCTTCTCGACCTGCTGCACCTGCTTGACCGTGTAGTCGTAACCGGCGCCTTCCGGGCCGAGGATCGAGATCTGGAACGAGCCGCGGTCTTCCTGCGGCGCCAATTCCGACGGCACGAACTTGAACAGCACGAAGCTCAGCGCCATCGCGATCAGCATCAGGATGCCGAACAGCCACGGCCGCTCGACGGTGTGATCGAGCAGGCCCTTGTAACGCCGGCTCACCCCGTCCAGGCGCGCGTTCATCCAGCGATTGATGAAGTTCGACTTCTCCTCGCTGTGCGGACGCACGAACTTGGACGACATCATCGGGGTCAGGGTCAGCGCGACGAACGCCGACAGCGCGACCGCGCCGGCCAGCGCCACCGACAACTCGCGGAACAAGCGTCCGGTGTTGCCTTCCATGAAACCGACCGGCAGGAACACCGCGACCAGCACCGCGGTGGTCGCGATCACCGCGAACGCGACCTGCTTGGTGCCGCGCGCGGCCGCGACCAGGCTCGGTTCGCCGAGGTCGGCGCGGCGCTGGATGTTCTCCATCACCACGATCGCGTCGTCGACCACCAGGCCGATGCACAGCACCAGCGCCAGCAAGGTCAGCAGGTTGATCGAGAAGTCGAACATGTACAGCGGAATGAACGCGGCGATCAGACACACCGGCACCGTCACCGCCGGAATCAGCGCGGCGCGGAAACTGCCGAGGAACAGCCAGATCACGATCAGCACCAGCACGATCGCTTCGACCAGGGTGTGGTACACGCGTTCGACCGCCGATTCGATGAACACCGTGGTGTCGAAGGCGACGAAGATGTCGGTGCCCTGCGGCAGACCCGGACGGATCTGGTCGGCCGCTTCGCGCACCGCGCGCGCCACGTCCAGGCTGTTCGCGGTCGAGGTCTTGACGATGCCCAGGCCGATGTTCTGCTCGCCGTTGCTGCGGTAATAGGCGCGGCGTTCGGCCGAATCGAGCTGGATCTTGGCGACGTCGCCCAGGCGCACGACATAACCGTCGGCGCCTTTCTTCAGCGGGATCTGGGCGAAGTCGGCGGGTTTTTGATAGCTGCGCGCAACGCGCAGGGTGAAGTCGCGCGATTCCGATTCGATCCGCCCGGCCGGCAGCTCGACGTTTTCCGCGCCGAGCGCGGCTTCGACTTCGTTGACGGTGATGTCGCGCGCGGCCAGCGCGTCCTGGTCGAGCCAGATCCGCATCGCATAGCGCTGCTGGCCGCCGATGCGTACCTGGGCGACGCCGTCGACCGAGGACAACCGATCGACGATGTAGCGCTCGGCGTAGTCGGACAGCTGCAGCGTGTCCATCTGCTTGGAGCTCATGTTGAGCCACAGGATGGGGTCGGCGTCGCTTTCGACTTTCTCGATCTGCGGCGGATCGGCTTCGTCCGGCATGCGGTTGGACACGCGGCTGACCGCGTCGCGCACGTCGTTGGCGGCCGCTTCGATCTCGCGCTGCAGGGTGAACTCGATGCTGATCGAGGCGCGGCCGTTGACGCTGCGCGATTCGATGCTCTCGATGCCTTCGATGCCGGCCAGCGCGTCTTCGAGTACCTGGGTGATGCGGGTTTCGACCACCGCCGCCGAGGCGCCGGGATAGGACACGTCGACCGAGACCACCGGCGGATCGATCGCCGGCAGTTCGCGCAGGGTCAGGCGCGAGAACGCCATGACGCCCAGGGTGATCAGCAGCAGGCTCATCACGGTGGCGAACACCGGACGGCGGATGGAGACGTCGGAGAGCATCATCGGCCGTCACCCGCGCCGTTGCGGCGTTTGGGTTCGCCGCGCTTGGCGGCGATGTAGACGGGGGTGGCTTGCTGTTGCTGTTGCTGTTGCTGTTGTTCTTGCTCTTGCTCGTCATTCCCGCGAAGGCGGGAATCCAGGGCCTTTCGTGCGAGAACGTTTGAAGTCTCTGGATTCCCGCCTTCGCGGGAATGACGGCTCGAAGGTGCGTCGCCAAAGTCGCTGGATGCTCGGCGTTCGCCGAGTGAAAGCGGAGCCCGCGTTCGCGGGAATGACGATAGGAAGGAACGCAGTCGCTCTAGTAATCGCAAGGACTCAGCCATTGGCATTGCCCTTGCCAGCCGCGGCGTTCTTCTGCGCCGGTGCGTCAACGGCCGGCGCTTGCTCGGGCCCATTGGTCGCCGGCGCGGCCGGCGTTTGCACCGCAGGCGCCGGAGCGGCCGCACCGGCCTCAGCCTCGCGCGTCTGCGCGGGCGCGGGCACCGCCGCGGCCGCCGTCACCTGCACCTTGCCGCCGACCCGCAGCTTGCCGGTGCCGTCGACCACGACCCGATCGCCGACCTTCAAGCCTTCGACGATTTCAGCCAAACCCTCGCGGCGCGTACCGACTTCGACATCGGCGCGCTCGACCGTGTTGTCCGGCTTGATCCGGAACACATAGGAATCGGTGCCGACCTGCACCACCGAAATTTCCGGGATTAGCAGCGCCTGCCGCTGCGGCTGCAGCAAGGTCACCTGCACCAGCATGCCCGGGCGCAGCAGATGATCGGGATTGGGAAAGTCGGCGCGCACGGTGACCGCGCGGGTGGCCGGATCGATGCGCGCGTCGACCGTGCTGACCTCGCCTTCGAAGCGCTTGCCCGCATAGGCCGCGCTGGTGCCGGTCACGCTCTGGCCCTTGGCCACGCGCGCGAGCAGGGTCTCGGGCACCGGGAAATCGATATAGACACGCTGGGTGTCGTCGAGCGTGGCGATCGGCGTGCCCGGGGTGATCAGCGAGCCCGGGCTGACCTGGCGGATGCCGAGCACGCCGGCGAACGGCGCGCGGATCTCGCGGTCGCCGATATCGGCCTTCATCTGCTCGACCCGCGCGCGGGCCGCGTCGCGGGTGGCGCGCTGGGTGTCGAGCGCGGACCGCGCGATCAGCTGCTGCGCGGCCAGTTCGGTCTGGCGCTTGTACAACTGCTCGGCCTCCTTGGCGGTGGCCTCGGCCTGGGCCAGCGCGGCCAGTTGGGCCTTGCCGCTCAGGGTGATCAGCGAAGCGCCGGCGGCGACGTGATCGCCGCTGTCGAAATGCACCGCCTGGACGATCTCGCTGACCTTGGCCGAGACCGTGATCGACTCGCGCGCCTTGACGTTGCCGAGCGCCTGGACGGTGTCGTTCCAGGGCCGCAGATGGACCTGCTCGGCGGTGACCGGGGTGGGCCGATCGCCCTGCCCCGCGCCCGGACCTCCCGGACCGCCTTGCGCTTTGCCGCCCTTGCCGCAGGCGGCCAGGACGACGACGAGGGCAAGGGCGCAACAGGTGCGGAATCCGGAACGTGATCGCATGCGGTTCTCTGAACGGGGACCCGTGAGGGCGGTGGCGCGGATCGGGCGGGTGAGGATCGGACGGATGGGGCGGGCCGACCAGGCGATTCGCGCGAACGACGCTGGCACGGCGGTGGAGCGACACGGTCCCGACCGTGGGCGGCTCCGAAACCGGCGTGAGTCTAGCGGTCCGAGGTCAACGCTCGCGTGGGCCATTGGTTGACCACCGTATAGGCAAAGTCGTACTCGCGATGTATGCGTGCCAAGGGAGCCGTACAGATGCAGCAGTCTTGCTGACACTGCGCTGACAGCGCGCTGACATTGCGCTCACCTAGGCGGGTTGCGGCATTGCAACCGCCGCCACGACGCCGCGCGCGGGCAACGCGGTTCATACTCCGGACGTCCCCCAAGGAGCCCGCGTCCATGATCCACGACAGCATTCTCGACACCATCGGCCGCACCCCGATCGTGCGCCTGCACCGTCTGGCCCCCGAGCACGCAACCGTGTACGCGAAGGTCGAATCGTTCAATCCCGGCGGCTCGGTCAAGGACCGGCTGGCGCTGGCGATCATTCTCGACGCCGAGGCGCGCGGCCAGCTCAAGCCCGGCGACACCGTGATCGAGGCGACCTCGGGCAACACCGGCGTGGCCCTGGCGATGGTCTGCGCGGCGCGCGGCTACAAGTTCGTGGCGACGATGAGCGAGACCTTCTCGATCGAACGCCGCAAGCTGATGCGCGCGTACGGCGCCAAGGTGATCCTGACCCCGGCCGCCGAGCGCGGCAGCGGCATGGTGCGCCGCGCCGCCGAGCTGGCGGCCAAGCACGGCTGGTTCCTGGCCCGCCAGTTCGAGAATCCGGCCAATCCGGCCTATCACCGCAGCACCACCGCGGCCGAGATCGTGCAGGACTTCGCCGGCCGCCGGCTCGATCATTTCGTGACCGGCTGGGGCACCGGCGGCACCCTGACCGGAGTCGCCGACGTGCTGCGCGTGGCGCGGCCCGAGGTGCGCGTGACCGCATGCGAACCGGCCGGCGCCTCGCTGCTGAGCGGCAAGGACTGGCAGCCGCACAAGATCCAGGGCTGGACCCCGGACTTCGTCCCGGCCGTGCTCGACCGCGGCGCCGCGCACGCGATCGTGCCGGTCGACGACGTGCTCGCGCGCGACACCGCGCGCCGGCTGGCGGCCGAGGAAGGCCTGTTCGTCGGCATTTCCGCTGGCGCCACCATGGCCGCGGCGCTGCAGGTCGCGGCCCAGGCCGAACCCGGCGCGGTGGTCCTGGCGATGCTGCCCGATACCGGCGAGCGTTACCTGAGCACGTTCCTGTTCGAGGGCGTCAACGAGGGCAGCGACGAAGAGTGGCTGGCGACGTTGGGCTGATGCGCCGGCGCATTACGCGTCCACCGAAAGCTACACCGTAGATTTATTTTCGCGGTCGCAGCTCACGCAGCTCCTACACGAAGCGACTGTAGGAGCTGCGTGAGTTGCGACCGCGAATTTTCAACTGCGCCGCAACCGCGACGACGCCCCGCGCTCACCCCGCGTAAGGCAGCGACAAATGCCCGTTCCACGACAGCAACAGCACCCCGCCGGTCGCATCCTGCAACGCCGCCTGCACTTCCATCATCGTGTTGATCTCGTCGAGCGCTTCGTCGAAGTCCTCGATCTCCACCACGAAACAACGATCGCAACGCGACAGCGCTTCGCCTTCGGGACTCGCGCGACCGACGCCTTCGGCGAGCTTCCGCGCCTGCGCCGCGACCGCATCGCCCGCGAGCAAGCGCACCGCGAAACGCGGCAGGTCCTCGCCGGACAGCCGCAGGACCTCGCCGTCGCGCGCCACGTCGACACCGATCTCGCCCAAGGCCTCTTCGCCGTCGGCCAGACCGAAGGCGGGGTCGCTGAAGTAAACCGTGAAGTGCTGCGCGCTCATGTTCGATCCTTCGATTCGATGGGTGGGTGACGACTGGTAGCGGCGTGCTGCGATCAGGCGGCGATGAAATACCACGCCGCCACCGCCGCGATCGCGACCAGCGCGGCGATCAGCAGCATCTTGCCGTTGTCGTCGCCGCGGCGCACCGTGTCGCCGCCGGTCGCGCCGGCGCCGCGGCGCTTGCGCGAAAGCTCATAGGCGACGATGGCGGTCATGGCATCGCGCGCCGAATAACCGTGCATGGCTTGCAGCAACTGCGCCGCGCGTTCGCGATGGCCGCCGAGGATCAGCGCCACCACTTCGGCCGGCAGACCGCCCAGGGCGCCGCCGCTGTTCGCGCCGCCGTCGTCCGCATCGGGCGCATGCCCTTCGCTGTAAGCATCGACCCGCTGCATCGCCGAACGCAGGTCCAGCCCGTAGGCCTCGCGCACGATCTTGATCGCCAGGATCCGATCGCCCGCGGCGACGGCCTGGCGCGCGGCCTGGGGAAAATCGCCGACCTGTCCCGCTCCGGACGACGGCTTGGCCGCGGCGTCGCGCGCGCTCGACGCGACCGCCGCCGACGGCCCATGACGCTGATATGCCTCCACCGCGTCCTTGGCTGCGCGCAGCCCCAGGCCGGGATTGCTGTCGAGCACCAGCTTGATCGCCTCGATCTTGCGATTGGCGGCGAGCAAGGTCGCCACCTGCGGCGGAATGAACGGCGTTGCGGAATTCGACATGAGGGCCGGCCTGAGTGCGGACTGCGCCCAGCCTAACAGCCGCGCGCGGCGCCGCCGTTCAGCGCGACGACCACGCCAGTTTCGCGCCGAAGCCCAGCATCATCGCGCCGATCACGCCGTCGAGCGTGCGCGCCACCCGCGTGCTGCGCACCGCGCCGGCCATGCGCGAGGCGCCGATCACCAGCAGGCTCAGCCACACGGTGCCCATCGCGTAATGCATCGCGATCATCGCGATCGACTGCGCCGCCATGTCCGGGCCGGGCGCGAGGAACTGCGGCAGGAACGCCAGGTAGAAGATCGCGATCTTGGGATTGAGCGCGTTGGTCAGCACGCCCTGCGCATAGCTGCGCCACAGCGACGGCCGCGCCGAGGATTCGATCGCGGCGGCCGGATCGGCCTCGGCACGCGCGGCGAACGCCGAACGCAGCGCCTTGACCCCGAGCCAGGCCAGGTAACCGGCGCCGAGCATCTTGATCGTCCAGAACGCGCGTTCGGAATACATCAGCAGCCGCGCCACGCCGAACGCGAACAAGGCGACATGGAACAGGCCGCCGGTGAGGATGCCGGCGACCGTCGCCAGGCCGCGACGCACGCCGCCGCTGAGCGCATTGCCGATCACCAGGAAGGTGTCCGGCCCGGGCGCGAGCGTGACCATCAACGCCGCGAACGCGAACGCCAGCCATTGGGTTTCCATCGCATGCCCCCGCGGTCAGTGAATCCGGCGGCGCGAGTGCCGCCCGGATCGCATCTTGCAGCAAAAGCCCCGGCGCGAGAACGCGCCGGATCGGGCGGAACGACCGGCGGCGAGCGGCCGCGACCGCACAACAAAAAACGCCGGCGCGAGGCCGGCGTTTTTTGTTCCACTAAGCGAATGCTTCGATGAAGCGAATGCTTCGACGGAGCCAGCCGTTCGGACTATTCCCGACTCAGGCGGCCGGCTTCCACTCGCCCAGCGCGGCCTGGCCGTTGGCCTTGGCGCGGTCGTACACGGTCTGCTGGGCCTTGGCCAGGTTGGCGACCAGATCCTGCGACCACAGCTTCAGCGCCGCCGACTGCATGGCGCGGCCGTAGGAGAACGACAGCGGCCACGGGTTCGGGCCCATCTGGTTCATCGCGTTGAGGTGCGCGGTCGCGGCCTCGTCGGACTGGCCGCCGGACAGGAACACGATGCCCGGCAGGGTCGCCGGCACGGTCGACTTCAGGCACTGCAGGGTGGCCGCGGCGACTTCCTCGACGCCGACCTGATCGGGGCAGGTGCTGCCCGGCAGGACCATCGACGCCTTCAGGATGGTGCCCTCGAGCACCACGCTGTGCTCGTACAGCGAACCGAACAGCGAACGCAGGGTGACTTCGGTGACTTCGAAGCAGGTGTCGATGTCGTGGCTGCCGTCCATGATCACTTCCGGCTCGACCATCGGCACCAGGCCCTGCTCCTGGCACAGCGCCGCGTAGCGCGCGAGCGCGTGGCTGTTGGCCTCGATGCAGGTGCCCGACGGGATGTCTTCGCTGATGTTGATGACCGCGCGCCACTTGGCGAAACGGGCGCCGAGCTTGTAGTACTCCTCCAGGCGCGCGCGCAGGCCGTCGAGGCCTTCGGTCACGACTTCGCCCGGGAAGCCGGCCAGCGGCGCCGGGCCCTTGTCGACCTTGATGCCCGGGATGATCCCGTGCTCGGCCATGTGCTTGGCGAACGGCACGCCGGCCTTGGTCGACTGGCGCAGGGTTTCGTCGTACAGGATCGCGCCGGAGATGTAGTCGCTCAGCTTCGGCGTGGTCAGCAACAGCTCGCGGTAGGCGCGGCGATTCTCTTCCGTGTTCTCGATACCGACGCCGGCGAAGCGCTTGGCGATGGTGGCGGTCGACTCGTCGATCGCGATGATGCCCTTGCCCGGGGCGACCATGGCCAGGGCGGTTTCGGCAAGCTGTTCGATGCTCATGGAGATCCTGCGGCAGCGGTGGGAAGCCCGCGATTATAGCCGCTGACGGTGAACCTTGCCCCTGAGCCGGGCCTGTTCAATCAGCCACTTAGCGAAAATCCGCCACGGTTTCGAAAGGAAATCGATTACAGTCATCGGGCCACGGCACGCCCGGCACCGGCCGATCCGGCCCGCCACGGCGACAGCCGAGGCGGGCGTTCGTGCCGACACGACTGTCAGCCGTCCACAGGCTGCGCGGATGATCACGGCAACGATCAAGCCGCGACTGGCCACAAGCCCGACGCCGGCCCTATTCCGGCGAATCGCAGCGCTGCATTTCGCAGAAACGAGCAGCGGTCGGCGATCGGGTCCGGACCGTCGGCGCGGGCGCGAGATCGCCCTTGAGAATGCCGTAACGTTTTTCCTCTTCGATGTTGCCCCAATTGGCGCGCGGATCGTCGAAAGCGCGGAACCAGATCAGATAAGTGACCCACGGCATCGACTCGCCGCGCGTTTCCTTGACCGTATTCGAGAACCAGTCGTCGATGACATTCGGATCCCGCCCATAGGTGGAGTTTCCAACTTCCGACAGCAACACCGGAATGTTGCCGTCGTTGTACTCCGCCAAAAGCCCATGGATCCTGTTGTTCGGGACGACCCAGCTGGCGTCGTTCGCATCCCTGAAGATATACGGATGCCAAGCGGCGCCATCGAAGAAGTCGCGCGCGCTCGGGCTGCCGAACTGACCGCTTCGGATATTCTCGTACAGCATCTTGATGAAATCGTAGATCCGCATCAGATTGACGTGATCATCCAATGGCGACGGCGGCGGCATGAAAACCAACGCCTGCGGATTGGCCAACTTGATTGCGCGATGCGCGCGGAACATCAGATCGGTGGTGATGTCGGCGCGGTCCTGCAGCGTGAACTGCGTCTTGCCCATCGCACACGCAGCCGGCCCGGCCCCCGGTGGCTTCATCAGGTTGTCGCCGTTGGTTTCGTTGGCGATTTCCCAGTGCTTTATCTGGGGAAATTCAGACGCCATCGTCAACCAGGTGGCTTCGTACCGGTTCAGGAACTGCGTGTAAGCCGCGGTCCCGCGGCAAGGCACGACCCACACACCGGCGCTGGCGTCGGGCGGAAAACCGGTCATCCACTGCGGGAACGAATTGTCCATGCCGACGATCGTGATGCCCGAGGCATGCAGCGATTGCACCGCACGCCGGTACAAATCGATATTGATCCCGGTGGTCGATTCATTGACCAGCATGTCCGACGAAAGCATCCACATGCGAAATACCCTGGGACGCAGGCTCTTGATGTCCGCCAGTTGCTGGTCCAGGTGCGCGACTTCCGCGGCGCGGCTGTCGGTGGGGGAAAGGTTTACCGCATTGGACACGACCGGCTCGCCAATGCCGAGACTGCCTGGACCGGCCGATTCGAGCAGAGGATTCTGGGCGATGCCGCAGTAGTAGAACGTGTAGTCGAGATTCGGCGTACCGAACGCGGTGTAGCGCTTGTAGCCACTCGGGCAGTCGTTGAATTGCGGCGAGCCTGGCGGGCGCGCGGGATTCGGATACGGCTGCGGCAAGGCATCGCCGCTCATTCCGCCAAAGCGCATGCGCACGCCGGCGCCGGTGTGGCTGCGCCAGCAGTAATACAACTCCTTGTCGACCCCTTGCGTACCCAGCACGGCCTGGCGCGTATAGCCTTTGGGGCAGCTCGGCGCATGGGTCAGCGGGTTGAGGAAATAGAACGTGTCCGACGACCACGGCAAGGCGCCGTTGGCGTCGCTGGCCGACGCTCCGACCATGCCGCCAAAATCGTAAAGCGGCGCACGCCCCGAGGCATGCGGCCGTGTGCACAGGAACGCGAACCAATCCACGTTGGCGGTGCCGAATACCTGATGCGGGGTGTAACCGCTCGGGCAACTGGCCGCGCCCGTCGCCGGATTCGGATAGTCGATCTGGCTGCCGTTGGCGAAGCCGCCGCCGTACATGCCGCCGAAATCATAAAAATCCTCGTCCGCGGCGGCGGCTGAGAACGGAACCAACGCCAACGACACGCACAACGACATCCATTTACCAGCCTTCATTGCCTTTCTCCTGCCAAAAGTCTTCGCGCTCACCGCCGCCGAATCAGGACGGCTTATCCATTGATGCCATCTCTCCAGTGTGCATATCTGAAGTCGCATATTCCGCGAAACGCTCAAGCGGATTCCGACAAGTCGATCGGGACGAGTTGATCGAGCAGCAGGACTGGCCGGCATGGCGCGCGGAAATATGCCGTTGCGTTGCCGCGCGAATATCGCGATTGCCTAATGCGTCGGTAGATCATAGGCTTCGCAGCGATATCGCCCGCCAAGGACAGCACCCATGCCGCGTCGCCCCGCACCCAGCCCTCTTTCCGCCTGCGTTTCCTCGCTGGCTCTGACAATCGCGTTGTCATCGATCAACGCCCGCCCCGCCCAAGCCGCCGCCATCGACGACGAATACCAAGCCGCCGTCGCCTCGTGCAAGGCCGCGCCCAAGAGCGGCACGCGCTACGTCTCGGTCACCGCGGCGCTGATGCGGCCGGTGCCGCGCAGCGAGGCGGGCCTGGTCAACCGGATACCGATCGCCACGGCGGTGGAGATCGAATGCGAACTCAACGGCTGGGTACGCGGGCATACCGACGGCGACTCGCCGTCGGTGGGCTGGATTCGCGCCGATCTGCTGCAGTCCAAGGCGCCGACGGCGGAATCGATCGCCTCCGGCTACGCGGCGGCCGCGCCGGATCAGCGCAAGACCTGGGCCGAACGCGCGGTGGCCTTGTCGCCGTATCAGGCGCGCAGCCATCAGATGCTGATCGAGTCGCTGCAGGCCGCCGGCGACAGCGAAGGCGCGCGCCAGGCCGGTCTGGTCCGCGATCAGTTGCTCGACCCCAAGGCCGAGCGCCTGAGCGGCGAGCCGAAACTGCTGTTCGCGGTGGATCGCGGCTGGGCGGTCGCGCTCGCGCGGGTCGAGGACGGCGGCCGTTATCTGGAAACCGATCCGCAGGCGGAGGCGAGCTATTACCCGGTCTGGCGCGGCCTGCATTTCTATCGCCGCGGCGGCGCCGACGGCGTGGTGCAGGTGCTGGAACCGCGCGAAAGCGCGGGTGTGGGTCTGGAAGCGCAGGTGCGGCTCGCGCCGATGACCGCGCGCAGCGACGAGGTCGCCGGGCTGGCGACCAACTTCGCCGCGACCGCGCAGGCCGCGCGCGCCGATGCCGCGGTGTCGGCGAGCGCGCGCAAGGCCATCGAGAGCGAACTACGCACCGCCCTACAGCGCGAGAGGATCGACCGCGGCCAGATCGACAAGGCGCTCAAGGCGCGTCCTGGCGCCGAGCAGCGCGGCGGCGTGCAGATCCATGCCTTCGATGCCGGCAAGCTCGGCACCGTGCACGTCGCGAGCCTGGTCTGGGACTTGCCGCCCAAGAGCGAAAACGCCGCGGACATGAGCGTCGATGCGGTGCTGATCCTGGAGTCCGACGGCAAGGGCGGCTACAAGACCGCCGGCCGGCTGGTCCAGGTGACCGGCGGCGATGTCGTGGAAACCCATCGTTACTTCGACCGCCTGGACCTCGACGGCGACGGCGAGCCGGAACTGATTTTCCAGCTCGGCCAGTACGAAGGCGTGGAATACCAGATCTGGACGCGTAAGTCGGGCCAGTGGAAGCCGGTGTTCAAGGGCGGCTACGTCGGGGCGTGATCGCCCCGCTGTATCGAAACCACGAAGGCTTACATCGGGCATGGGAGGTCGACGACCTCCCATGCCTCGACCGGACGCGATGCCGCCGGCTTACAGCTCGCCCAGACCCTCGGCGCTGCCGCCCTCGCCCACCTGCAGCAGACGCAGGGTATTGGTCGCGCCATGCTGCTCCATGGTGTCGCCGCTGGTGAAGATCACCCGCTCGCCCTGGGCCAGCTTGCCGCAATCGAACAACTGCTTGACCACGTTGCGCGCGGCGTCGCGCGAGGCCTGGCCGCGGCTGTCGAAATCGATCGGGTAGACGTCGCGCATCATCGCCATGCGCCGGCGCGCGCCGTCGTGGCGCGAGAACGCGTAGATCGGCGCGTTGGAACGGAACCGCGACAGGAACCGCGCGGTGCCGCCGGACTCGGTCATGGCGACGATCGCGCGCACGCCGATGTGTTCGGACAGGAACATCGCCGCCATCGCGATCGCCTGGTCGGCGCGTTCGAGGTTGCGCGGCGCGGCTTCGAAATCGGTGTCGTGGTTGAACTGACGCTCGGCGCCCAGACAGATGCGCGCCATCGCCTCGACCGCCTTGATCGGATAGCGGCCGGCGGCCGATTCCTGCGACAGCATCACCGCGTCGGTGCCGTCGATCACCGCGTTGGCGACGTCGAGCACTTCGGCGCGGGTCGGGATCGGGTTGTCGACCATCGACTGCATCATCTGCGTGGCGGTGATCACCACCCGGTTGCGCAGCAGCGATTCGCGGATGATCTTCTTCTGCAGGCCGGGCAGTTCGGCGTCGCCGATCTCCACGCCCAGGTCGCCGCGCGCGACCATGACCACGTCGCTGGCCTCGACGATCTCGGACAGGTTCTCGATCGCCTCGGCGCGCTCGATCTTCGACACCAGCGCGGCATCGCTGCCGGCGGCGCGGGCGATCCGGCGCGCTTCATTCATGTCCTCGGCGTTGCGGCAAAACGACACCGCAATGAAGTCGGCGTTCAATTCGGCCGCGACCAGGATCAGCTCCTTGTCGCGTTCGGTCAGCGCGCCCAGCGACAGGCCGCCGCCGAGCTTGTTGAGCCCTTTGCGGTCGGACAAGGTGCCGTCGTTGAGCACGGTGGTGATGATGCGTTCGCCGTCGATCGCGCCGACCCGCAGTTGCAGCAGCCCGTCGTCGAGCAGCAGCACGTCGCCGGGGCTGACGTCGCCGGGCAGGCCGAGGTAGCTCACGCCGACTTCGCGCAGATTGCCCGGCGGCGGATTTTCCGCGGCGATCAGGTCGAAGCGGTCGCCGGCCTTGAGCAGGACCTTGCCCTCGGCGAAGCGTTCGATGCGGATCTTCGGACCGGGCAGGTCGGCGAGGATGCCGACCTCGACCCCGACCCGCAGCGCGGCTTCGCGCACCGCGTTGGCGCGCGCGATCTGCGAGGACGGATCGCCGTGGGAGAAATTGAGGCGGACCACATCGACGCCGGCCGTGAGCAAGGCATCGAGCACGCCCGGCGGATCGGTGGCCGGGCCGAGGGTGGCAAGGATCTTGGTGCGTCGTGGGGTGATGGACATGGCAGACTCTCTGGACTGTCGGCCAAGCTAGCACAGCTTGTGCGCGCTTCGAACCGCGCCGGCCGAGCACACGCCCCAGTACGTCGCCCGAGACTCTCATGACCCTGTCCCCCGCCAGTGAAGCGATCGCGGCCAAGCTCGCCGCGCTCGAGGATTTCCCGCTGCTGCAAGGCCCGCGCGTGCGCCTGCGCGGGCCGCGCGACGATGATGCGCCGGCGTTGTTCGCCCTGTTCGGCGACGCGCGGGTGATGCGCTACTGGAGCCGCCCGCCGATGCGCGAGGTGGCCGAGGCGCGGGCGCTGATCGCCGACATCCACAAGTCGATGCAGGAACGCCAGCTGATCAACTGGGTCATCGCCGACGGCGACGATGCGCTGATCGGCAGTTGCACGCTGTTAGCCTTCAGCGCCGCGCATCGCCGCGCCGAGCTCGGCTACGCGCTGCATCCGGCCCAGTGGGGCCGCGGCATCGCGCGCGAAGCCGCCACCCTGGCGCTGGACTGGGCGTTCGATCACCTCGGCCTGCATCGTTGCGATGCGGGCATCGATCCGGACAATCAGGCTTCGCGCGCGCTGCTGCATCGCCTGGGGTTCGTGACCGAAGGGCGGCAGCGGGAAAGTTTCTTCGTCGGCGATCGGGTTACCGACAGCGAGTTGCTTGGGTTGCTGGCGAGCGATTGGCGCGGCGGGCGGTGAGGCGGGCCGCGGGCGCGCATCGGGGCATGCGCGCGATAACGCAGTGACGCCGTAGTCGCAGGTTCGTGGTCGCGGCTTACGCCGCTCCTACAGTCGCTACGTTGTGGCGCTCGCTACCTGTAGGAGCGGCGCAAGCCGCGACAGCGACATCGCAACCACGACGCGACCGATTCACCGCATCGAACCCGCAGGCTCGACGCGGCGAGATCGAATCAAATCAATCGCAAATCCTCAATCGCAAATCCAGGTCCGCTTCGTAGACACCGCGGTGCGCTCGCCCCACGAGCTGTACTGCCCGCCGCAATTCGCGGTGGCGCCGCCGACCACTTCGCCGGCCGAATCGAAATAGGTGATCGAATATCCCTGCCCCGGCGGCCCGGCGCTGGCGCTGCCGATCGTCGCGGCGGCGGCGAGTACCGCGGTCAGGCTGGCGATGACGATATAACGCATGGCGTGTCTCTCCTGTAGCGAAGGAATACAGCCGAAGAATTCGTCGATGATCGCGCTGGCCGGCATCGGTGCGGCGACGACGGCAGGCGCATTAAAACGAAAAGCCCCGGAGCGAACGGAGCTTTTCGAACGGCGCGCATAAGGCGAAATCATCGCATCGGACGCGATGCGGATCGCGTCGGACCGATCACCGTTGCCGATGCGCGCCGCGCTTCGCTCGCGGCCTCGTCGCGACCGCGGGCGAAGACGGCAAGGCCGTGCGGCCGGATCAGCTCTCGGACTGACAGCCCTGCACGAAACGCTTGTTGCTGTTGCTGTGGGTGGTGTCGCCCCAACGGCCGTCGGCCGCGCCGCAGCCCGCGGTCCACTTGCCGATCTGCGCGCCTTCAGCGTTGTAGTAGTACCAAGTGCCCTGCCAGTTGGCCATGGCGCTGAACGACATGCCGCCGGCCAGGACTACGGCCAATACGGCGGAAAACAATCCGATACGACGCATGCGATATCTCTCCCGAGTGTGCGGCACCCATTCGCCGCTCGCGCACCGTATCCCAGACTTGTCATACGCAGGCATGAAATGCGCGTTAAGCACTGTCACGACTTTGTGTATTCGTGATTGAGTTGGCTTTTGGCTTTTTTGGACTGGACGATTCCGCAGCTTAATCGCGCACCGGCCATGCTATCGGCGAGTGCGCCGACCAGGACGGCAACGGCCGCCGGACGCGATGCGCCGGCGGCCGTTGTCGATGTCGCGGCCGATTACAGGCAGACGGTCGGCGAATCGGTATAGCGGTTGGTGCGCAGGCCCCATTCCGAAAAATGCACGTTGTCGCAATCGTTGACCCAGCGACCGACCAGATGCCCCTGATCGTCGAAGAAATCGCGCTGATACCCCGGCGCCAACGGCGGATAGCTCGGCCCCGACACCGTGCTGGTCGAAGCGAGCGCGATCATCAGGCCCAGCAGGCTGATCTTTAACAGACGGCTCATGCATGACTCCGTGTGTGAACGCGGCCTCCTTGGCCGCTTGCGGACACTAGCGCAGCCCGCGCGCGCGCCGGACGCCAGCCGGCCAGGGAAACCCGGGTCCGTGACGAAGATCGCGGATCAGGCTCCACGGCGCGCCTCATCCGCGCGCATGACCGGGCGTCGCGGCAGGACGGCGGCGAATACGGCGAAGGGCGCCCGAGAGCGCCCTTCGTATCGACACCCCGGCTTCTCGACACCGGGGCTTCCAGCCACGCGAAGCTTCAGGCCGCGAGCAACACCGGCAACTGCGACGGCGCCGCGGCGAGCCGGTGCGCGCCGGCTTCGCGCAGTTCGTCTTCGCTGCCGAAGCCCCACAGCACGCCGATATTGCCCATGCCGTGGCGGACCGCGCCTTCGATGTCCATGCGCCGGTCGCCGATCATCAGGCACTGCGCCGCGTCCAAGCGCAAACGCCGCATCGCCTCTTCGATCAGATCGACCTTGTGGGTCAGGCGACCGTCGTCGGTCGAGCCGATCACGTCCTCGAAACGATCGCCGAACGGCAGATGATCGAGGATCTTGCGCGCGTTGTTTTCGTTCTTCGCGGTCACCACCGCCAGCCGGTGGCCGGCGGCGTGGACCGCGTCGAGCATCTGCGCGACGCCGTCGTAGACGTGATGCTCGGTCCAGCCGTCGCGGCTGTAGCGTTCCAGGTAGAACGCCACCGCCTGTTCGATCTTCGCCTCGTCGCCGAGCAACGGCTGGAAACTGGTGCGCAGCGCCGGACCGATCCAGCCGCGCAGCGCGTCGGCGTCCGGCACCGGATGATCCAGACGCTCCAGCGCATAGGCGATGGAACGGGTGATGCCGACGGAGGAATCGATCAGGGTGCCGTCGAGATCGAAGAACAGCGTGGTCTTGTGCGTCACGGCTCAGCCCGCGCGCTGCTTGAGCGCGGCCACGGCCGGCAGTTCCTTGCCCTCGAGGAATTCGAGGAAGGCGCCGCCGCCGGTGGAGATGTAGCTGACCTCGTCGGCGATGTCGTACTTGTCGACCGCGGCCAGGGTGTCGCCGCCGCCGGCGATCGAGAACGCCTTGGACGCGGCGATCGCGCGCGCCAGGGTTTGCGTGCCCTTGCCGAACGCGTCGAACTCGAACACGCCGACCGGGCCGTTCCAGACCACGGTGCCCGCGTTCTTGATCAGCTCGGCGTAACGCGCGGCGGTGTCCGGGCCGATGTCGAGAATCATGTCGTCGGCGCCGACCGCATCGACCGCCTTGACCGTAGCCGGCGCATCCGCGGCGAACGCCGGCGCGACCACCACGTCGGTCGGCACCGGAATATCCGCGCCGCGCGCCTTGGCGTCGGCCATGATCTTTTTCGCGGTGTCGATCAGATCGGTTTCGACCAGCGACTTGCCCACCCCGAAGCCCATCGCGGCGATGAAGGTGTTGGCGATGCCGCCGCCGACGATCAGCTGATCGACCTTGCTGACCAGCGAGGCCAGCAGTTCCAGCTTGGTCGAGACCTTGGAACCGGCGACGATCGCGAGCAAGGGCCGCGCCGGGTTGTCCAGCGCCTTGGCCAGCGCATCGAGTTCGGCCATCAGCAGCGGGCCGCCGGCGGCGACCTTGGCCTGGCGGATCACGCCGTGGGTGGACGCCTGCGCGCGGTGCGCGGTGCCGAACGCGTCCATGACGAACACGTCGCACAACGCGGCGTACTTTTTCGACAGCGCCTCATCGTCCTTGGCTTCGCCGACATTCATGCGGCAATTCTCCAGCAGCACCAGCTGGCCGGGCCGCACCTCGACGCCGTCGACCCAATCCTTGACCAGCGGCACCTCGATGCCGAGCAATTCGGACAGGCGCCTGGCGACCGGCGCCAGCGAATCGGCCTCGCTCCACTGGCCTTCTTTCGGCCGGCCGAGGTGCGAGGTGACCATGACCGCGGCGCCCTTCTCCAGCGCAAGCTTGAGGGTCGGCAGCGCGGCGGTGATGCGCTGCTCGGAGGTGATGCGGCCGTCGTCGATGGGGACGTTGAGATCTTCGCGGATCAGCACGCGTTTGCCGGCGAGATCGAGATCGGTCATGCGGACGATGGGCACGGGAACTCCTGGGGTGTGGGGAACGGGGGCGGCGCGGGTCCGGGTGGGCGGACCGGCGGGTCGGGGTGGGTATTGTCGCGGCGTGGGAGGTTGAAATAAACCTCGGGGCTGAATGGCGGTCCTGACTGGACCGATTGGGTTGGTGGTTGGGTGGGCATGTCGGGCGTTTGGGTTGGCGGATCGTTTGCCCGCTCAAAGCTCGGCTCTTTCCTTCGCCTTCGCCTTCGCCTTCGCCTTTGCCTTTGCCTTTGCCTTTGCCTTTGCCTTCGATCTTGAGCTTTGGCTCTGGCTTCGGACTTAGATCTGGCTTCGGCTTGGCCTTGGCCCGGCGCAGCTTGTAACTCGCGATGCAAAAGCAGGCCCGAAGGGCGACGCGCATGGATGCGCGTCGTGGGCCACCCAGGACATGGATGTCCTGTGTGGACCACCCCCGCGTATGCGCCGAACTTGCGGGCTCTTGATTCGAAACAGGAACGCCTTTTTCTTTGGTGACTTTCTTTTGTGGCTCTGGACAAAAGAAAGTTACCCGCCGCTTTAGTGGCGGAAGCTTTTGATCCTGCTTGCAGCTTCTGAAGCTCTAAAGCTTTAGAACCTTTAAGGCAAAGACAAGATCAACAGCTTTCGTCCGCAAGCGGCCGAGTTACTTTCTTTTGTCAAAAGCGACAAAAGAAAGGTAACCAAAGAAAAACGCTTTTCTTTGAATCAAGGGCCCGCGCGTGCGGTGCAGACGCAGGCATGCGCCACACGGGACATCCATGTCCCGGTGGCGCACGGCGTGCATCCTGCACGCCGCCCTTCGGGTGTGCGTTTGCTAACGCGAGTGCGTGGCTTCGCAGCGCTGGATGAACTGCGCAGCTTCAAGCCCAAGCCAAAGCTGCATACCTACCTGTAGGAGCAGCGCAAGCCGCGACCGCGCCAATACAACAACGTCGCAACTTGCGCAGTGCTTAACTGGCGCGGGGCGCACATCCGTGTGCGCCGCCCTTCGGATGTGCTGTTGCGAACGCGAGTGCGTGGATTCGCAGCGCTGGATGAACTGCGCGGCTTCAAGCTCAAGCCAAAGCTGCATACCTACCTGTAGGAGCGGCGCAAGCCGCGACCGCGCCAATACAACGACGTCGCAACTTGCGCTGTGCTGAACTGGCGCCGGGCGCGCATGCATGTGTGCCGCCCTTCGGGCGTGCTGTTGCCAACGCGAGCGCGTGGCTTCGCATCGCTGGATGAACTGCGCGGCTTGACGCAAAAGCCGCATGGCCTACTTGTAGGAGCGACGTAAGTCGCGACCGCGGGAATTCGGCTACGACGCAGGTTACGACGTGGGTGTAATGGCGCGGTCGCGGCTCGCGCCGCTCCTACAGGGGTGCTGCGAACCATGCGCCGAGGTCTGGCGACAGGCGGCGAGTTCGTGCTCGAAGCGAAGCTCGATGAGATCGGAAACAAAGGCGTCGTGGCTGAAGCCCCTCGCACACAAGACATCGTGGCTTCGCGGCTTCGCGGCTTCACGCATAGCAAGAAGACACGGCGCAAGAAGATGCAGCAACAGTTGGAAGAACGGCGGGAATGATTCCTCGCCACCAAAAGAAAACGGCGCATCCGCATGCGCCGTTTTCTTCATTCCAAACGAATCCACAAACGAATCAACACCACCAACCCATCAATCCCCTGGCGGCTTGCTCGTGCGCAACACAGTGAACGCAAACCCCGCCACCAACAGCGCGCCCACCACCAGCACCGCCCATAGCACCCAGGAATGCCAATCGCGCTTGGGCTCCGGCGCCGCCAAGGCCGCATCGCCGGCCAGCACCGCGCTCGCGCCGAGGCTCGCGTCGGACGGTTGCCAGTCCTGGCCGCGGCTCTTGCGCAAGGCCTCGATCAAATGCGCCAGCGGCGACTCCGCGCGCGCGGCGCGGCCACTGCCCGCGACCAGGGCGTACGGCGGCGCGCCCTGGGCCAGAAACACCACGACTTCGGGCCGATAGCCCAGACGCAACACCGGTTCGCCCGGCACCGCGCCGTTCGCGCGCAAGCGCCACAAACGGTCGCGGGTGGTGTCGGCCAGTTGACGCGCGGCGGACCGGTCGCCCTGACCCTGCCCGGCGACCTGATACGCCATCCACGGCCCGGCCTGCGGATGCCAGCCCTGCTCGGCGTCGTCGCGGCTGTCCAGGCGCCACTCCAGCGCGTGATTGCCGGGCAAGGCCACGTCGGCCTGCTGGATCGGGAAGCGGCCGTCGAGCTGGTATTCGAAGGCGACGCTGCCGTCGCGCTGCTCGATCCGCTTGCCCTTCAATTCGCGCCATTGCAGCGGCGCGCTGGCCGCGGTGGTCGCCAATTCCGCGCTGACCGCGCTGATCTGCGCCGCCGATTTCGGGTCCTGCGGGGTCAGGCGCAGATAGCGCGCTTGTTCGCCCACGGAATCGAACACGATCCGCCGCTGCACCAGGCGCTGACCGCCGCGCTGCAGATCGACCAGGCGGCCGCTGCTGGCGAAGGTGCGCCATTGATCGAGGTTGTCGCTGCCCTCGACCGTGTACGCCGCATCCAGCGCGGCGCCGGGCGCCCACTCCAGTTCCAGCGCGAGGATCGGCGAACGCAGCTTGCTGGCGTCGAGCAGCAGCGAGGTCTGCGGCAGCTTGCTGGTGTCGCTGCCGGTGCTGCGCGCTTCGACCCGGCGCAGGCGGCCGTCGGTTTCGATCTCGCTGACCAGTTCCCACCCCTGCGTGCTCGAACCCGACGGCGACGCCGGCAGCGCGAACCATGGCAGTTGCACGCGTTGCGGCGCGCGCGCCAACGGCTGTTCGGGGGTGAACAGCGCCGCCGGCACCGGCATGCCGCTGCCGTCGAGCACGTCGATGTCGCGTAACTGCGCGCTGTGGGTCTGCCGATACACGCTGTCGTCGAGCACCACCCGATACGCGCCGGCATCGTCGCGGCCCAGACTCAACGGCCATTGCCTGGCGTAGTCCTCGCGCGCGCCGGCCAGCGCCAGCAGCGGCACGACGACTGCGATCAACACACCGTTGCGGACACAGCGCTTCATGCCTGGACCTCTCGTGAATCGTCTTCGCCATCCGGGCGAGCGGCGGAATCGTCGGGCTTGCTCGGCGGCGCCGGCGCGAAATAGCCCACGCCGATGCACAGCAGGCCATAGGCGATGAACGAGGCGATGCCGGGCAGATTGCCCAGATAGATGCGATCGATCGCGATCAGCTTGACCAGCACCACCCCCATCAGCACCGCACTGGCCAGCCACACCAGACGCTGGCCGCGGCGCGATCCGGCGATCCAGCCGGCCACGCCGAGCACGCTCCAGACCAAGGTCAGGCTGGTCTGCACCAGGCCGGTCGAGAACATCGAGGGACCCCACGGCACCTGCCCCCAGAAGTGCGCGCTGCGCAGCACCTCGACGGTGATCAGCACGAAGCCGGCCACCGCCAGCACCGGCACGCGGCGCGCGCGCACCGCCGGGTCGATCATCGGCGATGCCAGCCACGCGCCGACCAGCACCAGCGTCGCCAGCTGCATCAGGCTCAGCGGATTGAGCACCGGCAGCCACATCAACGGATGCGGATTGGCCGGGGTCGTCAACGTCAGCGCGATCACCACCACCAGCGCAGCGACGAACAGCGCCATCGCGACCGAACGCCATTGCGCGAAGCGCGCGGCCAGCGGTTGCGCGATCAGGTTCGGACGCCACAAGGTCAGCGCGGCCATGATCAGTATCGGCAACAGCAGCGCCGAGGCGGTCCAGCCCGAACCGAAGTTGGCCACGCCGTCGTCCACCGACATCCGCAACAGGCGGAACAGACTCAGGCCGAGCACCAGCGCCCACGACCACAACCAGCCCAGATGCGCGACCGCGAGTTCGCCGCCGGTGCGCTCGCGCAGGTTGAGCAGGCTGCGCGCGCCGAACAGCGCGTACAGCGCCCAGGCCAGCCAGCCCAGCGCCGCGAACGGTTGCTGATGTTGGTCGATCTGGATGAACAGCAGCGGCAAACCGCTGAGCATCGCCAAGGTGCTGGTCGCCGACAACGCGCGCCAATCGTGGCGACGGAACACTTCCGACGCGATCCAGCCGGTGAACGCGGTCAGCATCAGCACCGCGTCGGCGCTGTTGCGGTCGGCGACGAAGTCGGCGATCTCGCTGCCGGTCGCCGCCAGCCACCAGGCCATGCCCCACAGGTAGAACAGCGCGGCCGGGGTGCGGTCGGCGCTGCGCCGGTAGCTCCAGGCGCTGGCGAAACCGGCCAGCGAGATCAGCAGCGCGCCGGCGAAGTTGGCGTTGAGCAGCGGCGTGTCGCCGTCCCAGACCGAATCGCTGGCGCCGATAATGAAGGCCAGCGCCGCGGCCACCTGCAAGCCCAGGCCGGTCATCTGCGGCAACCAGCGCTGCTGACGCAGGCCCAGCCAGATCAACGCCGCGCCTTCCAATGCGAACACGCAGGCGGTGGCTTCGGCGGCGAGCGCGAGCGGCACGGCCAGAGTCGCGAACCCCACCGCCAACAACGCATACGGCGTCGCGAGCGCGACGAAACGTTGATCGCGACGCAGCCACCACGCCAGCGCGGCATAGATCGCGCCCAGGCCGAGCGCGCAGAACGCCAGCGGCATGCGCTCGCCTTCGAGCAACCCGGCCTGCAGGGTGAACGCGATCAGCGGCGTGCCGAACAGCAGGCAGCCGTCGATCAGATCCTTGCGTCCGGCCGCGCGGCGGCGGGCGTACAGCACCGGGATCAGCAGATAGAACGCGAAGAACAGCAGCAGGAACGGCTCGGTGGTGGAGAAATGCTCCGGCCGGTACTTCAGCACGCCCCACAGGCTGCCGATGCCCCAGGTGAAGACGAAGCCGAGCAGGTTGAGGATGCGCCACGCGCGCCACCAGGCGATCGCGAAGATGCCGGCGTTGAGCACGGCGTAGTAGCCGAACAAGGCGACGTGGTTGCCCGAGCCGGTCGACAGCCAGATCGGCGCGAGGAAACCGGCGAGTATCGCGAACACCGCCAGCGCCAGCGCGTTCTGTTTCACCGCCAGCACCCCGGCGCCGGCGACCAGCACCACGCTGATCGCGAACGCCGCGCCGGCCGGGATCATGCCGTACAGCTTGAACGCGGCGAACACCACCAGCAGCAGCACGCCGATCGCGCCGCCCTGCAGGCTCAGGCCGAAGATGCGCTTGCGTTCGCGCTGGCGCCAGCCGAACACCAGCCCGGCCATCGCCGCGATCGCGATGCCGGCCAGACGGAACTCCATCGGCACCCGCATCCAGCCCTGATCGCTGGCGTACTTGAGCAATGCGGCGACGCCGGCCAGCAGCACCAGCATGCCGACCTTGACCGGCACGTTGCCCTCGGTGAACCAGCGCCGCACCCAGCGCACGCCGAGGGTGAACACGTCCGGCTCGACCGGCGCGGCCGGCCGGCGCGGCGGCAGCGGGCGCGGCGGCGGCGGGGCGGTCGGGGGTGTGGGCGGCAACGGCGGCGGCGACGCCGCGGTCGCGGCGGCCAGTGGCGCTTCGAACGCCACACGCGCGGGCGGCGGCACGGCGGCGCCGGGCACGGTCGCCTGCGGTCGCGGCGGCGGCGGCGGCGCTTCGCGCGCCATGCGCTCGGCCAGGGTCTCGTCATCGGGGCTGCGCGCGACCGGCGCCGGACGGGCCGACGGGGCCGGCGCGGCCTGGCTGAGGCGGCGTTCGAGTTCGCTGACCCGCGACTTGAGTCCGGACACCTGGACCAGCGCGACGATGAGCAGAACCGGGACCAGCAGCAAACCCAGTCCCAGCAACACAAGCAGTGCTTCCATCACAGTTCCCCAGTCCTTATGGCGGGCAGGTTACACCGATGTGAGGTATAGGGAAGCATCGCCTTCACTCCTTATATACACGATTCATTTACCACATATCGCGTTGACGAAATCGCGTAACCCCACTATGTTGTGCTCGTCGGTGCCGATCGCGAGGTCGGCTGAAAAGGGAAGCCGGTAGGAATCGCGCTCACGCGCGCTTCGAAGCCGGCGCTGCCCCGCAGCGGTATGGGAAACGAACGGGTCATGGCACTGGGCGGTACGCCTGGGAAGCGATCCTGGTAGGAGGAACGGGTCACGGGCAAAGAAAAGTGAGATACGGGTCACCCCTCGTCGCTCACTTCTCTTTGCCCGTTTCTCGCTCCGGGTCCCGAGCCCGAAGACCTGCCGACAGCCGCGCGTCGCACACCGCGCGGTCCCGGCCCTAAGGAGTCTTCGGAGGAAGACGGCCGGTGTCGCGGCACGACGGTCCACCGTCGCGCCCGTCCGTTCCGGCGCGATGCGCGGAGCGGCCGTCCCGGACCTCGCGTCTCGGGCCGCGCGACACCCAGCCAGCAAGCTCCGAGGTTCCCGCCCGCGGGGGCACGGCCGTGCCATCGGTGACGCCGCGCGCGCGGTTCGTCGTCGGTGGTGCGTCGGCGTCTCCGCACCGTGCATCCACGCCCCGGAGTAACGCTCATGACCACGCTCGCAACCGACCCGTCCGCCGCCCCCGTCGCGGACGCTCCCGCCGCCCCCGCCAAACCCGCTGCCCGCGATGCGCACGACGCCGCGCCCGGTTTCGCCCTGACCCCGCCCGCCGCCAACCTGACCATGAGCGTGACCAAGCGCAATGGTCGTCGCGAACCGGTCGACCTCAACAAGATCGTGCGCGCGGTGACCCGCAGCGGCGAGAACCTGTATTCGATCGACCCGATGCGGGTGGCGACCCGCACCATCTCCGGCCTGTACGACGGCGCGACCACCCAGGAACTCGACGAACTGTCGATCCGCACCGCCGCCCTGCTGACCGCCGAAGAACCCGAATACGGCCGTCTCGCCGCGCGCCTGCTCGCCGGCGTGATCGAGAAGGAAGTCGCCGGCATCGAGATCCATGCGTTCTCGCAGTCGATCCAGCGCGGCTTCGATCTGGGCCTGATCAACGAGCGTCTGGCGACCTTCGTCCAGGCCAACGCGCGCAAGCTCAACGACGCGATCGACCGCAGCCTCGACGCCAGGTTCGATTACTTCGGCCTGCGCACCCTGTACGACCGCTACCTGCTGCGCCACCCGACCGCGCGCACCGTCATCGAGACCCCGCAGCAGTTCTTCCTGCGCATCGCCTGCGCGCTGAGCGAAGACGTCAGCGACGCGCTGGCGCTGTATCGCCGCATGGCCCAGCTCGACTACATCCCGTCGTCGCCGACCCTGTTCAACGCCGGCACCACCCACGAGCAGCTGTCGAGCTGCTTCCTGCTCGACTCGCCCGACGATTCGCTGGAAGCGATCTACAAGCGCTACATGGACGTGGCCAAGCTGAGCAAGTTCAGCGGCGGCATCGGCTTGAGCTACACGCGCATCCGTTCGCGCGGCTCGCTGATCCGTTCGACCAACGGCTTGAGCAACGGCATCGTGCCGTGGCTGAAGACCCTCGACGCCTCGGTCGCGGCGGTCAACCAGGGCGGCAAGCGCAAGGGCGCGGCCTGCGTGTACCTGGAGCCGTGGCACGCCGACGTCGAAGAATTCCTGGAGCTGCGCGACAACACCGGCGACGAAGCGCGCCGCACTCACAACCTCAACCTGGCCAACTGGATTCCCGACGAATTCATGCGCCGGGTCGAGGCCGACGCCGACTGGTCGCTGTTCGACCCGTCCAAGGTGCCGCAGCTGACCGACCTGTGGGGCGAAGCCTTCGATCGCGCCTACCACGCCGCCGAAGCCGCCGGCCTCGCCGCCAAGAAGGTCAAGGCGCGCGACATCTATGGCCGGATGATGCGCACCCTGGCGCAGACCGGCAACGGCTGGATGAACTTCAAGGACAAGTCCAACCGCGCGTCCAACCAGACCCTGCGCGACGGCAACGTCATCCATCTGTCCAACCTGTGCACCGAGATCCTGGAAGTCACCTCGCAGGACGAAACCGCGGTGTGCAACCTGGGTTCGATCAACCTCTCACACCACGTCGAGATGTACGACGATGGCAAGGGCGCGTTCGATTTCGACAAGCTCGCCGAGACCGTGCGTCTGGCCGTGCGCCAGCTCGACCGTGTCATCGATCTGAACTTCTATCCGATCGAGACCGCGCGCCGCGCCAATCTGAAGTGGCGTCCGGTCGGCCTGGGTTCGATGGGCCTGCAGGACGTGTTCTTCAAGCTGCGCCTGCCGTTCGATTCCGAGCCGGCGCGCAAGCTGGCGATGGAGATCGCCGAAGCCATCTACTTCCACGCCCTGTCGGCGTCGAACGAACTGGCGATGGAACACGGCAAGCACCCGTCGTTCGACGATACCCGCGCCAGCGTCGGCGAACTGCAGTTCGAAGCCTGGGGCGTGACCCCGTCGCAGCCCGAGCGCTGGGACGAGTTGCGCAAGCGCATCGCCGAACACGGCCTGCGCAACTCGCTGCTGATCGCGATCGCGCCGACCGCGACCATCGCCTCCATCGCCGGTTGCTACGAGTGCATCGAGCCGCAGGTGTCGAACCTGTTCAAGCGCGAAACGCTGTCGGGCGACTTCCTGGTCGTCAACAAGTACCTGGTCGAGGAACTGAAGAAGCTCGGCATGTGGACCGCCGAGATGCGCGACCGGATCAAGATGGCCGAAGGTTCGATCCAGTCGGTGACCGAAGTGCCGGACGCACTGCGTCAGGTCTACCGCACCGCGTGGGAACTGCCGATGCGTTCGCTGATCGACATGGCCGCCGAGCGCGGCGCGTATATCGATCAGAGCCAGTCGCTCAACCTGTTCATCGAGAGCCCGAACATCGGCCAGCTCAGCTCGATGTACATGTACGCCTGGAAGAAGGGCCTGAAGACGACGTACTACCTGCGTTCGCGTCCGGCCACCAAGATCGCCAAGACCACGGTGAGCGCGCCGGCGACCAGCGCGCCGAAACCCGAGCTGGTGCCGGTGGAGTTCACCGCCAGCGAGGCGATCGCGTGCTCGTTGGAAAATCCCGAGTCCTGCGAAGCTTGCCAGTAATCCGCTACTGCTCTGCTCCCTCTCCCGCTGCGCGGGAGAGGGCCGGGGTGAGGGCAAACGTACCGCCCAGCTCGCGCCGTCACCGACTCGCGCGCGCCCTCATCCGCCCTTCGGGCACCTTCTCCCGCGAGCGGGAGAAGGGAAGCAACATCCAAGGAATTGCCATGTCCACCGATTCAAACCGCCTCCTCCTCGATCCGGGCTTCGACCTCACCCTGCGGCCGATGCGCTATCCGCATTTCTACGAGATGTACCGCGACGCGATCCGCAACACCTGGACCGTCGAGGAAGTGGATTTCTCCCAGGACGTCAACGACCTCAAGCACAAGTTCGGCCCGGCCGAACGGCATCTGGTCGAGCGGCTGGTCGCGTTCTTCGCCACCGGCGACAGCATCGTCTCGAACAATCTGGTGCTGAACCTGTACCAGCACATCAACGCGCCCGAAGCGCGCATGTACCTGTCGCGGCAGTTGTACGAGGAAGCGCTGCACGTGCAGTTCTACCTGACCCTGCTCGACACCTACCTGCCCGATCCGAACGAGCGCGCCAAGGCCTTCGACGCGGTCGAGAACATCGCCTCGATCCGGGCCAAGGCCGACTTCTGCTTCCGCTGGATGGATTCGATCCAGGGCCTGCAGCGGATCGAGACGCGCGAGCAGCGCCGTCAGTTCCTGCTCAACCTGATCTGCTTCGCCGGCTGCATCGAAGGCCTGTTCTTCTTCGCCGCGTTCGCCTACGTGTACTACCTACGTTCGCGCGGCCTGCTCAACGGCCTGGCCTCGGGCACCAACTGGGTGTTCCGCGACGAGAGCTGCCACATGGCGTTCGCGTTCGAGGTGATCCGCACCGCGCGCGAGGAAGAGCCCGACCTGTTCGACGCCGACCTGCGCGCGCAGGTGGTGCGCATGTTCGAGGACGCGGTCGATTGCGAATACCAGTTCGCCCAGGACGTGCTGTCCGGCGGCGTGGTCGGCCTGTCGTTGAAGGACATGCGCCAGTACCTGGAATACTGCGCCGACCAGCGCATGGCCCAGCTCGGCATGCCCAAGCATTTCGGCTCGACCAACCCGTTCGCCTTCATGGACCTGCAGGACGTGCAGGAAGTGACCAACTTCTTCGAGCGCCGGGTCTCGGCGTATCAGGTCGGCGTGCAGGGTGAAGTGGCGTTCGACGAGGCGTTTTGAAGCCGAAAAATAGAAGCGGAAAAATAGTTGAGAAGAGTGAGGAGTGAGTAAAAACAACAGCGCTTGCTCGCCCCTCGTTCTGTTTCGTCGCCTTTCGCTTTTCCCCACTCACTCCTCACTCCTCTGCACTCACTCCTGGCCTGAGTAGAGGCAGAAAAACGCCCTGCTCGCCCTCGCCTCATCCGCCCGATTCCCGCCGCCCCCACTCACTCCTCTAAACTCATTCCTAGCCTTATGCCCGAAGCCCGCATGACCGAGATCGTGTTCCCCGATCACACCAACCATCTGGGCACGCTGTTCGGCGGTCAGGCGCTGGCGTGGATGGACAAGGCCGCCTTCATCGCCGCCACGCGCCACGCGCGCACGGTCGTGGTCACCGCGCGCTCGGAGCAGATCGATTTCCATACCGCGGTGCCCAAGGGTTCGCTGGTTGAACTGGTCGCGCGGGTGGTCGAAACCGGCCGCACCTCGATGCAGGTCGAGGTCGAGATGCACAAGGAAGACCTGCTGACCGGCGACTCCCAGCTCGCCACGCGCGGCCGTTTCACCATGATCGCGCTCGGCATCGACGGCAAGCCCACGCCGGTTCCGCCGCTGGCGCGCTGACCGCACCGCGCGATGGCGGACATGCGGTCGAGCCGCGCCGTCGCTTGAACGTCCGCGTCGGGGCCGAGGCCCCGACGTCTGCTCAGAAACGATAGTCCATGGTCAGGCTGAGCGTGCGCGGCGCGCCCGGCGCGTTGAAGCCGTCTACCGAACCGTGCGCGGACGCGAAGTAGCGCTTGTCGAACGCATTCTCCAGGCGCAGGCGCCAATCCCACGCGCCGGTCTGGTAGCGCACATTGAAATCGAATCGGGTGAACGCCGGCAGCACGCTCAGATTGGTCGGCGCGGCGTATTGCATCGCGACGTGCTGGGCCAGACCGCCGACACTGAAGCCACGACCCAATGCGTACTCGGCATACACCGATGCGCTATGGCGCGGGGTCAACGGCGAGGTGCGGCCCTGGAACGCGACGCCGCTGGCGACGTTGTTGGACTTGATGATCTCGCCGTCGAGGTAGGCGTAACCCGCATACAGATCCAGGCGCTGATCGAGCAAGGACGCGGCCAAGCCGACCTCGGCGCCGCGCGTGCGCTGGGTGCCGACGCCGATCTGCCGGCGCGGATCGAGCGGATCGGTGGTCTTGATGTGTTCGCGCTGCGTTTCGAACACCGCCACGTCGAAACTCAGCAGGCCGTCGGCGCGAGCGAACTTGTAGCCGATCTCGCGGTTGGCGGTGGTTTCCGGATTCAGATCGACATTGACCGTGCTCAGCGGCAGGCTCTCGGCCGACGGCTGGAACGACTCGCCCCAGCTTGCGTACAGTGATTGCTGCGCGCTCGGCATCCAAATCAGGCCCAGGCGCGGGCTCCATTCGCGATCGCCGCGATCCAGCGCGGGCGCGGCGCGATTGAGCGTATCGCGGGTCTGCTGGCGGTAATCGTCGTAACGCGCGCCGACCACGGCCTTCCACTGCGTGCTCAAGGTGATCTGGTCCTGCACATACAACGCGGCGTTGCGCAGCCGGCTGCGCGCGGCGGCCTCGGGACGCGGATTGAAGCGCGGCCGGTCGAGCACCGGATTCAACAGATCGATCGGCGTGGCGACGCCGCCGTAACTCGCCTGATCCTTGCGCTCGTAACTGAGCTCGCTGCCGATCAGCAGGCGATGCCGCTCGCCCTCGTAAACCAGATCGGTCTGCGCGAACCACGCCTGCTGGTCGCGGGTATTGCCGGCGTGGCGGCGCGCCGACAGCCAACGGCCGTCGCGCAGGAACGGATTGCCGCTGATCAAGGTGTTGCGGCGGTCCAGCTCGTAGTCGGTCCCGCGCAAGGTCACGCGCAGGTCGAGTTGTTCGCTCAGCGCCTTGCTGTAGGTCGCATTGAAGATGTTGACGCGGGCGCGGCTGTAATCGTCGCGGCGCGCATCGCTGGAGCCGTAGTACGTATCGATCGGCATGTCGACCGGCCGGCCGAACAGGCTCGGCATGCCGAAGTCGGTGACCCGTTCGTCGCGCTGCGCGCTGGCCTGCAGCAACAACTGCCCGCCGCCGAGTTCGAACCGGTACGACGGCGCGATCAGCCAGCGCTCGATGAAACCCTGCTCGCGGAAGGTATCGGAGTCCTCGATCGCGCCGACCACGCGGCCCGCGCCCGGTCCGAGCGGCCCGGTCAGGTCGAACTCGCCGCGGCGGCCGCCTTCGCTGTCGGCGTACAGGCGCAACTTGCCTTGCGCGCTATCGAGCGGCTGCTTGCTCATCCGATTGATCAGGCCGCCCGAGGAGCCGCGACCGAACAGCATCGCCGCGGTGCCCTTGAGCACTTCGATCCGCTCGACGTTGGCCAGATCGCGGTAGTACATGGCGTCGTCGCGCACGCCGTCGAGGTATTGATCGGCGAGCGCGCTGAAGCCGCGGATCGCGACCTGATCGCGCTGGCCGTCGCCGTTGTTGAGGCCGACGCCGGGCACCAGCGCCAGCATCTCGTTGAGCGAACGGCCGCCCTGCGCGTCGATCAGCGCGCGCGGCAGCACGGTGATCGCCTGCGGGATTTCGATCAGCGCGGTGTCGGTCTTGGTCGCGCTGCGGCTGCGCTCGGCGCCGAATTTCGGCCCGGCCACGCCGCGCACCTGGATCTGGTCGAGTTGGTGGACCTGCGAATCGGCGGGCGCTTCGGCCGCGGGTTCGGCAGGCGATTCGGCGGCGAACGCCAGCGACGGCGACACGGACCACGAGCACAACGACAGCAGGGCCAGCGCGAGACGCGCCGGCACCGGCCGGTAAGAGAGGGCGGACATCGGAAAAACTCCTGCGAGGGCGAATGGCTCGAGCCCGGCAGGCGTGCTCTGGCTGGTACAGGCGGCGATTTTCCGGGCCGCGCGACGGGATCGCAAGTGCGCACCGCTTTGCGCATCGGCGCGCGTGGTCGCGGCAACGATGCCGCGTGCCGGTTCGACTCAGCGCCGAATTACTTTCTCAGTGCTTGATGCGCAGACGAATCAGATCAACGGCGCAGCCACGCCCCTGATCCCGCCCACCTAGTCGACCTGCTTGGCGCCCGACTTCTTCGCTGCGCCCTTCTCCGCGCCCTTCGCGCCATCGCCCGCGGCCTTGGCCTCATTGCTGACCGCCTCTTCCTCGAACGGCAGCAGGTCGGGCAGATCGCGCGCGTACAGATCGGCCGGACTGTCGGACGGGCAGGCCTTGTCCGGGAAACCGTATTCGCCCTGCAGATCCCGGGCGCATTCGGGCATGGATTCGAAATTCTTGCCGGTGGCCATGCACTGGGCGTCGAAGGCGCGGCGGAACGCTTCGCGGCGGCGGACGAAATCGTCGCCGCATTTGCGGGTCAGGCGAATCCGGTCGAGATCGTCCTGGGCCGCGTTGGTGCCGTCCAGGCCGAACAGCTTGAGCTCGTCCGGAGTGAGGATGCGCAGGTCGCGATTGGCCACGGTCATCATCAGGTCCGACACGCTGGTGGCGACGCCGTTGCGCTCGAGGTAATCGCGCACCTGCTGGTTGATCGAACGCAGCTCACGGCTGAGCTCAGCGCGCGAGGTCGCGGTGGAGCGATCGCGCATCAGCCGGTGAATGCCGACCTTGCCCTCGACCGAGCGGGTGTCGCCGGCCGCCAGCACCAGCACGCAGGCGCTGTGGCAGACCGAACCGTCGCGCACCCAGATCGCCCAGCCCGATTCGGCGATCGAATCGCCGGCGCGGATCGCTTCCTCGACGTGGCCGCCGCTGGAATCGATGTCGAGAATGCGGGTCTGGATCTCCATGCGCGTGGCCATCGCCGCGACCCGCTGCACCAGCGCGGTGAAGCCCGCGCCGATCTTGCCCTGATAGCGCAATCGCACCACGCCGCGCGCCTGGCACGGCGACAGCGCGTCGACCAAGCTGAAGAAATCCAGCGAGGTCAGGCGTTCGCCTTCGCCGAAACTGGGGTAGTCGTATTCGCAGCTGATCCGGGCGACGCCGCCGTCGAGCTTGGCCGGCGGCCAGTAGGTGCCGCGCAGGATCTCGGCCTCGCTCGGCGGCGCCGGCGCGACCTTGGGGGTTTCGTTCTGGCTGCCGAGCGTCATCGGCTCGGCCGCGCCCGGCGGCGGCACGGCGTCCTTGCCGCAGGCGGTCAGCCCGAGCACGCATAGCAGCCACAGCAACGTCCATCTGAAAAGCATGTTCCACCCATGGGAGTCGGGATCGCGCGGGACCGTCCTGGCCCGCGCCACGCATCTTGCGCCAATGCAAACGTTAGCGGCAGCCATCGCCAAGCTCAACGACGGCGTGCCTGCAACCAAGCGACAGACGGCCTTCATCATCGGCGGCCGCGCATGAACGCCAGCCGCAGAAAACCGGCCGATTCGCGCGTGCTCGCGCAGGGGCCACGACGCGCAAACCCGCGCCGGCCCATGCGGCTGCGCCGCCGTCGCGAACCGCATCCAACGACCGCGCCGCGCCGAGCGATTTCGCCGGTCCCGTTGATTTCGCCCGTCCCGTTGACTTCACCGGTCCCGCTGCGTACCTTGGCGCCGTTACGGTGAACATCGCTTCATAAAGATAAAGCGATGGGACACGCCGGCCAAGGCAACCGCCGCGGCCGGCCAGAGGGAATCCGGTGCGAATCCGGAGCTGCCCCGCAGCGGTATGGGAAACGAACGGGTCTTGGCACTGGGCGGTACGCCTGGGAAGCGACCCTACTAGGCAAAGGGCGAGGGTAGAGTTCAGAGAAGTGAGAAACGAGTAAGCGTTTGGTTTCTGCTCGTTTCTCACTTTTCTGCACTCTACTTCTCGCCCCAAGTCCCGAGCCCGAAGACCTGCCGCGACCGGAGGGTTCGCCTTCCGTCCGACTCCGGTGTCCCACCGCCGCGTGCCCGCACGCGGCGCGACGGGTGCCGGTTCGCCCGCGGGGGCGAAGGTCGAAGCCAAGGTTCGCGGCGAAGCCGGGCGCTGATCGCGCCGGGCCGGCGTGGCCGTGGTTTCCTTCGTTGCCCTGCGTCATGCCCACGCATCGCAGGTACTCATCATGATCAGCGTTACCCACCTCGGCTTCCCGCGCATCGGCGCGCGGCGCGAGCTCAAGCTGGCCCTGGAATCGTTCTGGAAAGGCGACACGCCGGCCCAGTCGCTGCACGCCACCGCCGCCTCGCTGCGCGAACGCCATTGGCGCCTCGCCCACGACGCCGGCGCGCACGTCGTGCCGTGCAACGATTTCTCGCTCTACGACCACGTGCTCGACAACGCGGTGTTGTTCGACGCGATTCCGGCCTCGCACCGCGCGGCCTTCGAAGAAGATCCGCTGGGCGGTTATTTCGCCCTCGCCCGCGGCGTGCAGGACGGCCGCCGCGATCTGCGCGCGCTGGAAATGACCAAGTGGTTCGATACCAACTACCACTACCTGGTGCCGCAGTTCGAACCCGGCCAGCGCTTCGCCCTGCGCGGCGACAAGCCGCTGGCCGAACTGGCGCAGGCGCAGGCATTGGGACTTGACGCGCGGCCGGTGCTGCTCGGCCCGGTGTCGTTCCTCAAGCTCGGCAAGCGCAACGACGGCGGCGACCCGCGTGAGTTGCTCGACGCCCTGCTGCCGGCCTACGCCGAACTGCTGGCCAAGCTCAAGGCGGCTGGCGCGCAGTGGGTGCAGTTGGACGAACCGACCCTGACCCTGGACCTGGACGACGCCGACCGCGCCGCGTTCCGTCGCGCCTATGCCGCGCTGGCCGAAGTCGATGCGCCGCGGCGCCTGCTGACCACCTACTTCGGCGCGCTCGGCGATAACGCCACGCTCGCCGCGCAGCTGCCAGTGGAAGGTTTGCACGTCGATCTGGTGCGCGCGCCGCAGCAGCTCGAAAGCCTGCTGCCGCTGCTGCCGGAACACCGTGCGCTGAGCCTGGGCGTGGTCGACGGTCGCAACATCTGGCGCGCCGATCTCGACGCCGCGCTGAGCCTGGCCCGTCGCGCCGGCGCGCGGGCGACCTGGCTGGCGCCGTCGTGCTCGCTGCTGCACGTGCCGACCGATATCGAACTGGAACGCAAACTGCCCACGCCGCTGCGCCACTGGATGGCCTACGCCAAGCAGAAGATCGAGGAACTGCATCTGCTCGCCGGCGTGCTCGGCGGCGATGCCGAGGCCGCGCGCGATCTCGCCGCCGCCGCCAGCGCGCGCGCCGCGCGCCTGGCCTCGCCGCTGCTGCGCAATGCGCAGGTGCGCAAGCGTCTGGCCGCGGTCGAACCGGCGATGGCCCGGCGCGTGTCGCCGTACGCCAAGCGCGCGCAGTTGCAACAAGAACGCCTGAACCTGCCGCTGTTCCCGACCACCACCATCGGCTCGTTCCCGCAGACCGCGCAGGTGCGGCGCGCGCGCGCCGAGCACAAGGTCGGCAAGCTCGACGACGCGGCGTACCAGACGTTCCTGGAAAACGAAACCGCGCACTGCCTGCGCGAGCAGGAAGCGCTCGGCATCGACGTGCTGGTGCACGGCGAGTTCGAACGCAACGACATGGTCGAATACTTCGGCGAACAACTCGACGGTTTCGCCTTCACCGCGCACGGTTGGGTGCAGAGCTACGGCTCGCGGTGCGTGAAGCCGCCGGTGCTGTTCGGCGACGTGGCGCGGCCGCGCGCGATGACGGTGGAATGGACGCGTTACGCGCAATCGCTGACCGCGCGTCCGGTCAAGGGCATGCTGACCGGCCCGGTGACGATCCTGCAGTGGTCGTTCGTGCGCGACGATCAGCCGCGCGCCGACAGCTGCCGGCAGATCGCGCTGGCTTTGCGCGAGGAAGTGCTGGACCTGGAAGCGGCCGGGATCGCGGTGATCCAGATCGACGAACCGGCGCTGCGCGAAGGCCTGCCGCTGCGCCGCGCCGACTGGCCGGCGTACCTGGCCTGGGCCGGCGAATCGTTCCGCCTGGCCGCCAGCGGCGTCGGCGACGCGACCCAGATCCACACCCACATGTGCTACGCCGAGTTCAACGACATCATCGAAGCGGTCGCGGCCCTGGACGCCGACGTGATCTCGATCGAGACCTCGCGTTCGCGCATGGAACTGCTCGACGCGTTCGCGCGTTATCGCTATCCCAACGGCATCGGCCCGGGCGTGTACGACATCCACTCGCCGCGCGTGCCGAGCGAAACCGAGATGCGCGAGTTGCTCGACAAGGCGCTGGAGGTGCTCGATCCGGCGCAGCTGTGGGTCAATCCGGACTGCGGATTGAAGACCCGCGGTTGGCCGGAAGTGCGCGCGGCGTTGCAGGCGATGGTGCGGGCGGCGCAGGGATTGCGCGAAGCGGCGCTGGCGCCGGCCTGATGCGCGGATCTTGAGCACGCCGGACGCGCCGCGCGGGAGGCGCGGCGCGTCCGGATTCGTGAATGCCACGCCGAATCGTCCACGGCCGCAGCGGTTGAAGCGAACGCGGCGCGACTAGCGTGAAGCGGTTATCCAGGCATACCAGGCGATCAGCAGGATCAGCCGCGCGGCGACCGCCGAACGCGCCCAGGTGCTCAGCGTGATCGCGACGGTGGCGACGATCGCGCCGGCCGCCGAGGCGACCGCCAAGGGCGCGAGGCTGCCCGCCGCTATCGCCTTGACGATCGCCGGCAACGCCATCGTCAACGCCCACGCGGTTCCGGCCACGACGAAGGCGAGACGCCGCAGCATCGGCGGACACGGCAGGGTCTGGGTCAATGCGAGCAGCGCGCGCGGTTCGCTGCGTCCGGCCTGCGCGCACGCGCCGAAAATCAGCAGCAGAACCAGGGCCGGAGCGACCACGCGCGAGAAATCGCCGACCACCCCGGCCAACGCCACCAGCAAGGCCAGCAATCGCCAGGCCCGGCCGCGCCCGATCAAGCGGAACTCCGCGATCAGCACGCCGAGCCATGGCAGCGACGCCGCGCGAGCGGGTGCAGCGTCGGCCCGCGCCGGCGGCGGCGACCCGGCCGCGAACCGCGCGGCGATCCGGTCGCGCACGCTCCAACGCTTGCCCGGCCGATGCGGCCGGTACACGACGCCGGCGAGCGCGACCAACGCCAGCGCCCATCCCGCCCACAGCAGCCGCGAGACGACATAGCTCGCCGACAGCAGGCCGCTGTTGACGTCGATGGCGATCCGATCCGCCGTCACCGGCGATCTGCCGATCGTGATCATCTGCAGCGTATCGTCCGGCAGGGTGTGGATGATCGGGCGCACGAACCCGGAAAAGTCGAGCATGGCGGCGATGAAGCCGCGATCCAGCATCGAGCTGAGCGCCGACACGGTGATCGAGACGATCCACAGAATCAGGAATCCGACCTCGCCGAGCGCGCCGCGAGTGAGTGGCAGGCTGTCGCACACGGCGCGCAACGCCGCCACGCCCATCAGCGCGGGCGCCGCGATCAGGCAAAGACTCAGGGCGATGTCGAGCGGTCGCACTCCGTCGACCGCGCCGACCACCCAGGCCAGCAGGCAACCGGCCAGCGTCAGCGCCGCCAACACCGCGGCGAGCACGGCGCTATCGGCGCCGAAGCGTCCGAAGCCGATCGCGACCCGCGACGCCGCGGTCGTTTCTTCGACCTGCCAAGGCTGACGCCGCGTGGTGTTGGAACGCAGGTAGATGAAAACGACCGGTAGCAGCACGGTGGAAAGAATCACCCCGAGCGACAAACCGACCACCGCCGACGTCAGCACCGGCGCCTTGCCGTTGACGACGATCGCCGCGCTCGCCGCCTCCTTGCCGGCGATCCAGTAGCGCGCGCTGACCGGCGCGACCAGCAACAGCAGCCACAGCCCCCAACTGCGGCGGTAGCGCGCCAGCGAGGTCGCGAACGAGGAACGCGCGACCGCGAGCGCGCTCAAGCGACCTCCTGCCCGCCGCTCGCGCGGGCCGAGCCGAGCACGCCGGCTTCGACCCGCAGCACGTCCGCCGCATGCGGCGCGAGTTCGTCGGCGAGGTGGGTGGTCATCACCACGATCGCCTCGGCGGCGCGTTCGAGAATCAGCGCGCCGACCCGTTGCGCGGTGTCGCGGTCGAGTTCCGCGGTCGGTTCGTCGAGCGCGATCACCCGCGGCGCGCCGAGCATGGCCTGGGCGAAGATCAGCCGTCGCCGCATGCCGCCGGAAAACGTCGCGATGGGGCGGTTGATATCGGCGTGCAGGCCGATGCGCTCGGCGATCGCGCCGAACTGCAGATCGGCGGCGCTCAGGTCCAGCCCCTTCAACGCCGCCATGTGCATGGCGAATTCGCGTGCGCTGAGGTCGTCGGGCAGTTCCACCGCCTGCGGCGCATAGCCCAGCGTCTGCCGCAGTTTGTCGCGCGCGCCCGGCAACGGCTCGTCGTTCCAGACGATGCGGCCGCTGTTGGGCTTCTCCGCGGTCGCGATCAGCCGCAGCAAGGTCGACTTGCCCGCGCCGCTGGGACCGACCAGCAGGGTCAAGCCGGGCGCGAAGCTGCAGCTGACGTTATTGAGAACCGGCTTGTTCCAGTAGTACTTGAAGACGCCGTCCAGGACCAGTTTGCTCATATCGCGATGTCCTGCACCGTCCCGCTGGACGGTCATGGTTGAAAGGATTTTTCGGCCACGGCCGAACGATGCAACCATCCTGCCGGCTTGCCTCGCACATTGCTGTCGATACTCGACCACATCGATAAGCCTGGGATTGGGATTAGTACGAAAGCGCAATTTTTCGGTCTTTTTCTGCTCGTCTGGCATGCCTGTCCACACCGCCTATCCACTCAGCATCGACGTGCCACGTGCGATCGCTCACCTCGCCTCCGCTCAAGAGATGCAAATCGGTCCAGCCACTATCCGCCGTGATCGTTCGTGCGCCTCGCCCACGAATAGATTGAGTTCGTCGGTCTACCCCATGATTTTCGGTCGTCGGCCATTCGGTCATGGCGGTACCGGCCAGCGAGCGCCGCGCTCGTCGCAGAAGCGGTTCCGCCACCATTTTTTACGGGCCATCGAGCATTCGAAAAAAATTCATATTGATTACTTGCGCACTTCATGGATGCGTATTTGTCCGTCTAATTTCAGTCTTATGCATACATATAGACCACTACTAACTACCTATATACACCGCTATGGCGTTGTTTTTTGCTCCTTATATCCACCAATACTGAGTTCAGATGGGAAATCGGCTCACACCACATCTTTCCGTGATGACCGGCGTCTTCTATAACCGTACCGCTGCCGCATCAGCCTGGCATCCCGGCGCCGAAGACTCGGATCTATCGCGCGCGCCAACGTTTCGCTTTTCGCCGCAGCCACGGATATGTCAATCACAGGTCAAGGAGCGAACCATGAAAAGGATCAAGCGCGCGGTTGCATGCACGGCGGCTTTCGGCATCGCCGTCGCAGCTTTCGGAAGCGTGAGTCGGGCTGCCGCACCCGATATTCCAGGCAACACGACCACCAACGCCAGACTACAAGTCGCGCAATCGATCACCGGCGACTTTTACCAGCACGCCGACAGCGATTGGTTCGCGATCGACCTCAATGCCAATCAGCCCATACGCATCAAGGCAAACCCTTCCGGCGCACTGCCGTCAGAGCGGATCAGCCTGAGCCTCCACACCGCGACGGGCCATGTCATCGCATATAGCAACGGTGGCACGTCCTTTGAGCAGACCCTGCTCTTGGCTGCCTCGATAGCGGGTCGCTATTACGTCGGCGTATCGGGTCGCATGGGCGAGTACACGCTCGCGGTCGAAACCGGCCCAGGCAAGCCAGCCTTCACGCACCAACAAATTGCCTATTATTTGACCGATGGCTGGTGGGCGGACTGCCAGATCTCACGTCCGGCACCTCGATCGGGACGTCTCACCTACGGCATTTCACCTGACTCAAGACCCGAGGCCCAGGCGCGTATGCTGGCCGCGCTGGAGGCATGGGCTGCGGTCTCCACGATGACCTTGGTTCGGGCCGAAGAAGGGCAGCAGGGAAACTTCATCAGTCTTCTTGGGAGCAACCAGGCATGGACAGCGCAGGTATGGCTGCACGAAATCGGCCACGCGTGGGGTCTCGGCCATGCGGGCAACTACAGTGCCGGCAGCGCCTCGAAATGCGCCAACCGGAGCGGAGGCTGGAGCCCTTTCGTCGGTGAAGGTAGCAACGATTATCTGCGGGACAACCTGCACGCGACGGTGATGTCGTATTTTCCCGCGATGCACGCGGCCGCATCCCCGCTTTACGGAGCGCAGGACAGACGAGTGGGCCCCACGGTCGCGGATATCCTCGCCATCCAGAATCTTTATGGCGTCCCCACCGACAAACGCCTGGGAGACACCGTGTATGGTTTCGGGTCGACCGCGGACGTGGCCGCATACGATTTTTCCAGATACAGCGAAGGCTCCGCGACCAATCCCGGCAGCGCGACCATCGCCGCATTCGCCATCTTCGACAGCGGCGGCAACGACACCTTGAACGCCTCGGGCTTTACCGCCAACCAGATGATCGACTTGCATCCGGGCGCGTACTCCTCGATCGGCCGGGAAATCGGCAACATCGGCATCGCGGTCAACACCGTGATCGAGAATGCGCGTGGCGGCTCCGGTCACGACGTGCTGATCGGAAACGAAGCCGCCAACGAATTGGACGGATCGATCGGGCACGACACCCTGGATGCCGACACCGGCGACGACCGGCTGATCGGCGGCATCGGCAACGATCAGTTCCTGTTCGCTCCAGGCGACGGCTCCGACACTGTCGCCGATTTCCAGGACAGCGCCGACAAGATCGTCCTGCTTAACTTCGGCTTGAGCGGATTCACGCAATTGCAGGGCCGTATCAGCAACGCGAACGGCAGTGCGCGGATCGACTTGAGCGAACACGGAAACACCATAGTGCTGGCTGGCGTCGATGCCGCCAGCCTCGATGCATCCGATTTCGTTTTCAACTGACGCTGCCCGCGGCGACCGGGCGTCGCCCGGTCGCCATTGGCCCGCAGGATCGCACGACGAAGCCGCCGCGTCGCGCATCACTACCGGCAACGGCGCGCGCCCCAGGCCGTGCGCTCGCATAAACGAAACGGCCCCGCCGAAGCGGGGCCGTTCGCGATTCGCCAAAGGGGCGCGGCTTACTTGCCCGCGACGACCTTGACCATTTCCAGGCACTTGTTCGAATAGCCCCACTCGTTGTCGTACCAGCTCACCAGCTTGACGAAAGTGCCGTCGAGGGCGATGCCGGCTTCGGCGTCGAAGATCGAGGTGCGCGCGTCGCCGCGGAAGTCGGTCGCCACGACCTTGTCCTCGGTGTAGCCCAGCACGCCCTTCAGCGCGCCTTCGCTCTGCGCCTTCATTTCCGCGCAGATCTCGGCGTAGCTGGCTTCGCTGTTGAGCTCGACGGTCAGGTCGACCACCGACACGTCCGAGGTCGGCACGCGGAACGACATGCCGGTGAGCTTCTTGTTGAGCTCCGGGATCACCACGCCGACCGCCTTGGCCGCGCCGGTGCTCGACGGGATGATGTTCTCGAGGATGCCGCGGCCGCCGCGCCAGTCCTTGTTGCTCGGGCCGTCGACGGTCTTCTGGGTCGCGGTGGCGGCGTGCACGGTGGTCATCAGGCCGCGCTTGATGCCCCACTTGTCGTTGATGACCTTGGCCAGCGGCGCCAGGCAGTTGGTGGTGCACGAGGCGTTGGAGACGATCGCCTCGCCCTTGTAGGTCTTGTCGTTGACGCCGAACACGAACATCGGGGTGTCGTCCTTCGACGGCGCCGACAGCACGACCTTCTTGGCGCCCGCGTCGAGGTGCTTCTGCGCGGTGGCCTTGTCGAGGAACAGGCCGGTCGACTCGATCACCACTTCCGCGCCCACTTCGTCCCACTTCAGGTTGGCCGGATCGCGTTCCTGGGTCAGGCGGATCGACTTGCCGTTGACGATCAGGGTGTTGCCTTCGACCTTGACCTCGCCCTTGAAGCGGCCGTGGACCGAGTCGTACTGCAGCATGTAGGCCAGGTAATCCGGCTCGAGCAGGTCGTTGATGGCGACGATCTCGATCTCGCTGCCGAAGTTCTGCACGGCAGCGCGCAGGACGTTGCGTCCGATGCGGCCGAAGCCGTTGATGCCTACCTTGATCGTCATTGAGCTAACTCCTGCGGCCGCGCGTGCGGTTCGAAGTGGGGAAACCGCCATTCTAGCAAGGCGTGGCCGGCGTCGCAGTCCGGCCGTTGCCCGGCCGAGAGCTTGGGTGAGCGCGCGCGAGACTGCGACGACAATCAAAGTTTGCCGTTCTAATGCATATTTAGAGTGCCAAACGGGCCAAGGCCTGTTCAGCAAGATTACAATTCCGGCACTCACCGACGAACCTAGGGGACTCAAGGAATGAACCATCGACTGATCGGCGCCGCCGTCGCCGCGGCCCTCGCCTGCGCGGCCCAGCCCGCCCTGGCCCAGCAGGCCGGCACTTACACCCTGGGCATCGGCGCCCACCAGGTCACGCCCAAGTCCGACAACGGCAGCCTGCTCGGGGGCACCGCGGACTTGGAAATCGGCGACGACGTCCAGCCGACCATCACCTTCGAATACTTCATCCGCGAGAACCTCGGCATCGAAGTGCTGGCGGCCGCGCCGTTCAAGCACGACATCGAGATCAAGGGCCTGGGCAAGGTCGGCTCGACCAAGCACCTGCCGCCGGTGTTCTCGCTGCAGTACCACTGGAACAGCCGCGGCACGGTCTCGCCGTTCGTCGGCGTGGGCATCAACTACACGACCTTCTTCAGCGAGAAGACCAGCGGGCCGCTGCGCGGCAACGACCTCAAGCTGGACGATTCGGTCGGCGTCGCCGCGCACCTGGGCATCGACTTCATCATCACCGAGCGCAGCGCGATCCGGGTGGACGCGCGCTGGATCGACATCGAAAGCGACGTCGAGCTCAACGGCGAGAAGATCGGCAAGGCGGATATCGATCCGGCCGTGTACGGTCTGGCGTACGTGATGAAGTTCTGAGCGGGTCGGGCGGCGGGGTGATGCGGCTTCGCGGCCGCGTCACGGTACGGATCCAGGCCGTCGCCTTTCGTGACCCTTGCAGTTCGCCCTCCTTTAAAAATTCGCCCCCTTTAAAAAAGGGGGCCGGGATCGCGTAGCGATCGCGGGGGGATTTGCTTTTGCTTTTGCTTGTGACTGGAAAATCAAAGGCAAAAGCGAATCCCCCTGCCCCCTTTTGCAAAGGGGGGAAAAGCACGGCGGGTCACGGCGAGTCGCTGCCGCGGCCCGCAACGGCATGGCCCCGCAGGGCTCATCGCCGTTGCTCGCACCGCCACGTTCGGACAGCGGCCGCCGCGGCCGCTCCGGTAAAGTGGCGGCCATGAAAAATATGCCAATCGACGCCTCCCGCCCCGCTCGCCGTCGCCTGCGCCGGTTCGCCGCGCTGCTGCTTCTGCTGCCGCTCAACGCCCTGGCCTGGGGGCCGCAGGGCCATCGTCTGGTCGCCGCGCTGGCCTGGGACGACTTGCGTCCCGACGTGCGCAGCCAGATCCGGCAACTGCTGGCCGGCGAACCGGACGCCGCGGCGAGCGACGATCCGCTGCCCGCCATCGCCAACTGGGCCGACGAGCTGCGCGCCAACGATCCCGACCTCGGCCGGCGCAGCGGCAAGTGGCATTACGTCAACATCGCCGAGGACGACTGCCATTACGACGCCAGCCGCCACTGCCCGGGCGGCAACTGCGTGGTCGAGGCGATCCGCGCCCAGGCCGCGATCCTCGCCGACCGCTCCAAGTCGCAGGACGACCGCATCAAAGCGCTCAAATTCGTGGTCCATTTCGTCGGCGACGTGCATCAGCCGCTGCACGCCGGCTTCGGCCACGACAAGGGCGGCAACGATTTCCAGTTGTCGATCCCGGGCCAGCCCGCACGCCCGGATGGTTACGGCAGCAATCTGCATTCGCTGTGGGACAGCACCATGCTGTCGATGAACAAGCTCAAGGACGAGGCCTACCTCGAGCGCCTGCGCGCGATCGACGTACCGCGGGTCGGCGGCGCCGCCCTGCCGCCGGATTCGCCAGGCTGGGCCGAAAACTCGTGCAAGCTGGTGCTGCAGCCGGGGTTCTATCCGCTCACGCCGTCGGGCAAGCCCGCGCATAAATTGCCGGCCGACTACGTGACCGCCTGGCGCCCGGTCGCCGAAACCCAGTTGCGCATCGGCGGTGAGCATCTGGCCGAAGTGCTCAACGCGGCGTTCGCCAAGCCGCGCTGAGCCGCGGCCGGGGCCGCGCGTCCCCTGCCCCGCCCGCGCCGCGTTGCTACCCCTACGCTTGCCAGCCGCGCCCGTCGTTCGTCCAGGAGATCCGCATGTCGCCGCAGGTCGTGCCATTCCACCACGCCGATACCGGCACCTGGTCCTACCTCGTGGCCGATCCGGCCAGCGGCGCGGCGGCGATCGTCGACCCGGTGCTCGATTTCGACCCGCGCGCCGGCCGCGTCGCGACCGACAGCGCGCAACAGCTGATGAGCGAAGCGCGCGAGCGCGGATGGCGGATCGACTGGCTGCTGGAAACCCACGCCCACGCCGACCACCTCAGCGCCGCGCACGCCTTGCGCCGCCGCCTGCAGGCCGAAAGCGGACACGCGCCGCAGTTGGCGATCGGCCGTCGCATCGGCGAGGTGCGGCGGTTCTTCGCGCCGGTGTTCGGCCTGGCCGAAACCGAGGCATCTTGTTTCGATCGATTGTTCGACGACGACGACACGTTCGCGGTGGGCGAGTTGTCGGCGCAGGCGATCCCGGTGCCCGGCCACACCCAGGACAGCCTCGCCTATCTGATCGGCGATGCGCTGTTCACCGGCGACTCGCTGTTCCTGCCCGACAGCGGCACCGCGCGCTGCGATTTTCCCGGCGGCGACGCGGCGATGCTGTACCAGTCGATCCAGCGCCTGTACCGATTGCCCGACGCCACCCGCGTATTCGTCTGCCACGACTACGGCGCCGGCGGCCGCGAGGTCGCCTGCGAAACCACGATCGGCGAGCAGAAGCGCGGCAACATCCACGTTCGCGCCGACACCGCCGAAGCCGAATTCGTCGCCCTGCGCGAAGCGCGCGACGCGACCCTCGCGGTGCCGGCGCTGATTCTGCCGGCCTTGCAGGTCAACCTGCGCGGCGGCGCGCTGCCCGAGCCCGAGGGCAACGGCGTACGCTATCTGAAACTGCCGCTCGATCAGTTTTGAACCACGTTCGCGCGGCGCATTCGCGGCACCGCCGCAAACCGGTATCCGCGGATCGCCCGCCGATCCATCGCCGCGATTCGATCCATCCACAAAACCCAGCCTCACCCAGGAGCGCCCATGATCCGTCTGCAGGTTTCGCTGGTCGTATCGATCGCGCTCGCGTCGCTCGGCGTCGCCCGGGCCGACGACAAAACCGCTGCCCCACCGCACCGGCACGAAGCACCCAAAGCCTCCGCGTCGATCGCGCCGGTCGAGGTCAAGCTCGACGAAGCGCTGATCGCGCGCCTGCCGCAGATCAGCGCGCAAGGCGAAGCGCACGGCCATAAGCTCAGCTGCGAAGGCGTCGCGCTGCACGAACTGCTGCGCGCCAGCGGCGCGATCCCGGCCGAGCCGCTGCGCGGACCGCAGCTCGCCCGCGTGGTCGTGGTGCAGGCCCGCGACGGCTACCGCGCGGCGTTCTCGCTCGGCGAACTCGACCCCGGCCTGGGCAATCGCCAGGTCGTGCTGACCCGCCGCTGCAACGGTCAGGCGTTGCCGGCCGACGACGGCCCGTGGCGACTGATCGCGCCGGGCGAATCGCGGCCGGCGCGCTGGGTGCGCCAGGTCGAATCGATCCGGGTGATCGACGCACGCTGACCCGCGCGCATCCCACCCTCACCTGCTGGCGGTACTCTCCTTACATCCCCACCGAACAGGCCCGTCATGAATCTTATTCGTCGTCGTTGGCTGCAAACCCTGTGTTCCGTGACCTGCGTGCTCGCCGCGGGCTTCGCCGCCGCGCAGACACCGGCCGCGCCGGAACCGATCACCGTGTTCGCCGCCGCCAGCCTCAAGGAATCCTTCGACGAGGCCGCGGCCGCGTATCAGAAGGCCAGCGCGCAACCGGTGCGGGTGTCGTACGCCGCCAGTTCCGCGCTCGCCCGTCAGATCGAACAAGGCGCGCCGGCCGACGTGTTCGTCTCGGCCGATCTGGACTGGATGGACTATCTGCACGAACGCAAGCTGATCGACAACGGCAGCCGGCGCAATCTGCTCGGCAACACGCTGGTGTTGATCGCGCCGAAGACGAGTAAAGCCAAAGCCGTCGCGCTCAAGCCCGGGGTGAAGCTGCTGCCGCTGCTCGGCGACGGCCGCATCGCTCTGGCGCTGACCGCGAGCGTGCCGGCCGGCAAGTACGCGCGCGCGGCGTTCACCTCGCTGGGCGTGTGGGATCAGCTGCAACCCAAGGTCGCCGAAGCCGAGAACGTGCGCGCCGCGCTGATGCTGGTCGCGCGCGGTGAAGCCCCGCTCGGCGTGGTCTACGGCAGCGACGCCAAGGCCGAACCGAACGTGCGCGTGCTGGCGACGTTTCCCGCCAGCAGCCATCCGCCGATCGTGTATCCGATCGCGCGGCTGAGCGCGAGCAAGCAGCCCAACGCCGCCGCGTTCGTGAAGTGGCTCAAGTCGCCGGCCGCGACCGCGATCTTCCGCCGCCACGGCTTCACCGCGCTGGACTGACGCGCCTCGATGTTCGACTTCAGCCCGGCCGAACTCACCGCGATCGCGCTGAGCCTGAAGGTCGCCACGGTCGCCACCGTGTGCAGCCTGCCGTTCGGCGTGGCGCTCGGCTGGCTGCTGGCGCGCACGCGCTTTCCCGGCAAGCTGCTGTTCGACACCTTGCTGTACCTGCCGCTGGTGCTGCCGCCGGTGGTCACCGGTTATGCCTTGCTGATCGCGTTCGGTTCGCAAGGACCGATCGGCCGCTTCCTCGCCGAGTATCTGCACCTCAGTTTCGCGTTCCGCTGGACCGGCGCCGCGCTGGCCAGCGCGATCATGGGTTTTCCGCTGATGGTGCGCGCGATCCGGTTGTCGATCGAAGCGGTCGACCAACGCCTGGAACAAGCCGCCTCGACCCTCGGCGCCAACCGCTGGCGGGTGTTCTTCGGCGTGACTCTGCCATTGGCATGGCCGGGGCTGATGGCCGGCGCGGTGTTGTCGTTCGCCAAGGCGCTCGGCGAATTCGGCGCGACCATCACCTTCGTCTCGAACATCCCCGGCGAAACCCAGACCCTGTCGTCGGCGATCTACGGCCTGATGCAGGTGCCCGGCGGCGAGTCGGGCGTGCTGCGGCTGGCAATGGTCGCGGTGGCGATTTCGTTCGCCGCGGTGCTGGTGTCGGAATGGCTGGTGCAACGCCAGCGCGCGAGCGCGCAGCGATGAACACGCCGATCAATGCCGCAAGCTTCCTGATCGACGTCGAACTGCGCCGCGGCGGCTTCACCCGCTCGTTCGCGATCCGCAGCGAGCAGCGGGTGATCGCGGTGGTCGGCGACTCCGGTGCCGGCAAGACCTCGTTGCTGCATGCGATCGCCGGCCTGCTGCGGCCACTGCGCGGACGCATCGAAATCGCCGGCCGCTGTTTGTACGACAGCGCCGCGCGCATCGACCTGCCGGCGCATCGTCGTCATATCGGCTATGTGTTCCAGGACGCGCGCCTGTTTCCGCACCTGGACGTGCGCCGCAACCTGCTTTACGGATTACGAGGCGAGACGAAACGCGCGCCGCGGTTCGAACTCGACGCGATCGTCGACCTGCTCGGCATCGGCCCGCTGCTGCAACGCGGCACCGCCGGCCTGTCGGGCGGCGAAATGCAGCGCGTCGCGCTGGGCCGCGCCCTGCTCTCGCAGCCGCGCATCCTGCTGCTGGACGAACCGCTGTCGATGCTCGACATGAACCGCCGCGACGAACTGCTGCCGTACCTGCAACGCGTGCGCGACGAGACCTCGTTGCCGATGATCTACGTCAGCCATTACCCGGAAGAAGTGCGGCGCATCGCCGAGGAAGTGCATACCGTCGATTGATGCGGCAACGGATGCGCGGCCGTCGCCGCGACATCCGTTGCGTAGACCTTATCGGGCCACCGTACCCTGCGCCGACACCGCGACCGCCTGCGCCGCGGTCAGCTTGATCTGCAACTCCAGATCCGCATCGCCGGCACCGGGTTTTCCGCCGTGCGCGATACGCGCCGTACTGCCGTTCTTCACCGCCACCTTGGGCGTTGCGACGACTTCGCCGTTCTTGCGCAGCGTCATCGCCAGCCAGACCGTGTCGCGAGTCGAGCCCGGATACACGGCTTTGTCCTCGCCGACCGTGACCACGCCATCGATGCTCCATTGCGCGTCGCCGCCGGCATCACGGATCGAGAAGGCTCGTCCGACCGGCTCGATCTGAGTGAAACGCCGCTCATGGCCGCCGACCTTGGCGACGAAGTCCATCGTCACCGTGCCCGGCGCCGGCGCGCTGGCCGATGGCGCCGGTTGCGCGGCCCAAGCTATCGCGCCCGCGGCGCAGGCCAAGGCCGTCACTGCGATGACGCCGACCCTGCGGCGCAACGGCGTATTCGTGTTTCGTTTCAACATTTGGACTCGCTCCTGCAAAGGATGGGTGTGACCCCAATGGCAGCCCAAAGGCGTGGCCTGCGCCGAGAGCTGGATAGTGAACAAAGCCTGCGCGTAAGCCCGCCGCGCGCCTGGATGCCGCGCGATCACCCGCGCATCGCAGGACAATTCCTGATCGTGGCGAAAGCGCGCGGCGCCGTAATGCGATAATGGGTTGAACCAGAACACGCAACGCAGCACCGCAACGAGCGCGTTGAGCCGCAAATCGCCCCTTCTCAGATGCACTCGCTCGTGGGCCAGGATCAGTTCGCATTGGCGCGCGTCGAAGCGGCGTTCGAAATCCTGCGGCAGCACGATCGCGGAGCGCCACAAGCCGATCACCGCGGGCAGGCCGGCATCGCACTGCGATCGCAAGCAGCCGTCGCTGTGTACCGACAATCGCCCGAGCAACGCGCGGAAGCGGCGTTGATTCCGGATCATCCAGGCGGCAGCCGCGACCGCGCCGAGCAGCCAGATCGCGATCGCCAACGCGCCGTTGTCCCTCGTAAACGTCGCCGACACGGCGACAGGTGCGGCACCAGCGAGGTCCAGCGACCAGAAACCTTCCGCCATCGGCAACACTGTGCGCGAAGACGTGGGCAACTGCGTCGCCAATACAGCCGCCGGAACGATCCACCAAGCGTGGTACCCCACGCCCGCTCCGAACCATCGTCGCAACCACTTTCGCAACAGCAGCACCGCGACCACGGCGACGCTCATCGCCGCGCTGGTTTCCAGCAAAACCCCAAGCCACTCAGCGCGGCTCATCGTCGAGATCCTCCAGCAGTTTGCGCAGCTCGGCGATGTCCTTGCGGCTGAGCTTGCGGTGCTCGCTGAAATGCGCGACCAAGGGCGCCACGCGTCCGCCGAACAAGCGCTCCAGCAAGCCCTGGCTTTCCTCCAACACCCAGTCCTCGCGCTTGAGCACCGGCGCGTAGAGATAGCGCCGCCCCTCTTTCTCGGCGCGGATGGCGCCTTTGTTCAACAAGCGGTTGAGCAAGGTCTTGACCGTCGGCTCCTGCCAGGACTGGCTGTCGGCGAGCGCGGCGACGACCTCCTCCGCGCTGCGCGGATGGCGTTGCCACAGCACGTCCATCACCACCGACTCGGCTTCGCTGATCTGCATCGTTTACATCCGTAATTTTTCCTGAGATTACGCACGTAAACGAAAATTGCAAGCACCAATTTGCCCGGATTGAGATACTGGTCGCATGAACGAACCCGCCCGCTTCCAATCCCTGGCCGACGCCGTCGACCTTCTTTACCAGCGTCTCGACGGCGCCCTGCACGTCGGCGCGCCGCTCGGCCTGGGCAAGCCGCATCGCTTGCTCAACGCCTTGTACGAACGCGCCGAGCGCGAGACCCGGCGGCCGCTGCATCTGTACACCGCGCTGTCGCTGGACCCTCCGGGCGCGGGCAAGGGACTGGAAGGACGTTTCATCGGGCCGTTCGCGCAGCGCCATTTCGGCGACGACTTCCCGCGGTTGCGCTATGTGCAGGCGCTCAAGCGCAACAGCTTGCCGGCGCATGTCGAGATCGAGGAGTTCTATCTGCAATCGGGCGCGCTGCTCAACGCCAGCGCGACCCAGCGCCGTTACGCCAGCCTCAACTACACCCATGTCGCGCGCGCATTGGCCGATCGCGGGGTCAACGCGATCGTGCAGAAAGTCGCCGCCGACCCGAACGGCGGCACGCGCCTGTCGCTGTCGTGCAACACCGACCTGACCTTCGATGCGATCGACGCGATCGTCGCGCGCGGCCTGCCGCGGCCGGTGTTGATCGCCGAAGTCGACCCGCAGCTGCCGTGGCTCGACGGCAGCGCCGCGGTCGAGGCGGATTTCTTCGATGCGGTGGTGACGCCGCCGGGCCCGTATCCGAAACTGTTCGGCCTGCCGCGGCAACCGGTCAGCGATGCCGATTACGCCATCGGTTTCTATGCCAGCACCCTGGTGCGCGACGGCGGCACCTTGCAGATCGGTATCGGCACGCTGGCCGACGCGCTGTGTCATGCGCTGGCGTTGCGGCATACGGACAATGCAGCGTATTTGCGGGTGATCGCGGCGCTGGGGATCGGTTCTCCGGAGGAAGCCGCGTCGCCCGGCCAAGCCGCTTCGAGCAGTGTTGACCTGGTCGGAGACCGTAACGCGAAGGCGCCAGTCGCGCCGCTCGGACCCTTTAGCGTCGGGCTTTTTGGCTGTTCCGAAATGATCAACGAAGGCTTCCGGCGATTGGTCGAAGTCGGCGTGATCAAGCGCAAGGTCGTCGACGATCTGGAACTGATGCGCCGCGTGCACGATGGCGATGCCAGCGCGGAAGATCTCAAGCGACTCGAACGCGAAGGTGAATTCCTGCAGGGCGGCTTCTACCTGGGCTCGCCGGATTTCTACGAGTGGCTGCGGCATCTGCCCGACGGCCAGCGCCGCGGCATCAGCATGCGCCGGATCAGCGAGGTCAACGAGCTGTACGGCGGCAACGAGACCCTGGAACGCCTGCAACGCCACGACGCGCGCTTCTTCAACAGCTGCATGATGGCCACCGCGCTCGGCGCGGCGGTGTCGGACACGCTCGACGACGGCCGAGTGGTGTCGGGCGTCGGCGGGCAATACAACTTCGTCGCGATGGCCCACGCGCTGCCGAACGCGCGCTCGGTGCTGATGCTGCGCGCCAGCCGCGACAGCGGCGGCGAGGTCCGCTCGAACGTGGTCTGGAACTACGCCCAGACCACCATCCCGCGTCATCTGCGCGATATCTACATCACCGAATACGGCATCGCCGACCTGCGCGGCAAGACCGACGAAGATTGCATCCGCGCGATGGCCGCCGTCGCTGACTCGCGTTTCACCTCCGGCCTGCTGTTGACGGCCATGGACAGCGGCAAACTGCCGCGGTTCGTGCCGCGCGTAAGCACCCACAACAACCCCGAGCGCCTGCGCGAAACGCTGGCGCCGTTCCGCCGCGACGGCACCCTGCCCGACTACCCGCTCGGCAGCGACTTCGACGCGGTCGAGCAACGGCTGATCAAGGCGCTGGGTTGGTTGAAGGCGAACACGGCCACAACGGGCGCGAAGATAAAAACCGTGCTGCGCGCGCTGTTCGCGCCAGCGAGCCAGGACCACGACGCCTTGCGGCGCATGGGCTTGGATAAGCCTTCCGGCCTGGGCGAGCGTGTCGAAGCCAAGCTGGTTGCGTTGGGTTTACGCGACAGCGCGGAGCGCTGATCGAAGAGCGTCGGGGCTGAAGCCCCTCCCACAAAAGACCTCGAAGCGATGCGGTTGGTGCGACCGACGCATGCAATTGGCAGGAGCGATGAAGCAGCCGATCCTCCCGAATCAACGGGATTTCTGTGAGAGCGGCTTCAGCCCCGACGCTTTTGTTCCAGCCACACCGCATCCCAATACGGATAGTCGCCGACCCGCTGCACCAAACCGGCCCGCTTCGGATTGGCGACGATGTAGCGCGCCGCCTGCAACACATCTTCGTCTTCGCGCAATGCATGATCGTGGAAACCCGGCGCCCACACCATTCCCTTGCGGTGCAGACTGCGATTGACCGCTCGCGCGGCTCGGCCTTTCAATGAAGCCACCACGCTTTCAAGACGTATGTCGCTGCGCAGTTCGATCAGGCCATGCCAGTGGTCTGGCATCAGCACCCAGCACAGCAGGGTCGCGCCCAGCCACTTCCCGGGGTCGGCGATGGCGCGCGCGGCAATGTCGGCGCACAGGTCGCTTGCGAAGATGCGGCGTCGGCGGATGCAGACGGTGGTGACCAGGTAGATGCGTTGTTGTTCGGACCAGCGGCCGCGTCGGAGCGCTTGATCGCCTGACTGAGGATCGGGTGAGTTCATGCAGGCATGATTGGCCTGCTCGCATCTACTTTCTATCAGGGTTGATTGCGCTGCCGGATCGGAAAATCCCTAAGCGCGTCCAGCATGGTGCGTACGATGCGTCTGAGCGAAAAGCGTCGGGGCTGAAGCCCCTGCCACAAAAGACTTCGCAGCTTCGCGATTGATGCGGTTGGCGCTATTGGCATCGCCATGGTCTTTCACGTGGCGTTATGCGTGGCAAATACGATCGACACACAAGCATGACCCAAGCCACGCGGCGGCCGACCGCCACGCATCGACCGGTTTGTGGGAAGGACTTCGGACCCGACACTTTCCGCTCAGCCGCCCCGGAATCTACACAAACGAAACCGGGCGATCCGAAGCGACCTCGACTCAGGACGCCAGCCCGTTCGCACCACGTTCGTCCGCAATCGGCGCCCGCCGCACCCGCAGCCAGGCGAACGCCCGATGCCCCAGCCGGATGCCCGGCTTCTCGATAAACCGATACGTCAGCCAAGAGGCCGGAACGACCAGCGCCAGACTCATGCCGAGGCAGGCGAAGTACGCAATGCCCTCCGGCAGCGCCGCATAGAACTTCGCGAACACGCCGTACGATCGCGATACCACGAACGGATGCACCAGGTACAAGGAATAGCTGATCGTGCCGAGAAAGCAGGTCACGCGATTGACCAGCACGCGGTTGCTCGCCAACAGCAGGCCGAGCAACATCAAGCCGTAGAACAGCGCCGACAGATACCAGCCGTCGGCGATGCCGGGAATAGCCGGCAGGCGGCCGTAGAACAACAAGCCCTGCGCCAGCACGCCCAGCAACAGCAGGCTCACACCGACGATGTGTTTGCGCCGCTGCGGCAATTCGCGCAAGCGCCGCCACAGTTCGAACAATACGCAGCCCAACGCGAACACCGGCAATTGCCGCAGCAGGCCGACGTGCCCGCCGAAATGCGCCCAACCGGCCGGCAATCCGGTCTTGGCCCACAAGGCCAGCAGATAACTCAACACCAGCAGCGCGAGTTGCGCCCACAGCCCGCGCACGTACAGGGCGATCAACGGGAAGATCGCGTAGAACAGCATCTCCACGCCGATCGTCCAACTGCCCATGACGATGCCCTGCTGCCATTGCGGCGACAGGCCGAACAGCAGCGAGTAATTCCAGGCCACTTCGTCGTAACCGCGCAAGGGCACGGCGCGGAACTGGTCCTTGAACACCATCACGCTCAGCAAGGCCAACATCAGCGGTGCGATCCGCGCCAGGCGGCTGAGATAGAAACTGCCCAGCGGCAGCCCGGATGCGACGTGACGCGGCCAGGTCAGGCACAGCGAGAACGCGCTCATGACGAAGAACAGCACCACGCCACTGCCGCCCATGCCGACGATCGGCAGCGCCCAGGCCGGCACCGACAGATCCGGGTCGGGCATCGCCATGACGTGGTAGATCACCACGTACAGCGCGGCGATGCCGCGCAGGGCGTCGAGTTGCGGCAGGCGTTGTTGCGAATCGGTGGCCGGAGCGGTCGACATCAAGATCGTTTTCCCACATTGAACGAAGGCAACTGTCGTCCACACTTTCACCGCTGCGACAAGTTGTCGGCGGCACGCGCCGTACACCTGTGCGATCGGCACTGCTTTCAAGCCCCATGGACACGGCGAGTTTGCCATGCGCCATAAGCCCGAAACGAAAAAATCCGGGGCGTCGCCGCCCCGGATTTACCGTCCGTTATCAAGCCTTGGCGAAGACTCAGCCCAGCGCCTTCACCGCCGCGACCACATGCTCGACGGTGAAGCCGAAATGCGGGAACAGGGCTTCGGCCGGGGCCGAGGCGCCGAAGGTATCGATGCCGACCACGTCGCCGTCCAGGCCGACGTACTTGCGCCAGAAATCGGTGACGCCGGCTTCGATGGCGACGCGCTTGCGCACCGCGTTGGGCAGCACCGACTGGCGGTACTCCAGCGGCTGGCGGTCGAACACGTCGCTCGACGGCATCGACACCACGCGCACCTTGACGCCTTCGCCGCTCAGCACGTCGGCGGCCTGGGTGGCGAGGCCGACTTCCGAACCGGTCGCGATCAGGATCACGTCCGGGGTGCCTTCGCTGTCGCGCAGCACGTAGCCGCCCTGTTCGATCTGCGCCACCTGCTGCGCGTCGCGCGGCTGGTGGATCAGGTTCTGGCGCGAGAACACCAGGCAGCTCGGGCCGTCCTTGCGCGCGATCGCGGCCTTCCACGACGCCACCGACTCGACCGCATCGCAGGGACGCCACACGTCGTTGTGCGGGATGTAGCGCAGCGAGGCCAGGTGCTCGATCGGCTGGTGGGTCGGGCCGTCTTCGCCCAGACCGATCGAGTCGTGGGTGTAGACGTGGATCGCATGCGCGCCCATCAGCGCGCTCATGCGTACCGCGTTGCGCGCGTAGTCGCTGAACACCAGGAAGGTCGCGTCGAACGGAATGAAGCCGCCGTGCAGCTGCAGGCCGTTGCTGATCGCGGTCATGGCGAATTCGCGCACGCCGTAATACACGTAGTTGGCGTTCGGATCGCTGCTGGCGACCGACTTGCTGGCCTTCCACAAGGTCAGGTTGGAATGCGCCAGGTCGGCCGAGCCGCCGATCAGTTCCGGCAGCAGCGGCGCGAACGCTTCGATCGCCATCTGCGAGGCCTTGCGCGAGGCGATGGTCAGGCCTTCGGCCTGCAGCTTGGCGATGTAGGCGTCGGCCTGGCTCAGGAAATCGGCCGGCAGCTCGGCGTGCGAGCGGCGGGTCAGCTCAGCGGCTTCGGCAGGGTACTGCGCGGCATAAGCGTCGAACAGACGGTTCCACTGGTCCTCGCGCACCGCGCCGGTGCTGTGCGAACGCCAGCCGTCGTAGATCTCCTGCGGAATTTCGAACTCGGCGTAGGGCCAGTTCAACGCGGCGCGGGTCGCGACGATTTCGTCCTTGCCCAGCGGCGCGCCGTGCGAGGACTCCTTGCCGGCCTTGTTCGGCGAACCGAACCCGATCGCGGTGCGGCAGCAGATCAGGGTCGGCTTGTCGCTGTGCTTGAGCGCGGTGTCGATCGCGGTCTTGATCTCGACCGCGTCCTGGCCGTCGACGTTGCGGATCACGCGCCAGCCGTAGGCCTCGAACCGTGCCGGGGTGTCGTCGGTGAACCAGCCGTCGGTGTTGCCGTCGATCGATATCTTGTTGTCGTCCCAGAACGCGACCAGCTTGTGCAGGCCCCAGGTGCCGGCCAGCGACGCGGCTTCATGCGAGATGCCTTCCATCAGGCAGCCATCGCCCATGAACACCCAGGTGCGGTGATCGACGATCTCGTGCTCGGGACGGTTGAAGCGCTGCGCCAGCAGCTTCTCGCCGAGCGCCATGCCGACCGCGTTGGCGAAGCCCTGGCCGAGCGGGCCGGTGGTGGTTTCGATGCCGGGGGTTTCGAAGTTTTCCGGATGGCCCGGGGTCATCGAACCCAGCTGGCGGAAGCGCTTGAGTTCCTCGATCGGCAACGGATAGCCCGACAGGTGCAGCAGCGCGTACTGCAGCATCGAGCCGTGGCCGTTGGAGAGGATGAAGCGGTCGCGGTTGAACCACTTCGGGTTGCCGGGGTTGTGGGTCAGGTAGTCGTTCCACAGCACCTCGGCGATGTCGGCCATGCCCATCGGCATGCCGGGATGACCGGAGTTGGCGGCCTGCACCGCGTCGATGGCGAGGAATCGGATGGCGTTGGCGAGGTCGCGGCGGCTGGGCGTCGTCATGAGGGTCTGCGGTCTGAGGGCTGAAAGGCCGGTCTTGAAAGCCGGGCCCGGGCCAGAGCGCGGGCGATCTGGGGCGGAGCCGGCGAAGAGCCGCCATTGTCCCACCCCTGGCCGGCGCTGTCGCGCGCGAGCGTATGGAGCGTGTCCGGCCGGGCGCCCGCGACGACGCGCGGGCCACGCCGCGCCTGGCTTGCGGGCAGGATCGGCATGGTCGGGGATGGCGCGGCTTCGCGCACCGCGGCGGCGGCGAAGTGGCGAATCCGGGCCGGCGGGCTCGCCCAAGCGGAAGAACCTCGCAGCCTGCGGGCGACCGCGTCCATGGCGACCCAAACAAAAGGCCCGCCATCGCGGCGGGCCTTCGGATTGCATCGCGCGGACCGGACCTCAGTCCTCCATCCGCTCCGCCGGCGGGTCCTCGACCCCGCGCGAGACCATCGCCGCGATCGCGATGTCGCCGGTGACGTTGAGCGTGGTCCGGCACATGTCGAGGAAATGGTTGACGCCGAGGATCAGGCCGATGCCCTGCGGCGGCACGTTGACCATCGCGCAGATCATCGCCACCACCGGCAGCGAACCCGAGGGGACGCCGGCGGTGCCGATGCCGCCCAGGATGCACACCAGCATCACCATCACCTGCTGGCCCAGGCTCAGGTCGACGCCGAAGAACTGGGCCAGGAAGATCACCGTGACGCCTTCGAACAGGGCGGTGCCGTTCTGGTTGGCGGTCGCGCCGACGGTCAGCACGAAGCGCGACACGCGCCGCGGCAGCTTGAGTTCGTCCTCGGCCACGCGCAGCGCGGTCGGCAGGGTGGCGTTGCTCGACGCGGTCGAGAACGCCAGCACCATCGCTTCCTGCACGGCGCGGAAGAATTCGATCGGCGAGCGTCCGCCGACGAATTTCAGCGCCAGCGCATACACCACGAACAAGTGGATCGCCAGCGCGGCGACGACCACGGCGACGTACTTGGCCAGCTTGAACAGCAAGTCCCAGCCGAACTGCGAGGCCAGGTTGAACATGAAGCAGAACACCGCGTACGGCGCCAGCTTGATGACCAGGCCGATCAGGGTCATCGAAATGTCGAACAGGCCCTGGATGCCGTCGCGCAGGGTGTCGACCGCCTTGGACTTGGTCAGCACCATGCCGATGCCGATCATCAAGGCGAAGAACATCACCGCCAGGATGGCGTCGTCGGCGGCGGCCTTGATCACGTTGTTGGGGACGATCGAGATCAGCATCTGCAGTCCCTTGGGCGCGTCGGCGCTGCCCTGGACGATGCTCTGCGCGCGCTCGGCGTTCTCGCTCATCATCTGCTGAGCCGTGGCCGGGTCGACGCCCGCGCCGGGCTTGAACACGTTGACCATGACCAGGCCGAGCACGACCGCGATCGCCGACATCGCCACGGTCAGGCCCAGCGTGCGCCAACCGACCCGCCCGAACGAGCGGATGTCGCCCATCTCGCTCACGCCCATGACCAGGGCCGAGAACAGCAGCGGGATCACCAGCATGAAGATCAGGCGCAGGAAGATCTCGCCGGCCGGGCCGGTGACGGTCTCGCTGAACAGCTTCAGCAACGGCCGGCACTGCCAGGCGACGTCGCCGCCGGCCGCGACGGCCGGGCAGGCGTCGCCGGCCAGTTGCGCCCAGGTGACGCTGCCGATGCCGGCCGCATAGGCGATCAGGCCCAGCACCAGACCGGTTAGGAAGCCGATCGCCATCTTCCAGTGCAGCGGCAGCGGCTTGCGCGCGGATGCGGTATCGCTCATCGGGCTGCGCTCATGGTTTTGCTCATAGTCGCGCTCCTAAAGGGGCCTGGCCAAAACAATCGGCAGGATACACCAGGGGGTTGTGGGGCTTGGCTGGGATGGGTCGCGGGGCTGGCGCGGGTTGGGCGCTGGCTGGAAGCAAAAGCGAAAAGCGAATCCCCCCCTGCCCCCCTTTTGCAAAGGGGGAAAAGCACGGATTGCTTGGGGAGGAGCGGCGGCCGTGTCGATGCTGGTCGCTATGCCTCTATGCCTCTATGCCTCGATGCCTCGATGCCTCGATGCCGCTATGTCGCTATGTCGCTATGTCGCGAAGCCAATCCAGAGTCCGATCCGCAGCCAAATCCAACGACAGAGCCAAAGTCGAAGTCGAACGCAATTCGAGGATGCTGGCGAGGGCGGCGCCGATGGCAAATGCGGCCGACCGCAATTGCAAAAGCTGATGCGAGGCCAACCCAAGCCCAACCCAAGCCCATTGCCCACCACAACCTCTCACAGCATCCCGAAGGGGTTCCCCCCTTTGCAAAAGGGGGGCCAGGGGGGATTCGCTTTTGCTCTGCTCTGCTTTTGCTCTGCTCTATTTTTGCTCTGCACTGCTTCTGCTCTGGCTAGTAGCGTTGCTTCCGCGCCACGCCACCTCGCCTAGCCGCCACTCAACCCCGCCCTCAACCCCGAGGCGGATACAACGGCGGCAACACCGAAGGCGCCTCCACCGCGACCTCGCGCCACCGCGGCGGACGCGCGAACGCCGCGCGCAGCAGATTGCGCGCGGCGACGCCGTCGCCACCGCCCCAGCGCGCGCGCCGCAACGCCTGCACCGCTTCGCGTTGGTCCGGATCGGCCAGTCGCTCGACCAGTTCGTCGTCGTCGGCCGCGGGCGGACGCGCGAGCGAACGCAGCACCGTGGCGATCTGTTCGAAGTCGCCGACATCGATCAATTGCTTGAGCGCCGGCAGATTCAAGGCCAGCGAGCGGGCGCCGGTCGCGGCCGGCGCGGTGCCGGTCGCCGCGGCCACGGCCGGCGCGCGCGAAGGCTGGCCGCGCAGATGCAGCGCCCAGAACAGGGTGATCAGCCATAGCACCGCGAATAGCAGCGCCGCGCCGGCCCACGCCGCATTGCCGAACGGCGATGCGGATGAGGCCGTCGCATCGGTGCCGATCGCCGCGCCCGTGTTCGCCGTGTCGGGCGCCAGGGCGCCGCCGGCAGCGGGCGCGGTCGCCGTCGCACCACCGACACCGGTGACGGTCAGGTTCAACGGCGGCAAGGTCGTGCTGCGCGCCGCGCCGCCGACCACGTCCCACCAGTCCATGCGCAGACCGTCCACCCGCACCGGACCCGGACGCGACGGCACCAGCGAGAATTTGCGGGTCAGCCGTACCCGCGGCCGGCCTTCGTTGAAGCCCTCGTCGGCCTGGACCGGTTCGGGGAACACCTGCACGCCGTCGATCGGCGGCAGCAGCAGTTCCGGCAATTGCGCGGCGTTGGCGCCGTCGATGGTGGCTTCGACCACCACCGCCGCCGCGCTGCCCACGCGCAGGCCCTGCGGCGTGCTGCGATACCGCAGGGTCACGCTGCGCAGCGGCAACCACGGCTGCGGCGCGTTCGCCGGCGCGGCCAGCACGTTGAGGGTGCGCGGCCGCGAACGCGCGTGTTGATCGTCGCCGCCGCTGCCGGTGAGCTGATCGAACAGACCCGGCGCGCTGCGTCCGTCGAACCGCGCCTGCGGCAGCGCCATCGGTCCGCTGCGCTCGGGCACCAGCAGGAAGCGGCGCTCGACGATGGTGTAGCGACGTCCGCTGATGTCGCGGTCGTATTGGTTGTCGTCGCCGACCCGGGTCAGGGACGCGCCCTGCGGGGTGGGCTGATCGAGCTTGCCGCCGACCAGGGTCAGCGCCGAATACAACCGCACGGTCAAACCCACCGCCTGCTGCACATACGGACTGTCATCGTCGACCAGGGTTTCCATGAACACGTCCGCGCCGGTCGCCACCGGTTGCGCTTGCGGCGGCGGCGGCTCGGGCGCGTTGCCGACCACCATCACGCTCAGCGGCCGCGTGCTCATGCCGTTGACCTGCAGCGACGGAATCGTCAGCAACCCGCTGCGCAACGGCCGCAGCGACGCCAGGAACAAGGTGCGCATCACCATGCCGCCGCGCCCGGGTTCCAGGCTGGTGCCGGCGTTGCTCGCGATCAGCTTGAAGTCGCCGAGCAGCGGCCCGTAGTTCGGGCCGCTGCCGGCCACGCCTTCGAGCTGGATGCTCAGCACCAGGCTCTCGTCGGCGTTGATGCGATCGCGATCGAGCCACGCGCGCACCTGCGCGAAGGCGCCGGCGCTAAACGTCATCAGCGCCAGGCACAACCCGAGTTTGACCAGCAATCGCGACATCGGCCTCAATCTCCCCGCAACGCCTCGTTCTGGCGTCGCTCGTATTCGATCTTGAATTTTTCCCGCAGCAGGCTGCCCGGATCGTCAGGCACGCGCTTGAGCCAGGCGTCGTTGGCGACGCGGCGCTCGCGCTGTTCGGGGGTGAGCGGCTTGGCTTGTTCGGTCGCGGCGGTCTTCTTGCCGGGCTGTTTGGCCTGACGTTCGAGTTCGCGCTGGATCTTCTCGCGCTGCGCGGCATCGGCCTTGCGCTGCGCTTCGGGGTCCTTGGGCGGCTGCTCGGGATTGGATTGTTTCGCGTCGTCGGGCTTGGACGGCTTGGGCGGCTGTTGCGACGGATCGCCCTGCGGCGGCGAGTCGCCCTTGCCCTTGTCGTCCTGGTTGTCCTTGCCGTCCTTGGGCTGCGATTTCGAATCGCCCTTGTCGCCGTTCTTCGGCGGCGGCTTGCGCTTCATCGCCGCCTCGACCGCGCGCTTGTTGGCGATCGCGTCGGCCATGCCCGGCTGCAGTTTCAAGGCGCTGTCGTAGGCCTTGATCGCCTCTTCGTAGCGGCTCTGGCGCGCCAGCGCGTTGCCGAGGTTGTACTGCGCATCGGCGCCCTGGCTGCGCTGGTACAACTCGGCGGCGCGTTCGAATTCGCCCTTGCGATAGGCCTGGGTGCCCTGCTCCATGCGTTCATGTTCGGCCTGATCGGGACGTTTCCACAGGCCCTGCGCGTGACCGGGCGCCATCGGCAGCCACAGGCACAGCAGCAGCACCGCGGCCACGCCGCTGCGCCGGCGGAACGCGAGCAAGGCCAGCAGCATCAGCGCCGGCAGCAGCCAATAGCCGTTGTCTTCGCGGGTCAAGGTCTTCTCGCCCTGCGCGGTACCGGCGTCGGCCGCGCCCGGCGCGAGAATGCGCAGGCTGCGCAGATCGCTGTCGTCGTTAGTGATCGCGGCGTAACGACCACCGCCGTCGGCGGCCAGACCGCGCAGCGAATCGACGTCCATGCGCGCCATCACGATGCGCCCGTCCGGCCGCTGGAACGCCGCGCCCGCGGCGGTGCCCAGGCCGAGCGCCGACACCGTGTAGCCGGCGGCGGCGGCCTTGGCCGCGGCGCGGCGTTCGTTGCCGTCGGCGCGGTCGCTCAGGATCAAGATCTGCCCGCGCTCGAAACCGGCTTGACGCAGCAGCTTGGTCGACCATTCGATCGCCCGGTCCGCGCGCTGGCCGTCGCCGGGCATCACGTCGGGCGCGAGCGCGTCGAGGAACACCGCGAGGTTGCGCGGGTCGTCGGTCATCGGCGCGACCGTGTAGGCGTCGTCGGCGTACACCACCAGGCCGATCTGGCCGCCGCTGCGCTGGCGCAGCAACGAGGCCAGCTTGGCCCGCGCCTGAGCAAGACGGCTCGGCGGCAGATCGCTGGCGAGCATGCGGCTGGACAAATCCAGCGCGATCACCAGCGGCGTTTTGCCCTGCCACAACGGTTGTTCGCTCTGACGCCAGCTCGGACCGCTGAGCGCAAACACGGCGATCAGGTAAGCGAGCACGGCGGCGATAATCGCGAAACGCGAACGCCGGCCGCCGCGCGACTCAAGCAGATGCGGCAGCAGATGCGCATCGACCGCGCCGCGCCAGACGCTGCTGCGCTTGCGCCGGCTGCGCCACAGCCAGCCCAACAGCGGCAAGGCCAGCAGCGCCCACAGCCAATGCGGGCGCAGCAAGACCAGGCTCGCATCGCCGAACCACGGCAGCGGATTCATGCCCGCCTCCGTCGCGGCAGCACGAACGCCAGCAAGCCCAGCGCGAACGCGCCGGCCAGCGGCCAGGCATAGCGTTCGATACGCGGACGCACCGCCTTGCCCGGACGTTTCACCGGTTCCAGCCGATCGATCTGCGCGTAGATGCCGACCAGTTCGGCGGTGTCGCGGGCGCGGAAGAATTGCCCGCCGGTGAGGCCGGCGATCTTGCGCAAGGCGTCTTCGTCGATCTCGGCGTCGCCGCCGGGAACGGCGATCTTGAAACCGAACAGCGACATCGAACCGTCGCCGCCGAAGGCGATGGTGTGGATGCGCACGCCGTCGTCGCGGGCGATCTGCGCGGCGCGCTGCGGATCGGCGGTGCCGGGCGTGTTGACGCCATCGGTGAGCAGGATCAGCACGCGCTGCCCGGCCGGTTGTTCGCGCAATCGCTTGACCGCCAGGCCGATCGCATCGCCGATCGCGGTTTCCTGTCCGGCCAGGCCGACCACGCTGTCCTTGAGCTGATCGCGCACGGTGTCGCGATCGAGCGTCAACGGCGTGAGCACGTAAGCGCGGCGGCCGAACACCAGCAGGCCGATGCGGTCGCCGGCGCGGCGATCGAGAAAATCCGCGAGCACCGCCTTGGCCGCGGTCAGGCGATCGACCGGCGACGAGCCCAGGGTCATGTCGGGTTCGCTCATGCTGCCGGACAGATCCAGCGCGAGCATCATGTCGCGACCGACCTGCGGCGGCTGCACCGTGTCGCCGAGCTCCTGCGGCCGCGCCGCGGCGATGCACAGCAGCGCCCAGGCCAGCCACGCGAGCACGCCGGCCCCGCCGCCGCGCAGGCTGCGGCCGCCGGCCGCGGCGACCGCGTCCAGGCGTTCGCCGAACGGCACCTTGAGCGCCGCCGAGCCGTCGCGCGCCGCCGGCAACAGCCAGCGCACCAGCAACGGCAGCGGCAACGCGGCCAGATACCACGGCCACGCGAACCATTCGCGCGCATCGCCGATCAGGCTGTTCCACCACGGCATCAGGACACGCCCATCCAGCGCAGGAAACGCTGGCGCGCGAGCTCGCGCAAGGCCGCGGCCTGTTCGCGATCGACTTCGCGGCGATAGCCGCCGTCGAGCAACAGCCGGCCGACGCCATCGGCGAAATCGCGGCGCTTGCTGCCGCGATCGAGAAACTCCAGCCATTGCTCGCCTTGCAGGCGGTCGGCATCGCGATCGCGGCGGCGCGCGGCGCGGCGCAGCAACTCGGACATCGCCGCCACTTCGGCCGCGGGCGTCGCGGCGTCGGCGAGGGCGCGATCGAATACTTCGTTGATGCGGCGACGTCGGCGTTCGCGCCAGCGGCGCAGCGCATACAGCGCCAGCGCGATCAAGGCGAGCGCGCTGATCAGCATCCACCAGCCCGGCGCCAGCGGCCACCATGACGGCGCCAGGGTGTTGTGCACATCGCGCAGGGCCAGCGGCGCCGACATCAGGCCACCAGCGGCCGCGCGCGGCCCAGCAGCGGCAGCCAGGATTCGCTCGCCGCGTCGGTCGACAGCGCCTGCACGCGCACGCCGCGCAACGGCAATTTGTCCAAGGCGACCTCGACCGGCGCGACGAAACTGTCGTGCCAGCGCTTGCGCTGCGCGTCCACGCCGAGATCGAGTTCGATCCGTTGGCCTTCGCGACTGAACGGCAAGGCCGACAACGGCGGCTGGGTTTCGATCGGATCGGTCAGCAGCAGCACGATCACTTCGTGATGCTGGGCGAGCACCGCCCAACGGCGCTGCGGCAAGGCGGCGATGCTGGCCGGATCGGCCAGCACGATCAGACGCGAACCCGGACGCAGCAGGCGCGCGGCGTGATCGAGCGCGACTCCGAGCCCGGCATCCTCGGCTGGCGGCTGCGCGTACCAGCGCACCATCGCGTCGAGCACGCGCAAGGCGCCGCGCGGGCCGGAGGCCGGCGTCACCGGCGCTTCGCGCAGGCTGCCGCGCAGCGCGGCGATACGGTCGCCGTCGCGCGCCGCGGCCCAGGCCGCGACCGCGCCGGCGCGCGCGGCCTGCACCGACTTGAAACGCACGCGGGTGCCGAAATACAACGACGGCGCGGTGTCGGCGACGATCAGGGTCAGACGTTCGCGCTCAGCCTGGAACAACTTGGTGTGCGCGCGACCGGTGCGCGCAGTCAGGCGCCAGTCGATATGGCGCGCGTCGTCGCCGAGCGAATACTCGCGCGACTCGGCGTACTCCATGCCGCGCCCGCGCAGCGGCGACAGCGCCTGTCCGCTGACGCCGTGACGGCCCAGACGCGCGCCGCGGCGGCCGCTGACGGCGGCGCGCAGCGCGACCAGTTCGGCCAGACTCGGAACAACGCCCTCGCTCATCGATCCGTCCCGCTCCCGCGAACTTCGCCGTTACGAATCCCGAATCCCGATTCCCGATTCCCGGCCCTCAAGGCAACGGCACCTTCTTGAGCAATTCGCCGAGCAGGCGATCGCCGTCCCAGCCTTCGGCGGTGGCTTCGTAGCTCGGCAGGATGCGATGACGCAGCACCTCCGGCGCGATCGCGCGCACGTCGTCCGGGGTCACGAAGTCGCGGCCGGCCAGCCAGGCATGCGCGCGCGCGCAGCGCTCCAGCGCGATCGAGCCACGCGGGCTCGCGCCCCAGGCGATGCGCCGCGCGAGCGCGGGGTCGTAACGGGCGGCATCGCGCGAGGCCAGCACGATTTCGACCAGATAACGTTCGACCGACGGCGCGACATGCAGGTCCAGCACCGACTCGCGCGCGGCGAACACGTCGGCCAGCGGCATCTTGGCCAGCGGCGCCGGCGCGGTCTTGAGCGTCTGCCGCGCGCGTTCGCGCGCCAGCCGCAGGATCTCGGTCTCGGCCGCCGCTTCCGGGTAACCGATGCGCACGTGCATCAGGAAACGGTCGAGCTGCGCCTCGGGCAGCGGGAAGGTGCCTTCCTGCTCGATCGGGTTCTGAGTCGCCATGACCAGGAACAACTGCGGCAGGGCATAGGTCGCGCGGCCGACGGTGACCTGGCGCTCGCCCATCGCTTCGAGCAACGCCGATTGCACCTTGGCCGGCGCGCGATTGATTTCGTCGGCTAGCAGGATCGGATGGAAGATCGGCCCGGGCTGGAATTCGAAGCGGCCTTCCTGCTGCCGCCACACCTCGGTGCCGGTCAGGTCGGCCGGCAGCAGATCGGGGGTGAACTGCACGCGCGCGAACTCGGCTTCCAGGCGCGAAGCCAGCGCGCGCACCGCGCTGGTCTTGGCCAGGCCGGGTGCGCCTTCGACCAGCAGATGGCCGTCGGCCAGCAGCGCGATCAGCAGCCGCTCGATCAGCTCGGCCTGGCCGACGATTTCCAGCGCCAGCGCATCGCGCAGCGCGCGGAAGGCGTCGTGCAGGCGCGCGGTTTCGGCGCCGGAGGCGATGGCGGGCTCGCGGGCAAGGGTTGATGCGTTGTCCATCCGGTATCCAGGTGACGCGCCGGGCAAGCGCGGGGCGAGGCGGGGTTTGGGCCGATTTTGACCGAAGTTCGCCGTCAAGGTTCAAAACGTCGTTCTACTTCGGCGATCACGGGGCTCATTCAGACGCGCGCGGAGATCGCGGGGAAGTGCCGAAGGTAGGGCATGGAGCGCCTGCCCCGCTGGACCGGGCGCGGCGGCGGTGGCGGCATCGGTGCATGCGGCTGTTCAGCCCGGTCGCCAAGGCCGATCGCGACGTCAGGACCCCGCAAACGCGAAGAGGGCCCGTAGGCCCTCTTCGCTGTTACCGGTGCCGCGTCTCAGCGCTGCGTCACCTGCATCACCTTCGGTGTCACGAAGATCAGCAGCTCGGCCTTTTCCTTGCTGCGGCTCTTCTTCTTGAACAGATTGCCGAGGAACGGGATGTCGGCCAGGAACGGCACCTTGGACAGATCGGTGCGATCGCGGAACTCGTAGACGCCGCCGATCACGACGGTCTGACCATCCTCGACCAGCACCGCGGTGTTGATGTTGCGCTTGTTGATCTGCGGCACCTGACCGATCGAGGTGTCGACGAAGCCTTCGACCTCATCCTTCTTGACGCTCATGTTCAGGAACACGCGGCCGTCGTTGGTGATGGTCGGATTGACCTTCATCTCCATCAGCACGTCCTTGAACTGGACGTTCGGGATCGGAATGCTGTTGCCGCCCTGCTGCGGCGAGATCGTCACGTAGCCGACTTCCTGGCCCTGGCTGATCACCGCTTCACGCTGGTTGCTGGTGACCACGCGCGGGTTGGACACCACTTCGCCGCGACCTTCGGTCTGCATTGCGGAGAACTCCATGTCCAGGTTCACCCACTTGCCGAGGATGGTGAACGCCAGCGCGCCGGCCGGGTTGATGACGCCGACGTTGCTGTTGAGGCTGGCCGGAAACAGGAACGCCGGATTGGTGATGGTCTGCAGCAGCGAACGGGCCTGATCGCGCAAGGCGCCAGCTTTGGCGTCGTCAATGCCGTCGAACAGTCTGGCGTCGTCCGTCAGCTTGTTCGCCTGCGCGGAGATCAGATCGTTCTTGGCGGCGGTGTTGCGATAGTTGTTGATGCTTTCCAGCGTGCCGCTGGTGATCACATCGCCCTTCTTGCCCGACACGCCGAAGCGCGCGCCCAGGTCGCGGGCGAAGCTCTCGGTCGCGATCACGATACGCGCCTCGATCAGGACCTGATCGACCGGGCGGTCGATGACCCGGATCAGCTCCTTCATCTGAGTCACTTTCTTCGGGATGTCGCTGATCATCAGGGTGTTGGTGCGCTCGTCGGCGACCAGACGACCGCGCGGCGACAGGAAGCCGTTTTCGTTCTGCGTGCCTTCGCCACTACCACCGCCGCCGCTGCCGCCGATGCCCTTGGCCTCGGTCAGCGCCTTATAGATCTGCGCGGCATTGTGATAGTTGATCTGGATGTATTCGGTGGTCAGGTCGACGCGATTGTCGAGCGCGATGCGCGCGTCTTCGCGATCCTGCTCATACTTGGCCACTTCGGCCTGCGGCGCGACCCACACCACGTTGCCGCTGCGGCGCTTGTCCAGGCCCTTGGCCTGCAGGACGATGTCCAGCGCCTGATCCCACGGCACGTTGACCAGACGCAGGGTGACGTTGCCCTGGACCGTGTCGGCCGCGACGATGTTGAGGTTGGATTCCTCGGCGACCAACTGCAGCACGGTGCGCACCGGCACGTCCTGGAAGTTGAAGGTCACCGGGCGGCCCGAGTAGCTACGGACCACGCCGGCCGGCGCCTGCGAAATCGTGCCCGAGGTCGGCGCGGCATTGCCGGACGACTTGGCGCCCGCGGGCGCGCCGACCGCGCGATTGCCGGCCTGCGCCGTGCGCGGCACGACTTCGACGATGTAGTCGCGACCGGTCTGGTAGGCCATCGTGTCGAACGCGCCGCTGGTGTTGAGCACCAGCTGGGTGCCGGTGCCGCTCACGCGCGCATCGATGCGCTGCACCGGCGTGGCGAAGTCGACCACGTTGAGCTGGCGCTGCAGCGACGCCGGCAATTGCGCATTACCGACGTTGACCAGCACTTCCGAGCCCTGGTTACGCATGTCCGGCATCGCGCCGTCGCCGCTGAAGCGCACGATCAGCTTGCCGGAGCCGCCGTCGCCGCGCTTGAAGTCGATGTTGGCGACCGAAATCGTGCCCGGCAATTGCTTGGACGGGTCGTTGCTCGGCGTCGGCGCGACCATCGGCGCCGCAGGCAGCTGCGCCGACGGCTGGACGACAGGAGCTGCAGCGGCGGCCGGAGGGGCCGCATGGACAGCGCTGATGCCGGCGAGCACGCCGACCACGAGCCCGGCCATGCGGGCGCCGGAGGCCATGGGGCGTCGGGCCGACGGCATGGATTTGGCGTTGAATACGATCATCATGCTATCCCCTAATCATTGATCTTCCAGCGCCACGGAAGCCGGACGTTCCAGCCAACCGCCTGCGCCATCCGGCACCAGTTCCACCAAGTCGATGCGCTCCTCAGAAACGCTGGTCACGCGACCGTCGTTCTGCCCCATGTACGCACCCGGTCGAACACGATAAGTCACTTTGTCGGGCGCCATGACCAGCGCCACGATACCGCTGCCGCGTCCGAGCGTCCCGACCATGTCGAGACCGTCGAGCGGGAACTGTTCCAGCGGCTGCTTGCGTCGCTCCTTCTCGGGGCGCGGGCCGGAGCCGTTGTCCTGATCGGTGAAAGCGGTGCTGAACGGATCGCGCATGTCCTGCGCGGTGTATTCGAAGGTTTCGAACTGCTGCATGACCGGCAACGGGTCCAGCGGCGGCGCCGGCTTGGCCTTGACCTCGGCCACCCACTTTTCCAGATTGGGCGCTTCACCAGGCGTGCTGGTGATGCTGCGGAAGCAACCGGTGGAGAGCAACAGCAGGGCGACCGCGAACAGGCCGCTGGTCCAGGAGCGATTGAAAGCGAGGCGATTGGCCATCTCAGTCAGCCCCCTTCTTGTCGTCGGACTTTTTCTTGTCCTTGCCGCCGCCCTTGGTGCCGCCCGCGGCGGCGTCGGCGGTTTGCGCTTGCGCGGCCATCTCGTCTTCATCCAGATAGCGGTAAGTCTTGACCGTACCGGCCAGCTCCAACGGACTGTTCGGGGTGATGCCGCCGACCGCGTCCTTGTTGTTCTTGCCCTTGGGCTTCAGCGAGATGTCGTGCATGGTCATGATGACCACGCGCGGCAGCGAGGCCACGCCGCTGACGAAGGCGCCGAACTGGTGGTAGGTGCCCACCATGCGCAGCGCGATCGGCTTCTCGGCGTAGAACTCCTTAGGCACTTCCGCGCCGGGCTGGAACAGCTCGTTGGAGATGCCGGTGGCCAGGGCGGTCTGCGAGATGTCGACGATCAGGTCGGGCATTTCGGTCTTGCTCGGCAGCTGCCGCAGCATCTGCTGCAACTGCTGCTCCATCTGCACGAGCTGTTGCTTGAGCGGTTCCAGGTTCGCGGCGCGACCTTGCTTGGTCTCGAAGGTCTGGCGCAGCTCCGTTTCCTGACGCTCCAGGCCCTGCAATTCTTCGCGCTTGTCGCTGACAAAAAACCACCACGCCAGACCGACGATGACCAAGCCAATCACCGCGCAGAACACGATCTGCGCATTACGCGGCCAACCGCCGATATTGTTGAAATCGAGGTTCTTCATAGAAGCCTTCTTGCTCACGACGCGGCTCCTGTCTTGGTGGGGGCGGCGGGCGCGGGCTTCACCGGCGCGGCGGCAGGCTGAGCGGGAGCAGGCGCGGGCTTGGCGGGCGTCGCGGCCGGCGCGGCGCCGGGCTTGGCGTCAGCCGGAGCCGCGGGAGCGGTACCCGCCGGAGCGGCGGCGGCCGGAGCCGTCGTGCCCGCGGGCGGAGCCGTACCGTCGGCAGGCGCCGCGGTCGCGTCGGCGGGCGCCGGCGCATCCGGGAAGCCGTCGCCGTCCTCGTCCTTGGGCGCGTTCGGGTTGGCCAGCTTGACCTGCAGCTTGAACTCGTACGGCAGGCCCTTCTCGTTGCCCTTGGCCTCGATGATGCTCAGGTCGGGCTTGGTCATCCAGCCGGACACTTCGAGGTTGCGCATGTAGGTACTGACCCGGGCGTTGGACTGCGCGCGACCTTCCAGGGTCAGCGTCTCCGCGTCCTGCTTGATCGCGGTCAGCACCGCGCCGTCGGGAATCGTGCGCACCAGCGAATCGAACAGGTGCACCATCTGCGAACGGTTGGACTGCAGCTTCTCGATCACTTCCTTGCGCGCGAGCAGCTTGGACTTCTTCTTGTCGAGCTCTTCGATCTCAGTGATCTTCTTCTCGACCTCGGCGATCTGCGTGTCGAGGAACGCATTGCGCTTGCGCTGACCGCTGATTTCGCTGCTGTAGTAGAAAACGATCAGGACCGACAGCGCCAGCGCGGCCAGGATCGACAGCAGCATGATCGCGCCGAATTCCTTCTGTCGTGCCTTGCGGCGCTCTGCGCGCCACGGGAGCAGGTTGATGCGTGCCATCAGTCGAAGCTCCTCAGGGCCAGGCCGCAGGCGATCATCAGCGCGGGCGCGTCCTGCGCCAGGGCATGCGCCTGGACGCGCGGGCCCAGGGTCATGTGCGCGAGCGGATTGGCCACGGTGGTCGGGACGCCGAGTTGCTCCTCGACCATCTCGGCGATGCGCGGAATCGAGGCGCCGCCGCCGGCCAGCACGATCTGATCGACGCGATTGAACTCGCTGCCGGCGTAGAAGAACTGCAGCAGGCGACTGACCTGCTGGACCATCGCTTCCTTGAACGGCTCCAGCACCTCGGCCTGGTAGCTCTCCGGCAACCCGCCCTGGCGCTTGGCCAGACCGGCTTCCTCGTAGCTCAGACCGTAGCGGCGCATGACCTCGTCGGTCAGCTGCTTGCCGCCGAACACCTGTTCGCGGTGATACAGGCTGCGGCCGTTGCGCAAGACGTTGAGCGTGGTCATCGTCGCGCCGGAATCGACCAGGGCGACCAGACCGTCGCGCGGCCCGCTGAGGGTGTCGGCGAGCAGCGCGAACGCGTTTTCGATCGCGAACGCCTCCACGTCCATGACCCGGGGGGTCAGGCCGCCGAGCTCGAGCGCCGAGGCGCGCACCTCGACATTCTCCGAACGCGAGGCCGCCAGCAGCACCTGGACCATGTCCGAAGCGCCCGGCATCGGCCCGAGGACCTCGAAGTCGTGGTTCACCTCGTCGATCGGATACGGCACGTAATTGGCCGCCTCCAGCTCGATCTGCGACTCCATCTCGTCTTCGTCGAGATCGTTCGGCATGCCGATGACCCGGGTGATCACCGAGGAACCGGCGACCGCGGCGGCGGCATGCTTCACGCGGGTCCCCGAGCGGGCAACGGCGCGCTTGATCGCCTCGCCTACCGCTTCGACCTCGACGATGTTCTTTTCCACCACCGCGTTGGGCGGCAGCGGTTCGACAGCATAGTGCTCAACCCGGTAGCGGTTGCCGACTCTTGAGAGCTGCAACAGCTTTACCGCGGTCGAGCTGATGTCCACGCCGACCAAGGCCGGCTGGCTTTTTGTGATGAGTCCCACAGTTATCTCCCCATGCCACAAGCGCTTACGCGCACTTCGTGTGGCCCCGGATTAGATAACGGACTTTTCACAGGCTGGCAACCACTTCTTTCGTGAATGCCAACCAAGTCGTGCTTTTTTGACCCTCAACGTCACGTGACCGCCACCGTCAGTCCACCCGCCGGGCGTCCCGGCGCGAAACCGCGCGCGGACGCCTGTGCGCCGGCCGAATCGTAAAACGCGCGGCGGCGCAGGGCGCTTTGCCGATCCTGCCGCCAGAGCCGAGCCGCGATCCGTGCCGGCGCCGGCATTTCGGCCTTCGCGACGGCGCGGATCGGTTGGCGAAACCCCCGTTCCGGCCGTCAATTGCGCGAAACCGGACCGCCCAATCCTGGCACGGACCCGACCCGGACCCGCCGCGAACCCACCACGGCCCCGCCAGCGCCGCCCGCAGCCGAGCGGCAAACCGGGACCCGGGTCGCGATCCGCGCTCCTCTATACTTCCCCGCTACGACCACCGACCCCGGAACCCGCTTCGATGTCCCGTATACGCCGTTGGCTGCGCTGGGCGCTTTACGCGTTCATCGGCGTGGCCCTGCTGGGCGCCATCGCGCTCGGCACCCTGTACTACCTGATCGTCCCCAAACTGCCCGACGTCGAAACCCTGCGCAGCATCGAGCTGCAGGAACCGATGTACGTCTACGCCCGCGACGGCCGCCTGATGGCGATGTTCGGCGAGACCCGGCGCTACCCGATCGCGATCGAAGACGTGCCCGAGCGCCAGAAGCAGGCGTTCATCGCGATCGAGGACTCGCGCTTCTACCAGCACCACGGCATCGACTACAAAGGCATCGGCCGCGCGATCTGGCTGCTGGCGACCACCGACGACAAGCGCGTGCCGGGCGGTTCGACCATCACCCAGCAGGTCGCGCGCCAGTTCTTCCTGAGTTCGGAATACAGCTACAAGCGCAAGCTCGGCGAAATGCTGCTGGCCATGCGCATGGAGCAGGAGCTGAGCAAGGACGAGATCTTCGAGCTGTACTTGAACAAGAGCTTCTTCGGCAACCGCGCCTACGGCGTGGGCGCGGCGGCCGAGTTCTATTACGGCAAGAAGATGAGCGAACTGTCGCTCGACGAAATGGCCTCGCTGGCCGGCATTCCGAAGTTCCCGTCCAGCGGCAACCCGCTCAGCAATCCCGAGCGCGCCAAGATCCGCCGCGACTACATCCTCGACCGCATGGCCGAGCAGCACTTCATCAGCGCCGAGGAAGCCGCCCATGCCAAGGCGGTGCCGATGCACGCGACCCCGCACGAGCGGCCGGTCGAGGTGTACGCGCCGTACGTGGCCGAGATGGTCCGCCAGGAAATGGTCGCCCGCTACGGCGCCGAGGCGTTGACCAAGGGCTACCACGTCACCACCACCATCGACCCGACCCTGCAGATCGCGGCCGACAAGGCGATCCGCGACGGCCTGTCGGTGTACGACCGCCGCCACGGCTGGCACGGCGTCGAGCAGCACTTCGACCTCGCCGCCGGCGACGACGCGGCGGCGATCCGCGTGCGCCTGCGCGGCATTCCGGCCCAGGCCAACCTGCTGCCGGCGGTGGTGCTGGCGACCAGCGGCTCGCAGGCCACGGTCGCGCTCGCCGACGGCACCGAGCTGACCCTCACCGACAAGCAGGGCTTCGGCGGCCGCAGCCCCGGCAGCCTGCTGACCCGCGGCGACCTGGTCCGGGTCGCGCGTCTGGAAACCCCGGCCAAGCCGGCGGCGGAACCCAAACCCGGCGAAACCGCGCCGGCCGCGCCCGCCGCCCCGGTCGAGCCACCGATCGTGAGCTACCGTCTCGATCAGCTGCCGCAGGCGCAGGCCGCGCTGGTCTCGCTGGAACCCACCGACGGCGCGCTGCGCGCGTTGTCGGGCGGCTACAGCTTCGCCGGCGCCAAGTTCAACCGCGCCACCCAGGCGCGGCGCCAGCCCGGTTCGAGCTTCAAGCCGTTCGTCTACGCGGCCGCGTTCGAACGCGGCTACAACCCGGCCTCGATCGTGCTCGACGCCCCGGTGGTGTTCAAGGACCGCCGCGGCCACCTGTGGCGCCCGCAGAACGACGGCGGCAACTTCGCCGGGCCGATGCGCGTGCGCGAGGCGATGGTGCAGTCGCGCAACCTGGTCTCGGTGCGCCTGCTCGACGCCATCAGCGTCGATTTCGCGCGCAAGTACATCAGCCATTTCGGCTTCGATCCCGAACAGCTGCCGCCGAACCTGTCGATGTCGCTGGGCACCGCCTCGCTGACCCCGCTGTCGGTCGCGCGCGGCTATTCGGTGTTCGCCAACGGCGGCTTCCGCATCACCCCGTGGTTCATCGACGAGGTCAAGGATCGCGCCGGCGCGGTGGTGTTCAAGGAAAAGCCGGCCACCGCCTGTCCGCAGTGCGGTGGTCGCGGCGGCACCTCGTCGGCGGCGTTGCCGGTCAGCAACGTCGTCGACGGCTTCGACCTGGGCCCCGCACCCGGCGCCGACGGCGCGGCCAAGAAGCCTGATCCGAAGGACAAGGCCGGCAAGGACAAGAAGCCCGCCGAACCGGAAAAGAAGCCGCTCACCCCGGCCGAAATGGCGGCCTTGAACCTGGCGCCGCGCGCGATCGACGACCGCATCGCCTACCAGATCGTGTCGATGCTGCGCGACGTGGTCAAACGCGGCACCGGCACCGCGGCCAAGGTGCTCGGCCGCGAGGACGTCGGCGGCAAGACCGGTTCGACCAACGACCACCGCGACGCTTGGTTCTCCGGCTTCGGCGGTCCGTACGTCACCACGGTCTGGGTCGGCCGCGACAACTACAAGTCACTGGGCTACCGCGAATACGGCGGCAAGGCCGCGTTGCCGATCTGGATCGACTACATGCGCGTGGCGCTCAAGGACAAGCCGATCCAGCCGAACGAGCCGCCGCAGGGCATGGTCAAGGTGTCGGTGGCCGGCAACGGCGCGCTGATTCCCGACGGCGCCGGCGGCGTGATCGAATGGGTCAAGGCCGAGGATCTCGAACGCATGCAGACCTACACCGACTACGGCAGCGAAGACGCCGCGCCGTCGGAAGAATCGTTCGACATCTTCTGATCGCGGGCAGACCAGAACGGCGCGCGGATCGCGCGCCGGACAAGACGAAGGCCGTGCGCGCAGCGTGCGGCCTTTTTCTTTGCCCGGCGCGTCGCTCGCCCGCGGCGACACTTGCCCTGTCTGGCGGCTGAAACCGGCCTACGCGCGTGGACATTGCCGTGATAGACGAACGTGCTAGCTTTGCGCTTGCCGGCCCCCACCGGCCGCGGCGAGCGCCCTCGCCGTGAGTGCCCGCCGCGGAGGTCGAGATGCACCAGGCCCGACAGCACGCACATCAGCATGCGCAGACCCGCATTCGCGAGCGCCGTCATCGCCTCGCCCACGAAGCCGCCCGGCTGATCGCCGAAAGCGGCATCCGCGACTACCACCAGGCCAAGCTCAAGGCGGCCGAACGACTCGGCATCTTCGACGACGCCTCGCTGCCGCGTAACCGCGAGATCGAAGACGCGCTGCGCGAATACCAGCGCCTGTTCCAGCGCGACAACCTCGACGGCCTGCGCCAACGCCGCGAGGCCGCGCTACGCGCGCTGGAGTTCTTCGCCCCGTTCGAACCGCGCCTGGTCGGCCCGGTGCTCGACGGCACCGCCGACGCGCGCAGCCCGGTCGCCCTGCACCTGTACAGCGACGATCCCGAAGCGGTGTCGATGTTTCTCGACCATCACCTGATCCCGGCCGAGGCGCGCGAACGCCGCCTGCGCCTGGATCGCGAACGCAGCGAAGATTTCCCGGTATGGGTGTTCAGCGCCGAAGAGCTGACCTTCGATCTGACCGTGTTGCCGCTGGACGTACTGCGCCAGGCGCCGCTGTCGCAGGTCGACGAGAAACCGATGAAACGCGCGGCCGCCAATCAAGTGCGGCAGTTGTTGGCGGATGAGGAGATTTCGGAGTTCGAGCGGGGATAGCGGGTGTGGTGGCGCGTAGTGGTGGCGCAATCGGTGCCGGCGGGTATGGAGCGAGAGCGATTTGTTTTTGCCGCCGTCGCAGGCTCGTGTCGGTCGAGATTTCTTCGGATTGTTTCGGCCTGTTTCGACCCATCTCGACCCATCTCGACCTGTTTCGACTTGTTTCGAACGGCTTCGGCTTGCTTCGGCCTGCTTCGCCTCGACAGAACGGTTAGCCCGCGATCGCGATCAGGCGGCCAAGGAGCGCCTCCAAGCCTCGCGACACCTCCCAGCCGTCATCCCCGCGAAGGCGGGGATCCAGAGACTTCAGCGTCATGCATGGATGGAGCCCTGGATCCCCGCCTGCGCGGAGATGACGGCGAAAAACGATCCAGCAGCATCGCAAGCCGAGAGTTAATCGCAAACCGAGCGTTATGAGGCCGCCTGCGTTTAAAACGCGCTCGCAACCGCGACCAAACAACCCAACCGTTCGAAGGACCGAACCCATGCGAAAACACCCCCATCGCACCGCCTCGACCACGCGGAACATCGCATCGGGCGCTCGCCGGCTGCTCGGCGCCCTGCTCATTTCGACCCTGTCGCTCATCGCGACCGCGACACCGCCCGCCCCGCGCGCCGCGCCCACCACAACCCCGACGGCCGAAGCGAACACCGTCGCCGGCCTGGTCGCGCGCCTGCGCGCGCAAGCCGCCGCGTCGCAATCCAGCCCCGCCGTGCGCGCCGACTACGACGCCCTGCTCGCCGACCAGCGCGTGAGCGCCGCACAGCTGCCCTACGCCGACTACGCCTATCTGCGCCTGTTGTTCGAAGCCACCCGCGACGGCGGTTATTGGAACCTGCACTGGGCGATCACCGATCGCGAACCCAACTCCGACGCGATCTGGACGCAATGGCGATCGCTGCGCGGCGCGGCCCCGACCGGCATCACCGCCACCGCCGAATGCGACGAACTCTCCGCGCTGTACGCCTTCCTCGCACGCCGCGGCGGCGTGCGCAACGTCGGCCTGTTCTGGCCGACCTCCAATCACACCGTCGCGGTCTGGCACGTCGCCGCGAGCCCACGCGAAACCCGCATCGTGGTGCCGACCACGCAGATCTTCCTGAGCCAGTCCGACAGCTTCGGCACCCGCGGCTTCGACCCGTGGAAGCAGGCGAAGATCTACGAATACGGCCGTCGCGACATCGCCGACGACGCGCGCCTGCCGCCGGCGCTGGTCGCCTTCTTTCTCGCCCAGAACGACAAATACGCCCGCGCTTCGGGCCTGAGCCTGCAACGTATGCGGCAACTGCGCGACGGCGTGCTCGACGGCAGCCTCGGTGCCGATCAGGCCGCGCGCCAGGCGCAAGCGCAACGCGACCGCATCGCAGGCGGCGCTACCGACGACCGCGGCGCATACGCGCACTTCATCCGCGATCTGCAGACGAGCGCACGGCCTCGATAGACGCGCCCGCCGCTGCGTCGCCGCAGGCACGAACATGTATAAATCCACCTCGACCCACCGCAGGAAGCAACGCACCATGACCCATCGCCCTCGCCGTCCGTGCTGGTTCGTCATGGCGATCGCGCTGTGTTCCCTGGGCCTCGCATCGAACGCGTTCGCGCAACCGCCTGCCGCCGCCGACGCGCGCCAGTTGCAACTCGATGGGCATTGGCGGGACGAGCCGTATCACTGGGACCTCGCCGACGGAACGGTCCTGGTCCAGAGCGTGACCGGCGAAGATGCGCGAGCGACGGTGACCCCGCGCACCGGCCAGGAGCACTACGTCCTGGAAATGCTGTGGGGCCGGTTCCCGGTCAAGGTCAGCGCGGAATGTTGGCGGCGACCCGCGGCGCAGTTCAAGGACTGCGCTGAAATCGGGCCGCGCGAGGACACCCGGGCGCAGAAGGAGGAAAAGGCCGAAGACCAGCGCAAGGATCTCGAACGCAAGCGCCGGTTGGCGGCGCGCACCGCATGGATGTCCCCGGCGATGAGCCCCGAGCGTGTGGTCTCGATCATCTCCAAGGCGATGCGCGAGCAGCAGACGTGGATGCGCACACCCGCCGCGCGCCTGAGCGCCGACAACTTCGCCTGCGATGCCAGCAACGCGGGCTTGCCGAAAATCACCGCCGCCGCGCAGGAAAAATACGCGCAGGCGCTGCACGTCGGCGCCTACGACGCGCAGGGCGAGGCGGTCCTGATCGAAGCGGCGAAATTGGGCAACTGGCGCGCGGTCACCACCTTGTTCAACGTGGCGATGTACGGCGAAGACTGGGAATCGGCCCAGCCCTTGGTCGCGTGGCTGCTGCAACACGGCGCGCCGGCCGGTTACAACAAGCTCGCCGAGCTGCACGGCACCATCGCCAGCTACGAACACGGCCATGCTTCGGCCGCGGATCAGGATCTGGTCACGGCGCTGCGCTGGCATGCCGCGCAAGCCGGCGATCCGGGCGCGCAACGCGACATGTCCGAGTATTTCAAGGAGCGCGACCGGCGATTGTCCGAACGGTTGATGCAATGCGCGCTGGAACGCTTTCCCGATCTCAAGTAGCCGCGCACTCCCGCGCTCGCGTTCTCGCCTGCTGTCATTCCCGAAGGCAATGACGATAGGAAGTAAACGCTGAGCCTCCAAGCAAGCACGGATCACGCAACTCCGCCGGCTTCGCGCGGGCTCAAGCCGATCCGTCGAGACTTACGCGAAACACGGCCGATTAGGAGCGAGACGCCGACGCGGACCGACGGCACAATGGCGATCCTTTCGTACTCACTCAAGGACGTCTCATGCGATTCCATGGACCCGCGCTGCTGTGCCTGCTGACGCTTTCGTCGGCCGCCGTCGCCGCCGACAAGCCGGCCGCGACCAGCCTGACCAAGCTTTACCAAAGCTACGAAAACGCCGGCAACAGCGCGCTGTCGATGGCCGAGTACGACACCCGCGTGCGCTTCAGCGCGGTGGTGCTCGATCAGACCACCTCGATGGACGACACGCCCATCCTGCAGGCCACCGAAGCCGGCGAAGAAGCCGAATACGCTCGCCTGCTGGGCGAGGACGAAGCGCAGAGCAAAAAGCTCAACGCGCTCAAGATCGGCGCCAAGTTCACCGCGACCTGCACGGTCGGTTTCACCAGCGGCACAGATTATTTGAATCTGAAGGACTGCACGGTCGAATGAATCGCTTGGCGGCGCGCCTGGCGGCGTAGCGGCGCTGTGCCGATACGGCGTCACTGACGCAACTGTCCGGCCCTCACCCCGGCCCTCTCCCGCCACGCGGGAGAGGGAGTCCAGGGCGGCATCTTCGTCACTCGACGCAAACGAAAACGCCCCGCGGATGCGGGGCGTTTCGTATTCAGCGGACGACGCGGTAACTCAGCGCTTGTCGGCGCCGACGTAGTCGCGCACGCCGTGGCCGGTGTAGATCTGACGCGGACGGCCGATCTTGTTCTCGGGATCGTTCTGCTGTTCCAGCCAATGCGACACCCAGCCGGCGGTGCGCGCGATCGCGAACATCACCGTGAACATTTCCACCGGAATACCGAGCGCCTTGTAGATGATGCCCGAGTAGAAGTCGACGTTCGGGTAAAGCTTGCGCTGGACGAAGTAATCGTCCTTCAGCGCCGCCTCTTCCAGCTTCATCGCCACTTCCAGCAGCGGATCGTTGACGCCGAGTTCGCCGAGCACGTCGTGGGTCATCTTGCGCACCAGCGCGGCGCGCGGATCGTAGTTCTTGTAGACGCGGTGGCCGAAGCCCATCAGGCGGAAGCCCGATTCCTTGTCCTTGGCCTTGTCGATCGCGCCCTTGACGTTTTCCGGACGGCCGATCTCGTTGAGCATCTTGAGCACGGCTTCGTTGGCGCCGCCGTGCGCCGGTCCCCACAACGCGGCGACGCCCGAGGCGACGCTGACGTAGGGATTGGCGCCGGTGGAACCGACCAGACGCACGGTCGAGGTCGACGCGTTCTGCTCGTGGTCGGCGTGCAGGATGAACAACAGGTCCATCGCCTTGGCCGCGACCGGGCTCAGTTCCAGCGGCTCGCTCGGCACTTCGAACAGCATGTGCAGGAAGCGCGTGGTGTAGTCGAGGCTGTTCTTCGGATAGCGGATCGGCCAGCCGATCGAATAGCGATGACAGGCGGCGGCGATCGTCGGCACCTTGGCGATCAGGCGGATCGCGGCGAGGCGGCGCTGTTCGGGATCTTCCAGGTCGAGTTCGTTGTGATAGAAGCTCGCCATCGAACCGAGCATGCCGACCAGCATCGCCATCGGATGGGCGTCGTGGCGGAAGCCGTACAGGAAGGTGCGGAACGCCTCATGCATCATCGTGTGATGCGTGACTTCGTGTTCGAACTTGGAGAACTCGGTCTGCGTCGGCAGTTCGCCGTTCATCAGCAGATAGGCGACTTCGAGGAAGTTCGACTTCTCCGCGAGCTGTTCGATCGGGTAGCCGCGGTACAGCAGCACGCCCGCGTCGCCGTCGATGTAGGTGATCGCCGACTTGCAGCTCGCGGTCGCGGTGAAGCCCGGGTCGTAGGTGAACATCCCGGTTTCTTTCGGCAGCTTGGCGATGTCGACGCACGGAGCGCCGAGCACCGGATGCTGCACCGGCAGGGCGAAGCTCTTGTCGCCGGCGGTCACGGTGACCTGATCGAGGCGGGTTTTGCTGGAATCTTCAGACACGAAACACTCCTCAGTCTGCCTGCCGCAGGGAGGGCCGCGACAGGAGGGGAACGGGGGGTCGCATTGCGTTGCGATGCTGAATTATCGCACAACGCTTCCTGAGCCCAAGCTCGGACTTTGGTCGGAGCGGCCCCGCTGGAAGCTTGCTGCGTTCCAGCCTTGGGTCGAACCGGGCGAACCGCCGCACCGGCCCAGGCACGCGGCCCGATGCGGCAAAGCCGGGCCCCGCGTCGGCCGACATGTCCCTGCCAAACGAGGCCGTCGTCGCCCGACCGCCCCTGTAGGAGCGGCGCAAGCCGCGACCACGAATCCACGGCCACAACGCCAGCCACTGCAATTCGCGACGCCGCACGCACAGGCTCACTCACCGGCGCCCGACCACCATCCGATCGCAACTCGCGCATGCCCACGCCGGCCAGCCACCGCGGCCGACGGCCCCCCTCGGCGAACCGGCGCGCAAACGCAAACGGCCGCCCTTGCGGGCAGCCGTTATGCGTACAGCGATGTCGCGCCCGGATCGCTCCGGTGAGAATTACTTCTGCGCGTAACGCTTACGGAACTTGTCGACGCGACCGCTGGTGTCCATGATCTTGTGCTTGCCCGTATAGAACGGGTGCGACGCCGACGAGATATCGACCTTGATCAACGGATACTCGGTGCCATCGATCTTGATCGTTTCCTTGCTCGACAGGGTCGAACGGGTCACGATCTGGAAATCGGTGGTGACGTCCTGAAAGACGACACTGCGGTATTCGGGATGGATGCCTGCCTTCATGGCACTCAACCTTAGTATGTGCGGGAAAGTCGGGCAGTATAGCGGCCACCTGGCGGGTGGCGCAAGTCTCGCGGGCAGGAAAAGTCAAAACTGCCTGGGGGTGGCCCCGCTTGGGTTTTGGCGGGGGTTTGGGCGCTATCGGGCCGGGCTGGCGAGGCCGGGCTGCGGGCGATTCAGGGAAATCCGTGCTTGCCTGGGGGTGCGAGGGATGCGGCCCAATGCTGGGCGCTTCGCGTCTTTATGAGCTGCTGCCCGAACTAACCCGCGTGCACGTCGCCGAATGAGGGCGCCTTGGCGACTTGGTGGGTCGCTTCGGCGCCTTGCGTCGTGGTCCGACTGCCTACGCGGGGCGCCGTGTATCGGAAGTGCCTCGGCGACTTGATGGGGTCGCTTCGGCACCTTGCGTCGTAGTCCGACTGACTACGCGGGGCGTCGCGTATCGGAAGAGCCTCGGCGACTTGATGGGGTCGCTTCGGCACCTTGCGTCGTAGTCCGACTGACTACGCGGGGGACGCGGCGAGGGCGTCCCGGATCAGGCGTTCGAATCGCTGTTGATCGTACTTCATCAAAATAGCCACCCGATCCTCCCTCCCTTCCTGACGCCGCCAATCGACGATGGTCGCGCCGCGGCTGTGGGTGCCTTCCAACTCGATCGAAACCGACCGCGCCTGCACGTCGAGCGCGCCGTCGGGCTCCAACGCGAACGCCATCGCCAGCGCGTCGGCGGCATGCCAATGATCGCCGCGGCGGTCGATCGACCACATCCGGGTCTTCTCGGAAATGCGTTCGTAGAACTGGCCGCGGGTCGAGCCGGCCTTGAGCCACTCGACCACGCGATCGTGATGCAGGCCGTGCGCGACCACCGCTTCCCAATCGGCCAGGTCGATGAGTTCGAACGCTTCGAACACGATGTGCGCGGCTTCCGGATCGAAGTAGATGTTGAACTCGGCCGCCGGGGTGATGTTGCCCTGGCAGGTCACCGCGCCGCCCATCACCACCAGGCGCGCGATGCGCTGCGGCAGGGTCGGGTCGAGCTTGAGCGCGAGCGCGACGTTGGTCAGCGGGCCGAGCGCGACCAGCAGCAGTTTGCCGGCGTGTTCGTGCGATAGGCGCAGGATCGCCAGCGCCGCATGTTCGGCTTCGACCTGGCGCTTGGCCGGCTCGTAACCGACGTCGCCGAAACCGTCCTGGCCGTGCACATAGCCCGCATCGGGCGAAGGATGCAGCAACGGCGCGGCGGTGCCGGCGAACACCGGCACGTCGACGCCGGCCACTTCGCACAGCTTGAGCGCGTTGGCGACGGTGTGTTTCAGGCCGACGTTGCCGGCGGCGATGGTCAGACCGACCACCTCATGGCGCGCATCGTTGAACGCCATCAACAGGGCCAGCGCGTCGTCCACGCCGGGGTCGGTATCGATAAGCAAGGGAATACGATCAGTCATGGAATCACTCGTTCTGCGGAACTGTGCGCGGCGGCGACCGCCGCGCCGGCCGGATCGGCCGCGGAGGCCGTAACGGCCGGGATGGCGTGCAGCGCGCCTTCGTAGCGCAGCAGTTCGCCGAAGGGAAACAACGAGAAGGCGACGGCGAAGCGATAACGTTCGCCCTCGCCGTCGGATTCGATGCGCTTATAGGCATCGGTACGCGGAAACAGGAACAGCGGCAAACGCAGGCCGCGCACATCGACGCCGCGCAGGCGCCAGCGCCAGCCGCCGCCGTCGAGATCCACGCCGAGCCGCATGCGCGCCGGGCCGGTGGATTCCAGCCAATGGCCGTCGGGATAACGGCCGACCGGCCGGAAAATCGAGATCAGTTCGCTGCCGTCGTCGAAGCGGCGGCGCCACTGCATCTGCTGTTGATCGTGGACGATGTCGACCCGGAATCCGCGTCGCGGGCGATCGATCGGGATGCCGAGCTTGCGCGCCAGGCGGCGGCCGATGCGTCCGGCCATTCCGGTTCCGGTGGTGATGGCGATCTCCCCGCCCAGGGTGCCGCCGCTGCGATGCAGCGCCTGCAGCAAGGGGTGCAGCCGGTCGAAAGCCGGTCCGAACCATTGCGTGGCCGCGTTTTGAAGGGCTCCCGGCATCCGGGTGGGGCGCTCCAGCTGGCGGGCCACTATGCCAAATATCGAGGCGCTGTGGTAATCGGCGCCTTGGGGGCGCCTGGATGGATCAATAAACCGTCCCCGGCCCTTCCGCGGCGAACGGTCCGCCGCTTCGCGCGGTGTCACGCGGTAACGGGCGGCGCCCGTCGACGGAGCGAATCAAAGCAACGACCAGACGGCTCAAGCGCGCGACGCGAAGCCATGCAGCGAATGGATCATCGCGAAACGCATCGCGCGCCGCCCATCACTTGCCGCCCTGACGCTTTTCCGCCCTCAGGCCTTCGATATAGTCCAGCTCGCCTTTGGCCAGCGCGTTGGACGGCTCGATTTTCAACGACGCCTCGTAGGCATCCGTCGCGCCATCGAGATCGCCCATCTCGGTCAGCGCGAATCCGATGCCGCGCAGTATCAACCCTTTCACATTGGCCGAACTCGGATACTTGTCCGCCAACGCCTGCGCTTTTCGGTACATCGCCAGGGAGCCGGGACGATCGCCGAGTTTTCCCATCATGTACGCGCGTTCGGCCAGCGGTTCGGCCCAGTGCGGCGCCAGCGCCTGCGCGCGATCGAGCATCGCCGCGGCGCGATCGGGTTCGTTGGTCTGCAAGGCCATGTAGGCCGCCGACTTGTACGCCATCGGACAGGTCCAGTCGACGAACTGCAGCTTGACGCCGGCCGGCGTCGAGTCGCGGTATTCCTTTTCCTCGGCCTTGTTGGCCACGCTGTAGAAGACTTCGGCGGCCGAACTCTTCTTGTCGTCGCAGTACACGATCGCGGGCTGCAACACGTTCCAGGCCGCATCCACGCGGCCTTGCTGCGAAAACCGCGTGGCCTGAGTGATGACGTCGCGGTATTCGCTGCCCGGATAGGCGATATCCGCGGCGGATTGCAGTTCGGTGGAAACCTCTTCGATCTGTCCCGCAGCCATGGCCGCGGGTGCGGTCAACGCCAGTGTCAATGCCATGACCCAACTGCGCATGACTCGTCCCCTTTCACGAAAGACGCGGTATCGGCTCAGTATTGCGAAACCGGCATCCGCCAACAAGCCAGCACAAAAAACGTCACGCCGAGGCATACCTCACCGCCCCACCCACCCAGCGCGAAACGATGCGCTCGGCCAGTTCCGGCGACGTCTTGAGCATGCTCTCGCCAAGTTCCTGCACCAGCGGCAACAGGTCGGCATCGCGCGCGAGATCGGCGACGCGGAAGCCGGCCAGGCCGGTCTGGCGGGTGCCGAGCAGTTCGCCGGGGCCGCGCAATTCCAGGTCTTTTTCGGCGATGACGAAACCGTCGACGGTCTGGCGCATGGTTTCCAGGCGCTGCCGCGCCAGTCCCGACAACGGCGAGCGATACAGCAGCACGCAACTCGATGCGGCGCTGCCGCGGCCGACCCGGCCGCGCAGCTGATGCAATTGCGCCAGGCCCAGACGCTCGGCGTTCTCGATGATCATCAACGAAGCGTTCGGCACGTCGACGCCGACTTCGATCACCGTGGTCGCCACCAGCAGATCGAGTTCGCCGTCCTTGAACGCGCGCATCGTTTCCTGCTTTTCCTTCGGCTTCATGCGCCCATGCACCAGGCCCACGCGCAGCGGCGCGAGCTGCACGGACAACTCCTCGAACGTGGTCTGCGCGGCCTGCGCGATCACCTCGTCGGAATCGTCGATCAAGGTGCAGACCCAATACGCCTGCCGCCCTTCCGCGCAGGCGCCGCGAATGCGCTGCACCAGTTCGGGCCGGCGCTCCTCGCTGAGCGCGACGGTCTGCACCGGAGTGCGGCCGGGCGGCAGTTCGTCGATCGCCGACACGTCCAGATCGGCGTATGCGGTCATCGCCAGGGTGCGCGGGATCGGGGTCGCGGTCATCACCAACTGATGCGGCACGATCGCGTCCTTGCCGACCGCGCCGCCGGCGCCCTTGTCGCGCAGTGCGAGCCGCTGATGCACACCGAAGCGATGCTGCTCGTCGACGATCGCCAGCGCCAGATCGGCGAAGGCCACGCCTTCCTGCATCAGCGCATGGGTGCCGACCACCATCTGCGCTTCGCCGCTGGCGACCTGTTCGAGCACCGCCTTGCGCGCGCGGCCGGTGACCTTGCCGGCCAGCCACGCCACCCGCACGCCCAGCGGCTCCAGCCACCGACGCAGGTTGTTGAGGTGCTGCTCGGCCAGCAGTTCGGTCGGCGCCATCAACGCGGCCTGACGGCCGTGCTGGACCGCGATCATCGCCGCGAGCGCAGCCACCACGGTCTTGCCGCTGCCCACATCGCCCTGCACCAGACGCAGCATCGGCGAGGGCTTGGCCAGGTCGACGCGGATCTCGTCGAACACCCGCTTCTGCGCGCCGGTCAGCTTGAACGGCAGCGACTTGCGCAGGCGTTCGGCCAACGGCATCTGCTTGAGCGGCCGCGCCCTGTGCGCCTGCTGGCTGATGCGCTGGCGGCGCAGGCTCAGGTGATGGGCGAGCAATTCCTCCAGCGCGAGCCGCCGCTGCGCCGGATGCCGGCCGGCGATCAACGCCGCGACATCGGCATCGACCGCGGGCCGGTGCACGGTCAGCAAGGCCTCGCGCAGGGTCGGCAATCGCAGGCGTTCGCGCAGTTCCTGCGGGATCAGTTCCAGCGAGCCGTCGTCGGGCAGCCGATCGAGCGCGTAGCCGATCAAACGGCGCAAGGTGGCCGGGCCGATGCCTTCGATCGCCGGGTACACCGGATCGAGTTGTTCGCCCAGCGCGACCTCGTCGCCGTCGGCGTCGAATACGCGGTAGCTGGGATGGACGATCTCCAGGCCGTGTTGGCCCGGCTTGGGCGTGCCGTACAGCCGCACCCGCGCGCCGACCTGGAACTGCGCGACCTGGGCCGCGCGAAAATGGAAGAACCGCAGCACCACGGTCGCGCGCGAATCGTCGCCGATCGCGACCCGCAGCATCGGCTTGTAACGAAACCCGCGCTCGACCCCTTCGACCCGGCCTTCGACCTGGGCTGCGACCCCGGACTGCAACAGCCGGATCGGAGTGATCTGGGTGCGGTCTTCGTACTGCCGCGGCAATTGCAGCCAGAAATCCTGGAGCGTGATCAGCCCGCGCGCGGCGAGTTTCTCGGCCACGCGCGGCCCGACCCCGGGCATGCGGGGCATCGGCTGCGTGTGGAGATCGACGGAGGGCCCGTCCTTACGGCTCGGCATTGCATAAGGATAAGGGCGGGAATCGGGAATGGGGAATCGGGAATCGAATCCCGGTCGCCGCACTTCCGATTCCCTACTCCCGATTCCCTATTCCCGGCCGTCAATATTTCGCGCTGAACTCCACCCCGAACGTACGCGGCTCGCTGACCCTCGCGCCGACCGTGCCGAGCACGTTCTTGCCGTAGGTGCCCAGCGAGTTGATGTACTGGTTGTCGAACAGGTTGTTGCCGTACGCGGCCAGGCCCCAACGGCCCTGCGGCGAAGTCCAGCCGATGCGCAGGTCGGTGCGGTTCTGCGCCTCGCCCAGGTCCAGCGCCGGGCTCACGCCGCAACGGTTCTGCGCCTGCGACTCGGCGCTGCACCGCACCTTGCCGCGATACGAGTGACGCAGCGAGAAACGCAGGTCGCCGTGATCGGCCAGGTTCACCACGTAATACGCGCCGCCCGCGGCCGACCAGTACGGCAGCCCGGTCGGGTCGCCGCTGGCGTCGATGCCGTCGGAGGTGACGTAGTTCTTGTAGGTCGAATCGATGAAGCTGGCGTTGAAGTCCAGGCCGAAGTTATCGGTCGCCTGCCAGCGCATGTCGAAGTCCAGGCCGTAGGCTTCCAGGTCGGAGGTGTCGACGACGAAACGCGGGATGCTGGTGCTGCTGTCGAGCCGCACCGCCTGGCGGTTGTCGTAGACGTAGTAGAACGCCGAGGCGTTGAGCTGCAGGCGCTGATCCGGGAATGACTTCTTGATGCCGGTCTCGAAGTTCCACACGTCCTCGTTCTCGAAGCTGCTGCCGATCTGCAAGGAATTGAAACCGCCGGCCTTGTAGCCCTTGGCCAGGGACGCGAACACCATGGTGTCGTCGTTGATGTGGTAATCGGCGACGAAGCGCGGGCTGAAATCGCTCCACGAACGCTTGTCGCGGTTGGTCAGGCCCTTGTTGAGCATCGCCGGCGGATCGATGAAGGCGATGTCGAACACGAAGAACTCGCGCGGAATGCCGGCCAGGTCGAAGAAACCCAGGCCTTCGAGCTGGTCCAGCGCCGCGTCCAGGCCCGGCGCGTAGCGCGGGTCGTTATGCCAGCTGAAGTTCTTCTCGTCGCGGGTGTAGCGCAGGCCGACGGTCAGGTTGAGCTTGTCGGTGGCGTGCCAGATCACGTCGCCGAATACCGCGTAGGCCTTGGTGTCGAGGGTGTTGCGGAAGGTTTCGTTCCAGCGGTGGCCGAGCAGATGGATCGGGATGCCCAAGGCGTCGAGTTGCTGATCGACGTAGCCGAACAGATAGCCGTTGGGCGTCGGCGCCAAGCCGAGGTTGTGCACGATGGTGTCGACCGAATCGGTCAGCGCATTGACTTCGCTGGTCTGCCGCGCGTCTTCCTTGAAGTAGCTCGCGCCGGCGATCCAGTCCAGCTTGTCGGTGCTGCCGCTGAACTTGAACTCCTGGTAATAGCTGCGATTGCTTTCGGTGTTGGTCGAATCGACGTACAGATAGTTGCGATTGGTGCCGTCCTCTTCGACCCTGTTGACCGAGTCGTAGTCGCGCCACGACGTCGTCGAGGTGAAACCGCCCCAGTCGAAGCCGTGATCGACGATCAGGGTCACGCCGTCGAAGCGGCGCGATTCCTCGTTGCCTTCGGCGTCGCTCATGGTCGGGATCTTGCGCGGGTCGAGGTAGGCCGATTCGTCCACCGGCAGCGGCGCCAGCCCCGGCGCCGGCGGCAACGCGATGATGCCGGTGGTGGCCTGGCCCAGCTGATCCAGGCTTTCGTGATCCCAGCTGATCAGGGCGCTGGTGCGTTCGCCGAAGCGGGTCTTGAACGCCGCGCGCGTGGCCCAGTTGTTTTCCGGATTGAGATCGCGGCCGGTCGCGGCGTCCTGGATCCAGCCGTCGGCGTGATTGACCAGCGCGTTGAAGCGGAACGCCGAATCCTCGCCGGTCGGCAGATTGAGCATGCCTTCGAGGTACTGCTTGCCGTAGTTGCCGATGCGCAGCTTGGTCTTGACTTCGGTCGCGCCGGCGTCGGGCTTGCGGGTGATGATCGAGATCGCGCCGGCCGCGGTGTTGCGGCCGAACAAGGTGCCTTGCGGGCCCTTGAGCACTTCGATGCGCTCCACGTCGGTGAACGGCAGCAGCACGCCGCCGCCGCGGCCCGCGTACACGCCGTCGACGTAGACGCCGACCGCGGGATCGGTGCCGATGCCGAAATCGTCGGTGCTGATGCCGCGCAGTTCGAACCCGGGCTGGGTCGGCTGCTGGCTGTCGACCACCAACCCGGGCACGAAACTGTCGAGGTCGCCCAGATCCTGCGCGGCGGTATCGTCGATCAATTGATCGGTCACCACCTGCAGCGCGATCGGCACGTCCTGCAGTTCCTGCTCGCGGCTCTGCGCGGTGACGGTGATCTTGTCCAGCTCTTTCGGCGCCGACGCCTGCTCCGGCGCGGCGGTCTGGGCGAAGGCGGCCGGCGCGGCCAGTACGAGTCCGCCGCCGCACAATGCGGCGATGGCGGTGGCGGTCGCGGTGACCAAACGGTGTTTACGCAGCGACATCTCAAGCTCCCCTCTCGTTGTCGTTAGTTCGAACGCGTGCGGCGGTTGCGTTCTATGGTCTGTATTCCATCAGACGGTTTTGCCGATCGGACTGTTCTCGCGAATGCCCGAGGTCGCTTGTTGCGGCGGCGAATGCCCATCCGGCAAACGACCTCGCGACGCTCTCCCGAGCCGACGATTCAACGATCAACCGCACGTCCCCTGTTGCGCGGCGATCCAATCGCGGATCAGTTGTACTCCTTCCGCGTGGACCACGCTGCGGCCCAGTTCCGGCATCATCACCGACGGATCGTCGCTGACCATGCGATAGGTCAGGATCGATTCGTCCGGCTTGCCCGGCACGATATCGTGACGCCGGTCGCCGGTGCCCTTGCCGGCCGCGATCGGCAGTTTGCAACGGCCCAGTCGCAGCGGTTCCTGGGTCGCCGCGTCGAGCCACAGGCCCGAGGTATTGCCCGGCCCGGTCGGGCTGTGACAGTGACCGCAGTTGATGTCGAGATAGGCCCGCGCGCGCGCGTCCAGCGGCGCGTCCGGATCGCGCCAGTTGGCGTCGCGCGGCGCCTTCGCCGGTTCGGGCGCGCCGTGCAGATAGCCCACTTTCGTCCAGTGCGCGAGCTGATTGGCCGCGCCGTCGTCGTAGGCGAAATCGCGATTGAGATGGCGCGCGCGCGGCCCGAGCGGATGCAGCGCCTTGCTCTTCATGTCGGTGCCGTGGCAACCGGCGCATTGGTTCTGATCGGGCACGGTGTACTGCGCTTCCTCGCGGGCGCCGTCGCTCGCGACCAATTGCAGCGACACCAGTTCGCCGCCGCGCATCAGCCGGGCCTGGGTCTGTTCGGCGTTCCACACGTACGGCAGCGCGATCCAGCCGTCCTGGCGCCGCACCAGCAGCCGGGTTTCGATCAGGCGCACCTTGCTCAGTTGCAGCCCGCCGCCGGCCAGGTCCGGGCCATCGTCGGCACTGCGCAACACCGCGTCGCCTTCGCCGCGCGGGTAGTAGAAGGTCTTGCTGAAGATGGTGCCGACCGGGAAATCGAATTCGCGTTGCGCATCGAACCGCGCGGCCTGGCCCTTCGGCATCCACACCGTGCGCAGCTTGTGCGCGTAGTCGGAAAACAGCGCGGTGTTGAGATCGTACGGCAGCACGTCGCGGTTCAGACGCAGACGTCCGTCGGCGACCCGCAGCAGGTTCCATTCGGCCAGGTCGGCCGGCTGGCCGTCGGCGAAGAAATGCACCGCCGGCCATGGCGAATCGGCAGAGATGTTCACCATTTTCGGCGCAGCTTGCGAAGCCGCTTGCGGCGCGACGTCCGGCTTCCCGCACCCCGCGACCAGCAACGACATCACCACGGCGAACGCGTAACGCAGCGGGGCACTACTCATCGAAGCACTGCTCATCGAAGCACGGCCCATCCAAGTACGGCGCATCGATCAACCGCGCTTGAGGTCGATCGCCGGCAACTTCGGCAATTCGCATGCGTAAGGCTTGGTGTCCTGGCTCGGATTCTTGTAGCCACCGGGGCCGTCGGCGTTGACCACGCCGGACACGTCGCGAATGCAGATCTGCGGGCCTTCCTTGCGTTCCTTGTTGGCGTAGCCGTCCCACAGCACGTCGGGGAAATGCCCGCTCAAGCCGTAGATCGCGGTCTTGAGCGCCTTCAAGTCCAATCCATCGGGCGAATCGCCGCCGCCGGACAGGCGATTGCCGTAGATCGAGATGCGCTCGGGATACGGATCGAAATCCTTGGCCGCCTTGTCGTCCTTGTAACCGGTGGAATACACGCTGGAGACGATGATGTTGGTGGTGGCGTTGTCGCTGATGTCGTTGTCGAAGATTTCCACGTCGTCGTTCGAGTTCACCACCATGCCGCTGCCGGCCGGCACGCTGGCCACCGGCGTGCCCTTGGCGCCGAAGTTGGCGGTGTTGTTCTTGAACACCTTGTTCTTGAACACCCGGATCGCGCCGCCCTGCTGCGACAGCGCCGGCATGTTGAACACCAGGATGCCACCGGTGTTGTTGGTGGCGACGTTGTCGTAGACGTCGGCGTTGACGGTGTTCTCGATCTCGATGCCGGCGACGTTGAACTCGGCGCGGCTGTTGCGCACGATCACGTCGCGCGACTGGCCGACGTAGATGCCGGCGTCGGACGCGCCGATCGCGACCGAATTCTCGATCAGCACGTTGCGGGTCTTGACCGGGTACAGGCCGTAGGCGCCGTTCTTGGTGCTCGGCCCGCCGGTCCATTCCACCCGCACGTTGCGGATGGTGATGTGCTCGCCTTCGTTGACCTTGAGGCCGTCGCCCTTGCTGTCCTCGATCGCGATGTTCTCCAGGGTGAAGCGGCTGGCGTTGACCAGCAGGCCCTCGGCGCCGGCTTTCTGGCCCTTGAAGCTCAGCACCGACTTGTCCGGACCGGCGCCGCGGATGGTCACGCCGTCCACGCGCAGGGTCAGACTGCGGTCGAAGGTGTAGCGGCCGGCCGGGACCTCGATCACGTCGCCGTCCTTGGCGTCGAGCAGGCGGGTGCGGAAGGTGTCGGCGAAACCCGCATCGCCGGCGGCGACCTGCGCGGTCGGCGTGTGCTGGGCTTGTTCGGGGCCGCAGGCGGCGGTCAGCGCGGCCACGGCCAGGGCGAGGACGGACGCGCGAATGGGCTGGTTCATGGTGATCCCCGTGATCGTTGGCGACCGGGGCGGGTTCGCGCCGATGGCGAGAACGGACCCCGTGACGGCTAAGCGTCGAGTCTCCGCCGCCGGTGTGAGCGCGCGTGAGGGCGAATGCGGCACACTAAGGGGGCATTCGCGGTCAAGTTCACGGCACGGCCGCGGTCAACAGTGAGAGGCGATGCGTCAGTCATCCGATCAGGACAAGGCCCGGCCCGATATCGCATTGATGTCGCCGAACCTGCTGTGGGGTCTGCTCGAGACCGCGGACCGGATCGGCGCGCCCAGCGACGACTGGTTCGCCGGCACCGGCCTGAGCCGCGCGCAGGTCAGCGACCCCGGCGTGCGCCTGCCCGACCGGCCGACCGCGGTGGTGGTCGAGCGCGCCTTGAAGGTGTTGCCACCGACCATCGGCCTGGACATCGGCCGCGATCAGCACATCGGCAATTTCGGCCTGCTCGGGTTGGCGATGACCACCGCGGCGACGTTCGGCGAAGCGCTGCAGATCGGCCTGCGCTTCACCCCGGTGGTCGGCAGCCTGATGCGTTTCGTCGAAAGCGCCTCGGAAACCGGCACCTTGGCCCTGGCCGGGCAGATGACCCTGGCCTATCCGAGCATCCACCGCTTCGTCGCCGAGGAATTCTTCAGCAGTTGCCTGGCGCTCGCGCGCGGCTTGGTCGGCAACACCTTGCGGCCGCTGCGGATCGAATTCAGTTATCCGGCGCCGGCGTATCGCGAGCACTACGACGACGTGTTCGATTGCCCGGTCGCGTTCGAACAACCGCAGGACCGGCTGGTGCTGGACGCGAACTGGCTGGCGGTGCCGCTGCCGACCCACAACCCGATCGCCTCGCGCCAGGTGCTGGCCTTGTGCGAAGCGCAGATGCCCGACACCGCGGTGCCCGGCGAAGTCACCGCCGCGGTCGAGCGCCTGCTGCGCGCGCAACTGCCGCAGGACCCCAAGCTGGCCGGCATCGCCGCGCAGCTGCACGTCAGCGAACGCACCCTGCGTCGCCAGCTGACCAACGAAGGCACCAGCTTCCACGACATCCACGACCGCCTGCGCATCGACCGCGCCTACGCCCTGCTGCGCGAGCGCAACCTGACCATCGCCAGCGTCGGCGCGGCGATCGGCTACAAGGACCCGCGCGATTTCCGCCGCGCGTTCAAGCGCCTGACCGGGCAGACCCCGCGCGCGCTGCGCGAGCATCTGCTCGCCGAAATGGCCGGCGAGCGCAGATAGCGAAGGCGCGTTCCAAACTGTAGGAGCGGCGCAAGCCGCGACCGCGAACCCCCGACCGCGGCGACACCGCCGCACTGCCGCGGCATGACGACAACCGTGCTTTAACCGCCGCACCCACACCGACTAACGCGGCCATCTGCAACACCACGGTCGCGGCTCGCGCCGCTCCTACACGATGCGGCGATGCCGCGTCGCGATCGGTCGACTCAGCGCAACACCATGATCGCATCGACCTCGAACGCGACCCCGCGCGGCAACGCCGACACTTCGACGGTCGAGCGCGCCGGGAACGGAGCGTTGAAATACTCGCCCATCACCGCGTTGACCTTGCCGAACGCGCTCAGGTCGGTGAGGTACAGGCCCAGCCGCGCGATGTCGGCCAGCGAACCGCCGGCGGCTTCGCACACCGCCTGCAGATTGCGGAACGCGCGATGCGCCTGCGCTTCGATATCGCCTTCGATCACCAACCCACTGGACGGATCCAGCGGAATCTGGCCGGACAGATACACGGTGTCGCCGACGCGCACGGCTTGCGAGTACGGGCCGATCGCGGCGGGGGCTTGGTCGGTCTGGATGATTTCGCGGGACATTTGAGAGCCGGGAATGGGGAATGGAGAATTGGGAATCGTAAGGGCAAAAGCGGGATTACGGGGCCGGAATTAGAAACTGGGTTTGGCAGTACTTTGATCAAAGTCGCGTAGCCGCAGACGCCGCGCCCTCGCTCTTACGACTCCCGACTCCCCATTCCCGATTCCCGGCTCCTCACATCCGCTGCACCCCCAACACCACCGCCAACCTGCGCACCCGCCGCATCACGTCGGCCAGATGCTTGCGGTCGTGCACTTCGATCGCGAAGCGCATGATCGCGATGTTGGAATCGCGTTCGAGGTATTCGACCCGGTCGATGTTGGACTCGGCTTCTGCGATCGCGGCCGCGACCTGGGCCAGCGAGCCGGGGCGGTTGTCGACTTCGATCCGCAGCGCGGCGGCGAAGTCGCCCGAGACCTGGCGGTCCCAGCCGATCGCGACCCAGCGATCGGGCGACTTGCGGTATTCGGCGACGTTCGGGCAATCCAGGCGATGCACCACGATGCCCTTGCCGGCGGTGTGGTAGCCCATGATGTCGTCGCCCGGCAACGGCAGGCAGCAGTTGGCGAAACTGATCACGCCGCGCTCGGCGCCGGTGATCAGGATCTTGTCCTCGGGCAGTCGCGGGCGGTCGATCGAGCGGCCGCGCGCCTTGCCCGGCGCCTCGCGCGCCAGCGCCAGCGCGACCTGGTTGGGCATGCGATTGCCGAGCGCGATGTCGGCCAGCAGCGCCTCCAGGCGCGGATAACGATTTTCCGCCAGATACGCGTCGAGCCGCTGCGCCGGGGTGCGGTCGAGCGAGGTCTCCAGCACCTCCAGCGCGCGGTCGAGCATGCGATGGCCGAGTTGCACCGCGTCTTCGTGTTCGAGCTGCTTGAGCTGTTGCCGGATCGAGGTGCGCGCCTTGCCCGAGACCACGAACTCCAGCCACTGCGGCTTGGGCGTGGACGACTTGGCGGTGATGATCTCGACCCGCTGGCCGCTGGCGAGCTTGGTCCGCAGCGGCACCAGCTTGCCGTCGACGCGCGCGGCGACCGCGCGGTTGCCGACGTCGGTATGCACCGCATAGGCGAAATCGAGCGCGGTGGAATTGCGCGGCAACGACAGGATGTCGCCCTTCGGCGTGAACAGGTAGACCTCGTCCGGGAACAGGTCGACCTTGACGTTTTCGAGGAATTCCAGCGACGAACCGGTCGAACGCTGCGATTCGACCAGGCTGGCGATCCAGCTGTGCGCGCGCGACTGCGCGCTGTTGGGACCTTCGCCGCCGTGCTTGTACGACCAGTGCGCGGCGATGCCGCGCTCGGCGATCAGGTCCATGTCCTCGGTGCGGATCTGCACTTCCACCGGCGAACCGTAGGGACCGAACAACACCGTGTGCAGCGATTGGTAACCGTTGGCCTTCGGGATCGCTATGAAATCGCGGAAGCGCGAATCCAGCGGTTTGTACGCCGAGTGGGCGACGCCGAGCGCGTGATAACAGTCCGGCACGCTCTTGACCACGATGCGGAAACCGAACACGTCCATGACCTGAGTGAAGCTCTTATGCTCGTGATGCATCTTGGTGTAGATGCTCCACGGCGATTTCACCCGGCTGATCAGGCGGTGTTGAAGCTTCTCCTTCGCCAGCCGCTGGGCCAGGTGCGCTTCGATCTGCACCAGCGACTCGCGCCGTACCACCGGCTGGGTGCGGATGCGTTTTTCGACCACGGCATGACGCCACGGATGCAGCGCGCGGAAGCCCAGGTCCTGCAGCTCGGCCTTGATCAGGTTCATGCCCAGGCGCTGGGCGATCGGCGCGTAGATCTCCAGCGTCTCGCGCGCGATGCGTTCGCGCGCTTCGGCACTCTGCGCGCCGAGGGTGCGCATGTTGTGCAGGCGGTCGGCGAGCTTGATCAGGATCACCCGCAGGTCGCGCGCCATCGCCAGCAGCATCTTGCGGAAGCTCTCGGCCGCCGCTTCCTGGCGATCGCGGAACTGCAGCTTGTCGAGCTTGGTGACGCCGTCGACCAGTTCGGCCACGGTCGGGCCGAACTCGGTCGCCAGGCATTCGCGGGTCAGCGGGGTGTCTTCGATGGTGTCGTGCAGGATCGCCGCGACCAGGGTCTCGACGTCGAGGCCCTGCTCGGCCAGCACCTTGGCCACCGCGACCGGATGGGTGATGTAGGGCTCGCCCGACTTGCGGGTCTGCCCGGCATGCGCGGCCGCGCCGACCGCCCAGGCGCGGCGCAGCTGATGGCGCTGCGCTTCGGGCAGGTAGTGCGCCGCGAGCTCGAGCTCGCGCACGTAGTCCGGCAGCTCCGTGTCCTCGGCAGCGGCAGGATAAGTTTTCAGCGCGGGCTCGGCAGGGGTCATAACGGAAATTTACGCGGGCGGGAGCGCATGGCGCAACGCATTACGTACTTTGAATGTGGCGACGGCTCGATTCTGCGCAAGCACACGGTCACGGCTTGCGCAGTTGGCGGGAGGTTCGGTTCAGGCTGGGCCTGGCTGTCGGGCGATTCTGGTGCGGCGTGCGGCTGGTTATCGCAGGCGCCGCGCCCCCGATTCGGTCTTCGGGTTTGCCAGCTGAAGCCGGCCGCTTGGACGCGATCGGCCGAAGTCTTTGCAGGCGCGGCGTCAGCGCCGACGCTGTTCGCGCAGGTTGTCTCGAAGCATCGCCGCGAACAGGGCGGGCAGCGTCGGGGCCGACGCGCCGGATACGGAAGCAGGCTCGCATGGAAGCGGCCGCGCCCCCGCTTAGCGGCTCGCCACGCCCGCAAAGCCCCGCCCAGCGGGCTTCTCCAGCGTCACACGCCGGCCCGGCCCCGGGCCACAAACGAAAACGGCCCCGCAGAGGCGGAGCCGTTTGTCGATCCGGATCGCCCGCGCGCGGGCACGGAACCGGTTGGATCAGTCGTCGCCCTTGGACAGGTCGTCGTCGGCGACCACTTCGGCCGCGGCCCATTCCAGGGCTTCGCGTTCCTTGCGCTCGCGCTCGGCCTTCTCGACCGCGTCGATGTATTCCGGGTTGACCTGACGCGCGGCGATTTCGCGCAGCGCCAGCACGGTCGGCTTGTCGTTGGCTTCGCTGTTGTCCAGCTGCGGCTCGACGCCGTTGGCCAGCTGACGGGCGCGCTTGGCGGCCAGCATGACGAGTTCGAAGCGGTTATCGACCACTTCCAGGCAATCTTCGACGGTGATGCGGGCCATGGGGCTCCTGCGGCCGGTGCGGCCGTCTTTGTAATGCGGATGGGGACCGGGAAGTTTAGTCGCTGTGCCCGGCTGGAGCAAGGTTTTGGTGGCTGGGGCCTTGTGAATCAATCAGATAAGGCCGGGATGGGCGCTATCGGGGCTGGGTCGAGCGGCGATTGCAGGGGCCGGACAGGCCTCGGGGTGGCGCGACGACCGATTGGCGCGGTCGCGGCTTGCGCCGCTCCTACAGTCGGACTTCGCCTCAACACGGCTTATCCGATTCCCGATTCCCCATTCCCGATTCCCGGCCGTCGATCAATCCGCCAGCAACGCCGTGATCAGGCGCGAATGCCGCGCGACCTGCGGTTCGCGGCGCAGCCGGCTGGCCAGGAAGATCGCGCACATCTCGTCCACGGCGGTGTCGAAGATCTCGTTGACGATGACGTAGTCGAATTCGCCGTAATGCGACATTTCCTCGCGCGCGGCGTCCAGGCGTTGGCCGATCACCTGCTCGCTGTCCTGTCCGCGCGAACGCATGCGCGACTCCAGCGCGTCGCGCGACGGCGGCAGGATGAACACGCTGACCGCGTCGGGCACTTTCGCGCGCACCTGGCGCGCGCCCTGCCAGTCGATTTCCAGCAGCACGTCCTTGCCGGCCGACAGGAACGGTTCGACCGACTGCCGCGCCGAGCCCTTCCAGTCGCCGTGGACGCGCGCGTATTCGAAGAAGTCGCCGGCCTCGACCATCGCCTCGAATTCCTGCGCGCTGACGAAGTGGTAGTGCTCGGCGTGACGCTCGCCAGGACGCGGCTGGCGCGAGGTGAACGAGATCGACAGGCGGATGTTCGGATCGCGCGCGAGCACCGCGTTGACGATGCTGGATTTTCCGGCCCCGGAGGGGGCGGCGACGATGTAGAGGGTTCCGCGCATAAGTCTCGGGAATGGGGAATGGGGAATGGAGAATCGGAAGTGCGGAGCGCGGGACCTGGCGACGCTTGTCGCTCTTACGATTCCCTATTCCCCATTCCCGATTCCCGGCTACTCGATGTTCTGAATCTGCTCGCGCACCTGATCGATCAGCACCTTGAGCTCCACCGCCGCCGCCGAGCTGCGCGCGTCGACCGACTTGGAGCCCAGGGTGTTGGCTTCGCGGTTGAATTCCTGCAGCAGGAAGTCCAGGCGGCGGCCGACCGCTTCGCGCAGCTTGAGCACGCGCCGCGCTTCGGACACGTGCGAATCGAGCCGGTCGAGTTCTTCGTCGACGTCGAGCTTCTGCAGCCACAGCACCAGTTCCTGCTCCACGCGGCCGTTGTCGGCCGGCTGGGCCAGGTCGGCCAGGCGCGCTTCGAGCTTGGCGCGCTGGCCGGCGCGGATCGCCGGCATCATCGCGCGCACGTCGGCGGCGATCCGGGCGATGCCGTCGATGCGTTCGCCGATCACCGCCGCGAGCTTGCCGCCTTCGCGTTCGCGCGAAGCGACGAATTCGTCGAGCACGCTGTCGAGCAGGCTCAGCGCTTCGGCTTGCAATGCCGCCGGGTCGGTGCTCGGCGCCTGCAGCACGCCGGGGAACTGCAGCAGGTCGGTGAAGTCGGTGCGCAGCGCCGGGAAGCGCGCCGACAGATCGATCGCCAGATCGCTCAGTTCGCGCAGCCGGGTCGGATTGAGTTGCAGCGCGTCGCCGCCTTCGGGCGCGCGCAGGCGCAGGCTCAGGTCGATCTTGCCGCGGCTGATCCGCGAACCCACGCGTTCGCGCAGCGCCGGTTCCAGCACGCGCAGCTCGTCGGCCAGGCGCACGCCGAGTTCGAGGAAGCGGTGGTTGACCGAGCGCAGCTCGCAACCGAGCGTGCCCCAGGGTGTCACGCGTTCGCCGCTGGCGAAGGCGGTCATGCTGCGAATCATTCGGAAATCCCGAGCCTACAGGGAGCGAATGGTAAACTCGCCGGCCCTCAAACGGTAAATCCGCCTCATGACCGGTCCCAACGCCGCTCCCGCCCAGGCTCCGGCCGGCCCGCTCGTCCGCCCCAGCGGCCGCACCGCGGAGCAGATGCGCGAGGTCCGGATCGAGCGCGGCTACACCGCCCACGCCGAAGGCTCGGTGCTGGTCAGCTTCGGCCAGACCCGGGTGCTGTGCACCGCCAGCGTCGACAACAAGGTGCCCGGTTTCCTGCGCGGCAAGGGCGAGGGCTGGGTCACCGCCGAGTACGGCATGCTGCCGCGCGCCACCCATACGCGCAGCGACCGCGAGGCCGCGCGCGGCAAGCAGGGCGGGCGGACCCTGGAAATCCAGCGCCTGATCGGTCGCGCCCTGCGCGCCTGCATCGACCGCAAGGCGCTCGGCGAACGCACCATCACCCTGGACTGCGACGTGCTGCAGGCCGACGGCGGCACCCGCACCGCGGCGATCACCGGCGCCTACGTGGCCCTGGTCGACGCGATCCGCTGGCTGCAGGCGCGGCGCGAGATCACCCGCGACCCGATCTTCGGCGCGGTCGCGGCGGTCTCGGTCGGCGTGTACCGCGGCGTGCCGGTGCTGGATCTCGACTATGCCGAGGACAGCGACTGCGATACCGACATGAATGTGGTGATGAACGATGGCGGCGGTTTCATCGAGCTGCAGGGCACGGCCGAGGGGCATGCGTTCCGGCGTTCGGAACTCGACGGCTTGCTGGCGCTGGCCGAGGCGGGGATCGCCGAGTTGGTGCTCAAGCAGCGCGAGGCGTTGGCGGGGTGAGTTTGTGCTGGTCAGGTACGAGTTGAATCGTTCAGTGACCGTGCTTTCTCTGGCCGTCATTACACCAGTGACCGCGCCCTCTCCTACCGTCATTCCTAGTGACCGCGCCCTCTCCTATCGTCATTCCCGCGAACGCGGGCTCCGCTTTACTTCGGCGCAGCCGAACATCCAGTGACTTTGACGAACTGACGTAAACGACGCCGCTCGCATGCCCCGCGCTGAAGTCACTGGAGTCCCGCCTTCGCGGGAATGACGAGCAAAAAACGTTCGAAACTTGTCCGGCGGCTGCGCGCGCTTCTACCGTCATTGCCGAGTGACCGCGTCCTCTACTACCGTCATTCCTAGTGACCGCGCCCTCTCCTACCGTCATTCCCGCGAACGCGGGAATCCAGTGACTTTAACGAGCTGACGTAAACGACGCCGCTCACATGACCCGCGCTGAAGTCAATGGATTCCCGCGTTCGCGGGAATGACGAGCGAAAAACTCCCTCGCATTTTGTCCATGTCGAATGTTTTCCGTGGCCGCGTGCTGACGGCGACGTCGGATCGATCGGGCGTTGAGCGGTAGACGCAGCGAACAGCAACACGCGCCGTGATTGTCGCCAAGACACTTCAGCCCGCTCCAATCGCAAGTTTCTTGTTCGATGGCCTCCAGGTCCGACTGGACACCGCGCCCACCACGACGACACCCCACACAGCGCGTGAACACATCCGCGCACCAAGTCTCAAATTTCGCCGCCCGCGCTGAACTTCGCCGCGCATCCGCGATCATTCTCGCCAGCCGCCGACAGGCCGTCGCCGCGGCCGATCTTGGCGAACCATTTCGCCGAACGTTTCCGCCGGGCGATCGCGGCCAACCGCCGCCCGGCCCCGCACGAGGACAGGCATGAACCGCAGCATCGGCAGCATCACCCTGGTCGTCGCCGATTACGACGAGGCCATTGCGTACTACACCAAATCCCTGGGTTTCAGCTTGCTCGAGGACATCGACCAGGGCGGCGGCAAGCGCTGGGTGCGGGTCGCGCCGGCGCGGGGCGCGCAGACCGCGCTGCTGCTCGCGCAGGCCGCGAACGACGCGCAGCGCGAGCGGGTCGGCGATCAGACCGGCGGCCGGGTCGGCTTTTTCCTGCACACCGACGACTTCCACCGCGACCACGCGGCGATGCTCGAACGCGGGGTGCGGTTCCTGGAATCTCCACGCGCCGAGACCTACGGCACGGTCGCCGTTTTTGAAGACCTGTACGGTAATCGCTGGGATTTGCTGGAATTGAAGGCATGAGATTAGTGCTGGCCAGCAGCAACGCCGGAAAGCTGGTGGAGCTGCGCGACCTGCTGCGCGACACCGGCATCGACCTGGTGGCGCAATCCGACTTGGGGGTCGAGGACGTAGAGGAAACCGGCAGCACGTTCGTCGAGAACGCGTTGCTGAAGGCGCGTCATGCCTGCCAGGTCACCGGCCTGCCGGCCCTGGCCGACGACTCGGGCATCTGCGTCGATGCGCTCGGCGGCGCGCCCGGCCTGTACTCGGCGCGCTATCACCGCCACGGCGACGCCCAGGGCAACATCGACAAACTGCTGACCGCGCTCAAGGACGTCCCCGACGACCAGCGTGGCGCGCATTTCTATGCGGTGATCGTGCTGCTGCGCCATGCCGGCGATCCGCGCCCGATCATCGCCGAGGGCGTCTGGCACGGCCGCATCGCCCGGCAACGCCAGGGCGAGCGCGGCTTCGGTTATCAGCCGGTGTTCTTCGACACCCAGTACAACGTGTCGGCCGGCGAGATCGACGATGCGATCAAGAATAAGGTCAGTCATCGCGCCCGCGCGCTGGCGATTCTGCGCGAGCGCCTCGCGGAGCTGAGCCCATGAACCGGATGCTGCGCGCCGATGCCCCGCAGCGCCGCGCCTTCCGCACCGGCGGCCACACCGTGCTGTCGGTGGCGGTGCTGTACCTGCTGGCGATGCCGATCGCGATCTGGATCCGCCAGGACGGCCTGCGCGCCGGCGCCACCAGCTTCGGCAACGAGATCGAACTGGCGCTGTGGCTGCTGGCCGGGCTGGTCGGGCTGGTCGCCCTGGCCGCGGTCCAGCGGGTCAGCCTGGACGCCGCGCTCGGCCGCCCGGCGGTCGGCGGCGCCATCCGCTGCGCCAACATCACCAGCGGCCACCGCAGCCGGGTGTTCGAACCGCGCGAAGTGGTCGCGATGTCGCTGCACCGGGCCAAGGACGGGCGCATGCGCCTGACCTCGACCCTGGAACTGCGCCTGGCCCCGGCGCCGCACCGCGCCTGGGACACGGTGACCGTGTTCGACGGCGAAATGTCCGGCGACGGCCACGCCGAGCCGCTGGCGACGATCATGCATCTGGTCGTCCAGGCCCGCCCGGACGTGCAACTGGACGCCAATCTGCGCGCCCTGCTGGCGACCCGCCGCTACGGCGCGACGCCCGAACGGTAAGCTATCGGTTCCCCTGCTACCGATACCGGGCCCCGGCGCCCGGCCCGCGCTGTTGACTCCTGCCCTGACCACCCCGCCGTTGTCGCTGTACGTCCACCTGCCCTGGTGCGTGCGCAAATGCCCGTATTGCGACTTCAACTCGCACGAGGGCCGCGGCGCGCTGCCGTTCGACGCCTACGTCGACGCCCTGATCGCCGACCTGGAACACGACCTGCCGCTGGTCTGGGGCCGGACCGTGCACAGCGTGTTCTTCGGCGGCGGCACCCCGAGCCTGTTCCCGCCGGAGTTCATCGACCGCTTCCTGCAGGCCGCCAGCGCGCGTCTGCGCTTCGCGCCCGGGGCCGAGATCACCCTGGAAACCAACCCGGGCACCGCCGAGCACGGCCGCTTCGAGCTGTACCAGGCCGCCGGCGTGAACCGCTTGAGCTTCGGCATCCAGAGCTTCGACGATGGCTGCCTCAAGCGCCTGGGCCGCATTCACGACAGCGGTGAGGCCGAAGCGGCGGTGAAGCTGGCCCAGGACGCCGGCTTCGACAACCTCAACCTTGACCTGATGTACGCCCTGCCCGGCCAGACCCTGGCCATGGCCGAACACGACCTGCAGCGCGCGTTCGCGCTCGATCCGGCGCATATCTCGCATTACCAGCTGACCCTGGAACCCAACACCGTGTTCGCCGCGCGCCCGCCGCAGGGCATTCCCGACGAGGACGGCGCCTGGGACATCCAGGAGCACTGCCAAGCGCTGCTGGCCGACCACGGCTACGCGCAATACGAGGTCAGCGCCTACGCCCGCGAGGGCCGGCGCTGCCAGCACAACCTCAATTACTGGCGCTACGGCGATTACCTGGGGATCGGCGCCGGCGCCCACGGCAAGCTCACCCTGGGCGCCGAACAGGACATCCTGCGACGCTGGAAGCTCAAGCATCCGACCCAGTACCTGGCCGCCGCCGGCAGCGCCGCGGCGATCGGCGGCGACGACCGGATCGCGCCGGCGCGGCGGCCGTTCGAATACATGCTCAATGTGCTGCGGCTGGTCGAGGGCTTCTCGCTGAGCTCGTTCGAATCCTGCACCGGCCTGGAGCGCGCGGCGATCGAGCCGCAGTTGCAGGCCGCGTACGCCGCCGGCTGGCTGCGGCGCGACGGCGACCGGGTCCAGCCGACCGAGCTGGGCCGGCGCTTCACCAACGACGTGGTCGCGCTGTTCCTGCCCGAATGATCGCGTCGCGCGGCGGCGGCCGGCGCGGCCGGTCGCCAGTTCGGTAGCGCGGCCGGCCCGGACCCCGCCTCACAGCATCACCACCGCGACCACGACACACTCGGCCCTGGCCGCTACGCAACAGCCAGTGCGTTTGTGCCAATGGTCGCCTCCTGTCGGCTGCACGCTACGCCCGCACCGGTCTGGGCTGGCTTGTGGCCCGGGAGGCGTGGTTATATTTCGCGGTCGTCAGTACCCAAAGCCCATGTCCGCCACGTTCGACCCTCTGGACGCCTCGCCGCGGGCCACCTTGGCCACCGCCGCCTTGCCTCGCCGCGTGCGCCGGCTGCTCGAGCAGTTGTATGCGCTGGTCAGCGACGAGATCGCGCCGCTGCTGGAACGCATGCTCGCCGAGTACGAGCAGCAGTTGTTTCGCCAGGCCGATCAGGCCCGCAATCCGAGTTTGCAGTCGGGGTATCTGGAGACGCTGCGGCTGGTGCGGTTGCGGCGGGCGGATTTGATTCCTCGGTATTTGTTGGGGTTGGAGACGGCGCTTACTCGGTTGAGGGAGAGCGCGGCTGGGGCTGCGCGTCCAGTTACTAATTCGGCGCCTCATTTTCGTGAACTTCGGTTGGTCGAAGACAGCGAAGTCGACGAAAACACCGTGCTGCGCGCGGTGGCCAGCCGCCACGAATCGCGCGCCGGGCTGGGCCTGCTGCTGCTCGGCCAGCGCTTCGGCGTGCTCGCCGGCGCGCCCGCGTTCGACAGCGAGCGCCTGCCGGTCGGCCCGCAACGGCTGATCCGCAGCTTCGCCGAAGCCTGCCAGCCGCTGCAGATCAGCCTTGAATCGCGGCTGGACCTATACCGGGTGTTCGACCAGCAGGTGATGCTGGGCTACGCGGCGATGGTCGAGTCGATGAACGCCCTGCTGGCGCGCGAGAACGTGCTGCCGAGCCTGTCGTTCGTGCCGCTGCGGACCCGCCCGAGCGCGCAGAACCCGGCCGCCGATGGCCTGGCCGTACCCGAACCGGCGCGGCGTGCGTCCGCCAGCGATCCCGCCGGCGAACGCCGCAACGACCCGGCGCGCGGCGCCGGCGGCGAACTCAACGCCGGCCCGCGCACCGGCGCGAACGCCGGGCCGGCCCACGAACCGGCCGCCAAGCCCGCGCGCGAAAACGACCCGCCGCGTCCGTACACCGCCTGGCCGGGCCAGCCCGCCGCCATCGCATCCGCCGACGCGGTCGACTTCGCGACCCTGCAGCAATGGCTCGGCGAACGCCGCGAACTGGTCGACAAGCTGCGCCCGCGCGCGCAACCGTCGGCGCCGGCGACCGCGCTCAACACCGCCGACCTGCTGGACGCGCTCAATCAACTCAAGGACGAACTGCCGCGCGGCCCGCAGCCGCTGCGCAAGGTCGCCGACCTGCGCCAGTCGCTGTTGGCGGCGCATGAGCGCAACGAACGCAACGACGGCAACGCCGGCGCGGATGGCGAACGGCCGAGCGCGCTGTCGCGCGACGACGGCGACGTGTTCGACCTGCTCGATCTGCTTTACGGCGAGATCGAACAGCGCCTGCGCGGCGACGCGATGATCTCGACCCTGCTCAACCGCCTGCAGGCGCCGTTGCTGCACGCGGCGCTACAGGACCGCTCGCTGCTCGAACACAGCGGGCATCCGGCGCGGCAACTGCTCAACACCGTCGCCGAGGCCGGTGCGCGCTGGACCCCGACCGAGGAAGTCGATCCGCAGCTGCACGAGCCGCTGCGTCAGGCGGTCGATCACGTGATCGAGCATTACAAGGTCGCGCCCGGCGCCTTCGACACCGCCAACCAGCGCCTGCAGGAGCATCTGCAGGGCATGGCGCGCAAGGCCGAAGTCAGCGAGCGGCGCCATGTCGAGGCCGCGCGCGGCAAGGAAAAACTCGAACTGGCCAAGCGCCGCGCCAATCAGGCGATCGAAGCCAGCACCGTCGACCAACGTCTGCCCCGCTTCGTCCAGACCCTGCTGAGCCAAGCCTGGGCCGACGTGCTGACCCTGACCCTGCTGCGCCACGGCGAGGAATCCGACGCCTGGCGGCGCCAGCTCGCGATCACCGAACAGATCGTCGCCGCCAACCTGACCGGCGTCGGCGCGACCGCCCCGTGCGGGCTCGACGCCGATATCGAACACGCCCTGACCCTGGTCGGCTATCACGCCGACGACGCCGGCGCGATCTCGCGCCAGCTCACCATCGGCCCGGCGCTGACCGACGAAGCCGCTTCGCGCACCGAACTGGCGGTGAAGCTGCGCTCGCGCGTGCGCCTGGGCGAGGAAGGCCAGGCGCCGTCCCCGCGCGCGACGCTGTCGCCGCGCGACGAACGCGAACAGGCCTGCTGGGAACAGATCCGCGCGCTGCCGTTCGGCACCTGGTTCGAATTCGTGCAGAACCAGCAGGGCGACGCGGTGCGCCGGCGCCTGTCGTGGTTCAGCCCGATCACCGACAACGCCCTGTTCGTCAATCAACGCGGTCAGCGCGTGGGCGAGCAATCGCTCGACAGCCTCGCGCGGATGCTCGCGCGCGGGCAGGTGCGGATCGTGGTCGAGGAACGCAGCCGCCTGGTCGACCGCGCCTGGCACGCGGCGCTAGACGTGCTGCGCGGCTTCGGCGGCGGCCGCGCGCCGGCGGACGACGGGGCCGGCATGAAAGGAGCCGGCGCATGAACGAGGAATACCGCCGCACCCGCCGCCGCCGCATCGTCGAGACCGTGCAGGTGGTCGACACCATGACCGAAACCGTGATCGGCCATCTGGGCAACCTGTCCGAGACCGGCATGATGCTGATCGCCAGCGCGCCGCTGGTCGACGACGCGCTGTACCAGCTGCGCTTCAACCTGCGCGACGCGCCGCAGCACGCCTCGCCGATCGAAGTCGGCGCCCACCTGCTGTGGCAGGACCGCGCCAGCGTCCCGGGCCAGACCTGGACCGGCTTCCGCTTCATCGCCATGCCGGAGGACGGCATGCAGCATTTGCGTCAGTGGTTGGATTCGCCTGGCGCCAGTTACGAATGAAGCAGAAACGAGTTCAGAGGAGTGAGGAGTGAGTAGGAGCGGATTTTACTCACTCCTCACTCTTCTGAACTCGTTTCTGTCATTTCCGCTCCAAAGTAGCCGCGGTTCCCAAGCGCCTCGCCGATCGAAGTCGGCCTCCCCCAGTGGCTGGATTCGCCTGGGGCGAGTTACGAGTGAAGCAGGAACGAGTTGAGAGGAGTGAGGAGTGAGTAGGAGCGGCTTTTACTCACTCCTCACTCCTCTGAACTCTTTTCTGCCATTTTTGCTCCAAAATAGCCGCGTTCCCCCAGCCGAAGCCGCGCAATGACCGCCCCCGCCCCCGCCCGCACCGCCGATCCGTCCGCGTCCCGCTCCATCGCCGAGCTGTACGCGCAGCACTTCGCAGAACTGCAACGCCGCACCGAGCAGGCGCTGGCGCGCGGCGGGTTCGATCATCTGGTCGTCCCCAGCGGCACCCTGCATTACCAGGTGTTCGACGATCGCGACTATCCGTACGCGGCGAACCCGCAGTTCAAGGCCTGGGTGCCGCTGACCCGCAACCCGGGCAGTTGGCTGGTGGCCACGCCTGGGCAGACGCCCAAGCTGATCTACCTGCAACCCTTCGATTACTGGCATGTCGTGCCGCAGGCGCCGAGCGGCTGGTGGGTCGAGCATTTCGAGGTGATCGTGATCCGCACGCCCGAGGAAGCGCTCGCCCATCTGCCCAAGAACCCGGCGCGCTGCGCCATTCTCGGCGAGCCGCTCAGCGCGCTCGGCGAGTTCGCGCCGAACAACCCGCAGCCGGTGATCGACTATCTCGAATACCACCGCGCGTTCAAGACGCCGTACGAAGTGGCGATGATGCGCGAGGCAACGCGCAAGGGCGTGCGCGCGCACCGCGCCGCCGAAGCCGCGTTCCGCGCCGGCCGCAGCGAGTTCGACATCCACCTGGCCTACTGCGCCGCCGCGCGCCAGGACAGCAACGAACTGCCGTACAACAACATCGTCGCCCTGAACCAGAACGGCGCGGTGCTGCACTACATGGAACTCGACCGCGAAGCGCCGGCGCAGTCGCGCAGCTTCCTGATCGACGCCGGCGCCAGCCATCACGGCTATGCCTGCGATATCACCCGCAGCTACGCCAGCGACGCCGGCAGCGAGTTCCAGGCGCTGATCGATGCGGTCGACGCCGCGCAACTGGTCATGTGCGATCAGGTCCGCGCCGGCACCGACTACAAGCGCATCCACCTCGACGCGCATCTGGCGCTGGCCGGCATCCTCAAGGATTTCGGCGTGCTGAAAACCAGCGCGGAAGCGGCGGTGGAAACCGGCGTGAGCGGCGTGTTCTTCCCGCATGGCATCGGCCATGGCATCGGCCTGCAGGTGCACGAAGTCGCCGGTTTCGCCGCGTCCGATCGTGGCGGCCGCATTGACAAGCCACTCGGCCACCCGTATCTGCGTCTGACCCGCGTACTGGAACCCGGGATGGCGGTAACCATCGAACCCGGCCTGTACTTCGTCGATCTGCTGCTCGATGGCTTGCGCAAGGGCGAACACGCCGACAGCGTCGATTGGAACCGCATCGACCAATTCCGTCCGTTCGGCGGCATCCGCATCGAAGACGACGTGGTCTGCACCGACGCCGCGCCGCTCAACCTCACCCGCGACGAATTCGCCGCGAGCGCCTGAGCCGCGCATGCAGCGCCTCTTGTTCGTCTGCAGCCAGAACAAGCTGCGCAGCCCGACCGCCGAGCAGGTGTTCGGCGGCCGCGACGATCTGGAAGTCGCCTCGGCCGGGCTCAATCACGACGCCGAGCAACCGCTCGGCGCCGAGTTGGTCGAATGGGCGCAGCTGATCTTCGTGATGGAGAAGGCCCAACGCAGCAAGCTGCAGCACAAGTTCCGGCCGCAGCTGCGCGGCAAGCGCGTGGTCTGCCTGGATATTCCCGACGACTACGACTACATGGCGCCGGCATTGGTGGCCTTGCTGCAGGCGCGGGTGCCGCGGCATCTATGACCGGCGCGCCGCAGGCACGGCGCGCCGATCACCATCACCAGACCTTGAACACCCGTCCGCTCTGGATGCCTTCGACGCTGCGCTGATACGCCAGCGCCGCGCGCGCCGCGGTGACCGGTTCGAAGCCCGGGAAGAACGGGCCGTAATCCGTCCACGATTCGCTCAACACGTTCGGGCTGACCGCGTTGATGCGCAGCCCGCGCTTGAGTTCGAACGCGGCGCCCTGGACGAAGCCCTCGATCGCGCGATTGACCGCGCTGGCGTTGGCGCCGGCCTTGATCGGTTCTTCCGAAACGATGCCGGTGGTCAGGGTGATCGAACCGCCGTCATTGAGATGATGCTGACCGAGCAGCGCCAGCCGCACCTGCCCCAGCAGCTTGTCGTTGAGGCCGATCGCGAAGTCCGACGGCTTCATCGATTCCAGCGGGCCGAAATGCAGCACGCCGGCCGCCGACACGATCGCGTCGAGCTTGCCGGTGCGCTCGAACAGGGCCTCGACGCTGGCGTCGTCGGTGATGTCGACCGGGTAGTCGGCGCTGCTGCGGCCGGCGGCGAGGATTTCGTGATGCTTCAAGGTATCGGCGATGGCGCGGCCGAGGGTGCCGCTGGCGCCGACGAGCAGGATCTTCATGACGGGCATTCCGGATGGGGAGACAGGGCGCCAGTCTGCGCGCCATGGCGTCGACGGTGAATGCGCTAGCATTTCGCGCTCCCCTAACTGGCGGTTAGCCCATGGACAAGCTGCGCAGCATGGCCGTGTTCGTGGCGGTGGCCGAGACCGGCAGTTTCGCCGCCGCGGCCCAGGCCGAAAACCTGTCGGCGGTGATGGTCGGCAAGCACATCAAGCAACTGGAGCAGCACCTGGGCGCGCGCCTGCTTCAGCGCGATACGCGCAAGCAGCACCTGACCGAAGTCGGCGCCGCGTTTCTCGACGATTGCCGGCGCATCCTCGATCAGGTCCGCCACGCCGAATCGGTCGCCGAGCGTCTGCGCGACGACGATCGTCCGCGCGGACGGCTGCGGGTGACCGCGCCGTTCACGCTCGGCGGCAGCGCGGTCGCGGACGTGGTCGCGGAATTCCTGCAGCGCCATGCCGAGGTCTCGGTCGATCTGGTGCTGTCCGACCGCATGTCCGACGTGATCGCCGAAGCCTTCGACGCGGCGATCCGGATCGGCCCGCTCGCCGATTCCGATCACCTGGTGGCGCGGCCGCTGCTGCCTTACCGCATGATCGTCGCCGCCTCGCCTGAGTACCTGCGCACGCGCGGCACGCCGATCGATCCGCGCGAACTGATCGATCACAGCTGCCTGAGCCATCTATTGTGGAATCGCGACGCCGGCTGGCGTTTCGATTCGCTCTCGACCGAGCCGTTGCGCGTCAGCGGACGCTTCGCCTCCAACCACGGCGAAGCCTTGCGGCGCGCGGCGCTGGCCGGTTGCGGCATCGTCCTGCAACCGGAAGTGCTGCTGGCGCGGGACATCGCCGCGGGCCGTCTGATCGCGCTGTTCGAAAACGAATTGCCGCCGCCACGGCCGGTGCATCTGTTGTATCCGCGCGACCGGCAGCCGTTGCCGAAGCTCAGCCGGTTCGTGGAGTTGGTGTTGGAGCGGATGGGGCCGGAAGAGATGGGCCCGGCGAATTGAGTGGGCGACCGGTGCGAGCGGCGTTGAGTTACCTGCCGAGCTTGGTTTTTTACTGACGTCTTTCGCGCAGACGCCTTTCGCGCACTCGCGCCGCTGCGCCTTTGACGTCAGTCATCGGCCGAACATCTCCAATCACCACGCCCTCGCAACGAAGGGTTCCCCCCTTTGCAAAAGGGGGGCCAGGGGGGATTCGCTTTTGCTTTTGCCCTTGGACAACAACAGCGCGGAGCAACAGCAAAAGCGAATCCCCCCTGCCCCCCTTTTACAAAGGGGGGAAAAGCAAAGGCGGTTCGCTGGAGGAATTTGTGGCGCGCGCAGCCGCCACGAAGAGCCGAGATACGACGAGACGAGCGAGACGGAACGAGACTGACTCGCGCCGCTGCGCCGCTGCGCCTTTGACGCCAGTCATCGGCCGAGCATCTCCAACCACCACGCCCTCGCAACGAAGGGTTCCCCCCTTTGCAAAAGGGGGGCCAGGGGGGATTTGCTTTTGCTTTTGCCTTGGACAACAACAGCGCGGAGCAACAGCAAAAGCGAATCCCCCCTCCCCCCCTTTTACAAAGGGGAAAAAGCAAAGGACTCAAGCCGCCCGCCGCTGCCCCATCAACGCCTCGATCTCATCCGCGCTGCGCGCCAGCTTGTCGGTCAGCACCTCGCAACCGTCCTTGCCGATCACCACGTCGTCCTCGGTGCGGATGCCGATGCCGCGCCATTTCGGATCGACCGTGGTGTCGTCGCTGGACACGTACAACCCCGGTTCGATGGTGAACACCATGCCCGGTTCGAGCAGCCGCGATTCGCCGTCGATGCGGTATTCGCCGACGTCGTGCACGTCCATGCCGAGCCAGTGCCCGGTCTTGTGCCGGTAGAACCGGCGGTAGCTGCCGTCGGCGAGGTTGCGTTCGAGCTTGCCCTTGAGCAAGCCCAACCGCAGCAGACCTTCGGTCAAGGTTTCCACCGCGGCCAGGTGCCCGGCCTCGTACGGCAGGCCCGGCCGCGCCTGCGCCAATGCCGCGGCCTGGGCGGCGCCGACCAGATCGTGCAGCGCGCGCTGCGCCGGGCTGAAACGGCCGTTGACCGGGAAGGTGCGGGTGATGTCGGCGGCGTAGCCGCGGTATTCGGCGCCGGCGTCGATCAGGACCAGATCGCCGTCGCGCGAGGCCGCGTTGTTGGCGCGGTAATGCAGCACGCAGGCGTTGCTGCCGGCGCCGACGATGCTGCCGTAGGCGGGCTCGGCATCGAAACGGCGGAACACCGCCTCGACTTCGGCCTGCAATTCGTATTCGCGCATGCCCGGCCGCGCCGCGCGCATCGCCGCTTCGTGGGCGAGCACGCTGATGTCGGCGGCGCGCTGCATGAAGCGCAGTTCGTCGCGGTCCTTGAACAGGCGCAGTTCGTCGAGCAGATGGCCGAGCACCAGGAACTCGTGCGGCGGCTGCGCGCCCTGGCGGACCATCTCGCGCACCCGGTTGACCCAGCCGATCAGCTTGAGGTCGAAGTCGGTGTCGCGGCCGAAGTGGTAGTACACCCGGGTGCGGCCTTCGAGCAGGCCCGGCAGGATGTCGTCGAGGTCGGTGATCGGATAGGCATCGTCCAGGCCGAACGCGTCGACCGCGTTTTCCGGGCCGTAGCGCGGGCCGTCCCAGGCTTCGCGCTCGGCGTCGCGCTCGCGGCAGAACAGCAGGGTCTCGCCGTGCTTGCGGCCCGGCACCAGCACCAGCACCGAGTCGGGCTCGGGGAAGCCGGTCAGGTAACTCAGGTCCGAGTCCTGGCGGAACGGGTAATGGGTGTCGCGGCTGCGGATCAGCTCGTGCGCCGAGGGCACGATCACGATCGCGTCGCCACCGGCCATGTCCATCAGCTGCTTGCGCCGGCGCGCGTACGCCTTGGCCGGCATGGTCAGCGCGGTGTGCATGTCAGTTCAGCCGCTGCCTGTGCTGCGCCGCCATCGCCACGTCGCCGTGCAGCAGCAGGGCGACGATGCGGACGAATTCCTCGATCTCGGTGAAGGCTTCTTCGTCTTCCTCGTCGCCGTCGTCCTGCGGCGCGGCCGCGGCCAAGCGGGCGAGATCGCCGAGCGCCTCGCTGCTTTCCTCCGACAGGTTCGGCGCGGCGCCCGCGGCCAGGCCGAAGCCGCCGAGGAAACCGCGGCACCAGTCGAACAGGGCGCCGCTGCGCTCGCTCAGCGAGGCGTCGGCGTCGGGCAGCAGCAGGTCGAAGCCGAAGCTGCGGTCGGCCAGTTGCGCGGCGCTGGTCAGGCGCAGGCGATCCAGCGCGCCGTCGGCGGCCGGGGTCGCGATGCCGGGGTCGGCGAGCACGCGCGCCGGCCAGTCGCCGACCGACGCGCCGCCGCCGGCGAGCCAGCCGCACAACGCGCCGTGCAATTCGGAAGGCGAGGCACCGAGCGAGAGGCTGCGGCTCTCGGCATCGACATCGGACAACAAGGGCAATTCGGTCGCGGCCACAGGCATGGGATCGAGGGGGATGGGGCAGTTTAGCAATGCGCGGCGCGTTGCGGCCTGTGCGGGAAGTCCGCCCTGCGGACATCGGCGGCGTTCGCGGCGGCGGCGATGCGTCGCGCCGCAAGCGCGCGGCGCCGGCGAAACCCGCGCGAAGCCACGGCCTGCCGGAAAAGATAGCTTCAGAGCTTGTTGCTGCCACGACCGCTTGCCTACACTGCGGCTCTTGTGCCTCGCGCCACGGTGTCCGTGCGTTCCTTCTCCCCCGCCGCCCTGCTGACCGCCGGTCTCACCGCCTTGCTGCTGTGGGCGACGGTGTGTCCGCAGCGTGCCGAGGCGGCCACGCGCGACTTCTATTTCTCGCGCCTGGGCAGCGAACAAGGGCTCAGCCAGAACTCGGTCACCGCCTTCACTCAGGACGTGCACGGCTTCGTCTGGGTCGGCACCCAGGGCGGCCTGCACCGTTACGACGGTCAGCGCTACCTGCCGTATCGACACGATCCGCGCGACCCGGCCAGCCTGCCCGACAGCTACGTCACCGCGCTCGCGCTCGACGGCCAGCGCGCGTTGTGGATCGGCACCCATTCCGAATACCTGGCCCGCCTGGACCTGGCCAGCGGCAGCATCCATCGCTACGGCGCGCCCGATTCGCAGGCCGGGCGCCAGGTGGTCGCGCTGATGCCGTGGCGCGAGTCGCTGCTGATCGGCACCCTCGCCGGTCTGGAACGGCTGGACCCGCAGACCGGTACGCGCGAACTGCTGTTGGCCCTGCCCGGCGACGCCAGCCGGCAATCGCCGTGGCAGGCGCTGGCCCAGGCCCGCGACGGCAGCGCCTGGCTGGCCAGCGCCGCCGGTCTGCATCGCATTCTGCCGAGCGGCAAGGTCGAGCGGATCGGCGCGGCGATCGCCCTGCGCAGCGTGATGATCGACCGCCGCGGCCGGCTCTGGGCCGGCGGCGCCGACGGCCTGTACCGGCTCGACGGCCGCACCGGCATCCTGGTCAAGGTCGAGGACGAAGCCCTGTCGGCGCTGCGCGACGCGCGCGCCATAGTCGAAGCGCCGGACCGGCGGATCTGGATTTCCGGCTACGGCAACGGCCTGTACCGGCACGATCCCGACAGCGGCCACACCCAGCGCGTGCACGCGCAATCCGGGGTCGAGGCGACCTTGCCGGAAGACACCATCAACGCGCTGATGGTCGATCACGGCGGCCTGTTGTGGGCCGGCGGCCAGTTCCGCGGCGCCGCCGTCGCCGATCCGCGCGGCACCCGTTTCAGCTACGTGCTCGACCTGGACGACGACCACGGCCGCGGCGCGGCCTCCGACGCCAGCGTGCGCAGCCTGGCCCAGGACGACAGCGGCGCGATCTGGATCGGCACCGACAGCGCGCGCCTGCGCCGCTACGACTTGTCCGGCGACCGGTTCCAAGACCTCACCGGCCTGCTGCCGGCGGCGGCGCGGCAAGGCCCGATCGGCGCGATCGCGCGCGAACCCGACCTCGCCGTCGCGCCCGGCGCCACCAACGCGGCCGAAGCCCGCTCGCCGCACAAACCCACGCCCGGCCGCCTGTGGCTGGCGACCCGCGCCGGCCTGTTGCGGCTGGAACCGGGCACCCAGCGGGTCGAAACCATCGACCTGCGCGGCTACCGCGACGCCGCCTTGCGCACCCTGCAGTTCGCCCGCGACGGCAGCCTGTGGCTCGGCGGCGAAGACATCGGCGCGCTGCACTACCTGCCCGAATCCGGCGCGCTGGTCCGCTACGCCTACCGCGAAGGCGATCCCAAGGGCCTGAGCCATCCGCGCGTCAACGCGATCCTGGAAGACCGCAAGGGCCGGATCTGGCTCGGCACCGGCGACGGCCTGGACCTGCTCGATCCCGACACCGGTTACCTGCGCCACTACCGCCACGTCACCGATCAGGCCGACAGCCTGCCCGGCAATCTGGTGCAGGCCCTGCATCAGGCCGCCGACGGCACCATCTGGGTCGGCACCCAGGCCGGGCTGAGTCGGGTGATCGAATTCGGCGACGGCCGGATCCGCTTCGAACACCCGCTCGCGCAGGTGCTCGGCGACCATCCGGTGCCGGTGGTGTTCACCATCGCCGAGCGTCCGGCCGGGCGGCTGTGGCTCGGCACCGACGCCGGCATCCTGCGCTTCGATTCGGGCGCCTCGCTGGTGCGCCGCTACGGCCTGGCCGACGGCTTGCAGGACCTGGAATTCAACGCCGGCGCGGTCGCCACCCTGGCCGATGGCCGGCTCGCGTTCGGCGGCGTGCGCGGGCTGAACCTGTTCGATCCGACCCGCATCGCCGATTCGCGCTACACCCCGCCGGTGCGCCTGCTCGGCGCCTGGATCGGCTCGGACACCAGCGCCGGCGCCAGCGCGCTGTGGCAGTCGGCCAAGCTCGAGGTGCCCGACGGCGCCGGCATCCTGCGCCTGCGCATCGGCGCGCTGGATTTCGGCCCCAACAGCGGCATCCGCTATCGCTACCGCATGGACGGCTTCGACCGCGACTGGATCGACAACGGCCCGCGCCAGGACATCACCTACACCCGCCTGCCGCCCGGCCGCTATCTGTTCCGCGCCCAGTCGACCAACCGCGACGGGGTGTGGAACACCCAGGAACTGCGCATCCCGGTCAGCGTCGATCCGCCGCTGTGGCGGCATCCGCTGGCGATCGCCGCCGCAGCCCTGGCCGCGCTCGGCCTGCTGCTGAGTTTCGGCTGGCGCTGGCACGTCGCCCGCCAGCGCGAGCGCGGCTATTTCACCCAGATCCGCGAACGCGAGGAACGCCTGAAACTGGCGTTGTGGGCCTCGGGCGAACAATTCTGGGACTACGACCTGCAACGGCGCGAACTGCACCGCATGCGCGTCGACGACCACAACCCGCAATCGCCCGACATCGGCGTGCAGGCCGACATCGCCGACGATCACGAGATCCATCCCGACGATCTGTCGCGGGTCACCGAACTGCTGCGCAAGCACCTCAAGGGCGACGCCGCGCTGTTCCTGTCCGAGCACCGCATGCGCACGCCCAAGGGCGAATGGGGCTGGGTGCGCGCCCGCGGCCGGGTGGTCGAGCGCGACGCCGAGGGCCATCCGGTGCGCGTGGCCGGCACCGGCCGCGACGTCACCGCGATCCGCAGCGCCGAACGCGAACGGCGCATTTCCAGCGAAGTGCTGCGCTCGATGGCCGAAGCGGTGGCGGTGTTCGATCGCGACTTCGTGTTCGTCTCGATCAACCCGGCGTTCTCGCGCATGACCGGCTACCCCGAGAACGAAGTGATCGGCCAGACCACCGGCCTGCTCGACAGCCGCCAGCACGACCCGGAGTTCTATTCCGACATGCGCGCCGAACTGCAGCGCAGCGGCCGCTGGTCCGGCGAGATCTGGCAGCAGCGCAAGGACGGCAACGAATTCCTGTGCTGGCTGCAGGCCTCGATCGTGCTCGACAGCAGCGGCCAGCGCGGCCACTACGTCGCGGTGCTGACCGACATCACCGACCAGAAGCGCGCCGAACAGGAACTGCGCTACCTGGCCAATTACGACACCCTGACCAGCCTGCCCAACCGCACGCTGCTGTCGGAACGGCTGTCGCGCGCGATCGTGCGCGCGCGCCGCCACGGCCATCGCATCGCCTTGCTGTTCCTCGATCTGGACCGGTTCAAGGACATCAACGACTCGCTCGGCCACGCCGCCGGCGACCGCATCCTGCGCGCCGCCGCGGTGCGCCTGCAGGAAACCGTCGGCGCCGAGCACACCGTCGCCCGCCTGGGCGGCGACGAATTCACCGTGGTCCTGGAAAACCTCGACACGCCCGAACAGGCCGAGGACGTCGCGCGGCGCCTGATCAAGGCGTTCGAAGCGCCGCTGGATTTCGACGAACGCCACGACGTGGCGATCTCGCCGTCGATCGGCATCAGCGTCTACCCCGATCACGCCCAAGTCCCGACCGACCTGCTCAAGCACGCCGACACCGCGATGTACCAGGCCAAGGCCGCCGGCCGGCGCACCTTCATGCGCTACACCGAGGCGATGGACGTGGAGATCCGCCAGCGCGCGACCATCTCGGCCGCGCTGCGCAAGGTGCTCGACCGCGGCGAATTGCGTCTGGTCTATCAGCCGCGGCTGTCGCTGCCGGAAGCGCGCATCAACGGCGTGGAAGCGCTGCTGCGCTGGAACAGCCCGGAGCACGGCAACATCCCGCCGTCGGAATTCATCCCGCTGGCCGAGGAAAGCGGGCTGATCCTGGAAATCGGCGAATGGGCGATGCGCGAGGCCTGCAACCGCCTGCGCCAGTGGCGCCAGCAGGGGCTCGATCAGCTGTCGGTGTCGGTCAACGTGTCGGCGATCCAGCTGCTGCGCGGCGACCTGCCCAAGATGGTCGCCCGCGCGCTCAGCGAAAGCGGCATCCCGCCGTGGCGGCTGGAACTGGAGCTGACCGAGAGCGTGGTCATGTCCAACGCCGCGCACACCTCCAACACCATGCAGGCGCTGCGCGAACTCGGCGTGGCGCTGGCGGTGGACGATTTCGGCACCGGTTATTCCTCGCTGGCCTACCTCAAGCGCCTGCCGATCAACACGCTCAAGATCGACAAGGAATTCATCAGCGACCTGACCCGCGACCCCGACGACGAGGCGATCACCAGCACCGTCATCACCATGGCCCATTCGCTGGGCCTGAACGTGGTCGCCGAGGGCGTGGAACTGGAAGAGCAGATGGAATTCCTGCGCGCGCACGGCTGCGACGAAATCCAGGGCTACTGGCTGGCCCGCCCGCTCGAAGCCGACGTCTGCCTGAAGTTCATCCAGGACTGGCAGCCACCGGAGAGCCTGCGGCCGGCGCTGTGAGGGCCGGGGATTCGGGAATCGGGAATCGGGAATTGTCTCGCCGTGCGGTCCGATGTCCCGCCTGTAGGAGCGGCGTAAGCCGCGACCGCGTCCTTTCCGATCACCGCGCCAGCGTGACGGCGAGTCTTCATTACGATCGCCACCCTCAAACGCCCTTCAAATACCGCAACCGCGCCAACCACCCTCACCCCCTCCTTGACCGCCCCCGCCCCGGCCTGCCATCGTGCCGGGATGGAACGCGCCGAACTTCTCGCCGAATTGCAGTCGCTGCTTGCCCGCGTCGACGAACTCGGCGACCGCGTGCGCAAACTCAGCGACGAGAACCGCAGCCTGCGCCAACAGCAGGAACAACTGGTCGGCGAACGCTCGGCCCTGCTGGCCAAGAACGAGCAGGCGCGGACCCGGGTCGAGGCCATGATCGCGCGACTCAAGTCGCTGGAGCAGCACACGTGATCCCCCTGTTCGATGAACCCGTTCGGATGAGCCTGAGCGCATGACCAGCGAAGCCGTCAGCATCAGCCTGCTCGACCGCGAATACACCGTCGGCTGCGAGCCCAACGAGCGCGACGACCTGCTCGCCGCCGCGCGCATGCTCGACAGCAAGATGCGCGAAATCCGCGGCGGCAACCGCATGGCCGCGCTCGACCGCGTCGCCGTGCTGGCCGCGCTCAATTTCGCCCACGAACTGCAGCAACTGCGCGGCGACGGCAACAGCCGCGACCGCGAACTCTCGCGCACCCTCGACGAACTGCACCGCAAGCTCGACAGCCTGTTCGACGCCGCGATTCGCTGACCACGCGCGGCTGTCCGGCGACGCGCCTGCGCCGCATCGGCAATCGCCGATTGCTGACCGCAGACCGCAGACTGCAGACCGAGTTTGCGGCTATGCCCGCAACGATCGGTCCGACACCCCCGCCACTCCCAGACCGTCATCCCCGCGAAGGTGGGGATCCAGGGCTCCACCGCGGCGATTCCACGATTTCCCCGCGCGCACGCCGGGCATCGTCGAGAGCAATCCACAAGCCGCCGACATCGACATCGCCGCGCGCCAACACCCACGCACCACCGCGCAACCACCACACGCACCCACGCATGCCACCGCATCGTCCCCGTCGTTGCGACTGCGCGCGACCGTCATCACGCAAGTCCCCATTCATGCCGATCCGCGCAACACAAGCGCATGAACCGCAACGCTGCATCGCCGACGAGCGGACTGACCTGCGCGAACGCAGGCGCTATACTCCCGCCCACGTCCTCTGCTGTGCGCGACGGCCTGCCAAACATTCGCCTTGTCCCTTAATAACGACACCGGGGACGCAACCGGAATCCGGAGTGCAAGTCCGCCTCGTAGCGGGAAGCCCGAAGATCCCCAAGCGTTCCCACTTGAACCCAGGGTTCAAGGTCGTTTCGCAAGCATCGTCATTGGCGGAGGACTACTTTTCCCGGAACGGGCGCGAGATCACCGCAGGTGAACTCGCGCCCGTTTCCTTATGCCCGCGCGACCGGTCCGCGCGCTCCGTCGACATCGGCCACGCACGGATCCCGGTAAAATCGGCGCAGGCCGCGCTCACCGACACGGGATATCGACGCGCAACACCAGCGCTGAACGGCGGCACCCGTCGCCGACCAAGTTCAGCCAAGTCCGACCTTCCCCGATCCGCTTCTCCAGGACCCGCCCATGACCGACGATCGCAAGACGCTGCGCCGCGAACTGCGCGCCCGCCGCCGCAATCTCGGCGCGCCCGCGCGGATCGCCGGCGCCGAGGCCATCGCCGCGCGCCTGCTGGCGCTGCCGTTCGCGCCGAGCGAAGGCTACGTGGCCGGTTACTGGGCGATGGACGGCGAAATCGCCCTGCACGCCTGGCAATTGCGCCTGCCCAAGGACTGCATCTACTGCCTGCCGGTGCTGCACGAAGACCAGCGGCTGCGGTTCGCGCCGTGGCGGCCGGGCGATGCGCTGATTCCCAACAGGTTCGGGATTCCGGAGCCTGCCTTGGCTGAGACGTCCCTGCTTCTGCCAGATCAGCTGAGCCTCATTGTCCTGCCGTTGGTTGGATTCGATTCCCGCGGCCACCGGCTCGGCATGGGCGGCGGCTGGTACGATCGCAGCTTCGCATTCCGCCAGCAGCGCGCCGCGCCGCCGTGGCTGGTCGGCGCCGGGTTCGAGACCCAGCGCGTCGATCGCCTCGACGCCGCCGACTGGGACGTCGCCCTGGACGCGGTCTGCACCGAGGCCGACACCCTGGACTGCCGCTCCGCCGTGTTCGCCTGATCCTTTCCACGCCCCCACAGAGCCCCGCATGACCGCACGCCGCCGCTACTGGCTGATGAAGTCCGAACCGGACACCTTCTCCATCGACGACCTGCAGCGCGTCGGCGTCGAGCCGTGGAACGGCGTGCGCAACTACCAGGCGCGCAACTACATGCGCGACGGCATGAAGACCGGCGACGGCGTGCTGTTCTATCACTCCAACACCGCCGTGCCCGGCATCGTCGGCATCGCCAAGATCTCCAGCGAAGCCTATCCGGACCCGACCCAGTTCGATCCCAAGTCCGACTACCACGACCCCAAGAGCAGCCGCGAAGAACCGCGCTGGCTGCTGGTCGACGTCGCCTTCGAACGCAAACTCAAGCGCACGATCTCGCTCGACGAAATCAAGGCGCGCGCCGAACAACTCGGCGAAGACTTCGCCCTGACCCGCCGCGGCAACCGCCTGTCGGTGCTGCCGGTGTCGGCGGCGCAGTGGAAGTTGTTGTTGGCAATGGAGTAGACGGGAATCGGGAATGGAGAATCGGGAATCGTTAAAAGCGGCCTGCGTTCCAACCCGACCTTCCGCGCGCTCCCGATGCCCACTTTTGCTTTTACCGCTTCTCGCTCTTACCGATTCCCCATTCCCCATTCCCGATTCCCGCCCCAATGACTGAAGCCAAACGCCTGGCCGGCGAAAAAGCCATCGACTACATCGAAGACGGCATGATCGTCGGTGTCGGCACCGGTTCCACCGTCGCGTTCTTCATCGAGGCCTTGGGCCGGGTGAAGCATCGGATCAAGGGCGCGGTGTCCAGCTCCGAACAGAGCAGTGCGCGCCTGCAGGCGCTCGGCATCGAAGTGCTGGATCTCAATGCCACCGGGCCGCTGTCGCTGTACGTCGACGGCGCCGACGAATGCGATCCGCACAAGCGCCTGATCAAGGGCGGCGGCGCCGCGCTGACCCGCGAGAAGATCATCGCCGAGGCCAGCGCCAAGTTCGTGTGCATCGTCGATCCGGCCAAGCGCGTCGACGTGCTCGGCAAGTTCCCGCTGCCGGTGGAAGTCGTGCCGATGGCGCGCAGCCTGGTCGCGCGCGAGATTCTCGGCATGACCCGCGGCCAGCCGGTCTGGCGCCAGGACGCCAACGGCGCGGGCGTGGTCACCGACAACGGCAACTACATCCTCGACATCCACAACCTCGCCATCGTCGATCCGGTGACGATGGAATCGGCGATCAACCAGATCCCCGGCGTGGTCAGCGTCGGCCTGTTCGCGCGCCGCCCGGCCGACATCGTGATCGTCGGCGGCGAACCGCCGATCGTGCTCTAAGCGACTGACGCGACAAGCGATCTCAGTCGACGCGACGATCCGCCGGCAGGCTCGGCGGATCGGTTGCAGGCTCAGCTCCAGGCTCAGCTCCCGGCCCAGTTCAGGCGCCGATTCACCCGCCCGCGCTCGCGCGGCGCGATACTGAGTCCCCATGCGTGGCCCGCCGCCATGACCCTGCGCTGCCTGTTCGTCGACTTCAATTCCTACTTCGCCTCGGTCGAGCAATTCGATCACAAGGAGTTGCGCGGCCGCCCAGTCGGCGTGGTGCCGGTGATGGCGGCGACCACCTGCTGCATCGCCGCGAGTCCCGAAGCCAAGCGCGTCGGCGTCAAGACCGGCACGCCGGTGCACGAAGCGCTGGAGCGCTGCCCCGACATCATGATCGTGCAGGCGCGCCCGGCGCGTTACGTCGAACTGCACCACCGGTTGATCGCCGCGATCGAGGACTGCATCCCGATCGACGGCAAGCCATTGTCTATCGACGAAGTCGCCTGCCGCCTGATCGGCCGCGAGCGCCAGCGCGATCAGGCCATCGCGATCGCGCACAAGATCAAGCAGACCCTGATCGATCGCGAGCTCAGCCCGATCCTGTGTTCGATCGGCATCGCGCCCAACACCTTCCTGGCCAAGACCGCGTCCGACATCCAGAAAGTCGACGGCCTGACCGTGATCGAACTGTCCGACCTGCCGCAGGCGCTGCATGGCCTGCAATTGCACGACCTGTGCGGGATCGGCCCGTCGATGCTGCAACGGTTGATCGACGCCGGCATCGACACGGTCGCGAAACTGACCGCCGCGCCGCGCGAACATCTGCGCGCGATCTGGGGCGGCATCGAAGGCGAGCGCTTCTGGGCGCAACTGCGCGGCATCGAGCCGCCGTCGCGGCAGCGCAAGGCGGTCGCCTCGGTCGGCCATTCGCACGTGCTCGACCCGCAGATGCGCAGCGCGCACGGCATGCGATCGGTGTTGTTCAAACTGCTAGCCAAGGCCGCGATGCGGCTGCGCGGCGAACGCTGCCAGGCGCGCGGCATGAGCCTGCACATCCGTTTCGTCGGCAAGGAGCAACGCTTCAGCCGCGACCTGTCGTTCGCGCCGCTCGACGACACCCCGACCCTGCTGCAACTGATGGCCGACGCGATCGAACCCTTGATGCGCGCCGCCGACGGACGCTGGAACGTGCAGCGCTACCCGCCGCTGTCGGTGGCCGTGTCGCTGACCGATCTGCAGCCGAGCACCGCCGACACCGCGTCGCTGTTTCCCGATCGCCATCGCAATCAGGCCTTGACCCGCGTGCTCGATCAGGTCAACCAACGCTACGGCCACAACCGCCTGTACTTCGGCACCATGCAGCACGCGCTCGAGCAAGGCGCCGCGCCGATGCGCATTCCGTTCCAGCACATTCCCGATCAGGCCACCGAAGCCGACGTGGGCGACCCCGCCCATGCCGACCCGAGCATGGACGAGCTGTGGCTGCAACGCGAACGCCAGTTCAAGGCGATGGCCGAAACCGCGCATCGCCAGGCGCGCGAACGCAGCAAGCCCGCGAAACCAGCCGCCCCGTCGCATCAACCTTCCGGCGTAGGCGGCTGGGTGCGCAAACGCCGCGACCAAGGCGAACCCGGCGGCCGCGGCACCACTGGCTCGTTGTTCTAGATCAACGACGCAGACCACGTTCGCCCCCTGTAGGAGCGGCGCAAGCCGCGACCGCGCGCCCACACCAACGACGCAACCCCGCCATCGCGACATCGCCACGACCGCAATCGCAAAAAAAAAAGAAACGGACGGGACCAAAGCCCCGTCCGTTTTCCTCAACCCGAACCTTTACCCATCCACCGCCACGAATCCCCCGGTCTGCCGCTTCCACAACCGCGCATACAACCCATCGCGCGCGATCAACTGCTCATGCGTTCCGGTCTCGATGATGTGGCCGCGATCCATCACCACCAATCGATCCATCCGCGCGATGGTCGACAAGCGATGCGCGATCGCGATGACCGTCTTGCCGGCCATCAGCGTCTCCAGACTTTCCTGGATCGCCGCCTCGGCTTCCGAATCCAGCGCCGAGGTCGCCTCATCCAGGATCAGGATCGGCGCGTTCTTCAACAGCACCCGCGCGATCGCGATGCGCTGACGCTGACCGCCCGACAACTTGACCCCGCGTTCGCCCACCAGCGCGTCATAGCCCACCCGGCCCTCGCCGTCGACCAGACGCGGAATGAACTCCTCCGCGCGCGCCTTGCGCACGGCCTCGAACATCTCCGCATCGCTGGCCTCCGGCCGGCCGTACAGCAGGTTGTCGCGAATCGAACGGTGCAGCAGCGAGGTGTCCTGAGTGACCACGCCGATCTGCGAACGCAGGCTTTCCTGAGTCACGCCGGCGATGTCCTGCCCGTCGACCAGGATGCGACCGCCTTCCAGGTCGTACAGCCGCAGCAGGATATTCATCAGCGTCGACTTGCCCGCGCCCGACGGCCCGACCAGACCGATCTTCTCGCCCGGCTGCACCTCCAGATCCAGATCCGCGATCAGGCCGCTGTCCTGGCCGTAATGGAAGTGCACGTTCTCGAATCGCACGCGGCCGTGCTCGACCTGCAACGGCTTCGCGTCGGCGCGATCGGTCACGGTCAGCGGCCGCGAGATCGTCTCGATGCCGTCCTGCACCGTGCCGATGTCCTCGAAGATGCCGTTCACCGTCCACATGATCCAACCCGACATGTTGTGGATGCGGATCACCAGACCGGTCGCCAATGCGATCGCGCCGACCGTGATCGCGCCGCGATGCCACAGCCACAGCGACAGGCCGCAGGTGCCGGCGATCAACAAGCCGTTGAGCACGCTGATGCTCACGCCCATCGACGTGGTCATGCGGGTCATGTCGCGCGAACGCTGGGTCTGTTCGATCATCGCCTCGGCCACGTACTCCTGTTCGCGCCGCGAGTGCGCGAACAGCTTCAGCGTGGTGATGTTGCTGTAACCGTCGACGATCCGCCCCATCAGCTTGGAACGCGCATCCGACGCCCGCCACGAACGTTCCTTCACCCGTGGCACGAAGTAACGCATCAAGCCGATGAACAGCACGATCCACACCAGCAACGGCACCACCAGCCATACATCGGCCTGAGCGAACAAATACACCGCCGAGGCCGAGTACACGATCACGTACCAGATCGCATCGAACGCCTGGGTCGTGGATTCGCGCAACGACGGACCGGTCTGCATGATCCGGTTCGCGACCCGACCGGCGAAATCGTTCTGGAAGAAGCTCAGGCTCTGCTTGAGCATGTAGCGATGCGTCTGCCAGCGCACCAGGTTGGTCATGCTGGGATGCACGGCCTGATTGAGCAGCAGGTCGTGCAATCCCAGGCAGATCGGACGCGCGATCAGCATCACCGCCGCCATCCACAGCAGCTCGCCTCCGTGTCGGGCGAACAGCGCCTCGGCCGGCGTGGTGTTGACCAGATCCACCACCTTGCCCAGGTAGTCGAACATCACCACCTCGACGATGGCGACGAAGAACCCGACCACGGTCAGGACCACGAACACCGGCCAGGCCTGGCGGATGAAATGCCAATAGAACGCCGCCACCGAACGCGGAGGCATGGTGTCCGGCATCGGCCGGAACGGGTCGATCAACGATTCGAACCAACGAAAAATCATCATGGCGATCAGCCTTGTTTGAACTTGGAAACTCCCGCGACGCGCGTCATCCGTCCGCGCCGGCGAGGCGCATGCGATGACGCACGAGAGCGAACGGGCGCACGCTGCGCCGGATCAACGAATCGGGAGAGAGAGGCGGCGGGCGAGCGCGCGCGATCCAGGGCCATGACAGACCCCAGGCACGAACGACCTGCCTGACACGGCCCGGGCATCGCCCTGGACCGCGGAATCGGACTTAGTGCCGAACCTTGCCGATGCTGGTGAACTTCATCTGGACCTCTCCTTGCGATCTCGGATCGGTCGGCCCGGGATCAATCGTCGGGCCGCGCGGGTCGCGATGCGCGACCAAGGGCGAGTGTAACCGCGCCGTGCGTTCGTTGCATCCGCCCAAAGTCGGTGCGATGTCGCGCTATTGCGCATCACGGGCGCTACGACCTACGCCGAAGCGCCCGCGCTGCGTTTCGAACCGCGCGCTTACAGATCGCGATGCAGCCACTGACCAACGCTATAGAACAACTCATGCAGCATGTTGTCGCCGCCGCGATAGGCGATCCGGGTCACCCCGTTCGCATCGACGAAGCCCATCGGATCGGCATTCGCCGTCAGCGCACCGCGAGTGGCACTCAGATCGTTGAGCAACCATTGGCCGTTCCAGTCGACCAGTTCGAAGATGCGCCCGTCTTCGCCTCGGTACACCACGCGGGCCGCGTTGCCGGCGACGAATCCCATTGGATTACCCAGTCCTTTCGGGGCTCCGGTCAGCACCGACAGATCGGTATGAGTCCACGCGCCGTTATTGATCCGCAACTCATGCAGATACCCCGCCGAATCCAGATAGACCACGCGCGGCAAACCATTGGCGTCGGCGAATCCCTGCGGGTCGGAGCGCACCGTTGCGCCCGGCCCGGCCAAGGCCGTCATGTCCCATTGCCGCTACTGGCCATTCCAGTAATAGAGTTCGCCGATGCCGTTATCGATGGTGCGGAACACGATTCGCGGCGCACCGCTGGCTACGTAAGCCATGGCGCCCAAGGCCGGCCGCGGACGCGCCGGCACGCTCTCGGTCGACAGGTTCGCGCGATGCCAGCCGCCGGCGTCCATATACAGTTCGTGGATATCGCCGGCCATGTCGCGATAGACCACATGCGGCATGTTCGCGCCGTCAACGAACGTGCGCGGATCGGAATACGCCTGCGCGGCGCCGAGCGCGGCCGAGAGATTCCATTCGGCCCACTGGCCGTTGTGGCGGAAGATCTCGCGGATCGCGCGATCGGTATCGCGGTAGACCACGCGCGGCGAGGCCGCCGCGTAATAACCGACCGGTTCGCCCAGCGCCGGCCCCCCCGAAAGCACGGTCTTGTCGGCCATGCCCTGACCGATCTCGCCCTGGAATAGCTGAATCGAATTGTCGCTGTTACGGAACACCACGGCCGAGCCATCGCCGATGTAACCGGCCGGCGCGCCCGCCGCCGTATGATCCAGAACCGAGGTGATACGAATATTGCTCACGCTCATGCCGAGCTGAGCGTGGCCGCTCGCTGCGTTGCTGTCGTGGATTTCGCCGTTCACGTTCAACAGGGTGATGTCGTAATCGAGCGGGTTCAGCGATATTTCCGGGAACTGATCGTCGGGCTTGGCTCGATAGCCCGCGACGGCTTCGAGCACTGCACGGAACTGGCTCGACGACATCCGGAAATGCACGCGCAACTCTCCGGACGGCGAAAGAGGCTGGAACGGGGCATGGGTCTGGTAGACCATCGAATCGGGCATGCGCCGAATCCAATGCGCCTGCTGACCGGGTTCCATCAGACCGGTCTGCGCGATCGGATGCGCCAGCGTTCCCGAAGTATCGCCATGCACGTATTGCTTGGTCGCGTACTGCGGATCGCGCGTATAGAACTCCACCGTCATCGAGAAGTCGCACACCTTCGGCGGTGGGGTAGGCTCGCCGGGCGCGGGCGGAGTAGACGGCGTGCAGTAGTAAGGCTGGCGATTCCTGGCAATCAACTGAAAGTAGGCTTGCGCGGACCCATCCTTGACCGTTCCGTTGGGAAGCCAGTCGTTCTTGGTCGATCCGTCATGGTGAACACCGACATCGAATGCCACGTCGAACTGATGCGCCGCCGTAGGGAACAGCTTGGCGAGCGGAACGCCCGGGTAGTACCAACAACCGGCATTCATCGAGCCATGGCCGTCGTTTACATGCTCGCCGGTGCCATTGAAGCGGCGAAAATTCGGATCGAGCGAGCTCATCCACATGCCCACGCGTCCACCGTCGAGCTGCAATCCCGAACGATCGAAGGCATCCGTGAAACCGCGCTGGACGTCGCTGAGCGGACCTGGCGGATTGAAGCCGGTGTATTGACCGATATTCCAGCTCGTCATCGGCTGCAGCGGCGCCTCTTGACCGACCGTCTCGAACCAGAAGCTCCATAGCTTGAAATGGTTGAACCGGGGGTTCATCAAATGGTGGGTCGGCGAGGCGACCGGTTTACCGATCACGCTGTCGATCTGCGCCCTGGGAACGCGTGGCTGATAGAACGGCAGTGACGGCGCCAGCTGATTCTGCGCATCCGGCGGCGTCAACCCGTAAGCCATGCAATCCAGCGGAGCCAACGTTACCGCCGGTTGCGTTTCCGCGGCCACTGCTCCCGCTGACAAACACATGGCGATGAGCACGCAGGGTTTCAGAAACGTAAGGGACGTGCGCCTTGATTGCGACGAAGTATCTTCCATGGTGGTTCCTTGCTCACTGGTCATGCCGGTTCTCTTGACCGGACTTCGGGCGGATTCTGCCAGCCCGGTGTCGCATTGAATGCGTCGTCGACGAATCTCAGCAAAGCGGCTTCGGCTTCCGCACAGATGGCGTGATTTGACGCATTTAAAAGGCTGATAGATGACGCAACTGGCCACGTCCTCGCGCCTCAAACGCTTCACGGCCCATGGCGGGGCTTCGGGTTGGACTCGGTTTGGCGCAGCGGTTTGTGCATTGATGTTGCGTCGCCAGCGCGCAGATACCGGCGATGCCCCGCGCCAGATCAGCGGCACAGGCCCATCGAGACGCAACAAAGGCGCAATCGCTTAACCACACCGATCCAGTTGATGCGCCGCGGCGCCAGTTCCCTGTAGGAGCGGCGCGAGCCGCGACCGCGCCACCGC